>Ga0207695_10000041_pt1 | contig 450902 bp, 383 predicted proteins | sample KBSC54metaG_FD_184354 | JGI IMG/M metagenome (GOLD analysis project Ga0207695, IMG submission 184354) | Corn rhizosphere microbial communities from Kellogg Biological Station, Michigan, USA - KBS C5-4 metaG (SPAdes) (version 2) | ecosystem: Host-associated > Plants > Roots > Rhizosphere >...
TATTCAATTTACCAATTAGCTATTGTGCTGATTAGCTGATGAACATTTTGTCGTGTCTGTGGAGTTGAACCACGCTTGCTTCCGGCCTTTAACCGCTACACCTTTTTCGTTTTCTAAAGAGCTTTTTTACTTCCCGTTTTCCGCTTCGGGAGTGCAAAGGTAGCAGACATTTTTCACACCGCAAAATTGTTTTTGAAATTATTTTTTCATCAACCATTTTCACTACCCTTTCTTCACCCTACTCTCTCTTTATCAACAACTCAAAGAACTTTTTTCCCGCTACCCTTTTTCGTTTTGGGAGTGCAAAGATAGGCAGAGTTTTCGAACCACCAAACTTGTTTTAGCATATTTTTCATCCCAATGTATGCTGAAGCACTTTTGCTTCGTTTTGGGCGGAGGATAAAGATACGGAGAAGTTTTGTTTCTGCGCATAAATATGTGGGTATTAACAAAAGGTGTGGTGCAGGTAAGCGGTGAGTATGGTATTGCGTGTAACTCTTGCTTACTGGCTATATGCTACAAGACGCAAATTGCGTCTCTACAGCACTATGCATTGTGACGTGGTAATAGTATCAGTGCTGGAAGATGTAAAGAACGATGCTGTATGTTTTGTTTGCTTTGTCGTAGTCGACTTCCATAGCGATGTGTGATGGTGCATTGTCTACAGTTGTTTCGTCGGTGACCTGAGGAAGGTAGGCGACCTTTTTATAATCGGCAAGCCCAGGATAGAAATTATCAGCGAGACTAATTGTGTATCCTTTGCCGGAGAAACAACTATCTAGTTTGCTTTTGTAACTGTCATAAATAGGTTTCAAATCGCTGATCGTTTTTGTCTGAAATACGGCACCTTCGTAGAATAACCCCATAGCAGCCACGAAGCGAGCTTTTGTGACGCCGGGGACAGGGATGTTGCAATCCCATATTATAGCGCTCTGTGTAATGCTGTTTTGTGTACCCCGTACATTCCTGAACTGATTAGGTGCATCGTTCATAATAGTGTTCATAGCTGTACAGAAATCTGCCGACTGTGCATGTGAATAAATAGCGAAGAGAGAAAAGCAAACGGTGAGTATCTTTTTTGTCATTGGTGTAAATTAATGAAAATGTGGAAACGTGGTACCTCAAACCCCGAAGGGGCTTCCATCGTTTTCTGAGTATGGGTGCATACATTGGTCATACGTGATAAAGATTTAACCACAAGGTGCACATCCGTCTCCGTGTGGGCTATGGCGGACAAAGAAGGAGGCACAAAGCACACGAAGACATTGCTGCATTCGGTAGTGATGAAATTGCATTTCTAAAACGGAGCGAAGGGAATCCTTTCTGGATGGCAGGTGGCGGGCGAATGGCGTTGCATTGGCCTCACCCCAACCCTCTCCATTTGGAGAGGGTGCTATACGACTAACTCGTGTTGATTGATGCGTTTGTTAGCCTTGCGCGACTAAGACGCAAGCATTGCGTCTCTACAACGTTGTGCAATGAGTGTGGGTAGACGTATTCCTAAAACAGTGCGAAGAGGGGTCCTTTCAGGATGACAGGAGGCAGGAATGCCTGCATTGAGGCTATTCACGAAAATAAAAAGTGTGTCATGTTCGACAGCCTCCTTCGCTAAAAGCTACGGCGGCCGAAGAGTTACTATGACACACTTTTATTTTTGTACTCGCATAGGAGTACTATATCTTAGTTACTCGTATTACATACGCTCTATAACTAAAGCACTTGCTCCGCCACCACCATTACAGATGCCTGCAGCGCCGTATTTAGCACCTTTTTGTTGCAGAACATTGATGAGGGTAGTAACAATGCGGGCTCCGCTAGCACCCAGCGGGTGACCAAGGGCTACCGCGCCACCGTTCACATTCACCTGATCGGCCTTGAGGTGCATTTTTTGTGTATTTACAATACCTACTACGCTGAATGCTTCATTGAGCTCGAAGTATTGGATATCTTCCATCTTAAGACCTGCCTTAGCCACCGCCTTAGGTACCGCGATAGACGGTGTAGTGGTAAACCACTCCGGCGCCTGCTCAGCATCCGCATAGCCAATTATCTTAGCGAGTGGCTTTACACCAAGCGCTTCGGCCTTTTCTTTGCTCATAAGCACCAATGCACATGCGCCATCATTCATGGTGCTGGCATTAGCTGCTGTGACACTACCATCTTTTGTGAAGGCAGACTTGAGGCCCGGTATCTTATCGAATTTTACGTTGAATGGCTCTTCATCTTTCGCGAATACCACAGGGTCGCCTTTGCGTTGTGGTACTTCAACAGGTACTATCTCGTTCTGGAAACGACCTTCATTAACTGAAGCCTGGCTGCGTTTGTAGCTTTCAATAGCAAACTCATCCTGCGATTCGCGGCTGATGTTGCACTCCTTAGCGCACAATTCAGCAGCATTACCCATAGCATAGTTGTGGTACACATCTGTAAGACCATCTTTTGCAAGACCATCTATAAGAGTGACATTACCATACTTATTGCCCCAACGAACATTCTCATTGTAGAAAGGCACATTGCTCATGCTTTCCATACCGCCTGCAATAACTACATCGTTATCGCCCAACATAATAGACTGTGCACCCTGCATGATGGATTTCATACCACTGGCACATACCTTATTGACGGTGGTACATGGTACATTATCGGGCACACCCGCAAAACGTGCTGCCTGACGAGAAGGCGCCTGTCCGAGATTGGCCTGCATTACGCAGCCCATATACACTTCATTTACTTCTGATGCGGCTACACCTGCTTTTTCGAGGGCGCCTTTTATTGCAACGGCACCCAGCTTAGTTGCAGAGAGGTCTTTTAAAGAACCACCCCAGCTACCAATAGGCGTGCGGACCGCTGAAACGATATACACTTCTTTCATAAAATAAATATTTTTTAGACGGATTAAAGGTACGAGGTTATGCGGAAACGGACCTAATAACAGAAATACATTATGTGTATAACGTTGTGATATGCGTGGATTTGTCGGGCATTTGTCAGAAAGTGTATTTTTAGCGTTAAGCATGCGTTAAATACGCTATATATCCATTTGATTATTAACCACGGAGTATTATCTTTGGATTAATCCCAAAGGAAATTATTATTAATTTTTAAATAAGGTCAATGAAGAAATTGATTGTGTGTGTTGGATTGTGCCTTATAGCAAATTTAGCTGGTTCTAAAGTTGTTTCAGCAGGAGAGTCGCCATCAGCGATGGACGAAACAAGGGTTGAAAAGTATATCTCGGGCGTTTACAGACAAATAGACTTCAGCAAATGCGACAGGTTACCTTATGATGTATTTGATAAGGCTTACCATGGTTATCTGAATCTAAAGTTTGCAGGAAAGCTAAGTGATAGTAAGGATGTCATCTCGGTATGTGACTTTAACCTGCCGAGTACTGAAAACCGTCTATGGATCATAGACCTGCGTAAAAGGAAGGTACTGTTTAATACTTATGTAGCGCACGGACAAGGTTCGGGCGAGGACTGTGCTTCTTCTTTCTCTAATGATATGGACTCGCACCAGAGCAGCCTTGGCTTCTATGTAACAGGTGAAACCTACCAAGGTGATCATGGCACTTCGCTACGCCTGTTTGGCATGGATCGTGGCTTTAATGACGCCGCATACGACCGTGGTATAGTAGTACATGGCGCGGAATATGTAAGTGATAAGTTCGTAGATGGTAATCAACGCCTGGGGCGTAGCTGGGGGTGCCCTGCGGTACCTGCAGGCTTGTCGCTACCTATTATTAATACAATAAAGGATGGTACGTGTGTGTTTATCTACTATCCCGACCGCACATATCTTCGCAGCGCTTTCTGGCTGAATAAGAAGGTGGATCACTTGCCGGGCAATGAGATGTACTCTGATATGAAGTTTGCAGACGCGGGTGTTATGCCTAAGAGGTACACAACAATACAGTATATACACAACGGCAAAATAGATAGTACAAAGACCGTGGCGCTGGGAGATTAGTTCCCCCAGAAGAGAGCCGTTTCTTAATACAAATACAGCTTTGGAAATATTTTATAGCGCAGCTTCGGTTGCGTTATTTTTTTTGTTGGTTGATCCTATACTCCCAAAGATACCATGCTGGGTTAGATTACTTTGTCGCAGCCAAAGCCCAGGTCTAGCGGCTCCCGCAATGACGATATCACATGAGTATTGCGACATACTGTCGAGTGCCGGCAAATCTTTTATACACTAATGGATATCTAATTCCATATCCCGTTCATCTCCGTTAGCACAATTGGCTTGCCATCGGTGATTACGATCGTGTGTTCGTGTTGTGCCATAAAACCGCCTCTGTTACCCACCATCGTCCAGCCATCCTGTAAGGTGGTAGCAAGAGTCGATCTGGTGGAAATAAATGTTTCAATGGCTACTACCGAGTTCTTCCTGAAGCGCGTATAATTAAAAGGGTCCCGATAATTTGCAATCTCCGCCGGCGCTTCATGGAGGCTTCGGCCAATGCCGTGGCCTGTCAGGTTCCTGATCACCTTGTAGCCTTGCTTTTTCGATTCGGTTTCTATCAGATGCCCAATATCTGCAATACGCACGCCGCCCCGTATATGGTTGATGGCTTTTTGCAGGATGGCCTTTGACGCATCGATCAGTTGCCGGTGGTGATGAATGTCTTTACCCAGCACAAAGGAGGAGCCATTATCTGACCAAAAACCATTGAGCTCTGCCGAAACATCTATATTAATAAGATCGCCTTCTTTAAGGATGGTTTTATGAGAAGGAATGCCGTGGCAAAATTCGTTATTGACGCTAATGCATGTCCAGCCCGGAAATCCATAGGTCAAATACGGAGCCGATTTTGCACCAAGAGCGTTGAGTACCTGTGCACCGTACTCATCCAGATGTTTGGTTGTCATGCCCGGAGCCGCATATTGAGTCATCTCCTTCAGGGTCAGGGCAACGGCTTCGCTGGCTTTTTTCATGCCGGCGAGTTCAGATTCGTTAGTGATAGACATAGTCAGCTAAATTACTTAATCGTATGGTTATCGGCAAGAGCTTTGATGAGCTTTGCATCACGGTTGTAAATGTCTGATACCAAGTGTATGTGACTGCCTGTAGTATCCTCGAATGCTGTGAGGTACACTATATGAACGGGTATCTTGTTCTTGAGTACTTCCCAGCGGGTTTTGTGCGTTTCTATCATGCTATCGAGCCTATCCTGATCGTATCTTTTTTTCTCCAGATCAGATAGAATATATAAGGCCATTTGCTGTGGCTGCTGCACACGAATGCAACCCGAACTCAAGGCGCGATAACGATTCCCAAAGTCGCCACGGTGCGGGGTATCGTGCAGGTAGATGTCCCATGGATTGGGCAGATTGAACTTCACATAGCCAAGCGAATTATCGTCGCCCGGAGCCTGCCGGTAGCTATAGCGCTTATAATTTTTTTCGTTGATGTCATTTACACTGATGACATTGCCTTTATGATCGTACGCTTTCAAGCCTTTCTTAGCCAGATATTTTTTGCTTTTCTGAATGCCGGGTAATACATCTTTCTTAAGAATGGTGGGTGGCACTCCCCATTGTGGGTTGATGACGATATTTGCCATGTTTGCAAATAAAGATGGGGTTTGCCTTATGGGTTTGCCTACTACTACACGCATGTGCATTGCATTCTGTCCATCTTTTCTGAAGAAAAGCTCCATCAGGGGCACATCAACTAATATATACAGGTTACCTACCTGTTGCTGCATCCAGCGGATACGTTCCATATTTGCGGCAAGCTGATCCATAATTGCCGACGGCGACATAGACAGATGCTTTATGGTTGTGCTATCGAGCTTACCCGTAGGCTTTATGCCAGAATAATTCTGGTACGCAATAAGCAGTTGCTTTTTCTCGCTGATGGTATCGTTTGGCTGTGTAGTTATCCAGGGAACTTCTGTATTTATTATTTGCTTCGTAATATTGAATGCATTACTATCTGTCTTATCCAGTATCTGCGTCTGTGTGATGGCCTGGTTTAGTTGCGAGTCCTGCATTAATGTGTAGTAATGTTTGTACTCTGTGCGCAACAGGGCATACGTAGGCAGTGCACTGCGAAATTCATTGAGCGACTTATACCGTTTATCATTCTTAGCAAGCAATTGCGGTACATCCCATGTAGAGTCGTTGACGTGAAACCAAAGCGAATCGACCTTCTTAGGAAGCAACTCGCCGAATAGCAAATCGTGCGTTGCTGCAAGGTAGCTGTGGGTAAAGGCAGTATCGAAAGCGGCAATATCGTCTGCGCTGCTTTTTTCTTTTTTTACCTCGTTGTATATTTTTTGCAGCGCAGATAAATTATAACGCTCGGGGTCTATGCCATCATAGCGAATGTCATCAAGCTCCTTAAGAAACGTTTCTACATCGCTTAGTGGCTTGCCATCGTCTGTAAGCCATATAGTATTATAACCATTGAGCTGATATGTATATTTTACATTGGCGGTAGCCGACCATTTTTTCACCGAAGTATCGAACGGTGTTATAATAACCTGCAGCCGCTTGCCTACATCTGTATTTGATATTTCGCGTAATGAAACAACGGTCGTTTTGGGGGACTGATGCGTATTACAAGAGATAAAAAAGATAAATGAGCAGACGAACAGCGTAACAGCACCTTTATTAACTAATGGCTTGAAGGGTATGATATACATTCAGGAGTTTAACGACATGAAATTATTATATTTAAACAACAAAAACTATTCCAGTTTACATTGTCAATTCTTTCATGGGATCCCAAAAGTGTTTGTCGAAATCGACAACCTTATCGTCTTTTACCTTTATACCTTCTTTTTCGAGGAGCTGTTGCATTTTTTCGGGCGGAGAGAAGTGGTGCTTGCCGGTGAGCAGCCCTACCCTATTGACGACACGATGAGCCGGTACTTTTGGTTTGGCACCATCGCAGTTATTCATGGCATACCCAACCATACGAGCTCCTGATGCTGCACCAATAGCAGCAGCTACTGCGCCATAAGTAGTAACCCTACCCTTTGGCACGAGACGGACGACATCAAATATTACATCGTAAATGCTTTGATCGTCTTTTTTCATGGCTGATAGCTTTGTGAAAGTAAATCTCGACAAAAATTATTGAACGGCAAAGCTGAGTAGAGTTGCATTTAACTACAAAATACATGGGGATCCACAAAAGGGGTTGCTATCGCTGTGCACGAAGACAAAATGCGTTATAATCAACCGTTATTCTCACCTCGCTCTTTTATGAGCTGGGAACGTTTTGGTTCGGGGACATTGATGTAATTATATGGACAATTAAGGCAGCCGTTACCACAGCAGTAACCGCGCTCTGTAAGGTAGAGTGCAGTAAATACAAGCCGGCCATCGGGCAGGATATTATAGTCCCTGCCCTCAGTCAACGTCTCCATCGTTTATATCGCCTGTATCATCCGTGTCTTCGTCATTGGTTTTTATAAATCTTTCCGGCATTTTTATTTCTGTAGCGGGAAGGATGAAGCAGATGTAATAAATGCTGCGCCCCTCTGCGAGATGGCGGGTTTCGTAGAATGTTTTAATAGCCAATGGGCCTGTAGCCAGGTTCTTTCCATAGATATCGGCAATGTTGGTAACAACATGGCAGCCCTGTTCTTCAATAACTTCGAGAGTGAAGTCATAGAGTTCCTTAGAGTCGGTCTTAAGATTTATAGTACCACCCGGCTTCATTATCTGCTGGTAAAGATGCAGAAACCGGGAATGTGTAAGACGGTTCTTATCCTTGCCTTTACGCAGGAAGGGGTCTGGAAAGATGATCCAGATATCGCTTACCTCGCCCGGAGCAAAGTAAGTATCGATCTGCCCTATATGAATACGAAGGAAGCCTACATTAGTTAAGCCCTCATTAAGAGCGGCCTTGGCGCCTGTGTATATACGATTGCCCTTTATATCTACCCCTATATAGTTTTTGTCTTTATTCTGCCGGCCCAGCCCAACACTGTATTCGCCCTTACCACATGCCAGTTCAAGCGTTATCGGGTTGTCATTTTTAAAAAAGCTGTTCCAGTTACCTTTCATATCTTCAGGATACTGCAAAACGTTGCTGTATGTATCTATAGCCTGAAAACGAATCAATTTTTTGTGCCCCATATCTGCGGCAAAGATATAGTGGTAAAAGGCTTTACGGAAATTGAATTATTTCATTGCATTATTAGCTTATTATACATTGGTTATTAAATGATTATCTTACACCAAGACAATCTCCGCAATAGAATAAAAGTATGTACACCTATTAAAGAAGTACGTACATTTACTTTCTTAACTTTAAAATACTTTATGAAAAAAAGAGTTTTACTTCTTACCGCAATAGGTGGCATATTTTATTTAACACTGAGCAGTTATACAACAGGCCCGGCTTTAAACAGCCAGAATCGTAGTGGTGCAAAGTCGTCTGTCGCTAACTGTGGCGGTCCTGGTTGTCACGGGTCAAGTGCAGCATCGTCAGATGTGGCTGTAACAATAACGGTAGACTCATCGGGCACACCGGTTAGCGAATATGTACCGGGTAACACTTATACTGTGAACATCAATGCCACGTTCCCGACAACTCAACCTGCATTTGGTTTTCAATATGCTGTGGTGTCCGGAACAGGCGGTTCGCAGATACAAGCAGGCTCTAATAGCTCATTGCCAACCCATGTCGCCTCACATACTTTTTCAGGTTTGCACTTCATAGAGCACACTACGCAGTTGGCTGCATCTTCAGGCACAGGCAGTGTATCATTTTCATGGACCGCACCTGCTGCCGGCACGGGCAATGTAACGATGTATTGCACGGTAAATGCCGTGAACGATAATAACGAAGCTGATGGAGGCGATATATCGAACAACAGCAATAAGGTACTTACTGAACTTACAACGACAGGCATAGCAAGCGTTGCTAATAATGCTGATGTAAAAGCATACCCTAACCCCGTAACGAATGTGCTGAATATAGAAACAGACGTAAAGGGTGCCTATAACGTAAGTGTATATGACCTGAACGGCAAAATGGTAACTACCCAGAACGTTAATGCAGGTAATGCTACGACAACCGTTATTAACACGAATAACTGGATACCGGGCATGTACGAGGTAACTATAGAAAAACAAGGTAGCCGCACGGTAATACCAGTAGTGAAGAAATAAGATCTATTAATTTTTTTGAGAAATGCCATTCCGGAAAGAGTGGCATTTTTTATTTGATTATTTTGCCGGCAGATAACGAAACGAATAATGAGCATCATAAACTTTATGGAACGACACATGCTCAGATGCCCATCGAAAGCGCTGTTTCATATTGACTGCCCGGGATGCGGTTTGCAACGCAGCATAATATCCCTTATGAAAGGTGATATAACACAGAGCCTGACCCTATACCCCGCCACCATGCCTATTATGTTCCTTTTCGTTTTTGCCGGGCTGCATATCATTTTTCGCTTTAAGCAAGGGGCGAGAATTATAATAATAACACAGGTATCGGTTGCAATTATCATAGTGACCTTTTATATTTACAAGATAATCGAACATCAAATCTTTAATTAATGGAAAATCAATCACAGACGCCGAATATCTTTAATGACGGGCAGAAACAAAACCTGACAAATGCCACTGCAGTTCTTGTGCTAGGTATTATCTCTATCGTGGGATGTATCTGTTATGGCATCGTGGGTGTTATTTGTGGTATTATAGCTCTGGTACTTGCAGGCAAAGACATGTCCAAGTATAAAATTGCTCCGGACCAATATACCATCTCATCTTACAACAATCTTAAGGCGGGGAGGATTTGCGCGATAATAGGTCTAATACTATCAGCGATATACCTAATTTTCGCCATTATTATATTGTGTACGTTTGGCGCAGCTATGATGTCGCACCCTGACCAGATATTTAATCATACATACTAATACTTTTTGTTTGAAGAAACGGGTTGTACTACTAACGGTGCAACCCGTTTCCTTTTTACCACAATTTATTTGCTGAAATTTATTGACAAAAGCTTGTGTATATGAAATATTCTCATTTTCTTAGGGGTATAAAACTGATCTTATGTTACTGAATATTGCACCACAGTTACTTTATTCTTACAACGATTTCTCATCCGCAGATACAGCCGTTATTATCGGAATAGTCATCGGTGCTATAGTGGGATTGGGTATTGCTGTTGTGATTGGGGTTTTTTATTGTCTTACACTTCAAAATGCATTAAAAGCAGTTTCTCCTGTTAACAGAAAGATGGAACCGGGGCAAGTGTGGTTATTGTTGATTCCATTTTTCGGTTTGATCTGGCATTTTTTTGTCGTATCAAGAGTTTCGGAGTCAATAGGAGATGAATACAAAAGCAGAGGGGTACCAGAAGACCCTAAACCCGCCTATGGCCTTGGCTTGGCTTTTTGCATAACAAGCTGCTGTACCTGGATACCGGTTTTGGGTGGAATCGCAAGCATAGGTGGCCTTATATGTTTCATTATTTATTGGGTAAAAATAAATGATCATAAAAATAAACTTATGCAACTACCGCCTGCGGGAAGTGGGGAGAGTACGATATTCTGATCAGTATAATTTTCTTTTAAGCCCCGGTATACCGGGGCTTTTTTAATGCAGTAGTGCCAGCATTGCGTACATAAACATTAGACCATCGACAAGGCCATGATAAGCACGATCGGAAGGATGACGACGGATATAAGAAATAATGAGCTTTGTAAAAATGGCTGTGAGCAGCGCTCCTACAATTCTTTCTACATGCCGGAATTGGGTAAATTGTATGATGCTTAATATTGCGAATATGGCTATGGTGATATCCATCAGGCGATAGCAGTTTTTAAGGCCTATGATATTAGGGAGAGTGTATATACCCGCGTTTATGTCGGTCTGCATATCACGAATATCGAAGGCGATACAGAGGGTGAATATGAATACAAAACGTAGCGCGATCTCGTAGGGAAAATCTATAAGTTGTTTATCCCAATAGAGGATGGGGAGTACGGATGTAACGATGGTCCAGACGAGGGCGAGGTCTAATATTTTTATCCAGCCAAAGTCGCGCAAGCGTCGTTTATTTTTGAATGGAAGCAGAGGGATAGAGTATGCAAAGGACAGCAACCCGAGGATACCACAACACAGGAGTATATTCCACTTAAGCATACATACGCTGACGATACACATGACAACGCCAATGATAAAAAAAACGAACTCCCACCGTTTGTTTTTTATAGCCCAGCGGAAAAGATCTGAGGACTGGACGGTGGATTTTTTGAGGATGTAGTGTGTATTATATACCAGTAATGTGCTGCCAAATACCAATGTATGTAATGGGCTAAAAAGATAGGGAATATAATCGTTTATGAGCCGCTCTGTAGCCATACACAGGGATAGTGCACAGGTGGCTGCGAACAGGCTTGTGAACAGTATCCAATCTATAACCCTTAAAATGACCTTCACGGATGCAAAAGTACGGCGGTTATGTATGATTTTGGATGTGTGATTTATGATTGTGCCGCATGGCAGCCGGGATGTATCTATTATCTATGCACACGTTAGATCGCTTTGTCGCGGCTACAGCACAAGACTATGGCTCATGCTAACGTGGCCATTTAAAAGTGGCCGCTTAGTACTGCCAACGATCATATATCAGACGAGACAAGTGTATTATCTACAACGAAAGTGCCGGCCATTTTATCATGGAGGGTTTGACTTCTATCATCCCACAGCATCATCAGATAGCCGATGAATAAAATCAACATGGAAAGATATTTGCCGAAATGACGGCCTGTAGCTTGTCCGAAGGAAATACGCCCACCCTGCTCATTTGTAACTTTAATATCCAAAGCTCTTTTACCGAGTGTTGCCTGCCGGGGACCAGATTCCTGTAATGCATAGTACAACCATTGTGCAACGATATTGAATACCATAAGCTCATAACTTTTTACTAATAGACTTTGGTATATAATGAACTTTACAATAAATAAGGCCGCAGTCACTAATAAACCATCTAAAAACGATGCTCCGAAGCGGCTCCAGAATGAGGCATAGGTAATTCTTCGCTCTGTAAAAATAGATGACTCTTCATCGAATAAGGGTTGATTATAGCTCATGTAGGGTTGGTTTGCAGATAAAAATAATAACCTTTTTGAGATTCTCAAAGCCAATTAGATGACCTAGCCCAACAAAGCCCCGGCTAATTGTTTTATTAGACCCATTACCCTGTCTTAGCTCTGAGTCTTAGTTTACTTTTATTTGCCCCGGCTCTGTGACAATGATCTCCGGTTTGCCTCTGTACATTATTTGCTTACCTGTTACGCAGATGTTTTTATTCTTAAATGCTACTTCAGGCGCAGTTTTAAACTTATCGCGGTTGCTCCCTTTTATGACGATCGTCATTTTCTGATCAGGATATTCACCACCAAGATTTATAAGTGTGGTCTCGGAGCTTTCTAAAAACCTGCCACCATAAACTTTGTCACATACTGTCACTTCACCATCACTTGCCGGCATGTTCTTTCCTTCAGTTGTAGCAGTATTGGGACTATCGCTACTAACCGGCACGCCTTCATCAAAGAGTTTATTCAATAAGCCAGCCAAGCGCACGCCCGCTTTTTCAATACGTTCCTGTATTATGGGTAAATGCTGCTGATAATAATCGTTGGTAATCGTGTGGTCTTTCAGTGTATCTACTTCCGCATACAGCATAGAACTGATCTGATAGCTTTCCCATATCCATTTTATAAGCGAGTCAGATTGCCACTGTTGGATCTGCGCTTCCGGAATGTGGTCATATTTTTCTGCAAGCTGTTCGTAAGTCAATCCCTGGTGTTCCAGCATTTTGGTGTCCCATAGGCTGTGTAGATTCGTACTCTCGCCTTCGTAATTAACCCGGATGGTATTACCTCCTTTATCTTCAGCCCTGCTGATGTGCATAGGCTGGTGCAAGTCACCGACGAAATGAACGATAAACTTCAAAGCAGCAATTTTCTGCGCCCTTGTTGTCGCCTTATCGGTAAGATCATGTTCACACTTTACTAAAGCACTATATACATTATCCTGCGACATTCCGGTTACCGTCTTTTCAAACTCCGGGTATGTTAATCCCAGTGGCAAGTTCAAAAAGTGCCATGGGCCGGTCTGGTGGTATTCGGGCTGCTGGCGGACCTCATCTGCCCAATTGCTGACATCTGCCAAATTTTCACTACCTAATAATTGCTGAATGCCCGCTTTGGCTTTGGGCGTAAGGTGGTTTTCTGCAATCCTGCCAATGGTTCGGTGACCAGTCATACCCCATGAAATGAGGGCTATTGAAAGAAACAAAGCAGCAACAGAAAACAAATACTTTTTCATTGATACGAATATTGAATGCGGCTGCTAATATCGTTATTAATGATTAAGCCAATGTTAAGAGGTACGTTGCCTTGTAGTCGCCGCCAGGCAGTCGTATGATAATTTTTTACAGCCTGCCATTAGTTTTGGTGTACTATCTTATTAACGTTACGTTTCCGCTTATAGTATGAATCTCTTCACCAACAGGATGGTAAAAACCGGGGTTACCGGGAGATGAACCACCGGAGCCTGTCGTTGTGATCTGCGTAGTGGGTAGAGAATAGCGCAGCATGTAAAAATACACATCAGGGTCTTGCGCTACGCTGCCGCGCTTGCCATCCCATTTTTCTTTAGGGTCATTTGAATTGAAGATGCGCTGCCCCCAACGATCGTAAATGCTGAAACTAAAAAAAGAGAAACTTGTGTTGCAATAATTTTCGGGGCCGAAGAGATCATTGCGGCCATCATTGTTTGGTGTGAAGGCTGTGGGCATCCATAGGCAACTATTGATCGACGATTCCTCTACATGAAAAGTATCGATGGTATATGCACAGTCTTTCCATACCTGCCGCCAGTAGGTACCATGTGCAGGTATGTTTATGGTGGCAGTTGTATCACCTGTACTCCACAGATATTCATCTGCCTGATCATTACTGCCAATAAGGATGGGAAAGAACGGTGTGTGCACAATGGAATCTGTAGTGGTAAAATTCGCCAGGTCCATAACACAGACATCATCTACATTCATGTAACAAGTACTGTGTGTACTGTCTACACCACCTGTGGTGGGTCGCAGGAGCTTGTACATAACGGGTGAGCTGCTATCATTAAAACGACCAATAGTAAGCCACTGCTCACCACCTGTGGCATGGTAAATACCGGATACCCTCGTCCATCCTACCGTATCTGAGAAAAATACACCCGGCGGGGAAGTAATACCGGATGCCAGGTCAAGCTTGAATACACTCGTACCAGGAGGAATAAGTGTATCTATCATATCAACAGACAAACGAGCGCCCAATTTATCAACGGATATGATATTGTAACTCGCCTCAGCATGGCATGCAAGATTTACAAAGTAGCTAATATAGTAGTCGTGACCTGCCTGCAGGGGTGATGAAAGCTTTGTTTCCACATACTCCTGCCAGTCATCTGCGGTGGGATTATGCACCTTGCCGGTAAACATAGACATAGCCACAAACGCATTGCCGGATCGAGGTTGCTGATAACCATTTACCGGATTGGAAGGGATGACCATATTGGGTGCTGTGGAGCACGTATTAAAGTAATCGGGTGTGGTATTCTGCAAAGGATTTACCCAATCGATAACGGTAAAAAATGAATCATAACCCGGCGAAGCATTTATCTGCCCAACATCTGTGGGGCAGGTGTTATAACTTTCGAAGCCAGGGTTAACGACAAGATTTTGCGCGTGCAGATGATGCACACCCGCTAAAACGGCAGCAACTAAAATATACCTGTACACTTTAAACATGCGCTATTACCATAACTGAAAACCGCAGCAAATATTATATTAAAGCTATAAAATAGTATCCGGTATATGGATGTAGCAGACATTTGTATCAGAATTTTGCTACTTTGGTCAAAAAATAAACTATGCTGAAAGTAGGAGATGAATTTCGTCACAAATACAGTTATACACAAGATGATGTAAACACTTACGCGCGCGTAAGTGGCGATACGAACCCACTACATATAGACGCTGAGGCAGGTAAGGCGAGTATGTTTGGCAGGAACATAATGCACGGTTTTCTTGGTGCCAGTGTTTTTACGAAGATCTTCGGAGCTCTGTGGTATGCAGACGGCCATGTGTATATGAGTCAAACCCTTAAGTGGCTGAAACCAATGTTCGTAGATACAGAATACGAAGCAGTAATAAAGGTGAAGGAGATCTTCCCTGAGAAAAACAGAGTACTTTACGAATGTGCTGTTTATGACGCACAAAGCGGTGAACAAACTATTGCCGGTGAAGCAATGTTGCTGAATAAGAAGCAATATGTGTGGTAGTAAACCAACATGTAGCAAGCGACAATACACCAGCATAATTTATTTCACCATGTAGATGGACAACTTAAGCGGTAAAAGCCGTTAAAGCGAACTAATATAATAAGGCATAAAAATGGCCGGCATAAAAACGCCGGCCATTTTTATGCCTTATACCTTGCTCTATTACGCTGTAGTTCCAAAAACCTTTCCTCTGCTTGCTTCGTATATTATCTCAAAGCACATAATTCATGAGAAATATTTACACATTACTACTGGCTTTTATCACCATTTTCGCCACAACAACATCGATAACATCCTGCCATACCACCGAAAATAAAGACGGCATACCTGCGCTCCTTGAACGAAAAAAAGTGCTTGGACCAGAAAATGAAAAAGTACTGATAAAAACAGACTATGACAAGGCAATAAAAGGGCTTAAGGATAACCCTGAAGACCTGAAACAATATATAACCCTGGCAAGCGTGTTCATTACCGAAGGTCGCATAACCGGCAATGCTAACTATTACAGCAATGCAGCCGTAAAAATGCTGAATAAAATAATAGAGAGCAATACTGCAAACAAAGACCTGATGTTCCAGGCATATAGCTTAAAATCTGCGGTGGAGCTGAATATGCACCAATTCAAAGATGCACTGGCTACGGCACAACAAGGTGTGCAGATAAGCCAGTATAACAGTGGTATATGGGGCGCACTTGTAGACGCGAATGTGGAACTGGGTAACTATACAGAAGCGGTAAAAGACTGTGACCAGATGCTGGGCCTGCGCCCTGATCTTCGCTCATACTCGCGCGCATCTTACCTAAGGCAGATATATGGTCAGAACAGCGGCGCGATAGCCGCTATGAAGATGGCAGTTGACGCAGGCGTACCCGGTGCAGAAAGCACAGAATGGGCAAGAGTGAATCTTGGTGACCTGTACCTTTATACCGGTAACATGGATAGCGCGGATATAGAATACCGTACATCGTTGGTGTACCGTCCGGGATATGCATATGCTATAATGGGCCAGTCGAAAATAGAAAGAGCTAAGAAGAATTATGACAGCGCCATCGTTTATGCAAAGCAGGCAATAACTATACTCAGCGAGGCTGCGTTTGTATCTTACCTTGGCGACCTTTATGAACTAAAGGGTGATGCTCAAAAGGCAAAAGATACAAGGGATGATGTGATAGACCTGATGGAGCAAGGCAAGAAAGATGAAGCAAGTGACGCACTTGTAAAGCACAATGTGAGCCGTGAAATGGCTATGGCATACATGAATGCGGGCAAGCTGGATAAAGCGCTCGAATATGCTACCACCGACCTGAACATGCGCCCGGATAATATAGACGCCAATAACCTGATAGCATGGATATACTTTTTGAAGCATGATTATGCAAACGCGAAAATACATGCCGATAAAATGCTAACGACAAATACCAAGAACGCTACTACCCTATATGAAGCAGGAGTGATATACGCTGCCGCTGGTGATGCAACAAAGGGCGACCAATTGAAACAGCAAGCGACGACTATATCTCCATACATAGACCAGCGTGTTATAAACCAGTCGGGTGGCAATACAGTAGCCAGCAAATAATGAAAAAGTATCTGCCATTCATCTTACTGTTCTTAGTATGTACCATGCCTGCTTACGGACATGTAATAGACTATGAGTTTGATAAGATAAAGACCCATGTGGTTTTCTGGAATTGCCTTGTAACCGGATATAAGCACATTATACCGGAAGGCTACGACCATATACTGTTCATTATGTGCGTATTCTTTTTGAATACGAATATTAAGAAAATAGTATTGCAGGCGTCGATGTTCACCCTTGCCCACTCTATTACGCTGGGTTTGGCGCTGTATGGTGTTATAAAGCCCCCCGTGAATGTTGTAGAGCCACTAATTGCTTTATCCATCGTATTCCTGGCATTAGAGAATGTGTTCTCTAATAAAGTGAAGCCGTGGCGGTTACTGATGGTGTTTCTTTTCGGGATGGTACATGGAATGGGGTTTGCCGCAGGGCTATCGGATGCGCTGACACAGATGGGCGCGCCGAAGCAAGCCTTTGCAACGGCGCTGGTGGCCTTTAACATAGGTGTAGAATTGGGGCAGGTAACTATTATACTCATAATGTACTACGGGCTTGCTCATATGTTCGGCAAAAAACCATGGTACCGGAAGCGAATAGTGATACCCGCATCACTGGTAATAGCCGCAATAGCGGGTTTCTGGACCATACAGCGTGTAGTAATTGCTGTAAATGCAAAGAATGAAAAAGTGGTGACCTATAATAGCAATACGATCATTGAGCGGAGAAAAGAAGGAGTTTATTATTTATAAATTTTCTATCAGATACGCGCGACCGTTCAGCTAAAACTAATTTCTTTTTATTTATTCAGAGGACTAAAGTCAAGGGGCTATTTTGGGAAGTAGGTGCCATGGCGTGGTTTTTTAAGGTACAGGATCGAACATAACCTTAAAACTATAATTATGAAAAAGTATCTGAAAACCATAGGTATAATAACATTAGTGGCGGGCGCTCTTTCGTACCCTGCATACAGGCTCTACAAATACGCAATGAAAAAAAGAGCAGGAGCGATGGATGGTGAAGAAGGCGAGGAGCACCTGGTAAAATCTTTTGCACCGGCATACCGTGGAAAACACAAACCACACCACCGTCACGACCATAATGGCAGCGGACAACATGGCAACGCATCTGAATCATAATAAAATATTATCCAACATATATAAATACGCCCGGTATACGCCGGGCGTATTTGCGTATAAAGAACGTCTATGTATTTGAGCGGTTATTTATATACTGTAAAGGGATTTTACTACATTTGTCGGGTTATAATGCAATAATTCAAAAACAAAATCACTACTCTTTATGGCATACGATATAATCGTAATAGGCAGCGGGCCGGGCGGATATGTTGCCGCTATTCGTGCATCACAATTAGGTTTTAAGACAGCAATAGTAGAAAAGGAAAGCCTGGGCGGTATATGCCTTAACTGGGGCTGTATCCCTACGAAGGCTTTACTGAAATCGGCAAGCGTAATGGATAGCTTTAACCATGCTGTTGATTATGGAATAACAGCTTCTGATTTTAAGGTAGACTTCCCTGCTGTGGTAAAACGCAGCCGTGGTGCAGCCGATAAAATGAGCAAGGGCGTACAGTTCCTGATGAAGAAGAATAAGATAGACGTGATAATGGGCATGGGGAAGCTCAATGCTAAAAAGGAAGTAGAAGTTACAGGTGCTGACGGTAAAGTAACCGTACAGCAGGCAAAACATATAATACTGGCAACAGGTGCACGCAGCCGCCAGTTACCTAACCTGCCACAGGACGGCAAGAAGGTGATAGGCTACCGTGAAGCTATGAATCTGCCTCAGCAGCCCAAGAGCATAATAGTAGTTGGTTCGGGTGCGATAGGTGTTGAATTCGCATATTTCTACAATAGCATGGGCGCAAAGGTTACGGTAGTGGAATTTTTGCCACGAATAGTGCCTGTGGAAGATGAGGATATCTCTAAAGAGCTGGAAAAAAGCTTTAAGAAGAAAGGCATCGAAGTAATGACCAATGCCAATGTGGAAAAAGTAGACACAAGCGGTGCTGGCGTAAAAGCAACCGTAAAAACAGCCAATGGCGATGTGGTACTGGAAGCAGACATATTGCTAAGCGCAGTAGGTATAGCGGCAAACATTGAGAATATAGGTCTGGAAGGGCTGAACATAAAGACAGAGAAGGGTAAGGTAGTAGTAGATAAATACTACAAAACCAATGTAGAAGGCATCTATGCGATCGGTGATATAACTCCCGGACAAGCATTGGCGCACGTAGCATCAAAAGGTGCAATAATATGCGTTGAAGCAATAGCTAATAAAGAAGGTAAGTATAAGCATATGCCTGAACCACTGGACTATGGCAATGTACCGGGCTGTACGTACTGCTCACCTGAAATAGCGAGCGTAGGTATGACCGAAAAGCAAGCTAAAGACGCAGGATATGAAATTAAGGTCGGTAAGTTCCCATTCACTGCATCAGGTAAGGCTGTGGGCGCAGGTGCTACGGAGGGTTTTGTGAAGGTTATATTTGATGCCAAATATGGCGAATGGCTGGGTACACACAGTATAGGCTATAATGTTACCGAAACAATAGCTGAAACGGTAGTAGCGCGTAAGCTGGAAACTACATGGCAGGAAGTGCTGGATAGCATACATCCGCACCCTACTATGAGCGAAGGCATCAAGGACGCTGTGGAAGCGGCGCTGGGTGAAGCGATACATCTTTAATTCAGAAATTATAGATCAATAAAGGCCGCCGTTTGGTGGCCTTTATTTTTTGCGATCATTGGTTTGGCTAAAGCCAATATCTTTTTGCTTCTTCTCCCCGACCTAAAGGTCTGGGCAAATATAATTGCAATTTGGTTGTTAATATTATTAGCAATTCTGATAAAGTCCAATGATATTTTTGTTTCATCTTTGCTGTTAATTAGCTATTGAATTCTATTAAAATAGTTGTATGAGGGCATTTAAAGTAGTAGTGGTAATCGCCGGATTATTTTTCTTAGTACTGGGAATTTACTGTTATACGAATGATTATTTTGTTATGGGAAGTTATGCTACCAAATATTCAGGAATGAATAATGGTACCATATCTGGAGGAGGGCTCATATTTCTGGCCGCAGTTATGGGTTATTTTTATTACTCAGCAGTAAAAAAAGAAAGAGACGATAAGATTAAGAACAAAAATAAAAAATGATACAGGCATAATTATTATACACATCGTAATTAATCACACATCGATATGAGAAAACTACACTTAATTGTTTTGTTTGCAATGCTTTGCAGTGTGTCTGCAAATGCGCAAATGCAGAGTTGCTGTGCCAAGCCATCTGATATGCAGGCTATGGCGCTTAATACTGATTTTAAGGCTTCGCACAAATCGCCGATACCTTTTAATTATACACTGGCAAAGGGATCGATGATCACCTACCATTGCCTTGATGGCAAGGATGCAAGCGCATACTTTCTGCCATCAGATGCAGCTACTAATAAGGTGCTCATTATCTTTCACGAATGGTGGGGGCTGAATGATTATATAAAGAAAGAGGCTGACAAATGGCAAGCACTACTGGGGAATGTAGATGTATATGCCATAGATCTCTATGACGGCAAGGTAGCTGCTGACCCCGATATTGCCAGCGGGCTGGCAAGCGGACTGGACCCTAAGCGAGCAGATAACATCATTAACGGGTTACTGAGCAAGATAGGCCCGGACAGACAGGTGGCAACACTTGGCTGGTGTATGGGTGGCGCATGGTCGTTCAGAGCGACAGTATTGGCTAAAAACCAGGCTGCAGCCTGCGTTATGTATTATGGCTTTCCAGAAAAGGAAGCCAAGAACATAAAGCCACAGGCTGATGTACTGTACATACTGGGTGATAAGGATAAGTTCATAAAACAGCCGTTTGTGGAGGATTTTGGTGATAAGATAAAGGCTACGGGGCATAAGTTTACCTTATTCGTTTATGATGGTGTGCATGCCTTTGCGAACCCAAGCAATCCTGATTATAATTCCTTATCTGCAACAAAGGCACAGAATGAATCGCTTAAGTTCCTGAAGGACAAATTAGAGCTTGAATAATATAGCAGTTAGAAATATTCCCTTTTAAATAAAACAGTATTCACAGATAAGTCATAACATTGCATTATGAATTTTGTAAGTAAGCATAGCAAATGTTGGATGTCTGTCGCGCGGGTCGTGAGAGGGTGAGCATTTGTATTGTATAAGATATAGCACGCCTCTCCGCACAACGGGAGGCGTTTTTTTATAACTAAAACGAAAGAAAGAAGGAATGAAACTTATTAACAAGAAGATATGCATGGGCAAGGATATAGGCATACACGGCAACGTATTTGGCGGCTTCCTGATGTCGTGGATAGATGAGGCGGCGGCGGCTTATGCTACCGAGTACTGCTGCACACCCAATATGGTGACACTGCGTGTAGGTGAACTGTTGTTTAGAAAGCCACTGAAGGTGGGTAACCACATACGTATCTACGGAGAAGTAGCGCACCTGGGTAATACATCTATAAAGATGAATGTGGAAGCGCGGAAGTATAATGTGTATAGCGGAGAAGAAACGCCGGTATGTACCACATCGATAACCTTTGTGCGTATAGATGACGACGGGCAGCCAACGCCTATCGGTGATTCAGTAAAAAGGAAGCATGCTGATTCTATGATTGAAGCAGGTGTAGTGGAATTGACGGGGGCATAAAATGTTATTGCCCATTTAACTTTTTATCTTTTGCCAGAGGCACGGTATTTTTCCTTGTTTTAGAAACTTAATCACAATGGAAAATCAATCAAATTCAAACGAGGATAAGAAAAAAGGCAGCTCTGCATTAAGAGCTGCATCGATGGGCAGAAGCGCCACAGAACAGGTAGATCCGCACAGCAATAGCGGGCTTGCCAATACCGGTACTAATATCTCTTACGAAGGCGCTACGGCGCCCGGCGCAGGTGGCTCAGTGGGTTCAGGGTATGCATCGGGTAAGGCTGCAGATGACGAAACGATCAGTTCTAATTCAGACTACACGCAAAACCGTGGTGGAAGCCCGTCAAAAACGGCCAACACATCTGCAGGAAAGACGAAGAAAGATGAAGAAGACATGGACGAAGAGGACACTGATGAAGAATATATTGACGACGACTTCGATGCGGAAGAAGACACCGACGAAGAAGAAGAAATGAGGTAGTAACGGCCTCTCATGTTGCGGGATAGCGCCAATGTGCTATCCCGTTTTTTTATGCAAAAAGGTGCGTCCTGCGGCTCGCCATTTCGTCCGCTATTTTATGCGCCTGGGTATCACTACCTGCACGCAGGTGTTTTACAATATTTATATAGCTTTCATCGTCCCTGTTCTGGCTAAGCTTAAAGATGGGATATATGTCTGTAATGATTACTTCAAAACCAGCAATGGCTTTTACATTCATAGGCATGTAATCGGGTGCTAACTGATCGGTATATAGTGGATTTTCCTGTGGGGCTTCGAAATGTGCGGTAAGGTCCGTAAGCAGTTGAATGGTCTCTGCATCGCTGAACATACGGGCCGTGCCACGGGCGTGTACCGTTTCGTAGTTGAACGTACCACCTATTTTCTCTGTATACCAGCTTGGGCTCACGTAGCAACTTGGCCCCTGAAATAATACTAACACATCTTTATTTTGCTCCAGCGCGGTGCAATGGTCGGTCTTACGCATTACGTGGCCGCGTAGTAGTAACTGCCCATCTTCTTTTTTCTCTATAAGTACAGGTACCTGCGTGGCCACATTTTTCATCCCATCATACCCTATCAATGTAATAAACGGATATGCCTGCATGAATTGCAGCACTTTCTGATGGTCAGGCTCGGTAAAATAAGGCAGTTTATACATAGGACGGTATTTCGAGCCAAATATCGGAATTATGAACGTACGATTGTTTTATTTTGCAGCATGGTTTACAAAGTCATTGGACTAATGTCTGGCAGCTCGATGGACGGGCTGGATATAGCGCATGTGCAACTGGAAGAAGTAAGGGGACAATGGAAATACGAATTGCTACACGCAGATTGTATTGCATACAGTGACCAATGGATCGCAGACCTGAATCATGCAAGGGATATGTCGGTATCCGATTTCCTGAAACTAAATACACGTTATGGCAGGTATCTTGGAGGCCAAATAAATGACTTTATAGTAAAGCACGATATAGAGCACCAGGTGCACTTCATTGCATCGCACGGGCACACAGTATTTCACGAGCCTGAGCACTATACAACCAGCCAGATAGGCGATGGCGCTACGATAGCAGCTATTACTGGTCTGCCTGTTATCAGCGACCTACGTGCAATGGATGTGGCCCTCGGCGGGCAAGGGGCACCGATCGTGCCGATAGGCGATAAACTATTGTTCAGCGAATACGATTACCTGTTGAATATAGGCGGTATAGCCAATATAACATTGCCGCATAATGGCTCGCTGATAGCGTTTGACATTTGCCCGGCCAACCAGATACTTAATGCACTTGCAGCGAAGGAAGGAAAGATGATGGATGAAAATGGGGCTATGGCTGCGCAAGGAACAATCCTCGGGGGTGTATTGGAAGAGCTGAATGACAGCGATTATTATAAGCAGTCACCACCAAAATCGCTGAGCAATGAGGCCGCACGTGAGCTTGTTTTCCCTAAACTATTAGAGAGTACACATGCCACCAACGACCTGTTATGTACTACCGTGCAGCATATAGCCGACCAGGTAGAAATAGCGGTAAGAAATTTCCCTCATGGCAAGGAACAGGCAAGCTTGGTGATAACGGGTGGAGGCGCATTTAACAGTTACCTGACGGACAGGATAAAACATGCACTCTCGGCTTATAATATAGTGGTGACGATACCAGATGCAAATGTAGTAAAGTTCAAAGAGGCCATAGTAATGGCGCTGATCGGTACGCTGCGCTGGCGCGAGGATACCAATGTATTGAGCAGTGTGACCGGCGCATCGAAAGACAGTGTGGGCGGGGCATTGTGGATAGGATAAACCAGTTTTACCGTTTTTGTGTTACGTTTGTTATGATTTTTAAATCGAAATATGGATAAGATAGCCTTACTGAAACAAAAAAATAACGAAGCATTACTGGGTGGTGGTGAAAAGCGTATTGAAGCGCAACATAAGAAAGGGAAACTTACCGCACGTGAGCGCCTTGAGCTGCTGCTGGACGAAGGGTCTTTTGAAGAGATAGGCAAGTTTGTTACCCACCGCAGCCGCGACTTCGGGATGGAGAAAGAAGTATATGTAGGTGATGGTGTAGTAACAGGATATGGCACGGTGAACGGAAGAACAGTGTATGTGTATTCACAGGATTTTACCGTATTCGGTGGCAGCCTTTCTGAAACACATGCCGAGAAAATAGTAAAAATAATGGACCTCGCCATGCAGAATGGTGCACCAATAGTAGGACTGAATGATAGCGGCGGTGCACGTATACAAGAGGGCGTAGTATCGCTGGGGGGCTATGCAGATATCTTTTACAGGAATGTAAAAGCATCGGGCGTGGTGCCGCAGTTGTCTGCTATCATGGGCCCGTGCGCCGGCGGCGCGGTATATTCACCAGCCATTACCGACTTTATATTGATGGTGGAACATACCTCGTATATGTTTGTTACAGGACCTAACGTAGTAAAGACCGTAACGCATGAAACGGTGACGAGTGAAGAACTTGGCGGAGCGAATACACATGCATCAAAATCGGGCGTAACGCATTTTGCCTGTGCCAATGAAGTAGAATGCATAGAGAATCTGAAGCAGTTGCTGAGCTATATGCCACAAAACTGTGAAGAAGACGCGCCTGTATACGCATATGATGCTGCAGATGAAGCAAGAGTGAAACTGAACAGCATAGTGCCTGCAAATCCTAACCAGCCGTATGACATAAAGGAAGTGATAGAAGAAGTAGTAGATACTGATTCATTTCTTGAAGTGCACAAACAGTATGCGGAGAATATCGTAGTTGGTTTTGCACGCATAGGAGGCCGCAGCGTAGGTATCGTTGCGAATCAACCGGCAAGCCTGGCAGGTGTGCTGGATATAAATTCGAGCAAGAAGGGTGCAAGATTCGTACGTTTTTGTGACGCATTTAATATACCATTACTTGTCCTCGTAGATGTGCCCGGCTTCCTGCCCGGTACCGACCAGGAGTGGAATGGTATCATCATCAACGGTGCAAAATTATTATACGCACTTAGCGAAGCGACCGTACCTAAAATAACTGTGATAACCCGCAAGGCTTATGGCGGAGCTTATGATGTAATGAACTCGAAGCACATAGGCGCAGACCTTAACTATGCATGGCCTACCGCAGAGATAGCGGTAATGGGCGCAAAAGGCGCGGCTGAAATCATCTTTAAGAAAGAAATATCGGAAGCTGCAGACCATGAGGCAAAACTGAAAGAAAAAGAAGCGGAGTATATAGAGAAGTTCGCCAATCCGTATGGTGCTGCGGCACGTGGATTTGTGGATGAAGTGATAATGCCGGAAGAAACACGCAGTAAACTAATAAAGGCATTTAAGATGCTCGAAAATAAAGTAGCAGTGATGCCTAAGCGTAAGCACGGGAATATACCATTATAGGAAACCTCTCCCGGCCGCTCCTTGGGAGAGATGTTATGCCCTACAAAAGATGAGCCATACCTTTCGGTGTGGCTCATCTTTTGTCAAATAAAAGGGGCTGAAATTTCAGCCCAAGTAGTGTATCGATGAATGTGATTATTATTTTGCCATTGCGGTCTTAAATTCTGAGGTAAAGTGAAATTCTATATCAGGATTATTTTGTCGCTCTGTGTTTAAGAACCATTCACTTTGTGCAAGGTACACAAGGTTACCGTCCTTATCTTCCATTATATTGTTTTGCTTAAAACGAGCGAAGTCTTCTATGGCTTTTTTGTCGCCGGTTATCCAGCAGGCTTTATAAAAGGCCAATGGAACGAACGAACATGATGCGCCATACTCCTGCAACAAACGATATTGTATTACTTCGAACTGGAGTTCACCTACGCAACCTATTATCTTACGATGGCCACCATGCTGTGTGAATAGCTGTGCAACACCCTCATCCGTAAGCTGTCGAATCCCCTTTTCAAGCTGCTTGGTCTTCATAGGGTCTTTGTTCACCAACTCCTTGAATATCTCGGGCGAGAAGGTAGGTATACCGGTGAATTGCAGTTGTTCGCCTTCTGTAAGTGTATCACCTATCTTAAAGTTACCCGTATCAAACAAGCCAACTACATCGCCGGGGAACGCTTCTTCGATCACGTCTTTTTCGCGCGCCATAAAGGAGTACGGATTACTGAAGCGCACTTCTTTATCCATGCGGGTATGCTTGTAAAAAGTATTACGGGCAAACTTACCGGAGCATACACGCAAAAACGCTATACGGTCGCGGTGTCGCGGATCAAGGTTGGCGTGTATCTTAAAAATAAAGCCGGTGAACTTGCTCTCTTCTGGTGATACATGACGTTTATCGGTTTCCCTGCCTTGCGGACGTGGTGCTATACTGATGAACGTATCTAGCAACTCCTTAACACCAAAATTATTTACCGCGCTACCAAAGAACACGGGTGATATTTTGCCTTTGAGATAGGCATCTGTATCAAGCTCTCCGTATACACCTTGCAGCAGTTCCACATCTTCACGCAGTTGTGCAGCATCGCGCTCACCTACTTTTTCATTGAGCAAGCCATCGTTCAGATCAAGTATGGGTACTGTGTTCTCTTCCGTTGATTTCTGATTGGGTGTAAAAAGATTCAGTGTACTATCGTGTAGATTATATACACCCTTAAACTCCTTACCCATATTTATAGGCCATGAAAGCGGATGCAGGGATAATTTCAGTTCTTTTTCTATTTCATCGAGCAGATCGAAGGGGAATTTACCATCCCTATCGAGCTTGTTCACAAATACAATAACAGGGGTATCGCGCATGCGGCATACCTCTACGAGTTTTCTTGTCTGGTCTTCTACCCCATTCACGCCATCTATTACCAGTATCACGCTATCCACCGCAGTAAGTGTGCGGTAAGTATCTTCGGCAAAGTCTTTGTGACCGGGTGTATCGAGCAGATTTATTAATGTCTGTTCATATTCAAAGCTCATTACAGATGTAGCCACAGAGATACCTCTCTGGCGTTCTATCTCCATAAAGTCGCTGGTAGCGTGTTTCTTTATTTTATTGCTTTTTACCGCGCCTGCCACTTGTATGGCTCCGCCAAATAATAGTAGCTTTTCCGTCAGCGTGGTCTTACCGGCATCGGGATGCGATATAATGGCGAATGTCCGCCTTTGGGCTATTTCTTTTTCGTACATATTTTTATCCTATCTGTCTGTATCAATTCATACAAACCACAACCTATAAACTAAAAAAATAATTATAAGAACGCAAAGGTCCGAAAATGATAGGAGTTATCCATCATTTCTCACAAAATGTGGATACTTAGTTCGTTATGATGTAGTAATGGAAGCTTATTTTTGTTTCATAACGATACGAAAATGTCACTTACAACCCTAAAAGACGACCTGCTACAAGAATTCAGGGAAGAGCGGACAATGATAAATGAGCAGATTGAGTTGCTGGATCCGCTGGCAACATCGTTGCGCAGGCCAGCGGCTCAGCGCCTGATCAGCGCCAGCACACTGGTTCTTGTAGAGCTGGTATGCTATGTAGTAAGTGTAGGTGGTATAGCGTTCGTAGCATTTATGCATCGAATATACCCGTTTAGTTTGCTATCACAGATATTCTATAATGTACAAGACAGGAATCACATTGGCAGCCTGAATGTTACTTATCTTACACTTGCCGTGTATGGCATTGCTATTTTTTGCGCGATACTTGTATTCCTTATTGCGCGTATGGCAAGAGAGATACGCCTGAAAAATGAGATACTTTACGTTGCCGGAAAGAACATAAAAACTATAGTAGGACAGCACCTGAACCGTAAAGCATTGATGGACACAATAGAGCAGCGTCACTATCTTGGTGCACCGTCCATAACAGAACCTACAAAAGTGAAAGTAAACGAGGTACTGAACCCCGGGTACGACAATCAATAACCAAACTGAACACATCAGCAACTTCATGTTTACCCATTCGTCGAACATAGATCAATTATGAAATAGCATTGTTTAATATTCGGTTTATAATGTTTTTCTATCTTCGGCCCCTTTACACTAACTATTAAGATATTTCTTTAATGACTCTTTACGATAAGATACAGGCTACAACTGCATTTATAAAAACTAAGACAAGCGCAACACCACAAGTAGGCATAATACTCGGTAGCGGTCTGGGTGGGCTTATAGATATAGTAGATGCAGAAACAGAAATACCATACAGAGAAATACCAAACTTTCCTGTATCTACGGTAAAGGGCCATAGTGGCAAGCTTGTATTTGGTAAGCTGGGCGATAAACAGGTGGTATTGATGGCAGGCCGTTTTCATTACTACGAAGGGTATAGCATGGAGGAAGTGACCTTTCCTGTAAGGGTGATGAAGGCGCTGGGCGTGGAAACACTCATCGTATCGAATGCATCCGGCGGGATGAATAAGGATTTTAAGATCGGAGACCTCATGATCATTAAAGATCATATTAATATTTGTCCCGAGCACCCGCTCCGCGGACATAATGATGAACGCCTGGGTACCCGCTTCCCTGATATGAGTGAACCCTATAGTTTAAAACTCATCGAGAAAGCCATACGTATAGCCGCGCATCAAGGCATTGATGTGAAAACCGGGGTGTATGTAGGGCTGCAAGGACCTACCTTTGAAACGCCGGCAGAATACAGGTGGCTACACGGCATGGGTGCTGATGCAGTAGGCATGAGCACAGTACCAGAGGTCATCGTAGCACGGCATGGAGATATGCGTGTGTTTGCCATAAGTGTCATTTCGGATATAGGCATCAGTGATGTACCTGTAACTATTACCCATGAAGAAGTGCTGGAAGCAGCTAACGCAGCCGCGCCAAAAATGGCCGGGTTGGTTGCTGAATTAGTTAAAGAGCTATAATAGCTGCCCTTTCCTTATTTTTACAGGCGATTTATAAACCGCTATAACTATTTGTATTGAAACAAGGTTTGGGCCATATTTTTAAGATCTGTTCGTTGTTGATGTGCTTATTGCTTTGCGGCACCAGGCTATTCGCACAGTCGAACCTATCAGGTACGAACCCTGCACAGCCTACTACACTTGCAAACTCCCCCACCCGCGATACTAATGCAAACAAGACCAACACTGCGAAGTGGAAAACCGAAGAGGCGCACATCACGTACGAACGACTGAATACCGCTAAAATAAGTATCCCTGATTCTTCATTGCACGGCTTCCAGCACAGGCCGCTTGCATCACCTTATGAGCGGGATATGGGCAACCTTGGCAGTCCTACCAATAACCTTCTATTCACTCCGGAAGACAGGCTTGGGCCAACGCTGGGCTATCATATATTCGACCCTTACAGATTTAATGTAGACAGCCTGAAATTCTATAACACCAACAGGCCCTATTCTGACTTCTCGTATATGCTGGGCAGTAAACTGGAGCAGATAGCCAGCATCATGCACTCACAAAACATAAAGCCAAACTGGAACTTTATGGTGGAGTACCACAAACTAACCGCTCCGGGCTTTTATAAAATACAGCGAAATAATTTCGACAACTTCAACCTGACAACTAACTATAAAAGCCTTGACAAACATTATGTGCTATATGCCGCCATGGTGTATAATAAAGAACAACATGATGAGAATGGTGGTATCGTAAACGACAGCGAGTTACAAAACCCCAATTACAATGACCGCAGAACGGTAGACGCAGCCTATCAGAACGACCAATACAGCCTTACACGTTCATCGGTATCTAATGTGCAGCGCGACTTTACACTCTTGTTGCAGCATAGCTATACATGGGGCAGAAAGGATACTACTTATAATGCAGACTCTACCCAATTCACCTACAAACTGGTACCACATTTCAGCATAACCCATAAGATGGAGCTGAGTACGGAAAAGCATACTTATAAAGACCTTACACCTGACTCTCTAAGGTATGTGACCTTATTTAACCAGGCATTCAGCAACGAAACCAATAGTTATGCATTTGGTGAAGACTCTGTATATGTGCAGCAAAAGTGGTTCTGGGTAGACAATAAAATATTACTGAATGGCTTTCTTGGTAAGCCGGGCAAACAGTTACAATTTAGCGCAGGTATAGGCGACCGGTACGACCAGTTTATTTCTACACCTGTATCTCACCTCATCCAGGATAGTCTGCCGAAGCAGGTATATTCTATCGGGCGGGATAAAAGCAGCTATATAAATAATTATCTTGTTGGTGAAATAAGAAAGGAGGCATTGCTACCGGGGCAATGGGCTTATGGCGCTAAAACGCAATTTTATTTTACAGGCGAGGCCGCAGGTGAGTTTATGTTCGATGCCTCTGTGGGTAAGGAGCTAAAAAAAGATATAGGCAGCTTTGTCGCCGGCTTTAAACAGCAACTTAATGAGGCTCCATATAGTTACACCACATACGAAAACCAGTTTACACAACAGTCGTTCTCATTTAATAAAGAAAGCGTTACAACATTGTATGCGACATTAGAAAGCCCTCGCCTCCGCTTTTCTGCAGGTGTCAAAAACTACACGATCGACAATTATATTTACGTAAATGAAAATGAAGTGCCTGCCCAGTACAGCCAGGCTTTCAATCTATCACAACTATGGGTACGAAAGATGTTTAAGATGGGCGATTTCTACCTTGATAATGAAATTGCATACCAACAATTAGCAGAAAGCGCGCCGATCGATGTGCCCAAACTAATGGGAAGGGAGCAGCTTACTTACGAACAGTCGCTATTTAAGAAAGCACTGAAGGTAGTGTTTGGTATCGAAGCACGGTATACTACAAATTATCATGCTGCCGGGTATGATGCGATACTTAATAAATTCTATTATCAAAGTACCTATACTACCAATAACTTCCCTGAAATGGCGGTGTTTATCAACTTCCGCATCAAGCGTTTCCGCGCCTTTATAATGGGCGATCAGCTTCAGGAATTTTTTGTGAAAAATACTATCACTAATGTGGGTACGCCTGTGCTCAACTACAATGGTACAGTTGGCGATACAAGGTTACCAGTTTATGCTACACCGGATGCGCTGATTCGTTTTGGGTTTACATGGATATTGGTGAATTAACACTCCCTCTATTTCGGTATTTCGGCTATAATTACTCCTCTAATTTGTCATTGCACCGCTTCAATTAATCCAATAAAAACAATAATATATTTTCTCTATCCTTTTTCCTGCATTGTTGCCTGTTTGAAAACGGTATTTTCCCTAAAAATCAGGTAAATTTGCACAGTAGTATGTACTGCTGTATATTGACTACCAAAATATTAAGCCACTCTTATAGGTAATAAAATGGAAGATTTCTCTTATGTAATGGGGCCAAACCCTGCTTATATCGAATCACTTTACTCAGATTTTGTAAAAGATTCATCGACAGTAGACCCTGAATGGAAAAAATTCTTTGAAGGTTTTGATTTCGCTTATGCGAAATCAAATGGCAACGGGAACGGAACAACCAATGGCGCGGCAAAAGGTATTGCAGTAAATGGCGCTGCTATAAACAATGAACAGCTTACCAAAGAGTTTAGTGTAATGCAGCTGATACGCTCTTACAGGAAGCGCGGCCATCTGATAGCTACCACAAATCCAATACGCCCGAGAAAAGATCGTAAGGCACACCTGGAATTACAATATTTTGGACTTAGTGATGCTGATCTGAATACAGAATTTTACGCAGGCGTATCAATAGGCCTAGGTAAAGCTAAGTTGAGCGATATAGTAGCAAAAGCAAAACAACTATATGCGGGCAACATAGGCATTGAATTCACGTACATAAACGACGGTGATAAATGCAAGTGGGTACAGGAAGCATTTGAAACAATGATGCTCCAGGAGTTCACCCTTGATGAAAAGAAGCGCATACTGGAGAAGTTGAATGAAGGTGTGATATTCGAAAAATTTCTGAATACAAAATTCATAGGTCAGAAGCGTTTCGGACTGGAAGGTGGCGAGAGCACAATACCCGCGCTGGATACCATTATCAATAAAGCAGCCGATGCCGGTGTACAGGAAGTGGTGATAGGCATGGCGCATCGTGGCAGGCTGAATGTATTGGCCAACACACTTAAGAAAACTTACGAGCAGATATTCTCAGAGTTCGAAGGTAACATGCCGCCTGATATGACGATGGGCAGCGGTGATGTGAAATACCATCTTGGCTTCCACTCTAACATTACCACACCAAATGGTAAGGTCATCAATTTACAATTGACGCCTAACCCGTCTCACCTGGAATTAGTTAACCCTGTAGTAAGCGGTTATTCGCGCGCTAAGGCAGATACGCTGTATCAGAAACAATATGATAAAGTATTGCCGATACTGATACACGGTGACTCTGCCGTAGCAGGACAAGGCATAGGCTATGAGCTGCTGCAAATGAGCAAACTTTCAGGCTACTATACCGGCGGCACGGTGCATTTTGTTATCAATAACCAGATAGGCTTTACTACTGATTTCGACGATGCGCGCTCTTCTGATTATTGCACCAGTGTGGCATCGATGGTGCAGGCACCTGTAATGCATGTGAATGGAGATGACCCCGAAGCAGTAGTGAAGTGCTCTATGCTAGCCATTGCATACAGGCAACAATTCAAGGAAGATATTTTTATAGATATGGTTTGCTACCGTAAGCACGGGCACAATGAAGGCGACGAGCCTAAGTTTACCCAACCGCAACTGTATGCACTGATAGACAAACATCCTAATCCACGCGAAGTATATACACAGTATTTACTGGAGCACGGTGAGGCCGATGCACAGCAACTGGCGAAGGATATGGAAGATACATTCTGGGGTGAGCTGCAGGCACGCCTCGATGAGATAAAACAAAAGCCGCTCCCTTATACTTATCAAAAACCGGAGGAATGGTGGCAGGCACTGCGCAAAGCAACGGCGGAAGACTTTAACGCATCGCCGGTAAGCGCTATAAAAGAAGAAGATTTCAAAACACTCTTCAATAAGCTGATGCAGTGGCCCGATGATTTTACACCATTGCGTAAAATAAAAAAGCTGCTCGAAGACAAGAAAAAATTGTTTGAAACAGATAGTAAAGTAGATTGGGCTACGGGTGAATTGCTTGCCTATGCAAGCTTGCTGATGGATGGCAACGAAGTGCGCCTGAGCGGCGAAGATGTGAAGCGCGGTACTTTCTCTCACAGGCATGCCGTGATATACGATGAAAATACTAACGCACCATACAACAGGCTTAGTAATCTTGTAGACAAGCAAGGCACAATGTATATCTACAACTCGCTGCTGAGTGAGCTTGCGGTGCTGGGCTTTGAATACGGGTATGCTATGGCAAACCCTAATAATCTCGTACTATGGGAAGCGCAATACGGCGACTTTGTAAATGGTGCACAGGCTATCATAGATCAATACATAAGCAGCGCAGAACAGAAGTGGACCAACATGAATGGCCTTGTATTGCTGTTGCCACACGGCTACGAAGGCGGCGGACCGGAGCATTCAAGTGCAAGGCTGGAACGCTTCCTGCAAATGTGCGCGGAGTATAATATGGTAGTAACGAATATCACTACAGCTGCGAATTTCTTCCACGGACTACGCAGGCAGTTGAAGTGGCAATTTCGCAAACCGATGATAAATTTTTCACCGAAAGCTAACCTGAGGCATGTACGTTCTTATTCGGCAATGTCTGAGTTTACTACCGGTGGTTTCCAGGAAGTATTAGATGATCCGTTTGTAAAGACAGCATCTAAAGTGAAGCGAGTATTGCTGTGCAGCGGTAAAATGTACTTCGACCTGAGTGAGAAACAAATAACAGATAAAAGGGAAGATATAGCCATCGTGCGGCTGGAGCAGATATATCCTATACCACATCAGCAATTGTATGCGCTACGCGATAAGTATAAAAAAGCGGAGTGGACATGGGTACAGGAAGAGCCTCGCAACATGGGTGCATATACCTTCCTGCAGATGAATATTGAAAACTTCCCCATGAAATATATCAGCAGGCCTGCAAGTGCATCGACAGCTACAGGGTTTGCCAAAAAGCATGCACAGGAACAGCAAGCACTAGTGGAATTGGCTTTTAGTTAAGACCTCTCCCTGCCCATCTCTGATGGAGCGGGTGTTGAACCTACTTTCTTCCGATATGGTACATATCGGAAGAAAGTAGGTTGGTTATCAGGCCGGATAATGATTATTATTTTTATATATTTGCAGACAATACTTTACTTTTTATAATTGAATATGGAAGACCTAAAGGTTACACTTAAGCAACAAATTATCGATTCTTTGAACCTTCAGGGAATGAAGCCGGAAGATATAGATGACAATGCAGCACTATTTGGCGACGGACTGGGTCTCGACAGCATTGACTCTCTGGAATTGATGGTGCTTATGGAACGTAACTACGGCATCAAAATAGAAGACGCGCGCGAAGGCCGCAAGGTGCTTACATCTGTAGCATCAATGGCCGAATACATCACTGAACACCGCAAATCATAGTCTTGCCTTATGGCGGAAAGAGTAGTTGTAACTTCCGTTGGCATTATATCAGCGTTAGGGATAGGAAAGGAAGCGCACATTGCTGCATTACGCAGCGGCCTTAGCGGTGTACATTACGCACGCCATCTGCAGTCGGTGCATGCCGCGGAGCTAATGCTGGGCGAGGCAGACCTGAGCAATGATGAGCTTGCTGTAATGAATGGCTTACCAACAGGTGATAATGGCTATACGCGCACTACCCTGCTGGCACTTACCGCTATGCAAGATCTGCTGAAAACCACCGATATCAATCTACTAAAAAATGAGCCGTTCGCATTCATAAATGCGAATACAGTAGGTGGCATGAGCAAGGTAGAGGACATGTACCTGGACCTGATATCTGAGTATACACAACCCGAAAACATAAAGTATATAGATACACTCGACTGTGCTGAAAGCACACAGAATGTAGCCGACCATTATGGACTAAAACCATTTATGGCCACCATCAGCACTGCATGCTCCTCTTCAGTGAACGCTATGCTGCTGGGCGCAAGAATGATAAAGCAAGGCGTGGTGAAGCGTGCCATTTGTGGCGGCTGTGATGCACTAAGCCGGTTTACGGTAAATGGCTTTTATACACTTAAGAATGTATCGCGCTCGCTGGCAATGCCTTTTGACCAGAACCGTACAGGATTAAATATCGGTGAGGCAGCAGGCTTTTGCATGTTAGAGTCTGAATCATCTGCCATCGCGCGTGGTGCAAAGATACTGGCAGTATTGAGCGGCTATGCGAATACTAATGATGCCTACCACCCCACAGCCCCATCACCTTATGGAGAGGGAGCCTATAATACAATGCAGCAAGCTATACAGATGGCAGGGTTGCAACCGAATGACATAGATTACATAAACGCCCACGGCACCGCTACACTTAATAACGACCTTGCTGAAGGCAGGGCAATACAGAAATTGTTTGCAGATAAAATGCCTTATTTCAGCTCTACTAAACCTTTTACAGGCCATACGCTTGCAGCCGCGGGTGTTATAGAAAGTATCTTCAGCATGTGGAGTATGCAAGAACAGACAGTGTACCCTAACCTAAACTTCGAAACACAAATGGAGGAGCTGACCATATCGCCGGTTACTTCTTTAATAGATGGTGTATCATTAAAGCACGTATTGAGTAATTCATTCGGGTTTGGTGGTAATAATGTTTCACTTGTATTCAGTAGCAAATGAAGCAGCCACTCTACATAAAATCGGCCTGTGCGATATCGCCACAACATACCTTCCGCGCTACTGAATTTCCTTTGGAACTGGTGAGCTATGATGATGGCAAAATGTTCGTCATTGATCCTGATTATACAAAATATGTATCGCCTGTGGCTATAAGGCGCATGAGCAGGCTTATAAAACGCGGCATAGCTGCTGGCATGCAAAGCCTGGAAGATGCTGGTGTGCAGCAGCCAGACGCCATTATTACCGGTACGGCACGCGGCAGCGTTACAGATATGGAACGCTTCCTTACAGATATGATAAAGCTGAATGAAGAAGCGCTGAACCCTACCTTCTTTATACAAAGCACGTACAATTCTGTAAATGGCTGGCTGGCATTACAGACAAAAGCTACCTGCTATAACCAAACCTATGTACACAGAGGTTTCTCATTAGAGCTTTCTCTTTTTGATGCACAGCTATTGCTTGCTGATACAAATGACCTACAAAACATTCTTGTTGGTGGATATGACGAGCTGACACCGGAATACTTCTTCATCCGCGATAAGTCAGGTTATTACAAAAAGGAAATACCTGCGAGTTTATCTTTATTACAGCATAGTGATACTGCAGGCTCTATAGCGGGAGAAGGTGCCGCATTTTTCGTGGCAAGCAATGAGCAAGGCGATGCAACTTGTGCTATCTATGGCATACAGATGCTGACCACTCCGACCTATGCAGAACTAGCTGCAGCAACCGATATATTATTATCAGAAAACAGGCTTACAAAAGAAGATCTTGATGTATTGCTCTATGGCATAAATGGCGACAGCCGATATAATCACCTTACCCATCCGTTCTTAGAAAACACTTCAGGGAACACTACGGTAGCTACCTACAAGCAACTCTGCGGTGAATATGATACTGCATCAGGTTTTGCGCTATGGCTTGCACAGCTTATTTCAAAAACCCAAGAAGTGCCTAAAGAGGTGGTTTATCGTAGTGGCACATCTGCATCAGTTAAAAACATGCTTATCTGCAATATTACCATTGCAGGGAATGTGAGCTTGATCCTGGTGAAGAGTATTTAATGAATTTATTTAACCCTCCTTTTATGAAAATAGCATTACCCATCCTTATCTTATTTATTTTCTCTTCTGCTCATGCGCAAAAAGCTCCATCGGCTACAGACACGATAATAGTATGCGGAAATAAAGTACCTATACTAAGAACAGCCGGCCGAATATTTGTGAAATCATTTTTAGGAGGTGCGAATACAGTTATAGCAAATGATACAAAACTCCTCGAAAACCAGTTGAAGCTGCAGAGAGTAGGCAACACAAGATACTTGTTGAATAAGCTAAAGAAAGATGCGCCAGGCATGAATGTTTCTCTCTACGAAAACGAGATACGAGCATACGAATTATGCGATTCTTTACAGGGCGCTATTAAGTCGCAGCAATACCTGGCAAAGCAAACGGCGAAAATAAAATATGACGACAGCATCAAGGCTGAACGGGACTTACAAATAAGAAAAGCTGATTCGATACAATCGGCGGTGATACGACATAATGAAGAAATAAAGGAAGAAGTAGCGGAAAAAGAACAGGCAAAGAAAAAGAATAATGAGCAAGCAGATTATAAAAAGGCGATTGTTAAAAAATATGGCACTGCAACAGCTAATAAAATATTTGCACATCAGACGTGGGTAGGAATGACCTCAGAGGAGTGCGAGCTATCAATAGGTAAACCACGCAAAAAAGAAACAAATAATGTCGCTAATGTCACCCTACTGATATGGACGTACAAAGAACAAGCAATATATTTTAGTAATAATAAGGTTGTGAAGATCCTACAACGTTAACTACCCCATCTTACCAACCACATATACAGTAGTTGGAGTAGGGTTACCACCTGCTTTCTCGAGTGAGATAGCGAATGCCTGGCCTGAGGTAACAGACATACCGGCCTTAAGCATAGCTGGTGTCTGCGCCATATTGTTTGGCAGCGTACCCATATCTACGGGCTTGCCATCCTGTATCACCCATAGTTGATATTGCATGCCATCGGGAGGTGGTGGCATACTGCCTATAGAAACGTACGCTTCGCCTTTGCCTTTGTTCCAATACATGGTCGCGGCCATTGGCTTGTTGGCCTGTACCGTATGCATCACTATCGTTTGCATAGCAGTATCTGCCATCATTCTCTTTTCGGCTTCGTAATTGTTTATCAGAGATGCGAACTGTGCCTGCTTCTGCTGCATGGTATCAATATGCTGCTGCATAGCCACTTGTTTTTGCTGCACATCACTTTTCTGGAACCAGAACATTATATTCACCAGTAAGCTACCTACAAGCGCTACCCATACGGCCGCCTGCGCCCATTGGTTTTGCTTGCGATGCTCGGGAGTAAATTGTATCAGCTTTGGTGCAGTCACCTGATCTTCGGAATCATTACCCATATTAGCAGGTGCAGATTGAGACTGTTGCTGTATAGCATCCCATATCTTATCCTGCATTTCAGGTGAAGGCTCCTTAGCCATAGATTTGGCAAATGCATGCATAGCCCTTTCGATCTCCGCAACCTCTGCGGCAACCTCAGGGTACAGCGCTATATTAGCTACCACTTGTGCTTCCTCTTCCGGGGTCAGCGATCCAAGTATGTAGGCTTCTAATATGCCTGATTCTATGTAGTCTTTTACGTTCACTTTATTTAAACACTAAAATTTTCTCTTAATAATTGCATAGCATGCCGCATACGGGTTTTCACCGTGCCTAACGGTATCCCAAGTGTTTTGGATATTTCGTCGAGGGTAAAACCTTTAAAGTATGCGAGGCTTACTATCGTTTCATATTCAGGCTTTAACCCTGACACCATTTTGCGTAATCCTATTGTATCTGTAGATTGTTCTGTTTGTATTTTCCCTGCTATATTAATTACGATATCTTCACCCGTTTGGATTTTGCTTTTCATAATTTCTCCCTTAGATCTTAACTTATCTATGGCAGCATTCCGGGCAATATTTATCATCCAAGTGTAGATGCGGCCTTTCTGGGCATTGTATTGGGAGATATTGTTCCAGATCTTTACAAATGTTTCCTGCAGTATATCCTGGGCCGTTTGCTCATCGTACACTACCTTGTTGATAACACCATATAATACCGCGGAGTACTGCCTGTACAGGTAGTCAAAGGCATCCTTGCTCTGTTGTTTGAGCAGGTGTACCAGTTCTTCTTCGCTATATGTGGCTACCGGTGGCATTTCAGAGTTCTAAAATACTCCTTTATTTCGAAAAAATCATTTTATAATCAGTTCTTACCTTCCCGTTGCTGATGTCTTCCAGTTTCTTCTTGATAAGGCGACGTTTAAGCTGTGGCAGATAATCTATGAACAGCTTACCTTCTATATGGTCATATTCATGCTGAATGACCCTTGCTGTAATGCCGCTATATTCAGCTTCGTGCTCTTTAAAATGCTCATCGAGAAACTTGATACGCACTTTACGGGTGCGCTGTATATCCTCACGCACCTTCGGTATGCTCAGGCAACCTTCATTATACGCCCACATCTCGCCGGTCTCTTCCAGTATCTCCGCATTGATGAATACCTGCTTTATCGGCTTTTCATTGGGGTAAAGGCGTTTATCTTCCTCGTTAAAATCCTCAACGATCTGTATCGTATCTATTACGAACAGACGGATAGGCTTATTTATCTGCGGTGCAGCTATGCCTACACCATTACTGTTATACAATGTTTCCCACATATCATCGAGCAGCTTTTGCAAACCGGGATAATCAGGACCAATTTCTTCACCAACTTTACGCAGTACGGGGCTTCCGTATGCTACTACAGGCAATACCATTTATATATTTATTAATTATAGTCCGCAAATTTAGGAATAATAACTGTGGTTTATACAGTTGGTCACAGACTTGTCAAATAGCTATTTTTTCCGATGCTCCAGGTATTCCTGCAGCATCATTACCGCACTTACGGCATCTATCAGCTCTTTGCTTTCCCTGTCCTTCTTTTTAAGGCCCATGCCGGCTATCTCGCGCGATGCAAGCTTAGAGGTCATACGCTCGTCGATTTTCTCTACCGGCATCTGCGGAAAGACGTTCCCAAACTTTAAAATAAATTTTTCAACCAGCGGTGTGGCATGAGTGGGCGTATCATCAAGATTTAGCGGGTAGCCTATCAGTATCATTTCTACCGGTTCGGCAGCTATATACTTTTTAAGATAGCCGATCAGTTCGTTTGAATCTACGGTATCGAGGGCGGTTGCTATGATCTGCAACGGATCGCTGACGGCAACACCTGTTCTTTTCTTACCGTAATCTAATGCTAATATTCTTGCCAAGCGATTGATTATTTAATGACGTTGTGAAACTATAAAGGATGATAGCAAGACCGGTGCTTACTTCCGCTTCATTGATTTGAATACTACAGTCCGGTGCTTCTTTATTATCTCGCGTTCTGTTTCGCGCAGCTTAATAAACGTTTCCTGCAGGAATTTCTCTTTCAGTGGGTCGCGTTCCTGCGCCAGCCGCTTGGTAAGCACATCCTGCATGATGAGTACTTTCTTTAGCTCGAAATAGGCCAGTGTACTATCCACATCATTGATGTAGTTCATAGTACCACCCACCGTTTCTATACCGTATTTTTCTTTCCACTTTGGGCTTATATCCTGCTGGCCGTGCAGCAGGCCTGCCATTCGTTGCTGTATGGCCGCATCAGGGTGGTTAACAAAGTAGTGCATTTCAGGCGTGGCGCCAAAGCGCCTGAAATGCTCATAGTATTCTTCATACAGCTTTGCCACATCCTGCTGCTCTATCAGCCCGGGGTCTACACGGGTTTCTATAAGGCCTGCTACTGTATTAAAGCCCTCTCCCTCGTAAGGAAGATGCCCGTGTTCTATCAGTACGCGCAGCAGCTGCCATTCCTGTAGCTCATCACTATCAGGCAGTTTTACTTCAGGCTCATCCTGCACTACCAGCATTTCGGGGTGTGGCATAGCCTCTTCCCTGCGGGTGTGCTTCTGCTCCTTCTCCACCCTGTCGCGGATATATTTATTGATGAGGTTTACCAGCCCTGTTTCTTCAACCTCAAGCTTGCGGCTGGCCTCTCTTATATAGTGTGTCTGTAACGAAAAATCTTCAGCCTTATTGATGCGCGATATACTTTCCGCTATCTCATTTACCAGTTTTGATTTCAGTACGGGATCGGTACCCACATTTCGCATGCCTACCTCGAGGCGAAAACTTATTACATCCTGCTTGTGGCCCTTTACATATTCATGAAACTTTGAAGCCCCGTTCTTTTGTATAAAGCTATCCGGATCTTCACCTTCGGGCAATAATACCAGTTGCACATTAAAGCTTTGCCCCAAGGCCATATCCAGTCCACGGAGGGCGGCTTTTACACCGGCAGCATCACCATCATATAATATAGTAAGGTTCTTGGTAAGCTGCCCTATAAGCCTTAGCTGATCTTCCGTAAGCGATGTACCACTGCTCGACACCACATTCTCTACCCCACCCTGGTGCAGCGATATAACATCGGTATAGCCTTCTACAAGAAAGCACTCATCCTGCTTACCTATGGACTGGCGACTCTGATACATACCATAGAGTACACGGCTTTTTACATACAGCTCATTCTCGGGCGTATTAATGTATTTAGGCGACTTTTCGTTCGCCTTAAGTATACGCGCACCAAACCCAAGGATACGCCCCGTCATGCTTTGAATGGGGAAGATGACACGGCCACGGTACACATCGTAATGCATGCCGTTGCGGTCTTTTACCAGGCCTGCCCTGTCCAGTATCTCGGCCTGGTAGCCTTTTTGTATTGCAGCTTTATAGAATGAATCACTCTGCTCTGGATTGTACCCAAGCCTGAACCGCTCTATGATATCCTTTCTATACCCACGCTGCTTAAAATAAGACATGCCTATCGCCTGCCCTTCTTCCGTGTTTAGCAACGTTTCATGAAAATAGGTTGCCGCATATTCATTGAGTATACGCAGGCCTTCCTCTGCAAGCTGATGTTGCTGCTGCTCCGGGGTACGTTCTGTTTCTTCGAGCGTTATTTTATAATAATCCGCCAGCCAGCGTATAGCCTCCGGGTAAGTAAGTTTTTCATGGTCCTGCACAAACGTAACCACATTACCAGCCTTACCGCAGCCAAAACATTTATAGATACCTTTAGCGGGAGATACCGCGAACGATGGTGTTTTCTCGTTATGGAAAGGGCAGTTGGCGATGTAGTTAGAACCACGTTTTTTAAGGCGCACAAACTGCCCTACTACGTCGACAACGTCGGCGCGGTTCATTACTTCCTGTATGGATGCTGGGGATATCATTGATTAACGCAAAAGTAAGCAGTGAAAAGGTAAAAATTGGCAATACTGTGCACCTGAATGACATGAAAAGGTAATAGTATTTGACTTATACTTTATAATAATTATGTTTGGGTGAGAATTTGATCACCCGTTATAAAATATCGGGCAAAAAAGAAAGATAACCCTTGAAAAGCAAGATAGACTCACTTACTGCTACACGCGCTGTAGCTGCCATACTGGTGGTCATTCATCATTTCGGTACAGGTACATTCCCGTTTAGCTATGCTCCCGATCTTTTTAAGAATGGCAACCTTGCAGTTGGATATTTCTTTGCATTATCAGGGTTTGTTATGTACCATACGTATAGTACTAAATCGGTGCCATACAGCACTTTCTTAAAGCGCAGGGCAGCCAAGATATTCCCTTTGTATTTTTTAGCGTTGTTCATTACGATCATTATCCCCGTATTGACACACTATTTTCACCCCGGTAATGCCTTGCCACAAAATCTTACAAAGCAAATATTATTCAGCGTCACCTTTGTGCAGGCATGGGTGCCCAATTATGCACTTTCTTTAAATGGGCCCGGGTGGTCACTGTCTATAGAAGCTTTTTTTTATGTATTTTTTCCATTGCTTTTAATTTTCCAGGAAAAGCGTATCAATTTGTTCATTTTGTTTACTATCGCGCTATACATTGCTACTCAGGCATTTCACCTGCATTATTTCCCATACAAGGCAGTACTTTCTTCAAGAATGCAAGATGTGGTATTTTTCAACCCATTACTGCATCTCAACCAATTCCTCATTGGCATGTTGGGTGCTTATGTCTTTTCTAAAACAAAGATCAGCGTAGCTACAGCAAGGGTTATTGCCATACTGTCGACGGTCTTAATCATTACCTTAATAGCGTGGAGGCCACATAACATCAGTTATCACACAGGGCTTATAACTCCATTATTTGCAGTATTCATTATCTCTGTGGCATTGGCCGACCCACGCTTATTGAAAATAAAACCATTCGTATTACTTGGTAGTGCCAGCTATGGTATATACATACTTCAATTACCGGTGTATGAGCTTTTCAGCCTCGCTAATAATTATATGCACATCAGTGCTGCTTACTTCTTTTACAGCTATCTTATCGTATTGATAACAATATCCATTCTCTGCTATTATTATATCGAAAAGCCTATGCACAGATGGATAAATTCATTTGGAAAGAAAAAGATAACTAATAATACGCCGCTACCATTGTAAAATTTACACGTTCGCGCTTCTTAGAAAATACATGCCAGTTACCATTGTATTCTATGCGCGCAGGCAGCAGTTTTTTGCCTACCTGTATTGTACGCACCTTCATACGCACATCGAAGTCATAAAACAGCGTACTGTATGACAAGGAATAGTCACGGGCAAGTATGGTATAGTCGCTTTTGCGGAACCATGTAGTGAGCCCATTATATACTACGCTATGCTCCATGCCCTGCTTAGGTTTTATCTCAAACACATAGCAGTCCTGCCCATCGTAGGTTTGTGATGATACTTTGAAATTATATTTTGCAGCCTCACCCAGGTCAAAAATGGATGCCCTGTCGCCCATAAATGGTACGCCGCTTATTTTAGCACCGGGGTTAAATATCAGTTGCTTTAACTGATATTTATTTTTCTCCATCTGCCCTTTACCCTTTACATTCATTGTATTACCTACTACATCATTCTCGTTACACACGTTGCCCTTTGTAAAAAACAGATAATCGTATAGTTCTGCAGTGTAATAGTTATAGTCACCATTGCGTTTATAAAAGTCACCGGTAGTGCTCTGCGTTATTACCTTCATACTGCGGCATTTATTTTTAATAACCTGCTGTGTAGTACCGGTGAGCGATGCGGCTATTTTATTGCCTTTGTCATACACTTTTATATCGTTCGTTGCAGTATAGTTTACAACCCGCATACTGCGAAATGACTTATAAAAGGTAGTGTCGGTCTGTACGCGGCGGATGAAAGCATTGATATCAAAACCGCTTTTCACAACAAAAGAATCAAGTTGCAGGGGGAAGGTGAACACACTGGTATCGGGCTGCTGTGCATGGGCGCATAGCGACAATAAAAACAACAGAACAATACCCGCCAGCCTACGCATGTTGTTCGCGCGCTTTAAGCAATGCTTCTGCTATGATCATATCTTCAGGTGTGGTAACTTTTATATTGCTGCGCTCACCTTCAATAAGGTATACATGCGCACCATAAGCCTCTGCAACGGTGGCCTCGTCGGTAAACAGCGGTGTATATTCCTGTCTGAAGGCCGGCAGTATTATTTCGCTTCTGAAGGTCTGTGGCGTCTGTATGATGCGTAGTTGCTCTCGATTTACCGGCATAGTATGGTCACCTTCCAGCAAGCGCATACTTTCGGCTACGGCTATAGCAGGTATTGCGCTGCCCTTTTCAAGTGCCTGTTTATAGCAGTTCGTTATCAGCATTGCTGATGCCAGTGGCCTTGCGCCATCGTGTATAAATACTACTGAGTTATCCGCTACTTCTTTAAGCCCGTTCTGCACACTGTGGAACCTGCTCTCGCCACCTGCTACTATTTTTATGTTTTGCTGATTTGTAAATGCCAGTGATAATGTATCTATAAAGTCGAGCTTATCTTCCGGCAGCACAAGTATTATCTGAATATCAGGAAAGGCCGATACGAACGCGCTGATAGCATGGTACAGTAATGGCTTACCCGCCAACGACAGGAATTGCTTAGGAACAGGCTTGCCCATTCTTATTCCCTTGCCCCCTGCTACTATTACTGCATATTTCTTTACACCAGCCATATTTTATATTTTACTACCCAAAACCTATTCTCATGCAAAAAAACATCATTATTATGTCATCGCAAAAGAAGTGTATCATAGCCATCGCATTTATACTGTTCCTTACCATGGGCAACGCTGCAAAAACCCAGGCACAGGTAGTCTATTCTACACAGTACAGCAGTGATGCCAATGTAAAGGTATATGTAACCCAATATAGAAGTGATGCAGACCTTGTAGTATACAAATGCCAGTATAAAAGCGATGCGGACGGAAATACAGGCTTGTGGTATTTTACAGAGTATAGCAGTGATGCTAAGAAGAAACTATATTTCACCCAATACAAAAGTGATGCAGACCTCATCGTCTATTTCACAGAATATAAGAGTGATGCAGAATGGAAGAATAAAAGCAAGCAGCAGTTGATGTATTAAGCATGCTATCCGGTAAGATGTGCCACATCAGTTTTATCTTCTCAGTATTATTCTGAACGTCGTACCCTTACCCACTTCCGAAGACTTTACGAAAATAGAACCATGGTGATACCGCTCTATAATGCGGCGTGAGAGTGATAACCCAAGCCCCCAGCCTCTTTTCTTTGTAGTGAAGCCCGGCGCAAATACTTTCTTCACCTGGTATGCGGGTATGCCCTTACCGTCATCATGTACATCTATCCACACCTGTTGCGGTGTGTTTGTTACACTTACATCAATATTCCCCTTACCGCCCATGGCATCGAGTGCGTTGCGCAGCAGGTTCTCCATCACCCAATCAAATAATGGTCCACTTATGTTCACAGGGATATCCTGCTCATTGGTGGCAAGTGTAATAAATACTTTATTCGGCGCACGCCGCTGCATATAAGCCACTATCTCCTCGAGGCGCGGCACCAGGTTCTCTTCATTCAGTTGCGGCGCGCTCCCTACTTTGCTAAAACGGTCTGCTACCAGCTTTAGCCTGTCGAGGTCTTTTTGCATTTCTAATACCGCATCGTTATTTGCTTCGCTATCCTTAAGCAGTTCCAGCCATGCCTCTATAGAACTGAGCGGTGTACCCAACTGGTGTGCGGTTTCTTTTGATAGCCCCACCCATACCTGATTCTGAAGTGAGCGATGAGCAGTACTTAACGCAAACAGTACCACCAGCAGAAAAATAAAAATCACCGCCAGCTGCACATACGGGAAGTAATGCAATTGAGTTAGAATATTAGACTCACCATAATATATATAATTAGTACCCGATCCAAAAGTGGAGGGTATACCTCCGTGCATCTCTTTGTAGGCAGCCAACTTTTCTTTTATCAGAGCAGTTACATTATTTGCTCTGCTTGTATCAATGTTCTTATAATCTAAAATACTATCGTGACCATCGGTAATTATCAAAGGAATTGTGGTATTCTCCTCCACAAACATAGATGCGAATGACAAGTCCTGATCAGACTTTGCATTGGTTAAAATTTTAATACCTGCAACCAGTTGCTCTACTTTCGTACGCTCCTGCGCCGCCAACTGGCTGGCCAGCTGACTTGTATAGTATAGCGATGCTGACACGATCAGCAGCGCAGCAATGGCAAGTGAGGTTTTCCAATTAAAGTATTGACGCATAATATGCTTAGAAACAGTGACAAATTAACGAATGCACGCTAAAATTATTATGATTTTGACCGAATAACTATTATTTTTGTCACGGAAATATAATACTACATGAATACCCAACATAACGATACGCACAACGAACTGGATAATCCCGTAGATATAGAGCTGAATAAGCCGTCTAAATCACGCTTTTTGTTCTTATTATCCTTCTTTGGTTTTTTCATCTTTGCATGGTCGGGTTGTTATAACCTGTATGAGCATAAGTATCAGAAGAACGATAACATCACTGTGCCGGGCAATACGCTTTACGAACCTGTGTACAAATAAGCGCTTCGCATCTACTATAAGCCATGATCGTATGTCATAAGGATACTGCTGTTGTAATATTAAGCTACAATGGTACCAAATGGCATGAGTTATTTTTACCCAAAATTGTTTCAGAAGCCGGTACAGGCTATGAGGTGATTGTCGTCGATAATGCATCGACCGATGATACACTCAGCTATGTACAGCAGAATTTCCCCTCTGTAAAGACTTTACAAATAGGCGTAAACCATGGCTTTGCCAATGGCTACTACGAAGCCCTGAAACAGATAAAGGCCAAATACTACATTTTACTTAGTGCGGATTTTGAGGTGACGGAGGGATGGTTCCCCCCGCTGCACGCAGCTATGGAGCGCGATCCGCAACTGGCAGCTTGCCAGCCCAAGATACGCTACTGGAAAGACCGTGAATACTTTGAGTACGCAGGTGCAGGCGGCGGCTTTATGGATAAGTTCGGATATCTCTTTTGCCGCGGCCGTATCTTCTTCGACCTGGAGAAGGATAAAGGCCAGTACGAGGATAACATAGAAGTATTCTGGGCATCGGGTGGCTGCTTCGTCGTACGAGCCGATGTCTATCACAAACTTGGTGGGCTCGACAAAGATTTTTACGCGCACATGGAGGAGGTAGATCTTTGCTGGCGCATAAAGAACGCCGGATATAAGATAGGTTATATAGCATCCTCTGTCGTATACCATGTAGGTGGTAGTGTTATCAGCTATGGTAGCCCGCAAAAATTATATTACAACTTCCGCAATAACCTGATACTGCTGATAAAGAATGAAAAAGGCAGAAAATTGCTTTGGCTGTTTCCATACCGCCTGTTATTAGATGGCGCAGCAGGCGCGCGTCTTTTGTTCACAGGTGAGTTCAAACAGACGTATACCATTATTAAGGCGCATTTTCATTTTTATCGCCACATAGGCAAGTGGCTACGCCACCGACGCGAGAATAAACGCCTGATAACAAAACGCAACGAATCGGGCATATATAAGCGTAGCATCGTGTTCGATTACTTCCTGCTCCGCAGAAAAACGTTCCCTAAATTAAAGTGGCAGCCGGATGCGCTGGATTAGTTTAGGAGAGAATATCAGTTAAAACACGGTTAAACCAGTTATATTTAACTATTTATAAGTGGTGTTGATGTGTAAATTTGTTGTTGCATGAAGAAAATCTTTCCTCTTATCGTAGTCCTTATCACGTTATCTGTTGTAGGTATACTGTTCATACAGATGTCGTGGATAAATAATGCCATAAAGCTGAAGCACGAGGAGTTTTTGCGCGAAGTAGATCAGGCAATGAAAAATACTACCGAAGAATTGCAGGGTGCCTTTCTTCAAAAAGAGAATGCTATCTTCCCCAATCTCCAATCAAAACAATACTTCATCGATAATAATTTTACTATACAGTATTTTACAAAAGATGATGTAGCGCTTATCATCAATAATGAGTTACGTGCCAATAAGATAAAGCAGCCTTACGAATTTAGCGTAAACAATATCTTTGGCAATCCGGTTATCTCATCAGAAGGTTTTAATGTGCAGGAACAGAACAATTCATTTCATACGCTGCTTGTACCTAAAGCCATGAACCCGGAAACGCTCTACCTCTATATAAAAGAAGATAAAAGTACCGTACTGCGGCAAATGGGCTGGATGATCGCAGCCTCCATATTGTTCACATCTATCATTATACTTGCTTTCTCGGTTACAGTACGCACACTGTTCAATCAGAAAAAGCTTTCTGAGGTCAAGTCCGACTTCATCAATAACATGACGCATGAGTTGAAGACACCTTTAGCCACGATCTCTCTTGCAATCGATGCGCTCACTAACGATAAAGTGATACACGATACCGATAAGATACGCTACTACAGCGGCATGATAAAGGAAGAGAACAAGCGCATGAACAAGCAGGTGGAAAAGATATTGCAGGCGGCTAAAATAGAACGGCAGGATATCAAGCTAAGTTTGCAAAAACTCGATGCACACCAGCTTATCAATAAGGTAGCGGATAACCTGACCCTGCAGATACAGGAAAAGAACGGTACCCTAAACCTAAAGCTAAACGCCAAACAACACGAGATTGAGGCAGATGAAGTGCACTTTTCCAATATTATCTTCAATCTGCTTGATAATGCAATAAAGTACTCCCGCGACCCGATGCATATAGAAGTGGAGACACTATCTAACAGAGAAGGACTGACCATAAAGGTGAAGGACAATGGTATAGGTATGAACAAAGAAACACAGGCGCGTATCTTTGAGAAATTCTATCGCGCGCATACTGGCAACCTGCACAATGTAAAAGGCTTTGGCCTTGGCCTTAGCTATGTAAAGGCCATTGTTGATGCGCACAATGGCAAGATAAAAGTAGAAAGTACCGCCGGCAAGGGCAGTACTTTCACCGTTACAATGCCTTTCTCTATATAACTACACAAAGGCTTTTTATTACCGAGCCTATGCGTATAGCGTCGTATATCTTAGCCTCACTGGCACCTGCTTCTTTTACAGAACGCTCGTGCGATGTAACACAACGCTCGCAACCATTTATTGCCGATACCACAAGGCTTATCAGCTCAAACATTTCCTTACCCATTACCGGGTTCATCATAATGCTCATACGCAGGCCTGCCGGATGGTTGTTGTAATATTCAACATCGTGCATAAAGTGGCGAAAACGATAAAGAATGTTATTAGCATTCATTAGCGATGTGCATGCATGTACTTCCGCTATTTCTTCATCACTCGCTTCTTCTTTTTTCGCCAGCCCTTCAAATGCTTTTATCAGCGTATCGTTCTTTTCATTCACGGCTACAGATAGCGCTACCAGCGCCGTTTCCTTACGTGTAAAATTTGCGCTGCCCAGCACGCCAGATACATTCAGTTTCAGATCCTTTATATAGCGGCTGTTAGAACCTGCTATTCGGTCAAGGCTCACGTTATGATGCGCTGCATCTATGCCAAGGTCGGCAAACAGGCTTTGTGCTGTTTCGTTGCTTATTGTAGTTTCCATCAATATTGCTTGGTTTAAAAAATCCACTCCGCTTTTTTAGGAACGGAGTGGATCGTGAATTTATTTTTTTGTTTGAAAATTATTCCGCCGCCATTGCCTCTGTTAGTGTTTCCTCGCCTTTGTTCCAGTTACAAGGGCAAAGCTCATCTGTCTGCAGGCCATCCAGCACACGCAATACTTCAGCCACATTACGGCCCACATTAAGGTCATTGATGCACACCCAGCGTACTACGCCTTCTGTATCTATAATGTAAGTAGCGCGGTAGGCTATCTTCTCTTCACCAGCCAGTATGCCTAATTCTTCAGCAAGGCTTTTTGACGTATCAGCGATCATCGGGAAACGCAGATCCCTAAGGTCTTTGTGCGCAAGGCGCCATGCATGATGCACAAATTCACTGTCGGTCGATGCGCCCAGCAGTACTGTGTCGCGGTCTGTAAAGTTTGTATAATTCTTATTGAATTCAGCGATCTCCGTAGGACATACAAACGTAAAATCCTTTGGCCACCAAAACATCACTGCCCACTTGCCCTCGATGTCTTTGTTACTGACATTCTGGAACTCCTTACCCTTCTCGATGGATACTACCGACTTCTTGTCGAATTGAGGAAACTTCATTCCTACGGTCACAAAACTGTTGCTCATAATTATTTAGCTTTTATAAAAAATTTGGTTACGCTGTAAAGGTCGTGTTTATGCCACACAATACAGTATATATACTCATTGTGTTTACTTATGAAAAAATAAGGGTTATCAATAACATTGTTATTGCCTATACCCCTACAGCAGTGCGTCAATTAAGAGAAATGCCCGGCAGTGTTGCAGGCAGTGTATTGTGGAACAGTAACGGATGTACGGACACGTCTGAAAAGAATTGGTACAATGGCATCTGCAGTACCATCTCCATAGCCTCCTGTTCATCTTCTGCATTCATCACACACCATATCATATTGCGTTGCATAGATACACTGTACGAAAGTATCCGTCCCTCAGAAAATAGTTTGTTGATGAACTCGCGATGTGCAGGCACTGTATTGTCTATTTCTTCCGTCAATACAGGTAGATCTAACTGGAATAAGTACGCAGCCATTATAATGAAAGTGAAAAGATAAAGTTATGGTTTACAGAACTCATTACCGTATCAACGTCACATTGCCAGCCTTGGTTATCTTCTTGCCACTGATGCAGAAACCATCAGCCTCCCATACATATACATCGGCAGGCGCAGGCTTGTTGTTATATCGGCCATCCCACTTTTGTGTAGGATCGGTAGTTTCAAACACCAGCACACCCCAGCGGTCATAAATACGGAAATAGTTAAGCTTGGCAATTTCCTTATTGAGAATACCAAAGCGCTGTGTACCGATATTGTTACTACCCGGTGCAAACGCATTAGGTATCGCGAAGTCCTCGCACCCCACATGCACCACTACCGTATCTATATCAGAGCAGCCATAAGCGTCATTGAGCTCCGTTACCTTAAAATAGTATGTAAAGTCATACGGCGGATTGGCCGATGGGTCGGTTGCAGTAGTATCACTCAGAAACTGAAATGGGAACCAGTAATAAGAATAGTTACCATCCTCAGGCGAGCGCGTAGTCTGCGGTCCGCCGAGTATTGTATATGCCCCATCACCGATCGTACGATCAGGGCCGGCATCTGCCTTCACCTTGCTCACATGTATTTTTATGGTCGTATCTACGATACAGCCATCAGGATAATAGACCTGCACAGGGTAAGCAGTAGAATAATCAGGCCATACCTTTACACTGTCGTGCATGGTATCTATATTGTAGTTATTAGTCCAGAAGAAAGAATCTGCAAGGTCTGATATAACGTGCAGTTGTATCGTATCTCCTTCGCAAAGTGTAGTATCACTTGTCTGGTAAATGGTAGGTATCGGTAATACAGTTATCGCCTTACAATCTACCTTCATGGTTGGCAATCCTTCATCCACTACAAAGTATACATTATACACGCCCGGTGTATCATAAAAATACGGTGGAGGAGTAATACCATTGTATGCTACAGGCGATGCGTTGTGACACTGATCAAACTGTATCATCGTCAGCGAGTTGTCACCTGAGTTAGCGATAAAACCATACAGGTTATCATAATAGCGCAGTATACGGGATATGCCGGTAGGGGCATTTTCCGCGCCTACGTTGTTATAATCCACACCGCGGTAAGGCCCCTCAAGCGTGCTCATAATAATGCTTATAAGCTGATTGGTAGTTTGGTCTGTAATAAACGCGTAGTAGTTGCCGCAGTCCCTTGTAAGGGTTATTGCAGATGGAGAATCTATCCTGAAATCAAAATTGCCGAGGTTGTTACCTACAGGGTTCAGCGTATCTATACGTGGTCCCAGATCTATACGCGCCAGTGTGCTGTTGGCAAAGTTGGTCACGAAGAAATACCAGTTGCCGCCATCACGGGCGCCAGCCATATCCGTAGGGTTGCTGAGTACGCCACCTACGTTACCCTCATTAAATACCAGCGGTGTTGTAGAGAGGTTAAAAGAGAAATCGAGTTGCACCAGTTCGCTGGTGTTGTAGTTTACCACATACCCAAACCATTGCTCAGAGGCGCTATCCTTAGCTATGAATATACCACGGGGACTGTTGAACACGCCGCCCAGGTTACCAAAGTTGGCGATGTTAGGCGCAGGGTTGCTCAGGTGTTGGCCAAAATCGATACGCGCTAGTGTAGACGTAGCCTGCGTAAGGCCGCCTGAAACGAATATAGACCAGTTACTGTCTACAGAATCTTTAACAATAAAAAGCGATGTAGGATTCAATGGCAATACATTGGTCATGTTGCCAAAGTTGGTAACAGTAGGCGTATTGGTAAGGTTAGCACCGTAGTTGAGCCTTAAAAATTCTGTAGTGTTTGTATTTACAACAAAGCCGTAGTAGTTGCCGTCCTTGTCTTGTATTACGTCTATATTGCCCGGCCCGTTAAATTGGTAGCTGGTACCTATGTTAGCCCCGGTTGGCGCGTCGAGCAGGTAGCCCGAGCAGAAGCCCCAGTAGTATGAAGAACCATCAAAAACATTGCTGGTCAGCGTTATGTTCTGATCGATACACACCGTATCCGGCGCGTTGAACAGCGTTTGCGCAAACAGTGTGTTAAACTGAGTCAGTATCAATATAGCTACAAGCAGTAGACCTTTCTTCATCTTTGAAATAATTTGTTTTTTCCGCGGTTGCCAATGTCTTTTAAGCATTTTACAGCTTTAAGGCATCAGCACAGGCATTCTTTATCGTGTAAAATACGCACTTTTGAATGTCTGTTTTACAATACCGTAAAAATATATCCCTTAATATTGGGCTAATATAACGATAAGTGTAAAACTTTTATAGCAAAAATGTATATTAATTTCTTTAAACCAAAAGAAATCATGCTCAAATCTACCCATTTAAGCTCATTTTTTGCAGCCATTTTTCTGTCATTTATAGCGGTACGTACGGTAGCCAAAGAGGGAATGTGGATACCAAAGACCTTAAAGACACACAAACACAATATGCATAAAATGGGCTTACGAATGCCCATTGATATGATATATAATGAACATGGAACAGGATTAAATAATGCTGTTGTACTTTTTGGGGGTAACTGTACTGCAGAGGTCATTTCTCCGCAGGGCCTCCTGCTCACTAATCATCACTGTGCCTTCAGAGCCGTACAAAAACTCAGTACAGACGAACATAACTTTTTTCAGAATGGTTTCTGGGCCCGGAACCTTAAGGAAGAGCTTCCTTGCAAAGGACTCAGCGTAACCTTTGTCCGCGTTATGGATGATGTTACCGATACCATCCTCGCCGGCATCCCCGATACCCTCGCCGACAATATCAGAGATAACATCATCGCCCTGCGCATCGACAAGCTCGAAAAACAATACAAAGCAAAGACAGGCCTCAATGCCACTATTGCCCCCTATTACAATGGCAATGAATACTGGATATCGCTCACCGAAACCTTTACCGATATACGCCTCACGGCCTTCCCACCCGATGACATCGGCTACTTTGGCGGAGAAACCGAAGACTGGGAGTGGCCACGCCACACCGCCGACTTTAGCATGTTCCGTATATACGCGGGTAAGGATAATAAACCTGCCCCCTACTCTGCTGATAACAAACCGTACAATACCACAGCTTTCTTCAAGATAAATATCAATGGTTACAAAGAAGGTGACTTTGCAATGGCGTATGGTTTTCCCGGCTCCACGCAGGAATATCTTTCGTCGGGCGAACTGAATCAAAAAGTAAACATTACAGAAGCAACAGCCGTTGAGATACGCAGCCACATATTGGATGTGTGGGGAGCGAATATCAAAGATGCTCCTATGCTATCTGTAAAGTATGCCGGCAAATACAACGGGCTAAAAGGTGGCCTAAAAAAATACAGAGGCGAAGTAGAAGGTATAAAAGCAATCAATGTAATAGATATAAAACGCACCTACGAACAAGCCTTTCAAAAATGGGCGGATAACGATACCCTGCAGCCATTCGCAAAACATCTGCTCAACGATTTCAATTATATATCGTTTCAGAGTGATTCTTTTGTAAGCGTTGCAGCCTATACAAATGAGGTATTGAAAGGCGTAGAAATATTGCAATTGGGCGGCACCATGCAGAATATGATAGGTTGTTTCAGGGATCATCTTACCACTAATGAGCTAAGAGATACGCTGGATAAAATAATGGAGAACACTGCATCCTTTTATAAAAACTTCGATGCCGGGTTAGATAGCGATGTGTTCATGTCGGTACTGCCCGTTGTCTATTCGCATATCGATAAGCAAGGCACCATCAACAATAAAACAGCATTGTTCACAAAAGTTGCGGCCGGCCTATACGACTCGTCTATCTTTAAAAACCTCGTCTTTTTGCGCGCCTTTACATTAACTGCCACCATGGCTGATAGCAGCAAATTATTGCAAGACCCGCTATGGCGTTGCTACACAGGTTTCACACAGCTACGCGATCAGTTCATGTCCGCAGCAAATACTTACGCTGATGCGCTTCGCTACCTCAACCGCCTATACATGAGGGCACGCATGATAAAAGATAAAGACACCCCACTCTACCCCGATGCCAACCTCACCCTTCGTGTCAGTTATGGAAATATAGAACCACTCGGTACAGACAGCTCGCATACTTATCAGACAAATCTCGACGGCCTCATGACCCTAAATGGCAAATCGAATGATTTCAAAGTCCCCGAAAAGCTAAGCGAATTATACCGTACGAAGGATTACGGCCGCTGGGACGTCAATGGCACAGTGCCATTAGCATTTCTTGCTACCTGCCAAACTACAGGTGGCAACTCCGGCAGCCCGGTCATTAACAAGCGTGGCGAGCTCATTGGCACCAACTTCGACCGCCCATATGAAAGCACCATGAGCGATCACTACTTCGATAACGACCGCTGCCGCAATATCTCCCTCGATATCCGCTTCACCCTCTTCATCCTCGAAAAATACGGCGCAGGTGGATGGTTGTTGGATGAGATGAAATTAGTGAAGAGGTGAACCTAATTAAATAAAACAACATGAAGCAATCTTTATTACTTATACTTATATTCTCTAATTATGGCAGTCAATTTTGAAATAGGAGATGCTGTGATCTACGTAAATAACAGCGACAAAGGTGCGCAGATAGATACGGGCAATATGTCATTGCCTCTTTTTGAAGGAGCCGAATACATAATAGCTGATACAATGATTTCCGAATGTTGTAATTCAGTAAAATTAGATGTTGGCATCCTAAGAGATGACGTAACCGAACAACAATGTAAATGTGGGCATGTCTACAAATCAGGCCCACGAATATGGGTATCAGCTTACAGATTCGTAAAACCACAATAACAAGAATTAACTGAAATAGTTAGAGAAGAAGAAATGGTGTAAAAGTAGAAATCTATATAGGTTTCTACTTTTATGCTATACTACTAAAGTCAATATCGTTGGCTATAGCTACTTCATTCTGAGCAGTAAGTATGTTTTGATATGCTACGTTACTTTCATTAACGTTATGCCCACTACGGTGGCAATGGATCATTCCTTTACAAATTTTCTTACTTCTGTACCATTGACCTTTACAAAGTATGTGCCTGCTGGGAGGTATGCTACATCAACCTGCACCTGTTTAGAGTCAAACTTTTCGCTATATATCAACTGCCCTAGCAAGTTGCTAAATGCTATTGTATTTATTCTATCTGAGGCTGATACCGTTATTTTACTGGTAACAGGGTTAGGGAAGATGGATAATTGCAATAAGGAAGTTAAATTGTTTACTCCTGTTGTACCACTACTTATTTTTCTTATTCGGTAATTGTAAGCATCAACAATGTATACATTGCCACTATTATCAACAGCTACATCTACTGGATAGTTTAGTTCAGCATCAGTTGCTAATCCCCCATCACCCCCGTACCCTTGTGTTCCATTTCCTGCTACTGTACTGATGATACCAAAGGAGGTGACTTTCCTTATCACTGCATTATTTTCATCTGCAAAATAAATATCTACACCATGATTTTCACCTCCTTTGTTAAAAATTGCTAATCCACTCGGGCCATTCAGTTCAGCAGCAATTGCAGAACCTCCGTCTCCACTATAACCCGCTATTCCATTCCCTGCTATTGTGCTAATAATACCAGAAGAACTTACTTTCCTTATTACGTTATTATTATAATCGCTTATATAAATATTCCCATAGTTGTCAAAGGCAGCACCTCGGGGATAATCTAATTCAGCGTAAGCAGCTAAACCACCATCACCCGTGTACCCACCAGTGCCATTTCCTGCAAATGTGCTGATAATGCCTACTGAATTGACTTTCCTTATGCCGTTGTTGACTTCGTCACAAATATAAATGTTTCCACTATCGTCAACAGTGCTTAATCCTTCTGGCCCATTCAGTTCAGCAGCAATTGCAGAACCTCCATCTCCACTATAACCTGCTGTTCCATTCCCTGCTATTGTGCTGATAATACCCGTAGTATTGATTTTTCTAATTCTATTATTGCCCCAATCAGCAACATAAATGTTCCCACTGTTATCAACATCTACTTTACATGGTAAACTCAATTCAGCCGAAGTTGCCCCTCCGCCATCTCCACTGTAACCACATGTGCCATTACCAGCAACTATACTTATAATACCTGATGTGTTGATCTTCCATAATTGGCCATTATGATAGTCTGAAAAATATACATTTCCGCTGTCGTCAACGGCGATCCCATCTGGATAATTAAATTCAGCCGCTGTTGCCAAACCTCCGTTCCCACTGTTGCCACTTGTTCCATTTCCTGCTATCGTCGAAATTATTTGTGCGCTTCCAAGAAATGGACAAACAAGAAGGGCTAAGATCAATTTTTTCATAAAACGTTACTTTTATTACTAATAAAGATACACACTTATTCAACTTTACCACTCAGTATAAATACTGATTTTTGGCGTTTACCATTGGTAGTTAGTATGGGAGCTATGCTTTGGCAGCAATCATATTCGCTATTCCATTCAATACAAAGCATATTCAAAATGACTATCCCATGGCAATCCTGTTAATTGCCACATCATTCTTTTGTAATATCTTTATACTAATGACAATATTTAAAGGCATTTTACTATTATTTATAATGTCCGCTATTTCCGTAAGTGCGCAAACAAAACAAGCACCTGTGATAAAAAGCGGCAATCCGTATATAAAAATTGTAGAAGCGTATACGCAACAAATGCTGCCCGGCGCTAAAGGTGCTATAAAGAAAACAGATCAGCATTTCGTGGTTATATGGAAGGGTGTCACTTTCCCAAAGGTTTTCTGTTGGCGTACTGTGAGTGACTTTACGCCATGCAGCGCGGAGAAGGCCCATAAAATACCCGCCAAAACCAAACATAATTTTCCTGCCGGCATGGAATACAACACAGAGAAAGTAAGCAGCGATGCAATACACAAAGGTGATACACTGATGCTTACACCTATCATCGGAGCGCGGTACACAGTGCCTGCCGAGATACCTAAAACTGCAAAAAATACATTATTTTTTAAGACAGGCAATAGTAATTGGCTGGCCATACCTATAAAGAAAATAGGCAAAAAAGCACCTATAGCATTACCCTAAATAATTATAAACCATCCATTTATTATACCTTTTTATGAAAAGATTTATAGCCTGCATTATCGTCCTTCTGTTGTGTGGCAGCACACTACATGCGCAGCCATGGATGCCTAAGGACAAAAAAGGGCCCTTTAGATTACAGGATATCATAACCAGTTATAAGGGAGGTTCTGTAAGTCCTCTCAAAGAAGAGGAAGATGAAGAGCAGGTAAAAGGCAAGCCGATAAAAGAAGGTAAGGATTATCTTTTCGATCGCTGGGCATGGTTCTGGAAAGAGCACCTGGATGTGAATGGCTATATGGTATCTCCGGTAAAGACCCTCACTGAGTGGCAAAAATATCTGGCCACACATACTGCACGATCGTCTGCACAGAGAACAACATCAACACCTTCCGACTGGGTATTCCAGGGACCCGACCAGTCCGGAGGTGGCTATTCGGGGCTTGGTCGTATCAACGTTGTCGCATTTCACCCTACCGATACCAATACTGTTTATGCCGGTACTGCCGGTGGCGGTACATGGAAAACAACCGATGACAGTGTGACATGGACAGCCCTCTATGCTAATCTGCCTACCATGGGCGTATCAGACATTAAAATCAATCCGCTAAACCCTAACACCATTTATGTATGCACAGGTGACGCCGATGGATACGATAACTATAGTGAGGGCATTATAAAATCTACAGATGGTGGTCTTACATGGACCAACACAGGGCTGTCGTGGACGCCTACAGAATATATTTACGCACGCTCTTTACTAATAAACCCACTGGATACCAACTCGCTTACATTAGCTACCAATAATGGTATTTATAAAACATTTGATGGCGGTGCCACGTGGACGAACATACCAGCGGGCGACTTTAAACAAATATTATTCTGCCCTGTTGATACCAACATCATGTATGGCACTAACTATACAAGTACATCTTCGCAGATACTCCGCTCGCACGATGGTGGCAATACATGGGCGACCGTAACATCGCTCACAGATGCCGACCGTATAAACATAGCCGTATGCCCATCGAGCCCGCAAACAGTAATGGCGCTAGCGTCTTCAAGTAATCAAGATGGGCTTGAAGGTGTTTACAGTTCTTCAGACAGTGGCGCTACATATACCGAGGTATTTACAGAAGATATCGGATGCACGATGAATATCATCGGTTACGACCTCGGGCTTCCCACTACCGCCTGCAATGGCCAGGGATGGTATGACTTGTGCATAGCTATAGACCCGCTCAATGTGAACAATGTAATAGTCGGCGGTATAAACAATTACTATTCTACCGATGGCGGCCTGTCTTGGAGTATTGTAACACAATGGTATACCGGCATACCGGGCATACAAACCGTACATGCTGATAAGCACTCGCTGGCATATAATCCGCTGAACCATGCTCTGTATGAAGGCTGCGATGGTGGCATCTACAAAACAATGGACGCTACAGGCGGGATTTGGGAAGACCATACTAATGGCATGGGCATCACTCAATTTTACCGCAACGCGGTAGCAACCGGTGTTACTTTTTGCCTGGGTGGCGCACAAGATAACGGCACCAAATCAGTAGATGTGGGTGGCGCATACGCGGATGTAACGGGTGGCGATGGCATGGTATGCCAGATAGATTATACCAACCCGTCATTCACATGGTACACGTCTTACCCCAACGGCAGCTTTGATGTTACTAATGATGGCGGGATTTCATACACTAATATCAGCAGTAACATACCGGGCACGCCAAGTGGCGACTGGGTGACGCCTTATATCATTCACCCGAATGTACCGTCCACACTGCTTGCTGGTTATGGACAGCTATTCATGTCGGCCGATCAGGGCAGCACATGGGCAGCTATCTCTCCTGCATTCGATACACCTTATTATAACATTAATACCATCGCCGTTCCTTTCACAAACCCTAATGATATTTACCTCGCGGTCGATGATAATCATATTCATTTCTCCCCTGATTTTGGCGCCACATGGAGCAATATCAATCTGCCAAGTCCGGCAAATATTTCCCGCTTTGCTGTAGACCCTAAAAATGAAAACATAATATGGGTAACCTTTAATGGCTACGGTGCTAATAAGGTGGCTGAGTATAACAGGTCGACAAATACATGGACCATACACAATGGTACATTACCCGATATACCTGTAAACTGCATCGTTATAGATTCTTCATCAGAAACCAAATACATAGGCACGGATGTAGCTGTTTACTACATGGATACGACCATGACAGACTGGGCTTTGTTTGATACGCATCTGCCTGCCGTTATCGTTAACGACCTCAACATTAACTATAGCACTAATGAACTATGGGCCGCCACTTTTGGCAGGGGCATGTGGAAAACATTAAAGAGTGATATACCTACCAGTGTTTCGTCTGTTATACCTTATGCCATAGATGTTATTAAAATATCGCCTAACCCTAATAAAGGAACATTTACGATCAATACCGGCAATACAGCATTAATAGGCAAGCAAGCACAGGTACAATTATTAGCCGCCGATGGTAAGACAGCGTGGCAGGGCAATAACACATTTGACAATACCGGTAATATGAAGGTAGTTACGAACGGGCTCGCAAAAGGCACTTATATCTGTGAAGTAAGTAATAGTGAGGTTGTGGCACGCAGCAGGTTAGTGATATATTAGGATGCTATAAAAACCATTCAACTAAATCAGCTAACCAGCTCTCTTGCGTTCTCCATCGCTGCTTCACTAGGTTGCTCACCGCCTATCATGCGGGCTATGGCCAGTACACGCTCGTTAGGTTGCAGCACCTTCACTTTTGTAGATAAACGCTCTTGCTTATCGGCTTCCTTATACACGTAGAAGTGCCGTGTGCCCCGCGCCGCCACCTGTGGCTGATGCGTGATGCATATTACCTGGTGATATTGTGCCAACTCGCGCAGCAACATACCCACCTGCCTTGCAGCCTCGCCCGATATACCCGTATCCACCTCATCAAATATAAGTGTAGGCATATGCAGCGCCTTAGCGGTAAGCGATTTTATACATAACATGATACGGCTCATTTCCCCGCCCGATGCAGCTTTTTGCACTAATTGAAACTGTCCGCTTTTATTAGCATCCAGCATGAACGATACTTTATCAATACCGCTCTCCGCAGGCAGTCGCTTCTCCATTTTTATCTGAAACCGCGCGTTCGGCATTCCGACCAATATCAGTAGCTCATTTATTTTTTCTACCAGCTTCGGCACACCCTTATTACGCTGCTCAGATAGTTTTGCAGCTTCTGCCAGCAATGTTTCATACACATCCCCCTCTTCCTTTGTAAGCCGTGTTATAGTATCATTCAGGTCCAGCGTAGCTTGCAGCTCGTCCGATAGGTTTTGTTGCAGCGCCAGCAACTCTGCTGTTGTTTTTAGATTGTGTTTCTTTAGCAATTTATATCCGCTATCCACCTTCTGCTGCAGTTCTTCCATCATCTTGGGGTCCAGCGATACTTTGCCCTCCTCATTTTCCAGTTCACCTGTTATATCCTTCAGTTCCACCCATACACTCTGCACTCTTTCCTGTACCGCTTTAATCTCCGGCATTACCTCTGTTATACCTTGTAATTGCTGACTAATGCGTTTCAGCTCGTTCACAATAGGTGTTTCACCTTCGTCAAGCGCTGTGCGTGCAGCTTGCAGTACGCTTATTATACGCTCTGCATGGCTCATCTGTTTTAACTGCTGCTCTGCATCTTCTATTTCGTTCTCTTTAAATGCAGCCTGCGCCAGCTCGTCATACAGAAACTGTTTGTAATCCGCTTCCTTTTGCCACTGCGTCTGCCGCTCTTTATTAAGTGTAAGCTCTTGTTTTATTTTTTTATGCTGCGCAAATATTACCTGGTATGCTTTTATCAGTGCTGCCGTCTGCCCGATCGCATCCACCACTTCCATCTGAAAAGCATCATCCTCCAGCGCGAACTGGTCGAATTGCTGATGAAGGTCCACTAACAGCGAGCTAAATTTGTTGAGTGTCTGTAACGTCACCGGTGTATCATTGATAAATGCCCGCGACTTACCGCTACTGTTTATCTCCCTGCGAATGATGCAGGTATCGCCATCATCGAGATCCTCGGTGGCAAGTGCTTTCTTGAATGATTTATTATTTGCTACGTCAAAATACCCCTCCACCACGCTCTTTTCCTGCTTATCTATCAGCACGGATGTATCGGCCCGCTCCCCAAGTATCAGGGATAATGCGCCGAGTATAATGCTCTTACCTGCGCCCGTTTCGCCCGTCACCGTGTTCAGGTGCGCATCGGGCTCTATGGCAAGGTGCTCTATTATAGCATAATTCTTTATCAGCAACTTTTGCAGCATGGACGTAAAATTAACGAACAGTCGACTATGAACACTATTTTTGCACCATGAAATGTTTTTTAAGGAAAAAAATTGGTGATAGGGTAATAAACGGTCATCCGTGGATATTTGGTAATGAGTTGGGGGATAGCGAAGGCACTGCCGAGCCCGGTGATATAGTGGAGGTGTACTCATATAATGGTTCATTTGTAGGAAAAGGATATATAAACCCCGCATCGCAGATACGCATTCGCCTGCTGACGCGCGAAAAGCACGTGGAGATAAACGACCAGTTCTTCCATACACGCATCAAGGCTGCCTGGGAATACAGGAAGCAGATAGGCTATGTTGAGAATTGCCGCCTCGTATTTGGTGAGGCTGATGGGTTACCGGCGCTGGTCATTGATAAGTTTAATGATTACCTCGTGATACAAACCCTCGCCCTCGGTATTGAAAAATGGAAGGGTGCAATAGTTGCCGCACTGCAAAAAATATTCTCGCCCAAAGGTATCTATGAGCGAAATGATGTACCGGTGCGCGAACTGGAAGGCATGCCGCAGATAAAAGGTTTTTTATCAGAACCCTTCGATACCAACATCATCCTCAATGAGAACGGACTCAAATTTCATGTAGACATAGAGAACGGGCAAAAGACCGGTTACTTCCTCGACCAGCAGGATAACCGCCGTGCCATACAGCACGTGGTAAAAGGCGCCGATGTACTCGAGGCATTTTGCTACACAGGCACATTTGCATTACATGCAGGCCACTATGGCGCCAAGAGCGCACTGGGCCTCGACATATCTGAAAAAGCAGTTGCCACCGCCCGGCAGAATGCTATCCTTAATGGCCTTGAGGATACTTGCAAATTTGAAGCAGTCAATGCATTCGACTACCTGAAGCAAGCAGACAAAGACAATAAGAAATTTGATGTCGTAATGCTCGACCCACCCGCATTTACAAAGAGCCGCGAGCATATCGATAAAGCGGTAACAGGTTATAAGGAAATAAACCTTCGCGGTATGAAGATAACCCGCCATGGCGGCTTCCTCGTTACCGCTTCCTGCACCAATCTTGTATCGCCTGAGCTGTTTCTAAAAACAATAGAAGATGCCGCCAAAGATGCAAAGAGGAAAATAAGGCAGGTAACGTGGCAGACACAATCATCTGACCATCCCATACTGTGGCACATACCAACCACACACTACCTTAAATTTTTAATTGTGCAAGTGATGTAATCGTTTAGTGGACCACACTTAATTTCTGCACAACATTTCCATTATCATTCGTTGCTTTCAGCAGGTATAGACCTGTTGAAAGTTGCGAAACATCTATTGTTATAGAGCGTTTGCCCGCCAGTATAGATACTGTTCTCCATACCCTACCATTCATATCTTCTATACTCAGTGAGCTAAAACTATTATCGCCTAACTGCACAGTACAGAAAGTGTTTGCAGGATTGGGGCTTATTGACATAACAGGCTTCGCTGGGTTTTTGCTTATGCTAAGTGGTAGCTCATTACGCAGCTTTGCGGTAAAGGCATCGTACTCTCCAAGCATGGTCGCGGTACTTTTCAGGGAATCATTACCTATTATAAGGGTGGGACTATTAAATCTACCAGCAAGAAAAATATTTCTGCCCTCCTCATCAACACTTATAGCATATGCTTCATCGTTTCCATTGCCTCCGGCACTTTTTACCCACTTATAATTTCCGTCATAGTCTAGCTCTGCTACAAATATGTCGCTGCCTGCATTACTGATCAACGTATCAATGCTGTCGAAAAAAGTATAATAAAAATCACCAGCTATGAATATATTGCCCGACGAATCAATATCAATTGCATTTACCTCTACCGGATTTTCACTACTACCAATTACTTTAGCCCATAAAAATGTTCCGTCAGATGCATATTTAGCGACAAAACCATCCATTTGACTATCCCAGGATGTACCGAATGATAAGAACGTTGTGCCAAAGAACATGCCGCAATTATAATTCTCGCCTATGATATAAGAGTTTCCTTTCCTGTCAGTTTTGATGCCTGTACCTCCGGTGTTTTCCTCTGTAAAGTCAAGTACCGTTGGCGACCCCTCAGTCGTTGCATGCCCCCATTGGGGTTCTAGGGCGCTATTATATTGCACAGTAGATACCCCATAAGTGGGGGTAGTTAGCAATATATCACCATACCAAGACTTAGCTGCAAGTAAGCCGGTAGTATTTATGTTATAGTTGGGGTCCAGACTAATTGAAGCAAATCCCGCCCCGCCCCAGTTCCCCACACCAGAATCGGTAGCCGTCTTCACTAGAGTTTCTGCAGAATTATATTTAGCAATAAACCCACCGCCCTGGCCCGCAGCTGTTAAAGTATCTGCATCAAAAATTGCATACCCTCCTACTTCGGGGCTTCCAGAATAAATTGCGTAATCACCACTTAAATAGAGATTGCCTCTATTATCAAACAATAAGTCCGTTGGTATATCATCCCACTCGCCACCCATCGTTTTGACCCACTGTAGAGAATCTAAATTTTCAAAGTCTATCAACATTATATCATTGCCTCCCCTGCTTGCAATATGCTTTCCACATATAACAGCTGAATCATGAAAAGCCCCTGTCAGAAACAGGCGACCATCATTATTTATCGCAATCCTTTCATAGCTATCATCCCCCGGGCCACCATAAGATTTTAATTGCTGCAGTGTACCCACGGTGTCATATACCGCAATATAAATATCATATCCCCCCACACTCCTTACGGCGAATGTACCCATACTCAACGTATCTGAGAAACTACCGCACACATACACACTGCTTTTATCGGTAATAATATTACCCGAACCATTATAGTGAGTATGCAGCGCCCTTGCCCACTGCCAGTTTGGTGCTTGTGCCCGTAAAAAAATCGGGGAAAATAGGAGCAGAAAAATAATGATAGGTTTCATAAGTATGTAAGATAAGTAATTAAGCTATTATTATCACAGCACCTGCTGCTGCGGCAGTATCACGTTAAATATAGCCCCGCCGTCATTGCCAGTAGTGGCATAAATATCACCATGATGGTTTTGCGCTATTTTCTTGCACATGGCCAGGCCAATGCCTGTGCCCGCGTATTCTGCTCTGCCATGCAGCCGCTGAAAGATGTTGAATATCCTGTCGGCATATTCAGGATTAAAGCCTATGCCATTATCTTTTACTGCTATATTGTAATAAGTAGTATGCGCGTCGGGCGTAAAATATTTATTTACTTCATCGGCGGCCATTATCGTCGATGATATTTGTATTACTGGTGCCACGTCTTCCCGGCTAAATTTCAGCGCATTCGATACCAGGTTACCAAACAATTGCGACATCTGTAATGGTATGCCGTCTATGGTTGGTAGATCTTTATAAATTATCGATGCCCCTTTTTGCTCTATTAGTAACTCAAAGTCGGTCTTTATATCATCGATTACATGTTGCAGTGCTACCTGCACAAATACCTCGCGCTCTTTCGATAACTGCGAGTATGCCAGCACGTCCCTTATTAGCGTTATCATACGGGCGGTAGCAACGTTTATCTTACCAATGTACCCGTTCGATTGTTCGGTTACATCATCGCCCAGGCTACGCTCCAGCATCTGCATATAGGTGCTCACCTTCCTCAGTGGCTCCTGCAGATCATGCGATGCTATGTAGGCATACTGTGCCAGTTCCGCGTTCGATCGTTGCAAATTATTATTTACACTCGCCAGCTCTTGTGTACGTTCGGCAACTATTTCTTCTATTTTCTGGCGTGCCAATACCTGCGCGGTTACGTCTGTAGCCACAGCTATCACCCCCGATATAACGCCATCCGATTCCTTATTCGCAGCGTATACAAAATTCACATAGATGGTTTCTAATTTATCACCGCGTGGCAGGTTGATCGGCACATCAGAAGCCGAGAAAGATTCTCCCGTATTATACACACCATCCAGCAAAGCTTCAAAGCCCTGGCCGCTGGCTTCAGGTAGCCCTTCAAATATCGGCCTGTTCATCAACTGCTCTGCAGGCCGCCCCCACAGTTCCAGTATGCGCTCATTGGCTACCTCTACTATATGCTGCGGCCCTCTGAAGATACACATGGCCACAGGCGCCTTAAGAATGGTATTGCGTACACTGCGCTCATTCTCTTCTATTTTTTGCTTGGCTACATTCAGGTCAGTCACATCCGCGGCTGTGTTCATTACGCCATATACTTCGCCCATTTTATTTGTAAGTGGCGTAAAGCTATAATTAAAGAAAAAAGTTTTCACTTTTCCGTTCACTACAAGCTCTAAGTGCTGGTTTCTTGCATGAAAAGGTATGCCGGTAGTAAATACCCTGTCCAGTTGCCCAAACACTCGCTGGTTCTCTAATTCCGGTAATATCTCTGAATATAATTTACCAATAACGTCCCTGCCCTTCCCCCACACATCGAGGATAGATTTGTTAGCGAACGCTATCCGCATTTCTCTGCCTAAGTACACACCGATGGGAAAAGGAGCACTGTCTATAATAGAGCGGGTTTGTTGTTCCGTATCTTCTAACTGTTTCCTCGCTGCTACCTGTGCTGTTACATCCTGCAGTGTACCGTTGAACCTGTATGCAACGCCTTCGTTAAACCACGTTCGTCCCTTTGCTCTTACTATTATTTCTTTTTTTGTAGCAGGGTTAATGATCGTGTATTCAACATCATAGTGCCCGCCCGACGAAATATCAAGCGCCTGCTGAATGGCTGCTGCTACGCGCTCCCTGTCTTGCGCTGCTATTGCGTCAATCGCGTCCTGTAATTCTATTTCCGAACTATGTTCCAGCCCGAACCACGTTCTCAGGCGCTCGTTAGCAGTAAATTTTCCCGTAGCGGGATTAAGGTCAAAAGTTGCCAGTTCAGCAGCATCGATCGCGAACTCTAATTGCTCCTTGCTTTCCTCTACCTTCCTGAGATTTATTATTTTGTCTGTTGTTTCCGTACACACAACAAATATTCCTCCGATGTTTCCCGATTCATTTTGAATAGGGCTATAACTGTATGTCCAGTAAACATCTTCAATACGGCCATTGCGGTATATTGGTATCAGTTGATCGTCATTCCAGATGGCTTCTCCTTCATTCTTTACCGTATCAAGCAATGGCTTTATTATATCCCATATTTCAGGCCATACCTCTTCCCCTTTCTTCCCAAGTGAACCAGGATGTTTTCCATTATTACCAAGGCTGGGGCGAAAGGCATCATTGTAAAAACTAACCAGGTCGTCTCCCCAGAAAATAAGCATGGGAAACTTGGAAGACAGCATAATAGAAACGGTAGTACGTAAGCTTTGTGGCCATTTGTCTGGCGTGCCTATAGATGTCTGCGACCAGTCATATTCCCTGGTCAGTGCGCCCATCTCTCCACCACCTTGCAAAAAGTGATACGTGTATTCCGCTGTATTATTTCCCGTATTCAAGGCAATATGTTTTCATGAAAATTGTATCCTGCCAAGCGGATGCAAAAACTATGCTATCAGCGATCTTAGTATTACTACAAGGTCGTCAAATTTATCGGGTTTCGTAATAAAATCATACGCGCCCAGTTCCTTTGTTTCTTTTATTGTTTGCGTGTTAGATGATGTAGAGAAAATGATCACAGGGATATCCCTCAGCGCTTCGTACTGCTTCACTTCTTTAAGAAACTGCTGTCCGTTCATCAAGGGCATATTCAGGTCCAGGAATATTACATCTGTCTGTATCTGTTTGTCCACAAGCTTCCTTAATGCCATGGTCGCATTTGTGACACCCTGACATACAACCGATTGTGGTATCCGCTCCAGTGCCGCCAGGAATATCTCCTGGTCGTCCTCATCATCATCAATGAGTAATATGTTCTTGTATGGCATACTGTGGTTTGAAGAGGGATAGCAAGCTATGACATTATTTACTATTGTCAAAATTTAATAATAAATAATCCCTTTAAGCCTGATTGATTTGCATGATCCAACTTCCATGGTTCCGTCCTTGCGAGGAGCGTTCAGCCCCTCGAAGCCCAGCCGCGACGAAGCAATCCAACGCTCTAATTGACATGATATAGTCGTATAACACCCCTCTCCTCGGAGAGGGGCAGGGGGTGAGGCCAATGACACGAGTTACATGAAACTATTATTGTTCGGATCTGTGCGCCTGCAGCGACAAAGCAATCTCCTATGCATACTTATTTCATATAAATTATAGTCTTTGTGTCTTCCCACTTTTGCTGTAACCTATCCACATAAATCATCTTATCATCCACCAATCCTAAAAATCTTAGTTCAGGCAACTCGCATCACTCCTTTGCACCACTTCATGCCCTCTCTGCCACAGGTCATCCTTCGGAAGACCTGTGTCTATAAGTTCCGTCGGTCTCTGACCGAAATTTGAAATGCAGAAGATGAGCATCTTTACAAAGTCAGATGGCATTGACCAGCATCTGGATTTACGCTCAAACCAACTTATCCTTGTTTACAACCAGGATATCCCGACGTGCGTTTGCAACACACGAAAACAACTTGTCCTCGTTTACAACGAGGACACCCTGGACGTGCGTTTGCAACGCACGAAAACAACGTACCTTCCAAAAAATATTTACCCACACACCCAACCAAATTTTCTGCCCATCACCCATCCGCAATACGCCCTTGCACGACGTTCAAAATTTGGAATCGCCTTGTTAACGATAGTACATTGTGCCGCGAGCGGTAGGCATTAAACAATTCCTTCATGCTCGCAGATTCTTAAAACCTAAAGAACTTCTATCTATGAAGACAAGAAAAAAAGAGATGGCGATGGATATGTTCATCAGCGGCGGCCTCACTAAGACACAGATCGCAAATATGCTCAATGTCGATCGTCGCACAATTTACCTATGGGCACACGAAGGCAAATGGGGGCACATGAAATTAACAGCTGCACACATGCCCTCCCTCATCGCAGAGCATTGTTACTTCCTCATCAGCGGCCTCACAACAGGTCTTCTCGATAACGGTACAACAGTTACCGGCAAAGATGCGGAGATTATCTACAAACTCGTAGCCAGCATCAACAAATTAAAAGGCCGCAGCACCGTTAATGAAAATATGGAATTACTCACCTACTTCCTCGAGCATGTAAAAGGAAAAGATGAAGATATGGCACAGGCCATGTTGCCATTCATACAGGATTATCTCGTGCAGCGCAAACGTGTCCGTATCACAAAAATCCAAACACCCGATACCTCTGCGTGCCGCGTCAAGCCTATGTCTCAACAAGAATCACTCGAAGATCACCTCGACGATGAAGCCTTCGATTATTGGGAAAATAAACTAAACAAAAACACACCACAAAACCCTGAACAGCAAAACAACTATCCTGAAGACCGGCAATATCAGGCAGCATAACTACCATAACTAATTGGCTCATGTAGAGACGCAATGCTTGCGTCTTATTACTGATAGCCTTCAACACGAGTTAGTCATACAACACCCTCTATGAGCCTGTCCATTTAACCGCTAAGCACACAAAGACATGCACAAAGTTCACAAAGCCTTGGCTCACATTATAAAAATCACGCGAGATAAAAATGGGATATTTTCCACCCCTAATCTATTGATAATCAACAAAACCCCGTCATGCTTTTTTCAAACACAAAATGAGATATTTTATCCCACATCAATATGATTATAAACTCATGGTCCCGACTTACGACTTATAACTAACGACTCCCTAAAACAAAAGCCCCCGATATGATCGGGGGCTGATAAAAAAATAATTTATGTATAGATTACAATTGGTCGTAGATAGCAGCATCTGTAACGCGTGCTATACCATAGTACTGATATTTTTTCTGGTGGTAGCCTTTTTTCAGATACGCATCTGTATCACCTTCTTCAGGTATAGTTATCCAGTCGTGGTGCTTGCTGATGAGCCAACGATAAACACATATCGTGTTAGGGCCACGGCGAGTCAAAGCGTAGAACTGCAGGTGATCCTGAGTGTAGCCTTGCTTCAGCATCTGGTCTTTTGTAAACTCATCATCGCATACACTGATGTGCGCACGTGTCACCGGATTGAACCAACCATCAACTGCTACACGGCCCGGACCGGGAGTGCGATAAGCGAAGAACAAAAGCGTCTTGTCTTTCCAACCCCAGTTAAGCAACTGTCCGTCCTGGTATTCGCCTTCGGCTACCGTTACGTATTGATTATCTTCAGGAATATACCAGCGGTAAACCCTTACCAGGTCGTCCTGCGCAAAGCTCTTATTAGCGAATAAAATACAAGCAAATACCGTTGTAATTAGGATGAGTGTTCTTTTCATAATTTGATCTCTTTTTCAAATTTGCATCCAAAATACATAAAAATTTTGTTGTCGTGCAAATTATTGTGGTAAAAATTTATTTCAGGGTTATTTATCAGCCATTTATTGTTGGTCAAATGCAGCATTTGGCTTAGCTTTGGCACCCCTGTGTGCCATGCTGGCAGTCAAAAAAAATTTGCATAGGATTTGATATTTACTGGTGCAGCTTTGCTGCATTTGCCATAAAAAGGCAAATAACTAACATAAAAATATATCTAAAGATACTTAACTAATTTTCCATGATCGGTCTTCTTTCAAAAATATTTGGTGGCAGCAAATCAGATAAGGATGTAAAGCGCATCCAGCCTCTTGTTGCCGAGATAAATAAGGCTTACGCGGCCTTGCAATCCCTGTCAAACGATGAATTGCGTAATAAAACGCAGGAGTTCCGTGCCCGCATACACGAGTACCTTACCGGTATCGATGAGCAAATAGCCGCTAAAAAGGCAGAAGCAGAGTCGGACGATGAAGAAAATATACAGAACCGTGAGGCCATCTATCTCGAAGTAGACAAGCTGATAAAAAAGCGCGATGAACAGATAGAAGAAGTGCTGCTGCAGATACTACCGGAAGCATTTGCGGTCGTAAAAGAAACAGCACACCGTTTTAAAGATAATACGGAGCTTATATCTACCGCTACCGAGCTGGATAAAGAGTTGGCTATCGACAGGCGCCACATACGTATAGAAGGCGATAAGTCGATATACAATAACACATGGGATGCTGCAGGCGTTACCGTAACATGGAACATGCTGCATTATGATGTGCAGCTGATAGGCGGTATAGTACTGCACGAAGGTAAGATAGCCGAAATGGCTACTGGTGAGGGTAAGACACTCGTGTCTACACTGCCTGCATACCTCAACGCCTTACCGGGCGAGGGCGTACACATAGTAACAGTGAATGATTACCTGGCCCGTCGTGACCAGGAGTGGAACGGGCCAATATTTGAGTGGCTGGGCTTAAAGACGGATTGCATCGATAAACACGAGCCTAATTCTGCCGACCGCCGCGAAGCATACCTTGCAGATATTACTTACGGTACCAATAACGAATTTGGTTTCGACTACCTGCGTGATAATATGGTGCACCACCCTGAAGAAATGGTACAACGTAAACACCACTATGCAATGGTCGATGAGGTGGATAGCGTACTGGTGGATGATGCGCGTACACCGCTCATTATATCAGGGCCTATACCAAAGGGTGATGAGCAGCAGTTCCACGCGTTAAAGCCGCGCATAGAGCGCCTGGTGGAAGCACAGCGCCGCGTAGCCAATCAAAGTCTTACAGAAGCAAAAAAATTAATAGCAGAAGGAAAAACAGATAAGGAAACAGGCGGCATGTATCTGTACCGTGCAGTGCGCGGCTTACCAAAGAACAGCGCCCTGATAAAGTTCCTTAGTGAGGAAGGTAACCGCCAGATAATGCAGAAGGCGGAGAACTACTACATTGGCGAGCAGCAACGCAATATGCCTAAGGTAGATAGCGAACTATATTTTGCCATAGATGAAAAGAATAACAGTGTAGACCTTACAGAAAAAGGGCTCGCACTGATGACAGGTAATGGTGAAGAACCAAACTTCTTTATATTACCCGATATAGGTACTGAGCTGGCCGAAATGGAAAAAATGGACTTGCCGGCTGAAGAAAAAACACAACGCAAGGATGCGCTGATACAAGACTACGCCATAAAGGCCGATCGCATACACTCCGTACAGCAGCTGCTGAAAGCATATACACTGTTTGATAAAGACGTGGAGTATGTAGTGATGGATGGCAAGGTGAAAATAGTAGATGAGCAGACAGGCCGTATACTCGATGGCCGCCGCTACAGTGATGGCCTGCACCAGGCAATAGAAGCTAAGGAAAATGTAGAAGTAGAAGCTGCTACTCAAACCTTTGCTACGATCACATTGCAAAACTACTTCCGTATGTTCCACAAACTGTCGGGCATGACCGGTACCGCGGAAACGGAAGCAGGTGAGCTGTGGGAAATATATAAGCTGGACGTGATAGCCATACCTACAAATATGCCTATCACCCGTAAAGACCAGCAGGACCTTGTATACAAGACAAAGCGCGAAAAATATAAATCAGTAATAGACGAAATAGAAGCACTGCGTGCAATAGGCCGCCCTACCCTTGTAGGTACTACAAGTGTAGAGGTATCTGAATTACTGAGCCGTATGCTGCAGCAAAAGAAGATACCGCACAATGTACTGAATGCCAAGCAGCATGCAAGTGAAGCGCAGATAGTAGCGGAGGCAGGTTTTTCGGGCGCTGTGACCATCGCCACAAACATGGCAGGCCGTGGTACGGATATAAAGCTGGGCCCGGGTGTTAAAGAAGCAGGCGGGCTGGCCATCATAGGTACAGAGCGCCACGAGAGCCGCCGTGTAGACCGTCAGTTACGTGGCCGTGCAGGCCGCCAGGGCGATCCGGGATCATCACAGTTCTTCGTATCGCTCGAAGACGACCTGATGCGCCTGTTCGGTTCTGAGCGTATCGCATCGCTGATGGATAAGATGGGCCATAAGGACGGAGAGGTACTGCAGCATGGCATGATCTCTAAATCTATAGAGCGCGCACAAAGAAAGGTGGAAGAAAACAACTTTGGCATCCGTAAAAATTTGCTGGAGTATGATGATGTGATGAATGCGCAGCGCGATGTTATCTATAAGCGCCGCAGCCATGCATTATTCGGCGACCGCCTTACCATCGACCTGGATAATGCTATGTACCAGGTATGTGTGGAGATAGCCTCCCAGTTTGAAGAGAACCGCGACTTTGAAGCTTTCAGGATGGAAGTGATGAAGCACCTGATGATAGAGCCTGAAGCGATAGACGGTGACTTCTCTAAGACAAATATGAATACCGTTGGTGAACAATTATATCACCAGGTGAAAGAGTTCTATACACGCAAAAGCAATGCCATTCGCGAACAGATACTACCTACCCTGCAACAGATATTTGCAGATAACGGCGAGCGTATAGAAAACATATCTATACCATTTACCGATGGCCTACGTGGCATGCAGGTAACCACCAACCTTAAAGAAACAATAACCCAGGAAGGTGCACCTGTAATGCAGGCGGTGGAAAAGAACATCACCCTGATGATGATAGACGACGCATGGAAGAATCACCTGCGCGCTATGGACGATCTGCGTCAGTCTGTTAGGATGGCCTCTTACGAACAGAAGGATCCATTGCTTATCTATAAGTTTGAAGCCTTCAATCTCTTTAAGCAAATGATGGCCGAAACCAATCGCGATATTATCTCCTTCCTGCTGCGCGCCGGCATACCTATGCAGGATACGCCGCCACAGGCAGCACGCGCACAGCAGCCACGCACTGACATGAGCAAAATGCGTGTGAACAAAGCAGAGATAGACGCTGCAGGGCAAGACTATGCAGCTAATGAGAACGACTATTATACAGAAACACCCGAACCTGCAGTAAAACGCCAGCCCGTACAGGTTGCCCCTAAAATAGGCCGCAACGATCTATGCCCATGTGGCAGCGGCAAAAAATTCAAAGCTTGTCACGGCAAGGGTGCAGCATAAGAAAATAAGTTTAAAGACAATACTATATCAGACGCCCCCGAAAGGGGGCGTTCTTGTCGGCCACACTATACTACTATCAAAAAATTACCTACTTTTGTAACAAGAACTATAAGCAATGAAACGTAACAATCTTAATATTCTACTTGTCGTATTACTGATAATAATGGCTGCCGGCGCACGCATCATCAATGCCAGGCTCCATATGCCGAACTTTGCTCCATTGGCTGCCATCAGCCTGTTCAGCGGTTTTATCATAAAAGATAAGCGTGGCCTAGCATTCCTGGTGCCTATATTCGGGCAGTTGTTCGCAGACCTTTACTTCCAGTTCTTTACCGCTATACCGGGCTTTTATGACTTTGCAGGGCAGTTATGCAACTATGCAGGCCTTGTAGCAGCAACAGTACTTGGCACACGTATGGTAGCAAAGCCTGTAAATGCACTAGCATATACATTTGGCGCTTCTACCCTGTTCTTTATCATTTCTAACTTTGGTTACTACCTCGGCGGCTGGAATACTTACAGCTTTGCAGGTCTTATAAAGAGTTATGCTGATGGTATACCGTTCTTTAAATACACTATTGCCGGCGATATGGCGGGTGGTGTATTGCTCTTCGGTTCTTACTTCCTGGCAACACAGGCGTTCGCAAAGAAAACACAACAGGCAAGCATCTAATACAACAACTTCGATATTCATAGAAAACGCCTCGTATATATACGAGGCGTTTCTGTTTTGCAAGATCATTCAGGCTAAAGACTGGCATAATCTAAAAGAGAAACGGCCCGCATGAGCGAGCCGTTCTGTATAGTAAGTTCTAATACTTAGATCTATCCTTTCAGCACAGTGCGGCTGATAACGATGCGCTGTACTTCGCTTGTACCTTCGTATATCTGGGTGATCTTGGCATCGCGCATAAGACGCTCTACGTGGAACTCCTTAACGTAGCCATAGCCGCCGTGTACTTGTATAGCTTCGTTGGTAACCTTCTGCGCAATATCTGACGCGAAGAGCTTAGCCATAGATGCGGATAATGTATAGTCGAGGCCCTGATCTTTTGTCCATGCTGCTTTGAGGCACAACATACGTGCTGCTTCTATTTCAGTAGCCATATCTGCCAGCTTAAAAGCGATAGCCTGATGGTTGGATATCTCTGTACCGAATGCTTTACGCTCTTTAGAATACTTCAGTGCCAGCTCATATGCACCGGATGCTATACCCAGCGCCTGTGATGCGATACCGATACGGCCACCTGCCAACACCTTCATAGCGAATGTGAAGCCGAAGCCATCATCACCTATACGGTTTTCTTTAGGCACCTTTACATCCTGGAACATGATGCTGTGTGTATCGCTGCCACGTATACCAAGCTTGTTCTCTTTAGCGCCAACAGTTACGCCGGGAGAGTTCTTCTCTACGATAAGTGCATTGATACCTTTATGTCCCTTCTCAGGATAGGTCTGCGCTATAACGAGGTAGTAAGAAGCTGAGTTACCATTTGTGATCCAGTTCTTGGTACCGTTGAGTATGTAGTGGTCGCCTTTGTCTTCTGCAGTAGTACGCTGTGATGTAGCATCAGAACCCGCCTCAGGCTCGCTGAGGAGGAACGCGCCGAGCTTCTGGCCGCTGGCAAGCTGTGTAAGGTATTTTTGTTTCTGGTCTTCGTTACCGTATTTCTCAAGGCCCCAACATACGAGTGAGTTGTTAACACTCATACAAACAGACACAGACGCATCGATCTTGGATATCTCTTCCATAGCAAGTACGTAAGAAATGGTGTCCATACCACTGCCACCGTACTTAGGGTCTACCATCATACCCAGGAAGCCAAGCTCTCCCAGTTTTTTTATCTGCTCCGTAGGGAATTTCTGGTGCTCATCGCGCTCTATAACGCCGGGCAACAATTCAGTTCTTGCGAAATCGCGTGCAGCCATCTGCACGGATATCTGCTCTTCTGTAAGTTGAAAATTCATTATATGATATTGAGATACAGGTGCAAAGTACGGTGAAAAAGCGGAAGGTGCAAACAGTATAGTTAGTAGATATATAATGCTATTTGCGTTAGACCTGAAAGCAAACACGGATAAAACAATGCTCACTTCTTCAATATCGCCTTTACTGCAGATTTAATGTCGGGATAGCGGAAGGTAAAGCCGGTGTCAGTTATCTTTTTAGCACTGACGGTAACGCTTTTAAGCACTTCTGTGCTGAGCTCTCCGAGTACAAGCTTTAGTGCGAATGCTGGTACAGGTGCAGGGATTTTGATACCGCCTTTTGTATGAGCTATTGTTTTTACAAGTTCTTTGTGGGTGACGGGTTGCGGGGATACTGCGTTATAAATACCTTTTAGTTGCTCGTGCTCTATGGCGTGGCATATCATGGCGGCGAGATCGTCAACTTCTATCCAAGAAACCATCTGGCCGCCGGAACCGAGGACGGGCATAATACCAAACGACATGGGTTTTGCAAATTCGGCAAAAGCTCCGTGTTCTTTACCGAGAACAATACCAAACCGTAGTATAACAAGGCGCATAGTGTCTTGTGCATTCTTTGCTGCGGCTTCCCATTGTATACAGGTGTTGGCGAGGAAATCGGTATACGGAGGGCTGTCTTCAGTGAAAGGAGGGGTGCCATTATCATCAGCACCATAATAACCTGTGGCAGAGGCAGATATAAAGGTGGTACATTGGGGCGCGTATGCTTTGAGTTGCTGTATCATGAACGTAGTGCCAATTACCCTGCTCTCTACTATCTCTTTCTTTCGTTTATCGGTCCAGCGTTTATCGGCAATGCCGGCACCAGCGAGATTGATAAAGGCCACCATCGAGGGGAAATAGGTATTATCGCATGCGTTTCTTTCCGCATCCCAGAAAGAATATTTTACGTGTGGTAACTCAGGGTGTTTTGTTGGGGTACGGGTAAATATGACCACTTTATAGCCCTGTGCTGTGAGCAGCTTTGTGATGTGATGACCTATAAAGCCTGTTCCGCCTGTGATACCAATGGTTTTCATAGATGAATAATATTTATGCAAATGTCGTAACTAACATTAGTATTGTACTACAAATTCATTCCAACATAGTTTTAACGATTTTGGGGGTATATGGCACAATAATTAGCAGAATGGTGCGTTTTTTATTAAACACATATACCAAATGCATAAAACTTTACATAAGCAACTTACAAAAATCAGCTTTACACCTTCTACTACTGCCAGCCTAAAGCTGCCGCATTATGATGCCTCGCTGATAGCCTTAGTACAGGAAATGAAGAGCTATCTGCAGGATGCTGCTCAAGACTTAATGCAACCAAGGCCACAGGCTGTGGATATGTTGCTGAAGAGAGCGAAAGCGATCGTGTAGTCAAAAGCTTAAAGGGTTAAAGAGTTAATCGTTAGGTTGCATCTTGCGCAGACGTCATCACAATGACGGAATCACAATGACGGAATCATAGATGTTGTGGCAATCGAATTGTGCGAAGTGAGATGCTTCGTTCCACAGCATGACAGCAGACAAATGACAGTAGACGAGTGGATCATGTTGATGGAGATGCGCGAGATGACCACCCCGCAAAGTCGGCGAAGGGCCTCCATTGCCTCCCCTCCTAAAAACAGGAGGGGAGTGTGCTCCGACTAACTCGTGTTGATTGCATTGCGCGACAAGACGTAAGATATTGCAGGTGCATATAGTGTTATGTCAGTTCTATAACGGTTATTTCTGCGAGGACACCGAGGCGACCAGGGTAGCCGAGGAAACCAAAGCCACGGTTGACGTAGAGATATTGGCTGCCTTCTTTGTAGAGGCCTGCCCACTCTTTATACATATACTGCACTGGGCTCCATTTAAACCACTTACTATCCACGCCGAACTGCATACCGTGGGTGTGACCACTAAGTGTCAGCTGCACATCTTTATAGTCTGTACGGACCTGTGCATCCCAATGCGAAGGATCGTGGGATAGGAGTATCTTAACGGGGATATTTTTTTCAGGGAGACCAGCATAAGCTTTTGCCATATCGCCATACTTAGGGAAGTTGGCTTTGGCGCTCCAGTTTTCAATACCTATAAGGGCTATCTTATCATTGCCACGCTCCAATACCGTATGTTCATTCATCATCAGTTTCCACCCCATACTTGCATGTATAGCCTTTAGTTTATCCAGGTTCGCAACTTTTGCTTCAGGGGTAGGCCATTCCACATAGTCGCCATAGTCGTGATTGCCGAGGGTGGAGTACACGCCCATAGGCGCTTTTAAACGGCTGTATATTTCCTGATATTTTTCATCGACCTCATCCGAGTGATTATTTACAAGATCACCTGTGAAGAATATGATATCGGGTTTCTGATCGAGTACTTTCTGAATACCTTTTGCAACGGCCTCGTGGTCGTCGAAGCTACCGGTATGTATGTCTGATACCTGCACGATCTTTAATCCTTTGAATGCATCGGGCATCTCAGGGAATTGCAGCTTTACGAAACGTACTTTATAATTATAACGATTGCGAATACCGTAGGTGAAGCCTAAGAGTGATATGCCACCTAGCACAAGCGCGAACTGCTTCATAAACAAAGAGCGGGATATCTTATATTCTGAAGTACCCGCATCGGAATGGCGATAGGCGATGAAGCCAACGAGCCACGTAATGAGCCTGCGGAGATCGTCGATGAGCATAACGAGCAGTATCAATATCTTGCCGACTATAAGACCAAGGGTAACGGCTATATAAATATTGCGTAGCAGGTGCGGCATATCAGAACCGCTCATGCGACGGATAAATATGATCCCCAACCAACTTATGGCTGTGAGTGCGATATATGCCGTCATAAGTGTGGTGCGCCATACCGATGGCATGCTGCGGGTAGCAGAGCGAACAACAACGAAGCTGTAATATTCTGCAAAACCGATAATAGTAAGTATGATAATTAGTCTAAGCCTCATGTTTCTAAAATTTTATAAACTCTTCTACCTGTAATTTTATAGCTTCTTCCGTGGCCGGTTTTATCAGCTTGCCGTCCTCGCTTATTTCTTCATTGATGCGCGACAGCACCAGTTTGTTATACAGCACGTGCACTTTCATATAGTGCAATATACTGGTCATGTGCTCTATGCCACGGAGATTGCCCGCTCTGCCATCTGAGATGCCTACAAGCATGGCCTTCTTGTACCACCAGCATTTTTTTATATCGCTGTTATCGAGCATGAGTTTTAATATGCCGGGGAAACTGGCATTGTACTCGGGCATGATAAAGACAAATTTATCGGCGGGGATGAGATATTCTTTTTCGAGCTGCAGCATTGATTCGCCACGCTCCCAGACCTCTTTATCTTCGAGCGACAGGAGCTTTACTTCTTCTGTGCCGATAGAGAGCAAATTGTAGTAAAGGGTAGCCGTACGGAGCGTCATGCTATCGCGGCGGTTGGTGCCAGCTATAATTGTTATCATTAACGGGTATTTGTAATACGGGTATAAAGGTAGGGATAAGGTTGAATAGTTGATTGAGGTAAAAGAGGGTTGATCAGTTGATATGTTGATTTAGTCGAAAGATGATAACCACGAAGGGCACGGAGAAGGCGCAAAGGGTTTTGCGGCGTTAGGGTACGGAGACCAAAAATACAAGTGAGGTTGATTTTGTTGAAAGGTTTAACCACAAAGGAGGCAGAAGGGACACAAAGTGTGCGGCGTTCAGGGAGGGAGGAATGGGGCGAGGTGAGGGAAATGTGGTAATAATATCAGGGAATCAGTGCCTGTATGAGCTGCATAAAATCTGAGCGGTGTATCATTTGAGCGCCGAGACTGGAGAGATGGTCTGTGAAAACCTGGCAGTCGATAAGGGCTACGCCCCTATCTTGTAGCAATTCTACCCAACGGATGAATGCGTACTTACTGGCATTGCTGACCTTGCTGAACATGCTCTCGCCAAAGAATACTTTGCCAAGTAGTATACCGTAAAGACCACCGACAAGTTCATCGCCATCCCAAACTTCTGCGCTGTGTGCATAGCCCATATTGTGGAGCACAATGTATGCCTGCATCATATCATCGGTTATCCATGTGCCGTCCTGTCCTTCGCGTGGAGCCGTTTGGCAGTTACTGATCACAGCAGCAAAATCTTTATCGAAGGTGAACTGAAACCTATCTCTCTTTAATAGTGTCTTCATGCTTTTACTGACTTTCAGATCACCAGGGAATAGTACAAAGCGGGGGTCGGGCGAGAACCACATGGGTATATCGCCATCGAACCAGGGAAAGATGCCGCTATGGTAAGCGAGCAACAGACGCTCTGTTGAGAGATCACCACCAACAGCCAGTAAGCCGTCATCGAGTGCATCGGTGACGGGCGGGAACCAGATTTCGTGATTGAGGAGGTGGAGCAGCATTGAAAAGCAAACTTACAGAAGATAGCGTTTAACCACAAAGAGACATCTGAAAGGACGGGCAACAGTATTGCGATATAGTTTATACTTAGATAAATAAAAGAACAGTATGTTTTAGCCGCTACAATAAATTAGTATCTCAATGGCAAGAGTATTGTATAAATCGTGCTGAAAATATTTAGTAATTTTAAGGGTTACTAAACAGCGAATTACCATCACAAACTCTATGCAATCCCACCAATCGGCACGCCTGAAAGACGCCCTGCAACATTTTTTTGGTTATGATAAATTCAGGCTGGAGCAGCAGCAGATAATAGAAACCGTATTATCAGGACAGGATACGATGGCGATAATGCCTACTGGTGGTGGTAAATCGATATGCTACCAGTTACCGGCCATGCTGATGCCTGGTATTACAATCGTAGTATCGCCATTAATCGCGTTGATGAAAGACCAGGTGGATGCATTGCTGGCGAATGGTATACATGCAGCATTTCTCAACTCATCGCAGTCGCAGGCAGAGCAGCAGCAGGTGATACTAAATGCGCAGAATGGCGGAATAAAATTACTATATATAGCACCCGAGCGCATACCCGGCAACAGTGAAGGATTTATATCTTTTTTGCGCAGGCTTAATCCATCACTGTTCGCTATTGATGAGGCGCATTGTATATCGCAGTGGGGGCATGATTTCAGGCCGGAATATCTGAAGCTGGCGATACTAAAAAAACAATTCCCGAATGTGCCGGTGATAGCGCTAACCGCAAGTGCGGATACGGTGACACAGAAGGATATACTGGAAAGACTGGCATTGCAAAAACCACGGGTTTTCATATCGAGCTTTAACCGGCCCAACATACAATATTACATACGGCCCAAGCGCAATACTATGGGCCATATCATAGAATACCTGAAAAAACATAAAGAAGATAGTGGCATCATATACGCATTGTCTCGTGCATCGACAGAAACGATAGCAGGGCAACTGCATAAACAGGGCATAAAGGCCGCATACTACCATGCAGGTATGGACTCAGCAGAGCGTGGCAAGGTGCAGGAAGCTTTTCAGCGCGATGACTATAAAGTTATCGTAGCTACGATCGCCTTTGGTATGGGTATCGATAAATCGAATGTACGGTTTGTAATACACCATGATGTATCTAAAAACATAGAGGGCTATTACCAGGAAACAGGGCGTGCGGGCCGTGATGGATTAAAGAGTGACGCGATATTATTTTATTCCGTAGGTGATATCATAAAGCTGCGCCGCTTTGCCATGGGCGACAGTGACCCCGCCCAGTCGGCGATATCCCAAAAGAAACTGCAACAGATGCAGGACTTCTGTGAGCACGAAGGATGCCGCAGACAATACCTGATGAATTATTTTGGCGAGGCTTTCCCAAGCTACTGCGGCAGCTGTGATTATTGTCTGAGCTCACTGGAAGAAACAGATGCAACAGTAGATGCACAGAAGCTACTATCGGCGATAGCACGCACGGGCGAGCGATACGGAGCTAATTACATCGTGGATTTTCTACGTGGTTCCAATGCAGAAAAGATAGTGGCAGCACACAAAGAATTAAAAACCTATGGCATAGGCAAGCACCTAAAAAAAGAAGAATGGCAATGGATGATAAAGCTGATGCTGCAACAGAAGATGCTCAGCAAATCGGATGATCAATTCGGCAGCCTGGTACTCAATGATAAGAGCAAGGAAATACTAAGAGGCGAAACGCAACTGAAGTTGGTAGCTAAAAAAGAAGAGCAGGAAGTAATTACTGATGAAACGGAACCGGAATACGACCCACAATTATTAAAACAACTGCGCAGCGTGCGACAGGAATTTGCTGAGCGGGAAAATGTACCTGCATACGTGATAGTAGCGGATAACGCCCTTGCAGAACTGGCGATGTACCTGCCACAGAATTTTGATGAACTGAAGCATATATCAGGCTTCGGGGATTTTAAAGTGGCGAAGTATGGAGCGGCATTCCTTGACCAGGTAAAGACATTCAGTAATAACAAAGGCCTGTCGTCGAAGATGCATTTTAAAAAGCCCAAGCGGGAGAAGAAAGAGCGAACATCTGGGCCTGCAAAGGGTGGCACACAGCAGATAAGCTACGAAATGTATCGTCAGGGTACAAGTATAGCAGATATAGCGGCGCAACGCAATCTGCAGGCATCGACAATAGAAAGCCACCTTGCAACATATGTAGGCCTGGGTGAATTAGATATTTTTGAAATGGTGCCAAAAGCTAAACTAGCGAAGATAATGGAGGCTATAAAGATGACGGGGCAAACAGTGGCCATAAAACCGGTGAAGGACCTGCTGAGTGATGAGTATAATTATGGAGAGATAAGGATGGCTCTGGAGTATTATAAGAAGGTGAATTAAATTAAAAAATCAAAAGTAAAAATTTAAAAGTGCAGACTATAGTTCCTGCGGGATAATACCACCCTTCGGTTTTTTCCTATTTTCTTGTGGATCTCTATAATAATGTCAATCCTTCGGGTTGTTGTGCAGGTAGTTAGGATTTCGAGACATAATAGAGATACTGACAAACCCAACAGCTTGCAAAAGCTGCAGCCAATATCGCGCCGGTAAAGGGTACTCCATATTCATTTGGGCATTACGTTTGTACGATACCTTCGGCATCGTATAGTCATCTAGTAATTTTTCTATAACATTTGACACTTTCAGTGTCATAGTGATGTGTCCTGTTAATATTATAAATGTAGCAGAGGTTGTGCTGTTTTGAATATGGATAATGTCACCTCTTCGGGGTTTTTCCTATTTTCTTGTGGATCTCTATAATAATGTCAACCCTTCGGGTTTATTTATAAGTCACTATGATTGGCTTAACAGTGTAATTAGCCAACTTGCAATAGGTTTTCAATGTTAGTTGGGCACGAAATTTATGGTAATATTGTTTTATAACTTGCAAAACTGAAGACCATGAATAATAATCTTATAGCCGAAACATCTATAACCATTGATGCGCCCACCACAGATGTATGGAAGGCAATAACAACACCAGCCACCGTTAAAGAGTACCTGATGGGTACAACAGTAACAAGCGACTGGAAAGAAGGTAGCGCTATCTCTTACGAAGGTGAGTATAATGGTAAGAAGTACCATGATAAGGGCATTATAAAGAAATTTGAACCGAATAAATTATTCCAAAGTACTTACTGGAGCTCTGCAGGAGGAAAAGAGGATAAACCTGAGAATTATAACCTAGTCACTTACGAGCTATCTGAGAACGGTGGCAAAACAAACGTAACGCTGACGCAGGATAATGTACTGTCGGAAAAAGAAAAGGAACATGTGACAGGGAACTGGGCGATGGTATTGAAGAAACTAAAAGAAGTAGTGGAGGGAAAATAGGAAATACGTCCATTTAAGTTTGTAGTGTATTTTGAAGAGCTATCGAAAAATATACTTTAGAAAGAATAATTTGAAAAATGATAAGATGTACGTATTTTTGTACGTAAATAAGTACAAGTATGCGTGTAGTCAACTATTCTGAGTTTCGCAACAATTTAGCACAAAATCTAAATGCAGTCAACGATGACCGCGAAGTTGTGATTGTTTCGAGAACACAGGGAAAGAATGTTGTAGTAATGGACCTAGATGACTATAATTCTATACAGGAAACATTGTATCTAATCAGTAACGATGCGAACAGGAAAAGGTTAGAAGAAAGTATAGCTCAAATGAAACAAGGAAAGTCTGTAAAACATAAACTCATTGAGAAATAATGGATATCTCCTGGACGCCAAATGCATGGGAAGACTATCTATACTGGCAGGTAAATGATAAGAAAATACTTTACCGAATCAACGAGCTTTTAAAAGATACCCTACGTTCTCCATTCGCCGGTATTGGTAAGCCAGAACCTTTAAAAGGGAATTTTTCCGGTTTCTGGAGCAGAAGAATTAATGATGAGCACAGAATTATATATGCGGTCAAAGATAAGACGCTCCACATTGTTCAATGCAGATATCATTATCGATAACAGGAACCATTATATATGGTTGTCGCAACCAAAGCAATGAGTTCTGCATAAACTGCTGATACAACTATTACACTATGCCTACCATTGTACCCATTTTCAGAGTATTTAACTACGCGAAGGCAATTGAGTTTTATATTGACTGGCTGGAGTTTCAAATTGTATTTGAACATAGGCCAGAGGATCTGCCATTTTATATGCGTGTGTCTATACGAGGTATTATGCTGGACCTTTCGGAACACCATGGAGACTGCTCACCGGGTGCCAAGATCATCATTGAAAATTTTGAAGGGCTAAAAGAATATCATGCAAGGCTTACCACGAAAGGATATAAGTATATGCGCCCGGGGCTGCAAGCTCCAGAATGGGATGCAAACACTTTGTCAATGACCGTGATAGATCCTTTCAGTAACAAGATCGTTTTCACTGAGCCAAACAACGACATACTGTCTGCAGCTACCATTCAAAAAGAAAATGAAAATAAAGACACTACAGAACTCGATACGATCATAGAGGATATTAACGCAGGTAAATCGTTAGAGGTAGCCTCAAATGTTAATAAGCAATCAATATAGACCACTATGCTATCGGGCATATTCCACAACATACATATTAGCAGTTAAAAAATAATTTCATAAATAAACGAACATTCACTTATCTTTGCTACGAATACCCTAAGTATGCGTACAAGAGATATCGGTAAGGAACAACTGGTAAAGGAGAAGGCAATAGAAATGATCGTGCGGGATGGACTTGAAAGCTTTAGTGTTAACAAACTTGCTAAAGCCTGCAATATATCCGTAGCCACACTCTATATCTATTATAAGGATAAAGACGATCTTATTATTAAGATAGGTATAGAAGAGGTACACCGCATGAGCGCCAGGATGGCAAAGGGACTGGATCCGGAAGCTTCATTTGCAGTAGGGCTGAAGCAGCAATGGAAGAACCGGGTGAAACAAATGACCGAAAACCCCACGCCTCAACTGTTCTTTGAACAACTTAGAAATTCCAGTTACCAGGGTAAGATCATTGGTAGCTTTGAAGATGCTTTTAAAGACACGCTTGGCCGGTTCCTTAAGAACGTGATAGCGCGAGGTGAAATAGATGCTATGCCTTTTGAAGTGTATTGGTCTGTTGCTTTTGCACCCTTGTATACCCTTATACGCTTTGATAAAGAAGGCAAAAGCCTTGCAGGAAGGCCATTTAAGATGACGAATAAGATGATGTGGCAAACATTTGAATTAGTATTGAAGGCATTTAAGAAGTAATTTTTTTGATAAAAATTTAAGTGAGCATTCATTTATTTATGAAGCAAGAAGCGGCAAATATCATGGTATTTAAAACAAACATCGATACAATGGCCGATGTAACAGAGGTGCAATACATATTAGAAGGCCACTGCCATATAGCACAGTGGAGTGTGGATACAGAAGATGCAGATAAAGTATTAAGGATCGCATCGTACACGCTCAAAGAACAAGACATCATACAAATGATAACGAATCGTGGATATCAATGCGCCGACATGGATCATTAATAATAATTTAAAAAACGAACAATAAATGGCACAACAACAACCTAAAGTAAATACACCTTTCACCTCTTACCAGGTATTTATCATAGCTATCATAGCCTTGTTACAGTTTACGGTAGTGCTGGATTTTATGGTCATCTCGCCATTAGGTGATATACTTATGAAGTCTATGAACATTACAACTTCGCGCTTCGGGCTGGTGGTATCTTCTTATGCATTCAGCGCAGGTGCATCTGGCATACTGGCAGCGGGCTTTGCTGATAAATTCGACAGAAAGAAATTACTACTTTTCTTCTATTCAGGCTTTATACTGGGCACTGCATGTTGCGCGCTGGCTAATACCTTCTGGCTATTATTAGCTGCTCGTATAGTAACAGGCTTCTTTGGCGGCGTAATAGGCTCCGTTTCTATGGCCATCATCACCGACCTGTTTGCTGCTAACCACCGCGGAAGGGTAATGGGATTTGTACAAATGGCCTTTGCTGCCAGCCAGGTATTAGGCATACCTATAGGCCTGGCAATATGTAATGTATGGGGCTGGCATACGACCTTTTTGATGATCGTTATATTGGCAGTAACAATTGGTGGTACTGTATTACTAAAGATGAAACCTATTGACAAACATCTGGCATTACAATCTGATAAGAGCCCGCTATTGCACCTGTGGCATACGTTATCTGACAGAACATACCGTGTAGCATTTGTAGCGACCTCGTTTTTATCTATTGGCGGATTCATGCTTATGCCATTCAGCAGCGCATACCTTATCAATAATATAAAGATGACGCAAGCACAGCTACCATTAATATTTATGTTTACCGGTATCTCTTCCATTATCATCATGCCGCTGGTGGGTAAGCTCAGCGATAGGATGGATAAGTTTTACCTGTTTACAATAGGCGCAATATTGTCTGTTATTATGACAACGATCTACACGCATCTGCCGGCAATACCACTATGGGAATTAGTAGTGATAAATATGGTATTGTTTATAGGTATTATGAGCTGTATGGTACCCGCCACAACGTTAATGACCAGTATACCGCAGATGAAAGACAGAGGTGCATTTATGAGTATCAACTCATCCCTGCAACAAATAGCAGGCGGCATAGCTGCAGTATGTGCTGGTCTGATAGTATATCAGCCGGATAAGACGAGCCCATTACAACACTATGATATATTAGGGTATGTAGTATCGGCAGTAAGTATTATTTCTATCTTTTTGATATACCGCGTAAGCGTAGTAGTAAAAAAGAAAACTGCAGAAAGGGAGTTGGAAGGGATAAATAATGCATTACAGCTAAGAAACAAAGAAAAGGAGCCCATAGCTACTTTATAAAACAAGAGAGGGGCGCAATATTTACGCCCCTCTCTTGTTTAAGATATAATTCTATTTAAGCCTCAGCCTCCATGTTGCCTGTATCTTGCCTGCCCTACCTATTGCCATTAGCTGCTCTTTTGATATACTTTCTAAGAGGTATTTAAGAGAGCTTATGTTGCTATGGTCGTGCGGGGCTTCTTTGTCGAGGACAAAACCTTGCTCATTGAAAAACTCTTCAGCAGCCGCGAAGCTTTCAAATTTATTCTGCTCTACATTATGTTCATCGAGAAACCGTTTTAGCTTATCGTTCTCTTCCATGTTCACAAAGCCTTCGTCGGTTTTGATGTATACATCAGCGGTTATCCAGCATCCCCCTCTTTCTTTTAGTACGTCTCGGATAATGCCGCACAGCTCTATTTTCTCCTCCATCTCGAGGTACATCAGCAGGCCCTCATTTACAATCGCTAACTCGCCGGCAGGGAAGTGAGAGACGACCTCTGTAAACTGCTGTTCATCGAGTGCGTTGAGAGGCAATATCTCTAACGTGCCCATGGGCTTGTCGTTGCTGTCCTGCAGGGTTGTGGCGCAATGTCTTTTTGTAGCGATGAGATCAAATAGATCGGTATCGATGTAGTGTATGTTTTTTTGCTGCACCATGTCGAGGCCACGAAATGACAAGCCTGATGACAATTCAAGGATATTAGTTGCCTGCACATCTTTTAATAAAGTATTGATGCTGCGGTAGCGCCCCTCTAAGTGTACTGTCCTTGCCCAGAAAGTAAAATCGCGGCGCTTAAAATCCGGCTCATAATCTTCGGGGAGGGATACTAGTTCAGCTACAGCTTTTGCGTATGGAATATCTGTATGTCCTTTTAATAGTATGAGTGCCTTTGCAGAGGGGCTGATGGTACTGTAATTACGTTGTTGTATGTCTTGTGCTTGGTCGTTTGTCATGTAATGGAGGGTAATTCCATTAACAAAGATAAAACAAAGAATAAGACTATACGGTATTGCGGGGTGATGATTTGTTTATCAATTTGCCAATACCTACGGCTAATAATGAAAATACAAGAAATAAGACAACGACCCATCCACAGTTTATGAGCACGGTATTGTATCCGTATTTTGTAACATCGACAAACGGATATGGGTAGAAACCCGAGAAAGAACCCATGACCAATATGGCTACCGCATATACCGCAGGGTATATGAGCCATGCGGGTATATAAGACCACTGAAGGCCACGCTTGCTGACACCTATTATCCAATAAAGGACAAAGAGCACAGGTAATATACTGTGCTCAGATTCATCGAGAAGTCGCTGAATACCCTGTGGCGCCCATAGCTGCCGCAGTACAATATTGTATATGAGCCCAACAACAGCAATGTAGATAGCAATAGCAGTGGTGGTTCGTGGGCGCTGCCAAAAGGAATTGATTTTGTCCCGGTGAGCCAACACTATTGCCGTAGCACAAATGGCCACCATCATATTACTGAGCAAAGTAAAATAGCTGAAGTATCTATAAATAGTAACGCCAACAGAAGCTCTGTCACTTAAAATGCTGACGTACATCTGTGTGATAAGTACAGACCAGGCAAGCAATGATACAACAGCCAGGTATGGTTTTGTTAATTTGCCGCCTGCCATTTGTGAGAAGTTTGTGTGTATTACGAATATACAACACTTATACGGTTAATTATAATGTGGGACAATCAGCAATACTGCCCTAAGCATATGCTTAAGGCAGTAATGACAATAAAAAACTTCATGGTAATTTATTGCTGCCGACCTTTAAAGGATGCCCCCACCCTTTTCCTTTTACCGAACCATTATTTTTCTATCATATTGTTGAGCTTCTGCCAGTCGATGAGTTTTACGGCAGCATCTATATCGGCGGAATCACCGATTATCTGGACGACAATATTTTGTGTGACAAGTTTCCCGATTTTGCTCTTATCAAAATCGATGTAGTAACTGATGCCATCAAGGCCATCATGCCACTTAGTCGTTTCTTTTTTTAGCAAAGGCTTGCCAAGAAATATGATCGCCCTGTCATAATAGTCGGCCGACATATTTGCTGTGGTTGTGTTCTCATTAACTATGGGACACTGTGTAGATTTTATACCCTTTACTGCGAGAGTAGCTTGCACCGGAAGCTCAATAGTGACAGGCGGGGTCTTATTGCAATAACTAAACTTCCATGGGACATCGGCCACTACATTACTGATAACAAATATCTGCAATTTGCTTTTATCCGTAAACTTTAGTGAGGCTGCGATCTGTCCAGGGTCGCTGAAATCCTTAATCATTTTAATTGACTCCCCAGCCAGCTTATCACTTTGATCGCGAGGCATACTAAAATCAACTTTCCAGTCCATTGAATAAGGATCCCCTACACCTACAGATGAGGGACAATCGCCTGTGCAGTCGTAATCTGCGGTTGGTTCCTGACACCAGTATTTCCGTACGTCAAACTGCCTGCTATCCTCTAATGTCTTCCAGTCCTTATACGCATGTGGTACAGCATCGTATAGCTGCTGATGCGACTTGTTAAGATAAGTGATCTCATCAGGACGTAACTTTCTAAAACCATTATTAGTAATGATATTAAAAGCCGACATGAAAATCAAAATCGAAATAAGAATTACGGATGGTATGGCCGTCCTCTTCATAAAATATTATTTAATAATAAAATCAGGCTACTGTTCTTTTATTGTGCCGCTAACGATAACTGAATCGTTGTAGGAAGACCCGCTAACCGGCGAGAAAAAGCCAGTCATTCTTAATGATGGTACAGAAACAGAAAGCTTACCACCACTATTGGTCACCGTGGCATTAAGTGTTGTAACAGAGTCTGAAGAGTATAAACCTTCACCGGCTGCAGAACTATCCTCTATGAGTAACAATACCTGGCTACCCGTAAAGCTAAATATGTTGCCTGCAATATTATAGCTGCCACTTGCAGGTTTTGCCGTATTTCTGAAGAATGCAATGAACTCCTCGCGCCTGCCGTTAGTTGTGCTGCCTATGGCGGCAAGGATATTGCCGGTAGCGCCGAAGAAATCATTTGTTGCAGAGTCGGCACCGACAACCTGTGTATAGGTGGTGCCATTGATGGTAACAGTAGCACTTGTGGCAGGTGTTGTATTTGATGCGCTATCACTTTTTGAGCACCCTACTGATAATATTGTAGCTGCTGCCGCGATAAATAATAATGTCCTTTTCATTTTTTTTTGGTTTTTATGATGTGTGATATACTAATTACATTTTAATGAATTCTACTCTTCTGTTGTTTGCCTTACCTTCTGATGTGTTGTTATCGCTTAGAGGCTTACTGTCTCCAAGTCCTTTTGTGGTGAGACGCCCGGCATCTATACCCATTGTTACCAACTGATCTCTTACCGTGGCAGCACGCTGCTGGGAAAGCGTAAGATTATGGGCTTTCTCGCCTGAGTTATCGGTATGACCATCTATTTCAAATTTTATAGCAGGATTGTCATTGAGTATTTTTACGATGGCATTTATTGTACCCATACTCTCAGGTTTTAAGGTTGCCTTGTCCACATCGAAGTTGATGCCGTGTGTAACGATCTTTGTATCAGTGAATTTCTTAGCAAGCATATTCATACCACCTCCATTGGCGATGCGGAAGTTTGAAAGCATTATCGGCGTTTTAGCATCGCCGATACCTTCTATATCAATAGCGTGCGGAGATATGCCAATATTTGGCGCTACCGCTATCCGGTATTGATCTACATATACTTTTACCTGCCCATGGCGATAAGCGATAGCTACATGATGCCACTTGCCACTGTAATTCCCACCTCTTATTTCTTCAGGGTAGTTGCCGGTAAGCTCAATGCTTTTATCGTGGTTAGAAATGGTTACACCTTCCCAAATATTCCCGGTGCATATATCCACCTGCGCCAGGTCGTTGCTGGCGTGTGCTGCATCATCGTTGCTACCGTAAAAATAGATGTGTGGCCCGTAGCCACCGGTGGTATAACTATCAAATTCTATTGTAAATGTGTCTGTGAGATAAGATGGCTTTTTTATCAGCGGGCTTACATGGGCAAAATTTCCTTCTGTAAGGAGGAATGCCTCTCTATCACCGGTCTTATTTAATACTGCCTGGCCACTACTCAAATTCCAGTGAGATGGAAACTCACCATCCTGATCATCAGCGAAATTATCTTCGAAGACTATCTTATCGCCTTGTATAAAATCGTAGTTGTTATATGCCTTCAGCTCCACTTGCTGTGCATGAGCAACAGTGCTACAAATACATATAAAACCCATGATCACCTTTTTCATAAATAGCTTTCAGTTTACAGTACAAAAGAATACCAAAACAGAAGCGTGTACAATCGGATAAACATCTGATTTTGGAGAGGATGTGATTAACCTGTGTGATGATCATGCACGATAAGACACAACATCTTGCGGCTCTACAATTGCTGTGTGGGGCGGCGGTTAGATTGCTTCTTCCGCAGACCACCTCCCCCTTCGGGTACTCCTCCTTGAAAAAAGGAGGAGAGTGGCATCATCGCAATGACGCGCAATGAAATAGTTGGATAACAAAACGAGCCGTAAAACTACAGCGATGGGTTCTGCAAGATCTTGGCTACGGCCTGCGACTTTGAATTTACATGCAGCTTCTGGTAAATGTTACAGATGTGCGTGCGAATGGTGCTGATGCTTAAAAAGTATTTATCGGCTATCTTTTTATAGCTAAGGCCTTCTACGAGTGCGTAGAGTATCTCTTTTTCGCGTGCGGTGAGGCTATAGTTTTCTGTAGCCACTACGGGCTGCTGCTGGAAGGATTGTATCACCTTGCGGGCAATACTGGCGGTCATAGGCGCACCACCTTCATTAAGCTGCAGGATGGCAGCTACTATCTCTTCGGGCGGTGTCTTTTTTAGCAAATAGCCCGAAGCCCCGAAGCGAATAGCGTCAAATATTTTATCCTCGTCCTCAAATACGGTGAACATAAGTATTTGTATCTCGGGGAAGTTCATCTTTATCATCTTTACCCCTTCTATACCCGATATATTCGGTAGGCCTATGTCCATCAAAAGTATGTTGGGCATAGCATTCACAAGGTCGCTGATTATATGCATCAGGGAATTTACAGAAAGCACACATGCCATGTTCTCGTGGCTATTAATCAGTTTTGTAAGGCTGCCGCGCAGAGCAGTATTATCTTCTATGATGCCTACCTTTATCATTGAGGTAAAGTTGGTGAAGTGTACCTTTTATTCCTATCAGATGTTTATACGATATTTACTGTCAGCGTTATCGAGGTTTCTACAGCGGGGACGGAGCTGAAAACTATGTCTGCGCCCATATTTTTGGCCCTATTCTTCATATTCATCAGCCCGTTACCGGGAAATTCAGTATCCGTATCAAACCCTTTACCATTATCTGTGATGCTAAAGATCAGCTTGCCATCGATCGTCTTTGCAGCAACCGTAGCAGTAGTACATGCCGCATGTTTTACCATATTATTAATGCTTTCCTTAATAATGAGGTATGCTTGCTGCCGCTTTTCTATGGGTAAAGGTATATCATATACGGCCGTATCGTATTGAAAATTGTAGTCTATATTTTTTGCCTCGAACAGTGGCGAGGCAAACTGCCTGATGCGTACCAGCATCTTTTCCATAGAGTCGTTACGGGGATTCAGGCTCCAGATAATATCATCCATTTTCTCCATAATGGTCTTGGAGTTACTCTTTATCTCTAATTGCATGGAACGGAGGCTGGTAATATTCTGCTCCTTGGTTATCACATCGCTGAGTATCGATATAGAGCTAAGTGTAGAGCCTATCTCGTCGTGCAGTTCCGTGGCTATACGGCTACGCTCTTCCTCCTTTATTTTAAATGACAAGCGCATACGCTCCATATTATTCTTTTGTATCTCCAGCTCCTGCTCAAGCACACGACGGTTGGCCTTTTCCTTATCCACCGTTTCTACCCGCATCTTATAACTGATGGCTGCCGAGAAAAAGAATACGTCAACGTTGTAGCCTACCACTAATACAGATAAGGAGTCTAACACTGTACTCAGTGAAGCAGAAAGCTGTGTGACCGTAGCAAGAAAGCCCGATACAATAATGGTAAGTATGGCGTAAAAAATATACCGGAAGTAGATGTTCTTCCGCTTTCTCATAACGATAACGAGGCACATAAAGCCTACCGTCAATAGAAAAGCCCTGACAGTGATGTAAGTAATAAGATATGGCAGCCCTCCCGTAATATGTGAGAAATATAAGTAACGCGCTGCAGCATGCGCAATGACATAGACTATAACTACGGGTGTGGCTATCTTACAAAAACGATATGCATATTTATCCGTGACGGGATCGAGCTCCATAGCCACACGGGTAAAGCGTATGTATAGCACAAAAGTGGCCATCAGCAATACCTCGTTGAGCTCGAAAAATGTTGTCGATGGTGCACGCACAAAGTAAATGCATTTCATAAAGCAATAGGCAAAAACGCTCCACAGATATACAGTATAGTACCCAATAAGGCGTATCCTGTTGTGCATGAATAGCACAGAATGGTATACACAGGCGAGCAATATAGCGCCTGTAACCATTGCCAGCAATATATAATTAACGTCGAGCTCCATTGCAGTATACGTATCTCAAAACTATGAATTTTAATGAGTAATTCATATACAGACAGCATAATGCGAGGTTATCACATCGGCAGGAAGGCTGCTACATACATTTAGCTTACCACTCTTGACGTACGGTAAGCAGTGCCTTTAAAAAGAGCTACAAGCTCACCTTTTTCGTTGGTTGTGCGAATATCGTACACGCCGGTTTTATTACCGAGATATACCTCTGTAGCCTCCACTGTAAGCAAATCACCAATGCCTGCAGGGCGGGTAAAATTTATAGATACATCGAGTGCTACGGTTATGCGCCCATGCGAGTTGCAGGCATAAGCAAAAGCACTATCGGATGCAGAAAACAGGACCCCGCCATGTACACTGGCAAAACCATTGACCATATCTTCCCTTACCGTAAAATGGAGCTTGCAATAACCTGCGCTAACCTCATCGATCTGAAAGCCCAGTAATTTTGAATAAGTATCGCGCGCGCGCATTATCGTGGCTACCTCTTGTGGTGATGGTAATTTCTGCTCTTCGTGCATAAAGTTTATCCTTTCTTTCTCTTATCAATGATCCTGTTCATTTTGCCACCCTCGCTGCGTGGTATATCACCGGGCATAAGGAGGTTCACGCGCATTGTGAGGCCAATGTTGTCTTTTATCTTCTTTTGCAGCTTATTATATGCGTTATTCAGCGCATCGTTGTTCTTAATGATGTCTGCTGATATTTCGTGCACTTCTGCATTATCGCAAAAAGCATTGTTCAACTCTACATGTACTTCCACCTCATCCATCTTGCCTTCATTCTTCACCACCAGCTGATAATTATTGCTCAGTTCGGGGAAGTCGGCAAGTACTGCTTCTACCTGTGTATGAAACAAATTAACGCCACGTATAATGAGCATATCATCTGCGCGGCCTATCACCTGCCCCATCTTTATGTGTGTGCGCTTTGCACTCTTATCGTAGTAGATGCTGGCTATATCGTTTGTCCAATAGCGCAGTACTGGCATTGCTTTTTTTGTGAGTGTTGTAAATATTAATACGCCATTAGCTCCTTCAGGCATAGGCTCGCCCGTATCTTTATCCACTATCTCCGGGAAGAAATGGTCTTCCCATATATAACTACCGGTACCTTTCTCTTCATAGTCCTCCTGCGAGACACCCGGCCCCATAATTTCCGACAGGCCATACAGGTTAGTCGCTGTAACGCCAAGGCCTGCTTCCACACTAGCGCGTATGCTTTCTGTCCAAGGCTCTGCCCCCAGTATGGCAAATTTTAATTTCAGACTGCTTTTATCAATACCTCTTTTTGTAAGCTCTTCAGCGATCGTGAGCGCGTAAGATGGTGTAGCACATATAGCATCCGCGCCAAAATCCTGCATCAGCATTATTTGCCTGTCGGTCATGCCGCCCGATACAGGCACTACCGCCATGCCCAATTTCTCGGCACCATAATGCAGCCCCAGGCCGCCTGTAAATAATCCATAACCATACGAGTTCTGCAGTATCATGCCGGGCATACAACCCGCAGCTGCCAGTGAGCGAGCTATGCACTCAGCAAAAATATCCAGGTCGCCCTTTGTATAGGTTACCACCGTAGGCTTACCTGTTGTGCCGCTACTGCAATGAATGCGTGCTACTTCGTTTTGCGGCACGGCAGATAATCCGAAAGGATAATTATCGCGCAGGTCGGTCTTTTTTGTAAATGGAAGTTTATGAATATCAGCTATACCATTGATGGCCGATGGGTTAACGCCAGCTTCATCCAGCTTCTTTTTATAAAAGGGAACATTCTTATAGAGATATGCCACCTGCTCTTTCAATCGCTGGTTTTGCAAAACACGCAGTTTGGCAACGGGCATTGTTTCAATTTCTGGTTGGTATAGCATCGGTGTGGTTGATGATATAAATTTACGGAATAAAGAAGGTAAGACACATACGAAAATATTTCCGCAGGAACTTTCTTCTTCAATAATTATCCGATAACACCAATCAAGCCTATTTTGCTAACGGAGCATCTGCAACCGGCTTCTTAGGTTTATGCGCATAGCTGAGCTTATAATGCACACCCAGCGTCGCAGATAAATAAGGATAGGTCCTAACACCATAGATTCCACCACCACCAGAGCCTTGTCCGAAAACATATATCCCATTTGATGGAAAGTGTACATAATCATAACTCACCTGCGCATTGATGCATATCCCTTTATAAACGTTGTACGAGTACCCTATATGCATCCCGTAAGTATTTGCTATTCCTTTAGATCTGAAATCTCCCCAGGGACCGGGATTTATATTCTGATAATAACACCTGCCAAATATACCACCTGCATATATCTCAGATCGTCCTACCTTCTGGGTAAAATCTGCTGATAGAAAAGGGCTCTTAGTTCCTTCCAACATGTCTGTTTGTTCGTAGCCTACGCCAACTTTGATATGCTGTAAAAAGGTGTAAGAAAGCGTCGCGTTATAAACTGTACTGTAACGGGTGAAGTTGCTGTAGCCCACATTGTATTCATTCTTTCCGGCGTTTACGCCTGCTTCAAATTGTGCCAACGATATAAGTGGCATGAATGTACCTAAAAGGAATAGTAGCTTTTTCATTGATCGGGTTTTTATAAAAATAACACAATTGTTTAATAGTTGCAATACCCTACGTCCAATAATTATAAATTATTTTACTATCTTACAATTAACTAAACATACACGTCATGAAAAAATTCCTCATTGCAATAACCGCAGCTACGCTGCTATCGCCGGTGTTGGCTTCTGCACAAAAAGTGAAACTGCAAGATGGCAACATCAATGTGTTGAAGGGCGTAAAACAGCTAAACGTACAATTTGTATACGATGGCACAACCGTCGGTAAAAAAAGTGAACAAGACTTTTTAGCAGATAAGAAAGCCGATTACAATAAGAAAGAGCCCGGCAAGGGTGATACATGGGAAAAATCGTGGAAAGCTGACCGTAAAGCACGCTTTGAGCCGAGGTTTGAAGAAGAGTTTCAGAAACAAAGCGATATAGTTGCCGGAGATTTCCCTTCAGAAAAGTACACATTGATATTCAAGACAATCACCACGGAACCGGGCTTTAATATAGGCGTGATGAAAAAGAACGCTATGATTGACGGCGAAGCTACGCTAGTAGAAACAGCGAACCCATCACACGTTATAGCAAAATTCTCCGTTGATAACTGCCCGGGCCGCACATTTACCGGCAATAACTACAATACCGGCGAGCGCCTGCAGGAAGCGTATGCAGTGGCAGGCAAGGGATTAGGCAAGTACCTGAGAAAGGAATTATAATCGCTGTCTTTATACTCAGTATTTATACTACAAAAAACGGGTTACACGCGATGCATGTAACCCGTTCGCTTTCTATTTCACAACTATTCTTCCTTTCATTACTTTATGTATGGCACAGAAATAGTCCGCACTTTCTTTTGCAACAAGCAGGTAAGCGCTGTCTTCAGGTAATGGGCCAGAAGTCCATGCTTTACTTTTTTCTTCCGTAACACAATGCGCTACCATATCGCGATTTACAAAGACAACTTCATCGCCTTTTTTTACAGTTATCGTATCTGGAACGAATTTCATTCCCTTTATCTCGACCGTATATACCTGGTAGGCAGGGGGTACAGGGGCTAGCTGTTGCTTGGTTTTATCTGGTACATCATTACATTTTGCGAATAATGCTACCGTGCAGCATAAAAGCAGAATAGTACTACATTCCACCCATCTTTTTGCCATGTTTTCCGTAGTTTGATTGTACCATTTCAGCATGAGCAAGGTGCGCCCTGAACGTAGGCATTACCTTTACAAGCAGATCCTTTAATTCCGCATTCTGCGCCTGTGTTATCAATACATTTTCTACCACACCGATAACAGCTTTATGGTATGCTACTTCATTATCTATGTACGCTTTATCAAAAGCAGCACCTTTCTTTTCGCTCAATGACTTACGAGTCTTTGCTGCATCTGCATTCAGTTTTTTACTTAGTACATTATCTTTAGGAGTAACTCCCAGTTTGGTAACCAACGCTACAGCCTTATCTATAACAGACTGATGATCGGTAGCCATAAGTTTTGCAAACTCTATAACGTCAGCGTTTTTTGATTTCTTTTCAGCAAGTTTTGCATTGTCAATATCCACCTGGTTGGCGGTTACAGCTACAGATGCGATCTCAGGGTCGGTCAATTTAGGAGATTGTGCTTGTGCAGTGGTAGACAGCATAGTAAAGCACGCAAATGCGAGCGCAGCACAAGCTGCAAAACGTGTAAAGATCTTCTTTTTCATCTTTGTTGATTTTGTTTATTTACTATTAGAGTAAATAATACTGAAAAGGTTACAAAAACTGCAACAAGATGATATTAAGACTGATATAAACCTATTCCAATGGCTTTACAACGCTTTCATCCAGCACCTCTCCCTTGCGGATAGGTACTTCCTTTATTTCGTTGTTCATTGTAATAATCAGTTTATCTATATCACAATAATCCGTTGATGTTTCAAAGAAAAGGTAGCCCGATCTCATTTTCATTGGGTCAACATGAAAATCTATAGCGTTCAATATTCTGAATTTAATGCGTGACAACGTATTACCTGTTTGTTGTTGCATCTGTATCACATCATTATAGCTCATCAACCTATGGCCCGGCATAGCTACTACCTGCAGGTTGCCGAGTTCCATATCTTTCCTGTTAATGATCGTAACACTTAATGCAATAAGTTTGCGAATACCATATTTTATTATTGAAGACACATTGTAATTCACAGACACTCCAAATCCTGAAGGGGCCGGCTTTTCTGAGTTTTGATTACTACGTAGCCTTACCCACATCCATATACTTTGCGCAATATAAACCAACCCTATTGCCACTGCTATTATTAATACTATTCCTATCGTGCCCATGAGATCATCATTTTCACATGAACTTGGCAAAATCATGCCTCGTTACACTTGTTTCACAAACGATGTGAAATAATTAACGCCCTTGTTAGAAGGGCGTTAAAAAGGTATATATTGTAATAACCATTGTAGCTTATATGTTCATACCACCCGACACTTCTATCCGCTGCGCATTTATCCATTTAGCGTCTTCAGTACATAAAAATGCTACTACACCACCAATATCATCGGCATTGCCAGCACGTCCTAACGCCGTAACGCTTGCCACCCATTGATTTACCTGCGCATTATCCCTTACTGTGCCACCGCCAAAATCGGTAGCAATGGCACCGGGCGCCACAACGTTTACATTTATACCACGAGGGCCTAATTCTTTTGCCATGTACCTGCTGAGTGTTTCTATTGCACCCTTCATACTCGCATACGCAGACATGCCGGGATTAGAAAAACGTGCAAGACCGCTGGATATATTAATGATGCGACCACCATTATTTATCACTGCTAATGCCTTTTGTGTAAGAAAATAAACACCCTTAAAATGAATGTTCATCAACTCATCAAACTGATCTTCCGTAGTTTCTGCAAATGGCTTATTGAGGCCTGTACCGGCATTATTGATCAGAAAATCGAAGTGAGTGGCGCCAAAGGTATCTTTTAGTACATCCTTTAGTTGTGTAAAAAAGGCATCAAAGCTTTTTATAGTGCCGGTATTCAATTGCAATGCCGCTGCCTTGGTACCTATACTTTCTATTTCCGCCACTACTGCCTGCGCTTCATCTTTCTTACTATTGTAGGTAAGTATTACGTCTATACCTTTCTTCGCAAGGCTTAGCGCCATGTCCTTGCCCAGCCCGCGGCTGCCACCTGTTAGTAATGCTATTTTGTTTCCTGTGCTCATCTGTTATGCATTTTATACCACAAAGGTAGCAGGCACAAGCCGTCCTCTCGTTGCGTGTATCAATCCATTATTTGCAAAATTCAAACAGTAGTTATGCGAAAACCATGTTATATTTTTCATCAATAGCCCTATTGCTGTCAAAACGTATGAATAATGTAGGTTGCATTTAAAATCATCAACTTTTAAAAACCAACGATCATGAATAACGAACAAACAGAGGTTGTAATAACCGAGAAAGAACTAGTCATCAATATGTTGGTAGCAGCATGGGAAGCGCAGAACAAACGTTTTGACGCGTTTCTGGATAAGGTGACAGACGAAGAACTGGCTGCAGAAACAGCCCCGGGCCGCAACACCGGCGTTTACCTGCTGGGGCATCTTGCAGCTGTAAACGATGGTATACTGAAACTATTGGGCATCAGCGATAAGATGTACCCAGAACTGGAAGAAGTATTTCTTACCAGCCCCGACAAATCAGGTAAGTCAATGCCTTCTATCAGTCAACTGAAGGAGTATTACCACACAGTAACGAACAAGCTACATCAGCATTTCAGCAAGATGAGTGCTGACGAATGGTTCAGCCAGCATACAGCTGTATCTGCAGAAGATTTTGCGAAAGAGCCAAACCGCAACAAGCTGAATATTCTTATCAGCCGCACTACTCATCAGGGTTATCACTTTGGCCAGATGGCTTATCTGATAAAGAAGTAAAAGTATGTGAAGCATAAAAGTAAAGAGCAGCCGGTTGGCTGCTCTTTACTTTTACAACTATATCCGAATAATTATTCCTTTACAAATTTTCGCACCTCGGTATCATTGACCTTTATAAGGTATGTACCGATTGGCAATTCTGAAACATCTACAACGACTCTATTCGCATTATACGCATGTACATAAACAGACTTACCAACTACATCATTTATAGATACAGAAGTTATATTGCTTGATGAAGTAATGGTCAGTGCATCGTGGGCAGGATTAGGATAGACATCTATTGCCGCACTTTTATGAACCGATGTTATGCCTGTGGTTGCAGAGCCGTATTTGGCAACGTAATGCGGGTGTCCGTGAAGCGTATCAAATGTAAGAACACTCGCAATCGTGTACGAATCAAGGACATTGTATGTGTATGAAGTATCTGTAAATTCTCCTCCTGCGTATAAATTGCCATAGCTATCTGTACAAACTGACGCAATTGGATCATTTGCGTTGATACCACCGCTACCAGTTCCAACTTTATCCCATCCCAAACCAGTTGAATTTAACTTAGCAACATATTGTGGATGTTCGTACGAAAAAATCGTAGAAGTAATAGATGTATCATTAAAAGCACCTGCAGCATATACATTCCCATGTATATCCTTAGTCATTGAGAAAACAAGATTATTGAATCCTCCCAAATGGCTCCAGGTAACACCATCCCATTTAGCAATGTAAAAACCACTAATAGAATCAGCAAGCGCACCTGCAGCATATATATTACCTGCCGTATCCTGTACTAATGAATAAATTTCGAAGTCAAAATCATGGTTTACAGGCATCACACCACTTCCCAATTCACTCCATGAGGTGCCATCCCATTTAGCCACATAAAGATTACCCGTATTTCCTATACCGCTGTCATGAATAAATGGCCCATCTGAAAATGCGCCTGCTACGTATATATTACCCGCGGTATCCACAATTATATCATCCATATTGCTATTTGCATGCAACGCATTCGCACCCGTGCCCACTTCACTCCAACTAGTCCCATCCCATTTAGCTACGTATCCGGAAGAGTAGGAAGTATCTGAGTAAAATCCGCCAACTGCATATACATTATTATACTTATCAACAGCTATTTTTGCAATTCCTCCAGCAGCATACCTTGCTCCGCCTTCTGTACCACCTAACTGAGTCCATGATGTACCATCCCACATATTTACATGATACATTTCTGTAGGTTCTCCACTAATTATATCAACTCTATAAGCAGCGGCATAAATATTTCCAGATGCATCTGCACAAATAGTAGAAATAGGCCTATCTAGGCCTATAGAACCCGGATAAGGACTACCGAGATCGCTCCAGGTTGTACCATCCCATTTATATATAGGGGTATCATAACTATTTGTATCATAAGTGGGGGTAGTAGTTGGTATTAGGCGTACAAACCCTGCTACATATATGTTACCATAATTATCACTACACAATGTCGATATGTCGCCGTAAGCAAATAAAGAATTACTGCCGGAACCTGCCTTAGTCCAGGTTTGTGCGTGTAAGGATGTGCCGAGCATGAGGGCACAGATAAGAGCAATTGATAGACGGGTCATAGCTGTTGTGTTTTACTTAACACATCAAATATAATACCAAACTAAACAGATTGCAATAGAAATCAACTATTTATCTTCCAGCACAGATAATATATTGCCGGCAGGGTCTTTGAACCATGCTATGGTAGGACCACCATTTCCACGGCAGATGCCTTTTGCATCTGTCTTTAAATACTCGCTGTCGTAGTGCTCAAATTGTACGCCCTTAGCAGTAAGCTCATCGACAGTCCTCTCCACATCAGCGACTTTAAAGTTGAGTATTGTGTATGTAGCGGGTACATGATTAGGTTTTGGATAGATAAGAATGTTGCTATCAATGCCTTTCAGGTGCAGTGCCAGCAGGCCCATCTTTTCGTTAGTAACATTGAGGCCAAGCTTATCCTGGTAAAATTTCTTTGCCTGCTCAAGGTCGTTGACCGAGAAGCCGCTAAATGCTGTTGCGTTTTGTAACATAATATAGTGGTTTTAATTGTTGATAATAGTATAGCAAAAGACCATGCCCGTGCATAGTGTTATCCAAATAGTGCCCTAGTGCAAGCCTACTGGTTTGCAGGCGAATGTTTTAGTGATACAAAGCTATACAGACCAAACTATATTTAGCAGTCTGAAAACGTCAATTACATGGGGCATTTATGACAAAATGTTGTCGCAAACGTCCCTAATATTGTCATGATGCACCGTAATGGGATAGATATCCTTATTACTTTTGAGTTTAAATACACAGATATGGAAACGATGAACATAGATAATGACCTGCATGTATTTTATGTCGCTGCTGCATCATTTCCTAATGGTGTAAAGGCTGCGTGGGAACAGTTGCATAGTGTGGCTCCGTTATCCCCCGGCAGAAAATTCTATGGCCTGTCGCGCCCCGAAAATGGAGGTGGGATACAATATAAAGCAGCGACAGAAGAGTTGTTTGCAAATGAAGGGGCAAAGCACAATTATCCTACGCATATTATCAGGAAAGGGAAGTACATATATCTCGATGTACATAATTACATGCAGGATTTGCCAGGCATAGGCAACGCATTTCAGCAATTGCTGGCGCAGCCGGGGCTAGACCCACAAGGTTATTGCGTAGAGTGGTATATGAGCGCTAAGGAAGTACGGTGCATGATACGGCTCGCATAGATATGTGTCGTGAAACTTTAATTGTACTTTTACGGCTTACTATCTACCTGCATGAGCCTGCTTACCGTACAAAATCTCTCTAAAAAACATGGCACTGATTTTCTGCTGAATGATATCAGCTTTAGTCAGCAGCAAGGAGAAAAGATAGCGATAGCAGGCGAAACAGGATCGGGGAAGACAACACTGATGCGTATAGTAGCAGGCCTTGGCCAGGCAGACAGTGGCATCGTATTCTTTGGAAATAAGCAGGTGAAGGGCATTGATGAAAAGCTGATGTCGGGGCATGCGGGTATAGCATACCTCTCACAGCATTTTGAGCTACCAAATAAATACAGGGTGGTGGAACTGCTGGCTTACGCCAATCAATTGACAGACAAAGCATCTGCAGAGCTATATGAGGTATGCCGCATAACACACCTGCTGCAACGGTGGACACATACTTTATCGGGTGGTGAAAAACAGCGGGTAGCACTGGCCAGATTATTGACGGTATCGCCACGTCTACTGCTACTCGATGAGCCCTATTCTAATATGGACCTGATACATAAACACCAGTTAAAAGCTGTGATAAATGATGTTGGTGAACGATTGGGTGTTACTTGTATGCTCATCTCCCACGATGCGGAAGACATGCTGCCGTGGGCGGATACTATCTTTGTAATGCAACACGGTAATATCATCCAGCGCGGTACACCACAGGACATTTATAAAAAACCGCTAACGGGCTATATCGCAGGGCTATTTGGCAAGTACAATGTGGTAAGCCCATCGTTGGCAGCACAGTTACAAATAAGTGAAGATACCTTTCTACGGCCTGAAGACCTTATACTGACAAGTGATAGTTCGGGTATTGCCTGTTTAGTCCAGCATGTCTTTTACTTTGGCAGTCACTATGAGATAGCGGTCTTAATAGGAAATGATATACTGACGGTACGAAGTAATGACCCCAACATACAAACGGGAGATACTGCTTATCTACACAGGAATTAATTATAATTGACCTACATACACTTTTGTATCGTAGTTGATCGTTATCGTTTCATTCTGTTTGTATTTCTCAAAAAGTGTTTTCAAGTCGGCTATCATTGCTTCATGCCCTTGCTCATCTCTGGCAGGCATGTAAGAAGATGACAGCAAACGCCCCTTCAATCCTTCAAAATCAAATACCTGTCTATTGGCAAATACTTCGAGGTGCACAGGCTGCGGAGCAAAAAAAGCCGCGATATGCTCCGTATCAATATTACGATGGTCGACCTTTACATAATCGCGTGCATGCTTTACAATGAGCACATCGTATTCTGTTTCAAAAGGAGATATTGTCTTGCGTTCATTCCATATCAAAACAACAATACCATTAGCCTTTAATATTCTATTGAACTCTTCCCTGCTTTTCTTCGAATCAAACCAATGAAAGGCTTGTCCAGCTATCACTGCGTCTATGCTACCCGCAGTGAGGCCGGTGTGCTCGGCTGTGCCATCCTGTGCTTTAAAAGCAGGAGATGAGCCCAGCAGTTCGGCAGACTTATCACGCATCTCTTTATTAGGTTCTACCGCAACAACATGATAACCTGCATTCAAAAAAAGCGCTGCAGATATACCTGTACCCGCGCCTATGTCAGCTATAAGCTTATCAGCAGTAAGTCCATAGTTCGTTTGTAAAAAAGTAACAATGGCCACAGGATATGCGGGGCGGTATTTCACGTAGTCATCGACACGGTTGCTAAATCTTGTGGTACTGTTATTCATGATAGCCTGTTGTTTAAAAAAGTGATCGGTATTGAATTACGAACTTACACAAACAGTTCATAGTTAATTACATTTTGTTACACAATACTTATTCTTCCTCCTAATATAACAAAAGGAGTTAATTATGTAGTATTTTCGATGTACTAAACGCATTACATGTCAGTAATTATTACGGGTACCGGTAGCTATATACCTGAACAGGTTATTAAAAATACTGATTTTCTTGACCATGAGTTTTATACTGCAAAAGGCGAAAGGATCTTGCAGGGCAATGAAGAGATAATAGACAAATTCAGGAAAATAACCGGTATCACAGAGCGGCGCTACGCAAATCCCGACCAGCAAACGTCTGATATAGCTACAATAGCCGCACAAAGGGCTTTAGCAGAAAGCAATACAGACCCTGAAACGCTTGACGGCATTATAATGGCGCAGAACTTCGGGAACATACCCAGCGGCACAATCCAGACAGATACTGTGCCAAACCTGGCCGCAAGAGTAAAGTATAATCTGAAAATCAAAAACCCGGACTGTATCGCCTTCGATATACTCTATGGCTGTCCGGGATGGATACAGGGTGTAATAGTGGCGGAACAATACATAAAAGCAGGCAATGGGAGCCGCTTCCTGGTGATAGGGGCTGAGATGTTATCGAGAGTAGTAGACCCGCACGACAGAGACTCAATGATCTTTTCGGACGGCGCGGCTGCAACCATAGTAGAGCGGTCTTCTGATGATAACAGAGGTATACTGGCATCTGTATCGCAGACCTACACTTACGAAGAAGCATACTTCCTGTATTTCGACCATTCCCTAAAGCAAGGCTATACACCCGACACGCGATATATAAGAATGTTGGGGCCTAAGATATACGAGTTCGCACTGCTTAATGTACCTGCGGCTATGAAGAAATGCCTCGATAAAGCCGGCGTATCTATACAAGATGTAAAGAAGGTGTTCATTCACCAGGCCAATGAAAAAATGGACCATGCCATCTTAGAACGCTTTTATACCCTGTACGATATAACACAGTTGCCTGATGATATTATGCCCATGAGCATACACTTTTTGGGTAACAGCTCCGTGGCTACCATACCTACACTCTATGATATAGTACGCAAAGGGGGTTACCCGGAACATCAATTAAATAAAGGAGATGTTATTCTGTTTGCATCTGTAGGCGCGGGAATGAGTGTAAATGCCATTGCATACAAGTATTAGCAGGTTGCGCAAGTAAAGTTGCGATGGGAATTCACCCTTTTTCTCACACTACCTTTTCTTAAAAGGCATAGTATCTTTAAGAAAATGTACTTGTATGAAAAACACACTCTTAGTACTCTTTTGTTCTTTATCCATCGTTATATCTATCAATGCTGCTGCGCAGACACCACTTGTGCTACCTGAAGTAAGCCAGCGGGCTGAAGTACTGCAACGAATAGGGTATACAGATGTAGACATTATATACCATAGCCCATACGTTAACGGTCGTAAAATATGGGGCGAACTTGTACCTTATGGCCTGGTATGGCGCGCAGGGGCAAATGAGAATACCACTATATCATTTACAGATGATGTAAAGATAAACGGCAACCTACTGCCGGCCGGCACTTACGGCCTGCATATGATACCTAACGCCGACGACTGGGTAGTTATCTTTTCAAAAGACCATACATCGTGGGGCAGTTTCTTTTATAAGCAAGATCAGGATGCGTTACGTGTGAATGTAAAGCCTGAAACGCACGAATTTCAGGACTGGCTTGATTATAACTTTACCAATCGAAAGGCCGCGTCTGCCGACGTGACACTGGTATGGGAAAAGGTGAAGGTATCCTTTACTGTATCTGCAGATGTTAATACTATAACGCTACGGCACATACGGGAGCAGCTAAAGAGCTTGCCTGCCTTTGGATGGCATGGCTGGGAAGAGGCCGCGCATTACTGCATCGTTAATAAGACAAACTATGACGAGGCGCTGAAGTGGGTAAACAACTCAATACAGATAGAAGATAACTTTACTAACGAAGCGGCCAAAGCCCAACTACTAAAACTGATGGGCAATACAAAGGAGGCTGATGAGACGAACAAAAAAGTAATGACCCTGATAAGCGCCGGCACAGAAGTACAGGTAAATGCATTTGGCTATGAATTGCTGGGCGAAAAAGATGTACCTACCGCTCTGGAGGTATTTAAGATGAACGTAAAGAACCACCCTGATAGCTGGAATGTATACGATAGCTTGGCTGAAGCGTGCAACATGGCCGGTGATCACAAACAATCACTGAGCAACTATAAGGTAGCGTTATCTAAAGCGCCTGTCGATCAAAAAGAGCGCATACAGCATATAATTGATGCATTGCAAAAGGGATAATACTCCAAACATTTTTACTTTTTCAGGACTAACGCAAGCTACCATGCTTGCGTTAGTTTTTTAAAGCAATCTTTCTATCCGGATAATAGTAATCGTAAGCCTGCTCTATAAAACCATTGCCCAGATCCTTAAAGTTGAATAGGGTGTAAACCAGCACTACGCAATCTGTTTTCTTAATGGCAGCATGCCAGTCGTAGTCTTTCATTTGGGTATACTTATTGTTGTTATTTATCTCTAGTACGTCTCTAAAATTCGACCAGTATTCGCACTGCCTGCTCATCCGTGTGATGATACCGGCATCAACCATCTTATACCCGTAACTATCTCCAATAAAAATATCATTTATCGTGGTGTGCATACTATCCGGTATATCTGCTACAATGGGGTAAGCCATTGTTTCCTTTGCTACCGGAAAGATAAGATTCAGCTCGCGCGCTACATCATCATCACCGCCTCGTAGCTTATCAGTATATTCCATTTTAGACCAAGCAGGATGTTCCAGGTGTATACTTCTAAGGTTGGCTATGTAGCTCATTATACTATCCGCACCAAGCGCAGCCCCATATTTAGACCAGTGGATACCCTGTTTAGAAAAAAGCGGTTCTTTGCTTTTGCCTTTCATCGCCACAAACCATGCATCCATATCTACCTGGTTTATGCCAAGTGAATCTCCAAGATGATGATACACCTCATAATTGGTGACACGTTTTTTTTCAATCCTGTCTTTAGGAAAGTATTCGGGATAATAGGAAGCCTTACTGGGTGCGTACACCAGTATCAATGACTTACCAAGACGGAACAATGTGTCTTGTATCGCTTTTAGCTTTATGCACTTATCGTATATCGTTTGATACCCCGAAAAATCCTTGCCATAGTAGGCATCAATGTAAGGCCATTCAAACAAATACCCATGCGTCCCTTTTATATCCCAGCCTGCATGGCATTTATCAAATAAAGAATAGTCGATCTGGTTATTAAGCCTTACCATATCGGGACGAAAGCCGGTATTATCATTCAGATATCTTTCTTTTTGCGCCTGATACTCCCGATGTGCCCACCCATGTATAGAAAATGATACATTATCGGCATCTTTAAAACCGCCATTTAACTCACCACTTTTTATAAAATGCAGTTGCTGATTTGCCATTGGCAAAAACAGGAATACTAAAAACGCATATAATAGCCCTTTTTTGATTTTAGTTTCCATGGTAGTTAGAGGCTAAAGTAAATAAAAGGAGTGAAAGTTTTATAGACCCATTTGAGGTCTGTACCCCGCTCGGAATGCATTAATAATGGAAGGTGGGGTAAGCACAGTGATTGTTTTGAGTAAGGGTAATTTAATTCCTTCTTTGTATCCAAAAGGTGACCATTCATGGAATAAACCACCCGCTAATAAAAATGGGACGTCGTTATACAGGACGAAGGCACCATCGGGTAGGTCTTTTACATTCCATTCGTGTACTACTTTTTTGTCGTCATGGTCTATACGTTCACTATGTAGTATTTCATCGATCATACTTATCGACGTTTTTTTATCGAAACCAAATTCAGGGTTTCCAGCAAGCCATGCAGCTTTGAAAAGGTCGAAATTTTTTCGGCGACATTCAGCACATGGCCTGTGACCTGAGGCAAAAGCAGTGGCTTCATCTAGAAAAAAAAGCTCGGTGTATCTGTTGGGGGTCATGACTACCCTATGCCATCCTTTAAATTCGAGGAGGCAGGTTATCCAAGCTTTTAGCCTATATGGGCGGGTTATTTGCTGATGCTCGTTATGTATCAATCCACGGTTACCCATCCATGCCCCACGGGCTTTGGTATAGATAATGTTGCCTTGCGGGTCTACTCTATTTTGTAACATGAGTGCTACTTCTCTTCTTATAAAGTTACGATACAATGAATGTTAATCTATAAATGCACAGTCATTCAGAATGCAATTGTAAGCCCACAAAGAGAAAATGGTTACATTGCAAATACGCAAAAACGCATGACTAAAAAAACGTTGATATGGATAGTAGGAATATGGCTGCTATTAATGGTCGCTAATTATTACTACTTACCCCCTTTTATATTAGGTTTCGAATGGTTAGGCTTATGCTTAGCTTTTCTCATCATTTCAACTTTCCAAATAGTAAAATTTTTTCAAGAACGAAAAAAAATTTCTAGTCTACGATTTCAAAAAATCATCATATTCACTTCACTATTATTGCTTACTTTTTTTCATCCTACCGATAGCATCATTGAAAAAGCAGATTGGATAATATTATTCAACAGGCGCTCGGATATCGTAAAACAAGTCAAGAATAACCAGTTGAATCCAAATGTCACTTGGAACGGTTACCTCTGTCATTTACCATTCAAATTTCCAGTTATTTCGAATGGAGGTAATTATATTAAAATTGACAGAAACGAGAAACAAGGGTCTACTACTGTAACGTTTTGGATTTTTTGCAATTATTTTGAAGCTCCGTCTACACAATTTATCTATACGAACGATTCCGAAGACATTAAATTAATTGAAGAAAAGATAGAGAATGATCCATCGGAAAACTGGAAAATAGATGACAATTGGTTTCGGACAACAGGTGATTTATAGCAATGAGCAGTATAAAAGAAGTAATAATAAACGTATAACGACAACCTGCGTGCCTGTATAAACGGCTATCTTTGCCGGATAGACTTACTACATATAAAATCTGAGGCATACGACATGACATTTGAAGACCTGAATCTTAACCCGCCCTTACTCAACGCTCTTGCCGACCTGGGATATACCAACCCTACGACCATACAGCGTAAGGCATTCTCTGTTATTATGTCTGGCAGGGATGTATGTGGTATCGCGCAGACTGGCACGGGTAAGACCCTTGCATATCTTCTGCCGTGTCTTCGTTTACTTAAATTTTCAAAAGAGCGTACACCACAAATGCTCATCATTGTGCCCACCCGTGAGCTGGTGGTACAGGTGGTAGAGCAAGTAAAGGAGTTGAGCGCTTATATGACCCTGGAAGTTGTCGGACTGTATGGAGGAGTGAATATAAGGCCGCAAAGAGCCCAGGTAGAGTATGGTGTTGATATAGTGGTGGCGACACCGGGGCGGTTATTAGACCTGGCGTACGATGGCTCGCTAAAAATGAAAACCATAAAAAAACTGGTGATAGATGAGGTAGACGAAATGCTTAACCTCGGCTTCCGGACACAGCTGAATAATATACTGGATCTGCTACCTCCTAAAAGGCAAAATCTGCTTTTTTCTGCAACGATCACAGACGAGGTTGAGGTATTGATGAGTACTTACTTCAACGACCCGGAAAGGATCGAAGCCGCACCAACAGGTACCCCACTGGAAAACATCAACCAGGTAGGATATAAAGTGCCCAATTTTTATACAAAGGTAAACCTGCTGAAACACCTGCTTGATAACGATGCAGATATGAGTAAGGTGCTGGTTTTTGTTGCTACCAAAAAACTTGCAGATAACCTGTTTGCAGAGCTGGAAGAAAAGTATGCGGGCACGATAGGCATAATACACTCTAATAAAGAACAAAATCATCGCTTTAATACCGTAAAGCAATTCGGGGATGGTACTTTTCGTTTTATTATCGCAACGGATATTGTAGCCCGCGGACTTGACATAGCTGAGGTGACACACGTGATAAACTTCGACATACCTGATGTGCCGGAGAACTACATACACCGCATAGGTAGAACAGGACGCGCAGACAGGCGTGGGGTAGCTATCGCGTTCATAACCGAGAAAGAAGAAAAAGACCTTGCAGCTATAGAGGCGCTGATGAAGTATGAGATACCACTAATGATATTGCCGGAAGAAGTTGAAATTTCTGATGTGCTTACTGAAGATGAAAAGCCTAAGATAGTGATGAAGACGGAGCGTATAAAAATAGTGAAGAATGAGGGCGGGCCTGCATTTCATGAAAAGTCTGCTAAGAACATGAAGGTGAACCACAAGGTGAGACATTCTGATAAGATGAAAGAAAAGTATGGCAAGCCTAAAACACGTGGCAAAAAGAAATAGTGTTCGTCACGATAAAAGATCTATAAGAAATGACTATTGAAAAGATCATATCCCAATTTATTCATGCAACAAATGAGTTCGATGTTAAAACAGCACTTACATTGTTCGCAGATAATGCGGTAATCGATGATGTATCTGTTGGCGAAAAGTTCGAGAACACCGCAGGTGTCCGTAAATATTTAGAGCAATTTTTCGTTGAGTACAAAACAGCGACCAAGTTAGAATCGCTGGAGATGCACAACAACAAGCATGCGACAGCACACGTTGATTTTACCGGCGACTTCGGGCATGAAACCGGGGCGCTAGAGGTGACCGTCAATCAGGATGGCCTGATCACAGTCATCAATGCCTATCTTGATTAGTAAAACTGTTTATATCGCCTTTAGCATCCATGTAGCTTGTATTTTAGGAGGCGGCTCTTTACTATTACGCACTTCTTCCGGTAAAACTTTAAGCAGGTGCGGCATAACGCTTAGCCCTGCATAATCAGGCACGGCTTCTGTTACTATCTCAAAGCCTTGTTCTTCAAAAAAAGCTTGTGCAACTTCATAACTGTCAAACTTATTTTCTTCGATATTATGCTGCTCCAGAAATTCTGCTTCACTTTTGCTCTGGGGCATTTTAGCAGTCATTTCCGCAGAACGCTTTACATACACATCTGCAGTTATCCAGCAGCCACCACGCTGTTTTAAGGTGTTGTGTATGGTATGGCATAGCTGCTTTTTCTCCTCAAGGTTCAGGTACATCAATAAGCCTTCATTTACAATGGTCAAAGGCCCGTTACCAAACCTGTTTGTAACACTGTTGAATGCAGACACATCCATTGCGTTTAATGAAAGAAGCTCAAATGTACCTTTCACATCATTATCCAACTGCAGCGTAGAGATCATGTCTTGTTTTACAGCAACAACAGCCGGCAGATCGGTATCTATATAGTGTATACTTTCATCTTTAACACACAGGTCTAATCCGCGCAATGAATAACCCGAAGACAACTCAAGTATGTTCTTACTATCGGTCTGTTTCAGCAGTTGATCAATACTCCAGTATCTGCTCTCAAAATGCATAACACGGATCCAAAACCAAAAATCTTTATCATCAAAGTTCAGATCAAAGACCTCGCCACCCTGCATCAGCGCGGCTGTTTGCCTGGCATATGGTATATTGGTATAGCCCTTCATCATTAAAAGGGACTTTGCTGATGGGCTGATGCTGCTAAAATCTTTTTGTTCCTGCGACATATCGTTTGTTTCCGGCATTATAATACGGTAAAATTACTTTTTGAATTTGATATAGCACTGTTAATAAAACGACAGTTTTACCGGTGAAAACCTATCTTTCAGGGACATTATACCTATAAAAGCCTTTTGTGATTTTAACCTGGGTTAAAATCTCCCCGCTTTGTGTCATCTACTTTTGTGTTATCAAAATAACCAAACAATTAAAAAAACACACAAAATGAGAGCAACACTTTTAATGATCGCTATCTGCTTATTCAGTTACGCAGCTTTTTCACAAAACAAAACAAACAAAAAAATGGAAACAATCGTATTAGTACACGGCGCATGGTCTGATGCCAGCGCATGGGATCTGGTAACCCCTGCTTTAAAAGCTAAGGGTTATGATGTAATTGTGGTGAACCTGCCGGGCCATGGCAAGGACAACACATCTTTTGCCACTATTACCCTACAGTCATATACGGATGCAGTAAAGAAAGCCATTGGCAACAGAAAAAATATATTGCTTGTAGGCCACAGTATGGGCGGTGTTGTTATCAGCCAGGTAGCAGAGGAAATACCCGGACAGATAAGAGAATTGGTATACCTTGGCGCCTTCCTGCCACGTAATGGTGAAAGCCTGTTATCATTATCACAGCAGGATGCAGACAGCCATATAGGCAAATACCTGCAGGTAGACCAGGCTAACGGCACTGCAAACCTGGCCAAGGATGGCATCATTGATGTATTCGCTGCTGATGCACCCACAGCAGTAGCGGAGTATTTGGTTGCTAATTTTAAAGCCGACCCACTTGCCCCGTTTGCAACACCTGTTACGCTTACCGATGCCAATTTCGGGAGTGTGAAAAAGGTATACATACATACCCTTAATGATCATGCAGTAAGCTATACGCTACAGCAGGCCATGGTAAAAAACGGCAATGTAGAAAGGGAATATTCCATGCCTACCAGCCATACTCCTTTTATAAGTATGCCGGATGTACTGGCAGCGATCATTTTGCAGGAAGCAAAATAACCAGAAAAAACACCTACTAAAATTCACCGGAATTAATATTCCGGTGAATTTTAGTTTTAATATTATTTTTATGATGCAATGGCATCTCTCTCTGAAATAGAATTATTACAACAGGCACTACAAAAAGGGGTAGGCATGGATAAGGAAACCTTTGACCTGTCGCTACCCTACTGGCAACTAAAGGCCTACCAAAAAGGTGAATACTTTAACGAGTATAAAAATGTATGCAAGCACCTCGGGTTTATTATTAACGGGGTCTTCAGGATATACACGACAAATGAACAAACCGGAGAAGAAAAAAATATGCTCTTTTTTACCGATCACCAGTTTGTAACCTCTTATAAAAGTTTTCTAAGCCAGGTGGCCTGCAACTATTTTACAGAGTCGATGGTTACTTCTACCATACTGTACATACACATAGACCACCTGCACAAACTGTATAAAACATCACATCAATGGGAGCACTTCGGCAGGATAGTAGCAGAAACAGCTTTCCATGAGGTGATGAACAATACTGAAGCTTTTTTATTTCATACACCCGAAGAACGGTATATGCAGCTTATAGAGAAGCATCCGGATATTTTTAATGCAGTACCCCTGTACCATATAGCGTCGTACCTAGGCATACAAGGACCATCGTTGAGTAGGATAAGGAAGCGTATGCTCAGTAAATGATACTATTTGCATTATAACGAGCCATTCTCAAAATCGAATTATGGTACTAAACAGAAAAGAACAAAACGTAGGGACATTCATCAGTTTTTGGGCAATAACATTGCTCCTGATTTACCTTAGTTTATCTATACTGGGGTATAATAGTGAAATAGGGCTTCTTACCACAATAGGAACCGTTTTGCTGTTTTCTATGTGCCTTTGCATAATTGTGTTGAGAAAGTATCGCAAACAGCATAATGTGCCTATGATCGACTATCTCAATATCGGCACACAACGATATATTCTGGCGATATTAATGGTGCTGTATGGTATCGATAAACTTCTTGGCAACTTCTTTGATTACCAATTATTTGCTTTGGACTCAAAATTAGCTGATGTTTCAGAGTTTCAACTTAGCTGGTATTTTTATGGTAAGAATCACTGGCAAGAGCTGTTTACCGGCATCATGGAGTTTGTGCCGGGTATATTCCTGCTACGAAGAAAAACATACTACGTAGCGGCAATAGTTCTGCTGCCGGTCACTGCACAGGTCTTTCTCCTTAATTTATTCTTCAAAATCGGAGGTATTACATTCCCTGCAGCCATGATTTTATTGGCTTGTAATCTATACATCATCTATAGCCAGAAAGAAAAGATAGTCTTGTTTTTCAAGTCGCTCGACTTCAATATTATCGCTCAGCCACTTTCCGGTAAAACAAAAGTTGCTGTTAAGACACTTAAAGGCATTGGTCTTTTTCTGGTATTCATGATCATCTTCATAAAAGTAAAGCCTGCCCTGTTTAAATCATCCTATCAGAAAAAGTACCAGGGCTTAGTAGGCGTTTATACATTAAAGGAGGTAAGGAAAAATGGTATTGAACAAACTCCAGGAGATGATAGCCTATATTATAAAGACCTGTATATAGAAAAGCAAGACAGGTGGAATATATTAAGGAGAGGCAACGGCAAAACGGATGCATTTTTGCTGAAAATAAATACGCATAACGATTCGATAGGACTATATATTAACAAAGGTGGCATAGGCGATGATCCGGATATTATTGACACAACAACTGCAATGAAAGGTATTTATAAACTGGAAGGAAAATCCCTTACTATTAATGCGGTGCAATTGAAAGATACTTTGCAGTTGATCTATGAAAAACAAGATCGATTAAAGGCAAAGAAATGGTTTTGGTAGTATTTTTTTTAAAAGTAAAGCCGCTCCATGAGCGGCTTTATTTTTTCCCCAAATCCTTCAATCAGGAAGAGAAAGTATAAGGAGTAGCATTTTCTGCAGATACGTTATCCTTGCCGGCGATGATCTCACCTATCACTTCATCAATTTGCTCCCGGGTTACATTTGGCATACAGATAATATGCGATTGGCCGTTCTCACTGGCTAGCTGCCATTTCTCCCGCACCTCATCGCAAGGCTCAGGAAACACAACCGTTATGGAGTTGGTATTCCGCCATGCTTTAATACCGGCATCATTTAGTTTCTTTTCTGCATAAGCCGCTATATCCAGGCTGTGCAGGGCTCTTTTTTGTAATCCTTCAATGCCCAGTTTCTTTATGGTGTACCAAAGAAATAGCGGAGTCAGGCCATTGCGCGATCCTGTAATGGTGGTGTCAATACTGCCGATGTAATCGATGGAACGGGCGATGCGGTCGCGGTTGGTTTTCTTTACGATCACTACTCCACACGGCATAGGCGAACCGAAGAATTTATGACCGCTGATGGCAATGCTATCGGCACCATCTTCAAAATCGAATGCGGGCCTCGGGTCTACGAAGGCGCTATAACTGCCGGATAGTGCACCATCTACGTGAACATAATGATTGCGGATCGCAAGGTCTTTCAATATGGTTTTGATACGGCTCACATTGTCCCGCGCTTCCGTCATCGTAGTACCTGCATTGGCAAGTATCACTACAGGTATATGGCGGTTCATGCGCAAGGCGTTCTTGAGGTCATCATAGTCGATCTCCCCATTGGCCTGTGCGCGGATAGCAATATTAGGCATGTTCAGCAGGTGCAGATTTTTCTGCACACTGTAATGCGTTGCTTCCGAGTAGTAGACCATCGCTTTGGGGTAGAGCTCCCGGGCCAGGTAGAGGCCGTATAAATTACCTTCAGATCCACCATTGGTTACGTAGCCCCACCAGTTATCGGGTTGTGCACGGAACAGCTCTGCAAAGAACTGCACCACCTCTTTCTCCATCTCGCGACTGTCTACTGCGTAGGTAGAGTCCACAAAAGGGTCGCCCAGGTTATTGAGCGGATATTGAAGAAAGGGCATAATAGGGGAATAGTCAAAATCTTTTGAGACAGGGTAGCCAAGGAAGTATTTTGTTTTCAACCGCACCTTTTCAAGCAATAATTCAAGTTTGTCGCTATCCATCGGGGATAAGTCTGCATTACCCATTTTAACTGTTTAGATCTGCGCAAAAGTACAATTTTGAATTAACCTCTGATGAAGGGAGGACCATGACAATATTAGATATGGCCGGTTTCTTAAGTCAATTTATCTATAATTTAAGAAAATTGATTATTTCCCCCTTAAAATCACTTCCACGTGCGGATTGGCGCAAACAACCCCTTTTTTGACGCTTTCACACCTTATCTATTTGGGGATAAGCGTAAATTTGGATAACAAAAAATAAAGCTCATGGTACTCATCAATCCTCACATTAATTTCAACGGCAATGCCGAAGAAGCATTTACGTTTTACAAATCCGTATTTGGCGGAGAGTTTGCAAAAATTATTCGCTACAAAGACATTCCTGACCCTCAGTTTCCTATAGCTGAAAAAGATGCCAATAAGATCATGCACATTGCATTGCCTATAGGTAAAAGTAATGAGTTGATGGCAAATGATGTCCCCGACTTCTTGGGAAAAGTAAACGAGCAGGAGAACAGAAGTAAAATTTCTATCAGTACAGAAAGTAAAGAAGAGGCTGATAAAATATTTAATGGACTGTCGGCAGGTGGAACTATAGAAATGCCAATTACCGATAGTTTTTGGGGTTCATATTTTGGTATGTTCAGAGACAAGTATGGTATTGAATGGATGGTAGAATTTGACTCGAAAAATTAAAGAACAGCTTAAAACTCTAAAAAAACGAAGGCCGCTCATTGAGTGGCCTTCATTTTTAACTTTGAACTGGATTGGACATTTTTCGAACCATTTTATCGAAGATCCGCAACCATTGGTTACATAATTTATTAATGATTTACATGCTCTTCCATACCACAGCCACAACCATGAGGCTTGGATATATAGCAAGAGGTTAACCCAACGATTGTAATTAATGCTGCTGAAAGAAATAACAGGCGGCGTATTTTGTTCATAGCGGGTTGATATTTGGCACTACTCATTAAAGATAAACGATTATTTCGAGCTGCATATTGTTAGCCTATTCGTTATAAAATGTTTGGGGAATGCATTGGAGGGCGCTTGCAACTTTGTAAATAAAAAGCCTTCGCAAATTGCGAAGGCTTTTCCTGTGATTCCGTTGGGACTCGAACCCAAGACCCATACATTAAAAGTGTATTGCTCTACCAACTGAGCTACGAAATCAAGGTTATGTGGGGCATATCGGTTCGAAGGATATGCCTTATTTATTACCGCTTCTTTTCAGAACCGGGACGCAAAGATAAGCATATAGTGTTTTCAACAAAATATTTTTGGGGTAAAATATATGATTGCAGCGCAAAGTGCTTACAGGCAAGTGTTTGGAGGATAAAAAAGTATTTACACTAAGTAATTTTATCCTATTTCAAACGTCAGATTGCTTCTTCGCTGCTATCTTAGATGAATCGCAATGACGTGGTGGGTATTAGAAATTAAACAGCAATTTTACGTTGAGCAACCGCGATGTAAGGCGGTTGGGCACGGCGAAAATCTTATTGGTAGACTGATCTTGTATCCACGAATAGGATAGCGTGTTCTGTATGCCGAGGAGGTTGAAGACCTCGAGGCTACCCCAAATGCTTTTTATATGGTTAAAGAAACTGTGGGCAGGATGCTCTTTACGGGCACCATCGAGTATAAGGGCAGAGAATCCTATATCCACACGCTTGTAATCGGGGATGCGGTATACATTGTCGCCGAGGTGGCCACCGGGCGGGCCTACAGGCAAGCCGGATGAGTAGATGGCGTTGATATGCACCTTAAAGTTTTTGTTGCGGGGCAGGTAATCCTCAAAATACATACCGAGGGTAAAACGCTGATCAGACGGCAGCGCGAAATAATGGCTGTCTGCTGCCACGCCGGGGCTATCGGTCACCTTTTGTTGCGCCTTCATGAGGCCTATACTTATCCACGATGTGGCATCCTTTACAAGATCGCCATAGAGGCGCACCTCGCCGCCATATACGTAGCCTATCGCGTCGTTCTTGCCCGTGTATTGTATCTGCACATTATCGTACACGTATGGATCTATATTCCACAGGTCTTTATAATACACCTCTCCTGTTATTTTGAACGGGCGGCCAAAAACTTTGTAGTTATAGTCGGTACCTGCCACAACCTGGTAAGACTGCTGCGCTTTAAGGTCTTTGTTCACATTGCCTTCCATATCGCGCATCTCACGGTAGAAAGGTGGCTGATCGTAGAAGCCTGTCGATAATTTAAAGACAACATCATTCTTCCATATAGGTTTGTAAGAAAACTGCAAGCGTGGGCTTATGAGCAACTCGCTATTGAGGAAGCTGTAATTAAAACGCACACCACCTGTAATTGTGAAGCGCGATGAATCGCCGGGGCGGTAGTAATCCTGTATAAAACCGCTGACGCGTGTGTAATCGAAATCGGCGCTTGAATTAAAGAAAGAGGCCATGGTAAGTGCATCGGGGTTGAAGGGCTGTGTAAAGCCACCTGAATCCCTCCGCTCCCACTGGTGCAGGTCGTCGTGTATCTGTGTAAAGGTGGCATTACCGCCAAACTGTATAAAGTTATCCTTTGCATCGTAAGAGCCGCGGAAGCCTACATCACCAACGCTTACGTTAAGATAGTTGCGTGCGTAATCTTGTATCACACCTGTACCCAGGTAGGTCTTTATCTGTCCGTAGTCCGATTTGCTTTGGTCGGTCTGCAACTCGCCAAAGAGGTACTCCCCTGCTATATCATAGGTTTCGGATTCATTGGTTTGAAAACCGGAAGCAAGGAGCTTGAACTTGAATTTCTTATTGATACTCTTATAAGTTGTAGATATACCGCCAAAGCGCGAATCGAACTGATCGAGCTCGCTGCCGGTATAGAATACCTGTAGCTGATATGCCTGATTAAGCACACCAAAACTGGTGGTCTGCGATTCAGGGTAAAAAGTGAAACGGTTGCGTGCATAGTTACCTATCACTTCCATTTCCCACTTATCATTGAAGCGGTAATTTACGAGCGCCTGTATATCTGTAAATGATGGATTATATACACCCTTGGTAGGCTGCGACTGTAAGAGATATTGATTGCTTTTTTGACGGGCACCTATAAGGTAAGTAAGCTTCTGATTTTTTGAAGCTCCTTCAAGATGCAGACTTGCGCCGAGCAGACTCATAGATACCGAGCCTGCGAATTCCGTAGGACGCTTATAGGTTACATCAAGTACACTGCTTAGTTTATCACCATACTTTGCCTGGAAACCACCCACCGAAAAATTTACGTTTGATACAAGGTCGGAATTAATAAAGCTCAAACCTTCCTGCTGGCCTGTACGTACAAGGAAAGGGCGATATATCTCAAAATCATCGACATACACAAGATTTTCATCGAAGCTACCACCACGGACACTGTATTGCGAGGTAAGCTCATCGTGCGAGCCCACAGCCAGCTTTATGAGGCCCTCTATGCCACCTACAGTGCTGGGCATATAGTCTACTTTGCGCAGATCCATATATACGCTACCCGCCTCATCACGGCGATGCTCATCTCTTACCGTGTAGTTGGCAAGCGTAGTGGCATCGGCATGCATCGTGAGGTCGATGGTGCGGATCTCTTGCGGCTTTAAGTTAAGGCTCCTGTACTGTGCGGTATAGCCTGTAAGAGCGAATACCACGCGAAGTAACTTATTTGCAGGCACTTCTATTATGTAATAACCTTTTTCACTTGTATAAGTGCCCACATCAGAATTCTCGACAGCTACCACCGCATGATCTATGGCTTTGCCATTCTCATCGCGCAGCACACCGCTAATGGTAGCGGTCTGCGCATAAGAACAGGCAACAAAGCACAGACAGGCAATAGTAAGGAGTATCCGGTGGAGCATATCTACTTAAACGTAGGTAAGTTAGATTTATTTTTCTATCTGCTTTAATCTTTCTATCGCTTCTACAGGGTCGGGCGAGCCAAATACCGTATTGCCCGCCACCAGTACATCTGCACCTGCCTTAATGATGGTATGCGCGTTCTCGAGTGTTACCCCTCCGTCTATCTCTATCTGTGTGCCACAGCCACGATCGTTGATCATCTGCTTTAGCTGACGTATCTTATGTATGCTATGCTCTATAAATTTCTGTCCGCCAAAACCAGGGTTAACGCTCATTATACATACGAGGTCTATATCGCATATCACATCTTCGAGCTGGCTGATAGGTGTATGCGGGTTAATGGCCACACCTGCCTTCATGCCCAATGATTTTATCACCTGCAGGTTGCGGTGCAGATGTGTACAGCCTTCTATATGTATACTCAATATATTAGCACCTGCATCTGAGAAAGCCTGAAAGTATTTTTCGGGCTCCACGATCATCAGATGCACATCAAACGGTTTGCGCGCCAGTTTTTTCATCTGAGAGATGACAGGCATGCCGAAAGTGATATTCGGTACAAAGCGGCCATCCATCACATCAAGGTGAAACCAATCGGCATCACTGTTGTTGATCATTTCTATTTCTTCTTCCAGCCGCATAAAGTTGGCAGAGAGCATAGAGGGTGCTATTATTGGCATGTGGTATAAATTAAAAAGTCAAAATTAAAAACGCTTTACTATTTTATTCCTAATCTCTTTAAAGCATCGTGCGGGCTGGCATAGGTACTATCAAGTGTCAGTGCCTGCCGGTAATCATCGACTGCTTCTTTTTTCTTGTTCATTATTTCGCTGCACAATCCACGATTATAATAACCTGCAGGGTTTGTAGGGTCAATCTTTGTTACAAGATCGTACTGGCGATACGCTTTCTCTACAGAGTCCTGCTGCAGTAAAATATAACCCATATTAAAATAGGCATCTACAAACTGGTTATCGTGGATAATGCACTTCTTATAATAGTCCTTTGCGGTAGCGTAATCATTTGTGTTTTGATAATATACGCCCTTTGCAAAAATGGGCAGCACATCTGTACTATCCATCCGGTAGGCATTATCGAGGTACTTCAGCGCAAGAGGGTCTTTCTTAGCGCTATACAACAACCCAAGCTGCATCACCGCATCGCGGAAGTCTGGCGCTACCTGTAGTGATGTCTGGAAGCTGGATATAGCTTTTACTGTATCTTTTAGCTGTTTGTACACCATGCCTTTCAGATAGTAAGCTTCGGGATCGTACACATCTCCACGCAGCACAATATTTATCTCGTTAAACGCTTCTTTGTAATCATTGATGTACATGAACAGCTTGGCTATCTTCAAATGCGCCTTGCGGTCGGTTGGGTTAAGCTTTATCGCCTTCTTTATCCATACCAGTGAGCCTGTAACATCCTTGTGCTCAAACAACAGATCGCCAATGGCGCTTACATATTCGGCATTGGTAGAATCGAATGTTGCTGCTTTTTTAAAGTCGTTCAATGCCAGCGTATCCTGGTGCATTTTTTCCAGCATCAGTCCACGGTGAAAGTATAACTTGGCGTTCTTGGGGTCGTTGTTGATCTGGTCGGTAGCTTCCGCAAGCCGTGAATCGCTTTTAAAGACAGGGTTATCATTATCCGCAGTCTTCTTTTTATTACCCTTACACGCTACAAAAAGCACAAGACACAGTATGACAGGGATAAATTTTATGAACTTGCTTTTCATGGCGCAAACTTAATTAAAAAGTGGCGGGTTTAAGCAAGTAAGGGTTAGAGTAATGTCATTAAATAAAACACAGAATATCTCGTTGTGAGGCACACAGACACATGTATTGAAATATTATAATAATGGCCGTACCTCTTCAAGCAAAACTGGTATATCTTTTACTATAACCTTCCAGATGATCGTTTCATCTACATCATCATAAGCATGAATTACTCGATTTCTAAGATTTACAATCTTCCTGGCTGACGAAATAGGTATATCCGCATCGAGCTTCAAAAGGTTGCTTACAGCTTCACCTATAATTTCCAGTTCACGCTCTACAGCCCTTCGTTTTGTGATATTTCGTGCAAATTCTTCAAATACGCGCTTTCCGTCAAGATGTATGTCTATATCATGGATAGCTTGTACAATATCTGTCAAAAGTTTCTTTTGTTCTTCCGACGTCATATCAATTGCAGCTTATGGCGATTTATATTTTGAAGCAGGTATGGATTTTTGATCGTCTTTTCTGTAACAAGATCCACATCCTTTTTCAGAAGTGTTTCAAGCTCTTCGGCAAGCGCAAAATAATTATCTGCATAGGTTGTATAATGCATGTCGGCAGGGAACCGGATAATAAAATCAACATCGCTTTCTGCCGTCATGGTATCCGTAGATGCGCTGCCGAACAGATATGCCTTCTCCACGCCGTATTGCAGCATGAGCTGCTTTATTTGTGGTAAACACTGCTCAACGCTTTTTTCCATATCTAAAATTACTACCAATTATTTGATTATGGAAACTCTGATAGCTTAATTTGTGTTAGCCCTTATTTATCAGCCCTTCACAAATGTTCTTTGCTATGGCAGGACCTTCATAAATAAATCCCGTATATACTTGTACCAGTGAGGCGCCTGCATTGAGCTTCTCTATGGCATCGGCGGCAGTAAAGATGCCTCCTACGGCCATTATGGGTATTTGCCCATTGCTGCGCTTATGTATATACTTTATAACTTCCGTAGCCCGGCTGCGTAGCGGCTTACCGCTCAGTCCGCCCGCCCCTATCTTATCTACATCGGCTACAGGCGTTGCAAGCCCGCTACGATCTATGGTGGTATTGGTAGCCACTATCCCATCGAGGCCGGTTGTCTTTATTATTTCCACAATATCATCAAGCTGTTCGTTGGTAAGGTCGGGGGCTATTTTAAGAAGCAGAGGTTTAGGCGCGCCAAGGCCCTTATTAAGTGTATTGAGGGTATTCAGCAAGTGCATCAGTGGCTCCTTATCCTGCAATGCGCGCAGGCCTGGTGTATTGGGACTACTTACGTTCACCACAAAATAATCCACCACCTCATATAATTCCTTAAAACATTTTACATAATCGTCGACGGCTTGCTCGTTGGGCGTATCCTTGTTCTTCCCTATGTTGCCACCTATTATTACACGCTCATGTGGCTTGCGCAGCCGTTCAGCAGCGGCGGCAGCACCGTCGTTATTAAAACCCATCCTGTTTATCAGCGCGCTATCGGCAGGCAGGCGGAAGAGGCGTGGCTTTGGGTTACCTGGCTGTGGACGAGGAGTTACCGTACCTATCTCTATGAATCCGAAACCAAGACAGGCAAGAGGATCGATATACTTAGCATCTTTATCAAAACCGGCCGCAAGGCCCACGGGATTAGGAAATTCTATACCCCAAAGTGTACGTTTTAAAGAAGGATGCTGCGCCACAAAAGATCTTTTGAGCCAGTGGCGCATAGGCTTTACATTATATGCAAAGCGCAGGCGCTTCATTACCCAATAGTGTACTTTTTCAGGGTCGATACCAAAAAGTACCTTACGAATTAGTGTATACATGAATATAGCTGAGCTGCAAATTTAGAAATTAAAAACGAGGCATATACCGGAAATCGGTGCAAACTATTGTTGTTAGGATAGTTAATTTAACAAAATAACAGTTTGAGAAATGTAGCTAAAATGTAATTTTAGCACATCATGTACGGAAGAGCCTTACTCGTTTGCTTGTTTTTACTGCTATCACTTCACATTACCGCATCTTCACAAATGATAAGGGGCGAGGTAATAGATATGGAGAATAAACAGCCGGTGAGCGATGTAGTGATCAATAACATATACACATCCAGCGATATACAGACCGATCAAAGCGGTTCATTTTCTATTCTTGCTGCCAACGGCCAGCTTCTAGAATTTAAAAAGGCAGGGTATAAAACGGTAAGGGTGCGTATACCTAATGGTTATTTGCCATCTTATTTTAAGATAATCATGCAGCAGGGCGTAGCGCAGGTACCTGATGCTTATGCAGCACGCACTAACAGATATGATTATACCCGCGATAGTATACGTTATCACGACCTGTATAAGCACGAGCTTGATTTTGCACGTATGTCAACACTGGATATGATACAGCATCCTTTCTCGGCGCTTAGCAAGCACAATCGTGAGATATGGCAGTTTCAGGACGACTATACCGCCTTTGAGAAAGAGAAGTATGTGGACAAAACGTTCAACGCTGATATCATTACAAAATTCACAGGGCTTAAAGGCGACAGCCTGAATTACTTTATGCGTCGTTACCGGCCTACTTATGATCAGCTACGTCCTATGAACGACTATACATTTTTCAGCTTCATAAAGCGCAGTGTGGCCACTTACCGCAGCCGTATAAACCCGAGAGGGGCCAGGTAAGAGCATCTTGAAAAATTATAGATACAACATAAAACTGGCCGTATGATATTCATACGGCCAGTTGCTTTTATACTTTTCTCATCTATACTAATTGCAGATAACGTTCTTTTATTATCTGAATGTGATGTGTATTATGCCCTGCCATAGCAAAGCCCAGCGCCCTTACGGATATTGTTATATCACGTGCAGGGCCGGTAAGCTCCAGCATTGTTTCATCCATACCCTTGAACATGAGTATGGAAGCTTGTCGCAGCAGATGCAGCTCGTGTAGTATATCCTTGATATCGCGATTGTTTGCGTTCGCATTTGCTACAAAAGCATGCATATCAATTGGCGGTAACGGCGCCTGGTCTTTGCGCGAAAAACGTTGGATGCGGATACAAAATGTACGCTCGGCATCTACAAGATGTGCTATCACTTCTTTAATACTCCATTTACCGGCTTCGTAGCGGCTTTCCAGTTGTTCGTCGCTGAGTGTACTTACGGTATTATAAACGTCTTCCCAACTATCATTAAGCGCAGTAATAAGATCGGTATGGGTGGCATTACTTACATAGCCATTGTAAAAGCCAAAGTCTAAAGAGGATGGTGGTGTTATCTTCATAAAGGATATTTTGACAAAAGTAAGACATGGTAATACAACAAAAAGCCAACCTTTATCAGATTGGCTTTTGAGAATAAATGAAATTAGAATTTATGCTGAACGTTTCCTGTTGTCTGCCTGTAATGTTTGACTTTCTGAAGTATTCAGGTCAATTGTCTGATGATTTACTTTTTTTTTATCTTTTTTAGCTCCACCGCTTTTACATATCAGATATTGTGGCAGCATATTATCATAAAACTCTTCAGCTGTAGGAAAGTTAGAAGGCTCGTTAGATACACCGTATAAATTATCTTCTATGCTGAAAAATGCTATTGCTTTATGTGTATCGTTGAACCAATGTTTATCATCATGTATTGAATAACCATCGATAAGCATATTAATACCATCTAACTCTAATCTGTAAACCTGGTCGTCTTGTTTAATTATGTTAAAAGGGTACATGGGTAAGTTCTATTGATTATCACAGCATTACTTGCAAAAACCACGCAAGAAAACATGCGCACAAAATATTTATCTTAAATACATTCATCTATAATCTATTTAAGGCTATGCAATGTTATTCATATCACTGAAAAACAATTAGTTATGGTTAGCGACAGCATAAATAGCAAGGCTGAAGAAAATATACTTCTTAAAAGGTAAATTTATTGGGAACGGAAGCCATCTTGTAAAAGTGTGGAAACGATTACACAAATTCTATACCCAGTTTTGAGCGGAAAGGTTAAATTTTAAAACTAAGGGAACAAGCTTATTTGTTACTCTTTTGTCGCAACAACTTGTATATACGAATAGCACTCATAAGTAAGAAAACGAATACCACAAGCCCGCATAACCCCCATACCAAACTCATGCCTTGCTTGACAACAGCAAGCATAACGATAGCTATGAGAAAAATAGTAGCTATCTCGTTCCATATACGTAGTTGCTGTGAGGTGAATTTGAATATACCTTTTGCCTCTTGCTTGTAGATAGCATGCAGTGTAAAATGATACACATAAAGGCCTACTACAAAACAAAGCTTTATGATAAGCCAGTTGGGCGTATCGCCCGGATACAGGTACCACATCCACGGGCCGAAGATAAGTGTAAGGATCGCTGATGGCCACGTGATACCCAGCCATAGGCGTTTTATCATAATACCGAACTGCACCTTTAACACAGAGCGTTCGGGTTCCTGCTTTTCATTTGCTTCTGTATTGTAAATGAACAGGCGCACGATATAGAACATACCGCTAAACCATGTAACGATAAAAATAATATGCAGCGCTTTGATGTAATTATACATGGCTTGGCTCAGCCCTACCTGCTGTTTCGGTTTGGGTGTTATTGATGTTATCTATCCATGTGGTGATGGCTTTTATCCAAAGTGGATTAAGGTTCATACAAGGTATGTGTGTGAATGAAGTACCGCCGGCCTCTAAAAACGATTCTTTACCGCGAATGGCTATCTCCTCAAGTGTTTCGAGACAGTCACTGACGAATGCCGGGCATACAACCAACAGGTTCTTGATACCTTCTTTAGGCATATCTACAAGCCTTACTGCGGTATCAGGATTAAGCCATGCTGCCTTACCAAGCCTCGATTGAAATGATATACTGAATTTATCTTTGGGTAGACCCAGTTGTGCGGCAACCAATGCCGTAGTGGTAAAACATTGGTGACGATAACAACGGCTATGCGCCGGTGAATAGGTATCGCAGCAGTCAGGCTTTTTAAGGCAGTGTGCGCCTGTTATGTCTGTCTTTAGTATTTGTCTTTCGGGCAAGCCGTGGTAGCTGAACAGAATATGATCATAATCCTGCTCCATGTATGGCTTCATGCTGTCTGCAAGGGCATTTATATACAACTCATCACTGTAGAACGGCTTTACGAACTTTATTTTGAAAGGATATTTGTTCTTCCTGTGTACATCTTCGGCATGTACCACGGCCGTCTCATAGCTCGCCATGGCATAATGCGGATATAGTGGTATCAGCACTATCTCTTCTACATCCGGGTATTTTGAATAAATATTATCATAAGCCGCCTTCATAGAAGGATTGCCATAACGCATGGCCATCTCCACAGGCTCTGTGAACTGTGCGCTAAGCGCCTGCTGCAATTGTTGTGTAAGATGCACCAGAGGCGAACCTTCTTTCGTCCATATCGTCTTGTATGCCTCTGCCGACTTTGCAGCGCGGGCAGGTACGATGAGGCCTTTTACCAATATAGTGCGCAACAGGTATGAGTAGTCTATTACGCGCGCATCCATCAGAAATTCTTTCAGATAGCTGCTTACATCCTTCACTTCAGTAGAATCGGGCGAACCCAGATTCATCAATATAATACCACGTTTTACCTGTTCTGACATCTCAAATATTTTACAACACACACACAGATGTGCAACTCTCTTCCCGGAATGCAAAGAAACGGAACTATGCGCTCTTATGAAAGTAAGCAAAGGAATGATGATAAAAATCATGTGCTAAAATGACGGACACATGACATTGAAATTACGCTGTAGCCTATCCTAAGGCTACCTTTGCGCAAGCGTTACAGCGAACACAAATGCACACTATAACCACCGGTAAGGACATTAATGATTTTAGGGTAATTGGAATCAATTACAAGAAAACAGATGCGTCGGTAAGAGGACTATTCGCTATCAATAACGATCAATATGCACACCTTTTATCAGTAGCTCCAAAGTATGGCCTTCACGACCTTTTCATCCTATCTACCTGCAACAGAACCGAGATATACGCCTTTGCTGATAGTTCTTATAACCTTATTACTTTTCTTTGCGAGGAGTGCGCCGGCGACAGTGCTACGTTCTCTGAAATGGCTTATAAGAAAAATGGCATTGAGGCAATAGAGCATCTTTACCAGGTAGGCGCAGGCCTCGACTCACAAATATTGGGTGATTACGAGATATTGGGCCAGATAAAGAATGCCGTGAAATTTGCAAAGGAGCGGAACTTTATTGGCAGCTTTATGGAGCGTCTTGTAAATTCAGTGATACAAGCATCGAAAGCTATAAAGACAAATACAGCACTCAGCGGAGGTACCGTATCGGTATCATTTGCCGCTATACAATACATAAAAGAGCACGTAAAAGATATTGCAGGCAAGAAAATACTGCTACTGGGTACAGGAAAAATAGGCAGGGTAACCTGCAAGAATCTTGTAGACTACCTGGGCACTACCAATATTACCCTCATTAATCGTACAGAAGAAAAAGCTGCAAATCTGGCGCAGGAGCTGAAACTTACATCAGCGCCTATCAGCGATATGCAAGCCGAGCTGTGCACAGCAGATATAATATTGGTATCTACTAATGCGGCAGAGCCAATGATATTAAAGCATCACCTGCAAGACTGTGGCAACAAACTTATCATAGATCTTTCGGTGCCATGCAATGTAGCGGTAGACGCGCAACAGTTACCAACCGTTACTTTTATTGATGTGGATCATCTTTCAAAAATAAAGGATGAAACGCTTCAAAACCGTAAGGCGGAAGTGCCAAAGGCAATGAGCATAATAGATGAGCATGTGGCAGAATTTAAAAAGTGGTGCGAGATGCGCAGATATGTGCCTATGCTGCAGGAAGTAAAAGATAAGCTGCATACAGAACACATGTTAAAACATACCGGCATGCCGATAGCCGAGCATGAAGAAAAAGTACAAAAAGTGATCAGTACACTGGCCACCAAAATGCGCCGTAACAATACAGCCGGCTGCCATTACATAGAAGCTATAAACGATTTCATTACAAAATGACCGGCCGTATAATAAAGATAGGCACCCGGGAAAGCGAGCTGGCCGTTTGGCAGGCCAACCTGGTGAAAGAACTGTTGCGCGAAAATGGCTATAGCGCCGAACTCATCTTTATAAAAAGCGAAGGCGATACCGACCTGCAAACCCCACTATATGAAATAGGTGTACAAGGTATATTCACAAAGGCGCTTGACATAGCATTATTAAAAAGCGATATAGATATAGCCGTGCACTCCATGAAGGATGTGCCTACACAAATGGCAAAGGGCATAGTGTCTGCAGCCGTACTGCCCCGGGCATCTTATAAAGATATATTGGTGCCAAAAGGTGATGCGCGTTTTCTGGAAGACAAGCATGCACACGCGGTAATAGCAACCAGCAGCATAAGGCGTAAAGCTCAGTGGCTAAACCGCTACCCCAACCACAACCTTGAAAATCTGCGCGGTAATGTGAATACACGACTTAGAAAAGTGCAAGAGAACGACTGGCAGGGAGCAATATTCGCTGCTGCAGGGCTGGAGCGTATAAATCTTCGTCCTGCAAATGCTATAGACCTCGACTGGATGTTGCCGGCACCTGCGCAAGGCGCTATAATTGTTGTTTGCAAAGAAGAAGATACAGATGCGCTGAATGCATGCCGCTTATTTCATGATGCAGATACTGCATTGTGTACTGTCATAGAAAGAGATTTTTTGCGCGCCCTGATGGGTGGCTGCTCCACCCCTATAAGTGCGTTAGCGCAAATAAAAGATGGTACACTGAAATTTAACGGCAGCATATTAAGCACCGACGGAAAACATAAAGTAGAAATAGAAAAAGAATTACCTGTTAGCAAGACCGACCGGCTGGGATATCTAGCCGCACTAGAGTTATTAGAGAATGGCGGCAGGGCAATACTCGACAGTTTACACAATGGAAAATAAGGCACACATCTTATGCACCGCTACCCTTGATACCACGCTTGTTGATAAAGCGAGTGCACAGGGTATTATCATTGATGTTGTCCCGTTTATAAGCACAGAACTTTTACGGGATACTGCTACACTTAAAAAAATTGATACTGCTGCAAAGCTTTCTATAAATGTGGCATTTACCAGCGCGAATGCTGTAACGGCAGTGTTTGATCAGATTGGTGCCACAAAATTAAAATGGCAGATATACTGTATTGGCCATTCCACAAAAGCAGCAATAGAAAAATACGTAGATACAAGTATGATAGCCGGCGTAGCAGATAATGCAGCAGCGCTGGCAGACGAAATAATACGCACTGCGACAGCAATGGAAATGATCTTCTTTTGTGGCAACAGCAGAAGGGATGTGCTTATAGAAAAGCTACAAGCAGAAGATATACGGGTAGCGGAAATAGTTGTGTATAATACTATTGAAACACAAAATACGATCAACACAAAATACGATGGTATATTATTCTTCAGCCCCAGTGGGGTAAATAGTTTTTTCAATGCCAATAGCATCGATACCACCAATACCCTATTTGCAATAGGCAATACAACAAGCGACGCATTGAAAGAAAGAACGGGCAACAATATAATAGTAAGCAATACCCCATCTAAAGACAGCATGATAGATGATGTCATTCATCATTACACCAAGCAAACCATTACAAAATAATTATAACATACACTTATGAGCGAGTTAAAGAACGATCTATTACTTAGAGCACTAAAAGGAGAACAACTAAGCCGCCCGCCGGTATGGATGATGCGACAGGCAGGGCGTTACCTCCCCGACTATATAAAGCTGCGCAAGCAATACGACTTCTTTACACGCGTACAAACCCCTGAGCTAGCCTGCGAGATAACCCTGCAACCGGTAGATCAGGTAGGTGTGGATGCCGCAATAATATTCTCTGATATACTGGTGATACCACAGGCAATGGGCATGGAAGTGCTGATGGAAGAAGGTAAAGGCCCACTTTTACCAAAAACCATTGCTACCAAAGCGGACATTGATGCGCTACAAATAGATGGTACCGCAGAGCGCCTCGACTATGTAATGAAAGCTCTGTCGCTAACAAAGAAAGAATTGAATGGCCGCGTGCCGTTGATCGGTTTCGCCGGTGCACCATGGACATTACTCTGCTACATGGTAGAAGGTAAGGGCAGCAAAACATTTGATAAAGCAAAACAATTTTGCTTTACACAGCCCGAGCTGGCACATCAACTGCTTCAAAAAATTACAGACGCTACCATACAATATCTTTTAGCGCAAATAACCGCCGGAGTAGATACCGTGCAGGTGTTTGATAGCTGGAGTGGCATGCTAAGCCCTGCTGATTTTAAAATATACGCGCAGCCGTACTTAGAGCAGATAGCAAACGCGGTGAGTGAAAAAGTACCGGTAATATTATTCCCTAAGGGTAGCTGGTACGCGCTTGCCGATCTCAGTAAGAGCAAGGCTGCGGGTCTTGGCCTCGACTGGAGTGTAACACCAAAACTTGCGCGGGAGATAACCAATAACAGCATTACGCTGCAAGGTAATTTTGACCCCTCGAAATTATTAGCACCGGTAAGCCAGATAAAGAAAGAAGTAAAAGAAATGATAGACGGTTTTGGGCCAAGCAAATATATTGCCAACCTGGGCCATGGAATATTGCCTAATGTGCCTGTAGACCATGCACGTGCGTTTGTAGATGCGGTGAAGGAATACGGCAATTAAGCCTGCAAGTAAAGAGTGACAAATAAACAATGAGCACAAAAGACCAATTCATATCGTACATACATGGCCTGCAGCATACTATTTGCGAGGCGCTGGAGCAGGCTGATGGCAAGGCGAAATTTATTGAAGACAAATGGGACAGGCCCGAAGGTGGCGGTGGCATATCGCGCATTATAGAGCGCGGCAATGTTATTGAAAAAGGTGGTGTGAACACATCTGTTGTACACGGTAAGCTACCAGAGGCTATGCAGCAGACGCTAGGCGTAAAGGAAAGTAATTTCCTTGCATGTGGTTTGTCGCTTGTGTTGCACCCGCTCAATCCCTATGCGCCTACAGTGCATGCTAACTGGCGCTACTTTGAGCTTTATGATAAAGAAGGTAAAAGGATAGATAGTTGGTTTGGCGGCGGTAGCGACCTTACCCCCAATTATATTTTTGAAGAGGATGCACAGCATTTTCACGGCACCCTAAAGGCTGCGATGGATAAGTATGGCAACGGGCTTTATCCGAAGTACAAGAAACAGTGTGATGAATATTTTGTGAACAAACATCGTGGTGATGAGATGCGTGGTATAGGCGGCGTATTTTACGACTACCTCCGCCCAAAGAATGAATCTGACGAGAACCGGCTAATGAATTTTCAGAAGTCGAATGGGAATGCCTTCCTGCCTGCGTACTTACCTATCTTAGAAAAAAGAAAAGATACATCCTATACAGAAAAGGAAACAGCGTGGCAGGAAATACGCAGAGGGCGGTATGTAGAGTTCAACCTGATACATGACAGGGGTACACTCTTCGGACTAAAGACAAATGGCCGTACAGAAAGTATACTCATGAGCCTGCCACCGCGTGCGCGCTGGTACTATAACTATCAACCCGAAGCAGGCAGCGAAGAAGCAGAAATGGTAAAATATTTAATGCCCCATCAATGGGCTTAGTAAAATAAAAGCAACAACATTATGTACCTCATCAGACGCAACAGAATTCTCCGCCAGTCACCCGCTATACGTGCTATGGTAGCGGAAACAATCTTACGCCCCGCGGATTTTATCGCACCATTATTCATCGTGGAAGGAACGAATGTACAGGAAGCCATACCATCGATGTTAGGCTATAGCCGCAGGAGCATAGACCTTACAGTAAAGGAAGTAAAAGAACTGTGGTCGCTGGGTGTAAAGAGTGTGCTGTTGTTTATTAAATGCCCCGATGAGCTGAAAGATAATAAAGGCACTGAAGCAGTGAATCCCGATGGGTTGATGCAGCGCAGTATACAAGCTATAAAATCCGCATGCCCTGAGATATGCATCATGACCGATGTAGCCCTCGACCCGTTCTCTACTTATGGCCACGACGGTATCGTAGAGAATAACGAGATAGTAAATGACCCAACGGTTGAAGTGCTGGCACAAATGAGTGTAAGTCATGCACAGGCAGGCGCCGATATAGTTGCCCCAAGTGATATGATGGATGGTCGCATCATTGCTATTCGCGATGCACTGGAGTCTGCAGGACTTACAAAAACAGGCATTATGGCTTATAGTGCCAAATATGCATCCTGCTTTTACGGGCCGTTCCGCGATGCGCTCGATAGTGCCCCCGGCTTTGGCGATAAGAAAACTTACCAGATGGACTATGCTAACAGGCTGGAAGCGATAAAAGAAACACTGATGGATATTGAAGAAGGCGCCGATATAGTAATGGTAAAACCTGCTATGGCATATCTTGATATTATCCGCGAAGTGAAAAACGAAGTAGACGTACCCGTAAGCGCCTATCATGTAAGCGGCGAATACGCAATGATAAAAGCAGCGGCTCAAATGGGTTGGCTCGATGAAAATAAAGCGGTCATTGAATCACTAACAAGCATCAAGCGTGCGGGCGCAGATCTTATCGCTACTTATTTCGCGAAAGATGCAGCAAAGCTGATAAACGGATAAACGCAATTTACATTACTTTATAACCGAATTATAATGTCAAAAAGTACAGAATTATTTGAGCGTGCTCAGAAGAGTATTCCCGGTGGTGTTAACTCACCTGTGCGTGCGTTTAAAAGTGTAGGCGGTACTCCGCTCTTTATGCAAAAGGCTAAAGGCGCATACATGTATGATGCAGATGGCAAACAATATATCGACTACATCAACTCATGGGGGCCTATGATATTAGGTCACGCTTATGAGCCTGTAGTAAAGGCAATACAAGACAAAGCATCCGACTCTACTTCTTTTGGCGCACCTACCGAGCTGGAAATAGAAATGGCTGAGTTGATAATAAGCATGGCACCAAACGTAGACATGGTGCGGATGGTGAGCAGTGGTACAGAAGCATGTATGAGCGCGCTGCGTTTAGCACGTGGATACACCGGCCGCAATAAGTTTATAAAATTCGAGGGTTGTTACCACGGTCACGCAGATGCTTTCCTGGTAAAGGCAGGTAGCGGTGTTGCTACATTTAATATCCAGACCGTGCCGGGTGTTACAGCAGGTGTTTCTATGGATACGCTTACCGCGCCGTATAATGATCTTGAGGCAATACATCAGTTAGTAGCAGAGCACAAAGGTGAAATAGCCGCTATCATCATAGAACCTGTAGCAGGTAATATGGGCTGCATACCTCCCGAAAATGGCTTCCTGGAAGGGCTCAGGGCTATTTGTGATAAAGAGAGTATCGTATTCATATTCGATGAGGTAATGACCGGCTTCCGTCTTGCAAAAGGTGGCGCACAGGAGTTACTCAATATCAAGGCCGATCTCGTAACGTATGGTAAGGTAATAGGTGGTGGTATGCCGGTAGGCGCATTTGGCGGCAAGAAAGAGATCATGCAGCACATAGCACCGCTGGGCAACGTTTACCAGGCAGGCACGCTGAGCGGTAACCCGATAGCTATGATAGCTGGCTACACCATGCTCAAAACACTTAACGATAACCCTGACATATATAAAGAGCTCGAAGAAAAAACCACCTACTTGCACAAGGGTTTAGATGAAGTATTAAAGGCAAGCGGCACACCATACATCATCAATCGCCTGGGCTCTATGATAAGCGTACACTTCAGCGATAAGCCGGTGAATAACTTTGCTGCAGCGGCAAGTGCAAATAACGCCTTGTTCAATAAATTCTTCCATGCTATGCTCAATGAAGGCATTTACCTGCCACCATCGGCATATGAAACCTGGTTTATCAGTACTGCATTATCTACCGCAGATATTGATCATACAGTAGCAGTAACGAAGAAGTTCTTTAGCTAACCGGATGGAGATTATTGTGGCTTATGGTGTATCATAAAGTTGCGCGGCTGCTCGTCGCTTACATGAGTGCGCCCTGTTGAGTCATCTGCCTCATAGAATTCGTAGGCATTACGAAACAGTTTTGAGAATACATAGCGCTGTATCATTACAGTATCCTTGTTATCGTTCATTATTGCGTAAAGGCGATCTGCATCATACTCATCAGGCACGTCAGGGTCTGAGGTAAGTGTATTTTTACTACGCCTGTTCAGCGGCAGCCAATATATATCTAAATGCTGGTGCTGGCCTTTTACAGTGGTTAGGTCAATGGCAGAATGCTTTTTAGTATTCTTTATCATACTGTCCAGGTTGGGTGCGCCATTTATATATCCTTCACAATTCAGATTGGTAAAGTATTTTAAATAGACGTTTGCTTTGCGCATGTTCAGCTTTGGTGTGTTACCGGCAATGGCCTTATCTGCATCAAAGCTTATTTTACCATTATCCTGTTTCAGCGTGAACGAGTTGATGGGCTTATCTGTATATACTACAGATACTTCCTTTATCTGATCAGCAGGCACATCAAATACGGTCCTGTCGCGCCAGTCCCTAATGTTGGTGGTATAACGCGTGGTAAGGTAGCCGTTAAAATTTTGTATCTGCACAATGTACGGTTGCGTAGCGCCTTCCGTAAGCATGTTGGTACCCATATTATTAGTTGCTTCTCCACCCACATAAAAAGTGGTCATTTTGCTTCCCTTCCTGTCATACACCTCTACTTTTATTCCTTCGGTTGCAAGGCTTTTTATCACAAGATCGTGTGCCGCGCTTGTTACCGGGGCCAGCGCCTCTTGCTGATATAGCGTTGTGAGCACATTCTTAATAGTTGTAGGGAGGGCTTTATATTGCTTATTTACCATCCACCCACTGTCGGTACGCTCTACAGTAGCAGTTATACCATTCGGCGATGCTATAAATATCTTACCTATATTACCGGTGTCCTTTATATTAAAGGCTGCCTCAGATCGGTCGTACAGGCTTGCCTTCTTATTGAACAGGAAATAATAAATACCCACGCCCAGTACTGCAAGTATTATAACGTATAATAGTGTTTTACGCATCTTATAGATGGGTTTAGTTTTTTTGTATTTCGTAACGGCGTTTCCTGAAGAAGAAGTAGCACATGCCAAAGACCACTACTATGCCTACCGGTATAGCCAGGTTCACCACCTGCCATGTGGTTTTTTCATCCTTTGCCCTGCCTGCATCCAGCAATCTTAGCTTCACATCTTTAGAGCGTGCTTCCAGCAGCCCCGATTTATCGGTAAGATATTCAAGACAGTTGAGTAGCAGGTTTTTGTTTGCGTAATAATGCCCGTCCTCAAACCAGTAACCCATTTCCCGCACACCTTCTGTGGTCGAATAGTCGTTGGTAAATACGTCCCCGTCAGAGATAACGATCATGCTGTTGCTGCTGTCACATTTTGCTTTAAACGGATGGTTGAGTGAGTCTTTAAGTATATGCAAATATTCAGGCGCCAGCCTGTTTTGATATACAGAGCGGAATGGCCCTTCCAGCAGCACCGCTACCGGCCTGTATGGCTTATTGAACATTTCAGGCTTCAGGTCGTAGTTCATCATACTCAGGCTCACACGTACCGGCGTTGCCGATGTGCGGCTGTATTTTGATGAGGTTAGTAGTATTGTCTTCTTAATATCCGGCGTAGGTATGGTGTCTATGCTGTTAGCAAATTTGCTCAGTATAAAATCCATATTCCTTACTATCGGGTGTTCACTTGTAGGGTTCAGCTTAGGGAAATACATCCATGGTCGCTTCTCCAGTACAGGCTTGCCGCCGTTCATGCCGGTTATCCTCGATAGCTCCACACATGCCATATCTTCTACAAGGTCACTGTTCACACGTACGCCGTATTTAAACAACATGTCATCGAGGTTCAGGTTGTAGTCCAGCGCCATAAACTCTGGGCTGTGCTGCAGGCTGTCCATCGGTGTGCTCAGCATGTCTATCGACCACAGTATGTGTCCGCCGCCCATCACATACTGATCCAGCTTTAATTTCTGCGGCTCAGTAAATGGTATTGTAGGGTGGCAGATGATGATAGCGTCATAAGCCAGCGGCACATAAGTGCCACGTGTCAGGTCCACCGTATCAAGATTATAATACTGTGGGATAGTTGTGAGCATATCCACCGTGCGCACGTTCAGCTCTTCGCCATTACCTACTATATAGGCTACATGTGGCTTGCCCGGACGGCTAAGGTTATTTATAGCGCTTGCGAATTTATACTCCAGCATCGCCTCAGAATAGCTGATCTCTTCTTCCGGCGTCATACCCTGCCGCGACTCCGTAAGCAGCACCGGCATTTCCTTGCCTGCATAATGCACCAGTGCATACGGGAAGAAAAGCTTCATCGAATACTCTTCATCGCCTGCCATGTTTAGCTGGCGGCCTATTACGCCCTTCGCACCAAGCTCATTGTATATCTGCTTCTGGTCTTCTATTGATTTCCCTTCCAGCGGGTCTATAAACCGGAACATGATTTTTGTACCTGCTATATCCTTAAACGATGTAAGGCGCTCGCGTACTGCTTCCTGCAACCTTTGGAACGCGGCAGGAAACTTACCTTGCAAATACACGTCTATCACAGCCACTTCCTTCATGTTTTGCAACATGTTCTTTGTCGACTTCGATAGCGTGAAACGTTTTTCCTTTGTAAGGTCCAGCCCCGTATGCAGATAAGATGCCAGTATGTTAGCACATATAAGTATGGCCACCATCAGCACTATCCTTACCAGCGCCGCCTGTTGCTTTTTCTTTTTGTTTGATTTGTTCTGAGCCATGTTGCTGTACCTGCCTATTGGCGACCCGCCTCCCTTGTACGGCTATTGAGCGAGAATCGCGTAAGAGATATGAACAATATTATTACCGATAGAAAATATACTACATCGCGGCTGTCTATGATACCCCTGCTTATGGAGTTGTAGTGAAACTGCATACCCACCATACTCAGGTAATAATCTACACCCTGCGAAAATTTAGGCAACTTGCTCAACTGCTCAAAGCCCGTATAAAACAGGTAGCATGCCAGCAGCGATATTAGAAACCCTACTACCTGGTTGCTGGTAAGCGATGAGCAAAACACCCCTACTGCGGCAAACGTAGCAGCAAGGAAAAACAGCCCAATGTATGAACCGATGAGCGCACCCGTATCCAGCCCCACATCGGGGAAAGATAAGTTGCTGATGGTGTACACATAAATGAATGTAGGTACTATGGCAAAAATTATCAATGCCAGTGTGGCGAGGTACTTACCCAGTATTATCTGTATATCGGTCAGTGGTTTTGTCGATAACCACTCTATAGTACCAGTCTTAAATTCGTCGGCAAATGACCGCATCGTTACCGCGGGCACCAATAACAGTAAAAGCCACGGGGCTATATCAAAAAAACGATCGAGCGATGCATACCCGTATTCAAGAATGCTGTAATTAGGTATCAGCCACAAGAACAGCCAACAGGCGCCCAGAAATACCAGTAGAGCCACATAGCCTACGATAGAGCTGAAGAATGAATTGACCTCTTTTATAAATATACTGCGCATAAAGCCTTAGGAAGTTGGCAAATATAATAAATACACAGCGGTTTATGTATCTTGTAATTCTGTTAAAAGATACCGTATATGTCTCATATGGGTATACCTTACAGACATTATCCGCTAATTTTGCACAAAAATTCCCAGTATTGAGGAAAGTAAAAAAATACTTCTATAATACGAATACCCACAAGTTCGAAAAACTTATCATATCGTGGCGTACCAAACTGCTGCGTATAGCAGGGTTGGTTTCCGCTACGCTTGTTACCGCTATCATCATCATTGCCATCGCATTCCGCTTTCTCGATTCCCCTAAAGAGCGACTGATGCGTGGCGACATCGCTAACCTCACAGAGCAATACGAACACCTGCAAGGCAGGGTAAATGAACTGAATAAAGAAATGGCAGATCTTGAGCACCGCGATAACGATGTATATCGTGCGGTATTTGAGGCCCCTCCCCTGCCCGACAGTATCCGCTATGGCAAGAAGTACAGTGCCGTTACCCCCTATGCGCTTAGAATAATGAGTACCGATGATATGCTGGCAAGTATAAACGAAGGCCTGTCGACCCTCGATAAACGCATACATACACAACGCACCTCTTACGATACGCTCGACAGGCTCGTGCACAGCAAGGAAGAGATGCTGCACTCCATACCTGCTATACAGCCTATATCTAATAAAGATCTCTCACACCTTGCATCCGGCTTTGGTTATCGTATCGATCCTATTTATAAAACGCCGAAGATGCACACCGGCCTCGACTTTGCCGCAGCCATAGGCACGCCTATATATGCTACCGGCAATGGTACAGTTACAGATGCCAGCTACGATGAGAGTGGTTATGGCAATCACGTCATTATCAATCATGGCTATGGGTACGAAACGCTGTATGGCCACATGGTAAAGATAAAGGTGCATGTAGGCAGCAAAGTAAAAAGAGGCGAAGTGATAGGCTGGGTAGGCAGCACCGGCAAAAGCACCGGCCCCCACTGCCACTACGAGGTAATACGCAACGATGTAAAAATTGATCCCATCCACTATTTCTTCAACGACCTCAGCGCCACTGACTACGAGCGCATCGTAAAGATCGCCGCCGCGGGGAACCAGTCGTTTGACTAATCACGCAATATTATGAATGATGTTTATAGTGCCTTAATAATTTTTTTGCTCCTTTAACATGCCCTTTCCCAAACACGACGAGGATTTTCTTATCCGGGCTGCTGGCTATAACCTTTGCAAGTCGGGCATTCCTGAAATTTACTATTATAGCTTTAATCTTATGTCCGTCAAGCAAGGTTGTGCTTGTATAGCTTTTATCATTTAGTGGTGTATGGAGATCTGTACTATCCAATTGTATAGTTCCATAATGATTTTCATATTCTGCAATTATAGCCTGGTAATCTAAGTCTGCCCAAACACTGGTGGTTGAATCAACACCCAATTTTGCATAAGATGGCTGTGGCACATAATTTTTAAGAACCCCGAGTGAGTCCATATCTTCTTTATAACTGCGGGTCGAGCCCCTGAGTTTTCTCACCTTCCTGAAAAAATTATCATTTTCAAGAGAGTCGGGCTTCTTTATATACCGGATCATTTCATAATAAACCTTGTAACCATCTTTCTGATAATAGACGATCTTATCTTTTACATTGTTGTAAAATTCTTTTTTGCCCAGGTGGTGCATGGGTATGAATTTTACCGTTTTGCCGTCGACTGTCATTGTCGATACTTTCGCTTTTTTCTTTGGTAATTCTGTAAGGGCATTAACTACCTTACAGGAAGGCAGGCAGATAACAATGAATAAAATGATAATGGCGTTTTTCATAAAAGCTTGCCAATGAATTTTGTATTTACAAGATAGGATAATAATTACCAAAAGAATATGAACCGCTTCTTGCTTGCATTACTTTTAAACGATGATCACATTACCCGATCGTCACAACCACTTTCCCCTGTGCCTTGCCACTATTAACTGCATCATACGCACTATGTATCGTTGCAAGTGTATATTCCTCTTTATCTATGATCGGCTTCAGTAGGCCGCGCGCTACCATCTCTGTAGCCTTTCGTAAAATATCTCCATGTTGTTTTCTGTACTTGCCAGATATTAAAGGGTACAGTGTAAACACACCTGAATAAGTGGCACCCTTGAATGAAAGCGGTGCCAGCGAATGGCTGCCCCAGCCTAATATGCTTACTACATGCCCCGTGTATTGTTTCACCTCTTTGAATGATGCGTCTAGCACAGCGCCGCCAACAGTATCAAGTATAATATCAAACCCTTCGCCTTGAGCGAACTGCTGTATAAGATCGTCCACAAGCATGTTGCGGTCTATAGGCGTGGCTCCGTAAGATCTTATCAGGTCAAAGTCCTTTTCACTCACTGTAGCAAAAACGGCGGCATCAAATGCCTTGGCAATTTGCACGGCTATATGCCCAACACCGCCAGCGCCACCATGTACCAGTACTGTTTTACCAGCGCCTACTTGCGCCCTGTCTACAAGCGCCTCCCATGCGGTAATAAATATCAGTGGTAACGCGGCAGCTTCCTTCATACTCAGTATCGACGGCTTTAATGCCAGCAAGTCCGCATCTACTGCGGCATATTCCGCAAGGCTGCCCTGCACACCAGCTATGCCACCCGTCATGCCATACACCTCATCCCCTACCTTGAACCCTGTTACACCTTCGCCCACAGCCTCCACTACACCCGCCATATCAATACCCAGTATAGCAGGTAATACTGGTTTGGCATGCCCTGCCTGGCCCGCAACAATTTTTAGATCAAGCGGGTTTATCCCACAGGCCATTATTTTTACCAATACTGTTCCCGTGCCGGCAGTAGGTCGTTCTATTTCCTTTAGCTGGTAGGGCTCGTTAAAATCATATAAGATCAGCGCTTTCATATTTGTAATATAATAGTTATTGGCGCAGGTTACGCATGAACAGTAGAATGTCTTCACCAATTTCTTCACCGTGCGTTTCCAATGCGAAATGGCCGGTATCATAAAATTTTACGGTCGTGTTAGGGTCATCTTTTTTGAATCCTTCAGCGCCCGCAGGTGAAAAATAAGGATCCTTACTACCCCATACTGCCAATAGCCGCGGTTGATACTTTCTGAAATAAGCCTGGAAGGCAGGATAGAGCACCACATTGGTCCTGTAATCACGCAGCAGGTCCAACTGTATTTCCACATTATCCGCTCGCTGCATCTGGTGGTCGTCGATATAGATGCCTTCAGGCGCTATTAGCGACTGGTCGGTTACGCCCTCTCGATACTGAAAATTTATACCTTCCAGCGTAAAGTATTTCCTTAACGCATCTCTGTTCTCTTTTGTATCATTTTCCCAATAAGCTTTTACCAGACCGTTACTCCAGTCGAGCAGCCCTTGCTCATAAGCATTACCGTTTTGAGATATAAGGCCTGTTATCTTTTCAGGATTAGCCAACGCAAGCCTTAGCCCTACCGGCGCGCCATAATCAAAAATGTACATTGCAAAACGCTTCAGACCCATAGCATCGATAAAGGCCTGCATGGTTTTTGCTATGTTATCGAATGTGTAAGCATATTCATTACGCGGCGGCGCATCAGAAAAACCAAATCCCGGCATATCAGGAGCAATGACATGATACTGCTTACTCAGCATGGGTATCAGGTTCCTGAACATTACCGATGAGGTAGGATAGCCATGCATTAATAGCAGCACAGGCGCGTCTTTCGGCCCCGCCTCACGATAAAAGATATGCAGGCCACCGGCTTTGATAGTACGATAATGAACCTCATTATTTTTCATTGCGTCTTTTTTTAGTTTGTCGTTATTATCATTTTGTGCTGCCGATGGTAATGCTGCCATCACAAATAGCATTAATAGCGTAGTAGCAATAATTGGTTTTATGACCATACAAATTAGTGTTTTCAAATATCAGGATAATGTATCGTTGTTCAAAGCCTTGCTTATCAACTTATCGAGGTCTAGCGGCGAGGTACTATCCGGCTTTAGTGCATGCCGCGCTTCCAGGTAGCTGGCTTGATTATATGCCAACCAGACCTTCTTCTGTTCATCTTCCCACGCTATGATCTTCAACGGCAAATCCAGAGCCACTAGTGTGTTTTCCTGTATTAACTTTCCTCCTGCATGCGGATCGCCAAACAACAAAAATTCCAGCGGATGTATATCTATGCCGGCTTTTCTCAATTCTGCTTGCTGGTCTATCCGTGCATAAATTGTCCCACCATTCTTTTCAATAAATTGCTTCAACCTATCTATCGTTTCTTTTACGGTGTATGTCGAGAGCAGTGTAACTATACCTGCATTTTCCATGTCTATATATTTGCGAAGTTCAGTCATCTGTATACCAAAGCTAGAATTTTGATAAACAATATCATAATATCCCCCCTTTGGCCGCAACCTCTTGTCTACTTTGATGCCACAAGTGTGCATGCGAGATTATACTACTCACGTATCTTTTGGGAATACCTACGCTACTAACGACCTTATTATTATGATTAATTTCTTCCTACCTCACTCATTTTCCCTTCTTACACTTAATCAAGAAAAATGGATAGTTCTCAGTGATCTCTTTTATCTCAAATAATCCTGCTTCAGAGAACTCGGCGTTGATAGATTCTCTGTCATAGAAAAACATTTTCACTCCACCGAACATTTCATACCTATCCTTGCTTATAAGCTCACCCTGTTCATAAGTAGAAGCTTCTTTAGAGATGGCTGTAAAAACCATATACCCGTCATCGGCTAACTGATCGTAGCAATCCTTGATAAGCTTTTTCCTTTCATACTCATCCAATAAGTGAATCAAGGCATAGCAAAAGATACCATCGTATTTGCGCGTATCAAAAGGCATATCTGTTACGGAACCATGATAGATCGTTATTCGGTCACCATAATTTCTCCTTGCCAGGTCTATAGCGGTTTGTGATATTTCAATACCGGTTACCTCTATTCCACTACCTACAAATATCTGTGCATTTCGCCCATAGCCAATACCGGGAATGAGTATGCTTTTCACGGCTCTTTCTACGAAAAAGTCTTTAGTTAAAACAGCAGAATGAGCCGGCTCAAAGCCCCACATCTCTTGCCTTTCGATAAAATTAGATTCCCAAAACTCAGCCATTGTATTTGCTATTTATTTACACCTGCTTTTCTACAACACCATCGACTGCAACAATTCGCTCTTATACGGATAGTCGGTATTAAAGTGCAAGCCCCTGCTCTCCTTACGGAAGTGGGCACTCTTCACGATGAGATAACCTATCGTTATCAGGTTGCGCAGCTCGCAGAGTTGTGGAGATAGTGTTGCGGTCTTATATAGCTCTTCGGTTTCTTTGTGCAGCAGGTCTATGCGGCTCATGGCGCGTTCCAGGCGTATGTCGTTGCGCACTATACCTACGTAGTCGCTCATCACCTGTTGCAGCTCTTTCAGGCTCTGCGTTATCAATATCATTTCCTTCGGGTCATTCGTGCCCGACGCATTCCAGTCCGGTATATGTTCATTAAAAGAAAGCCCGCCCAGCCTCACCGCCACATCCGTAGCGCACCGGTGCGCGAATACGAGCGCCTCCAGCAGCGAGTTCGATGCAAGGCGGTTAGCGCCATGCAAGCCGGTGCTCGAGCACTCCCCGCACACATACAGGTTCACTACCGATGAGTGCCCCATATCATCCGTCTTTATGCCGCCGCAGCAGTAATGCGCCGCTGGCGCTACTGGTATCATCTGCTCCATCACATCTATACCTATGCTCTTGCACTTTGCATAGATGTTCGGGAAGTGTGTCTTGAATTTTTCTTCATCCATATCACGGCAGTCGAGGTACACATGCTCCGTACCAGTACGCTTCATCTCACTATCTATAGCACGCGCCACTACATCTCTCGGCGCCAGGTCGGCACGCTTATCATACCCCGGCATAAATGCCACGCCTTCCTTATTGCGTAGCACACCACCATCACCACGCACTGCCTCTGTTATCAGGAACGAAGGGCTTACACCCGTCTCATATAATGCCGTTGGATGAAACTGAATGAACTCCATATTCTCTATGCGTCCCTTCGCACGGTAAGCCATAGCTATACCGTCGCCTGTAGCTATCTTAGGGTTAGTAGTGGTACGGTACACCTGCCCCACTCCGCCCGATGCCATCACTGTTACTTTGGCTATTATCTTCTCTATATTGTTATTCTCTAAGTTCAGCGCATACACACCGTAGCAAGTTATATCCGGCGTCGACTTTGTTACCAGGTAACCCATGTGGTGTTGTGTTATAATGTCCACAACAAACCAGTGGTTATGCACTTGTATGTTCGGGCATTTTTTCACTGCTTCTATCAGCGCGCGCTCTATCTCAAAGCCTGTTATATCTTTATGATGTAGTATGCGGTGCTCCGAGTGGCCGCCTTCCCTGCCGCGCATATAGTCGCCCTCTTTATCTACATCAAACTGTGTGCCCCAGGCTATTATTTCATTTACCCGCTGCGGGCCTTCCTTCACCACTATTTCTACAATGTCTTTATTACAAAGCCCGTCGCCTGCTATCAGTGTGTCTTCTATATGCTTCTGAAAACTGTCATGCTCCAGGTCATTTACTACCGCTATACCACCTTGCGCATACTTCGTATTTGTTTCGTCGGTGTTTGCTTTGGTAAGTATCGTTATTGTTTTATCGGGGAAATTCTGCGCTGTCTTTAATGCGAAAGTTAGCCCTGCTATTCCTGATCCTATTATGAGTACGTCTGTTTGCAGCATATAGTGTATATAAGAAAACGGCTCCCAAAGGGAACCGTTTGCAAATTAATGAACTTTATTATGAGAAGTATTTAAAAGCTCGATGTTAGGGTAGCTTTAACACCACTGAACGCCGGCTCGTATCGGCACACACCACCCGAACAGTTGATACCATCCACTTGTTTTACGTAAGCGATCGAGAACCTGTGCGGGCCCTTTGTGTAAGCAACATATAGATTGTAGTAGTGGTTAGCTTTTGGCACAAAACCGGGGCCGGTATAATTAGGATTATCAGAGTTTTTATTAGGGTCTACATTGTACATGTCAGATGCAGATATAGACCACCTCGGCGCTACATCATACTCCAGCAATGCGAACAGCCATGAACCATAATCCTGCTTTGTATTCATGTACTGAAACTCTGCACGGATAGATTTCTTCTCACTCACGCGGTAAGTAATTTCCGCAAAAGGAGTTACCGCATACAGTATTGGTTGCGCCAAAGGTTTAACCTGGTACAATGCTAAGTTATATTCAAGATATTGCACACCACCCTGGAATATCCATGAAGGCAACCCTTGATAATATCCTTCACCGTACAGTTCACGATACAGCTTATTATTATTCAGGTCATTAATAGTTGTGTAGGTAAATGTATAGTTAGCCACATCATTCGGAGATATGATAACATTCGCAGTAGCAGCCTGCTCAGATATATCCTGTGATGCAGGCGTGTAGCGCGATATAAGGCGCTCAGGGCGTAGTACCGCTACAATAGGCTGCCAGTTAAGGAAACCGTTCAGCAACGTTTCATTAGGCGATGTGCGCATCACAAAATCTTCCGTGCGCTTTGCAGATATGTTTATCGCCAATCCCTTGGTACCATAGTTTAATGTTGTGTATTCTACATTACCCGGCTTGTCTATCAATGTACCATCCAAGTTCAGGATTGCTTCGTGTGTTTTATAATCACCCTCTACATACCATGAGAAACTTTTGTAAGTAAGCGTATTGTAAGCAGAGAAAGCATACATGTTATACACCGGTGTAAAACGCTTAGTGGTATCTGTTGCTCCCTGCGACTGTATCGTAGCCGCTACAGATGCATAAGATGCTGCATCCAGCGTACGGTTCAGCACGCCTACACCAGGCAATATATGCACCTTACCTGCATTAAAATCACCCTCGGCGTTAAAGCCTCGCAGCACGGGTGCGTAACGCACATTGTTGACTGCATTATTATTTTTCTGCTGGCCGGTAAAGCCTTTCAGCATTATGTTTTTAGCGAGCTTATATTTAAGCTCTATCCCCACCAGCGCATTGTCTATCAACAATCCCCTGTCCTCATACGAGCGGAAAAGTATACCACTACCTATCTGATCGTAAATAGAACCCACGGTAATGTTCAGGCCCTGTATATCTTTATTGATACTCCACGCCCCTATACCAAAATCGGTACTCGCCTGCGATGGGTTCTTCAAGTTCGAGTTATTGAACGCGTCGGCACGCACAAAGAACGTAAATCCTTTCACGTTATACCTAAGGTCCATCCACCCCTCACTGCCGCTCAGGTAGTTGTCATACAACGGATTACCCGATGCCTTGATGTTCGTATCTCTCTGAAAGAAATTAAGGTTCATCATAATGTCGCCGGAGAAAGTTCCCTGCGCAAAAGAATTAACAGAAAGTATTGCTAATAAAAATAAAAGGCTTAATCGCTTCATTAAAAGACGTTTATTTAAAAAAATTACCGAAATTGGGTCGAATATTAAATTCTGGCAAAGTTTTAGCTATTTTATCTTAAAAACAAGTAAACATGAAAAAAATACTGTTGGGCATCACCTGCCTGTTTTTAGCGGCAGCCGTGCAGGCTCAGGAATTACCCGATACGCAGATCAAAGATGCCAACTCAGGTAAGAAACTTGCATTCAACGAAACGATTGAGAAAGGCAAGGTAACTGTTATATCTTTTTGGGCTACATGGTGCGTACCATGCAAGAAAGAAATAAAGAATATCGCTATTGCATTACCGGCATGGCATAAGGAAGCGGATTTTAATTATATGACTATTTCTATAGATGAGCCTCGTGCCGAAGGGCTGGTGCGCAGTTATGCATTATCGCAGGGCTGGAGCTTCCCGTTCTACATTGATGCTAATCAGGATCTGAAACGTTCTCTTAGCTTCCAGTCTGTGCCATTTACTATGATCATAGATAAGGCTGGCAAGGTAGCCTTCATGCACTCCGGCTACGAAGAAGGCGGAGAAGCAGAAGTACTTGCTAAAATAAAGGAACTGGCTAAGTAGTAGCTTAAAATATTTTCAAAATAATAAAGGGCGCGAATAGCGCCCTTTACTGTTTTATATAATTATCGATATTCTTACTTCTTCATCAAAGCTAGGTCCAGTACTTCGCTTACATCTGCTACATAATGGAAGGTTAAGCCCTTTATATATTCCGCGTTTATCTCTTCCACGTCCTTCTCATTTATTTTAGGCAGTATCACATCCTTGATGCCTGCACGCTTTGCAGCCAGTACTTTTTCCTTAATACCACCTACAGGCAATACCTGCCCACGCAGTGTTATCTCACCAGTAAGCGCCAGGTATGGCTTCACCTTACGGCCTGTAAATGCCGATGCAAGCGATACCAGCATAGTAATACCCGCGCTCGGGCCGTCCTTCGGCGTTGCCCCCTCGGGTACGTGTACGTGTATGTTCGCTTCGCTGAATTTTTCGTGCGGTATGTTATACTCCGCGCTGTGCGCTTTCAGATAAGAGAGTGCTGTAGTAGTGCTCTCCTTCATTACATTACCCAGGTTGCCGGTCAGTATTACCTCACCCTTCCCTTTCGATATGCTTGTTTCTATAAAAAGTATATCCCCACCTGCTGCGGTCCATGCCAGCCCCACTACTACGCCTGTCGGGTGACCTTTAGTATAGATATCGTTATTGTACCGTGGACGGCCTAATACTTTCTCTATCAGTTCTGAGTTGAGTGTACTGCTTACAGGCTCTTCCATAGCTACCTGTTTCGCAGTATAGCGCATAATGGCTGCCAGCATACGGTCCAGTTCACGTACGCCGCTCTCACGGGTATATTCATGTATTATCCTTGCTATCATCTTATCAGGAAATTTCAGCGGCACCTTTAGCAGGCCGTGCATTTCCTTCTGCTTCATTACAAGGTGTCGTTTCGCTATCTCTGTTTTTTCTTCAGCAGAGTATCCCGATAGTTGTATGATCTCAAGCCTGTCCCTGAGCGCCGGTTGTATATCATTCAAGCTATTCGCAGTTGCTATAAATAATACTTTCGACAAGTCAAATTCAAGCTCCAGGTAATTATCATAAAAGGAGTTGTTCTGCTCAGGATCCAGTATTTCTAACAATGCAGAGCTCGGATCGCCGCGAAAGTCCTTACCCAGCTTATCTATCTCATCCAGTATAAATACAGGGTTGGCAGATTTTACTTTACGCAGCGATTGTATGATACGCCCCGGCATAGCGCCTATATAGGTCTTGCGGTGGCCTCTCAGCTCGCTCTCATCATGCAGTCCACCAAGGCTCAGGCGCACATACTTGCGGTCTATGGCACTGGCTATACTACGCCCCAGTGATGTTTTACCTATACCCGGAGGGCCTACAAAACATAGTATGGGAGATTTAAGGTCGCCCTTTAGCTTCAGCACCGCCAGGTATTCCAGTATGCGGTCCTTTATCTTTTCCATACCATAATGGTCGTCATCGAGCACCTTCTGCGCCTTCTTAAGATCATAGCTGTCCTCTGTGTATGTGCCCCATGGCAGGTCTAGCATCAGGTCCAGGTGATTGTATATCACCGAGTAGTCGGGCGTGCTTGGGTGCATACGCTCCAGCTTCTCTATGTTCTTCTGAAAAAGCTCTTGCGCTGCTTCCGTCCACACCTTGCCTTCCGCGCGTTTTTGCAGGTCTTTTATCTCACGCTCGTTCGGGTCGCCCCCCAGCTCTTCGCGTATCGATTTCATCTGCTGCTGTAGAAAGTATTCGCGCTGCTGGCGGTCTATATCCGTCCGTGTTTTATTTGTTATCTCATTCTTCAACTCCACGAGTTGAAGCTCTGCCTGTAGCAGGTTCAACAGTTTTTCAGCACGGGCCGTGATGTTATTTTCTTCCAGCAGCATCTGCTTATCCTGCAGCTTGGCAGCCATATTAGATGCCACAAAATGCATCAGGAAAGATTGCTGCTCTATGTTGCGCAGCACTATGCTTGCCTCATTCGGCATATTTGGCGACTGCTGTGCTATTTTTTCAGACAGGTCTTTAATAGAGCCCACCAATGCATCGAACGATGGATCTTTCTGCGGATATACGTCCTCCAGGTATTTTACGTGCGCTATATAAAAAGGGTCTACCTGCTTATAGGCTTCAATATGAAAACGCATACGCCCCATAATAAAGATAGTAGTATTGCCATCCGGCATCTTTATCACCTTTACTATTTTTGCCAGCGTGCCTGTTTCGTAAATATCTTCCGGCATAGGGTCTTCATTACCACTATCTTTCTGTGCTATAACGCCTATCCATTTCCCCGTCTTCTGAGCTTCGGCTATTGCCTTTACAGATTTTTCGCGCGCCACCGTTATCGGCAGCACCACGTTAGGGAACAGTACTGTATTTCGTAAAGCTATTATGGGCAACTCCATGGGCAGTGCGCCCTTCTCATCTTCATCCATTGGCTCTTCGCCAAGTGGCACGATAGGCATAAACTCCATTTCCTGGTCTGCCTGTCCCATAAACATATCTAACATTGATTTTTCAGCCATTATGACAAAGTTACCCCCTATTTTTCTATATATAATTATATGACGGAGATAAAGATAATGGTCAATACCTGTGCCATGCGTATAAAACTGTAATTTTTACAGTCTGTACGCTTTCATATCTTTGTGAAAATATTCCTACATGAAAAAAAGTCTACTTATCATTCTCACCGGCCTTTGCTGTGTTTTATTTTCTAATACAATACTTGCCCAGGATAAAGAAAAGGCAGATAAACACCCATCGTATGATACGATGCAGCTAAAAGTACCCGTAATGCCGACGCATAAATTCTATATAGCCAGCGCCGCTGATATGAGTATATTCTCTACTGCCTTTATAAAAAGTAACGATGGTGTAAACACAGCGAAATACATGGGCACACTCCGCTTCACTTATTTCTTCAATTTCGGTTTCACCTTCAACTACGATTTCAGTAAGCACGTTGGCGTATATGCCGGCATCGATATAAAGAATGTAGGATACATTGATCATTTCGACGGAGTAACCGTAAAACGCCGTACCTACAACTTAGGTGTACCTATAGGCATAAAGCTCGGAAACGTGAAAGATAAAAATTACTTTTTTGCAGGCGGCGGACTTGATGTGCCGATCAACTTCAAAGAAAAAGCATTCACATCAAGGGGGCACAAACTCGAGAAATACAACGAATGGTTCAGTGATGCTACCCCAACGGTAATGCCTTATGTGTTCATAGGCTATAGCATGACGCCAGGCATTACCTACAAGCTTCAGTATTACCCTAACAACTTCCTCAACGAAGATTATGTAAAAAATAGTGAACGGCCGTTTGCAGGCACTACCGTAAACCTGTTGCTATTCAGCATAGGCGTGAATATACCTTATAGCAAATCACCTACCTACGAACAAAAAACAATAACACCGAACCATATTATGTAAGTGGGATACAACCACCTCTTTCAAAAAAGGCGACAGCAAAATGCTGTCGCCTTTTTTATCGCTTTATATCATTCAGGCTATTTATGCGCAGGATAAAAATGATCGTATGCTTTTTCAATAAAACCATTACCCAGGTTCAGCAGGTTAGGTTCGGTATATAATATTACCAGGCAATCCTTTTCCATTAGCTTTTTTTGCCAGTCCGATGTGCTTTCATTCCGCACGGGTTCCTGTCCGCCCATCGACTTTGTAGTCCAGAACTCATTAAAGTAATACCAGAATTCCCAGTCATCACTGTATTCGTTAAATACATTGTTGTATGCAAACGTCCACAAATAGCTGTCACCAAAGAAAATGATCTTAGGCTTCACCGCACCCTCAGGCTTTATGTGCTTTATCTCGGGGTGGTAATAGTCTTCATGCTCCAGCGGAAAGATAAGATTCAGCCCGTTCACAAGATCATTTTCCTGGTCATACGCGCTTTCAGCTTTTATTTTATCCCATGTCATGTGCGGCATCTTTATGTGCCGTTGGGCTTCTATATATCTGGCTATGCTGTCTGCCGCTATCAGTGCTCCATAATACGTCCAGTGTATGCCTTGCTTCGATACCACAGTGCATCGCGCAGTATCCTTTATTTTAAGAAACCAGCCATTACAATCTATCTGGTTTATACCCAGAGAGTCGCCTATCCGCCTGAAAGAGTGATAAGCTGTTCCCGCCCCTGTCTGCGGCGATATATCATCCGGAAAATCGTTTGTGAAAAAATACGCTTTCGATGGCGCGTACACCAGCACCACCGTCTTACCAGCCTTTTCCAGTGTATCCTGTATCTTCTTAAGCTTGGTAAGTTTCTCCCTTGCTATTAATTCATTTTGGGCACTTGTATCTTTATACTCGTGCACATAAGTCATCTCAAAGAATACATGGTTCTTACCCATCTTCACGTCATGGGCATGCAGCTTTCTGAATACCGAAAAATCAAGTTGATTATTTAATCGCACAAGGTCAGGCCTGAAACCAAAACTATCATTCAGGTGCAGATTCATTTGCGCCTGAAAGCTGCCATCCTTCCATTTCGCCCAGCTAAAAGGCTCCGCAGGGTTACTCGCTACAACACCCAGTAGTTTACCGCTTTCTATAAATTGCAGATTCTGCTCTAATAGTGGTAGAAAGAGCAACACCATTATAACGATAAACAATCGTGCTTTTGCAGGTTTCCGCTCCATCAGAATCTGAAATAAATGAACGGATTAAAATTAGATGTTGTGATCCTTGCAGCACATAACAATAGCATTACCACCATTATCAGCGACATTACATAATGTGCCTTCGTGCTCAGTAATGCGTAGTACACTTTATGCTGTATTTGCTGGCCTATCTTAGGCAGGGTGAAGAACGAGAACAATACTGCGAGGCACAATACAAATTTGTATTCCCTGTCAGGCTCCCATTGCGCTGCACCCATACTCGTATGCCACGAAAACATACTGTGCAGATAATGCAGTGAAGCATGTAAGTATTCCAGCCTGAAGAATACCCACCCTATCAGTACTACTATAAATGTATAAATGAAAGAGAATTTACCTGCCTTAGCCAGCCACTTGCCTATTACGGTACGCTCTATGATAAGGAAGAAACCGTGATATGCACCCCATATAATAAAGCCCCATGCCGCACCATGCCACAAACCCGACAGTAAAAACACCAGCCACAGATTAAAGAACAATCTTGTTTTGCTTTTTACTCTATTGCCACCTAATGGTATATATAGATAGTTGCGCATCCAGTTGCCGAGTGTTATATGCCACTTGCGCCAGAAATCAGTTATAGAAGATGCCGAGTAAGGATTATTAAAGTTTTCCGGGAAACGGAAACCCATCATCAGTCCTAGCCCTATTGCCATATCTGAGTAGCCGGAGAAGTCAAAATATATTTGGAAGGTATAGCTAAGCGCCCCCATCCATGCGGTGAACGTACCCAGCTCATTTGGCGGTACCGCGAATATCTGGTCTGCGGCCGCGCCTACAACATTTGCTATCAGTACTTTTTTGCCCAGCCCTATCACAAACCGATAAAAACCTCTCAGCTTATTATCCGGCGTTTCGTACTCCGTATGGTCATATATCTGCCCCGCAAAATCATGATACCGGATTATAGGCCCCGCAATAAGCTTGGGAAACAGGATAATGTATAACTGGTAATCCCAGAAGTTACGCAATGGCTTATGTATTCTTTTGTACACATCTACTACATAAGTTATTGTTTCAAAGGTGTAGAACGATATACCGATGGGCAGAATAAGCTTCGTCCACGATATGGCGTGTATACCCATGTGGGTTATTACCTTGTTCACATTCTCTACAAAGAAGTTGCTGTACTTAAAATAGAAGAGCAGCCCTAAATTTATGGATAGCGACACACATAGCAGTAGCGCTCGTAGCCGCTTCCTTTCCATAGATGCCATAAGCCGCACTACAAAGAAATCTATTACGGTCGTACCCAGGATAACAAAGATGAACTTAGGCGCACCCCACGCGTAGAAAAATATGCTGGCGCACAAAATCAGCGGATTCTTATACCGCTTATCCGCTAAGTAATAGAGCAGTAAGAAAATTGGTAAAAAGTAAAATATAAAAGTGATACTGCTAAATACCATAAACAGGGTTTTACCGACCGCTACTCATGCTGTCGGAAAATTTAAACATTTTAGATGATGGCTGTAAAATACGATGAACAATTTTATTCCTGCAAGGTCAACACTGTTATCTTATATCTTTTTTGTTTTTATATTATCTCGTATCAAACTAACCAATCATTCTTAACATTCCCGCTACAATATATATTGCGTATTGGCGTTACCCATGCCATCTACACCTTTTCCTAAAACATTACTCTTGAATAATTTATCTAAGCAGATAATTGCAGAAACGATAATTTCGCCATCAACTTTCCTACAACGCCAAATGAATAAAGCACTTTTATTGGTCTTCTTGCTACTCAGCCAGGTAGCATTTGCCCAGAAAACATACACTATTAGCGGCACCATAACCGATAAGGCTACCGGCGAAACGCTTATAGGCGCTGCGGTAAGCGTCGACGAAAAACCCACTATAGGGGCGGCTACCAACGAGTATGGATTTTATTCCCTTTCATTACCTGAAGGAAGTTATACCCTGCATATATCCTATACCGGCTATGCACAGTATACCGAAAAGGTAACACTGAGCAAAAACTATACGTTAAGCAAGCCGCTCAGCTCATCAGAGAATCAGCTGCAAGAAGTAACCGTAAGCAGCAAAGCAAAAAATGAAAATGTCACATCGGCACAGATGGGGATGAACAAACTGGATGTGAAAGAGATAAACGCATTACCGGTACTCTTTGGCGAAAAGGATGTCATAAAAATTGTACAGCTGTTACCGGGCGTAAAGTCTGCCGGCGATGGTAATACCGGGTTTTATGTACGTGGCGGCGCTGCCGATCAAAATCTTATACTGCTAGATGAAGCCGTGGTATACAACCCATCCCACTTATTAGGTTTCTTTTCCGTGTTCAATTCAGATGCTATTAAGAACCTCACCCTCTTCAAAGGAAATGAACCAGCGCAGTATGGTGGCAGACTTTCATCTGTAATGGATATAAAGATGAATGACGGTAATGACCAGACTTATCATGCCAGTGGCGGTATAGGCCTCATATCATCGCGATTGAACCTTGAAGGGCCTATCGTTAAGGATAAGGGGTCTTTTCTTATAAGTGCACGGCGCACCTATGCCGATATATTCTTAGGGTTATCGAACAGTGCAACCACCCGCGAAAGCAAACTATACTTCTACGACCTGAACGCAAAATTCAATTACAAGTTCTCTGATAAAGACAGGATATACCTATCGGGCTATTATGGCAAAGATGTATTAGGTCTTGGCGACCTTTTCGGTATCAATTGGGGCAACGCAACAGCAACACTGAGGTGGAACCACATATTTAACTCAAAATTATTCTCCAATACCTCACTCATTTACAGCGATTACAATTACAATATAAATGTGAATACAGGAGGTATCAATGCCAGCCTACTATCTGTGATTAGGGATTTCAATGTAAAAGAAGAACTGAATTATTATATCAGCCCCACCAACTCACTGGATTTTGGGCTTAACTCAATCTACCACATTATTACACCCGGCCAGTTTAATGGTAATATTTCTGTACCAAGCCAGAGCCTTACACACAGCTGGGAAAACGCGGTATACATAACCGATAAATGGAAGGCAAGCAGCAAACTTAATTTTGACATTGGTGTACGTGTGAGCGCCTTCTCTGTAATAAGCGGCACTAATAATTATTATAACCTAGATCAGAACCATAATATCATAGATACACTGCACTATGCCCCGGGAACAATAGTAAAAACGTATCTCAATCCTGAGCCCCGCATATCAGGTAGTTACCAGCTTACATCGTCTTCTTCCATCAAGGCTGCCTATTCGCGCAATGCACAATATCTGCACCTACTATCAAATTCTGTAACAAGTAACCCTACCGACAAGTGGGTTGCATCCAATAACATTATAAAGCCAGAGGTTGCAGACCAGGTATCGCTGGGGTATTTTAAAAACCTGAAGGATGATATGTATGAGTGCAGCGTGGAAACATACTATAAGTCCATGCAACATGAAGTGGACTATAAAGACAATGCACAGATATTAACTAATGCTCCTGTCGAACCACAATTACTCTCCGGGCAAGGACGTGCTTATGGTGTGGAGTTTATGGCTAAGAAAAATGAAGGACGGTTCACAGGTTGGATATCATACACACTATCTAAAACAGAACTGCAGATAAATGGTATCAATAATAGCGACTGGTACCCAGCACACCAGGACAGAACCAATGACATTTCTATCGTAGGCATGTACAAGCTGTCGAAAAGGTGGACAGTATCTGCCGACTTTGTATACTATACCGGGGATGCAGTAACCTACCCAAGTGGTAAATATACCGTGGACAACCAGGTAGTATTCTACTATACCAACCGTAACGAGGCCAGGGAGCCAGCCTATAACCGTTTGGACCTTGGAGCTACCTACAAGCTAAAACAACACAAACATTTCTCATCAGAGATAAACATAAGCCTGTACAATGCTTATGGCCGCGAAAACCCATACATCATAAATTTCCAGACTGACCCGAACGATGCCAGCAAAACCCAGGCTGTACAGACTTCGCTTTTCAGATGGGTGCCTTCTATCTCTTATAACTTTAAATTTTAAGGATCACATGCGAATCATACTAAGTTTCATTTGCCTGCTTGTTATAACATTTTGCTCTTGCCAAAAAGTCATCAATGTAAACCTTGGCTCGACTCCCCCTGCTTATGTAGTGGTAGGTAATATTACAGACCAGCCCGGGCCATATACTGTAACGATCACAAAATCCGTCAACTTCGATCAGGATAATGTATTTCCCGGAGTACATGGCGCAACTGTGTACATAACAGATGTCACAGCAGGCCTTACAGATACACTTAGTGAGTTTGTAACAGGCATGTATCAAACACACATCCTAACTGGTACACCAGGCCATGTGTATAAAATGAACATTATTACCAGTAACCAAAATTTCACAGCGACATCGACTATGCCCCAGCCAGTTGCATTAGATAGTGTGTACACTCAAACATCCATATTTGGTGGCGACACAGATGTTGTGCCTATGTATAAGGATCCTGTCGGCCTCGGAAATTTTTATCACCTTTTGCTCACGATAGAAGACAGCGTTTCAACAGAAATATACCTGCATAATGATGAAATATCCGACGGGGAAGAAGTAAAACAGCCATTACGTAATAACATCAAGGTACTACCCGGCAATACAATAACAGTAGAGCTGCAATGCATTGATAGCGGAGTGTATCAGTATTACAACAACCTGCAACAAACCGAACAACAAAATTCGGCTACACCCGCCAACCCTCAAAGCAATGTAAAGGGTGGAGCTTTAGGTTATTTCAGTGCGCATACCGTAAGAAAGAAAAGCATCACCGTACATTAATAACGGGCTGAGGGTATTCGTTGAATCAATCCCATAGCTGTTAATCCGCGACAGTGATCGGTTGTTTATTTTCGCCAATTGCAACGAAAGTAAATACACCTGTTATGGCTTTGCTTCTTTCAAAAGAATACATTTCCTCAATAAATATTTCGACCAGCACCTTAAGACTTGTATTGCCAACATGAACTACTTTACCCACCAGCTCAATGATCGTACCTGCCGGAATGGGCTTGGTAAAATCGATCTTGTCTGAGGAAACAGTAACCATCCGTTTCCTGCTGAAACGTGTTGCAGTAATAAAAGCTACTTCGTCCATCAGATGCATAGCGGTACCGCCAAAAAGCGTATCGTAATGGTTAGTTGTATTGGGAAATACAGCTTTGAATATCCTTGTTTCTGAAATTATTTTTCTTTCTTCTACAGTCATTTTATTTAAAGATTGATAGAATGGTCAGCATTTTATTTTTTATCTTGTTGTATCTCATTTCATACTTTATTGTGCCGAGGCAATCTCCGCACAAACAGTCATTGTATGTATCTCGCATATAATCGTTCTCAGGTTCTGTTAGCTTTAGCCCAAAACACTGGCATTGAGTGATATTGCCCGGCTTGCACTCAAAGGCTTTATTGCACTTGGGGCAACGTTTCATTTCATGACATGCCATACATTGATTTTTCGAACGCTACAAAATGGGATACCTACTCTACTGCAATTATAAGCACAATATAGAAGCCGTACAGGTTTGATCTGCACTTACTTGTTTTCGGTATGCTTTCGGAATTTTTGTAGTAGAAAAGAAATGCAGGTACCCTTTAGGATATAGCAATTCCTGACTGCTGCTTCATATCGCGAAAGCATTTGTCCAACATAAAAGGCAAGTATCCTGGCTTATAACATTGATGCCCTCCTTCTCATCTCACTTTGAGACAATGGATATGTGGACAACAACTTTCGTTACTTACAGTTGCGCGACAGCCCGTGAATCTAACACGGTTCCTTATTAAGAGCAGTGGTAATACTGCTCACCTTTAATGAATCATTATGTAAAGAACTTTGGCAAATATAGTATAATTGACAACACAGTTTCGCAGTTCGAACAAATCTTCGAACACGCGCTTCTATTTCCGGATCATATTCTGAGCTTCGCTGCCATATCTTATTGCCGCTTCGAGTACATCAACGTTTATATCTTTTAGCTTTTTGAACTTAATGCAGTATCCGGTCACGCTTGCCTTGCCTATTTCTTTTCCATACGTTTGGACTAAGTATGTCTTGTCCTTGATACCAAGGATATAGACAGATATCCCGGTTTTATTTGCGCTAAGGCCAATTTGAAAAAAATCCCTGGTCTTTCCATCAGCATATTTTATAGTGTAAAATCCGTAGCCTATATTAGGATTACTAACCGTTTTATTTTCGCTGTTTTTACCATTGTCGAACCATAGTTTGCAACCTGGTAAAACCTGGAGTATGAGCTGGTGCAACGCCTGCATATCACTGCGCTTTGGTTCAGGCTGGCTGACAATATATTCTTTGATTTGTTCTTGTACATCCATAAGATATAAGTTATGGTTTGATTATTCTGCCCTTTCAAATTTCAATTTATTTTTAGTCATACATTCATTCCCTTTTACTTTTCTTCGTAAGTAAGAACAGAACTCATCGCTCGAGGAAAATCAATATTTTGTCGCGATACACCCTCAAGTTGTCGTTTTTGCACATCGGAAATTCTGAAAAGCCTTCGATCTTTGTATCGCCAATAAATCTTTTCGACTATTAAATGAACAATAAAGTAACCATTTAATCAAACCAATATGAGAAAGATAATCGTTTTAACATTCATCACATTAGATGGCGTAATGCAGGCGCCGGGCGGCCCCGAGGAAGATACATCTGGCGGCTTCAAATACGGCGGCTGGTCTGCACCTTATGGCGACGAAGTTTTTAATACGGTGATGCAAAAGCAGATGGAACCTACGGATATTCTTGTAGGCAGAAAAACATTTGAGATCTTCGCCTCGTACTGGCCAGCGCATGCTGACTATTGGCCGGGTATCAATGATGTAACGAAATACGTCCTGTCCAACACTATGAAAACGTCGGATTGGGGAAACTCGGTATTTCTGCAGAGCGTGGCAGATATTGAAAAGCTAAAAAATTCAGCAGGGGGCGACATTAAGGTCTGGGGCAGCGGTGAACTTGTTCACCTATTACTAAAGCATGACCTGGTAGATGAACTCTGGCTTAAAACTTATCCGGTGATCATTGGCAAAGGCAAAAGGTTGTTTGACGATAGCTCAACGCCGGGGGCATTTACATTAACCGAAAGCGTTGTTACACCAAGTGGCATTATTGTGGCTAATTACAAGCGTAGTGGGGAGGCCAAGACAGGTACCGTTGGTGCATAAGGCTATTTGCTTTTATATGCTATAAACAGCGGAGAAAATTAAGTTTAGAAGTCACAAATCGGATGAGTTAGAAGGAGACCCGCGAAGACGAAATTGCGTATATTTATTCATAGTTAGCAGTCATTATAAAAATAGTAACAAACCATAGACAACCATAAAATAGAACTGTATGAGAAAAATAATTTCATTTATGCACATATCGCTTGACGGTTTTGTAGCAGGACCAAAAGGTGAAATGAACTGGATCAAAGTTGACGAAGAGATCTTTGATCATGTTGGTAAGCGGATAAGCGAAACCGACACTGCATTATATGGACGAGCAACCTACCAAATGATGGAAGGTTACTGGCCTACCGCAGGAGACAAGCCGGGGGCAAGCAAGCACGACATAGAACATTCAAAGTGGTATAAGAAAGCCCACAAAGTGGTTCTATCAAAAACAATGAAAGGCACGGATCTGGCCAACACAACAATTATTAGTGACAACCTTTCGAATAGAATAAACGAAATAAAACAACAGGCAGGTGGAGAGATCTTGCTTTTTGGTAGCCCGACAGCAACACACTCACTTATTCAACAGGGCTTAATTGACGGTTACTGGCTGTTTGTTAATCCAATTATTCTTGGAGAAGGCATTCCATTGTTTGTGGACATCAAAGACAAAATAAAACTAAAACTACTGACTACCCAACAATTTACAAATGGGGTAACCGGACTGAATTACATGGTGGAGAGACAATAGCAGTGAGCCGCACTAATAAAGATATCGGCAAAAGCCAAACAGTACGCTAAACAATTGAAGCCGAATAGTTCCTGATGTCGCAGGGTCCTTTGAAAGAGGAGACCCGGCGATTACGGAACGCGATACCACTTATTGGTGTATACCCGACCCTATATCTTTCACACTTATATTGGTAAAAGGTGAAGTCTCTCTGAAGGCTACAGTATCTGCTGCCGTGTTTGCCACAAAGACAGCTAATCTTCCGTTTGTAAAACTATCATTATGAATGGCAGATGGCTTGATAGCCAAGGCCGATCCGTCTGAAGGAACTCTGAATGTAGTAAATATAATTCTGGGCGTTTTATCTTCATCGTCAGGATTGACCTTAACCTTGTGCCCTAATGTAACTTTAGCTTCGCAAAACACTTGTCCACCTTCGGTGGGTTTAGGCATGAAAATATGCGGGAAGGGATGATGCTCTATAAACATGCCACCACCACCAAAAGGTGACAACGCATAGTTGCGTATATAATCGGGTAAGGATGTGTTATACTCCATGCCAAATAGTATTTTGTCGAAGCCCATGCAAAACTCTTCTTTGGGTGCAAGAAGTTTGGCTCCGTAAAAGGCAAGCGTCTGATGATAGTCGGGGTGATCTATGTCCAGCACCGGTAACACAACGGCTCTTTCATTTACGTATAAGGACCCTGTGCTACCAAATACATTAGCCGACTCATCAAGGCTCGGTATCATTCCTCCATCTTTACTGCTAACCCAATTAGCGTGAACCGTTATGGCATTGCCCTCTTTAGGTTTTGAAGCTTTGCTTTCCAGTTCTTCCAATTTCCTGATCAAAGATTCTTCCGTGCAATTTTCTTTTATCACCTTAACGCCAGTACCTGTTCCCGGTGTTAATGCTACTTTGGTGCCCGGCTGAATGGGTCCGTAAATAGCGCTGGTGGTCATTAAAGAAACCCCTTCTGAGCTCTGCCTTAAAACAACTGCGTCATTTAAAAAATGTATGTTTTTATGCAGATCCTTCTCCTCAATTTTAATATCAACGGTTTGCCATTTTCGCTGGCTAAGTATTTGTTTAAATGCCTCCGGCGATATCATATTCAAAACCTCATCGTATGATTTTCTACTGACATGACTCATTGTGTACCTATTATGTTATGTGTTTGAGAATAGTTCTATTTAACTGTTTTGGATCTGACCCATTAAATATAATCTATTTTTCCTGATGGGGAATAGGTACTTAACTATTGGTTCTTATTGGGCTGTAGTTTCAAATACCGTTCACAGAACGAGTTATACTTGCAATTTCGGGATACCTGTTCGAACATCCATGAGCGAGATCGCTTACGAATTGGAGTTTGAACATTTGCAATCTTTTAGCCGATTGTTTAAAGCAAAAAAACAGCTTTCTCCATGGAGTTCAGGCAATCATTCAAAAATTAGCAATTGGAATCACCGCATCCGAAGTTGCTGTAGAACTGACGATTAAAAATGTTCTTTCCCTTCCATGACATAGTTATACAAGTAATCCCTGATCACAATACCCCAGCCATTGTAGCTACAGGCATTATAGCACTCTTTGTCGGGCGTAAGGCCTACGTGGGTAAACCTGAGTTGCGTTTTGTTTGCTTCTCCTGTTAGTTCAAAGATCAGTTTTGTATCTGTCCATTCGTGCTTGTTTTGTTTCAGCCAGCTGAGTTCACTGTCCGTCACCAGCCATACCAACCTTTCGTTGAGTATAAGCTCTACTACTTTTTGTTTTGAGTAATGAGCGCCCGGATGGTGTATCACAAACTCATCGTTCAGCTTTGTGGTGCTGCCACTCAGGTCTTTGCCGCCCCACCATTTTACCACATTTTGTGTCAAGGCTTTAAACACGTCTTCTGCCGGCTTATTAAACTCAATGGTTAATGTAAAATCGTGTTTCGTTTTGCCATAAGCCAGGTAGTTATATAGCATGTCTTTTATAGTCATATCACAGATATGGATCAGCCTGTCTGCTTCTTGCTCAAGTATTACGCCATCGTAGGTATATTTGATGTGGGTATTGTTGCCCCGGGGCGTGAGTTGAAAAACCATCTTTGTACCCGTCCAGTCGAAAGCATCTGTTTTGCGCATGCTTTCGGTAGTAATCCAGGCAAATCTCTTGCCCTGTTCAAAATCTATAACCTTGTTCTTTGAATAGTGGCCGTCTCCTACCCTTAGCCCAAACTCAGCGCCAAGCGCTATTGCTTCGCCTTCAATATCTTCAGGCCACCATTGGGCAAGGTCTATGATCCGGTCAAAAACTTCATCCGGTGTTTTAGCCACCTCAATCTCTATTGAGTAAATCACTGCTTTATATGTTTGCATTTCCATTTTCGATTGTTATTTCGTTGGCTGCCTGAAAACACCTTTGCCTGTGGTAAGATAAGAGGCAAGACTCGTTTTTATCCAGTGTGTCCAACCCGGTGCACAGTCGGCATAACATTCTACATCCGGTGTAATGCCCTCATGCGTAAAGACAATATCGGTACTATCACCGTGCTCGTTGAGATCAAAGATCATCCGTGTATCTGTCCATTCTTTTTTATCCGTATACCAAGGCATATTACAATCGGTTACCAGCCAAACTATCCTTTTCCCAGGAATTAATTCTGTTACGCTACAGTTGAAGAAAGAGTCGTTACCCATCTTAATGACGAAAGCATCTCCCTGGTGCTTCGCACTGCCGGAAAACGATACGCCCCACCAATCGGGTATGTTACTAATTTTATCGATAGCCTCTGCTGCAATTATATTGGCAGTGAAGCTGCTGCTGAAATTATTCTGTTCCATTTCTATAGTTTTTATGCAAAGCTATAATGGCAGCAGCTACCGGAATTGTACAAATCGGAACTAGCTGGTATAATGTTGTGTTGCCAGTTCGTTCATGCTATTTTGCAGATCAGTGGGTGTATAGCCTGTGAACCGTTTAAATGCTTTAATAAAATGCGACTGATCGTAGTAGTATTTATATATCTGTTCTTTCAGGTTGTGTGATTCTGCGCCTGATGAAAATGCCAGATAATATTGTTTGAAACGTATGATCTCTGCCATGTTTTTGGCACCAGTACCCAGATGTTCTGTAAACTTCCTATGCAGCCAGCGCGCGCTGTAACCTGTTGCTTTTTCAAGCTGCGCCACAGTAATAAGTCCCTTAGCGTCTGTAATGCGGTTAATACAGTAATCATAGATGGGGTCGGGATTGGAGACGTTTAGTTGTGCGATGAGAAAATGCTGCAACACGTGTAGCTTCCCCGCCAGATTAGGTACATCAGCAAGCTTTACTTGCAACTCAGCTGCGCATTTGCCCAGCAACTCAGGCAGTACTAAGATTTGGTTTTTAACTTCTGCATAAGACAATCGAAACAAGCGGTAGACACCCAACGGGTTGAACTCGATAATTATAGTACTGGTTGGTGCATCATCCTTCGGATCCAGTATTACCGGTGAATCTATAAGACCTGATAAACTGAGTTGGTTTTCCTGTTGCACAAAGGTCTTGCCGTCTATCTGCGCCACCATACCATTTTTACAGGTAAGCGTCAGTTTAAAGTTAGCATTAGGCACTATTAGTTTCATGTCCTGAGAAGGGAGTTGGCCGGTACTTTCAAACACCCACATCTTAGCTACATATGGAAGTAGCTGCGGATGTGGTGTCACAGAATTGAATTGGAAGCTTGCCATTGCTGATTAAAATTAAGAATAAGATGGGGAATTGGGATATTTTCGAAAAACTGATGATACCCTCAAAAAAGATGATATACAATCAGGCACAACTATATATTTCAAAAAATAACATCGTAAATCCAGTTGGTTCAATGTCCCATCAGGATATAATGATAAAAGCCGCTACAGAAGCGGCTTTTATCATTTGTGATCTTTTATTATTCGAACCAATTGGAAATTGGAGCTGAAAATCTATTATTTAGTAGACGCACCGGCACCATCCGGCTTCAGCACGCTCTGTAGCATTTCTTCCAGTTGCGGGCCACGGAGGTTTTGTGCTATTATTTTTCCGGTCGGGTCTATTAGAAAGTTAGCCGGTATAGATTGTATGCCATAAGTAGCTACTACCGATGATTCCCAGCCCTTGAGTTCGCTTACCTGGGTCCATACAAGGCCATCATCATTTATGGCTTTCTGCCAAGCATCTTTGTCTTTATCGAGCGATACGCCATACACGGTAAAGTTCTTGTCTTTGAACCTATTGTAGGCATTTACCACATTGGGGTTCTCGCCACGGCAAGGGCTGCACCACGATGCCCAGAAATCGAGCAATACATACTTACCTTTTAACGATGATAGCGTTATGGTTTTACCATCGGGTGTAGGAAGGCTTATATCAGTAGCCATGCTGCCCGCGTCAGTACCGGCTTTTTGCAGTTGCTTCATTTGCTTTTTGGCAACAATGGTCTGGTAATATTCTGTAAAGTCGCGCGTCATTTTTGTGTTAGGAAAAGAGCGCGTCAGTCCTTGAGAAAACGATTGTAAAAAAGAAGATTCAGTAGCAGGGTTCAGTATACGTGCAGCAAATACCTTATTAGGCTCATAAGGCGTGCTATCCGCATAACGCTCTACCGCCTGCGTGAATTTTTCCCGCATATTCTGAAAATCATTACGGGCAGCTGTCAGTATGCTATCATTGCCTTTCGCCCGCAGCGAGTCCATTACAAGACCCATGGTATTAAAGTCGCGCAGGTGTTCGCGGATACCGCTAAGAAATACTTTCAGGTCTTCGGATGGTTTAGAACCTTCTACTTTATAGTTTTCCAGCTCATTCCAGTCCGCGGTTATTTTCATATTTCCTTTATCAACCGATAAAAGGATGAATTTTTTGTTTGTAAAATGAAGGCGGTATAGTCCCGGCTCCGGTGCGTTGCCCGAAAGCTCGAAGTGACCGTCGGCAGACGGCTTGGTGGAGTCGATAACAGTAATGAGATCATTTGCGCCCAGCTCTTCAAGGATGATATTATCCGCAGGCAGGCCCTTTATATTGCAGATGACCGTGAATTTTTTGCCGCTATCGCTACATCCTGCCAGCACACAGGTCACTGTAATAATAAGGAGTAAAAGTTTTGATCTCATCAATGGCAATTGTTAGTAATTGCAAACCTAACAATTATAGCAATTAGAAAATGTGAAAGTTTAACTAACAAATTATAATAAATTCATAATTATATTAGCTCAGCTATAGAATAGATGACTGTTTTTCAGGTCGAAAAAAAATTGCTTTAAATGAAAAGAAATTTGCTTTTGAGTTTCGGCTTTCACCCCTTACCTTTGCGCAAAATTTCACCCCCGGTAACTATCGGGATATTATTTTATATAATTCATACTTATGCCAAACGTTGGTAAAATCAAACAGATAATCGGGCCGGTAGTGGACGTTCATTTCGGTGGTGATAATAAACTGCCTGAAATATACAGCGCCCTTGAACTGACCCGTGAAAACGGTGATAAATTAGTACTTGAAGTACAGCAGCACCTTGGTGAGGACAGCGTACGTACAGTAGCAATGGACGGTACCGAAGGCCTTGTGCGCGGTACTGAAGTAAGGGATACAGGTATACCGATAGCTATGCCAATAGGCGACCAGATAAACGGACGTCTTTTTAACGTAACAGGTGACGCGATAGACGGCCTCAGGGCTACTGATAAAACAAACGGCCGCCCGATACACGCCAAGCCACCTAAGTTTGAAAACCTCAGCACGGCTTCTGAGATACTTTTTACAGGTATCAAGGTTATTGACCTTATCGAGCCTTATGCAAAAGGTGGTAAGATCGGCTTGTTTGGTGGAGCAGGTGTGGGTAAAACAGTATTGATACAAGAGCTTATTAATAATATCGCCAAGGCTTATGCAGGTAACTCTGTATTTGCAGGTGTAGGCGAGCGTACACGTGAGGGTAATGACCTGATGCGTGAAATGATCGAAGCAGGCATCGTAAAGTACGGTGACAAATTCAAGCACAGCATGGAAGAAGGCGGCTGGGACATCAACGCCGTAGATATGGAAGAACTGAAAACATCTCAGGCAACTTTCGTATTCGGACAGATGAATGAGCCACCGGGAGCACGTGCACGTGTTGCCTTGTCTGGTCTTACTATCGCTGAGTATTTCCGTGATGGTGATGGTACAGGCAAAGGAAAGGACATCCTTTTCTTCGTAGATAATATCTTCCGTTTCACACAGGCGGGTTCTGAGGTATCAGCCCTTCTGGGCCGTATGCCATCAGCCGTGGGTTATCAGCCTACACTGGCTACGGAAATGGGTCTGATGCAGGAGCGTATCACTTCAACCAAGAATGGTTCTATTACCTCTGTACAGGCGGTATATGTACCAGCGGATGACTTGACCGATCCGGCGCCGGCTACAACCTTCGCCCACCTTGATGCTACTACGGTATTGAGCCGTAAGATCGCCGATCTTGGTATCTACCCTGCGGTGGATCCATTGGATTCTACATCACGTATCCTTACGCCTGCTATCGTTGGTAACCAACACTACGACTGCGCTAACAGGGTAAAGCTGATATTACAACGTTACAAGGAACTACAGGATATCATCGCCATCCTGGGTATGGATGAGTTGAGTGAAGAAGACAAGCAGACAGTATCGCGTGCACGTCGTGTACAGCGCTTCCTTTCGCAGCCTTTCCACGTTGCGGAGCAGTTCACGGGTCTTAAGGGTGTATTGGTACCGATAGAAGAAACTATCCGTGGCTTTAACATGATCATGGACGGTGAAGTAGATGAATATCCTGAAGCTGCGTTTAACCTTGTAGGTACCATCGATGATGCTATCGCTAAGGGTAAGATGCTGTTACAGCAGGCTAAGAATTAGTTGAAAAGTTGATTGGTTGAATGGTTAACCAGTCAGATAAGTTTTGAATTTTTACTTTTGAATTTGCAACATGCAATTAGAAATATTAACACCGGAGCATAAAGTTTACAGTGGCAATGTATACGGCATACAATTGCCGGGAACCGATGGCTCATTCGAGATACTGGAAAACCACGCACCTATGATCGCATCACTGGGTAAGGGCAAAATGAAGGTATTGAAGGATAAGACCAGCAACGAAACTTATGAAATATCAGCGGGCTTTGTTGAAGTACTCAACAACAAAACGAGTGTGCTGATAGAAGATGCTACCGCGCTGGACTAATAAAATAGCCTGGTAATAAAGAAAAGCAGATGCCGTGGGAAACCATGGCATCTTTCTTTTAGTGCCGGAGAATAAATAACGATATTAATTGCGCTTGTCTTTTTACATTTGACCTGTCTTGAACCTGCCATTTTTCATAGCGCGCCGATACCTGGTAAAACAGAAGGGAACATTCTCTTCTTTTATCATTAAGATAGCCATTGTCGCTACCGCGCTCAGTGTGGCAGTGATGATATTATCTGCGGCAGTAATAACCGGTTTTAAGACTACCATTACAGAAAAGTTGTTTGCCTTTAATGGCCATGTGCATCTCGAAACTTATGACCCTACTAATTCTAACTCGCTTACACTAAAGCCACTGAGCGTTGATAACAGGCTTATCAGTGAGATAAAGAAGATACCGCATGTGCAGCAGGTATTCCCATTCACACAGCGGCCCACCATCATACAGGTACACAACCAGATAGAAGGGATACAACTAAAAGGAATTGATAAAGACTTTCATTTTTTAAAAGGAATAACGCTTACCGGTAAGCAGATAGATTTTACAGACAGCGCTTATGCCAAACAAATAATATTATCTCAAACAACTGCCAATAGGTTGAGCGTAGCCGTTGGCGATACCGTGCAGCTTAATTTTATTGAGGCAGGTTCTGCACTGCCACGCATACGCAGGGTTACCGTGGCTGGCATCTACCACAGTGGCATGGAGGAGATAGACAAGAGCTTTGGCATCTGCGATACGCGCTTGTTGCAGCGTATCAATAACTGGCAGGCAAATAATATAAACGGCTACCAGATAAATCTTGAAAACGAAAAATATTCCGATACAGTAGCTAATTATATCATTAGTAATCTTGTCAGCAACTCATCAGGCATAACAGCCTATACTATCCCCGACCTATATGCAGGCATATACGACTGGCTGAGTATAACCAATACCAACAGCATGATACTACTGGTGATAATGGGTATCGTAGCCATTATAAACATGGCCACCGTATTGCTTATAGTGATGGTAGACCGCACCACTATGATAGGCATACTAAAATCACTAGGCATGAGCTATGGCGGCACAAGGAATATATTCCTGTACATAGCAGCCCTGGTAGGCATAGCAGGTACCCTGGGTGGTAACCTGCTGGCATTAGTGCTGTGCTGGATACAAACGAAATATGGTATTATACAAATGAACGAAGACACCTACTATATGAAGTATGCGCCTGTGAAAATAATATGGTGGCAAGTGGGGCTTATAGATGTGGTAACACTATTACTGTGCGTACTATGCATGTGGTTACCTACATTGTATATCCGCCGTATACAACCGGCCAAGGTCTTACAATTCAAATAAATGATTTTGCTTTTTTAATTTTACTTCATGTCGCAGTCATCAAATAAAGAACAGTACTTAAAGATATGCAGCCAGAAAAAGCATATACCCGTATTCCTGCAGCCATGGTGGCTCGATACAGTGTGTGCTGCGTGGGATGTGGCGATTGCAAAAAAAGGTGATCAGGTAACAGGTGTGTGGCCCTATCCTATTGAAAAAAAGCTGGGTGTGACCATGATACGCACCCCGAAACTTACACCTTACCTTGGCCCGCATATCTTCTTCCCTAATGACATTAAGGAAAGCAATACCGATAGCTTTGAGCATGAGACCGTAGCGGAATTATTAAAGCAACTGCCTGCTGCTAAAATGTGGAGTCTTGCTATACAGCCTGGCATGAAGCAGGCCGGCCTCTTTAAGAATAACGGACTTACACTACAGGTACAGCAAACATTTATATTGGAGCTGAAGGATGATGAAGAAACACTGCTCTCTAATATGAAGGACAGTATGCGCCGCAATATACGCATGGCAGAAGCTGAGACTACCGTGGTGAATGCTACAGAGCACTTGAAAGACCTATATAATTTCCAGAAGAGCACGCTGGCAAAAAAAGGAAAGTCGCTCAACTATACATTAAAGGAGTTGCAGAAGATAATGCAAGCATGTATTGCCAATGACGCGGCTACACTGTGGGTAGCAAAGACAGGGAAGAAAGTAGAGGCTGCCGTATGGCAGGTGTGGGATGATAAATGCAGCTACTACTTTATGGGTGGCCAGAACCCCAATGGCAATAGCTATCGCGCTATGTCGTTACTGCTATGGCATACTATAAAAGAAGCCAAGAAAAGAGGTAATACACACTTCGACCTGGAAGGCAGTATGGATGAGGGCGTAGAGCGATTCTTCCGCAGCTTTGGCGGCGACAGAGCGCTTTATATGTTGCTAAAGAAGAACAAATCGCTGGTATGGAAACTGAAGGAAATGGTGTTTAAGTAGTATCCTTTCAATTTACTTTATCAGCCCCTTGTACATCAGCAAAAAGATGGCGCAGGCCGCTATGATACGATACACACCGAATGAACGGAGGCTGTGTTTTTGCAGAAAGTTGATAAATGTTTTTATAGCTATCATGGCTACAAAGAACGCGATAATATTACCTACACCCAGCATCGCAAGGTTGTGTTTGTCTTTCAGTATCTCGGGATTCTCTTTCCATGCTTTGAGCATTTTGTAACCTGTGGCGGCTATCATGGTAGGTACTGCAAGGAAGAAGGAAAACTCTGCCGCGAACTTTCTTGTTAGCTTTTGCTGCATACCACCCACTATCGTTGCCGCGCTGCGGCTGGTACCGGGTATCATGGCTATTACCTGCCATAGACCTATTATAAAGCCCTTGCCGTAAGATAATTGTTGGTCGTTCTCTATTTTAGGTTTGCTGAATAGCTTATCAACAAAGAGTAAAATAACCCCGCCTATCAATAGCGCCATGGCTACCACTCTAGGGCTTTCTAAAAATTGATCTATCTTCTTTGAGAATAAAAAACCGAACACTAATGCAGGCAATACCGCTACAAACAGTTTTACATAAAACATCAGTCGATTACGGTCAAAGAATTTTTTCCAGAACAATACGACTACTGATAATATGGCACCTAACTGTACACATATCTCGAATAGCTTTACAAAAGCATCTTCTTCGATGCCCAGTATAGAGCTGGCAATGATCATGTGTCCGGTAGAAGATATTGGCAAAAACTCTGTGATGCCTTCTACAATGCTAAGGATAATGGTATCGAGCCAAGTCATAGATTATGGTATGTTGATGTATTTATGTGTTTGTAAAGATAGTTGCCATTTTGGATGTTGCTTAATGTAGTCGATAATTAATGGTGTTACTACATCACGCTTGCTCCATTCAGGTTGTAAATATAACCGGCAATCGGGAGATACTTTAGCAGCATGCTCTTCTGCCCATTTCAAATCGGACGGATGAAATACCACAACCTTAAGCTCATCGGCCTTTGCCATGCAGGAGTCGAGCGGCGCTTTAAATTTTTTAGGTGACAGCGTCACCCAATCGAGGTCGCCTGACAGAGGATGCGCACCTGATGTTTCTATATGCGTTTTAAAGCCCTTTGCGTGCAGTGCATCACAGAGGTGCTGCAGTTGATGCATAGCAGGCTCGCCACCAGTTATCACCGCTATCCTACCTTCATTTGCCGCGGCTACGTCTGTTATCTGCTGTGTGGTCATCAGGGGATGACCCGATGCATCCCAGCTATCTTTTACATCGCACCATACACAGCCTACATCGCAACCGCCGAGGCGTATAAAGTATGCGGCCTTGCCTGTATGATAGCCCTCGCCCTGCAGCGTGTAAAAATGCTCCATCACAGGGTACGAGAAAATATGTTGTTGTGTATCTGTCAAGTTAATGTTTGTATTTCTTTAAATAATGTTTCCCCTTTGGGGTTATAACTTCCTTTCTCTAGTGCTTATTTATTAGCGGCTTGTTTTGCCGCGTTAAGCGTGTTCTTCATTAATCCGCAAATGGTCATGGGCCCCACTCCTTTGGGTACAGGTGTTATATAACTGCATAGTGGCGCTACATTATCGAAATCTACATCGCCTACCAGGCGGCTACCGCTTTTCTTTGTAGCATCATCGATGCGGTTGATGCCTACATCTACTATTATCGCACCGTCCTTCACCATATCGGCTGTCACGAATTTTGGCTTGCCTATGGCCGCGACTATTACATCCGCAGTGAGCGCTATTTCTTTAAGATTTTTTGTGCGGGAGTGTGTGAGCGTTACAGTCGCATTGCCCTGTTTCGTATTCCGGCTCAGTAATATAGACATAGGCGTGCCAACAATGTTGCTTCTGCCTATAACTACACAATGCTTGCCCGCCACATCGATATTATAATACTCCAGCATCAGCAATATGCCATAAGGCGTAGCCGGTAAAAATGTTGGCTGACCCAGCACCATCTTTCCTTGTGATATAGGATGAAAACCATCTACATCTTTGGTTGGGTCTATAGTGTTAATGATAGTATCAGATGAGATATGATCGGGTAAGGGAAGTTGCACGAGTATACCATTTACTGCACTATCATTATTAAGTTGCTGTACTTTTGCTACAAGCTCCGCTTCAGATATATTTTCATCGAGGCGTAATAACGTAGAATCGAACCCTAACTCTTCACAGGTGCGCACCTTAGAGCCTACATACGATTCGCTTGCGGGGTTATTACCAACCAGTATAGCGGCAAGGTGCGGTTTTTTGCCTCCACCTGCTACCCAACCCTGCACTTCCTTTTTTATTCCTTCTTTTATATGAGCGGCTACTAAAGTACCATCAAGTATCTGCATGGCGCAAAGATAAACAAGCAATGGCAGTAAACGCAAATCTACGGCGCTGAGTAATGTAAAAAAGGGAGGGTAGCAAAAGCTACCCTCCCTTTAATTATAAACTTGAAAAAAATTAGTCTTTTACAAGACGTTGTGTAGTTTTCTTATCTCCGCTTGTAAGCTCTACCATGTAGATGCCTGCCGGTAATTTGCTAACAGGTATTGTTACATTTCCTGAAGACTTAGTACCGAGATCGAGTGTAGTAACTTCTACACCGGCAACGTTCAATACACGTACATGTGAATCGTTCTTACCTGAGGTCTGGTAGTTAAGTACTACCTGGCTTGTAGCTGGATTAGGTGTCACATTCATGCTGAATGATGTTCCGGCAATAGTATTGTTACCATCAGGAATAGCACCAAGACCTATCTCGAAGCGCGCATCGCCCTGTGACTTAACATCGCTGCTTATCGTGAACGGATATTCTGTACCCTGTGTAAGCGGTGTGTAACTAGCCAGGTATTTATCGTGCAGGTATAACTGAGCACCTACGGGTGCTGCTATATCCGTTGCACGGATAACGAAATTCTGCTTGTGGGTCGTAGTAAGACCCAACGGTATCACTTTACCATCAGCATAAGGACGGGAATCAATGCACATGTGATCACCGGCCGGAGACAGAGTATAGAAATTAAGATCAGGATTGACCGGCTTACCCGCATCATCATTGTTTTTCGCATCAACTTCCTGAGCATCAAACTTTATTTTGAGGTCATCCCAAACAGTGTTGTTTGCATCAACAACTTCAATATCTACATATTGATTAGCAACACGTAGTAATTCTGTATCAGCAGTTGCTACTTTATCTGTTTCATGAAAGGTAAGTACACTACTTGAAGTACCTGCTTCTACCTGGAACGATGTGTTGCCTTGTATCTTATAGGCGCTACCTATCGGTATTGCTATGAAAGCACCACCTGTAGCCCTATATGGATCCCACATATAGAATCCGGCACCTACAACATCGCCCGTACTATGTGCCGCAGCAACAACGCTACCAAGGTCTACCGGAGAAGGGTATGGGTTGCTAACCTGATTGAAATCAGAGTTAGCACCTTTTGCCAGTGGTATTGCTACTGTACCCTGATTGATAGTACCGGTCATTAAAGTAGTAACCGGAGCGGGAGTATAAGGAAGACCATCTAAACCCGTACCTTTTGCGCCCCTGATAAAGAGGTAGATACCTTCATATGGCTTAAAAGCATTGGTATCCAGACCATTTGCGTTTGTAAATACAGTCCATCCCGGATCGGCCGCCAGGGAAGATTTACCACGACGTGTGCTATACCACATACATGAAGGTGCATTAGTTGCAGTAGAGGTGAAGCCATGTGAAATACCACCCATACCTGTGATATCAATGTATGTTTCAAGTTGGCTCAATGGTATGGACACACTGAACGGATGCCCGAAGAAACGATATGCTCTGCGACCAAAAAAATATTGTTCTACGTTTACATTACCCGTAACAGTTGAACCCGCGGGTATTACATCAATACGCGCACTACCAGAAGCAGTCGACTTCAACGTAAGATTGCCTGCAGAAGCAGTACCACCCGCAGCTAGTGTAGCAGACGCACCTAAAGTAACCAAATTATATACCGACACCAACGAGTTACATATATTTGTAGCCGATGCTGCACTGTTCAAATTATATAGAGCAGTAGTACCTGTACCACTAAAAGTAACACCACCTGCATTTAAAGTACCTGCGACATCTGTGTAGGTACCATTATTAACAAAACTGGCATGGCTCATGGTAACCTGTATCGCACCCGAACCCACAACGGTAGTGCCGGAAGAGATGTTTACAGTAGTAGTGCCGGGCGAAGCGGATACGCTACCAGCAGTGCAAATACCCGCAAGAATGAGGAAATATTTTTTCATATTGTTATCTTTTAATAAGCTAATTTGGTACAAGATAGGAGGATTTATTAAGAAACATAAATTTTAAAACATCTATTTTTAAGTCATATTTTTAATATCATGTCGCATTATTAAACCTAGTATTAAGTCGTGACCTTTTATTAGTACTTTTACATTACTTTACTGTAGTTACATAACATTGCAGATTAACGCTTAAAGCAGCATACATCATAAAAATTAACATACCAACGTTATGCTAAGCTTATACGTCTATTACAGTAAAGCATCAATAGCTGTTTTTTTAATGAAGTTGTTTTTATGAAGAAGATGTTTTTACTACTATACTGTTTATTTACGTACAGTATAGGTAACTGTCAGTTTTCTGTGGATCTGGCCGGCTATCCTTTAACTACAACGGGATGGAATACGAGCACAGAAGGGTACGCATTGGATAGTGAATTTGTAATTACGGATCCGATAGATAACCAGGCAAGCTACATATATTATGATTCTGCTGTGAACCTGACCACTTGCTCACAATTTACAGTAAAATTTGATTTTCAAATAGCACAAGACCCTGCCGGAGATTGCATCGCGGATGGCATCGCGTTTTGGTATATCAGTAATCCGCCAAGTGGTTTTACAACAGGCAGTGGAATAGGCCTGCCCAACCTACCACACGGATACATACTAATACTGGATACATACGATAATAATGGCGATGGTAATAATCCGTTGGCGACAATGCTTGGCGACCCCGGCACGTTCAACTATGTGGAGGGCAGTTCAACAGGTGTATTGGGTTCAGTAGATCCTTACCAATATTTTATAGATGACGGCAGTTGGCACCATTGCGAAGTAGATTATAATGCAGGTACAATAAAAGTTTATTTTAACTACAGTACTACACCTGCGATAACAGGAACATACGCGCTATCGCTAACAGGTTATTTTGGCTTCAGCGCCAGTACCGGCGCATGCGTGAGTACACAAAGCATAAAGAATGTACATATTACAGCGACAGGTGTATCCGCAACACCTACAGTAATATCACCGGTAACGTATTGCCAAGGCTCTGTAACTGTGCCTGCAGATACTCTGACTGCTACCGGAACTAACCTACAATGGTTTACAACAGATACGGCTACTGTTACCTCTATACCCGGCCCGCCAATACCATCGACAAGTACAGCCGATACTACCTATTACTATGTCCGCTCAGGGACAGGGAGCTGCATCAGCCCTCCGGATTCTGTTGAAGTGATCGTTAACCCTTACCCCGCAAGCCCTGTTATAAGTGGAGACACACTGTATTGCAATGGTGCCACACCCACGCCATTTACGGTAACAGGTACGGGAACAGCACTGTGGTACACGACTGATGCAGGCGGCACAGGCAGCACTACCCCTACAACGATAATAACAACCACATCGGGCGACCATACTTATTACGCGAGTGAGCTGGTAAGCGGATGTGAAAGCGCTAGCGACTCTATAACCGTAGATGTATTGCCAGCGATAAACCCATCATTTGCTTATACACTGCACCTTGGCTGCACACAGGATACGCTCATTGTCACCAATACATCAATGGCGGCATCGACTTATTCGTGGGACTTTGGAGATGGCAGCGCTGCCAGCACTGCACCGAATACAACGCACATATACACAACACAAGGAACATATAACGTGCGACTCACCGCATATAATGCACTGCTATGCGCTGCAAGTATTACAAAACCTATCAACACAAACCACCCTATACAGGCTGCATTTCATGTATCGCCGGACACAGTATGCTTAGGACAGTCTGTATTATTTGTTGATGGCTCAACAGGCGGCGGACTAACGTACATATGGAACTATGGCGATGGCACTAACCTTGCAGCTCCCTTCAGCATCAACCCATCGAAAACATACACTGCATCAGGAACATATACTGCATCAGTAACTGTTACCGATACACTGGGATGCCAGAGCACAGCAACAGAAAATGTGTACATCATAGACTTCTCGATCAACACTTCATTCCATGATACAACGGTGTGCCTGCGCGGGCCAATGCCGCTGATAAACGAGGTAAAAATATCACCTGATGTAACCAACAATGTAACATATACCTGGGCGCCATCTGACAGCCTGAGCGCAGATAGCGTGCAGACACCTACTTTTTACGGCCTTGGTAATTATACTTATACCGTAACGGCAGTATTACAACCTTTGGGCTGTACATCGACAGATGTGCTGACCATACATTCTATAGCCGCTATACCACTGACGAATGTTACCACCGACCAAACGATACCATACGGCAGTAGTGTGCAACTTTACGCTGATGGCGCCGTGCTATACTTGTGGACACCTGATAACGGCTCCCTGAACAACCCTAATATTAATGACCCAATAGCAACACCTACAGAGCCTACAACTTATGTGGTGTATGGCACGAATAACCTGGGATGCACGGACTCCGCAACAGTGAAAATAGATATCGACTATGGCATGAATATCTATATCCCATCGGCATTTTCACCAAACAATGACGGGCTCAATGATAAATTTCATGCGCTGAATGTGAAGTATGAAAAGGTGATGGACTTTCGCGTTTACAACCGTTGGGGACAGCAGGTATTTCAAGGCAGCGATGCTAAGCAGGGATGGGATGGCACCTTTAACGGCGTACCACAAGACATGGGTGTGTATAACTATATAATGGTGGTATCATTTCCGGATGGCACAGAGCGGACATATACTGGAAGTGTGACCTTAGTACGGTAAGACATCTACCAACAAGATGTACCGGAGGGATATATTATGGGACACAGTTCTTTAAAGGTTATATTGTGATAATACTTTTAAATATGTAATTTTATAACAAAATCACCTTATCATGAAACCCTTAATACTAACATTACTTATCGCAATAACTATCTGTAACACTATAGATGCGCAAACAACATTTGCACCAGCAGGCAGTGAATGGTATCATAGCATGGACGTTGGCGTCTTCCATTCATACTATGCAAGTGATACGGTAATAGCAGGTACACCATGCAGGCAAATAGTTCGCAAGGCTGAAACACAAGATCCGGAATATAGTATGGGCCTGCATGTAGAGGACCACGCCACTCTTTACATTTATAATACAGCCGATACGGTGTTTGTTTATAACACATTCTTTCATCGCTTTACTCCGCTCTATGTTTTCAACGTTAGTGATGGAGATACTGTGCGGCTGCCAATATTGCCAATAGATGTTGATTATCTGTCATTCGCTATGGCCGGGTCTGTCGCTACAACTGATTCAACTTTTTCCTTTCGTGTTGATTCCGTACGAATGAAGCTATATGATACAGCGATGCTAAAGACAGTTTATACAACTCCATTAGGGAACCCGGACTCAAATTACGTATACCATTATGGTGATACTTTAGGCGCATATGCAGAACATATTGGTTCCATTTACTGGGGGCTTATGCCTCGTGGCGAACCTGCTGTAAATCTTGCAGATGAAAGCGTACAATATGAAACGGGGCTGCGTTGTTACAATGACCCTACGATGTCTATAAAATTAGTAAGCGGTATCTGTGGTATTCCTCCTACGCAGGTGACTGTACTACATACAGAACCAGTAAGCATATTCCCCAACCCCGCTTTTGAGGTACTCAATATTACAGGCATAGCGCCAGGTATTAATATACACATCAGCATTACAGATATGGCGGGGAGAGTAGTTACCACGCAAGCAAGTAATGCAGCTAATGGTGTAGTATCTATTTCTGTGTCAGCTTTACCGACGGGCATATATATACTCAGGCTTACAGACGAGACAGGCACTATGGAGTATAGAAAGGTTAGTGTGCAGCGATAGTGGATATCGTGTACCATGCTATCAGCGACAAGCCGCGAGCATCGCGGCTCTACGAAGTGACAGCCGTTCATCGCGATGATGTGACCAAGAGAAAATAAACAAGCCCCGCATAGTGCGGGGCTTGTTGTAACTATATTTTTCAGTAAAGTTATTTTGCGTTGTTCACCTGGTCGTTGAGGTCTATATCTACAAGAATACGGCCGCAATGTTCGCACACGATGATCTTTTTGTGCTGGCGAATTTCTGACTGGCGCTGTGGCGGTATAACGTTGAAGCAACCGCCGCATGAATCGCGAAGGATAGGCACAACAGCAAGGCCATTGCGATAACTGGAGCGTATGCGTTCGTAAGCAGTAAGCAAACGTGCATCTACTTTTTCCTTAGCTTCGTCAGACTTTTTCTGTAATATTTTTTCTTCTTTTTCTGTATCCGCAGTTATCTTTTCCAGCTCTGTACGCTTTACCTTCAGCGATACATTTACTGTTTCGATCTTTTCTTCGGTCTTTATACGCGCGTTAAGGCGATCCTTCTGTTCGAAAGTAGCGTCCTTAATGTGCTTGTCATTCAGTTTCACCTCAAGCTCCTGCATTTCAATTTCCTTATTGATCGCTTCAAACTCACGGTTATTCTTTACATTCTCCTGTTGCTTTTCGTATTTTTTTATCAGCGCAAGGGATTCTTTTTTGTCATTTGTCTTACCATCTATAAAGGAGTTGATGCTATTGATCTCCGCATCGATGTTGTTGATGCGGGTCTGTAAACCTTCGATCTCATCTTCAAGGTCTTTAACCTCCATAGGAAGCTCACCTTTAAGCGTGTGGATCTCATCAATTTTAGAGTCGATCTTTTGTAAAGTAAGAACGGCTATCAATTTTTCCTCAACAGAGAAGTCTTTAACAGTTGCCATATATCAGCGAAAATATTTTACAGGATTGGTGGATAAATTTGATAAAAGAATGGCAAAATTAGGAAATTTTTCGTTAAGTAACGCTTTAAATATTTCTACCGTATATTGTTCACTCTCGTAGTGGCCAATATCAGCAATGATGATCTTTCCTTCGGCATCAAAAAATTGATGATATTTAAAATCGCCTGTAATAAATATATCAGCACCTGCCCTGATGGCATCTTTCAGTAAAAAGCTACCGGAACCACCACAAACAGCCACTTTATTAATATTTTTATTTATAAGCGCGGTATGACGGATACATTCCGTGGCCATCTGCTGTTTCAAAAAAGAAAGAAAGGCTGTTTCGCCCATTGGTTCGGGCAATTCGCCAATCAATCCTGCGCCTATGCCCTGATCTGTATTCTTGATGGCGATTAGTTCATAGGCTTTCTCTTCGTAGAAATCGCAATCAATCAGCGCCTGTATTACCTGCGTTTCCAGATGTTTTGATACCAGTACCTCTACCTTCACCTCCCCTACCCACTTCCTTTCGCCACCCGCCTCGCCAATAACAGGATTTGCATCTGCCCCCGGCCTGAAGGTACCATTACCATCTGTATTGAAGCTACACTCAGCATAGTTGCCAATATGGCCAGCGCCGGCTGCAAACAGGGCTTCACGGAGCTTATCGGCATGAGTTACGGGTGCGTATGTGTATAGTTTGCTGAGTGTATCGCTTCGCTGGGAGAGGATGGAGGTATTCTTCAGCCCTAGTTTTTCAGCAATCTTGGCATTTACCCCGTTGTACATATTATCGAGGTTGGTATGGGCTGCGTAGATAACAATATCATTCTTAATAGCCTTGTGTATAATACGCTCTACATACGTGCGACCGGAGAGGCGCTTTATACCCGAAAAAATAAGGGGATGGTGCGCCACGATCATATTGCAACTACGCTCCATAGCCTCCTCGAGTATGGCTTCTGTTACATCGAGCGTGAGCAATACGCCATTTATAGCCTGTAAGGGATCGCCAACCTGCAATCCGCTATTATCATAAGACTCCTGGTATATAACAGGGGCAGCCACTTCTATTACTCGTATTATATCTTTTGCCAGCATAAGTAAAATTTACATAACCCTAGGGAACGAACTAAATATCACATAGGATTAACAATATTTTATTTTTTCAATCATTATTTTCGCACCACAAATAATAATGCTCAAAGCACGCGTATATATCATTCAGGTCTGTTGCATAATTGCACTGCTGTTCGGCTATTTTCTTAGCGACCAGCCCGACAGCCTATCTGTTATGCACTTTGACCCATCGCATCCTTCCGTTATCAATGAGGGTACCAAAACTAACGGGAATACCGCTGCTTTGCAAATATCAGAGTCATCGACAAACAATCCGGGCCGTAAGAGCAATGTGCCAAAGTACATAAGTTATGAGTTGGTGTTACCCATAAAACCTTCATTACCAGTGTTTTTTGCAACTGAAGTAGTGTACCATTCTCTTCTGTCTGAAAATTACGATTATTTATTCTTTAAGGATATCAATCCTCCGCCCCCCAAGGCTTGCTAATTGTCGTACATCTCTTTTATTGAGATGTAATTTACTTCAAGATATCTAACCATAAAAAACTATTGCATGTATAAAAAAATGCTTGCAAAATGTATGTGCCTCATATGCATATGCCTTTTGCAAACTAAGACATACGCCCAACAAACAAACTACACAGCAACTGCCGATACATTAAAGCTTGACATAAAGCAGGCTGAAAAAATGTTTCTCGATAATAATCTGCAACTACTTGCGCAGCACTATAATATACAATCGAGCCAGGCGCTGGTAGAGCAGGCGAAGAAATGGGACAATCCCATACTTAATACCGACCAGAACGTATACGCTAACAACCACTTTTTCGAACATGGCACGGATGCCGCGGGTAATCCGCAGGGGGAAGTATACGTACAGGTACAGCAAATAATAAAGACAGCGGGAAAACGCGGGAAACAGATAGCCCTGGCCCGTACAGGCGTTAACCAGGCAGAATGGGAATTCAAAGCCACTATGCGCACCCTGCATCTGACACTTGTTACTGACTTCTATACCATAGCACAACTGCAAGGGAATGCAACACTTTATGAGGACAATATGCAACGCCTTACAAAACTGGTGAGCGCAATGCAGGCACAGTACAACACAGGTGACATAGCAAAGAAGGAATATCTGCGTGTACAGGCACTCACTGTAAGCCTGCAGCAGGATATGGTGGATAACGCAAAGAGCCTTGAAGATGTGCAGTCTGAAATAAAAACACTACTGCGCATTACTGGTAATACATTTATACAACCTACGGTAGATGAGATAAATGTGACACAACCGGATATGGCCATTGTGGAACTGATAGACACCGCGAAGATGTACAATACCGACTATCAGCAGGAAGTATATGAGTTGCAATACCAAAAGCAGAACCACTCACTACAGAAAGCACTGGCGGTACCCGATGTAACCTTTGGACCTGAATTTGACCAGGCAGCGAACTATGCACCAAACTACGTTGGACTGGCAATATCATTGCCACTGCCTGTATGGGACAGGAATCAGGGGAATATAAAATCATCGAAGTACCAGGTGAAGCAGGAAGAAGCAAATCTGCAACAAGCGGATGTGAAGTTGCAAAACGATGTGATGAATGCGTATAAAAAGCTGCTCTTCACGTTACAGCTTAGCTCGAGCAGCAACAAGCAGTTTTACAAGGACTACTACCAGATATACAATAACATCGTAGACGCTTATGACAAGCGGCAGATAAGCCTGCTGGAATTCCTCGACTATTTTAGCGACTATGAAAATACGCGCGAACAGGAACTGGAGCAAGCACTGAACCTGAGGATAGCAAAAGAAAACCTCAACGACGTTGTAGGAATAGACATTATACACTAATTCAAAATCACTCGATAATAAAATGAAACAGGCAATAGTATTATCATTATTAACGATCACCCTTTTTACCGCGTGCAAGCATAAGGAAGAAGAAGTGGCTACCAATCAGAAATTTGTACTGAGCGATACCATGATGCACATGATAGAAATAGACACGGTGCGCAGCTGTAACATCGCAGATGAATTATCGCTGAGCGGAGAGGTAAGCTCTAATGAAAACAACGTGGTGAAGATATTCCCGCGCAGCAGCGGTCAGGTAGTAACGTCAAACGTATCGCTGGGGGATAAGGTGAGCAAGGGACAGGTACTGGCAGTAATAAAAAGCTCGGACGTGGCAGGAAATTACAGCGACCTGAGCAGTGCAAACTCTGACCTGGCGATAGCCAAAAGGCAGATGGACAATGCAGCAGCTCTATATAAGAACGGTATCAGCAGCGAACGTGAGTATCTTGAAGCAAAGGAGAATTATAACAAAGCCGTAGCGGCCAAGGGCAAGGTGCAGTCTGTCATCAATATTAACAGCGGTGGCAAGGCAAGCGAAACAGGGCAGTATACTGTTACATCGCCAATAGATGGGTATGTGATAGAAAAGAAGATAGCAGCCGGTTCTTTCATTCGTCCTGATATGGGTGATAACCTGATGACAATATCTGACCTGAAAAATGTATGGGTATATGCGAATGTTTATGAGGCGGATATTCCTAAGATAAAAGAAGGTTATAGTGTGCGCGTGATACCAATGTCTTATCCGGACAAGGTGTACACAGGTAAGGTAGATAAAGTAAGCCAGGTACTGGACCCGCAAAGCAAGGCAATGAGAGTGCGCGTATCGCTGGATAACAAGGACATGCTGCTGAAACCTGACATGTTTGCCCGAGTGATAGTAAGCAACCAGGAAGGCAGTACGGCAACGTGTATACCAACATCGGCACTGATATCGCAAGATGGCAAGAATTATGTGATCGTGTACAACGGCAAGGATGACGTTAAAGCGGCAGAAATAAATATTCTAAAGACTGTCAACGACAGAACATTCATCAACAGCGGGCTTGAGGTAGGCCAGCGGGTAATAACGAAAAATCAGTTACTCGTATTCGGCCAGTTAATACAGCAATAAACATTATTCATTAACGCCTCAAAACATTTTTAACACATGAACAAACTAATCCAGCGGATAATATATTTTTCGCTACGGCATAGATACTTTGTTTTCTTTCTCACGGGCCTGCTGGCAGTGATAGGTTACATCTGCTACCGCGATACACCGATAGAAACATTCCCCGATGTTACCAATACACAGATCATCATCATTACACAGTGGCCGGGCCGCAGTGCTGAGGAGGTAGAGAAATTCGTTACCATACCCCTCGAGACCGCGCTTAACTCTGTACAAAGTAAGACGAGCCTTCGTTCTACATCATCCTTCGGGCTGTCTTACATACGTCTGATATTTGATGATAATATCGATGACGCGTTCGCGCGGCAGCAGGTATTTACAAGGCTGGGCAACGCCGACCTGCCCGATGGAATTTCGCCGGAAGTAGAACCACCTTACGGGCCTACCGGAGAGATATACCGCTATACCTTAGAGAGTAAAGTAAAAAACATACGTGAGCTAAACACGATACAGGAGTGGATACTGGACAGGCAGTTCAAATCAATACCAGGTGTAGCGGATGTGAATACATTCAGCGGCGGTGAAAAGATATACGAGATACGTGTAAACCCAAGCAGCATTACTAACTATGGTCTTACATCGCTGGATGTATTCAATGCCGTAGAACGCAGTAATATCAATGTGGGCGGTGACGTACTGGAAAAGAACGGACAAGCATTCATAGTGCGAGGCATAGGGTTGCTGAACGATATCGATGAGATCAACAATGTTATCGTTACCAATCTGAATGGTGTACCTATACTTGTAAAGAACATAGCCACCGTTGTGGAAACAGAAAAACCACGACTAGGTGATGTGAAGAGAGATGGTGAGGAAGACGCGGTAGAGGGCATCATAGTGATGCGCAAGGGCGAGAATGCAGCTGAGGTGCTGGATGGCATACACAAAAAAGTGGCCGACCTCAATGATAACGTGTTGCCAAAGGATGTGAAGATAGTACCATTCTACGACCGTACCACGCTGATGGATTTTGCCACACATACGGTGATACATAACCTGCTGGAAGGTATTGTACTCGTAACGCTCATCGTACTCATATTCATGGCCGACTGGCGCACCACACTTATAGTAGGTATCATCGTGCCGCTTTCATTATTGTTTGCCTTTATGCTGATGCGCATAAAAGGCATGACCGCAAACTTGTTATCGATGGGGGCGGTGGACTTCGGTATCATCATTGACGGTGCCGTGGTGATGGTGGAAGGGCTGTTCGTGGCCCTCGACCACAGAGCAAAAGAAGTGGGCATGGAGCGGTTCAACAAACTCGCAAAATTGGGCCTATTTAAGAACGTAGGTACAGAAATGGGTAAGGCCATATTCTTTTCTAAAATCATTATCCTTACCTGCCTTATACCCATCTTCGCGTTCAAGAAGGTGGAGGGTAAGATGTTCTCGCCACTGGCATACACACTTGGCTTTGCATTGCTTGGCGCGCTGATACTTACACTTACACTTGTGCCAGCATTGTCGAGTATATTGCTGCGTAAGAATGTGCGGGAAAAACATAATCCTATCGTGGCGTTCTTTGAGAACTCTATAGGCCGTGCATTTAAGTGGGTGTATGCGCATCAGCGAACGAGTATCATCGTAGCGGTATCGATAATGATAGTTACGTTCTTCTCTGCTAAATTCTTAGGCTCTGAATTCTTACCCGACCTGGATGAAGGGGCACTATGGGTAAAGGGGCAATTGCCAATGAGCGCATCGCTGGAGCAATCGAATGATGTAGCCCGGAAAATGATGACCATTATTGCAAAATTCCCCGAGGTGAGCCACTCACTGGCACAAATAGGGCGAACAGTAGATGGTACTGACCCGAAAGGATTCTTTAACGTGGAGATAGCCGTGGACCTTAAAACTAAAGATAAATGGCCAAAGGGTGTAACTACGGAAAGCCTGATAGATGACATGAATAAGCAGCTCAGCAAGCTGCCTGGTATATTGCTTAACTATTCGCAGCCCATACGCGACAACGTAGATGAGGCCGTAGCCGGTGTACCTGCATCTTTAGTTTGTAAGATCTATGGTAAGGATTTTAAGAAGATGGACTCTCTTGCCAATGAGGTACAGGATACCCTATCGCACATACAAGGCGTAGAAGATCTGGGAGTATTGAGAAATCTTGGTCAGCCTGAGTTCCGTATAGAACTCGACCAGCAGAAGATGGCCCTGTATGGAGTGAGCATAGCCGATGCCAATGCCGTAATAGAAATGGCAATAGGCGGTAAGGCTGCCACACAGCTTTACGAGGGTGAGCGCAAATTTGATATACGTGTACGCTATGATAAAGAGTACCGTAATACGGAGGATAAGATATTACAACTGATGATACCTACCCAGAACGGTTCGAAGATACCGCTGAAGGAAATAAGTGCCACGAACGTGCTTACAGGTGCATCATTCATCTACCGCGATAATAATGAGCGCTTTATTCCCGTTAAATTCTCGGTACGTGGCCGCGACCTGGGCAGCACCATTGCCGAGGCACAGCGCAAAGTAGCTAAAGGTGTAAAGTTACCAAGAGGCTATAGCATGACATGGAATGGGGTATTTGAAAACGCGGAGCGCGCATCAAAGACACTTGCCAATGTAGTACCGATATGCCTTGTAGCTATATTCCTGATATTGTTCATCACTTATGGCAATGCAAAAGATGCATTGCTGACGATCATGAACGTGCCATTCGCATTGATAGGTGGTATACTGGCATTGCATATTACAGGTATGGATTTCAGTATCAGTGCCGGTATAGGCTTTATTGCCCTATTCGGGGTTTGTATACAGAACGGGGTGATACTCATCAGTGTATTCCGTAAAAACCTCGATGAAAAGATGACGCTACATAAGGCCATAGAGCATGGCGTGCATACACGTATACGCCCCGTGGTGATGACGGCGCTGATGGCTGCCATAGGGCTACTACCAGCGGCAATAAGCACGGGTATAGGCTCTGAAACCCAGAAGCCACTGGCTATAGTAGTGATAGGAGGGCTTATCACCTCTACACTGCTAACGCTGCTGATACTACCGGTCATCTATGCACGTGTATACAACCTGATACACAAACGCGAGAACAGGAAGTTGCTGCGCAAAATGGGCGTCATAAGCCAGACACCCGATACACTGAATAAATAGATAAAATGTATTCCCGGAACGGATGGCCACATGTAGATGAGGCCATCCGTTCTGCTTTATAGGGCGATAAGGTTTAATTTTTGTCTTTTGTCCTTACCTAATCTACCTTTACACCTCTTATGACGCTTGAAAACCTGAAAGAAATGCGGGAGCGGGTACTGCACCTGCACCGTTTTTTACGCATAGATGACCGCCTCGCCAAAATAGACAGGGATAAGCAGATGACGCTAAGTCCCGGTTTCTGGGATGATAATACCCGGGCAACTGCTATCCTGAAGGAAATAAAGATAGATGAATACTGGGCAGCCCTATATAATAATGCATCGGGGGCGGTGGAAGACTTTGCAGTAATATTTGAATTCTGGAAAGAGGGCGAGGCACTTGAAGAAGAAGCACAGGGAGCTTATGATAACGCTATAAAAGTACTTGATGAATTGGAGTTCAAGAGTACACTCAATGAACCCGAGGATGAGATGCCTGCGGTAATGACCATCAATAGCGGTGCAGGTGGTACGGAGAGCCAGGACTGGGCTGAGATGCTACTGCGTATGTACCGCATGTATGGCGATAAGCAGGGCTGGAAAGTAAGCGAGATAGATGTACAATACGGCGATGGCGCAGGTATAAAGCAAGCCACACTGGAATTTGACGGTGCATTTGCTTATGGGTTATTAAAGGCGGAGAGTGGCGTGCACAGGCTGGTACGTATATCACCATTTGATAGTAACGCGCGCAGGCATACATCGTTTGCATCTGTATTTGTGTATCCATTGATAGATGATACGATAGAGATAAAAATAAACCCCGCCGACCTTGAATGGTCGTTTTACCGCTCGGGCGGTAGTGGGGGGCAGAATGTAAATAAAGTAGAAACGGCAGTGCGCCTGAAACACGGCCCCAGCGGAATTATTGTAGAATGCCAGCAGGCACGTACGCAAGGCGAGAACAGGGAGAAAGCAATGGCCATGCTACGCAGCCAGCTCTATGAAGAAGAGATGCGCAAAAGGCAGGAAGTGCTGAATGCCACCAACAGCACCAAAAAGAAAATAGAATGGGGCTCGCAGATACGCAGCTATGTCTTCCACCCGTATAAGATGATAAAGGATCACCGTACCGACCACGAAGTAGGTAATGTGCAGCCTGTGATGGATGGAGAGATAGGTGACTTTATAAAGGCATACCTGATGATGATGAAGAGTGAGGCCTGATAATAGATAGTAGATAGTTAATTGATAAAAGTGTGGTGACAGAACTATGAGTATAGAACAACAAAATGTAAAGAAGAAGAAATTTGATGTGGGATTGCTTCGCCGCCTGTTCCGTTTTACAGGCCCGTACAAGAAGACATTATATTTCGCAATGATAATGTCGGTAGTGCTGGCGGCGTTTTCTCCTGTGCGTCCCTTTCTTATACAGTATTCTGTTGACAAATATGTAAAACTACCGGACGCTACCCATACAGCAAGTCATTTGCTTACCATGCTAATATGGATAAGCGTAGCACAGTTTGGTATTGTTATCATTGAGAGCTTTTTACGCTTCTGGTTTACCTACCGCACTAACTGGTTGGGGCAGACGGTTGTGAATGACATACGCAAAGCTGTCTTTAAAAAAATACTTTTCCAGGACATCTCTTTTTATGACAACACACCAATAGGCACACTTACCACACGTACCATTAATGATATAGAGTCCATCAACGATGTTTTTTCAGAGGGGATCATTTCCATCGCTGCCGACCTGCTAACCATCTTGTTCTTAATGGCTGTGATGTTTTACACCGACTGGCGCCTGACGCTTATCTGCCTTATACCATTACCTATACTCGTACTTGCTACTTACTGGTTCAAGGAAGCGGTGAACAAATCGTTTCAACGGGTGCGTAACGCAGTGGCGGCATTGAACGCATTTGTACAGGAACACCTTACGGGTATGTACATTGTACAGGCGTTCGCAGCCGAGCAGCGTGAAATGGGCAAATTCAAAGACATCAATAAAGAGCATCGTAATGCCAACATAAAGGGCATATTCGCCTACTCCGTTTTTTTTCCTGTTGTTGAAATTGTCTTAGCTGCTTCATTGGGGTTATTGGTATGGTATGGCGCTGCAAGATTATTGCATTACAATGTTACACCGGGTATCATCATAGCATTTGTTATGTACATCAACCTGATGTTCCGCCCGCTGCGTATGATGGCTGATAAGTTTAACGTATTGCAGATGGGTATCATTGCGGGTGAGCGCGTATTTACCGTACTGGACAGTAGCGAGTTTCTTGATAATAACGGTACCATAAAAGCGGACAACATTAAAGGTACCGTAGAGTTTAAAAATGTACACTTCAGCTACAAGCCGGGTGTTCCTGTTTTAAAGGGTGTTTCGTTTGAGCTTAACGCGGGGGAAACAATGGCAGTAGTAGGCCATACGGGTGCGGGCAAAACATCGATCATAAGCATCCTTAACCGGCTGTATGAGATACAGGACGGGCAGATACTCATTGATGGCCGCGATGTAAAAGAATATGACATTTATAGCCTGCGCGAACATATAGGCATCGTGCTGCAGGATGTATTCCTTTTCTCCGGCACCATTGCCGATAATATAACGCTACGTAATAAAGACATCCCTCTGGAAAAAGTAGAACGCGTGGCAAAAATGCTGGGCATCCACGACTTTATTATGCGTCTGCCGGGTGGCTACTTATTCAACGTAATGGAGCGTGGCAATACTTTATCGCAAGGGCAACGGCAGTTATTATCGTTCGCGCGTGCATTGTTGTACGATCCGTCCATACTGATACTGGATGAGGCGACATCATCAGTAGACAGCGAAAGCGAGCAACTGATACAGCATGCTATTGATACATTGATAAAGGGCCGCACGTCCATCGTTATCGCCCATCGCTTATCTACCATTCGCATGGCCGACAAGATCATTGTTATGGACAAGGGCAACATCATAGAACGCGGCAACCACAATTCCCTGATAGCCGATGAGGGTGCATACTATGAACTATACACCGCTGTGGAGCAGAAGAAAGTACAGGAAGTACTGTAACTTACTTTACATGCTTATCGAGCCAGTCGCTCATAGTCTGTAAGGCTATGGGAGCTACAGTTTCTTCTAGTTGCTGATATTCGCTAAATGTACAGGTATGGCACGTCTGGAAAAGATGATTCAATCCCGGCATCAGCTTTATTTCATAATCTTTCGACTTGCTTTTCGCTAAGGCTTCACGCAAACCTTGCAAGTTATTTTTTGCTACAACTTGCATATCCTTGTCACCGTTCATAGCAAGTACTTTGCAGGATATTTTTTCAAGATCTGACTCAGGGTCGTAGCCAAGGAAGTAATGCCACCAAGGGTGGGCAAATAATTTTGTTATCAGGTCTATATAAGCGGCCTCGGATGTTTCGTCGTGAATACCGGTAATAGACACTACAACCGGCCCAGGTGTTTTGTATTTCCAGTCTTTCACCTCTTCTGTTATAGCAGTACGCAACCTGTCGGAATCACCGATAGAAATGGCAGTATGTACCATCTTACTATACAGCACCAGGTATTTATCAATGCTTACCTGGCTTATGCCCTTTGTTTGCAATAACGCACCATTTTGCTCGGTCATAAGCTGTGCTATCTTTTCGCCCGGCCCTGCCATCATTATAATAAAATCCACATTTTTATTTTCCGCCGCCATCATTTCGGCTATCATACCGCCTTCGCTATGGCCCAGCAGTCCTGCTTTTTTCTTATCTACTTCTTTACGCGACAGCAGGTAGTTAAAACTTACGGTCGCATCATTTGCAAAATCTCTCGTGGTGGCATGGTGTACCTCTCCTGTTGTCTGCCCCATACCGCGGTCATCGACACGCAATACTACGTAGCCCTTATTAGTAAGATAATCGGCTATTACAGCAAATGGTTTGTGGCCTAGCAATTCTTCATCTCTATTCTGCTGACCAGAGCCTGTTATCAATAATACAGCAGGAAATGGGCCATCACCCTTTGGTATTGTTATCGTAGCGCCGTAGCGTATACTGCTATCGGCGTTGTAATAAAGCAAATCTTCACTGGTATAATTAAATGGCGGTTTGGGGTTTTGCGGCCGCTTAGGCCCATCGTCTTTTCCGCCGCCCCTGCTCATGGTCATTGCGTGCATCCCGCCTTGTATCCATACGCCGGTTATTTCGTCATTTGTTGTGAATGTACCTCTGAATTGGGCTTTGATAACCGCCATTGCAATGATAGCTGTATCGCCAGATAACGTAACGGAAGAGCATGGCTTTTCATATACTCCCTGTGCGGGGCTATCCCATGTACCGGACATAGCACCACTACCTGCATCTTTTATATGCATTACCAATGTTAGCTTAGCGCCGTTCACATCAAGTGTACCATGCCAGTCGCCAACAAGTGAATACTGCGCGGAACAATTAAGTACTGACAAGAGCGCGGTGAAAAGAAGAAGTATGTTTTTCATATCGGAGCTATTAGTTGTTAGTGTTTTTTATATCTGGGTTTGCTTGTTCTTTTCTGTATAATATATATGAGTAGGCAATAGGGACAACTACCATAATTCCTACAAATACGCGAATAATAGTTGAAGTCATATACTGTGGCATTGCTATGCCTACTATCGTAAAACATAAACCGCCTATGAACCATATCTTACCAGCCAGTTGGTGCGTTTTACGCCAGTTATAATCACTATTCAATGTCCACGGTATTCGTATTCCGGCAAAATAGTTTGGTTTCAGGTTGTGCATCACATTCCCTAAAAAAGCGAATAACAATCCTATAAGACAGAACATTGCCTTAGTCAATTCATAGCCTTTTGCACAGGCGAGAATTACTATAAAGTTTATTGCAAGGAGAAATAATGTGATCCCAATAGCTAATTTGTTGAAAACAGGAGCAGATGGCTTACCCGAGCGTTTGGGATCGACTTTGCTTATATACTGCATTAAAAAGTAGCAAGATATTGTTACGCCTGCTATTAAGACCACTCCCATCAATAAGGTCGATTTATCGCCATAACGGTTGGGGCCGTTAACACCAAAGTGTGTTGGAACTGTTTGTGGTACCGTATTCCATATCATTGCCAAATAAGCCAATGGCAATAAAGAAAGCAATGTATAGAAGCTGTGTTTGAGTAGTGTATTTTTCATAAAAAGTGAAGTTTTATAATGCTATTTTGATTTGAATTGCATGAACCATTTCACGATCTCGTCTACAACAGTTGTATTCAATGAATAAGTAATGAACTGCCCTTGCTTCTCCGCATCAACCAAGCCCGCCTGTTTCAGCAGATCGAGATGATGAGATATGCTGGGCTTGCTGATGGCAAAATGATCGGCGATGTCGCCGGCGGTCATGTCCTTTTTTCGCAGCAGTTCCAGTATCTCCCGCCGTGTGGCATCGTTCAAAGCTTTGAACAAAATGTTCATTCGGTAATTATATATTTAGACAAATGTCTAAATACTATTTTACATAACAAAGCCCATTAACAAAAAATCCCGAAGCGATCTGCTTCGGGATAATGAAAAGAATATGACGGGTAGCTTTATGCTACGGTTACTTTCTCGTTTACAATTTCAAGTGCCTTCTTTACCATATTCTTAGAGCCTATAAATATAGGTGTGCGCTGGTGTAGCTCTGATGGCTCTATATCCAGTATGTTACCATCGCCATAACTAGCTACCCCACCCGCTGCTTCAATAAGAAAAGCCATAGGGTTACACTCGTATTGCAGTCGCAATTTACCTTTTGGCGAGCTACTATCAGCAGGGTACATAAATATGCCGCCCTTTATCAGTGTGCGGTGCATATCAGCTACCATAGAGCCTATATAGCGATGACCATACGGCCTGTCTTCTTCCTTATTGCTTTCCATACAGTAGTTCAGGTATGTCTTCATACCCTCGCTCAGCTTTACGGTATTGCCCTGGTTGATAGAGTATATCTTACCATCAGCAGGAATCTTTATATTGGGGTGTGACAAGCAAAACTCACCGATCGATGGCTCAAGTGTAAAACCATTGACGCTAAGCTTTGTAGCATATACCATCATGGTGCTGGAGCCGTAAATGATATAACCGGCAGCCATCAGTTTGTTACCGGCCTGTAAAAAATCTTCTTTGGTAACGGGCTGGCCCAGCTCACTCACCCTGCGGTATATAGCAAAGATGGTGCCTATAGGCGCGTTCACATCTATATTGGAAGAACCATCGAGCGGATCGAAGAGCACTACGTATTTTGAATTAACAGAGAAGGAATCATCATAGCAAAGATGATTATCGTTTTCTTCTGATGCAACACCCGCACAATCGGCGCTGTTCTTCAGCACATTTATCAGCGTATCGTTGGCAAATATGTCCAGCTTCATCTGTTCTTCACCCTGTACATTGGTAGCGCCATGCTTACCAAGTATATCGGCAAGACCTGCCTTCAGCACTTGTTGATTGATCAGTTTACCAGCAAGGCCTATGTCCCTGAGCAATGCAGATAATTCTCCGGTTGCCTGTGGGAACTGCCTCGTTTCGCGGATGGTAAACTCATCCATCGTTATTAATTTCTTTTGCGCCAGCATTATAGTATATGGTTGATTATTAATGCAAAAATAATGATAAGGAACCAAACCACACCATCATATAGTGCTTAAGTTGGCGTTATGGCTTAATTTCATACATCAGACACAGAAAATGGATAAACGTTTTAACGTACGTGTGTACGGGATATGGGTACAAGACGGCAAACTGCTGGTAAATGATGAGCTGATACGAGGCCGGAAGGTGATTAAACTGCCCGGTGGCGGCCTCGACTGGGGCGAAGGCGCTATAGACTGCCTGAAACGGGAATGGAAGGAGGAGCTGGATATAGATATCGAAGTACTATCACACTTTTACACAACCGATTTTTTCCAGGCATCAGCATTTGACAATTCACAAGTAATAAGTATTTACTATGCGATAGCAGCTACCGTACCAGACACCCTCACAAACCTGGTAGAAGGCGAAAGAACCTACTGGATGGACGTACACGAGGTAACAGAAAATACCTTTACACTGCCCATAGATAAAGTGGTGGGCAGGATGCTACAGGAGCAGTATGGTGATAAATTGTAACCGCGTATAAACATTGTTAATACACCTATCACCATAAGCAGCCGTAGACATATTATATTTGCGGCTAATTATGAAATTACTTCTCCAATATCTAAGTCGCTATAAATGGCTTATTGTTATAGGCCTTATACTCGCTGCCATCAACCAGCTATTCTCTTTACAGGATCCGAGGTACACGGGTATACTACTCGATCATTTTATTACGCACCCGCATACTATAAACCCAACCGGCAAACCACCGGTTATAGACCGCGGCCAAAATGATTACCTGATGGGTGCCCTGAAAATAATAGGGATACTGATAGGTGTGGCCATGGTATCACGTATTGCAAAGGCGTTTCAGGATTATGTGATAAATGTGGTGATACAAAAACTGGGTGCCCGTATGTATACAGACGGACTGAAACATGCATTGCAACTACCTTTTCAGGATTTCGAAGACCAGCGTAGCGGTGAAACATTATCAATACTCCAAAAGGTACGCCTCGATTGCCAGGCGTTCATCAATTCATTCGTGAACGTACTGTTCTCTACCATTGTAGGTCTTGTGTACGTGATGATATACGCCTATAGCATTAACCCATGGCTGATACCTGTATATCTCGGCGGTTCTATATTACTTGCATTACTTACCAGCCTGTTGAGTAAAAGAATAAAAGGCGTGCAAAAGTCTATCACTTACGAAACCAATGCACTTGCAGGTTCTACTACGGAATCACTCAGGAATATAGAACTGGTAAAAAGCCTCGGCCTTACAGGGCAGGAAGTGCGCAGGCTGAACCTTACTACTATTAAAATATTACAACTGGAGCTTAGAAAAGTGCGCAGCATACGCTCTATATCTTTTGTGCAGGGTACGTTTGTAAATTTTATGCGCCAGTGCATTGTGTTCTCACTTGTGTATTTTGTATTTAAAGGTTCAGTAACGCCGGGCCAGTATCTGACGCTGATGTTCTATTCATTCTTCATCTTCGGTCCATTGCAAGAGTTGGGTAATGTTATTATTACCTATCGTGAGGCAGAGGCATCATTGAATAACATGCAAAATCTACTGAAACGCCCTATAGAATTCCGCCCTGATAACCCGGCCGTTATTAACGACCTGCAAACACTTAAGTTCAGTGACGTTACCTTTCAGCATACTAGCGCCACACGCCCGGCCCTTGAAGGTATTTCGTTCGAAGCGCATCGTGGTGAAACAATAGCCTTCGTAGGCCCATCGGGCAGTGGTAAAACAACGCTTGTGAAGCTTATGGTTGGCTTATACCATCCTATCAAGGGGCACGTATATTATAACGAACATGATGAAAAGGCTATCGACTATGATGCGATGCGCCACAACATAGGCCTAGTGTCGCAAGACCCACAGTTGTTCTCGGGCACGATAAAGGAAAACCTTTTGTTCGTAAACCCATCAGCAACCGACGAGCAGATAAATAATGTACTACAGCAGGCATCTTGCCAGAATCTATTGGCACGTGCTGAAAAAGGCATCCATACTATGATCGGCGAGGGCGGCCTAAAACTGTCGGGTGGTGAAAGGCAACGTATATCTATAGCACGGGCGCTGCTGCGCAATCCGCAACTGATGATATTTGACGAGGCCACCTCCGCACTCGATTCACTGACCGAGGAAGAAATATCACAAACCATACGCAGTATTACTACACAGCGCCAGTATATAACACTAATGATAGCGCACCGACTTTCCACCATCATGCATGCCGATCGCATCTATGTGTTGGAAAAAGGCAACATCATAGAGACGGGCACCCATGAGGCGCTACTCGAAGAAAAAGGCCTTTACTACGCTATGTGGCGCCAGCAGATAGGCGAGCGTAAACCGATGCCCGCGCTGGCAAAATAATTTATACGTGCTGAGTTTGGCTAAAGCCTGATAATTAAGCTTTTTATACCTCCAACCTAAAGGTTGGAGGTATTTTTTTGTGGGTGCCTTAGATTTATGCTCCCTATTTTGGAACAGACAGTTATCACATTGTTATATTCCATCACATTACCGCATTAAATTTGCACCTCTCCGCATTATCACATTTTCCACATTCAAACCCTACCTTTGCGCCAAATCACGACTTTTCCATGCGTTATCTTTCATTTGCCGCACTTTTATCTGTTATACTATTTGCATCATGCACACAAACCCGTATGAAAGATCATACTGAATGGGGCAAGTATTTTACGGATAATGGCATTAATGATAAAAACGCGTGCTTTATCATGCGCGATAATAACCATGAGTCGATGCATTTTTTTAATAAGGAGCGCTGCATACAACGCTTTCTCCCTGCCTCTACTTTTAAGATATTTAATTCGCTCGTAGCATTAGAAACCGCTGTGGCGCCTGACGACCAGTTGCTCATTGTATGGGACAGCATAAAGCGCCGCCCTGAATGGGATAAGGATATGACCATGCGCGAGGCCTTCAGAGTAAGCTGCTTACCATATTACCAGGAGATAGCCCGCCGCATAGGCCCAGCGCGTATGAAACATTATATAGATACTGTGAAGTATGGCAACATGACAATGGGCGGCGCCATAGATAACTTTTGGCTCAATAATACACTACAGATAACGCCTGATGAACAAGTAGGCTTCCTGAAAAGGATGTATTTCTACGAATTGCCCTTCTCTGAGCGCAGCCAGCGTATCGTAAAGACCATGATGCTGCGTGAAGAAACACCCACTTACAAACTATATTATAAAACAGGTACAGGTAATGTAGGCGACAGCACTATCTACTGGGTAGTAGGCTTCGCGGAGCGCATACAGCATGTAAAAGAAGATAAGGACGCTATGAATAAGGCCGACATACGCATGTACCCTTATTTCTTTGCTGAGAATTTTCAGCTACCCACATCCGATACATCTAAAGACTGGATGAAAACTCGCATAGATATACTACACAGTGTACTGAAGTCGTACGGAGCGATTGATTAATCAATTCGACAATTAGATAACTGGTTAACCAGCAAGAACATTACAGCATTGACAAATTGCCAAGTTAAAACAACTGCTTCAATACATTGTAAATGACCTGTGGCTTGCCGAGGGTGTAGAAATGCAATACCGGCGCTTTCTGTTTCAGCAGATCGCGACATTGATGCAACAGCCACTCCTCGCCTACCTTATCACAGTCAGCCTCAGTCTTTGCTTTTATCATAGCATTGGTAAGGTCTATAGGTACTTCCACATTAAATATGCTTGGTATCATAGTTAACTGGCGTTTGCTGGTAAGTGGTTTTAGTCCCGGTATGATGGGAACATTAAGGCCATGCTCTGCACAATGCTTTACATAGTTGTAATAATGCTTGTTGTCGAAGAACATCTGCGTAGTTACATAACCCGCGCCCAGCTCTATCTTACGCTTCAGGTATTGGATATCCATGTCCATATTCGGCGCTTCAAAATGTTTTTCAGGGTAGCCGGCCACACCTATACAAAAATCAGTTTTGACACCATCTATGATATCCTCTTCCATGTAATGACCATTATTAAGCGTCACTACCTGTTTTACGAGGTCTTCGGCATAGCGATGGCCATTAGGATGGGGCGTAAAGAATTTTTCATTCGCAGCTGCATCACCACGTAAAGCCAGTACATTTTTCACACCCAGGAAATGTAGATCTATCAGCGCGTTCTCTGTCTCTTCCTTGCTGAAACCACCGCATATCAAGTGTGGTATAGCCTCTACTTTATACTTATTCATCAGTGCGGCACAGATACCTACTGTGCCGGGGCGCTTGCGTATCTCTACACGCTCAAAGTTGCCATCAGCACGTTTCTTATACACCTGCTCTGCACGGTGATAGGTAACATTCACGAATGATGGCTTGAACTCCATCAGCGGATCAAGATTGTTATATATAGATTCAATACTCTTGCCCTTGGTAGGCGGCAGTATCTCCAGCGAAATTATAGTGTCTTTGGCCTGGGCCAGGAGTTCTGTTACTTTCATTATGAAACAAAAATAGAATAAATAATGCAAGGTAACGACACTCGCATTTTTCAGTGCTTAGAAATCTCAGCTACAGTTTCACCACAGCCTGCTTGTGTAATATATTTCCTGATGCATCTGTTATTATCAGCCAGTACATACCGGGCACCAATCCGTTAAGTGATAGGGTTTCCGTATTTCCCATCCACTCTATATTTTTCAATATAACGTTTTGCCCACCGGCATTGATAAGCCTTAAAGATATTGGCGTGCCGCTTGTAATATCAGCAGCTATATGTAGCTGGTCGGCAACGGGATTGGGATATACAACAACGGTTGGTTGCACGGCAATATTATTAACGCCTGTTGTTTTCGTATACGTTTCATAATAATAATAATCCATGATTTGCGCTGTATCAGAATAGGCGCCTGTCACCATGCTCGCATCAAAATTGAATGGGTAGGTAAACTCAGTTACAGGTTCATTATAAGCATCGTATACTAAAGCGATATAGTTCTTGGCCAGATAGTCGCCAAACTGGTCGGTCTCAGCAGTATACAGCGTGTCTGGCAGACCAGCTGCAGATATATGCCTGGTGGTCCAGCTGATATCATAAATGTCGCCATCTTCATACTGCCTTTCCAGGTTGTAAGTAAAGAAGTTATACCCTGTGGTATATCCAAATGTATCTACTTGCACCGTTTGCCAGCTACTCGAAATAGTATAAGAGCTTTCAGTTATTATTTGCAGTTTATTATCCGGGTAATACGCCAATGTATATTTATCCGATGGCGTCCATGTGTCGGATGATACATCATACAACCAGGAGTCCGCCTCGGTAGTATTACCTGCGCTGTTATAAGTGTACGCCCATTTTTCTTCCGGTATCCATGTACCCGCGTCATACACAAACGCGCTGTCGCCTAAGAGTTGGTGCGCTGTATTATAGGTAAATAACCTGCGCTCTACTGAATCTGATGTAAATGTAGGATCATGATCGAGATACAGAGAGGAACTGATGTTGTTATTGATATCAAATGTATTTATGCGCGTCTCATCATTGTACTCGGTAGGGTCCACAAATTTGTCCGTGTACTCGGTTATGTTGCTGTTGGCGTCATACACTATATACCTGTTATCATACTTACCAAAAGCAAATGTAAAAGGGTCTGTAGCATACAACCCGGTAGAATCGCAAAGTACATCAGGGTTGCCATTATGATGAGCATATATAAAATAGCCGGTAATACCGAGCGGATAGACCGCATCGAGTTCATAAAAAGTGTTGTAAGAAAGGTAATTCAGATTAAACTGCGAGCCCCTGCCGCCTGCATATACATAATGCATAGAATCAAAAATACTCGGGACTAAAGATATCCCCGTATCGCTATAAGTATATGAGAGGTATTCACTTTGCGCTATGAGCCGCTCGGCGATGTCAGTGGTTTTCGCAGCTGTAGATTTCGCCGGAGTTCCATCGCCTGTATTTGCGCGGATGAGCATATTGATCATTTTCTTGTCTTGCTCCTTTGTAAAATGATGATGCGGGGCGGCCAAAGAGGCGCTTGCGCAAAGGCATGCAATGACAGAGCTGATAAGTTTATTCATAAATAAGCATTTATAGATAGGTAATATAAAATCTAAACATACAATATTTATTTAGACGAAACAATTAAGGTCATTACACAGTAATATTTATCAACATATACGTCTCATTAATAAATATTAAACGTACTTTAGTACCGTGAAAAACCGCCAGTTAATATTTGCCATTGTGCAAACGTTTGGTGAATATTCCTCGTCTATAATATAGTAAAGTCGCTACTTGTGAAAAGAACCTTATTATTACTCATTTGCTGCCTCGCAATGCTTCAGTCGCAGGCGCAGTTTACTATCTCTTTAACTGGCGACCCGGTAGTTACTACAGGTTGGACCTATAGTACCGAAGCACACATTGTAGATAGTGTAGTGAATATAACTAACCCTATTGATAACCAGGCAAGCTATATTTATTACGACTCTGCGATCAACCTAACAACCTGTGCACGTTTCACTGCTGATTTTGATTTTAAGATCAAGCCAAGCGGTAGCTTATGTATCGGGGATGGCCTTGCATTCTGGTTCATCAGTAATCCGCCATCAGGCTTCGCAACCGGTGAGGGTATTGGCCTGCCTAACCATCCACATGGTTATATTATGATCCTCGATACTTATGATAATGATGGCGATGGTAATAATCCATTGGAAGTGATGTTAGGTATCAGCAGCACCAGCCTGTATAATTATACAGAAGGCTCTGCTACAGACCGCCTGGGCAGTGTTGTGCCCAATGTTTCTTTTCTTGACGATGCCACATGGCATCACTGCAAAGTAGATTACAATGCGGGAAATATAAATGTGTATTTCAATTACAGTACCACAGCCTCTATGACCGGCTACTTTGTACTCAGTAGCCTTACAGGTTATTTTGGGTTTAGCGCCAGTACGGGGGCATGCGTCAGCACGCATAGTATAAAGAACGCGCAGATTGTAGTCAATGGCATCAGCGATGCGCCTACCACTACATCGCCTGTTACCTATTGCCAGTATGCCGCGGCTGATACACTTACAGCGGTTGGCACCGGGCCAAATTTTTACTGGTACCTTGATGATACATCGGTAATAACCGCATTACCATCATCACCTACACCATCTACTACAGTTGCAGATACCACCTATTATTTTGTACGTACAGGCCTGGCTGGTTGTATCAGTCTTCCCGATTCAATAGCCGTTATCGTACTTCCTCAGCCTGCACCGCCAACGCTCGAGGGTAGCACCTTCTACTGCGCTGACTCTTTGTACACGCCGGTAACCAGCCCTGATACAGGCATACTATGGTATACTACACCTACAGGGGTCGGAACACCCGCCCCGCCTATCATCAACACAAGTGTACCCGGCACATACGAGATATACGCCACACAAACTGTTAATGGCTGTATCAGCCCGCAGGATTCTTTTACCGTATTAGTAGATACTGTACCCGCTATACCAATAATAACGGGGCAAACCGTCTATTGTCAGTACGATACCCCGACGCCTTTATCGGCCACTGGTTCTAATATAGTTTGGTATTATACTCCCGGTGGCGCGGGTACGAATTTAGTACCGGTAGTAAATACATCGGTACCAGGTGTGTACACATTTTACGCAAACCAGACAACAGGCGGTTGTACCAGCCCGCTCGACTCGATAGTGATAACAGTGAATATAATGCCTACACCACCTATTACGAGTAGTAATACACCTGTATGTTCCGGCAATACCATATTTCTAACATCATTCTCTACTCCGGGCGGCGGCACTTATAGCTGGACGGGCCCTGAAGGCTTTACATCACCACTTCAAAATCCTTCAGTAGTAGGAGTATCAACCGATGCGAGTGGGATATATGTCGTTACTACAACGCTCAACGGCTGCACATCGCAGCCGGGCTACGATACTGTAGTGGTTAATTACACGCCATCACAGCCCACAATAAGCAGTAATGCACCTATATGCGAGAACAACACACTGATGCTTTATGCTTCAGACACAACAGCAGGCGTTACCTATTCTTGGGCAGGGCCGGGAGGTTTTACATCAACCGACCAGAACCCCAGCATTCTTGACATCCCTGCGGCAACAGGTACAGGACTTTATACTGTAACAGCGACACTTGGCCTCTGCAGCAGTATAAATACACTTATTGTTACTATAGGCACACGCCCTGCCATACCTACCGTTAGCAGCAATAGCCCGGTATGCAGTGGTGATACACTCTTCCTTTTTGCAACTTCTGACCCCGGTTCTACATTTAGCTGGACAGGCCCGGTAACATTTCATACTCTATTGCAAAACCCGCAACGCGATTCTACAACTACGGATATGAGTGGCGTGTACTATGCTACCTCTTATCTTAATGGATGCGTTTCCTTGACACCAGGCGCGGATACAGTAGTGATACACCAGACTCCGGCGCCACCATGGGTAGTATATCTTACCTACTGCCAGTTTTATGATGCACCTCCACTTCAGGCTAATGGAGAGAACATTTTATGGTACCCGGTAGACACCTTAGGGGCTGTCGGCAGTACTACGATACCAACCCCACCAACAGATGTGGTCGGTGCTACATACTACTATGCATCACAAACCGTGCAGGGCTGTATAAGCGCCATAGACTCTATTAAGGTGCAGGTATGGCCAAAACCAATAGTGAGTATACTACCGACACAAGACGTAGCCATATGCCCCGGCGACAGCGTGTTACTCACCGCTGTGGACACCAATTATGTAAAAACCTATCATTGGTCGCCGCCACTGTATCTCAGCGATACTGATAAGATAACCACTATGGTGCATCCTATTACATCACAAGATTATACACTTGTAGTGACTAACCAATATAACTGCACAGATACCCAGAACAGGAATGTGACAGTACACCCCGCAGCTATTATGAACTTGGGAGACTCGGTGACGCTACACCCAGGAGAGAGTCACCAATTCGACCCGGAAACAAATTGTATGACTTTTGTTTGGTTTCCGCCACTGGGCCTGAATGATGCATATATATCTAACCCCGTAGCTATGCCGAATATAAATACAAGGTACATTGTAAAAGGTAGTACCGAAGATGGCTGCACTGTTACTGATTCAATAGACGTCAATGTAGATCCTACAACAATATTAGTAATGCCAAACGCATTTGCACCGGGCAATGGACCAAACAATGAGTTTAAAATAATAAAAGAGGGTATTGCTACCCTGAAGTACTTCCGCATCTTTAACCGATGGGGTAATAAAGTGTTTGAAACGAACGATATTAACCAGGGATGGGATGGCAACTATAATGGCAAGCCACAACCGTTGGACGTATATGTGTATGAGGTAGATGCTGTAACGAGCACTGGCAGTGAATTTGTGAAGCATGGGAATGTGACTTTAATGAGGTAGTACTTCATACTTGAATAAGGTGCATTAGATATGCCACACTTTAAAAGTGTGGCATATCTGTTTTGGGATCTTAGTGAAAATCAACTAAAGTCTTAACCGCAGGGCATTGAGGTCCCGAAAGACCTTGCAGTACTTGGACACAAAGCCACAATGACGGCGTTTAATGAGAGGGATCCCGAAATCGAATTCAATATCACTATAAGATTACAGACACTTCTAACTTTTACTTACTGCGCCAGCCAATACTTGCGCAGCAGCCATTCTGCCACAGCCACCAGCAGTATCAGGAAGAAGTACCACTTACGGTCTATAAGCGGGGCTGTTTCGCTGTTAGTTTGTATGACCGGCTTTATAGTTTCGTTGTGGGTAATGCTGTCGTAAAGCGACGCTACATTGGCAGCAGGAACCAAACTACCATTGTATTTTTTTGCAAGACCATACAGTAGCGGATAGTCGGCACCACTTTCCATAAGCTCCAGCGGCATACTTTCTACAGCAAAGGTGCCATTAGCAGCATAGTCTACACCATTATAAGTAGTTGTAGCATGATAAGTGTATGTACCACCTGCCCATATACCTAAGTTCAGACTGTAAGCATAGCCCGATTTTTCAAAAGAAAAATTCTGCTTATGCCCTGCACTGTCTGTAATGGTAAATTTTGCATCAGGTGTATTTACCTGTTCATTGTTTGCATTAAGAAGGTAGGCGTTCAGCGTTATCGCCTCTTGATCGCTCCATACATATTTTGGCAGCGCTACGGTAAATGGTTTGTCGTGATTATTTACAGCAAGAAAAGAAACCGTTTGCCGGATACATTCATCCACCACATCATGCTTCCCAAAATTCTTATACTCATACAGCCTCCAGCGCCATATACCATCACCCATCAGCATAGCGGTAGGTACACTGCCTTGCTGCAACACCCATAAAGGTGTTTGTGTAGCCCCTTGATTGGTACGCTGTGTAAAGAGTATGCTGCTGTTGGCCTTCGCCTGTACATTACCCGCAGGCACTGCCAGTGGAGGCATCTTGTCTATTACAGATTGTATATCCTGTGGCAGCGTAAATGTATTAAATGCAGTATTGAAAGAGGCCATAGCCTCTGTGCTACCGCTCATGGCCAGCTGCACATGGGTCAGATCTTGTGCAGCATTCAATGCGTGCACGTTACTCTGGTTGCCAAGTATGAACCATACGGGCTTTCTAGATGCGATGACCTGCGGCAATATGTTGCTGCGCTGCGATGGTAGGTTATGCAGTATTATTACCTGATATTCACTTAGCGATGATGGAAAATTATCAGCTGTGCAAATAGTGAGCTTGTATGTTTCAAGCCCGCTCAGCGCTTCTTTTATAGCATTCACATCAGGGTGTGGCGAGGCAGATACGATAAGTATGTTTTTCTTCTGGTCAGCCACTTCCACAAACACATCCCTGCGGTTATTGGCCGTGTTCTTCTCACCGTCTGCTACAGGTACGGTGATAATATAGTGATGCAATCCTGTCTTGGTGGCCTTTAGTGTAAACGAAACAGAATGGTCATAACGATCCGTGTGTATGGATAGTGGCTGCGATGATATAGTACTACCATCTTCCTTTACCTCTATGCTGCCATTATAATTATTGCATAGTGTGGCTATTACATCAGCACGTATCTCAAACTCACTGTTCAGCGTCACGGTCTTATTTGCATAGGCACGCAGTACAGCTATATCTTTTTGCATTGCGCTATCGCCCAGCGCCACGGTATATACCGGGCTGTGGAGCGATACCTGCTGATAGAGCGGGTTTACCCCTTCATTAAAGCGGCCATCGGTAGCCAGTATCACTGCCCCCAGATTCTGCATCCCGAAAAAATCCTGCGCCCTTGCTATTGCAGCGGCTATGTCGGTGGCGTTCTGTTTGTATTGAAAGATACTGTCGTTCTGTATCGTATTACCAAAGCCCCACTGTACTACCTTATACTTATCAGACAGCTTTGCTGTAAGGTTTTCCACGTTTTTACGATATGCTGCCGAGTCTATACCTAGTGCAATTCCTGCAGAACGGGAGTTATCCTGTAGCAGCAGTACTACAGGCTTTTCAGTAATATTCTTAGTAATAACAATAGCGGGAACCAATATGAGCAGCAATGTAAAGAACACCACCAGCCCGCGTAGCAGCGCTGTAAGCCATGGCTGTGGTACTGCACGTTTCTTATCTTTTGTATATACCCAATACCCTGCCCCTGCCGATAAAACTATAGCTATAAGCCAATACATCCATTGCATAAAGTGGCAATCTAAATTAAATATCTATAAAAGAAATGATAAAATACGAGCGGAGTCGAACTTTGGTATCCTTTTTGGTATTTTATATTCAGTAATATTGTCAAATCAAATTACTCCTCGTATGAAACCTCGCTACTTTTTCCTGTTACTACCTGCGTTATTATTTTCGATGCAGTGCCTTGCCAAAGGTCATGGCGGGGGCGGGGGGCATGGCGGAGGCGGCCATAGCGGGGGGCACGGAGGTGGCCATAGCAGCGGCCATTCGGCGGGCAGCCATTTCTCACATAGCGGTGCGCATACCAGCGGCAGCCGCTCTGTGGCTCACGGTGGTTTTCATACACGCATAGTGGCACGCCCTGCGGGCGCAGCCTCGTCTGCCGGCAGAAGCACGACAGCACGTGGCGTTGCTGTGAACCATATAGGCGGCTACACGGGCGTACGGGGCAACAGTAGCATAGGCCCGCGAAACGGCGAGCCATCTGTGTCGCATGGTAACGTTCATCAGGGCCACTATGTGTATGGTGGTAACTGGTGGTTTGCAGCTCCCTATTACTATAATTACTATCCTTATTACGACTGCCTGTATTACTGTTACTATTTTAATTATGGCCCTTATTATCGCTACACAAACAGCCACGTGTCCGGCGATGACCTTGCGAACATCCCCATGGATGGTTACATAGTGGTAGACAATGACACGCTCGATGGTACAATAACCATGAATAACCGTGTGATAAAGCTAGATGTGAAGGACTCAGCGAATGACTACACGAAAAAATATAAGGTACGGGATGGCAATATACAAGCCGTAGTATTATACGATAATGATATGCAGGTAAGCTTTACACCACTCAACGATGGCAAGCCAATGCTATGGCGTTTGATACATAGCGGCAAGATGAACCTGTATGATTATGATAAGGGCTTTATCTATACACCTAAAAACGTAGACCATTCTAATCTTAAGGCGGTGTATGACGGCAAGATTGTAACTATGTCATCCATATTCCAGAACGATAATAAAATAAAGCTGGTGCACTGCGTTAATGAGGCTTATGGCTTGCATTTGAACGATGAGGATTATACATGGGACGAATTGCTACAGTACATAGACAAACTCGATTAAGCAGTTAAGCATAATATCAATATCCTGTAACTTAGCATTCTCAAAAAACTATTACCCATAGTATGCGCATGCACGAAGTGAAGACGGACGCCGACAAAAAAGCATTCCTGCAGGTAGCCGTAGATATTTATAAGAACGATCCAAACTGGATACGCCCACTCGATAAGGATATTGAGGAAGTGTTCGATACAGAGAAAAATAAATTCTTCAAGCGGGGTGAGTGTACCCGCTGGCTGCTAGCCGATGATAGTGGCAAATACATAGGCCGAGTTGCAGCCTTCGTAAATCGCCAGTATAAACAAGAACAGCCGACAGGTGGTATAGGTTTTTTTGAGTGCATCGATGATCAGGTTGCCGCAAATTTTATATTTGATTTTTGTAAGCAATGGCTGCAGGAGCGCGGCATGGAGGCTATGGATGGCCCCATAAATTTCGGCGAGCGCGATAAATGGTGGGGCGTTGTGGTAGAGGGTTATTACTCCCCTTTGTATGGCATGAATTACAACCCGCCTTATTACGTTACCCTCCTCGAAAGTTATGGTTTCCAGACCTACTTCAACCAGATCTGCTTCGCAATGAAAGTGAACACCCGCCTGGATAATAAATTTTATGATCGCCACGCACACATCGCTGCAGACCCTAACTATAAAGCGGTAAAACTAAAAAAGAGTCAGCTCGAAAAATTCGCAAAAGACTTCACCTACGTTTACAACAAAGCATGGGCAGGGCATGGCGGTGGTAAATCGCTCGAGGAAAAGAACGTGCAGAAATTATTTAAGTCCATGAAGCCAGTTATGGACGAGGATATATCGTGGTTTGCTTATTACAAAGATGAGCCGATAGCCATGTGGGTAAACCTCCCTGACCTTAACCAGTATTTTAAATACATGAACGGCAAATTCGGGCTACTACAAAAACTGCGCTTTCTGCTGCTGCAGAAGTTTGGTAAGTGCAGCCGTTTTGTGGGATTGGTATTTGGTATCATCCCCGAATTTCAGGGCAAGGGTGTAGATGCGTACATAATAGTAGAGGGGGCAAAGGTGATACAGCCCATGTCGAGCTACGACGATTACGAAATGCTGTGGATCGGTGACTTTAATCCTAAAATGATAAATATAGCAGAGAGCCTAGGCACCTACCGCAGCCGTACGCTACGCACTTACCGTTACCTGTTCGATCGTAATAAAGAATTTAAACGACACCCAATGGTGTAACGGCTATTTTATTTCCACTGTATCACCATAATACTTGGCCTGTTTATTCAGTACCAGGTCCATCACCATCTTTACCCGGGCTAGTTTTTCGCGGCTTGTTATTGACCAGTAAGCATCTCCGTCCTTAGCATTAAATGCTATAGCATCCACATTTTTGTGATTGGCTATAAATAAGGCGCGCTGATTATGAAAAGCTTGTGATATAATAGTTATGTGATCCTGGTTGAAAATATCGCGGCAACGAAGAATACTATCTAACGTTCTAAGGCCCGCATTGTCCATATATATTCTATTGCCGGGCACACCACGTGCCATAAGATCTCTTTTCATTGTGGCAGGTTCATTATAATAGACTGTGCTATTATCTCCGCTTACAATTATATAATCGATTTTGCCGGCCATATATAAAGCTACAGCAGCATCAATACGATATTGATAATAATCATTAACTATCTGCCTTGCTTTATCTTTATACTTAGATGTGCCCAATAATAATCCAACCTTATTTTTCGGTATCGCGGATATGTCTGTATACATCTGCTTCTTTGTAGACGCATTTACCCAATAATTTACTGATCCTATGATGATTATAAGAAGCAGAATAACGATGATAAAAAAATTACGCAGCAGGCGTACAGACATAAAGGGGTTTAAAATGGAACCCTAAATATACTTATTCCTCCGCATTTTTCATATGGCGCATCATTCTCTTAGCTGCTCGTCTATCCGGACCTTTATCTGCGGTCACTGTTTGCAGCACCTGTTTTGCTTCATCTGTCTTACCCATTTGTTCGTAACATTGTGCAGCCATCATGGCCGCCTCGTGGCTGTGCGATTTATCTTCGTTATTCATTTCATAGCGAAAATCTACCAGTGCCGCCTGCCAGTTATTTTTAGCATATAGCGCCTTGCCACGCTCCATTCTATCTATATGTTTTATATCTCTTTTTGCAGCCGGGAGTGTATTCACTACGCTATGTTCATTATTTTCAATCGGCTCTTTTACTGATGCGAGCATTACGTTTGTCTTCGCAGGGTTTACCTGCACCGCTTGTGTTACAGTATTAGTTACCGGTTGTTGCGGTATAGGTGCTTGTTTAGCAAATAATTTACCCGGCTTTGTAAGTTCTAAATAACAAAGTACGCCTAACCCCGCAAATACTAGTATGGCCAAAAACGTATTGATATATAAAGTCTGTTTTTTCGATTTTGGCCGGTGGCGCACTACCGGTTGTGATACCGGCGCAACAGAGTTATAATGTATTTGTGGTGTTATGCGGCTGAAATGTTCTTTAAGAAATGCAGGGTTGAGTACTGCAAGTATTTCTATTGCCTCCTTCTGGTGTGCTTCAAGGCCATCAATAGCTTCCCCGCAAAGCGGACAGTTATTCAGATGGTGTTCCGCCGCATGACACTCTTCCGCTGTCATCTCATTATTTATATAGCTCCTTATCTGCCTGCGTGTGAGGCACGCGCTCCTGTCAAAAATATGTGTCAGCTGGTAGTTCATGATGCAAGGCGATGAAAGTGGTCGATCCTTAATCTCAATTCGTGTTTGCCGGTATGCAGATATCTTTTCACTTCCGCTATAGGGTAGCCTGTTTCCATGGCCACTTGTGTATAGTTCTTATTATGCAGGTAAAAAAACTCTATACACAAACGCTCTTGTAACCCCAGCAGTTCTATTGATGATTCCAGGGCTGCCAGCATATCGGTCTCTACTTCTATGTTATCATTATCGTAAGCTATCTCGGCGGCGTTTACCTGCGCACCATTACTTGTTTTCATAAGATTGTAGCTCAGCACATATTTAAACAACCAAGACTTCACATCTTCTATCGTGTATCTCTTAAGATCGCTGGTGAGTTTTATAAAAATATCCTCCACAGCATTCTTTGCAGCCAATCCATCATCCATATACTTTAGGCATATACCAAATACAATATGACCATATCTTTCAAATAAATAGTTTAACGCTATATTTTCCTTGCGCTGCACAAAACGGTGTACTAACTCTTCATCTGTTAATTTTTTATAATCTGCTGCCGGTATTTGGAACTTTGTTTTCACAGTGTGTACTATTTATATTAGTACGCTTGATAAAAAATCATTCCAACAGGTAAAATGGCAAATTCTTATACATTTTATGGTGCAAACGAGTATATTTGCCCACTAAAATTTAACATACAATAAAATTATGAGTAGTCTTTTCTACCTCGTACCGGGATTTGGTATCCTGGCGCTGCTTTACACATTGATTAAAAGTTCATGGGTAAGTAAGCAAGATGCCGGTAACGACCGCATGAAGGAAATTGCTAAGTACATTTCTGAAGGCGCTATGGCGTTCCTAAAGGCTGAGTACAAAGTACTTACCTATTTCGTAATTATCGCAGGCATGTTGCTCGCATTCATGGGTTACAGCAATCCGGCATCAAGCCCATTAATAGCTGTTGCCTTTGTTATAGGCGCCTTCTTTAGCGCACTTGCCGGCTTTATAGGTATGCGTATAGCTACCAAGGCAAATGTGCGTACGGCACACGCAGCACGTACCAGCCTTAGCAAAGCCCTTGCCGTATCATTTGGCGGTGGCTCTGTAATGGGCTTAGGTGTAGCCGGCCTTGCCGTGTTAGGACTGGGAGGCCTGTTCATTGTTTTAAAAATGTACTTCGCGCCTAATGCAGGTGTGGATAGCGCCGAAATGGAGCGCACTATAGAAGTACTTACCGGCTTCTCACTGGGAGCGGAAAGCATCGCGCTTTTTGCACGTGTGGGTGGTGGTATCTACACAAAAGCTGCCGACGTAGGCGCTGACCTCGTTGGTAAGGTAGAAGCAGGCATCCCTGAGGATGACCCGCGCAACCCCGCTACCATCGCAGATAACGTTGGTGATAACGTGGGCGACGTAGCAGGTATGGGTGCTGATCTTTTCGGTTCTTATGTAGCTACCGTGCTGGCAACAATGGTGCTGGGCAGAGAAACAACTTCACTGGACAAGGTTGGCGGTTTTGCGCCAATATTGCTCCCCATGCTGATAGCTGGTATCGGTATCGTACTTTCTATTATCGGTACTTTATTCGTACGTATATCAGATAAGGTAGGCTCAAGCACAAAGGCGGTACAAAAAGCGCTGAACATGGGTAACTGGGGTTCTATTGTTTTAACAGCAGTAGTGAGCTACTTCCTCGTAAATTATTTATTGCCAGATACAATGACGCTACGCGGCATATCATTTACAAACACAGGTGTGTTTGAAGCCATAATGGTGGGCCTTGCAGTAGGCACACTGATGAGCATCATTACAGAGTACTATACCGCAATGGGCAAACGCCCGGTAATGAGTATCATACGTCAGTCATCTACCGGCCATGCTACCAATATCATCGGCGGACTGGCGATAGGTATGGAGTCTACGTTCTTACCTATCATCGTATTAGCGAGCGGTATATTCGCGGCGCACTACTTTGCTGGTCTGTACGGTGTGGCTATAGCAGCAGCAGGTATGATGGCGACTACTGCCATGCAATTGGCTATTGATGCGTTTGGCCCGATAGCTGATAACGCTGGTGGTATTGCTGAAATGAGCGAATTACCTAAGGAAGTACGCGAGAAGACCGATATCCTTGATGCTGTAGGTAACACTACCGCCGCTACGGGTAAAGGATTCGCTATCGCTTCCGCAGCACTTACTTCATTAGCATTATTTGCCGCTTATGTAGGTGTTGTTGAAAAGAATGGTTTTGCTTTGAATGACGCTATCAATATTTACCACGCTGATGTATTGGCGGGTCTGTTTGTGGGCGGTATGATACCATTTATATTCTCTTCGCTGGCTATCCGCGCTGTAGGCGAGGCAGCTATGAGCATGGTAGAAGAAGTTCGTCGCCAGTTCCGTGAGATAAAGGGGATAATGGAAGGTACCGGCAAGCCGGAGTATGATAAATGTGTTGCAATATCTACCCAGGCATCATTACGCAAAATGATGTTGCCAGGTGCTATAACTATCCTGTCACCAATCATCATCGGCTTTGTATTAGGCCCTGAAGTTTTGGGTGGTTTCCTAGCAGGCGCTACCGTAAGTGGTGTACTGATGGGTATGTTCCAGAACAACGCCGGCGGCGCATGGGATAATGCCAAGAAATCATTTGAGAAAGGTGTGGAAATAAATGGTGAGATATTCTACAAAAAATCAGAACCGCACAAAGCTTCTGTAACAGGTGATACAGTAGGCGATCCGTTCAAGGATACATCGGGCCCATCTATGAATATCCTTATCAAATTGATGTCTATCGTGGCACTGGTTATAGCACCAACCATTGCAAACCTGCACAAGAATGATGTAAGAAATGGCAAAGCTGCTGTAAAGCAAGAAGTAAAGACTGCCCCGGTAGCGGTTGCAGACAATACAAAGACGATACACCTTTAGCTATTATAAATAATTGTAAAAAGCACCCCGAGGTCGGGGTGCTTTTTATTTATCTCATTACGTGGAAACGGTTAATAAAATTGCGGATATATTAAATAGTTTAACGATAGTATAGCTTACTTTTTCCATAAGCAGCTATTATTTAATACCTTCGCACACCTTTAATAGAATATTTTTTGCAAAGATCACATGAGTTCTATAGTTGATAAATTAGAAGCAATAAAAGCACGGTTCGATGAGTTAGGGATAGCCCTTACAAATCCCGAAGTGGTGAATGATAACAAACGTTTATCACAGGTAAGCCGTGAATACCATAAACTGGAAAAAATAGTTACACCATATAAAGTATATCGGGGGGTGCTGGATAGCCTTGCATTTGCCAAAGAGGTACTGGAAACTGAGAGCGATGAAGAGCTGCGCACCATGGCAAAGGACGACATGGAAACACTGAATGTGCAGCAGCAGCAGCTTGAGGATGAGATAAAAAAACTATTGATACCCAAAGATCCTCAGGATGAAAAGAATGCTGTACTGGAAGTACGTGCCGGTACGGGTGGCGACGAAGCCAGTCTTTTTGCGGGCGACCTGATGCGCATGTACATGCGCTACTGTGAACGTAAAGGCTGGAAGGTGAACCTGATATCAGAAACAGAAGGTACGGTAGGTGGCTATAAAGAAGTACAGCTCGAGGTAATAGGTGAGGATGTATATGGTACACTTAAGTTTGAGAGTGGTGTGCATCGTGTACAGCGCGTACCCGCTACAGAAGCCAGCGGACGTGTGCATACATCAGCGGCTACAGTAGCCGTAATGCCGGAAGCTGAGGAGATAGACTTTGAATTAAAAGACAGCGACCTGAAAATGGAGACCGCACGAAGCGGTGGTGCAGGCGGACAGAATGTAAACAAGGTAGAAACAAAAGTAATACTTACGCACGTACCTACCGGCACTGTTATCACCTGCCAGACAGAACGTACCCAGCTTGGCAACCGTGAGAAGGCGACCATGATGATGCGCACCAAGCTATACGAAGAACAGGTACGTAAGCAGGAGGATGAGATAGCACGCCAACGTAAAAGTCTTGTGCTTACCGGCGACAGGTCGGCCAAGATACGTACATATAACTACCCACAAGGGCGCGTTACAGATCACCGTATCAATATGACCATGTACAATCTCGATGATTTCCTGAATGGTAACATCATAGATATGGTAGAAGCATTACAGTTCGCCGAGAACGCTGAAAAAATGCAGGCAGGCGAAACAGTAATTTAAAATAATCGTTCAGATTTAGAGTTATATTTATAACATCACACTTATACAACAATAAACAATGGCCGCACAATCATTCGACCTATTAGACATCTTGCAAATCATCAGGCAGCGCAAGCGAACTCTTATCATTATTACGGTGATAGCAGCGGCAATAGGTGCCGGACTTCATTTGGTGAGAAAGAAAAAATACATGGCTACTGTTGACTTTATTGTTAACAATCCGTTGTATGGCGACCGCAGTAATCTGTTCCGCTCCACAGATACGCGTTATATCGATTATTTTGGTGGCGATGACGATTTGGATAAAGTCACCGCATTCGCAAACTCAGATAGCGTGCGCGACCGCATCATCCGTAATAGCCAGTTGGCTGAGATATACAATATCGACATCAGCGTGCCGGCTAATCATACAAGATTAATGAAGATTTTTGATCAGAATTTCAAGATCAAACGCACGGAATATAAGGACATGGAAATAAGCTATACAGCTTATAAAGAACAAGATGCGGCAAACATAGCTAATATGTCTGTAGAGGTGATCGAAGAAGTTTATCGCAATTACTATAACGTAATAAAGAACAGCATATACACATCCATTAACGACAAGGTTACTCAGCTCGATAGCTCCATTAACGCACTTACGGATACCCTTGCAGAAATGCGGGATCAATATGGCATCTATAATGTTATGAGCCCCGGCCGCGAGCACATGATGAGTGGTGACAACCAGTCTCACCCTAAAGGATATGGCAGGGCTATGGAAATGGTCCAGAACATCGAATCTATCAAGGACCAGTATGTTACGGACAGGGCGCATTATATGTCTACCCTTAATGAATTTTCAGCAACCACCGATAAGGCTATGCGTTTTATAAATGTACTAAGCCATGCTGAGCCACCAACACACGCACAGGGCTTAAGTGGCATGGTCGTAGTAGCTATAGCGGGTTTCATTGGTTTCATCTGCACATTATTGTTCCTGCTGATGACGGCTTATTATAACAAGTTGAAGGCGGCACATAACTAAGATGTATCCGGCGGTAGAAAAAAGTAAATGGTTTGGCATTGCATGTGCTATAATGCTTCTGGCTGTTATAGGCGCTTTTGCATACACAGGTGAGTTTTACCTGCTTGTAATACCATTTGCATTTTTATTTTTTGCCTACGCAGGCCTTAACTGGAAAGGGATCTTCTGGATACTCCTGTTTACTATACCCGCATCTACGCAACTTAGTTTTGCCGGAGAAACAATGTCTATTACTTTGCCCGATGAGCCCATTATGTGGACCTTGTTTGGAATATTCTTTCTCATGCTGGCACGCAAACCCAACATAATACCAAAATGGTGGTGGCGCGATCCGTTGGTATTGATCATTGTATTACAGTTCCTATGGCTTATAGTTGCCGTTTGTTTTTCAAAAGTGCCGTTCTTTTCTGTCAAGTTCCTGATAGCCAAGATGTGGCTCATGACCTGCTTTATTATATTGCCTATATGGGTATTCAAAGAAAAGAAAGACTTTGTAAAAGGTTTTGTAATAATGCTGATACCTATGTTGATAACGATGCTCGTTATTCTCATACATCATGCGATACTGGGTTTTAAATTCGCCAGGATACAGGATGCTGTAAGGTATATCTATTATAATCACGTAGACTACTCTACGGTAATATCTATGTACCTACCGTTTGTATATATAGCATACCGGTTATTAAAAGGTAAGAGCAAAGCCCTACGGCGGTTATTCCTGTTCCTTATCGTCTTTTTCCTCATAGCAATATATTTATCTTATGCCCGCGCCGCGCTGATAGCTGTTGTATTTTCCATCGCTATTGGCCTTGGTATCCGATATAAAGTAGTCAACTACATTATGCCTACGTTTTATGCATTGGTAATACTGCTGGTGTCATATATGGCCACAGACAACAACTATTTCGCCTTCCGCCCTGATTACAATAGCACCTACATGCACAAAGACTTCACTAATCATCTCCTTGCTACGCTGCGAGGTAAGGATATGTCGTCGATGGAGCGCCTCTACAGATGGATAGCTGCGATAAGAATGAGCAAGGACAGGCCGATTACCGGGTATGGGCCGCACGCCTTTTATTATTATTACAAGCCATACGCCGTGCCTATGTTCAAGACATATGTAAGCCGTAATCCGGAACAGTCTACCACGCACAACTACTTTTTATACATGCTCGTAGAGCAGGGGTGGCCTGCTATGATACTGTACGGCGTACTTATCTTTATGATATTTTACCAGGCGCAGAAAATATACTATCGCTTCAATGATCGCTTCTACAAATTATGTACTCTTGGCATCGCCATGTGTATAGCCGCAGGCTTCATCAATAACTTCTTCTCTGAGCTTATAGAAACCCATAAGGTAGGTGCACTCTTCTATATCCCCTTATCGTTATTAATCATACTAAATCAGAAAAGCAAAGAGCAGTCTGAACCCTTGATTGAATCTGATTAGATTGATTTAGTTGATTGTATCGTCTGTTTCGTCATAAAATAAGTTGAGCGTCTTTCTGTGTACGCTCAATTGATTCCTTAGTTTTTTTTGAATCTTGAGTTGATAAGCCTTTTAAATTGCAAGCTCTTGTTGCCAAAATTTATGAGCATCCCTATTTCCAGATTATATGCTTCGAGGTAGTTTATAGCTTGTGCAAGATGAATATCATCCAATTGAGCTATTGCTTTTATTTCAATGGACACAACTCCTTCAACTAAAAAATCAACTCTTCTCGTCCCTATTGAAGTTTCTTTATAGAAAATAGGCATCTCAAATTCACGCTCAAAAGATAACCCTTGAATTGAAAATTCTATCGCCAATGCTCTTTGATAAATTACTTCTTGAAATCCATTCCCAAGCATCTTATGAACCTCCATTGCACAGCCAATAGATTTACCTGTAAGCTCAGAATATTTATACTCTTCTCTGATCATATAGAATCAGCAAATAAAATGAAAATTAAAAACAATGTTCACTAGGTCAGCGAAATCAAAAAAATCAGCTTCAATCAAGGGTTCAGACGTCAATCCAGGCTTCATTCTCTTTCAGTAACTCTATCAATTCATTCACTGCAATGTCGCTTGGTACATTGCGCTTTACAATGTCCTTACCCTTGTAAAGAGTTATCTTCCCTACCCCACTGCCTACATAACCAAAATCAGCATCTGCCATTTCGCCGGGGCCATTTACAATGCAGCCCATGATTGCTATTTTTATGCCCTTCAAATGATTTGTTGCTGCACGTATCTTAGCGGTTGTTTCCTGCAGATCAAACAGCGTACGGCCACAGCTCGGGCAGCTAATATACTCCGTCTTACTGATACGCGTACGTGTAGCTTGTAATATGGAGAATGCCGTATTGTTAAGGAACTGAGCGTTGTCCTTCACTTCAAGATAAGTACGGCCGCTTACCTGGGTATTTTCGGGTACTGCATTTTTATTCGTAATCCATATACCATCTCCAAAGCCATCCAATAACAGCCCACCCGTCTCTGTGGCAAAATGTATCAGTTGTTCATCGATGGTTGTGTCATTACTTTCTGTGTGTAATATAACCGGGCATTTTACGCCCTTGTTCATCAGTGTTATAAAATACCTGCGTATGGATTGCAGTGCATTCGCATTGTTGCTCTTTAATACAAGGATAGCGTTGGCGTCGCCTGCTATTTTATCAGCAAGCAATTCAAGCGTTTCCCATTCACTACCGGTATCTGCAAGCACGAAATGAAGATCTTCATGTATTACACTATGCAGCAGGTAATCCGCTTGTAGTATCAATGGGTATGCTGTTGATTTATCCTCAAGGCCATGCCATATAGCATCATCAACAATAATGCGTAGTGTACCCGGCAATCCAAAATTTATCATCTTGCCGCCGGTGTATATATAATCAGCAGCAGCATCACCTATGTTCCATTTATCAGTAGCAGCATCATACTTATACCCTATTGATGCAAGGCTTGCAGGCATTATCTCTGCTGCCTCGCTCATATCAGCTACCACTACCGGCACATGATGTCCTCCTGCATTCTTCAACACTTCACTATCTCTGCGCTGATAACTAAAGGGATTATAAGGCAAGTGCCCGCTATCTATTGGCTCCGACTTACAACTTTCGCTTTTTTGCTTTTCGCTTTTGATTTTTGACTTAGTCTCGTATCTCCCCACAATATCCTTACACACCGGTATCTCAAACTCAGGGTCTTCCGTTAGCGATACACGTATTGTATCCCCTATCCCATCTTCCAGCAAAGTACCGATACCTATTGCGCTCTTTATACGTCCGTCCTCGCCATCACCTGCTTCTGTAACGCCGAGATGCAGTGGATATATCTCGCCAAACTCAGTATCCATTTGTTGTATCAGCAACCGGTATGCCTGCACCATCACAAGCGGATTGCTTGATTTCATGCTCAGTATCACCTGGTGGTAACTTTCACCACGCGCTATTCGCAAAAACTCCATTGCACTCTCCACCATACCCATTGGCGTGTCCCCATAGCGGCTCATAATACGGTCGCTTAACGAGCCATGGTTAGTACCTATACGCATGGCTGTGCCATATTCTTTACAGATGCGCACCAGCGGGGTAAAACGCTCTCTTATACGGTCTATTTCTGCATCGTATTCACTGTCGGTATATTCTATAAGGTCAAATTTTTTCTTGTCTACATAGTTACCGGGGTTCACACGCACCTTTTCTATTATGCGCGCCGCTATCTCCGCCGCATTTGGTGTAAAATGTATATCCGCAACAAGGGGTGTATCATATCCTCTTGCACGCAACTCATTCTTTATATTCAGTAAGTTCTCTGCTTCTTTTTTGCTAGGCGCTGTTATGCGTACCAGTTCCGCACCTGCTTCAATACAACGTATGGTCTGCGCCACCGTGGCTGCTGTATCCATCGTATCGGTGGTCGTCATGGTTTGTATCCTTATCGGGTTACCATTACCCAATAGTAGATTGCCTATTTTTACTTCCTTGGTCGGTAATCGCTTATACTCCGTCAGCGATGCACAGTATTGCTGCAACATATAGCCTGCAATTTACTGCATTCATTTCGAAGTAGGATGGGGCAAAGCCTTGCTGTATGCAGGTTTATGTTAATTATATTGCAACGCTGATTTGACTAAGAACTATACATTTCAAAATGAAAACAGCCGAAAATAGCAGGCATAGCAATAGTTATTAAAAAAATATTGATTATTATGCCATAAAAAGACGACCTTTGCACTCCACATATAAATGCAGCAGAGATGGAGATAGAATTAAGTGCATTAACGGAGCAGCTACAAGGTGAATGGAAACTCGATACAGACGACCAGACCTTTAAGATAGATGGCAATCAGCTTACCATCATTTCCAAAACAGGAACAGTAAAAACATCATTCGAGCTTATAAGGAATCTACAGCTAAGGAACTGGCAGATAAAAGTAGTAAAGCCTTTATCGTGGATGCGCACATTCATCGTGCAGCTTACTGAAGATAAGTTCACGATTTACGACTTCGATCTTAAAGTAGGTATGGCAATGGGCGCACGCTCAAAGCTGCTTAACCCAACACGTGTTTACAAATACACGAGAGTAGGCGTACCTGAACTTGCTGAATAATCATTTACTGTTAAAAGCCTAAAAAACTAAAGCTGCCTCTTAGGCAGCTTTAATTTTTTAGTTTCATTTTACTCTCAAACCCTGATTCATTCACACTAATTCTGGTACGGATATAAACTGATAGAGCAAGTATCGTGATATACGACACTCGCTCTATATTGCTGAACTCACACTCTACGGATGATAAACCACTTTATAAGTATTCACTTCCCTGCCATTTACCACTTGTAGCAGGTACATGCCTGCAGGCACATTGCTGATGTTCACCGTTCTGTTAAGTCCTGATGTAGCAGATATATTGCCGCACTGATTACCTGTAACATCCACCATATTTATTGCGGCGTGCTCATAGCCCTGCGGCATTACGATATGCACCACACCACCTGTAAGCGTAGGATATACCTGTATTGCGTTATTGGCAGCAATGAGGTTTACACTAGTAGTGGTACTCTTATTTAATTTTATGGTCCATAGGTCTGAGTGCCCATGATTAGCGGTGACATCACCGTTTGACGAAGCTGTAGTTCCTGTTAGTGCAAAGCCGCTATCCACCATTTGAATGACTGCATTTACACTATCACCCAAAGAGCCACCAAAAGATTGCTCCCAAACAATAGTGCCTGTGTCATCTACCTTTACCACCCAATAGTCGGCTGAGCCATGGTTTCCTGTCACCTCCCCAACCGATGAAGAAGCATAACCGCCAATTATTGCCCCACCATCAAATGTAGCTGCGTTAGTAAATGCGACTTCATCATGAGGACCTCCATAACAGTTTGTCCACAGCATCTTACCTGTATCATTTATAGCAAATGTCCAATAATCAAATCCTCCATGGTTATTTACCACATCTCCATCTGATGAGTTTGAATACCCTGACAAAATATAATTACCCGATGGTGTTTTGGTTATTGCTGTTACCTTATCGTCCATACTGCCACCATATACCTTCGACCACATTACACCTCCAGTATCATCAAGCCTTATTACCCACGCATCCTCTACACCACCATGATATCCACTTATGCTCGTGTCATTACCTTGCTCAAGAGCTGCTATATAGCAACCATTATCACTTGCAGCGACCAAATCAAAACCAATCTCATACGCTGTACCTCCATATACCTTATTCCAACTTACAGTGCCTGTCTTGGTAAACTTCACTACCCATAAGTCTTCACTTCCTCCTCCAAAACCAGTTATATCCCCGTTGTTCCCACCTGCAGCACCTACCACTATATAACCACTATCCGGCGTATTACTTACAGCATTAAAAAAATCAAAACCAGTACTACCCATGGCCGTCTCCCATACTATACCACCTGTATCATCGAGCTTTATCACCCAGCCGTCGCCCCCACCCACACCGCCAGTTACATCGCCATTATCAGACACTGTATATGCCGCCACTATATAGCCTCCATTGACATCTTCCTTTACCTGACCTCCCTGGTCATAGCCGTTACCCCCCAATGAACGCTCCCATTGTATGCTTCCAAGTGCGTCTACCTTTACTATCCAGCAATCGACATCACCATGACCGCCGGTTACATCCCCGTCCGTAGAATTTGAGTACCCACTGTAAATATAGCCTCCATCCCTTGTTTGTTGTATATAGTTAGCACCGTCCACCTTGCTGCCGCCATAGGTTTTCTCCCATTGTATGGTGGGCGCTTGGGCATGGAGATGAGACATGCCGGCAAGAAATACTATTGCAGTGAGGCTGCAAATCTTGTTGATCAATGATTGAGGTAGCGTAAAAGGTTTTTTCATAAATCAAAGTGTTTTAGTTTGAACATTACAGCATAAGCCAATATATATGACGTAGTTTCCCTTGCGAATCTTTGGTTTGATTAGAAAAATATCTCAGGTATGGAATCAAGTAGCGAACAACAATGCTTTAAGCATTACTACACCCGTTTCAGCCAGCCGGTAACACTCATGCGCGAACGATGTGCAACAGCCACCTCATGCTCCAGTACATCGCTTTGAAAGAACACAGCCTTTCGATTGTTTGGCAGTATACTTTGCGAAGTTTCGTTCTGATGTATGATAAGCTGGCCGCCATCTGCCGCTACCCAATCATGGTTCAGGTAACTTATCATAGAAAATTTTCGATCATTATCGTTCCGGAAAGTATCCTTGTGCCTGTTATAAAAAGTACCTTCTTCGTATAGTGCGTAGTGAAATTCGCAAGCGTTTAACCCTGTATAGCAAGTACGGTTAAGGTGGCCAATGAATTGCCGTATCGTATCCATAAACTCCATTTCGGCGTCGTTCTTAGTATCATCTTGCAGCCACGAAGTGCTATCGCCCCGTGCCTTCTGTTCTTTATCCTTCACCTTGTCGTTACCGATACCTGCCTTTATCATCAAGTTATCCTTATCGAGCTGCAGCAGATTTTTCTGCAAAGCAGCGGCGAGCGAAATACTCAAAAAAGTCTCTGATATACCTATATTACCTGTAACAAACCCCTCGATCAACTCCTCGAACTTCGCTTCCAATGTATCAATTGAGCGGGCAATCTATGCTTATTAACTTACAAAGACGCTGTATTTCTTACAACTGTGACCTAAGTCTAAGCTGATCTTACGAAGCATTACTCCTTATCGTCATCATCAGTACCTTCTAACTCATCGGCAGCCTTTCCTTTACCCAAATGCGTTTTAGGGTTTTCTGTGGTACCTGTGATGGTCATGGGTATACCTATAATGCCGAGTGGCGGCAGGCCAAGGCGAAATTTGAGGTCGAGTTCTTTATTAAAACTAACCTGCCCTTCAAAGCGCGCCCTGAAACCGGCAATGCGCATCTTTGTGCGTTGTATAGTGATGATATTGTGTGCTATGTTGCTCTTTATCTCCACCTTAGAAGCCTCTGAATTGCTGCCAAGACTATCCTTACCTGCCTGCTTACTAATGGCATTAAACAATCTGAAACCATGCATCCCAATTTTCTTTGCAGATAATACTCCGCCGCCTTTTAGCGAAGGATATACAGGCATCATGCAGCTATTTAAATTACCGCTAAGCTGATAATCTAAAGAGATAAGCCCCTCAGCATATTTAGCTGATGAGGCAAGGTCGCGGAATATCTTAATGTTCTTGTATGCTTTTTTTACATCGAGGTCTTTGGCGCTGATGTGATAATTAAAGAACGCTTTTTGTGGCGTGATATCAGTATACACCGCATCCATAGCTATTGGCGAGCCGATGAGATTGAAGCCCGTTTGTTTTAGCAAGATGCTATCCTTACTCAGCATCAACTGTCCTTTCACATCCTGCAACACTATATCACTGTACTTTACCTTCTTTACTTCTGCGGTAAATGTGATATCCAGATTCTTTGGTATCAGCACAACACCAGATGATGCTGTAGCTGACGACGGCGCAGCAGCGGCATGTGATGTATCTGCAAAGGCCATAAAATCGTCAACCACGATACAATCGCTTTTCATATCAAAGGCGCCCTTTAATACTGCGTTTGGCGTCAACGCATAGTCTATAACATTTGACAGCGCGCCATTTAAAGTAAATGAAGAATGCGCATACTTAACCGCGAATGCATCGAAATTCATTTTACCCTGATCGAAGCTGAAAGTACCCGTGCTGATGACGAAAGGCTTAGGATATAATTCCGTAGTGCACGTGATGTTCTGCATTTTTAACGTGCCCTTGTTATACAGTTTATTATACCTGCCCGCAGTTACATCGCTCTGCTTGCCTTTCAGAGATAGGTTAGCAGCTATGGTACCTGTTACATCATATCCTTTCTTTGCAAACACTTTGTAGATATTACCGATGTTCAGCACGCCCACTGCGTCTATGCGGTATTGCAGATCAGAAAAATTGTGCAACTCCGCTTTTAGAGAGAATGGTTCACCCTCAAAAGAAAAAGTAAGCGGTTTGATAGAAACATTCATGCCCTTTAGCGTACCTGTTTTATCTACAATGCTTGTGTTTATCTGTATATGCTCTATGGGGTGAGGATAGTATTTTGTTTTCACCAGGCCGTCCTTCATTACGATGTTCGTGGTCATGACAGGGAATTTCTTCTGCTTAGGCAAGTAATTTCCCTTTATAACTACATCGGTAGTAAGATCACCCATAAGCTCCGTACTGTCTATCGGGAAGAATTTCTTCAGGTCATCGAGCTTTAAACTTGTATGCACCATCGCATCAATGGGAAAGTTATCCGCATTGCTGAGCCTGAAATATCCCTTCACGTAACTATTGAGCGCGGTAGCCCCCAGGTCATTGAGCGCAATGCTAATGTGCTTATAATTATTATCAGGGCAATCGGCTTTAAGATCGAAATGAGCATTTGTTACCGCTCCCGGCAAGGATGCGTACTTAAAGTAGCCATCCGAAAATGAGGAACGCAGCGTGAACTTAGGAATACTGCTTATTATAGTATCCGTGCCTCTCAACCCTTTCCGCACGATGGCAGTAGCATACTTACCTTCCGCCAGCATATGCAGCGAATACTTACCTTTTATATCGAATGGTTTTACCCCCATCGCACGCTTCCATTTATCCAGATCGATCTCGGCGTTTACTCGCGCATAGATATATGGCTCTTTTATACCCCGCAATCTGAATACCGAATTGACGTAACCATCTGCTACATTAAAATGCAATGAGTCGATATTTACAGAGATGCTATCGGCATTAAGATGTGGCATCTTCGCAGCCATATCCAGGTATAAATTCTGTACCGGTGCCGGCGATTTTTCGTTAGAAATAAAACCATCTCTTACCTTAAGGCTCATCGTAAGATCGGGCATGATGGTATCTTTAGCAATGTATTTGCCTGTAAGCGCGATCTGCAGGTCACTCACACCGTTTATCTCCGTTTTATCAAATGGTTGTTGATATTTATCAGGCAGAGCAGTGAGTATATCACTTATATCATTCTCCCGCGAACGGATATGCAGATCTATATCGTAGCCATTATCGATGACACCAAACTTACCATTGAACTCTACGGGCATCTCATCTATCGTCAGGTCGTTTTTCTGGAAGATGAGCGCGAATGATTTTGTATTCACCTCTGTAATGAGGTTTGCATTAATTTTTTCGTTGACGATGTATGCGTCATTATTAAAAGAAAAATCGAACGACTGTATATCCATGTGGGTATTGAGCTTAAAGATATCCGTACTGAGATCTCCGCTACCCAGGTAGTTAAATCCACGAGCACTAAAAGCCATTGGTATAGACCTATCATTATATACAAGTCGTGCATTTACTACGTCTATCTTATTTATACCTAGTGATGCGCCACTTGTATCTGTGTCCTTATTGGCTGTAGCCTTCTTTTGCATATAAATATTATAGTTAGCCCTGCCGGCTGTATCTACCTCTATATTTATATAGGCATCATTAAGAAATACCTTGTTGATTGTGATCTTACTTTTAAACAAGGAGGAAAGGTCAATCCCCAGCCCAAGATTACGCGCGGCCAGCAAAGTATCCCGCTCAAACGGAGCGCTTCCTTTGAGCGTAACATCATAAAGCGAAAGCGTTAGTGACGGAAAGTGATTAAAAAACGACAACCGGGTATGCGAAAAGGTAATGTGACCGTTTATATTGTTATTGACCCACTGATCTATTTTTCGGTTTACTGTCTGCGGAAACAGATATGGCAATATGAACATTAGTGCAATAACGCCACCTATAGCAATGCCAATGATCTTAAGGATCCTGAATAATATTCTACCGATCGTTTTCATTTAAAATTTCTTTTAGCGGGGGCTATGCAAAAATATAAAATTATAGTAGCAAAGGATACCTTATAGACATAAGGTGTTGATGAATAATCTCATGTTTATACATAATAATATTACTTTTAAAAAAACTGCAATAGGAATAAAAGCACGTTTCTGGTAATTCCACTAAGCGGCGTATAGACATTTGTAGGCCAAAAGAAAATTTTAATTTGGCCTTAGCATGACAACAGATATATAACTCTGCAATAAGAATTTGGCCGTGCACATGTAAAATACGAATTGAAGTTGTAGATTTATAGGATAAGTGTATTCATATTAATACACTAAACAGAAGGCCCAAGTAATAACTAAAGATAAAATTTATGGCAAAATTCATTATTGGCCTGCTAATAGGCATTGTATTATGCGCTACCGCATATTTTTTGTTCGTACCACAAATGAAACAAGCCTCTTACGACAGTGGTTTTAATGCGGGTAATAAAAAAGGTATAGCTATTGGCACAGCAGCAGGTATAACGCAAGGCATGGCTGACCTCCAGGCGCAGCAAAAACAGCAGCATGATAGCGCAACGGCCGCAGTAAAGAAGCAAGAAATTGATGCGTCCGCATATAAAGCAAGCCATAAACCACACATGGCAAAACCCGTTGTACAAAACTGGCATGTGATACATGGTAAGATAATGGACCCGGTAGTGGATACGAGTAGCCACAAGTAGCCATCATTATTATAGCTAAATCTAAGGTTATTTATAAAAGATACCCCGGACCAAAGTCAGGGGTATCTTTTTGTGAGCTTGTCAGTGTAAAATATAATATAGCCGGTATAGCTTAATATATCTTAAAGGAGTATTTTGGCAGTATAATACATCCCCATGTTCTCAAAATTCTCAAAACAAAATATCATCAAGGCTATTCTAATGGCAATATGTCAGGTAGCTCTATTGACATTGATATACATCCTCTGTTATCATTACGTAAAAGAGATAATCAACGAGAATAAAATAACAAATGCAGCGTGGCTTAATCCGGCAAAGAATGATGTGGGCCTTACAGCTATAGACTGGGAACAAGTGAAACAATCGCACCCTGAGCCGGTACAGGGTGGCATGTACCTGGACCGCATACAGGATTTTGATATAGTAAGAAGCAAGTGGAGCTATGAATTTTATGCATGGTTCAAATGGAATCCGCAAAGGATCAATTTCATAGATCTGCGCGACTCTGTAAAGGGTGCAATAGCTGCGAAAAATACGCCGATAAAAATTGTGAACGGGGATATAGAAAACATAGAAACACACTCCTTCTTTATGAACAGCAAGGGTGATTCTGCTTATATTCTATTTCATATAAGCGGGTCTACCACAAAGTTTTTTGACGTATCAGAGTATCCACTGGATAATTATCTGCTTACAATACAACTGGAGCATGTAACTGATGATATACACAAATTCGTTTTTGTGCCAGACACCATAAACACGAATGTGAGCAGCAGAGTATCTGTAAACGGGTTTGAGAAGAACGGGCATTTTATATTGTCGAAGCCACATACAATAAAATCGACGCTGGGCGACCCACGCAAAGCGAGCAACCAACATAATACTTATTCACAGTTAAGACTGGCACTATCTATAAAACGTGGTGGGTTTGGGTTATACCTGAAGATATTCATCACCTTATACATTGCAGCGCTGCTGGCCTTCTTATCTTTCTTTGCTGCGGAAAATGATAAGATAAGAGTGATAGTGGGTAGCTTATTTTTTGCAGCTGCAACGCTAAATATCATTATCAACAAGATACCATCCACAAACATTATTTCCATTGCGGAAATCATCAACGATATAAGCCTGATAACCGTGTTATTGATAGCGGGAAGAGAAACGTTGGTAAAATTTCTTGTAAAGAAAAATCATGAGTTGGATGTGCTTACAAAATGGATGACATTCTTCATTACGCTCATCTTCTACATAGTTATCAACATTACGATACCGTTGGCATCTATTGGATAGCATTGGAGAGTGGTAATGTGCGGCGAAGCGGCTGCGATCCTATTAAAATACCTACCCCTTAGGTTTGAAAATATCGTTCTCAATGGTCATGCCTTTCTCTAGCCAGATGGTCTGATACCCGCGACCTTTGGCAGCTTCTATGTGTTGCGGACTATCATCGATGAAAAGAGTTTCATGGGCTTCGAAATTATTCTCCATCAGTACGCGGGTGAAAAGTTCTTTCATAGGCTTGCGCATACCTATTTTGTGAGAGTAGTAGACCTTATCAAAAAACACACCGAGGCTTGGCATACCGCAGGTGCTCATAAGTATCTTGTTAAAGGCCTCTTCGTGTATCTCGTTGGTATTGCTCAGGAGTACAAGGTCGTAGTGAAGTTGTAGTTGCTGCAGTATCTGTAAACGACGCAGCGGAAAGTCGAGGAGCATTGCGTTCCATGCCATTACTATCTGCTCTTCGGTAAGGGATATTTTATTATCCGCCATTTGCATGGTAGCGATAAACTCTTGCCGGCTTATCTGTCCCATTTCCCACTTATCAAAAAAAAGCGATTGTTGCTTCTGAGAGAATAACTCAGCAAAGTTTGTGATGCCTAGATCAATGAAAGCTTTTTCGGTAAGAAAATAATCGATGTTTAGTAGTACACCACCGAGATCAAAAACGATATGTTTTACTCCTTGTATCATGTGGTAAAAGTACGGATAGCTGCAACATTGCGCATTACAGTGCGTCAGGCATATTAAAGAATTACGTTACAAAGCTTATATGTCTTGTGAAATATACTCTACAGCTTCTGTTTTTTTAACAACATCATGTATAATTTTGTCAAGGCTTTCAGTAGCAGTTTGGATCTTATCGATCAAGTCAATTTCATTTACATCGTATTTCTCTTTGTGCTTCAATAACTCTATCAATCCGATTAAACTTGCAAGAGGAGGGCGCACTACGTGCGATTGTATCCAGGCTATTTCTCTTAATGCGATATTTTGTTCTTCCAGTGCACTTTTCTTCTGTACTAATTTCGTAATATCAGTCATAGATCCAACGGCCCTTATGGCTCTGCCATTTTTGTCCCTGATAAAAATTGTTTTAAGCTCAACATAGGCAATGTCCTTATTCGCTTTCAAAAAACGAAATTCGATCGCTAATAAGCTATCTGTAGAATTCTTAAGTACAGTCCGCAAAATATCATTTGCTTTCTTTTGATCTTCCGGATGTATATTATCAACTAACAAATGGTTGTGGTATGCAGCGGGCGAGTACCCAAATATCTCACTAAACCCATCACCAAATATCATTACATCGTTTACAATATCCCAGTCTATGATCGCTTCCCTGCTAGCCTTATTTACAAGTTCAAATCGTTCATTACTTTTCCTGAGTGCTTCTTCTTTTTCCTTAATCTCTGTTACATCCTGAACAATGCCATACGTCCCGATCAACTGACCCTTATCATCTAAATCAAAATGTGCCTCAGTATACACATGCCGTATTGTTCCATCATGCCTGATAATGCGGTGATAAAATCCTGCGGGGATCAATGTTCTATCTGCATCTGATAGCGTTTCTAATATACTAGCTACATCATCGGGATGATTGAATGAAGCCCATTTCTTATAAGACTGTATATTGTTATCCGGGGCAACCCCATAGATCCTGCATGTTTCTTCCGACCAAACGGCTATGCCTGTTTCAAAATTCAACTCCCAATTTCCGATATGAGCTATTGTCTGGGCTTGTCTCAACCGATATTCACTGTGTACAAGCTTATCTCCCGTTTGCTTGTTTTCCACTTTCAGCTTTTTGTTTGATCTTTTGAAAACATACAATCGTTTTATAACTCCACCCAAAACTACCCCAATCAGAACAATGCTTACAGCATATATAATACGTTCTTTACGTTTTTTAGATAGCTCCAACTCTGATATACGCAGTTGAGTTTCTTTTATTTTCAAGTCCCTCGTTTTAATGCCTAATTCTCTATTAGATTCAAGTTGCGCGATCGTGTTTTTACTTTGTACCGAATAAATAGAATCTCTTAGATAGGCATACTCTTCGTAGGTCTCAAGTGCTTTTTTATATTTCCCGGATATAACGTATGCATCTTTCAAATGCTCCATAAACTCAAGCTGTGGAGCCGGATAGTTTATTTCTTTGCATATAGCTATGGCATCTTTCAGATATGTAATTGCAAAGGCAATATCTGCAGATTTGTTTGGGTCAGTAACTGTAGTATCTTTTGCTAACTCCAGGTATGTTTCTCCTACATTGCCAAGATTTATTGCCTTACAGTTTTTATGTCCGATTCCTTCGTTGACGTTTAATGCCATTTTATTATACTTCATAGCATTCCGAAAGTCGCGTCTGCTAAAATAAACATTGGCTATATTGGCTAAGTTTAGTTGGGAAGCATGATTATCTCCTCTTTCCTGATTTATTTTTAAGGCCGTTTTGTTATATGCTATTGCACTATCATAGCTACCAGTTGCATTTAATATTATCGCAATATTGCCCAGGTTTCTCGCTATTGATCCACTATCATTATTTTTTTGACTGATCTTATACGCGGCAGAGTAATATTCCATTGCTTTTGCATACTCATTCTGCTCCTTATATATTGTTCCTATATTCTCTAATACGATAGACTTATGTTTTCCACTATCTATCCTTTCATATATTTTTAATGCTTTGAAGGAATAATCCAGTGCGTCTGCATAGTTGCCTTGGGCAAGATAAATACTAACAATATTAGCCATTACAGCAGCGACATCATTTTCTCTTTTGATCTCTTCAAAAATTTTTAATGCCTTCATCGCATATTCCAGCGCAATGACATTATCAAATTTCATCCTATAATTGATTGCCAAATCACTGTTCCCAAGAGCAATCCCTTTTTTCCAGCCTAATTTTTCAGAAAGTGTTAATGCTTCATTAGCATACCTTATACCCTTATCGGCGTCAATAAAGGCATATTCATACGACAACTTATCTAATACATATACCCTATTGCTATCTTCTTTTGCAATAGCTAACTTTTGAAAAAGTGAATTAATAGTGTGCAGGTCTTGCCCACTTGCATCAAAACATACAACTATAAATAAATACAAAAATAAATATTGTATGCGCATTATGAATATACTTATGATGGGTTAATTCAATGGTGATTTTTAATTCTGTTAGCACATTGTTAACAAAATTAAAACAAATATTTTTTAAAGCGTAAATGCTAAGCACGTGCATCTGTATATTTTATTAAAAGTGTGAAAACAATTCAATACTAAATAAATATAAAGACAACCTAATTGAATATATATATAAAACTGACTCTAAATGATATCATGTTTAAGTAATAAATAAACTGCGACGCCTTAACCCAGCCAACCTATAATTATGTAACTACTCTTTTACATGCTTAACAACAAGGCATTTAGTTGCACAAGAATAATAATAAAATGCACCAAAAAATATTTCAAAAATCATTTTTCTCTTTTTCAGAAAATCTACTACATTTGCACTCCATTTGGCGGTAACGTCAACGGTCCTATAGCTCAGTTGGTTAGAGCACCTGACTCATAATCAGGTGGTCCTAGGTTCAAGTCCTAGTGGGACCACAAGCGCAAGTCGCTAAAAATCAAAGAGTCACACAACTGTGTGACTCTTTTTATGCACTTAATACAGCCTCTTCATTTTTATATATTGACTTACCCAACCCTTGCAAATGTAATTGTGGTCTTAGTCTTACGAGGAAAATAACGAGATAATCTATTATTATTTAAAAACATGAGATCAGTACTGCTTATTTCTGCCATTTTTTTGTGCACCGATGTAATAGCACAGCCTACACTAACCGCAGTAAATATGAACCCTGTAGCCGGAGATACTTACACACTCACAGCATGCGATTCCACCGGCTTAGCAGCCGCCGCTACGGGTCCGGGGCCGGACAAGACCTGGGATTATTCCCACTTGGTGCCGGCAACGGCTACAACCGCTTCAGCTAATGCCTTTGAAACCAATTTAATTGACTCGTTTACCTCTATCCGGTTTGTGCCTTGCTCGACCATCTCAGGTACCGAACCATCAGCCACTATTGCTATTATACGATACGACTCTGTTTTTTCCGCTGATGTCGAAACTGAGGGCAGCTCTTCCGACTCTTTTCCTGAATTTTTTATTACAGATTCCAGTCAATACTATTATACCATACCGCAGCCTGCGATACCCACGCATAATCGGCAGCCAATAACCCTCCTCACATATCCTTTTACCTACAACAGCAACCTGGTGGATACCACTCCATACTCAGAAATGGATTTACCTTACACGCCTGATTTCAGTTATATATCTATGAACACTATAACGGCAGACGCTTATGGTACGTTGAAAATGCCCGGACACACTTATACCAATGCCCTGCGGGTGCATGTAATAACTATTCATAATGACACAGGAATACTCTGGACAACATGGGTGTACAACAATTATGTCAGCGAAAGCTATCAATGGTTTGTGCCCGGCTTTCATGTACCTGTGTTACAAATAGACAATGATACGCTGGGCGGCGTGCCTATTGGCGCTGAGTATTATACAGGTACATATGACTCAACCATGCACGGAGAGGGCGTGCTCAATACCTCCAATACACTATATGATGTAAATACATACCCTAACCCAGCCTTCAATGAGTTGTATGTCACCTATACCTCCCTAACCGGGCAGCCTGTAGCCATGCGTCTTACAGATATAACCGGAAAATGCGTGCAAACTGTGAGCATAGATAAGACTACGATAGGTATAAATAAGACTAACATATCTGTAACAGCATTGCCACAGGGCATTTACTTTCTGCAGTTGCAGATGGGTGACAATGTCGTAAATAAAAAGATCAGTGTGATGCGATAAGCAATAATAAGCAGTAGCGGGAATATCCCTGTTGTTCATTTGTTCTCAATGCTACTTTCTGTTTCTTTTATCTAATGAAATTTCTCGCCTTTAGCCAACATTTCCAGGATAATGTTCATTCGCTTTTCGCGTGTCTCCGGTTTTTTGGCGGTCTGAAGCCGCCAGTTGATCGCATATTTATTGGTTTTGTTCAATGAGTCGAAAAAAGCTTTTGCCTTTTTATTTTTTTCAAGGAGTTTGAGAAAATCGTCAGGGGCTGTGGAATTGGAAGGTGAATCATATGCGGCAGCTAGTCGCCCATCTTTCTTTGCTTCTTCAAAGGCCTTCGATCCGGCGACTTTCATTTTCTTTTCGTTCGTAAGCCGTTCAATATGTTCGATGTTTCGTTTCGACCATATACTTCGTGCGCGGCGCGGCGTAAATTTCTGTATCCAGGAGTCGCTGTCAAATTTCTTCTTTTGTCCGTCAATCCAACCATAACAGAGTGCTTCATCGAGCGCTTCTGCATATGTAACGGTTTTTTCATCCGACTCTTTGTTGAAAATGCGTAGCCAGATACCATCTGACTTTGCATGATTGATAGCAAGCCATTTCTCCCACGCACTTGCAGAAGCAAATGATTGAGTAGGAACATCTTTCTTGTTTTCTATAGTGCTCATTATCCTATGTCCATTTAAAGCAGGACAGCCGATACTAACTTACGGAAATGTTTTTGAAATCAGATGCTTCTCTGCTCAAAGCACTAGTTGTAGATATAACTAATAAAAAACTGTACTCGCATTGTTTACAGGTAAATAAATCAAAAAGTGCTTTAAACTCAGTATAATATAAAAAAGGACCACGGCTACCGTGGTCCTTTTTTATATTTTTTATTATTTCGCTATTTTATCTCTTCGTAGTCGATATAATCGCCTTCTTTTTTGACCTTTGGACGAGATTGTGGTTGCTGCTGCGGTTGTGGTTGTCCCTGGCCATTCATCTTACGCTGCATCTCTTCCATCTGCGACCTTATCTGATTAATGTGCTGGCGCGTGGCGGAAGTAAAACCAAAGAACGGAAGCACAACGCGTACTATCAAACGGTAAATAATGCCTATCACAAAGGCCCAAGTAATAATTCTTACTAAATAACCCATATCCAATCCATATTTAAACGGGAGCACAAAGATAATAAGGAATTGGCGAACTTGCGCTCATGCCCGCTGCAAGAGGCGTTAACGAAAATATAATTACAGATACTATATTTTAAATCTGCGTAAAAACAGAAAATAGTAGTATATTTGCATTGGAACAACAAAAAAGAAAGGGGACGTAATCGTCCCCTTGTTTTTTACCCATGAGTGAAGTAATTGAAAAAGTACATACGTTCATAGAGCCGATGATAGAAGGCACAGATATTTTTATCGTAAGCATAAAGCTGAAACCGATAAATAATATAAAAGTGTTTCTTGATGCCGACAGTGGACTGACGATAGAAAAGATAGCGAGCATCAATCGCAGGCTTTACCATTTGGTACAGGAAGAACTGTTTCCTGAAGGGGATTTTTCGCTGGAGGTATCGAGCCCCGGTATAGATGAGCCACTGTTGCAGATGAGACAATACAAGAAGAACGTGGGCCGCAAGGTGCTTGTAACCAGCAATGAAGATGTGGAAACAACAGGCATGCTGAAAGAAATGACCGATGAGCATATAGTGCTGGAGGTAAAAGTACCCAAAGTGAAAGAACCTGTTATAAAGGAAATACCATTTACAGACATAAAAAAAACAGTAGTACAAATCATTTTTTAATTAAAATCATCCGCGCATGGCGGGTGAAGAAAAAAAGCGAATATGGCAAGTATCAACCTCATTGATTCCTTCCAGGAATTTAAAGACGCCGAGAATATCGACAGGCCGACCCTGATGAAGGTATTAGAAGATGTTTTCAAAACGTTGTTGCGTAAAAAGTACACAACTGATGAAAACTTTGACGTTATCGTGAACGACCAGACTGGTGACTTAGAAATATTCCGCCGTCGTGAGATCGTAGAAGACGGTATGGTAGAAGATGAGAATATGCAGATACCATACTCTGACGCTATAAAAATAGAGCCCGACTATAATGTAGGTGAAGAAGTATATGAGGAAGTAGATGTGCAGACCTTTGGCCGTAGAGCTATACTGGCAGCTAAGCAAACACTGGCAGCACGTATAGGCGACCTGAAGAAAAATAACCTGCTAAAGAAATATGCTGATCGCGTAGGAGATATAATAAGTGGCGAAGTATACCAGATATGGAAGAAAGAAATACTGCTGCTGGATGACGAAGGTAATGAGCTGATCATGCCAAAGTCTGAGCAGATACCTACAGATTTCTTTAAGAAAGGTGAAGGTGTACGCGCAGTGGTAAAGAAAGTAGAAATGCGTAATAACTCACCTATCATTATACTGAGCCGTACTCACCCATCGTTTCTGGAGAAGTTGATGGAAATTGAGGTGCCTGAAATAATGGATGGCCTGATAGTTATAAAGAAAATAGTGCGTGAGCCTGGTGAACGTGCTAAGGTAGCCGTAGAAAGTTATGACGACCGCATAGACCCTGTAGGCGCATGTGTGGGTATGAAGGGCAGCCGTATACATGGTATAGTGCGTGAACTGCGTAATGAGAACATTGACATCATTAACTATACTACCAATCTGCAATTGCTGCTGCAACGCTCATTGACGCCTGCACGCATCAATAAGATGGAGCTTAATAATGAAGAGCACCGCGCGGATGTGTACCTTGACCCTGATCAGGTATCCCTGGCCATAGGTAAGAAGGGTGTTAACATTAAACTGGCACAGGAATTGACCGGATACAGCATAGATGTGTACCGTGATGTGAAGGAAGAAGTAGATTACGATATAGACCTGGATGAATTTGCAGATGAAATAGATGCATGGGTCATCGACGAGTTTAAGCGTATAGGTTGCGACACTGCTTTAAGCGTGCTAGACCTTTCGGCTGAAGAGCTGATACGCCGTACGGATCTTGAAGAAGAAACAGTACGCGATGTGCGCAGGATACTTGAAGCTGAATTCCAGGACGAAGCGGAATAGTTTTTTGAAAAGTGTAAAAGCGATGTTATATTACTGTTACAGCATGGGCTGTGGCTGCTAGTGTACCATTTGTATATCGCCATTTTCGTTTAAATGGCGTAGGTTTGTATATTATGGTTTAGCTAAGGAAAAAGCGTCTTAGCGACATATTTTTTAAGGAAACGAATGACGACAGCGACAACGAAAACACCAAGGTTATTGGCAGCGGCCAAAGAATTCAATATCGGTAAGGAAACCCTTGTGGAGTTCCTTAACGATAAAGGCTTTGACTTTAACGCCAGCAACCCTAACACAAAGATCACAGAAGCAATGTACGATGCTCTGACGGTTGAGTTTGCCCAGGATAAGGCAGCTAAGCGTAAGAGCGAGGAACTGGCATTGCCTAAAGGGACGATGCAGGATCATAAGAAAAAGGAAACTGCTGAAGCACCAGCCCCTGCGGCAAAGAAGGAAGAACCAACACCGGCACCAGCCCCTGTTGTAGTAGAAGAGAAGAAGAAACCTGAACCTGTTGTGGCGCCACCACCGGTTGTTGAGAAGAAAAAAGAGGAGCCGGTAGCGATAGAACTACCGAAAGAAGAGGCGCCAAAGGAACCGATAAAGGAAAAAACTAAAGAAAAAGCGCCGGAGCCTATAGAAGAAGTAGCAGCACCTGTAGTTAAAAAGGCTGCCGCTAAAAAAGAAGAACCCGCTCCCGAAGCACCTGTTGCCAATGAGCCGCAGCATCTGGATGTGAAAGCTCCAAAGATAGAAGGGCCAAATATACTGGGTAAAATAAACCTTGACGATCTGAACCTTACATCGCGCCCTAAGAAAGGAGCGCCGGTGGCAAAGAAAGCGGTTGTAAAGAAAGAACCGGTTGCTACCAAGAAGCCTGAGGCTACTGAAGCAGCACCTGAAGAAGTAAAAGAAACGAAAACACCCAAGGCAAAGAAAGAAGCTGCACCTAAAGAAGAGGTAGTTGAAACGCCGAAGGTAATAGTACCTGAAGTAACAAAGCCTGATGAACCGGAAGATAACAAGCCGGAGCATATAGAAATGAAGGCGCCAAGGCTGGAAGGGCCGAAGATAATAGGCAGAATAGAACTGCCGGTATCTCAACCCGGAGGCTCGAGGCCTGATAACAGGGAAAAACGCAAACGTAAGCGTATACCTGTAGATAAAAAACCGGAATCATTCCGCCCTGACCAAAGGAATGCACCGGGGCAAGGTGGCGCCAGTGGTGCTACAGGTACCGGGACTGGTACACCATTCCGTCCTAATAACAGGCCGGGAACAGGCGGACCAGGTGGTGACAGAAGAGGACCGGGACAAGGTGGTGGTACAGGTACCCCATTCAGGCCAAACAACAGGCCGGGTGGTGCGCCAGGTGGCGACAGAAGAGGACCTGCCGGCGGCAATGACCGCAGACCACAACGCGGCATACCTCTGACACCACAGCAACAGGAAATAGATACAAAAGCAATACAAGATAAGATACGTGAAACGCAGGCCAAACTGACCGGCGCTACACGCGGAAAGAGCCTTAAAGCCAAATACCGCCGTAACAAGCGTGATGAAATGGCTGAAAAACGTGCTGCCACTGAAAACTCTGACCAGGCGAATGTAATACAGGTTACCGAGTTCATATCGGTGAGCGAGCTCGCCAACTTACTGAACGTGAGCTTTGCAGACGTTATCAGCAAGTGTATGAGTCTTGGCATCATGGTGTCTATTAATCAGCGTCTTGATGCAGAAGTAATAGAGCTTGTGGCGAGTGAGTTCTCTTATGATGTAGAGTTCATTAACCTGGAGCAGGAATCAGAAGAAGAAGAAGAAATAGAAGATACAGAAGACGAATTACAGCCGCGTGCGCCTATCGTTACGATAATGGGTCACGTAGATCATGGTAAGACATCTTTGCTCGATTACGTACGTAGTGCGAATGTTGTAGCAGGTGAAGCAGGTGGTATCACCCAGCATATAGGGGCCTACCAGGTGACTACAAGTACAGGCAAGAAGATCACCTTCCTTGATACACCGGGTCACGAAGCGTTTACAGCGATGCGTGCTCGTGGTGCCAAGGTTGCGGATGTGGCGGTAATAGTTGTAGCAGCGGATGATGCTATAATGCCACAAACAAAAGAAGCGATATCTCATGCGCAGGCTGCTAATCTGCCAATGATATTTGCTATCAATAAAATAGATAAAGAAGGTGCAGACCCTGAAAAGATAAAACAACAGCTCGCCCAGATGAATATATTGGTGGAAAGCTGGGGTGGTAAATACCAAAGCCAGGAAATATCTGCCAAGAAGGGCTTGAATATAGACCTGTTACTTGAAAAAATAGGCCTTGAAGCTGAGCTTCTGGAACTGAAAGCTAACCCCGACCGTCTGGCAACAGGTAGTGTGATAGAGGCCTCGCTGGATAAAGGACGTGGTTATCAATCGACCATACTTGTACAGAATGGTACACTGGAGCAGGGTGATATGATAGCTTGCGGACAGCATTATGGTAAGATAAAGGCAATGTTCAACGAACGTGGCCAACGTGTTACCTCTGCCGGTCCATCAGCTCCTGTACAGGTATTAGGATTGAATGGCGCACCACAAGCTGGTGAAAAGTTCAAGGTATATCAAGATGAGGACGAAGCAAAAGAAACAGCAACACATAGAGCACAGATCATGCGTGAGCAGGGTATACGCGCTCGTAAGCACATAACGCTGGATGAAATAGGCCGTCGACTGGCACTTGGTAACTTTAAGGAGCTGGGTATCATCATTAAGGGTGACTTTGATGGTTCGGTAGAAGCATTGAGTGACTCATTACAGAAACTATCTACCGAAGAAGTAGCTGTGAACGTGGTACACAAGGGTGTGGGACAAATCACTGAAAGTGATGTATTGCTGGCAACGGCATCAGATGCGATCATACTTGGTTTCCAGGTACGACCTTCTATGCAGGCAGCAAAACTGGCCGAGCAGGAGAATATAGAAATACGCTCTTACTCGATCATCTACGATGCTATCGAAGAGATAAAGAGCGCTATGGAAGGCCTGCTGGAACCAAAGGTAGAGAAGAAGACAGTGTGCAACATAGAAATACGCGAGATCTTCAAGATAGGCGGTGTAGGTACCATAGCAGGTTGTTATGTATTGGATGGCAAGATGACGCGCCAGACAAAGCTAAACCTTGTACGCGACGGTATCGTGGTGTATACAGGAGAGCTATCTTCTCTGAAACGCTTCAAGGACGATGTGAAGGAAGTAAATGCAGGCTACGAATGCGGTCTGATGGTGAAGAACTACAATGACCTTCGCGTAGGCGATATAATAGAAGGATTTGAAGAAATAGAAGTAAAGAGGACGTTATAATCCACTTTAATAATTTTTGAAGCCGCCATTGTAAAATGGCGGCTTTTTCATTTTTATTACAACCGAAGGCTTCCAAAAGTCCAATAGATATTCTCTATATCAATTTAAAAGATTAGGTTTGCATATCTAAAAACAATCCGTATGACCATAACCCAACTTGAATATGTTGTTGCCGTGGCTACTTATAAAAGTTTCGTATCTGCCGCAGAAAAGTGTTTTGTAACACAACCTACCCTGAGTATGCAGATACAAAAGCTGGAAGATGAGCTTGGCATCCGCCTTTTTGATCGTAATAAACATCCGATTGCTATTACCGCTATGGGTGAACTTATTGTAGAGCAGGCAAGAATTGCTCTTGCTGAATGTGAGCGTATACATGAAGTGATATTGACACAACAAACTAAAATATCAGGTGTATTTAAGTTTGCCGCAATACCCACTATCGCGCCGAGCATACTGCCTGGATTGCTTGAAAATTATTCAAAAAATTTCCCTGATGTGAAGCTGCAGGTAACAGAACTGGAAACACACCAGATACTTACTGCACTACGGAATAATGAAATTGATGCAGGTCTATTAAGCACACCGCTTGAGGAGCATGACATAAAGGAGTATCCTTTATTTTATGAGCCATTTGTAGGCTATTTTTCCGCTGATGAGAAAGCGCTAAAAAAGCGTTTGATAAAGCCTGAAGATATAGCGCTGGATCGCATCTGGCTGCTGAACGAAGGCCATTGCATGCGCAACCAGATAATAAACCTATGCAGCGAGCAGATACAAAAACTACAATCAGAACGGCCTTACCGCTACGAATCGAGCAATGTGGAAACACTACGCAAGATGGTAGAAAAAAATAAAGGGCTTACACTACTTCCCGAATTAGCAACTCACGAGTTTAACGACGACCAGATGGATAACATCCGCTATTTTGAAGACCCTGAACCGGTGAGAGAAATAAGCCTTGTAACAAATGGTCACTTTGTAAAAATGACCATACTACAAAGCCTGATGGATGAGATATTAAAGCTTGTGCCCGAAAAAATGCGTGTACAGAAAAAGAACAGAAAGGTACTGCGTATACAGTCTGCTAAACTGTAGCTATAAGTATACGGTTGGTCTGTATCTCAATAATATGATGGGTAGGAAACACTGTTGTAAACAGGTTTCTTACCCTTTCCCATTCATGGGTGTTTACTACAATGTAGTTCAATACAAGATGGCCGCCGGGATTTATCTTATCATGACAGTTTCCTAAAAAAGTATCTGCCGTAACAAATGGCGGCACTACCCTACCGCTAAAAATATCAACGATCAGCAGATCGAATTTATCTGTATTATTCTTTACAAATTCGTTGGCATCTACGCATACGGCAGTTACATTTTCGGGCGTGGCATCGTGCAGAAATTCAAGCGCCCATTGCAGTACTATCTTATCATGATCGACCAATGTAAAGTGAGGATGATAGCCGTACCCGTGCATTATATTTACCGTGCTTCCGAGACCAGTCCCTAATACCAACACACGCTTTACCTGCGCAAGCTCATTCTTTATTTTCTTAAAGGCTGCTGTTATGGGGCGGTATCTATCACCATCTGAATAAAGGGCATCGGTAGTAGCTAGTTGCAACTGCCCACGGTACAGGTACAGCTCTAGCAGTGAATTTAATACACTACCGTCCCTGCGTATACGCACGGGATAAAAATAACTTAATAGCCTTTTAGAAAGAGATACATCAATATTGTGAATCGGCTGTTTCACGCTTAGTCATCGTGGTGTCCACGTGCCCTGCGCTTACGAAACAGCGGCACTTTACTTTCATTACCGTTAAGTAATCTGCTGATGTTCTTATGGTGCGTGAGCACTACAAGAAATGCGGTAGCTATTGCAAATAACCGATAGCTCAACTCATCTGCATTGAAAATGAAAACGATCAGTACAGGGAATGCAATACTCGCTGTGATAGAACTAAGCGATACATAGCGTGTAAGAAACAACATCAATACAAACACTACAATAAGGCTTACCGCAACTATAGGTTGTATAGAGAGTATCATACCAAACAAGGTAGCTATCCCCTTACCACCACGGAAATCAGCCCAAATAGGAAAGATATGACCTACTACAGCCGAAAGACCTAAAAATATTTCAAGGTTCATAAATTGCTCGCCACCCGGCAGGAAACGAGATATTAGAGCAAGCTTAACGGCAAGGAAACCCTTAAGCATATCTATAAGCATAACGGCTGAGCCAGCCTTTGTGCCTAGTATCCTAAATGCATTTGTAGCGCCCGCGTTACCGCTGCCATGTTCGCGTATATCGATGCCATATACCCACTTACTTACCCATACCGCTGTGGGTATAGAGCCAATAAGGTAGGCCATTACAAGAATAATTGCAACCGTCATTCTAAATTTCTGTTGGTCAGGAAAAACAAATTTATACGTTCTTTATCACAAATCCTAATACCTACTTCATCTTTACCTATATTATAACAGGTTAAAAATCAGCATTTTTAAATAATTTACTTTGCAAATAACACCGACATCCAGTTATCCAATTCTTCAATTTTCTGCAGTTTAAAACCCGCTTTTTCTGCTGCCTGGAGTATTATTTCCCTATCTGTTACCAAAAGGCCACTCATTAATATCATACCATCTGCATTTAGTCTTATATACAGATCATTCATGTATTGCAACAGAATATGGCGATTAATATTTGCTAAAATAACATCATAATTATCTATATCAACATCTTCTAATGAACCACGCTCTATGGTGATATCATGACATGGATTACGGCTTATGTTCTCCAACGCGTTTTCATACGACCATTCGTCATTGTCTATACCTAATATCGATCCCGCACCAAGCATGCTGGCAAGGATAGCAAGTATACCCGTACCTGTGCCAAAATCGAATACTTTCTTGCCTTTAAGATTCATACCCCTCATTTGGGTCATCATCAACTGGGTAGTAGCGTGATGGCCTGTACCGAAAGACATTTTGGGGGTTATAATAACCTCATAAGGCGTCTCCACTTTCATCGTATGAAAATCTGCCCTGATAGTGCAAAAATCTTTTACAATTACCGGCTGGAAATTCCCTTCCCATTCCGCATTCCAATTTGTGGGCAGGATGACATCTTTGATATAACTCAAGCTTTGCTGGCGTGCTATATGATCAAGCTCGGTTTTGTCAAATTTCTCTTCGTCTATAAAAGCAGTCAAAGTATCACTACCCTCTTCAAAACCTTCGTATTCAATGCCTGAAAGTAATGCAATAAGTATATCGCTCATTACAACATCAACAGCAGAGAAAGTAATCTTTATATAATTCATGTTATTGCTTTTTCTTTAAACAGAAAAGGTTGTACGATGCGTACAACCTTTTCTTATGGAAGTCAATTTAATTATTCTTTTGTGCCTTCATCTTTAGCCTGAACTGGCGCACCACCTGCGGGCTCATCATCATTCATGTTTTCATCGATCCTCAGATTCTTCTCCTGCTGATCCATAGAACCTGGCTTAGCGCTGTTGTACAATACACGCTTAGTAGGAATATCTGTAACAATACGGAACTCTGTACGACGGTTCAACTGACGACCTTCTGGGTTGTCTTTACCATCGATCGCATTAGGCGCTGCAGCGTTCTTTTCGCCAAATCCTTTCGCTGTCATACGGCTTCTGTCAACACCGCTTTTTTCAAGATAGTCAAGTACAGATTGTGCACGACGCTGAGATAAAGCTACATTGTATTCAGGCGTACCCTTAGCATCTGTGTAAGAATATATCTCAACAGTAAGCGAAGCGTTATCCTTCATGAAGTTAACAACAGAATCAAGTGATGACACTGATTCAGGACGAAGTGTAGCCTTGTCGTAATCATAATAAACATTGCTTACTTCAAAGCTGTTCATTATGCTATCGAGATAGATCGTAACCTGTACAGTATCATCAGGATCAGTACGCTTAACATCCATAGTACTTACAGAAGCACGTGAAGATGAATAACCAGGCTTATCACCTGTTATAACATAAGCATGGCCACGAGACATATTGAACAGAAAAGAACCATCTTCAGAATTGTATGTATTCATTTCACCCTTCTGATCGATCATCTTTACAACAACCTGAGATAACGGTTGCTGAGACCTTTTACCAAGTACCTTACCCATTACTACCAATCTTGGCTCATACTGGATGCGCCAGATATCATCGCAACATGTAGGGTTCTTTAAAGCAATAGAACCTATACGGTTTGATACTACATAAGCGTCTGGTTTGCCTAAAGGATCTTTTACGAAATACAACTCATCAGCAGAAGTATTGATAGGATAACCCATGTTATGCAAGTTGCTGTAACGTGAAGGGCCACCGTCTGCAGAGAATATATCGAAACCACCAAAATTTTTCCAGCCGTTAGAAGCGAAGTAAAGCTTGCCAACGCGTGAATCATAATAAGGCGTAGTTTCATCAGCATCGGTATTGATCTGCTTACCGGCGTTTTGAGGACGACGATAAGAACCATTACGTGGATCAATTATAGAGTACCATATATCATATCCACCACGACCTTGTAACTTACGATCTGAAGAGAAGAAGAGTACATCCTTCTTACCTACTTTAGCAACATAAGGCTGTGTATTAGAAGATTTATCATCGTTGATACCACCCGGTACTAATGCAGGTTCGCTCCATTTCCCTTTGTCCTTGTCGAAGTTGGCAACATAGATACTACACATGATCTTTGCAGAATCTTTTTCCGCACAACGAGTGAAATAGAAACGATCCCCGCCCGGGCTAAAACAACCGTTACCTGTATGAGCTGTAGGGCTGTTAAAGTTACCATCAGCGAATGGTAAAGGCCATTGGAATGAATCAACATAACCAGGCTGTTTGTGAGATACCATGAAACGAGACTGGAATTCAGAAGCCTTCTTTTTGTCATAGTCAACTACTGAGTTCTGACGCATTGTTGCAAACAATAAAGATGTATCGCCAAGTGGAAAAGGAGAAAGCTCAGTGTAAGAACTGTTTACATTAGGGCCTGCATTTATAACGCTTACCGGTTCCGGTTCTTTAACAGAGTTCATAGCCATTGTACAACCATCAAGATCCCTTTGTGCTTTTTTCTTCAGTAACTTAAAGGTCTTTGGATTGTCTTTCAAGAAACGGCTGAACGCATCAATAGCTGCTGTATACTCTCCCTGTTGCTTAAGCATCATACCAGCCCAATAGATAGATTGTGGATACAATTTAGGAGCGAGCTCATACGTTTCTGCATAATAATGTCCAGAGGGAACATAATCACGCGTAAACCTATAGCACTCAGCTAATTGATTAGTCAGGTATGGGTTACGTTCCTGCTCAGTCTTTAACTGTTGGTAATAATCGATAGCATTAAAATAACTACCTGCTTTGAAAAGATCATCAGCCCAGCGAAGTTTTTTATAATAAGGAAGTTTAGAAACGGGGTCATTCGCCTTATTCCTGTACTTATCCTTGTTTCCCTTTTGGGCATGCGCAGCAGTTGCTGTAAGTAATATTGTTGCCAAAAAAAGGAACAGCCAATTTTTTCTCATGTTCGTGAGCGTTGTTAATGGATATAAAAGTATAAATTCATTTTAAAAAAAAGAAAGGGAAACGAAAAAATTCTCCCTTTCTTTATATTATTTATATACTAATTAGAATCTTGCGCAAGGTACAGTTCTTCTATGAGCGAAAGTAAGCGGATTAGGCGCAACATAACGAATAGCTATTTCAAAGCCACCATTACCATTGCTTGCCGTATTAAGTGATGAATTATTGTAATCATATCCAACACCTATACGGAAACCTTTAAACTCAACCCCCGCAGTGATGCCGATCGCATCGCCTGTACGATACCAGCCACCGAGGAAAACTGCAGTAGAGAAATTCTGAAATTCACTATTACCAACCTGGTAGTGAAATTCATTACCTGCTACCAGTTCATTTGCAGAAGCCTGGTTTTGATATAACACCGCAGGACGCAAGCTCAATTTTTCACCAACATTCCATATAGCGCCGACCTCACCGGTAAAACGCATATTCAGGCCAGTTTCGTTATTCTGCTGTTTTTCAAAAGCTTCATTAGGCTGGTTGATGTTATTAGCAGCGACACCGAGTGTATAACCAAACTTGCTGCTAACCGCCTGTGAAAAAGACACACCGGCGTTAACCATGTAATAATGTACCTGATTGCCAATACCTAAATGATACTCCTGAGAGATGCCGGGTACGAAGCTACCATTGACATATTCGTCACCGAAGTATAACTTGGAAAGATCGATGCTTTTCTGTGCATAACCACCCTGCAGGCCAACAGCCAATTCACTTCCGTGATCTTCACTAACACCAAATTGTTTGTGATAGGCTAAAGACAACATACCAGTAAAGTTGCTCAGATTACCATCGCCTGCCTGGTCTTTGTAGACTTGTATACCTGCAGCCAGATAGTCATCTACGCTAAGGTCATGAAACAGTGGAGCATCAAACGCCGCACCATACGTTACATAGGGTACCGTGACACTCTGCCACTGGTTTCTGTAAATAGCCGAAGCACGAAACTGGCCATCGAACATACCTGTGAAGGCAGGGTTTATTACCAATGGCACTGCATCAAATTGCGTAAAGTGAATATCCTGGGCGTGTACTGCCTGGATACCTAATGCAAGAGCAGCGGTAAGACTGATACGGGCAATAATATTTTTCCTGATCATTGTGTTTACTTACTTAGTAAAGTTATCTAATTAGCGTTATATTTCCTTGTTTAACAAATATTCTTCCGGAATTTGTGACCGCCTGTATTTCGTACACATATACGCCAAGTGGCTGTGGTGTACCATTGTAGCTGCCATCCCATCCTTTATCTATGTCGCTGGTCTCAAAAACCTTGTTCCCCCAACGGTTGAAAATACGGAAATAATTTAAAGTAGCAATGCCTCGCTTAATAATTTTTAATTCGTTATTTGGTCCATTACCCGGAGTAAAAGCATTTGGCATAGCCAAAAGTGTGTTAGGATCTACATAGATACTAATAGAATCTGTAGCTACGCAGCCGCTCTCCGTAATACCGCGTACGATGTACTTAGTGTTAACATCTGGCGATGCAATAGGGTCTGATATCAGTGCATCACTGAGGCCTAATGGCGGGAACCATGCAAAGCTGGTACAGTTCGTCATTGGCTCTATATGATATGTTTCACCCGGATAAAGCGTTACCGAATCACCAAGATCAAGCACCGCAGCAGGGAACACAGTAACATCAATATCCAATGTATCAAGGCAACCTAATGCACTTGTTAAAATGACCGTATAATCTTGTGAAGTTATGGGGTGTAGCACCGGAATAGGTGATGTTGTATCACTTACATACGTAGTAGGTATCCAGTGGTAGTCTACAATGCCTCCTCTAAATACTATTTGCAAAGAATCGCCCGGACAAATGCCCACTTCACCCGGCGATGGGCCTGCGAAGTCATTAGGATTCACAAATATCGTGGCAGAATCTGTGGCGGAGCACCCCACAGGCGTAGTTACTGTGAGGTATATTTCCGCAGTAGCTGTATTAGTATAAATAGCGGCTAGCATGGTCGAATCATCAAAGTTAGCTCCGGGAGACCAATGGTACGCGTAATGCGTGTACCAGCCCGGGTTGATAAGACCGAATACATGCATGGTATCGTATTCACACTTACTACGGTTACCACCTATGTATACCGATGGAACTGGCTGTACATCTATATGTATAGAATCGCTGAATAATGGGCAACGATGGAAACCACCACTGATCACATATTCCGCAGATGTATCCGGGGATATGATAGGGTCAAGTACCTGGGGTAGCTCTATACCTGCAGTTGGCGTCCATTGATAATTAAATAAAGGATTACCTACAGCATTTATCTGTACCACACTGCCCAGGCATATTGCTGTGTCGGGCGTCGTGATGCTTATAGCGTTAGGCAACACTATTACATTAAAGAAATCCTGTGTGGCGCAACCTGCAGCAAATGGTGGCGCAACTGTTACAGTGTAACTGATTGGACCTGTAAATAAGGGCGTGAATATAGGATTAGGAATAGTATCGTTACTTAAATAAACTCCCGGTGTCCAACTGTACTGATAATAAATGCTTGTATCGGCAGCCTTAACATTGAATGTGTCGCTCATACCCAGGCATATAGTATCGCTGAAAGTAATAGGCGCCGCAGGTACATCGACCGTGATATTAAAGTCATGTATCATGGCAGGGCACGCTGCATAAGTAGCAGTCACCGTATAATCAGTTGTGGCCGTAGGAGTGATTATCGGGTTTTTTACCGATGTATCAGATACACCATTTGGTGGGGTCCATGCATAAGTAAATGCATTGCTGCCTATGATGCTTACAATAACTTGTTGCCCGATACAAATTGTCGTATCACGATTAGTAAGTGTAAAATCATTAGGCTCTGTGTGTACATCTACACTCGTAGTGCTGCTACAACCAAATACAGGGAATGGCATACCTACAGGGTCAACGGTAACGTTGTAAACGATATCTCCTGTGGCTAAAGGCGTAGCGACCGGATTCGACACAAGCGGATCATCGAGATACGTAGGCGGAGCCCAGTTGTATGTATATGATACACCGGACGACGGGCTTGCATACACATGCAGCGGCACAGGTATGCCTACACAAGTTTTAACGAGCGCGGAATCTGTAGTAAGTACGGGAGGAGTAAAGACATTTATTGTAACCTCGGAGTGTGATGGACGACAACCGAATAAAGGATCGAGATTGGCTGATATTACATAGGTAGTAGTGCCAAGTGGTGTAGCGGTAGGATCGAGCAACGTATCGTTATCAAGACCGGTGGACGGAGTCCAGATATAATGCATAAATGCTCCCAATATACTATCGGGTTGTGTTTGTATCGCTACACTCTGGCCGGTGCATATTGCAGTATCTTGTGTAGTAACATGCACGTAAAAAGAATCAAAGATAGTAATACTAACCGGCGCAGATAATGTGTGGCCTGTATCGCAAGGGTCTTTGATAGATATCATTAGGCTAACATCTTTGGGACCAGCAGGCGTAACTGTATTTGTAACTATGTACAATGTATCCGAGATCGCAAAAGGTGGTATGACAACACTGTCAGGTATACTAACATAATCATAACCATTAACTGCGGTACCTCCTATCACATAATGCACTACAAGCGCAGTGTCTGCAGGTGCAGGTGTATCGAATATAAACGCGCTGTTAGCGCACCCCCTTACTGCATAAGGTAAGCCATTTAAACCTACACTACGCAACGCAGCAGGTGGTGTGGAGCTAAGACTACCACCCTCTATAAATACACCAGAGTCCAGGTATCCATCACTGGCATCTGCAACTCCTAATTTTAAATGGTATGTATCGCAAGGATTAACACGTGCAATAGCAGTAAGAACTGTAGTAAGACCATCATAAGTTATTGTAGTACCCATCGAGTTATCTACAAAGTAGGTGCAAAATGGAGCCCCTGGTCCTAATAAATTACATGTATCGGTAGAATAGCCAGGAGAAGCCCCGCAATTTATGCTGTTAATAGAAACGGGGATAGTAGTTCCCGGAACCAAAGCAATGTTTGTTGGAGAGGTATATCCAGGACCTGAAATTAAAAATCCGAAAACATCATTGTATTGAGAACAAGTAAATCCTGGATATTCTTCAGAGCCAAAAACATAATTAAATTTGATCGTGTCGCCAGCAGCTTTAAAATCAAACTCCAGTACACATGCATCAAAAGTTGGCTGCCCTGCTAATGCCGTCAAATCCGGATCCCCAGGCGCACTCATAATGTTACCCGCGGTTTCTATGTCTGCAACACCTCCATCAATAATATCAACTCCATATGTGAACCCACCCGTGGTAGGAGTAGCCGCAATTCCATTTGTTAATACAATCCCATTAGGGATACCCAATGTGCTGGCTGTAACTGAAAATGTTCCACTCCCTAAAGAGTCGCACGTTAAAGTGGGGCTTATTAAAGTAACACCAGATCCAATAAGAGCAGAAGCCAGCGTTGCAGCAGAAGAAGATGTTGTGACCGTTACCTGCGCTTTAGTAATATTCGCGTAACACATAGCAAAGCAAATGCATAATGTGTAAACAGATAATTGCCTTGATAGTGAAGAGTAAACTTTATTCATATTGCTATGCCTTATTTAATTAAGACGGATAAATCGTGTAAATAGTTTGCCTGAAACAGAAATAATGTTAAAAAGATGTAAAATTTTTAATGTGTTCTGCAAAATACTACAATATATTTGTTTTTTGATACTCATCTCGTCTAAAATATCAATAGAAAGATGTTTTATAAGCCAAAGATGCCACCTTTTATAAGGTGGCATCTTTATATTTAAAATATAATGCTAATTCAAACTTCTAAAGTCCACAGGCACTAATTTACTTACACCCGGTTCCTGCATGGTGACGCCATAGATCACATCTACAGAGGCCATTGTCTGCTTGTTGTGGGTAACGATGATGAACTGTGAGTTGTCTGAGAACTTACGTATCATCTGCGTAAACTTACCAACGTTGGCATCATCAAGAGGAGCATCAACCTCATCGAGTATGCAGAACGGCGCAGGCTTAATGAGGTAAATAGCGAACAGGAAGGCCGTGGAAGTAAGGGTCTTCTCCCCTCCCGACAGTTGCGTAAGCGTACTTGGCTTCTTACCTTTTGGCTGCGCATATATCTCTATACCACTATCAGCAATGTTATCCGGGTCGGTAAGGCTAAGGTCAGCCTTATCATCTTCTGTAAAGAGCGCCTTGAATACGGTAGCGAAATTCTCGCGTACCAGGTCGAAGGTTTCTTTAAATTTAGTATTGGCGGTATTTTCTACTTCTTCTATCGTTGATAATAATGATTCTTTTGCTGTAACAAGGTCATTGCGTTGCTCTGCAATGAAATCGTGGCGCGCCTTTATCTCGGTATACGCTTCAATAGCCGTTGGGTTTACCTCGCCCATATTCTCGAGGCGTTTTTTCATTTTTTCGGTATCGGCAGTAAGCTCTTCTATGCTTTGCTCTCCGGTACGTGGCTGGTCGAGGATATCATCGAGCTTCACTTTGAACTCTATAGTGAGGCGCTCGCTCATGCCTGCTACCTGCAGCTTCATAGTGCCCAATTTTTCCTTAATGCCATTGAGCAATGTTTCTACCTGTTCCTTTTCGCGGCGTTTCTGATTCAGTTGGCCTTCCTGCGCAGAGATGTTGTTACGCATCTCGTAATAAGCACGGTCCTTTTCGTTCAGTATGCCTTCTTCTTTTTCTTTCCTGCTCAGCAATTCATACAGCTCGCTATCACCGCTGTGCAATTGCTTCTCTGTTTCACCAAGTTGAGCTGCGGTCTGCTGCAACTGTTCGCTATTACTTTGTATCTGGTGCTTCAAGTCAGTAAGCTGGTTTGTACGGAATTGTAATTCCTGCTTCAAACTATCGAGCTTGCTCTGCTGGCGAGTATATTGTATGTTCTGATTATTGTATTGCTGCGTAATGGCATTGAATTCGAACTCGACAGCCTTAAACTCTTCGTCGGCAGTTTGTATATCCTGCTGTAAAGATCTTAACTGGTCTGTGATGTTCTGTAATTCAGTACGCGTACCTTCTATATTTTCGTGCGTATCATCAAGCTGCTCCTGCAGGTCCTGTAAGCGTTTTTCACCGTTCTGGTTTAGTTGCTCAAAATTTTCTACTCGGTTGGCAAGGTTTACAGAGCTGTTCTGCAAGCGATTTATCTCCTGCCTTGTCTGCTCTATGGCCTTATCATTGAGCTCCTGGTTAAAACCCGTAATGAGGGTCTGCGTATCAGCAATATATTGCTTCAGCTCTGCAGTTGTATCAGTAAGGTCTTTTATCTCTTTTGCCAGGCGCTCCAGATTCTTAGCACGGCCTATCTTGTTACCTTCAAACAAACCGATAGAACCACCACCCAGTGTATACTTGCCGCGTATCATCTTACCCGTCTTGTCTACCAGCACATAGCCATTGTTCATGGCCACATTGGCAACATCAGCACCCTGGTTCATAATATATACATGCCCCAGCAAGTGCTGAGCCAGTTCGGCATACTGATCATCGACAGATACCACACTAAGTGCAGGCACTGCATCAGCAGGCGCTTCGTGCTGTGAAGCAGTATACTTGCCGAGATGATTTGTGATAAAGAAATTCGCCTTACCTTTTTTATTAGTGTCTAGCAGATGCACCGCTTTAGCAGCATCTTCCGTATTCTGTACTATGTAGTAGTTAAGGTAATTATCCAGTACGTTTTCGAGTGCAGTACGGTATTCGTTCTGTACTACAAATACATCGGACAATAATGGCGCATCATTGTTCCACTCCTTATTCTTCTTTAAGAATTTGATACTGTCTGGATACCCTTCCAGACTATCGACCAATGATTTTAACAGGTCGTGCTCATTGCGGCGGGAATCGAGTTTTCTGTTCTCTTCTACCAGTTTAGCACGCAGTGTTTCCATCTGTTCCTGGCTTTGTAATATTTTGCCTTTTACCTCTTCGTGCTTTGTGATAAGGTCTTGCAGATGTTCTTGCTTACCTGTAAGGTCTTCTTCTGTATTTGTACGTTCGCTGGTAAGCTGTGCTATTTGTGCAGTGCGCTGTGTACGCTCGTCCTGCACCTGTTGCATACTGCGTTGCAGGTTCATTACTGATGTATCCGCAACAGCCACTTTCTTTTCCGCATCAAACTGCAGGCGCTGGCTTTGCTGGTAGTGGTTACGCATCTGCTCAAGCACGCTTTTCTTAGCATCAAATGCTTGACGTTTCTCATCTACCCCCGTGCGTAATGTTTCCAGTTGCTCGCGAATATCTTCGAGGCCACCTGTTTCGTCTGCTATCTGTTTATCTGCAAAGGTGATGGACTCTTCGAGCTTATTTAACTGTGCACCGGCGCCCGATAAAAATTCATTCAGGCTTTTTTCGCGCTCCTTTAAATGTTCGAAACGCTGTGCCGCAAGACGCTTGTCGCTTTCCAGCTGGCGTATACGATTTACCAGGTCGTTAAATTGTTTTTGCAAACCATTCAACTCCTGCTCCTTCTCTACCAGCTTTACCTTTTGTTGTTCTACCGAAGCCTCTTCAGTAGCTACTGTTGTTTCCAGCTTTATCTTACGGTCTATTTCCGTATCGTGCTGGTCGTTGAGTGTTTTATATTGATCATTAAAATGCTCCAGCGATGCTTTTGCCAATTCAATGCTTACTTCTTTATACTCCCCCTTTATCTGAAAAAATCTTTCCGCTTTACGAGCCTGGCTTTCCAGGGTACGCAAGTTATTACCTATCTCAAATAACAGATCTTCGATACGCGAAAGATCCTGCTCTGTAGCGTCGAGCTTTAGCTTTGCTTCTTTCTTACGCGTTTTGTAAATAGAGATACCGGCTGCCTGCTCCAGCATACGGCGGCGCGAGCCTTCCTTATCCTTAATGATGTCATCGACCATGCCTAACTCTATAATGGCATACGAATCGTTGCTGACACCTGTATCAAGAAACAGGTTGTGTATATCCTTAAGGCGGCAGGTAACATCGTTGAGGCGATATTCACTCTCTCCGCTTTTATAAAACTTACGTGTAATGGTAACAGTAGTAAACTCCGTGGGCAACAGATTGCGCGTATTCTCGAATGTGAGCGATACCTCGGCCATGCCCGATGCGGAACGCGTACGCGAACCATTGAAGACAAGATCTTCAAGATTATCGGAGCGCAATGATTTTATTTTATGTTCACCTATTACCCAACGTATGGCATCTACGATATTAGATTTGCCACAACCATTCGGGCCCACGATACCCGTAATAGGGTTATCGAGTATGATGTGGGTTTTGTCCGCGAAAGACTTGAACCCTTTAATTTCCAACGACTTTAAACGCAAAGCAAAAAATTTAGGAGGAAGACAAAAATAAACATTTTGATGACGTTTGAACCCCGGCAGGCAGAAACCTCTCCACTATTTACTCACAAATACTTAAAATGAAATATAAAATAAATTATTTTAATGACTTTATTGCAATTTAATGTTATTGGGGTATCTGGGTTAATGTTTCCAGCTTAAATCCGTTCTTTTTAGCATACGACTCCTGCAGACTTTTGAACCGAGACATTTTTACGGTCTCATCTTGCGAGGCAGCTTGTATAGCATTTAGCTTTAAAGTTATCTCATCGACCGATGTGGCGTCAGTGAACTGCTCAAAGGGAGCAAAATAAGTGCTGACCATATTCTTTTCAAATTTTAGCAGGTCTATTTCGCAAGTACGCAGATCGCCTGAGCCACCTACATCACTCATTCCCTCAACCTGAGTAAGTGATGAATCGATAAAATGCTCGAGACCTAAACGGTATGGTGTAAGTTTTCCAAATTCTTTGGAAACAGCACAATCAGTAAGCACCTGCCCCCACTCCTGCCCCTTGCTATACATGCTATCATTGATATACACAAGAGTATTATTCATTTTTAACGCACGCTCTTTGGTAAAAAGGCTGCAAGACGATAAACTGACTGCAACAGACAAAAATAACATTACCCATACTTTTTTATTCATACGTCCTCCTTTCGGATAAGCAAGATAAAATATTATGGCGTTATATCCCTATCAGTTTTCATAAACAGGTATATTTTGTCGTTAACGTACATTTGCCGCTCAATAGCAGCATTATGGGCAAAGTAGCCATTAATATAGCAACAGGCAGTTTACAGGCGGAAGAAACAATAGTGGGCATAGACCTTGGCACCACCAATAGTCTTATAGCCATAGTAAGAAATGACACACACGAACCGATAGCACTAAAAGAGATAGATGGACTTACACTGGTGCCATCTATTGTACACTTTGATGAGTATGGTAATGTTACTGTGGGTAATGCAGCCAAAGAACTTTTAGTAAAGGAGCCAGAGCGTACTATCTACTCTGTAAAAAGGCTGATGGGTAAATCATACAAGGATGTAAGTGAGCACGCCGGCATGTTTGCCTACAAAGTAATTGATGACGGCACCGATGCACTGGTAAAGATACAGGTGGGGGAAAAATTCTATTCCCCGATAGAGCTATCGTCTTATATACTAAAGGAACTGAAAAAAAGAGCGGAGCATATCTTAAAAACAAATATCGGCAAGGCGGTAATAACTGTACCTGCTTATTTTAACGATGCACAAAGACAGGCTACGCGGGATGCGGGAAGGCTTGCAGGCCTCGATGTACTACGCATAGTGAATGAACCTACGGCTGCAAGCCTTGCTTATGGCATGGGCGTAAAACCAGGTGAAGAAAAGACCATAGCAGTTTATGATCTGGGTGGTGGAACTTTTGATATATCGATACTCCGCATTGTGAACGGTATATTTGAGGTATTATCAACAAATGGAGATACTTACCTTGGTGGCGATGATATGGACAGGATACTGGCACAGCACTGGCAGCAACAACTGGGCCTTACCGATGATGCGCTTAAAAATGATAAATCGCTTACACAGCAGTTGCGCATAACTGCAGAAGAGGCTAAAAAACACCTGACAAACAACGATAATTTTTCCGGGGAAATAAATGGCAACACAGTACATATCAGTAAACAGGAATTCAATATACTGATACAACCTTTGATAGACCGTACTATTACCTCTTGCCAAAACTCACTAAATGATGCCGGGCTAAAGGCCGACCAGATAGACGCTGTAGTAATGGTAGGCGGATCTACCCGTGTGCCATTGGTGAAAGAAAGCATTCGTAATTTTTTTGGTAAAGACGTAAATGATACCTTAAACCCTGATGAAGTTGTGGCGCTGGGCGCGGCAGTGCAAGCTGATATACTGGCCGGCAATAATACCGAAATGTTGCTACTAGACGTAACGCCACTGTCATTGGGTATAGAAACAATGGGTGGACTGATGGACGTACTGATACCGCGCAACTCTAAAATACCAACAAAAGCGGGCAGACAATACACTACGCAAAAAGATGGCCAAAGTGGTATGCGGATATCGGTATATCAAGGTGAGCGCGACCTTGTAAAAGATAATCGTAAGCTATCTGAATTTAACCTGACGAACATCCCTGGTATGCCCGCTGGCCTGCCAAAGGTAGATGTGAGTTTTTTGATAGATGCGGATGGCATTCTAAAAGTGAGCGCTACGGAACTACGCAGCGGCACCGCTCAAAGCATAGAAGTAAAACCGCAATATGGGCTTACAGATGAGGAGGTAGAAAAAATGCTGCTCGACTCGCTGACGAACGCCAAAGACGACATACAAACAAGAGCACTGGTAGAAGCAAGCACCGAAGCAGAACAGATGCTGGACACGACAGAAAAGTTCCTCAACAAACATCGCGCATTGCTGACTCAGGAAGAGGTAAATGTTACAGTTAGTAAAATGCAACTACTGCGTGAAGCCATCCTGGCAAAAGATAAGAACAGAATACAGACCGAAACAGAATCACTCAACGACATATCTCGTCCATACGCTGAGCGTGTAATGGATGCGGCATTAAAAGATGCAATGAGAGGAAAGAAGGTATTATAAACTATACAAACTGTGTGTCGGATTCAGCAATATCTGCTTTACACACCCGGCTATCATAAGTATTTTCGTTAAGCCAGCTTTCAGCAGCTTCTATCGCACTATATAGCTCTTTATTCTTCTGGTGATGGGGAATAAAGTGATCTTTCTTTTTGTTGAATATCCAGTTGAGCACAGTAATACTATTGATGTATATCGTATCCGTTAGCGCCCTGTTCTTGCAATACCGTAATGCAGCTACAACGGCTATAAATTCGGTAAGATTTTTAGTAGCATAGGGCATAGGGCCTATCGAAGCAATAACTTTACCTGTTTCTATACTTACCGCCTGGCTTTGCCAGTTCTCCAGTTGCTCATCATAAGTGCTGCGTATGTGGATACCTGAGACCGCATGTTCTTCAGCCGTTTCAACGACGCTATATTTACCGTATAGCGTGCCATTATTATAATCATTGAAAGCGGCTTCCGCTTCCGCTAATGTGCGATACGATATAAATTTTCTATCCTTATGACCTCTCACCTGTTCACGACAAGCTACCATACTGGTATATATACCAGGCTTTGTACCGACAAACACTACATAATATCTTTTCATTTTCACGCCTTGGGGATAAGGACCGGCAGGGTAAACCCTGCCGGTTATGCTTATTAATTCTTAATCAATCGTTGTGTAACTACCTTATTACCTGACTCTATCTCTACCAGGTATAGTCCTGATGCAAGCCTTGACAATGGTATCTTCACATTTCCACTAGCCTGCTTGCCGAGATTCATCTTCACAACACTTACACCCGATACATCTACCAGTCTTAGCTCCTTAACGTCGTTGCTACCGAAAACATAGCTGACAAGCACATCTTCTGTAGCCGGATTTGGTGTCATAGTAACCTTAATGCCATTGTTGGCCGTAGTATTTGTTGATGTTGCTACATCTCCTGCAAGCGCTAGTTCCAGGCGGTTTTCGCCCTGTGACAATGTATCCGAACTTATTGTGAATGTATACTCATTACCCAGTGACAATTCCTGGTAGATACCGAGGTATTTATCATGCAGGAATAATTCAGTACCTGCAGGTATTTCAAAGTCCTCTACCTTTATCTTGTACGTTTGTGGCATATCTGTAACAATACCCAACGGTATCACAGAGCCAGGAACAAAGTTACGCGCATCGACGCTCAGCCTATGTCCATCAGGTGTATTAGTGAAGAAGTCAAAATCCGGGTTCCCCACTTTAGCTCCATCATATTTGTCACTTGCAGTTGCTTTTGCACTATCCATAAAATGCAGATATAGCATATCCCACGAGTGGTTGGCAGTATCGTACAAATGTAGCTTCACTAATGGAATACTTGTGCTGCTTGTTTTTAGCAACGTGCCATCATAACTACCTGTCTTATCAGATTCATTAAAATGTAGTGAATCATCGTGGAAGAAGTCTGCAGCAACTTCAAAGGACGCATTAGCCTCAATGTTGTATGAGGTACCAATTGGTATCGGCTCATACATACCCCTCTCTGCGGCATACGGGTTCCATACCCAGAATGCGCCGCCATATACCTGGTCTGCAATAAACCCGTTATTGATCACATTACCGATATCTACCGGCGACGGATAAGGATTGCTTATGAGATTAAAGCGCGACGTATCCCCAATTGCATGCACCGCAGACTCGAGGGGTATGGTTATAGCCCCCTGATTAACAGGGCCGCTCATAGCAACCGTTACAGGGCTTGGTGTATAACATGTATCGCATACCCATATACCTTCGGACTTCTGCCCTCTAACAAATACACGTACACCTTCATAAGGATACCAATTATCTGCAGTACTTGTAAATGTTACCCATCCTGGATTTACATGACCGGCAGTTGTCGTATCACCTAACAGCGTATTAAACCAGAATGCTGAAGGATTGTCAGTGTAAGTAGGGGTAAAACCACTATCCGCACCTCCATAACCTGTAATGTCTATATCATCTTCTAGTTGACCTAAGTCAATAGACGTACTAAACGGATGACCCATGAAACGGTAGGCTCTTTTACCACCTTGTATGTATTGCTGGCAAGTTACATTACCGCTCACAACAGATGATGATGCCAGTGCACAGATACTAGCGGTTCCCGAAGCAGTAGATATCAATACCAGTGAATCACCTGTATTTAGCGTACCGGAACCGGAAGCAAATGTCAGAGAGCCTGTAAGATGTACTGCACCGGATATGGTAGCACTTGTACTGTTCACCAGTTCCAGGTTATTGATAAAGCCATTGCCGGTTACAGCCTGCGCAGTAGTACCTGAAAGAATTGCTTTGCCAGCCCCTGCGATAGTACCATTGTTGTTTACAAGCGCGCTATCTATATTCAGGCTGCTACCAGCACTAATAGTAAGTACTACGCCCGATGCTATGTTCAATCCGTTAACATTATATACGCCTGAGGAAACAACAGGGTCGTTTGGTGTACCATAAGGTATGGTAACGTTTACAGGTGCTGTCGGCACTAACCCACACGACCAGTTTTCACCAACGTTCCAGTCCGCACTTATAACACCCAACCATGTACCTGGCTGGCTAGGCGTGATCGTTGTGCTAACACCACTCAGGGTAGTACACATTGTATCACTTACAGATATTATCTGATACAATACGCTTGTAGTAAGTGGAGCGGTGAATATATTATAACCACCGGTATCATCCAATGTTACTGTAGGCTGTGTAACGCTATCTATACTGTATGTGACAACATCGCCCGGATGACCACTGATATGTATCGAAGTACTAAACCCTGTACATGCAGTACCAATACCTGTGATAGCAATTGTAGGATGACTTATGTGCATGTTAGATGATGCGGTGCTCGTACCACATATATTCGTAACACTGTAAGTTATTATAGCATTACCAGTATCCACACCTGTTACAACACCGGAAGATGCATCGACAGTTGCCACAGAAGTATTGCTACTTGTCCAGGTGCCGCCTGATGCAGAATCTGTTAATGATGTCAGGCCTCCGAGGCATACGGCCGTAGCACCACTAATAACTGATGCAGGGCGATTAACTGTTATGGTATCAGTAGCAGTACTAACGCCGCAACTGTTAATTACAGAATAGGTAATTACTGCACTACCCTGTGATATACCGGTTACAACTCCTGAGGTGGATACAGATGCTACAGTAGCATCGCTTGAAGACCATGTGCCGCCTGTTGCAGAATCTGTAAGAGCAGTAGTTGCTCCAATGCATACTGCATTTGTCCCGGTGATAGATGTTGCGCCTTCAGTTATATGTACACTTGCAGTTGCTGTGCTTGTACCACAGGCATTTATTACTGTATAAGTAATTGTTACCGTCCCCTGAGACACACCCGTAACTGTACCTGAAGCATCCACCGTAGCTATAGAGCCATCGCTGGTGCTCCATACACCACCCGTTGTAGTATCCGACAAAGTAGTTGATGAAGATACACAAGTACTATCCGTACCTGTGATAATTGATGCTGTTTGTGTTACATGCACATTTACCGTTGCGAAAGAAGTACCGCAACTATTTATTACTGTGTATGTAATAGCGGCTGTACCCTGTGATACACCGCTTACCACACCTGATGCATCAACCGTAGCAACCGATGCGTCACTTGTGCTCCATGCACCACCTGTCGTACTGTCGGCAAGCGCTGTCGTTGAACCGGCGCAAACACTGTCTGTACCTGTAATATCTGAAGCTCCTCTGTTGACTGTTATTAACGTAGTAGCTGTTGTAATACCGCAGGCATTGTTTACTGTATAAGTTATTGTCGACGTACCCTGGGATACACCACTTATCACGCCCGATGCATCAACCGTTGCAACATCTGTATTACTGCTGCTCCATGCACCATTGATCGTACTGTCTGTAAGTGTTGTCGTAGCTCCCGTACAAACTGTATCTGTTCCAAGTATCGCTGTTGCAGTACGTGTTACCGTAACAAGTGTTGACTTACTTGTTGTCCCGCAACTGTTCATAACAGTGTATGTTATCGTATCTATTCCTTGTGATACACCACTCACCACGCCCGATGCATCAACCGTTGCAATTGATGCGTCGCTTGTGCTCCATGTACCACCTATTGTACTATCTGCAAGCGCTGTCGTTGAACCGGCGCAAACCGTATCCGTACCTGTAATATTTGCAGCTCCACGGTTAACCGTTACCAACGTTGTAGCTGTTGTAATACCGCAGGCATTGTTTACCGTATAAGTTATTGTTGATGTACCCTGTGATACACCACTTACTACACCAGATACATCAACCGTAGCAACAGTCGTATTGCTGCTGCTCCATGTGCCATTTATTGTACTATCTGTAAGCGTTGTGGTTGCTCCGGTACAAACCGTATCTGTTCCAAGCATCGCGACCGCAGTACGTGTAACCGTAACAAGTGTTGATTTGCTCGTAGCGCCACAACTGTTAGTAACGGAGTATGTAATAGTTGATGTACCCTGTGATACTCCACTTACCACACCCGATGCGTCAACTGAAGCAACAGAACCATCGCTTGTACTCCAGGTACCGCCTATCGTACTATCTGCAAGCGCAGTCGTAGCACCCGCACAAACCGTATCTGTTCCTGTGATATTTGCAGCACCGCGGTTAACTGTCACAACTGTTGTCGCAACACTTGTTCCGCATGTGTTTATTATTGTATACTTTATTGTATCTATTCCTTGGGCAATACCAGTAACAATGCCTGATGTATTAACCGTAGCAACAGCAGTATTTGTACTGCTCCAGGTACCGTTGATAGTACTATCTGTAAGCGTTGTTGTTGATCCGGTACAAACTGTATCCGTACCAACTATCACAGCGGCCGTACGGGTTACCGTAACAAGCGTTGATTTACTTGTAGTACCGCAACTGTTAGTAACTGTGTATGTAATAGTTGATGTACCCTGTGATACACCATTCACTACACCCGATGCATCAACCGTAGCAACTGATGCATTGCTTGTGCTCCAGGTACCCCCTATCGTGCTGTCTGTAAGTGCAGTCGTAGCACCGGCACAAACCGTATCCGTTCCTGTAATATTTGCAGCTCCACGATTAACTGTTACCAACGTAGTAGTAGTTGTAATACCGCAGGCATTGTTTACTGTATAAGTTATTGTCGATGTACCCTGGGATACACCACTTACCACGCCCGATATATCAACTGTAGCGACATCTGTATTACTGCTGCTCCATGTACCATTGATCGTACTATCGGTAAGCATTGTTGTTGATCCGGCACATACAGTATCTGCTCCAAGTATCGCAGCAGCCGTGCGCGTAACCGTAACAAGTGTTGACTTGCTCGTAGTTCCGCAACTGTTTGTGACAGTGTATTTTATCGTATCTATTCCTTGTGATACACCACTCACCACACCAGATGCATCAACCGAAGCAACTGATGCGTCGCTTGTGCTCCATGTACCACCTATTGTACTATCTGCAAGCGCTGTCGTTGAACCGGCGCAAACCGTATCCGTACCTGTAATATTTGCAGCTCCACGATTAACTGTTACCAACGTTGTTGCAACACTTGTTCCGCAGGTATTTATTACTGTATACTTTATTGTATCTATTCCTTGTGCAACTCCCATCACAACGCCCGTTGTAGCGTCAACAGTTGCAACTGATGTATTACTGCTGCTCCATGCACCATTGATCGTACTATCCGTAAGCGTTGTGGCAGCACCGGTACAAACCGTATCTGTTCCAAGCATCGCGGCCGCAGTACGTGTAACCGTAACAAGTGTTGATTTGCTCGTAGCGCCACAACTGTTAGTAACGGAGTATGTAATAGTTGATGTACCCTGTGATACTCCACTTACCACACCCGATGCATCAACCGTTGCAACTGAACCGTCACTTGTACTCCAGGTACCGCCTATCGTGCTGTCTGCAAGCGCTGTCATTGAACCAACGCAAACCGTATCTGTTCCTGTGATATTAGCAGCTCCACGGTTAACTGTTACTAACGTAGTAGCTGTCGTAATACCGCAGGCATTGTTTACCGTATAAGTTATTGTCGATGTACCCTGTGATATACCACTTACCACACCAGATGCATCAACCGTAGCAACATCTGTATTACTGCTGCTCCATGCACCATTGATCGTACTGTCCATAAGCGTTGTGGTAGCTCCGGCACAAACGGTATCTGTTCCAAGTATTACAGCAGCAGGACGCGTAACCGTTACAAGCGTTGATTTGCTCGTAGTGCCACAACTGTTCGTAACCGTATAAGTAATTAAAGAAGTGCCTTGCGATACACCACTTACTACACCCGATGCATCAACTGTAGCAACTGAACCGTTACTTGTGCTCCATATACCACCTATTGTGCTGTCTGCAAGTGCTGTCGTAGCACCCGCACACACTGTATCTGTTCCTGTAATGTTTGCTGCACCGCGGTTAACTGTCACAACTGTTGTCGCAACACTTGTTCCGCAGGTATTTATTACTGTATACTTTATTGTATCTATTCCTTGAGCAATACCCACCACAACGCCCGTTGTAGCATCAACCGTTGCAACAGTCGTATTGCTGCTGCTCCATGTACCATTGATTGTACTATCCGTAAGCATTGTTGTTGCTCCGGTACAAACTGTATCTGTTCCTAGTATCGCTGTTGCAGTACGTGTTACCGTAACGAGTGTTGATTTGCTCGTTGTTCCGCAACTGTTCGTAACCGTGTATGTAATTGTTGATGTACCCTGTGATACACCACTCACCACACCCGATGCGTCAACTGAAGCAACCGAACCATCACTTGTGCTCCATATACCACCTATTGTGCTGTCTGCAAACGCTGTCGTTGATCCAACACAAACTGTATCTGTTCCTGTAATATTAGCAGCACCGCGATTAACTGTCACAACTGTTGTTGCAACACTTATTCCGCAAGTGTTTATTACTGTATACTTTATTGTATCTATTCCTTGTGCAACCCCCATCACAACTCCCGTTGTAGCATCAACTGTAGCAACATCTGTATTACTACTACTCCAGGTACCATTGATCGTACTGTCCGTAAGCATTGTTGTTGATCCGGTACAAACCCTATCTGTACCAACTATCGCAGCAGCAGTACGCGTAACCGTAACAAGTGTTGACTTGCTTGTTGTGCCGCAGCTGTTCGTAACTGTGTAAGTTATTGTATCTATTCCTTGTGACACACCACTCACAACACCAGATGCATCAACCGTAGCAACTGAACCATCGCTTGTACTCCAGGTACCGCCTATTGTGCTGTCTGCAAGCGCTGTCGTAGCACCAACGCATACCGTATCCGTACCCGTAATATTTGCAGCTCCACGATTAACTGTTACCAACGTTGTAGCTGTTGTAATGCCGCAGGCATTATTAACTGTATAAGTTATTGTAGATGTACCCTGAGATACACCACTCACAACACCAGATGCATCAACCGTAGCAACATCTGTATTACTGCTGCTCCATGCACCATTGATCGTACTGTCTGTAAGTGTTGTCGTAGCTCCCGTACAAACTGTATCTGTTCCAAGTATCGCTACAGCAGTACGTGTTACCGTAACAAGTGTTGACTTACTTGTTGTCCCGCAACTGTTCGTCACAGTGTATGTTATCGTATCTATTCCTTGTGATACACCACTCACCACGCCAGATGCATCAACCGTTGCAATTGATGCGTCGCTTGTGCTCCATGTACCACCTATTGTGCTGTCTGCAAGCGCTGTCGTAGCACCAACGCACACTGTATCCGTACCTGTAATGTTTGCAGCTCCGCGGTTAACTGTTACTAACGTAGTAGCTGTCGTAATACCGCAGGCATTGTTTACTGTATAAGTTATTGTAGATGTACCCTGTGATACACCACTTACCACGCCCGATGCGTCAACTGTAGCGACATCTGTATTGCTGCTGCTCCATGTACCATTGATCGCACTATCGATAAGCATTGTTGTTGCTCCGGTACAAACGGTATCTGTTCCAACTATCGCAGCAGCTGTACGTGTAACCGTAACGAGTGTTGATTTACTTGTAGTTCCGCAACTGTTTGTGACAGTGTATTTTATCGTATCTATTCCTTGTGACACACCACTCACTACACCCGATGCATCAACCGTTGCAATTGATGCGTCGCTTGTGCTCCATGTACCACCTATTGTACTATCTGCAAGCGCCGTCATTGAACCGGCACACACCGTATCCGTACCTGTAATATTTGCAGCACCACGGTTAACTGTTACCAACGTAGTAGTAGTTGTAATACCGCAGGCATTGTTTACTGTATAAGTTATTGTCGATGTACCCTGGAATACACCACTTACTACACCCGATACATCAACTGTAGCAACAGTCGTATTACTGCTGCTCCATGTACCATTGATCGTACTATCGGTAAGCATTGTTGTTGCTCCGGCACAAACGGTATCTGTTCCAACTATCGCTGCTGCAGTACGTGTTACCGTAACGAGTGTTGATTTGCTCGTAGTGGCGCAACTGTTCGTAACCGTGTAAGTTATCGTATCGATTCCCTGTGATACACCACTCACCACACCCGATGCATCAACAGTAGCAATTGAACCATCACTTGTGCTCCAGGTACCACCTATTGTACTATCTGCAAGGACTGTTGTAGAACCAACGCATACCGTATCCGTACCCGTAATATTTGCAGCACCACGGTTAACTGTTACCAACGTTGTAGCTGTTGTAATGCCGCAGGCATTATTAACTGTATAAGTTATTGTAGATGTACCTTGCGATACGCCACTTACCACACCCGATACATCAACTGTGGCAACTGATACGTCACTTGTGCTCCATGTACCATTTATTGTACTGTCCGTAAGCGTTGTGGCAGCACCTGTACAAACTGTATCTGTACCAAGTATTACAGCAGCGGGACGAGTAACCGTAACAAGCGTCGATTTGCTTGTTGTACCACAACTGTTAGTAACTGTATATGTAATAGTCGATGTACCCTGTGATACACCACTCACTACACCAGATGCATCAACCGTAGCAACTGAACCGTCGCTTGTGCTCCAGGCACCACCTATTGTGCTGTCTGCAAGCGCAGTCGTAGCACCGGCACATACTGTATCTGTTCCTGTAATATTTGCAGCTCCACGGTTAACTGTTGCCAACGTAGTTGCTGTCGTAATACCGCAGGCATTGTTTACCGTATAAGTTATTGTCGATGTACCCTGGGATACACCACTCACTACACCCGATGCATCAACCGTAGCAACAGTCGTATTACTGCTGCTCCAAATACCATTGATCGTACTGTCCGTAAGCGTTGTCGTAGCCCCGGTACAAACCGTATCTGTACCAAGTATTACAGCAGCACGACGCGTTACCGTAACAAGTGTTGATTTGCTCGTAGTTCCGCAAGTGTTCGTAACTGAATATGTAATAGTTGTTGTACCCTGAGATACACCATTCACAACGCCCGATGCATCAACTGTAGCAACTGAACCGTCACTTGTGCTCCAGGTTCCACCTATTGTGCTGTCTGCAAGTGCTGTCGTAGCACCCGCACACACCGTATCTGTACCGGTAATACTTGCGGCACCATGGTTAACTGTCACAACTGTTGTTGCAACACTTGTTTCACATGTGTTTATTACTGTGTATTTAATTGTATCTATTCCTTGTGCAACTCCCGTCACAACACCTGTCGCAGCATCAACAGTAGCAACTGATGTATTACTGCTGCTCCATGCACCATTGATCGTACTGTCCGTAAGCATTGTGGTAGCTCCGGTACAAACCGTATCTGTACCAAGTATCACAGCAGCTGTACGCGTAACCGTAACGAGTGTTGATTTGCTCGTAGTGCCGCAACTGTTCGTAACGGAGTATGTAATTATTGATGTACCCTGAGACACACCGCTCACTACACCAGATGCATCAACCGTAGCAACTGAACCATCGCCTGTACTCCATGTACCACCTATTGTGCTGTCTGCAAGCGCTGTCGTTGATCCAACACAAACTGTATCTGCACCTGTAATATTAGCAGCTCCACGGTTAACTGTTACTAACGTAGTAGCTGTCGTAATACCGCAGGCATTGTTTACCGTATAAGTTATTGTCGATGTACCCTGTGATACACCACTCACTACACCAGATGCATCAACAGTTGCAACTGATGCGTCACTTGTGCTCCAGGTGCCGTTTATTGTACTATCGGTAAGCGCTGTGGTAGCACCCGTACAAACTGTATCTGTTCCAAGTATCGCTGCCGCAGTACGCGTAACGGTAACAAGCGTTGATTTGCTCGTTGTTCCGCAACTGTTCGTTACAGAGTACGTAATTGTCGATGTACCCTGTGATACACCACTTACCACACCAGATGCATCAACTGTAGCTACAGAACCATCGCTTGTACTCCAGGTACCACCTATTGTGCTATCGGCCAGCACTGTCGTAGCACCAACGCAAACCGTATCCGTACCTGTAATGTTTGCAGCTCTGCGGTTAACTGTTACAACTGTTGTTGCAACACTTGTTCCGCAAGTGTTTATTACTGTATACTTTATCGTATCTATTCCTTGGGCAACCCCCATCACAACACCTGTCGTAGCATCAACAGTTGCAACTGATGTATTACTGCTGCTCCATGCACCATTGATCGTACTATCCGTAAGCGTTGTTGTTGATCCGGTACAAACTGTATCTGTTCCAAGTATCGCTGCCGCAGTACGCGTAACCGTTACAAGCGTTGATTTACTTGTTGTTCCGCAACTGTTCGTAACCGTGTATGTAATTGTATCTATTCCTTGTGACACACCGCTCACAACGCCCGATGCATCAACTGTAGCAACAGAACCGTCACTTGTGCTCCAGGTTCCACCTATTGTGCTGTCTGCAAGGGCAGTCGTAGCACCGGCACACACTGTATCTGTTCCTGTAATGTTTGCAGCGCCACGGTTAACTGTCACAACTGTTGTCGCAAAACTTGTTCCGCACGTATTTATTATTGTGTATTTAATTGTATCTATTCCTTGAGCAATACCCACCACAACGCCCGTTGTAGCATCAACCGTTGCAACAGTCGTATTGCTGCTGCTCCATGTACCATTGATCGTACTATCCGTAAGCATTGTTGTTGCTCCGGTACAAACGGTATCTGTTCCAACTATCGCTGTTGCAGTACGTGTTACCGTAACGAGTGTTGACTTACTTGTTGTCCCGCAACTGTTCATAACAGTGTATGTAATTGTTGATGCACCCTGAGACACACCACTCACTACACCCGATGCATCAACCGTTGCAATTGATGCTTCGCTTGTGCTCCATGTACCATCTATCGTGCTGTCTGCCAGCGCTGTCGTAGCACCAACGCACACTGTATCCGTTCCTGTAATGTTTGCAGCTCCACGGTTAACTGTTACTAACGTTGTAGCTGTTGTAATACCGCAGGCATTATTAACTGTATAAGTTATTGTAGATGTACCCTGTGATACACCGCTTACAATACCAGATGCATCAACCGTAGCAACCGATGCGTCACTTGTGCTCCAGGTGCCGTTTATTGTACTATCGGTAAGCATTGTTGTTGATCCGGCACATACAGTATCTGTGCCAAGTATCGCTGCAGCAGTACGTGTAACCGTAACAAGTGTTGACTTGCTCGTAGTTCCGCAACTGTTCGTAACCGTGTAAGTTATTGTATCTATTCCTTGTGACACACCACTCACTACACCCGATGCATCAACCGTTGCAATTGATGCTTCGCTTGTGCTCCAGGTACCCCCTATCGTGCTATCGGCAAGTGCTGTCGTAGCACCAACGCACACTGTATCTGTACCTGTAATGTTTGCAGCTCCACGGTTAACCGTTACTAACGTTGTTGCTGTTGTAATACCGCAGGCATTATTAACTGTATAAGTTATTGTAGACGTACCCTGCGATACACCACTCACCACACCAGATGCATCAACCGTAGCAACCGAACCGTCACTTGTGCTCCATATACCGTTGATCGTACTATCTGTAAGCGTTGTGGCAGCACCGGTACAAACCGTATCCGTACCAACTATCACAGCGGCCGTACGTGTAACCGTTACAAGCGTTGATTTGCTTGTTGTCCCGCAACTGTTCGTAACCGTGTAAGTTATCGTATCTATTCCCTGTGATACACCACTCACCACGCCAGATGCATCAACTGTTGCTACAGAACCATCGCTTGTACTCCAGGTACCACCTATTGTGCTATCGGCCAGCATTGTCGTAGCACCAACGCAAACCGTATCCGTACCTGTAATGTTTGCAGCTCCGCGGTTAACTGTCACAACTGTTGTCGCAACACTTGTTCCGCAAGTATTTATTACTGTATACTTTATCGTATCTATTCCTTGGGCAACCCCCATCACAACACCTGTCGTAGCATCAACAGTTGCAACTGATGTATTACTGCTGCTCCATGCACCATTGATCGTACTATCCGTAAGCGTTGTGGCAGCACCGGTACAAACTGTATCTGTTCCAAGTATCGCTGCCGCAGTACGCGTAACCGTAACAAGTGTTGACTTGCTCGTAGTACCACAACTGTTAGTAACGGAGTATGTAATCGTTGATGTACCCTGGGATACACCACTTACTACACCAGATGCATCAACCGTAGCAACTGAACCGTTACTTGTGCTCCATGTACCACCTATTGTGCTGTCTGCTAATGCGGTCGTTGAACCCACACACACAGTATCCGTACCTGTAATGTTTGCAGCACCACGGTTAACTGTCACAACTGTTGTTGCGACACTTGTTCCGCAAGTGTTTATTACTGTATACTTTATTGTATCTATTCCTTGTGCAACTCCCATCACAACGCCCGTTGTAGCGTCAACAGTTGCAACTGAGGTATTACTGCTGCTCCATGCACCATTGATCGTACTGTCCGTAAGCATTGTGGTAGCACCCGCACAAACCGTATCTGTACCAACTATCGCTGCAGCAGTGCGGGTAACCGTAACAAGTGTTGACTTGCTCGTTGTTCCGCAACTGTTCGTAACCGTATACTTTATTGTATCTATTCCTTGTCCAACTCCCGTCACCACACCAGTTGTAGCATCAACCGTAGCAACTGAACCGTTACTTGTGCTCCATATACCACCTATTGTGCTGTCTGCAAGGGCTGTTGTAGCACCAACGCACACTGTATCTGTTCCTGTAATGTTTGCAGCACCGCGGTTAACTGTCACAACTGTTGTCGCAACACTTGTTCCGCAAGTATTTATTACTGTATACTTTATCGTATCTATTCCTTGGGCAATACCCACCACAACGCCCGTTGTAGCATCAACCGTTGCAACAGTCGTATTGCTGCTGCTCCATGTACCATTGATCGTACTATCCGTAAGCGTTGTCGTAGCCCCGGTACAAACCGTATCTGTTCCAAGCATCGCGACCGCAGTACGCGCAACCGTAACAAGCGTTGACTTGCTCGTAGTACCGCAACTGTTCGTTACCGTGTAAGTTATTGTTGATGTACCCTGTGACACACCGCTCACTACACCAGATGCATCAACCGTTGCAACAGATGCGTCACTTGTGCTCCATGCACCACCTATTGTACTGTCTGCAAGCGCTGTCGTAGCACCAACGCACACTGTATCTGTTCCTGTAATATTTGCAGCTCCGCGATTAACTGTTACAACTGTTGCTGCAACACTTGTTCCGCAAGTGTTTATTACTGTATACTTTATTGTATCTATTCCTTGTCCGACTCCCATCACAACTCCCGAGGCATCAACCGTAGCGACATCTGTATTGCTGCTGCTCCAGGTACCGTTGATCGTACTATCGGTAAGCATTGTTGTTGATCCGGCACATACAGTATCTGTACCAAGTATTACAGCAGCAGTACGCGTAACCGTAACAAGTGTTGATTTACTTGTAGTGCCGCAACTGTTCGTAACCGTGTAAGTTATTGTATCTATTCCTTGCGCAACTCCAGTCACCACACCAGTTGTAGCGTCAACTGTTGCAACTGATGCGTCACTTGTGCTCCAGGTACCACCTATTGTGCTGTCTGCAAGCGCTGTCGTAGCACCAACGCACACTGTATCCGTTCCTGTAATGTTTGCAGCACCTCGGTTAACTGTCACAACTGTTGTTGCAACACTTGTTCCGCACGTGTTTATTACTGTATACTTTATCGTATCTATTCCTTGGGCAATACCCACCACAACGCCCGATGCATCAACCGTAGCAACTGAGGTATTGCTGCTGCTCCATGTGCCATTTATTGTACTATCTGTAAGCGTTGTGGTTGCTCCGGTACAAACCGTATCTGTTCCAAGCATCGCGGCCGCAGTACGTGTAACCGTAACAAGTGTTGATTTGCTCGTAGTGCCACAACTGTTTGTAACGGAGTATGTAATAGTTGATGTACCCTGTGATAGTCCACTTACCACACCCGATGCGTCAACTGAAGCAACAGAACCATCGCTTGTACTCCAGGTACCGCCTATCGTACTATCTGCAAGCGCTGTCGTAGCACCAACGCACACTGTATCCGTACCTGTAATGTTTGCAGCACCGCGGTTAACTGTCACAACTGTTGTTGCAACACTTGTTCCGCAAGTGTTTATTACTGTGTATTTAATTGTATCTATTCCTTGTGCAACACCCGTCACAATACCTGTTGTACCATCAACAGTAGCAACTGAGGTATTACTGCTGCTCCAGGCACCATTGATCGTGCTGTCTGTAAGTGTTGTCGTAGCTCCCGTACAAACTGTATCTGTTCCAAGTATCACAGCAGCAGTACGCGTAACCGTAACGAGTGTTGATTTGCTCGTAGTACCGCAACTGTTAGTAACTGTGTATGTAATAGTTGATGTACCCTGGGATACACCATTCACTACACCTGATGCATCAACCGTAGCAACAGAACCATCACTTGTGCTCCAGGTACCGCCGATTGTACTGTCTGCAAGTGCTGTCGTAGCACCCGCACACACCGTATCTGTACCGGTAATACTTGCGGCACCACGGTTAACTGTCACAACTGTTGTTGCAACACTTGTTCCACATGTGTTTATTATTGTGTATTTAATTGTATCTATTCCTTGTGCAACACCCGTCACAATACCTGTTGTACCATCAACAGTAGCAACTGAGGTATTACTGCTGCTCCATGTACCATTTATAGTACTATCCGTAAGTGTTGTCGTTGATCCGGTACAAACTGTATCTGTTCCAAGTATCACAGCAGCAGTACGCGTAACCGTAACAAGCGTTGATTTGCTCGTAGTTCCGCAACTGTTCGTAACCGTGTATGTAATTGTTGATGTACCCTGGGATACACCACTCACCACACCAGATGCATCAACCGTAGCAACTGATGCGTCGCTTGTGCTCCAGGTACCTCCTATTGTACTATCTGCAAGTGCAGTCGTAGCACCGGCACAAACCGTATCCGTTCCTGTAATATTTGCTGCTCCACGGTTAACTGTTACTAACGTTGTAGCTGTTGTAATACCGCAGGCATTATTAACTGTATAAGTTATTGTAGATGTACCTTGGGATACGCCGTTTACAACTCCTGATGGATCAACCGTAGCAACATCTGTATTACTGCTGCTCCATGTACCATTTATAGTACTGTCCGTAAGCATTGTTATTGCACCCGCACAAACAGTATCTGTACCAAGTACCACACTTGCAGTACGCGTAACCGTAACAAGCGTTGACTTGCTCGTAGTTCCGCAACTGTTCGTTACCGTGTATGTAATTGTTGTTGTACCCTGAGATACACCACTCACTACACCCGATACATCAACTGTAGCAACTGATGCGTCGCTTGTGCTCCAGGTACCACCTATCGTGCTATCGGCAAGCGCTGTCGTAGCACCAACGCACACTGTATCTGTACCTGTAATGTTTGCAGCTCCACGGTTAACCGTTACAACTGTTGTAGCAATACTTGTTCCGCACGTATTTATTACTGTATACCTTATCGTATCTATTCCTTGTCCAACTCCAGTAACAATGCCTGATGTATTAACCGTAGCAACAGCAGTATTTGTACTGCTCCAGGTACCATTTATAGTACTATCCGTAAGTGTTGTTGTTGATCCGGTACAAACTGTATCTGTTCCAAGTATTACAGCAGCAGGACGCGTTACCGTAACAAGTGTTGACTTGCTTGTAGTACCGCAGCTGTTCGTAACAGAGTATGTAATGGTCGATGTACCCTGTGATACTCCGCTCACAACACCGGATGCATCAATCGTAGCAACAGTCACATTGCTGCTGCTCCATGTACCACCTATCGTGCTGTCTGCCAGCGCAGTCGTAGCACCAACGCACACTGTATCCGTTCCTGTAATGTTTGCAGCTCCACGATTAACTGTTACCAACGTAGTAGCTGTTGTAATACCGCAGGCATTATTAACTGTATAAGTTATTGTAGATGTACCTTGCAATACACCGCTTACAATACCAGATGCATCAACCGTAGCAACCGATGCGTCACTTGTGCTCCAGGTACCATTGATCGCACTATCGGTAAGCATTGTTATTGCTCCGGTACAAACGGTATCTGTTCCAACTATCGCAGCAGCTGTACGTGTAACCGTAACGAGTGTTGATTTACTTGTTGTTCCGCAACTGTTCGTAACTGTATATGTAATAGTTGATGTACCCTGTGATACACCGCTCACTACACCAGATGCGTCAACCATAGCAACTGATGCGTCGCTTGTACTCCAGGTACCGCCTATCGCACTGTCTGCAAGTGCTGTCGTAGCACCAACGCACACTGTATCTGTACCTGTAATGTTTGCAGCTCCGCGGTTAACTGTCACAACTGTTGCTGCAACACTTGTTCCGCAAGTGTTTATTACTGTGTATTTAATTGTATCTATTCCTTGTGCAACTCCCGTCACAATACCTGTTGTACCATCAACAGTAGCAACAGTCGTATTACTGCTGCTCCAGGCACCATTGATCGTACTGTCCGTAAGCGCTGTTGTTGCTCCCGTACAAACTGTATCTGTTCCAAGTATCGCTGCAGCAGTACGTGTTACCGTAACAAGTGTTGACTTGCTCGTTGTTCCGCAACTGTTCGTAACTGTATACTTTATTGTATCTATTCCTTGTCCAACTCCCGTCACCACACCAGTTGTAGCATCAACCGTAGCAACTGAACCGTTACTTGTGCTCCATATACCACCTATTGTGCTGTCTGCAAGCGCTGTCGTAGCACCCGCACACACTGTATCTGTACCTGTAATATTTGCAGCTCCTCGGTTAACTGTCACAACTGTTGTCGCAACACTTGTTCCGCAAGTATTTATTACTGTATACTTTATCGTATCTATTCCTTGTGTAACACCCATCACAACGCCCGTTGTAGCGTCAACAGTAGCAACTGATGTATTACTGCTGCTCCATGCACCATTGATCGTACTGTCCGTAAGCATTGTGGTAGCACCCGCACAAACCGTATCTGTACCAAGTATCACAGCAGCTGTACGCGTAACCGTAACAAGTGTTGACTTGCTCGTTGTTCCGCAACTGTTCGTAACCGTGTATGTAATTAAGGAAGTGCCTTGTGATACACCCGTAACTACTCCTGTTCCTGAGTTAACTGTAGCAACGCCTATTGAACCACTGCTCCAGGTACCGTTTATAGCGCTATCTGTAAGTGTTGTTGTGCTTCCGGCACATACCGTATCTGTACCAAGTATTACAGCAGCAGTACGCGTTACGGTAACAAGTGTTGACTTGCTTGTAGTGCCGCAGCTGTTCGTTACTGTATATGTAATTAAAGAAGTGCCTTGTGATACACCTGTAACTACTCCTGTACCTGAGTTAACAGTAGCAACGCCTGTTGAACCACTGCTCCATGCGCCGCCAATTGCGCTATCAGCTAATGCTGTCGTTGAACCCACACACACCGTATCCGTACCTGTAATATTTGAAACACCTCGGTTAACCGTAACAACCGTAGTTGCAACACTTGTTCCGCAGGTATTTATTACTGTATATTTAATTGTATCTATTCCTTGCGCAACCCCAGTCACAACACCTGAATTATTTACAGTAGCAACAGCAGTATTTGTACTGCTCCAGGTACCATTGATAGTACTGTCCGTAAGTGTTGTTGTGCTTCCGGCACATATCGTATCTGTACCAAGTATTACAGCAGCAGTACGCGTTACGGTAACAAGTGTTGACTTGCTTGTAGTGCCGCAGCTGTTCGTAACTGTATAGGTAATTAAAGAAGTGCCTTGCGATACACCCGTAACTACTCCTGTACCTGAGTTAACCGTAGCAACTCCTGTTGAACCACTGCTCCATGTGCCGCCAATTGCGCTATCAGCTAATGCTGTCGTTGAACCCACACACACCGTATCCGTACCTGTAATACTTGAAACACCTCGGTTAACCGTAACAACCGTAGTTGCAACACTTGTTCCGCAGGTATTTATTACTGTATATTTAATTGTATCTATTCCTTGCGCAACCCCAGTCACAACACCTGAACTATTTACAGTAGCAACAGCAGTATTTGTACTGCTCCAGGTACCATTGATAGTACTGTCCGTAAGCGTTGTTGTTGATCCGGCACATACCGTATCTGTACCAAGTATCACAGCAGCCGTGCGCGTTACGGTAACAAGTGTTGACTTGCTTGTAGTGCCGCAGCTGTTCGTAACTGTGTAAGTAATTAAGGAAGTTCCTTGTGATACACCCGTAACTACTCCTGTACCTGAGTTAACTGTAGCAACTCCTGTTGAGGCGCTGCTCCAGGCACCATTGATCGTACTATCGGTAAGTGTTGTCGTACCTCCTGCACATACCGTATCCGTACCAAGTATCACTGCCGCAGTGCGCGTCACTGTAACAAGTGCCGACTTGCTTGTTGTGCCGCAACTGTTCGTAACTGTGTAAGTAATTAAGGAAGTTCCTTGCGATACACCCGTAACAACGCCTGTACCTGAGTTAACCGTAGCAACTCCTGTTGAACCACTGCTCCATGTGCCGCCAATTGCGCTATCAGCTAATGCTGTTGTAGCACCCACACAAACTGTATCTGTACCCGTAATATTTGAGACGCCTCGGTTAACCGTTACAACTGTTGTCGCAAAACTCGTTCCGCACGTATTTATTACTGTATATTTAATTGTGCTTATTCCTTGAGCTATACCGGTAACAACGCCTGAATTATTAACCGTAGCCACAGCAGTATTTGTACTGCTCCAGGTACCGTTGATAGTACTATCGGTAAGCGCCGTTGTTGATCCGGCACATACCGTATCTGTACCACGTATCACTGCAGCAGTACGCGTTACTGTAACAAGTGCCGACTTGCTTGTTGTGCCGCAGCTGTTCGTAACTGTATAGGTAATTAAAGAAGTGCCTTGCGATACACCCGTAACTACTCCTGTACCTGAGTTAACAGTAGCAACGCCTGTTGAGGCGCTGCTCCAGGTACCATTGATCGTACTATCGGTAAGTGTTGTCGTACCTCCTGCACATACCGTATCCGTACCAAGTATCACTGCCGCAGTGCGCGTCACTGTAACAAGTGTCGACTTGCTCGTAGTACCACAACTGTTCGTAACTGTATAGGTAATTAAAGAAGTGCCTTGCGATACACCTGTAACTACTCCTGTACCTGAGTTAACCGTAGCAACTCCTGTTGAAGTGCTCGACCATGTGCCGCCAATTGCGCTATCAGCTAATGCTGTCGTTGAACCCACACACACCGTATCCGTACCAGTAATATTTGAAACACCTCGGTTAACCGTAACAACTGTTGTCGCAAAACTCGTTCCGCAAGTGTTTATTACTGTATATTTAATTGTGCTTATTCCTTGAGCTATACCGGTCACAACACCTGTTGTAGCACCAACTGTTGCAACAGTTGTATTGGTGCTGCTCCAGATACCATTGATAGTACTGTCCGTAAGCGTTGTTGTTGATCCGGCACATACCGTATCCGTACCACGTATTATAGCAGCCGTACGGGTAACTGTTACAAGCATTGACTTGCTCGTGGTTCCACAACTGTTCGTAACAGTATAAGTAATAGTATCTACTCCTTGTGATACACCACTTACAACACCCGATGCATTAACTGAAGCAACACCCGTATTAGTGCTACTCCACGTGCCGTTGATCGCACTATCAGTAAGCGTTATAGTAGCTCCTGTACAAACTCCATTTGCACCAAGTATTATCGCCGCTGTACGGGTAACTGTAACAACTGCTGACTTAGTAGTAGTGCCACAACTGTTCGTAACCGTGTATGTGATCGTATCTATCCCTTGCGAAATGCCCGTCACAACGCCCGATGCATTAACGGTAGCCACAGCATTATTTGTACTGCTCCATACACCATTGATGGTACTATCAGTAAGCGATGTTGTGCTGCCTGCACATACCGTGTCCGTACCACGTATCACAGCGGCAGTGCGCGTAACGGTTACAAGCGTAGTCGCTGTTGTAATACCGCAAGTATTGTTCACTGTATAAGTAATAGTCGATGTACCTTGAGACACACCACTCACTACGCCCGATGCATTTATCGTTGCAACCGCGGTATTACTGCTGCTCCAGGTACCATTAATGGTGCTGTCTGTTAATGTCGTTGTGCTACCGGCACACACCGTATCGGTACCACGTATTATCGCAGCAGAACGAGTTACCGTAACAAGTGTTGATTTACTTGTTGTTCCGCACCCGTTTACCAATGTATAAGTTATTGTTGTAGTTCCTTGCGATACACCCATCAATACACCGGTTCCTGAATTTATTGTCGCCACCCCGGCAGCGCTGCTGCTCCATGTACCACCTATCGCACTATCTGTAAGCGCTGTGGTTGAACCCACACACACAGTATCTGTACCCATGATCGGCACCGCAGCTGCATTTACTGTTATTGGTTTCATCACAGTAGTTGTTCCGCAAACAGTTGTTACTGTATATTTTATAGTATCAATACCTTGCGCTACACCCGTTACCGCACCGCTCGCATCAACTGTCGCAATACCTGTATTTGTACTGCTCCAGGTGCCTCCGCTAGTGCTATTGGCAAGTAGCGTAGTCGATCCTGCGCAAACAGTACTGCTACCCGTAATAGCTGATACACCATTAAAAATAGTTACTACCGTACTTACTATATTGGTACCGCATGTGCTTACTACTTTATACTTTATAGTATCTATTCCTGCCGATACACCAGTCACAACTCCTGTCACAGAATCAACCGTTGCGATCAAAGGATAGACACTGCTCCACTTACCACCAATTGTTCCATCCGCGAGGGCTGTAGTGCTACCTGCACACGCACTATCAGTACCTGTTATTGGCAGTATACTACCAATTGGAAGATTCGTTCCCGTAAATTGTAACGCACCTATGTCTCCAGATGGCAAACGCGATACACCTGCATAATCACTCGTAACACCGGCAATGGTCACCGCACCACCTTTTGCGTAAGAAATGCCTGCCGGTGCAAACGTACCGGCAGCGCTGCCCGCTACAAGATTACTCTCTGTAGCAGTACCCGCGTCTCTTGAACTACCCAAAAACGCTTTATACTTACTACATGTCGTATAAAAAAGGGTATCGTTAACTATATTATTAGTACCTACCGGGCTTGCGGTCAGGCCTGATACTGCATAACCGTTCTTTAGGTTGCTGGTGCTGGTGCCGTCGACATACAGATAGTTATGTGCTCCTGTATTTGTGTAATAGATGTTGTTGCTAGGTAAAAAATTAGAAGATGTTGGCGGTGTACCTGATGTAGCAGTTGCGGCCCTGTTTACTGCTGCAGCAAAACCATTCCCGTTTGGTGTTGCATATACGTCAATGATATTGTTCTTTAGTGTAAGCAGAGAAGAACCATTTGGGTATGATACACCCTGCACACCAAAATTGGTACCGCCTGTCAGCGGGGTTCCTGAAGTTCCTAACAATATAGTATTGTAATATAAATTCCATATGCCGCCGGTGGTAAAAAGATCGATACCAATTACAGCGTTGGGATTAGCTGCAGATGACGCTGTTAATCCTGATACAAAATTGTTATAAACAGTATAGGTACACGCCCCCGATATAAGGTTAAGACCTATAACCTGGCTGGTAGATGCTGATGAACTGTTGCCTAAATTGAAGATATTATTTTTGGCCAGTGTAGCAGTTTTGGCAATTTGTATGGATATACCATATACTGCAACAACAGAACCGGTAGAGGCGGTGGTTACATTACCTATCGTATCTGCATTAACTGATAGCGCTTCATGAACATGGTCTGCGCTAAGTATCCCGGTAAAGTTTCCTGTTCCGGTTAAAGTAATATTGCTAAAGTTATTATTACAGATGCTATCCTTACCATTGTCTGTGCTACCTGAGCAATAATAACCGACAAATGCGCCGGTACCTCCTTTCGTCATTGATCCGGATGTTCTGTTGCCTATTGCCTGAGTAGTGACATTAGTATTGTTGTTGTATATAAGATCTAACGGCGCGTTACCGGTATTGCCAGTTGCCGATTTGAACGTATTATAATTAATAATAGTAGCGGTATTAGCACCTCCAAAATTTGCCGGAGCCCTGTATATATAAGCTATAGGCGATGGGGCACCCGTGGCGGTAGCGCTTGTTGAAGATGATAGGTCTATTGTATTATAGCTGATCGTATCATTATCATCAAGCTGAGCTGTATAGATACCTTCTATCCCCCTGCTTGCAGATGCGCTCGCATTCGTTAACCAGAGATAACTGCTATCATAGGTCTGCTGGCCTTTGGCTGTAGCTTCATTAAATATACCATACATGTTCGCGTCACCCGTATTAATAAGGTTCATGCTGTCGCTGTTCACCACTAGCCTGCCATTGACCGCCTGATTATCTACTCCGTATATGTTCGAGCTGAAGTTGTTAGTTATGCTTATCGTGTCTCTGCTTATAGAGCACAATGCCGATGCAGCCACAGCATTTACGATACCGGTTATATTATGGTTTGAAAGATTCACACCCGTCATGTGCATCTTGTTGCCATTCATTATATTATTTGTCGTCGTTGCATGCGAGGAAATACCAAAAAAATCGACCGACCCGGTAGCACCCAGCGTCAGGTTATTGTTATTGATCGTATTAGTCGTAGTTGTGTTTGTGTCTGTAATACCAATTACATTACCGTTGTTAGTATTCGACACATAAACAAGGTTATTGTTGATTTGTGTCGAGGTTACTCCGCCGGTATTACTATTGTCAATACCGCATCCAAACCCTGGAGAAGCCGTACCCACGCTTACAGAATCTATATTATTATTAATGAAAATACTCTTGGGTTTAGCATGATAATAAATGCCTTCCCCGAGGCCATTACCTGTATTTGCTACGGCTATATTATTGCCACACATGCTATCGACTACGGCGGCATCGCCGATGCTGTATATACCATAAGATATACCACCTTGCCCGATCTTTACAATATTGTTATAATACCTTTGCGTAGGTATATTTCCTGTATTGTAGATGCCATATATGCTTTGGCTGCTATTGCCGTTACCTGTTATGCTGATGCTGTCATTAAACATAGATGCAGCTCCTGCATGCGCTGCGCTGTTATATATACCATATTGTGATGCGGCGTTGCTGGCTACAATGCTTATCGTATCATCATTATAGAGGGCTGTTGCCGCCGCCGCCGTTGCGCCTAATGTATATATACCATAGCCTTTCCCTGAGGTTGAGCCAAGATCAGTTATCCTTATCTTGTTATTACTATAGCTTTGTCCTCCGGTTGTGTTAGTTACGCTCCACAAGCCATACACGCTGCCTATACTGCTCGATGTATTTATCTGCGTTATCTGGTTACCATTCATGGTATCTGCAGTGGGCGATGCATGATTATATATCCCTACATTATCCGCTCCACCACTGCTGATGTAAATATTATTACCGTTATATCTGCCTGTATTTACTGTACCTGCATTATTTATACCATACCCTCCTGTAGAACCATGAATATATAGAGAGTCGAAATTGTTATTAAAATAGCCGCTTGTTGCTGCTCCTGAATAATATATTCCATACCCAACTGCACCACCTGTGTTTCGCATCACAATAGCGTTTCCGCAAGTACTGTCAAGCGTAGCATTGCCGGTACTGGAAATACCGTAACTAGTAATGCCGGTACTGGTCGTTGGATTATTCTCTATTACTATATTGTTGGTGTATCTCTGGGTGGGTACTGCAACGCTGTCGCTTAAGCCTATGATCACCTGTCCGTTCGTACCACTTATTGTAAGGCTGTCACTATCCATTGTAATCGATCCGGAATGTGCGCCGTTATTAGAGATACCGTTTATGGTAGCAGATCCGGTTGTGGTAGTTGTTATGGAAATTGTATCAGAAATATATGCCGCATTAACGCCTTTACCCGTAACATTGATACCATAAATTGTTCCCGGACTTTGGGCGGTAACGATGCGTATTTTATTATTACTATAGCTTTGATTACCTGTAGTTATAGATGTGCTATAAAGCCCTCTCGTCAGCGCGGTGTTTAAAGTGCTTAACTGAGTTATAAAATTATTATTCATCGTATCAGCCGTAGCTGAGGCGTTATTGTATATACCAATATTTACTCCCGCCTGGTTTGTCAGGTACATGCTATTACGGTTATACGATGCCGTATTTATAGTGCCGTTATTTTGTATCCCGTATACCGTACCAGTGCTGGCTGTAGCTTGGACAGAGTCTATATTATTATTAAAATATCCTAAAGCAGCAGTACCCGTACCATAAAATATACCCCAGCCACTCGCACCATTCGTGGTTTTTACTCTGATCGTGTTATTACATGTACTATCTGATGTGGTTGCATTGCCGGTGCTAAGTACACCATATGCTACATCAGTACTTACATTTGAAGCGCTCGTCGCTAAAATGTTGTTGCCATTATACTTCTGTTGTGGTACGGCACCTGTGTTATAGATACCTGCCAGTGTTGCCAACCCCGCATTGCTCGATGATATTGTTATTCCATTATTAGTAGCGTTAAGAGTACTTACAGCAGCAGTATTATATATCCCGCTATTTATCCAGGGTACTGCCCCTGTAAGTGCCATTGATATGGTATTACCAGAAATATTTACAGTTGATGTAGAGATACCGGAGATATTTTGTATACCCAGGTAAGGTGTTGTCGCCGCAGTCGCAAGGTTTATGTTGTTGTTGTTAATGCTATTGATATATGCTGCAGTGCCGCTACCTGTGTTAGCAAAAATACCATTCACTGTATCCGTAGTCGATCCTGTTGCCAGGCCTATTGTATCATAACTTACAACAAACGTATTATTGTTATCAATATAAATGCCATTTTGTTCACCTATCATATAATGCGCATAGGCGCTATACATATTTGCCGTTCTTTGCCCCAGTGTAATATTATTCCCAAGCCCATTAGCACCCACCGTATCATCTACGTCATTAAAACTACCGGGATCACCTATTATCACAATACCCGAAGTAACACCTGATATTCTATTACTTGTAAAAGTATTATTGCTGTTAGCTGCAACGGCTGATGTAGGTGCGGTTATTGCAGTTGTATAGGCTGTCTGAAAATAATTGTCTGCATTTGAGTAAATACCTATAGCATTATTATTAGAAGTACTGCTGCTTAATTGTATAGTACAGTTAGTAATCGTACAATTTTGTGAGCCTGCTGATCCACCAAAGTTGCCACCTCTTACAATGGCAATACCAAATTCTGTTGTATTATTATTTGTTGCACTAAATGTAGTATTAAAAGCATTTTCTTGTAACGTAAACCCATTTATAGTTACATAACTTGTTCCGGCTATAGTTATTATTGCATCGTTTAAACTTGTATTCAGTGTCCCAGGGTGTGGTGCTGTTAGTGTCACACCTACACCATTTATCGTCAGTGTATTGGCTACTGTTGGGACACGGGTACTGGGATCTATTACATAGCCCCACCCTATAGCACCTGTAACTGACCCTGAGTGACTTGCACCTGCAAGAGGTGCTATTTCTGCTGTATAACCGGGCATAGGATTTACCACTACCGGGCCTCTTAGACCTTGAGAGTTAATATCATCGATTGCCGCGGCTAAGGTTGCATAATCTGCTCCAGCTCCCGTACCGTATCTATAGGTACCTGATAATCCCGGCGCCGCCGTTACTTTTTGCACCCCGGCAAGAGAAAAAATAACAAATAATAATACTGTATAAAAGTATCTTAACTTAAGAGCGCTAAGATGTAGAGTAGTATTTTTATTCATATAGCGTGTTTGAAATAGCTTAAATATCTTAATGAATTACAGGCGTCAAAGATAGAACGGCAGCAGCTATAGAGTGTGTAATTAATTGTTACACAGTGGTTAATAACAACTGGTTAACGAAAATAAATGCCCTTATCAGGCTAATACATATTTTCAATATTTTGAGATTGTAAGACTTTTAAAATAAAGAGGATAATAAAGTGCTGATAATAGATAATATTCATTATACATACTAATATTTTATCTTTAACATAAAATATGTTTCATTCCTCCGTGCAGATGCGCGATATTTGCAGGCTACATATTGAAATTGTTTTCACCCAAGTATATTCATTGTCATTTACTTACAATAAATATGAACAAAAGCGGTCATCGCTATTTTATAGTTAATAAACCTTTCGACATGGTTTCGCAGTTTGTGAGCCCTGACGATGTAAACCTATTAGGAAAAATAGATTTTGATTTTCCAGAAGGCACCCACGCCATCGGTCGCCTCGACAGCCAGTCTGAGGGAATGTTGTTACTTACCACAAATAAGAAAATAACACGCCTTCTGTTCGAGAGCTCCACACCCCACAAAAGGAAATACCTGGTACTTGTAAAGCATGTTGTCTCCCCGGAGACCTTATTGCTTTTACAGACCGGTATCACTATCCGCATCAAGGGAGATGTAGATTATATAACCACGCCCTGCGAGGTAGAGATAGTACAGCAACCCGATGGGCTCTTCAGGGGCGCCTTCGAGTTCGATGGCCGCCGTCCGCATACATGGCTCACCATTACACTTACAGAGGGGAAGTATCATCAGGTACGTAAAATGGTAGCCGCAGCTCACCATCGTTGCCAGCGGCTCATACGTTTATCTATAGAAGATCTGCAACTTGGCAACCTGCAGCCCGGCTGCGTAAAAGAAATGGAAGAAGATGATTTTTTCACACAACTAAACCTCGACAAAACATCTTTGTCGCAGGAGTAAAATAAAGCTTAAAATAGTTGCTCTTTGCCTATAAATGCCTGTCTGCTTTAGTAACATCAGCAATAAAGCGCATCACCGCGTAAGTCGTCAACTGGCCCGATGGCCCATTCAGTGTATAGTCACAGCCATGTGTTGCGAGGGGCAGGGATAAATAGAAATGCTTCACACCATATTCTTGCAGTTTAGCATTCAGCTCGCTGCTATTACGGGGGCTTACCAAGGGGTCATTGCCACCATGTATCAGCAGTGTAGCCGGCCCCTGACCGGTAACATAGTTGATTGCTGATGATGTTACATAATTCTGTGGCACCTGCTCGTAAGTGCCGCCCAGGTATTTTACCATTACATCCTTTGTATCAAGCACCAGCGGGCTGGCAGGGTGGTGGTAGCCATAGACCATGTCCGTAGGGCCATAAAAACTTACCACACCCTTTATACCTGCATCATGTAATGTATACGCGGCTGACAGTGCTATTTGTCCTCCTGCCGATCTACCTATAAGTACAAAGTTGTTCGTATCAATATTCAATTCACCAGCATGTGCACGTAGATATATGAGTGTGCTGCGCACGTCTTCAACAGGTGCGGGACTTATGTGTTGCGGAGCTAGCCTGTAATTTATGGTTGCAACATTGTAGCCCGCCTTTACAAGAACGGTGTTCAACTCCGGTAGTTGTTTACTATCTCCGCCACTCCACGATCCGCCATGCACTACTATAACACATGGCCGCTTGCCTGTCTGCTTCGCCGCATAAAAATCAAGTGTCTGTGAGCTATCCTTGGCAATTGTGTAATACATCGTTGTGTAAGAGGCCTGTTCTGCACCAATGCCTGTTATCATCTGCAAGAAGCTGAATGGCTTTGCACCATCATTCACGCCATCGTTAAATGCGCTTGTAAGCTTTTGTGAAAGTGTTGCCGAAATGTAGTACGAACTGATAACAGGCGCAAGAAACAAGGCAAGCGAAACGATGTTCACTACATTACTCATAGTCCTGAAACGCTCCACCTTAAGCCCCCATGCCAGCAGTATTATCATTACTGTAATAAATATCCACGGAAATTCAGTAACGAGTATAGACACATACCAAAGGAGGTATGCCGGCGCTCTAAAAACACAAAGCAGCGATAACAAAAAGAAGAAGAATACTATGATAAGCCTTGCCATAAATGAGTATTTGAATCGTAATCGATGACAAGATACTTCCTTAAAAGTTTACAGCCCGAACGACTTCGTCCGGGCTGTAATATTATTATCTAAGATGCTTATCGCAGTAAGGTTATATTGCCTTGTTTTACGAAAATCTTTCCTGTTTTGGTAACAGCCTGTATTTCGTAAACATACACGCCAAGTGGCTGTGGTGTGCCATTGTAGTTACCGTCCCATCCTTTATCTATATCACTGGTCTCAAAAACCTTGTTTCCCCAACGGTTAAAGATGCGGTAGTAATTCAACGTAGCAATACCTCTCTTTAAGATCTTTATCTCATTATTTGGTCCGTTACCCGGAGTAAAGGCATTTGGCATAGCCAACAATGTGTTAGGATCTACATAGATACTAATAGAATCTATAACTACACAACCATTCTCTGTAACTCCACGCACTATATATTTAGTGTTCACATCAGGTGACGCCGTAGGATCTGATATCAGTGCATCGCTAAGGCCTAATGGAGGGAACCATGCAAAGCTCGTACAGTTCGTCGTTGGCTCTATATGATATGTTTCACCCGGATAAAGCGTTACCGAATCACCAAGATCAAGCACTGCAGCAGGATATACCGTAGCCATGAGGCTCAGCGTATCCAAACAACCAAAAGCACTGTGTGCTATGACCGTATAATCCTGCGAAGTGATAGGATGCAGCACAGGTGTTGATGAGTTCGTATCGCTCACGTAGGTAACAGGTATCCATTGATAGGTAGTACCACCTGTAAGTGTTACTAGTATTGAATCTCCGGGGCAAATACTTGAATTAAGCGGAGTGGGATTTATGGCCGCAAAATTGTTCGAATTTACAAATATCGTTGCAGAGTCAATGCCCGAACAACCTATAGGGGTGGTTACCGTGAGGTATATCTCTGCAGTTGCTGTATCAGTATAAATGGCTGCAAGCATTGTGGAATCGTCGAAATTAGCTCCCGGAGACCAATGGTATGCATAGTTAGTATACCAGCCCGGGTTGATAAGACCGAATACATGCATTGTATCATCTGCACACTTACTACGGTTACCACCTATATATACCGATGGAATAGGCTGTACATCTATATGTATAGAATCACTAAATAACGGGCAACGATGGAAACCACCACTGATCACATATTCCGCAGATGTATCCGGTGATATGATAGGGTCAAGTACCTGTGGTAGTTCTATACCTGCAGTTGGTGTCCATTGATAATTAAATAAAGGATTACCTACAGCATTTATCTGTACCACACTCCCCAGGCATATCGCTGTGTCAGGCGTAGTGATGCTTATAGCGTTAGGCAGCACTATTACATTAAAGAAATCCTGTGTGGCGCAACCTGCAGCCAGTGGGGGCACAACGTTAACGGTATAGCTGATCGGCCCGGTAACCAATGGTGTGAATATAGGATTCGGGATAGTATCATTACTTAAATAAACTCCCGGTGTCCAGGTATATTGGTAGTAAATACTTGTATCAGCAGCCTTAACATTAAATGTATCGCTCATACCCAGGCATATAGTATCGCTGAAAGTAATAGGCGCAGCAGGCACATCGACCGTGATATTAAAGTCATGTATCATGGCAGGGCACGCTGCATAAGTAGCAGTCACTGTATAATCAGTGGTGGCCGTAGGAGTGATTATCGGGTTTTTTACCGCTGTATCAGATACACCATTTGGTGGCGTCCATGCATAAGTAAATGCATTGCTGCCTATGATGCTTACAATAATTTGTTGCCCGATACAAATTGTCGTATCACGGTTTGTCAGTGTAAAATCATTAGGCTCCGTATGTACATCTATGCTGGCAGCGCTGCTACACTCACCCGCAGGTAACGGGTATGGTGTACCGGTAGGTGTTACCGTAATATTATAGATCACATCACCTGGCGACAATGGTGTAGTAACAGGATTGGGCACAGTAGGGTCATCGAGATAGGTAGGCGGTGACCAGTTGTATGTGTAGGACACGCCTGATGACGGGCTTGCATACACGTGTAGTGGCACAGGTATCCCTACGCACGTTTTGACGAGCGAGGAATCAGTGGTAAGTACAGGAGGCGTAAACACCGAGATGGTAAATGTCAGCGGATTAGGCGGGCAACTTGATGATGCATACGGGGTCGCCGTAATAGTATACGTAGTAGTTGCCGTTGGTGTAATCCACGGATTCAGTATCGTGTCGTTTGATACACCTGTAGATGGGTACCACTGATAATGCAATAAGGTTGAAGATCCTGTGGCATGTGCCTGTACAGAATCACCCACGCAAATATCTGTATCGTGGCTTTGCAATGCAAGGCTGAATGTACCATGTATAAATGTCAGGTAGTCTTTCTGCGTATCACAACCTCCTGCAAGGTTGATACCGGTAAGTGTATACGTTAGTGTACCATGAATACTATCTACATAGATAACATTGTAAGTACCATGGTCTGTGGTACTGAATGTATCAGGTGCCCATGTCCATTGATAGAAATCACCATTGATAATGGATGTAACTGCAGTGTCAAAACCATAGTCACAGGTATTGATCGTATCACCATTACGGAACGGAAGACCATTAACTAAATAAGTAGGTTGTGTGGCATCGAGCGCGCTATCTATATAAGCAGCGTTCAGGATATAAGCATAAGTAAAGCTTGTACTGTCTCCTGCAGGTATTGTACCTATGTTATACACAAGCCCGATACCTACGTCTTCAACATCTTCATCTCCTAGCCCGTATAAATAGCCGGTAGTGCCGAACGGGGTTACACCACTATAAACCTGATCAAGAGGATAACTTGGAGATAATCCTCCACCATCGAAGACCATACATTTAGCACGACAATCCTTGGTGCCAAGTCCTAAATAATTATCTGAGTATGTTGTGCCTACTGCGGATACTAAAACTTTATATTCAGCGTCTGGATTTTGATATGTGACAGTGTTATCTGTGGTAAAATCTCCAGTATTTGTCTCATCATTATCGGGATCCACTGTTCTTATATAATAGATATTTGGCAAATCAGAAAGACCTTTATTTCTGAGTACTACTTTGATGGTAAAGAATAGCTTGGTCGTATCGATCGTAGTTATTTGTGTTATCTGGAGATTGGTATCCGCGCCATTGGTATAACTACCTTGCCATGTACCTTTTATAAAACCACCGGCATTGCTATAACTAACATTAGTGCCAGAAAGGTAAACAGGACCACCGGTAGGGTTATTATATCCCGTTGTCCCAAATGAAAAATTAGGAATATATGCATCGTTCTCATTATTGTTAATTTCGATACCCCATCCTTCCTGTGGTGAACCCGGCAGATAGTAATCTCCATAAAATGGTGGCGCTCCTACAGGTCCTACAGTCCAGCCATCACGACCATAATCCGCTACGAAACCCAATAGATACGAGCTTGTAACATCGGTGGCTAATGCCGGATCATAAAAAGTGATTGCTAAAGAATCTCCGAAAAAATCTAATCCTAACCATGGATGGTAACCCGCAGGTGTAGGTACTGTGCTACCATAGCCTCCATTTGGAGCTACTCCGACCTCAACATAAGCCCCTTGCAAAAATACATTATCATCAACCATTTGAGCAAAAGCCCTACCCGTAAATAACAAGGTAAATATGATCGCGGTAAAAGAAACCAGTTTCGTACGTAATGATCTTTTCATTTTGGTCCTCCAAAGTTTAAAAAATACAAATATGGCCCATTAGGGGCTATGCCATATATAAAGACGACTAAAATAAAGAAAAAGTTTGGTAACAAGCATTAATATAATATATTAAATAATAATTACTATATTTTATGCTCATTTACAAAGATTTTTATGCACTATGAGTAAAATGGTTATTGACAATGGGAAAAACTACTTTTGTGCCTTAATAATATTGTATTTTTATTCCGCTACTCGAATATATGGCCGTATCCAAAAAAACAAAGAAAACAACTCCGCCTGAGGTAAATAAGATCGCCCCCTTCCATGTTGACAGAAAACGGCAGGTAAGGTTGGGGTTTGGCATCTTTTTCCTTTTGTCGGGTATTTTTACCTGCTTTGCCATCATCAGCTATTATTTTACATGGAGCGCCGACCAGGATAAGTTCTTTACCAACACAAGCATATCTCATTTCCTTTTTCACGACCAGACACCCGTTGCTAACTGGGGTGGGCGTATGGGAGCAGTGTTATCGCACATACTGGTGTACCAGGGGGCGGGCATCGCGTCGCTGGCAATAGGCATCTGGATAACTATCATTGGGCTTAACCTTATTTATGGTAAGCGTGTATTGCCGTTGCTGCGCTATTTGCGCTGGCTTTCTATTACGCTATTGCTTATAGCACCTGTACTTGCTTATATTATACCTCATTCCTCCTTTCCGTTAGGTGGTGCGCTGGGTAATGTTACCATCAATTACCTCAATGGATTTCTTGGATATGCCGGTACCGGCATGGCGTTACTGGCTGTTATATTTTTCTTTGTATTCGCTGTATTCGCGCTTGATGTACGGCCTTTTCTCCGCCGCATGAGGCAACGGGCTAAAAATGTAGCCGCCACACTGGCGCCACAACCCGTATTTGCAAATGAAGGTGAGTCAAAGCTATTTGTGCAGGCCGGCGCTGAAAAGAACGCAGCCAATGGAATTGCTAATGAGGTAGAAAAGCCAGTAGTAATAGATGAGCATACCGATGGCGTGAAAGAATGGGATATGGCCGTAGTGGAAAAAGAAGAGAAAATAGCATCGCTAAATGCCTACCCCACAGCTGAGATTGAAGAAGAACAGTACGAAGAAACAATAATAGCAGACGAAGATGACGAAGATTACACACCACTACCACCTAAAAAAAATGATGAAGGTGTGGCCTTTTCTTTTGAAGTAATAGCACAGGAAGATGAGCCAACCATACAGCATGGCGCACATATCTCTATAGCAGATAATGAGCCTTATGCACCGGAGTTGGATCTGCCGAATTATAAATTCCCTACGCTCGACCTGCTCGAAGATCGCGTACAGGAAGCCATATCACTGAACAAGGAAGAACTGGAAAGAAATAAAGACCAGATAATCACCACTCTACGCAGCTTTGGCATAGAGATAAAGAACATCAGCGCTACGGTAGGGCCTACTGTTACACTGTACGAAATAGTGCCCGCGGAAGGCGTACGTATATCCAAGATAAGGAACCTGGAAGATGATATAGCGCTGAACCTTGCTGCACTGGGCATACGTATCATAGCACCAATACCCGGGCGTGGCACCATAGGTATAGAAGTACCTAACGCCAATAAGCAAATAGTATCGATGAAGGCATTACTATCGAGCGACAAATTTGTGAACAACAAAATGAGTCTGCCGATAGCACTGGGTAAAAAGATAGATAACGAGAACTATATAGTAGACCTTGCCACCATGCCGCACTTGTTAATGGCAGGAGCTACCGGTCAGGGTAAATCAGTGGGTATCAATGCAATACTTGTATCGTTGTTATATAAGAAGCATCCATCTCAACTGAAGTTTGTGATGATAGACCCGAAGAAGGTGGAACTATCAATATACCGTATCATTGAAAAACATTTCCTTGCTAAGTTGCCGAATGAAGACGAGCCTATCATCACGGATACCAAAAAGGCAATATACACACTTAAAGCGCTATGCGATGAGATGGACAATCGCTATGAGCTACTGAAAGAAGCAGGTGCAAGGAATATAAAAGAGTACAACGAAAAGATAATAAGCCGCAAAATAAAGAACCCTGCCGATCATAAATACCTGCCATTCATAGTATTGGTAATAGATGAGTTTGCTGATCTTATAATGACTGCAGGCAAGGAAGTGGAAATGCCTATAGCACGATTGGCACAGCTGGCACGCGCGGTAGGTATACATCTTATTATAGCTACGCAGCGCCCTTCTGTTAACGTTATCACAGGTACCATCAAAGCTAACTTTCCAGCGCGTATCGCATTCAAGGTGTCAGCCAAGGTAGACTCCCGTACCATACTCGATGCAGGTGGCGCAGAACAATTGATAGGCCGTGGTGATATGCTTATATCGCACGGTAGTGAATTGTTGCGTTTGCAATGCGCATTCGTAGATACCCCCGAAGTAGAACAGATAGTAGACTTTATAGGCAGGCAACGTGGATATGCCAGTGCGCATCCGTTACCGGAACCGGAAATGGACAGCGAAGACGGCGGTGCAAAATCATTTGATGCAAAGAGCAAGGATAAATTATTTGAAGACTGTGCGCGTGTAGTGGTGCAGAACCAGTCAGGCTCTACATCAATGCTGCAACGCCGCTTTAACCTGGGCTATAACAGGGCAGGCCGCATTATGGACCAACTGGAGGCGGCAAGCATTGTGGGGCCTACAAATGGCAGCAAAAGCCGCGAGGTATATTTCCATACGGAAAGTGATCTTGAAGAGCATTTGCAGAGTTTGTCGTAACTTCGCCGCCGTTCAAAAAACGGCACAATATGTGCATTCTTTAATTAAATCTGCATTAATGAAAAAAGTATTATCAGTATGTGTATTGGTTATGTGTTGCGCACTGCAACCGGTAATGGCCCAGACAGACGCGAAAGCAAAAGTGGTGCTGGAAGCAGTAAGCAAAAAAATAAACGGCTTGAAATCGCTCAAAGCGAATTTCTCGCTGAAACTTACTGGCGGTAAGGGCAATGTGACCGACTCCAAGAAGGGTACTTTTTCGCTGAAAGGACAAAAGTATCATGTAGCCCTCAGCGGACAAGAAATAATCTGCGATACCAAAACCGTATGGACATATACGAAAGATGCAAAGGAAGTACAGGTAAGCAATTATAACCCGAACGAACAAACACTTTCTCCTGCAAAACTGTTCACAAACTTTTACGATAAGGAATACAAATACACATACAAAGGCACGCAGAAGATGGGCGCAAAAACATGTGATGTGGTGGAACTGATGCCGAAGGATAAAAACAAGCAATTCACAAAAATAGAACTGATGGTTGATAAGGCTTCATCAACAATAGTAGGTGGTAACATCTGGGAAAAGAACGGCAACAAATACGTTTATGAAATAAGCGGGTTTACACCTAACCCTAATATTCCTGAATCATTCTTTACATGGAACCCTAAGGAGCATCCTGGTGTTGAGGTGGTTGATCTGCGATAATTTTTATGTTGATATTTTTATAGAAAAATGAGCCATGCTGTTGAAGCGTGGCTCATTTTTTTGCGTAAGCAGTAAAGACTTTCTATCAACCATTCAACTATCACCTAACCTAATTTATCCCGTCAGTCACTACGTCTTTTGCTATTTTCTTTACAAGTCCTTGTAATACATTGCCGGGGCCTACCTCTGTAAAGTGAGTGGCACCATGTGCTACCATGTGCTGTATTGTTTGTGTCCAGCGTACAGGCGAGGTAAGCTGATTGATAAGATTCTGTCTGATCTGTGCGGGCTCAATATATGGATGCGCATCTACATTTTGATATACCGGGCACGTTGGATTGTTGAAGTGTGTAGCGGAGATAGCATCTTCGAGCTCTTCGCGGGCGGGCTCCATCAGTGGTGAGTGAAACGCTCCACCTACCTGTAATACCAATGCGCGTTTGGCACCGGCTGCTTTTAGCTTTTCGCAAGCTAGTTGTATGCCGTTATTGCTGCCACTTATTACAAGTTGGCCGGGACAGTTATAGTTTGCAGCTACCACTACCTCATCTTTAAATTCGCTGAGTATCTCTTCCACTTTACTATCCTCGAGGCCCAGTACAGCAGCCATGGTCGACGGGTTAATTTCACAGGCACGCTGCATCGCCGCCGCACGTTTTGCTACGAGGCGCAGGCCATCTTCAAACGACAATACTTTGTTTGCTATCAATGCAGAAAACTCGCCGAGAGAATGGCCGGCAACCATATCAGGAATAAGGCCAGGTGTCGTCTCAAATAAAATTACAGAGTGAAGGAATATGGCAGGCTGGGTAACATTGGTCTGCTTTAGATCGGCATCCGTGCCGTTGAACATGATGTCTGTGATCCTGAAACCAAGTATCTCATTGGCCTGCTCAAAATATTCTTTTGCCAGTGAGTGCTGCTCGTACAGGTTCTTGCCCATTCCTACGAATTGTGCTCCCTGTCCGGGAAATATGTATGCGTGCTTCATAAATTTGTTTTACGGGCGCTAAAATACAAATAAAGCGCAATCTCCCCCTAAAGGGCTTTCCCATAGTTTTAGGAAAACATTAATAGCAATGGCATGAGCTTTTATTCTTTAAAAGCGGCAATAAGATTTTGATAGCTTAAATTTACATTATGAACTGGATAGAGTTAACGGACGAAGGACAATTAGAAACGGCAAAAGAGCAGAGCAAAAAACAACCTGTAGTCATATTTAAACACAGTACACGGTGCTCCATTAGCTCTATGGCCAAGAACAGGCTGGAGCGCGAGCAGGAAGCAGAGAATACCCTGTTCTACTATTTAGACCTGATACGCTACCGAAACATATCTAACAAGATAACTGATGAATTTCATGTACACCACGAGTCACCTCAAATACTTATTCTTAAGAATGGCGAATGTGTGTATGATGAAAGCCACAATGGCATCAGCATGCAGGATATTGCGGAACAAGTAAAAATTGCCTGATACATTAAATAGATTTGCCTTTCCAGCGACCTGTACGCAGGTAAATAAACGAACCCGTAAGCAATGTGGTCCAATACACAAATTCTGAGCCCCAACAGAGGTACAGCGGGCTTCTCCATCGCTCAATAATAAAGAAACAATACACCAGGTAGATACATACACACGTGATCTCCATAGTTAGGTTGACAAGTGTATTGCCAGTCCCCACTACACCATTGAAGGTGACGGTAGATAAAGACATTACAAGCGTAGCTACTACTATTACCCGTAAGCTTGGGATAGAAAATTGTATCAACCCTGCATTATCGGAATATATAGAGAGGAACTCCCTTGAAAACAACAACAGTAAGGCACATACTACCAGTGCATAACCGAGACTCAGCTTGCATATCTTTATGATAAGGGGTATTACTTCGCGCTGCCTGCCCTGCCCTATGGTCTTACTCACTAGTGTATTGCAGGTAGTAGAGAAGGCCCACGTACCTATGCTTACAATACCAAAGATATTGCGCAGCACCTGCGACGCCGCCAGCGACTGCCCGCCGAGATGCTCTACAAAAATGAAGAATATAAGCCACCCACCAATGCTGAACATGAACTGTACAATAAGCGGCGAGGCCACTTTAAGCGTGCGCTTCGAAAGCTCCAAATCAAAATGGAGATAGTCTGCAATAGGATACTGGCGGTATAATCTCTTTGCAAAAAATACACCGAACATCGTAATGCAAAAAGCCACTTCTGAAATAATAGAAGCCACCGCTGCTCCTATGAGGCCCATTGGAGGAAAACCACCCTTGCCAAAAATAAGCAGGTAATCGAACAATATATTAATAACCGTGGCTATAATAGAGCCCCAGACAATAAGCCTGGAACGGCTAATGGAAATAAAGAAGGCATTGAACAACTGTGTAAGCATGAGGAATGGCAAACCCCATATACGCACATAAATAAAGTTAACGCTTAGCTCAAAATTATCATTGCTATGCAAGCTAAGCCCGAAAATAAGTGGCACCACCCATAGCGACAGTATCATTAGTCCTAATGAAAAGAGCAAAGCAAGCATAATGCCATTAGTAAGTATTTGCGCCAGGCCCTTCTTATCACCCTCACCGGCCCTGCGTGCCATCTGTATCTGCATGCCGCTGGCAAGGCCATAGCCTATCATGGTAAGTATTAGATAAAAAACACCCGTAATGCCATTTACCCCTAACTCCCGCTCCCCCAGCCTGCCTAAAAAAACAGTATTTGTAAAAAAACTCAATTGAGGTATCAGCAACGCCAGGGATATAGGTGCCGCAAGCTTTATTATCTGCTTATTTGTTATTGAAATTTTCAAATGATGGTGCTGTTTGCAATGGCGGAGCCAAAAAACGGAAAGTTTGGCAAATTTATTCTATAATTGCGTGTATTCTATGGCTGCAACGAATAATAATATTAATCAACAGGTATATAACGCCCGCGAAGATGATTCGCTGCTCAATGATGTGGCACAGGTCATCTGCATATTAGTGCAGCGTGCATTGGTAATAGCGGCTTATGATAGCAGCGGCGCATTGCTCACATCACACTATACCGACTATAAGAATAACCTACCTGTGTGGGGGCTTGATTTTTTTGAACATCAGTTCATCAACGAACCACTACTCAGGGATCAGAGTAAGGTAAAGGCTGTATTCTTAGGCGGCGATAAACAACTTATTGTACCGGATGAGTTGAATGACAAAACACTATCAGTAGACTGGCTGAAGAAGATACACTTTGTAGACGCGACTGATGTAGTAAATACATGGCCACTTACCGATGATAAGGCACAATACATACTGGCATCTCCGGTAAGCATTGTAGAGCTGGTAAGGATATATTTTAAGCGCGCGAAGATACTGCCACTGGCCATATACCAGTTTCGTGATGCGCCTGTCGATGATGCACGGATAAACTGCTGCATTACCAACGAACACGTATACGCTACTTTTTATAATAATAAAGAGTTGTTGTGGCATCAATGCTTTGACTACACAACTGCGGAAGATATTGCCTACCACTTGAAGCTCCGATGCAAAGAAAGCGGCATGGATGCGTGGAATGTGATGTTGCATTGTACTGCACTTAGCGCTACGGCTTTTGATGCAGTGAACGGATTGTCTCAGTACTTTTCAAGATTTACGATAGGCACCGCAAGTGTTACAGATTATCGTTGGGCGCCTGCTGTAAGCCTGTTGCAACAATTGTACGCATGCGCATAGTAGGTGGCATATTTGGTGGCAGAAGATTTGACCCGCCGTCAAAAATACCCGCCAGGCCCACTACAGAACTGGCAAGGGAAGCGCTCTTTAATATGCTGGGCAATATGACCGACTTTGAAGATGCTAAAACACTGGAACTGTTTGGTGGTACCGGTAGTATCAGTTACGAACTGGCATCGCGCGGGGCTACGGATATTACCATTGTAGAAAAAGACGCACCAAGTATAGAATTTATAAAAAAGACAGTGCAGCAATTAGCTATCACCGATAATATGCACATCATAAAAGGTGATGTATTCAAATTCCTGAAGCAGAACACAGAGCAGTATCAGCTTATTTTTGCTGACCCTCCTTATGCGTTGCCCAATATGGACGACTTGCCAAAGCTGGTCTTTGAAAATAATATGCTGCTACCAAATGGTATCTTTGTACTGGAGCACTCGCCGCGAAATAATTACGAGCTGCACCCGCAATTTACCCGCATGAAAAACTACGGAACCACTACTTTTACTTTCTTTACTCAACAAGGCGAACAATGAAACGCACCTGTTTATTTCCCGGCACATTCGATCCCATAACCAAGGGGCATGTAGATGTTATAAAACGCTCAGTATCGCTGTTCGACAGGTTAGTGATAGGCATAGGTATCAACTCTTCCAAAACACCAATGTTCAGCGTAGAGCAGCGTGTGGCATGGATACAGGAAATATTTAAGAACGATCCGCGTATAGAAGTGGTGGGCTATGAGGGCCTCACAGTGGAATACTGTAAAAAAATAGGTGCACAGTACATTCTGCGTGGCATACGCTACATCAGCGATTTTGAATACGAAAAAGCTATCGCTGATATGAACCGTATGCTCACCCCGGAAATAGAAACCATATTTCTCACCTGTTCACCGGAGTTCTCTACCATATCGTCAACACTGGTGCGCGATGTGATACGGAATGGGGGCAAGGTAGACTTGTTCGTTCCTGAGGAAGTAAAGTTTTAGTTCATTCTTCTTGAGCTTGCTTTAAAGCGATTGTAGCGTTGCGTTTCTTTTACCAGTGTGCGTAACATCAGGTAAAAAATAAGACCATCATCTATCCATCCTAATACAGGTATGTAATCCGGTATCAGATCAAAAGGGAAAATGATATAGACTATGGAAAACAATACAACAATAGTGGTAACAAACGACATACGGTAACTACCCTTCAGCACTTCACGGATCATCTGCCACAACGTCTTCCTGTTCCTGAACAGATGCCACCCATGACGGATGTTCTGCGCGGGTCGTATAGATGTAGTTTTGGGCATCACAATAATTTCTGTAAAATTACCTGCGATACTGTTGAGGGAGTGTTAAGAGAATTGTTGCAAAGCGTTAAAGTGTAAGAGATATGAATGATGGCAAAAATGTACCTAACTAATAATGAAAATATTCATAAATTTGGCATTATGCAAGTACAGGTAAATATAGAATTTGAGCAATTGCTTAAAATCGTTAAAGAGTTACCATCGGTACAGAAAAAGAAGCTTAAGGTTGAGCTTGAAAAAAACACTGATACCAAAGCGCAACAAATTGATTTAGAAGCATTGCTTTTAAATGGACCCACTGCGACAAAAAAACAATTAGAACAAATTCAGAAAAACAGAAAAGCTATCAACCAATGGCGAACAATGTGATAATGGTTGATACTTCGGTCCTTATTGATTATTATCGGAAGACTGATAAAGAAAACTCTGCCTGGTTACGTTTCGTTAGAACCGGATACAAATTCGTAATCTCATCTATAACTAAGTATGAAATTTATTCTGACGCTACTCAAAATCAATTGAATTTTTGGAATAGTGTTTTGCAAACAACTGAAGTTTTTCCTTTTGATGATGCTGCAGTAAATACAGCCATCAAATTAAATACAATACTAAAGCAGAAAAGAAAACAAATCGACCTTCCGGATTTGTTTATTGCGGCAACAGCAGTTGCAAATCGTTTACCTATTGCAACCCTCAATAAAAAACATTTTGAGCGCATCGATGAATTGAAGATAATTGATTAGGCATACTGCCTCCTGCCCGTGCTAACTACTCCTTACTAATCTTCTTCCTGCTAACTGCCACTTAAAACTCACCACTTTACACCAGCTTGCGCCAACACCTCACGTATGGCTACGTACGATTTTAAAAGTATCGGGCCTATTTCAGCCTCTTTTATCCACTTTGCTTCAAGAATATTTTCTTCCTTCTGTGGTACCAGTTTTTCTGATGAGGATGCTTTCATTTCATACCATGCAGTGCACTTCAACAGGTTCTGTTTGTTCTGGGCATAGACGTGATAGGTATCACATATTTTCCTGCCAAGTGTCAATTTCTCGAGGCCTGTTTCTTCGCTTACTTCGCGCAGAGCGCATGCACTTATTTCTTCGCCATCATCCCTTTTGCCCTTGGGCAGGTCCCACTTGCCGCGGCGGTATATCATCAGTATGCCACCCTCTTCATTATATACCACACCGCCACCAGCGTCTACAGGGGCATACATATCGTAAAACTCTTTCTGTAGCGATCTTGCAGATACATCCTCTACAATGGCGCCAAGCGATGTTAGTTTTTCCAGGTGGTTTATTGCCAACCGGTAGTTGCGGGGGAAAGCACCGGTAAACGATAAATACCCCTCCGCTATAGGGTGCGCATCCATATATGCTTCTTTATCAGTGGTAAGTATAAGTGGTTTATTATTATAATATATTTTTTGTGCAAAATCCATTGAGTGCCGTTTGTCAGTTTTATCTATTTGGCGTAGGTTTGAGCGGTTATGAGCACACAAAAACATTTTGCCGAGAAACTATTGCAAATTAAGGCATTGCAGATGAACCTGCAAAAACCATATACCTGGGCATCGGGCTGGCATTCGCCCGTCTACTGCGATAACCGCAAGGTGTTATCTTTTCCTTATGTCCGCGATTTTGTAAAAAGTGAACTGGCAAATATGGTGCTGGAGCATTTCCCAGATGCGGAAGTGATAGCGGGTGTAGCAACAGCCGGTATAGCGCATGGCGTTATGGCTGCTGACCTGTTAAAATTACCGTTTATCTACGTACGCGCTAAGCCAAAGGAACACGGCATGGGCAACCAGATAGAAGGCGTACTGGAAAAGGGACAAAAGGTGGTGGTAGTAGAAGACCTCGTATCTACCGGTAAAAGCAGCCTGCAAGTGGTAGATGTGCTGCGCGAACAGGGTGCGGAAGTGCTGGGCATGTGTGCGTTATTTACGTACGGCTTCCCTGTTGCCGATGAGGCATTTGCAAAGGCAGGCTTACCGCTACATACCATCAGCAACTACAAGGCACTGATGGAAGTATGTGAAGAGCAGAAAATAATACAACCCGAAGAAAAGTTAACGCTCGAAGAGTGGCGTGTGGATCCGGGCAACTGGAGAAAATAATTTCAACGAAAGTTAATAGCAATTTAATGTCCTGGCTCAAGCTCATCAGGTGGAATAATTTAATTATTGTGCTGCTGACGCAACTGCTGGCATGGTGGTGTGTGTTGATGCCCGTATGGTATAATGCAGATAGCGAAATGCTGCTGGGCCCGGTCAACTTTATATGCCTTGCATTATCTACCGTGCTTATTACTGCGGCGGGATATATCATCAACGACTATTTCGATATCAAGATAGACCTCATCAATAAGCCGGATAAAGTAGTACTTGAAAATACGATACCGCGCAGGCAGGCTATACTGTTACATACTATACTTAATATTACCGGCATAGCTCTGGCCGCGTTTGTTGCAGTACAGGCCGGCCATGTTGAATGGGTGATGGTACAGGTTATTACTACCCTGTTATTGTGGTTTTATTCTACGCATTTCAAGCGGCAGTTTATGACGGGTAACATCATCGTTGCATTACTTACCGCGCTCACCATTATTATACTTATTGTGTACGAACCTTCGCTACACAAGTATATAACAATGCCCGGCATAGTTGGCAGGCTGGCTGGTGCTACAGAGCTTAACCCCGTATGGATGCTTAGTGTATATGCCTATTTCGCCTTTATGCTTACATGGATGCGCGAGATCGTTAAAGACATGGAAGACCACAAAGGTGATGCAGAGCAGGGGTGTGTTACAATGCCTATTAAATGGGGGTTAAAGAGGTCTGCAAGGTTTGTTCAGGTGTTAGGGGTACTTACTATTATACCCTTGACTATTATAGCTGTAAAGCTGTATCGCACGGAGTGGAGCATGCTGGCATACTATACATTATTTGTACTGGTGTTGCCTTTAGGCGGGTGGCTATATAGCCTTAATAAAAAAGCAACTACCGCTCATTATCATATAGCCAGTACATTGCTTAAATTCATTATGATGCTTGGCATCACTTCATTACTTGTTTATTATTGCATAGCATGGGTAAGATCATATTAGCGTCACAGTCACCACGCAGAAAACAGCTGATGGAGCTGGCGGAGATACCATTCGAGATAATCATTGCCGATGTAGATGAGACCAACCCTCCAGGTATGCCCGGTGAGCTGGTGCCTGCATTTCTCGCAAAGAAAAAAGCCGATGCCATACAGCACATGGTACAAGACGCCACCGTCATCGCTGCAGATACTATTGTACTACTCGATCATCATATACTCGGCAAGCCAAAAGATGCCGCGCATGCAATAGAGATATTACATCAGTTATCGGGCAGGATGCACCTTGTAGTAACAGGTGTGTGCATCCGCAAGGGAGATAAGGATATTACATTCTCCACTGTTACAGAAGTATACTTCAGAAAGCTCACTGACGAACAGATACAGCACTACGTGGCCACCTACAAACCCTTCGACAAGGCGGGCGCGTATGCCATACAGGAATGGATCGGCATCATAGGCATCGAAAAAATTAACGGTGATTACTACAACGTTATGGGTTTGCCTATTGGCGAGGTGAAAAGGCATTTGGAAGAACTATAAATCAATATCCTGTCAACGCATGACAGCCTATACGCTTTGTGTCTTTGCTGTTAATCACTGACAAAGTAATCTGATCTTTGTGCCTTTCTGCACGCAACGCCTTTGTGCCTTCTCCGTGCTCTTTGTGGTTTGACCTTCTAATGACTAATTCAACCATCAACATTGCTGCCGACACCGTGGTTAAACTAAGCATCTCATCGGTCTTTGATCAAAGTCACCAACTCATCCGCCACTTCACTTCCTATCGCCACTCCCATACCGCCCATCCTGAAGGCTCCGAACACCTTACCGGAAAAGGCCTTCACGATTGGATATTTATTCTTTCCGAAAGCCATGATGCCTGCCCACCTTTGCGCTATTTGAAAATGAGTTTCAGGCAATATAATATCATGCAGCTTTTGTTCCAGGTCTATCTGTATTAGTTTGTTTAACGCCATATCAGTGGTGGCTTCCCCGTCAAAGTCAAGGTTTCTGCCTCCGCCAAACAGCACCCTTCCATCTATCTCCCTGAAATAGTAATAACCTTTATCAAAATGATAGATACCTTTAAATTTCAGGCCTGATATTGGCTGCGTTATCAGCACCTGCCCTCGTCCGGGCGTAACATCTACATCAGGCAATAGTTGTTTTGTAAAGGCATTCGTACAAATACTCAGCGTATTGCAATGCAGCATCCATTGCTCATCGCGATATGGGTCTTTTATAATTATCGAAACATTATTTTCCTGCTCTTCAAAACGTATCACTTCCGCACCTGTTTTCACCTCTACACCGGCATGTGTAGTGGCACCCATCAGTGCGCGCATCATCATACCGGTATTTATCTCGCCCTCACAGGTATTTTCTATCAATGCACTTGCATAATTACCGGCAAACCCAAAATCATTTATCTTGCCATTGGCCTCTTTAAATGCCACCTGCTTTGTAATAGGCATTAGTATTTTGTTCAGGTATTCTAACTTATTCAGTGCGGGTAATTCCTTATCACTTATCAGTTCGTAACCACCATTTGTTTTATAGCCTATCTTATCATCACCAAGTCTTGCCCTTAATCTCTCGAGTCCCTTTTTACGTAGCTCAAACAACTTCAACACTTCATCTTCAGGCATCATTTCCAGATCATCCAGCAGTTCTGTGGCACTGCCCATACATGCAAAACCGGCATTACGTGTGCTGGCACCCGTAGGCAACAACCCGCGCTCTAATACCAGTACACTATTGTCAGGATATGCCTCCTTTAACCCAATAGCCGTGCTAAGGCCTACAATACCTGCCCCAATGATAATATGGTCGTAATGCGAAAAACTCTGCTGCTCCCAGTAACTAAACATGTTTGACGTATTGATTTTTCCTAAATTACAAAACAAGGCCAATTTACGACACTATATGTCCGCATAGCGCCATATATGGCACATCGTTTCGTATTTTTGTTGTTTCGGGATACTTTCGACTTTTTAATTTTGACTTTTGACTTTTTAATTTAAATATGGAATACAATTTTCAGCGCATAGAGCAGCAATGGAAGCAATACTGGCAGGATAATAAGGTATATAAGATCGACAATACCGAAGTTTACAATAATGGTAAGCCTAAATGTTATGTCCTCGACATGTTCCCCTACCCAAGCGGCGCAGGGCTACATGTAGGGCATCCGCTGGGTTATATCGCATCAGATATTTATGCGCGCTACAAAAGGCTGTGTGGTTACAACGTATTGCACCCTATGGGCTTTGATGCTTTCGGACTGCCCGCAGAGCAATATGCAATGGAAACAGGTCAGCACCCCGCAGTAACAACCGAAAAGAATATAGTCCGCTACCGCGAGCAGTTGGATAATATAGGCTTCTGCTACGACTGGGATCGTGAAGTGCGCACCAGCGACCCTAAATATTACAAGTGGACACAGTGGATATTTCTGCAACTATTTCATAGCTATTACGACCATAAAGAGAACAAGGCAAAGCACATAGACGAGCTTGTTGCCGCGTTTGAAAAAGAAGGTAACATATCGCATGCTTGTCCTGCAGATGAAGCATTGCAATTCGATGCTGCTGCATGGGCTAATTTTTCAGAAGAAGAGCAACGCAATACGCTTATGAAATACCGCCTTGCCTATCAGGGTTATGCGCAGGTGTGGTGGTGTGAGGCATTGGGTACTGTACTAGCCAATGATGAAGTAGTGAATGGCGTATCTGAGCGTGGTAGCCATCCCGTAGAAAGAAAGAATATGCGCCAGTGGTTCCTGCGCATCACAGAATATGCCGACCGCCTCCTTACCAGCCTCGACAACCTTGAGTGGAGCGATGCAATGAAAGAAATGCAAAGGAACTGGATAGGAAAGAGTGTTGGCGCTGAGGTGAGGTTTGATGTTGCGAATGGCTCTGTTCCTGTTTTCACCACACGTCCCGATACTATTTTCGGTGTTGACTTTTTAGTACTTGCTCCCGAGCATGAACTGGTGGATAGCATCACAACACCGGAACAAAAGAAAGCGATCGACGAATACAAGCAATATGTAAAAAGTCGCTCTGAGCGTGAGCGGATGAGCGAGGTAAAGCAGGTGACGGGTTGCTTTACAGGCGCGTATGCAACACATCCGCTAAGTCAAAAGCAGATCCCTGTCTGGATATCAGAATACGTATTGGTGGGCTATGGCACCGGCGCTATTATGGCCGTACCAAGTGGTGACGATCGCGACCATGCTTTCGCAAAACACTTCCACATACCTATCACCAATATTTTCGGTGAAAAATATAATGGCGAAAAAGCATACAGCGATAAAAGTGGTACAATAGAGAACAGTGGTTTCCTCACCGGCATGACAATAAAGGATGCTACAGAATCAGCCATAAAAGCACTCGAAGATGAGGATGCAGGTAAGAAAAAAGTGAACTTCCGTTTGCGTGATGCAGGCTTCAGCCGTCAACGTTACTGGGGTGAGCCATTCCCTATTATGTATGTGGATGATATCCCCTACGCGATCGATGAGCACATAATAAGTAATGATACGCATCTTGGCCACCTGCCTGTGGAATTGCCCATGGTAGAGCATTACAGGCCGGGACCTGAAGGACAAGGGCCGCTGGCAAATATAGAAGACTGGGTTACCACATCAGCAGGACAGCGCGAGACCAACACCATGCCTGGTTATGCAGGCAGCAGTTGGTATTTTCTCCGCTATATGGACCCGCACAATGATGCGACCTTCGCCGACAAAAAAGCAACTGACTACTGGCAGCAGGTAGACCTATATATAGGTGGCACAGAGCATGCCGTAGGTCATCTGCTCTACTCCCGCATGTGGACAAAAGCGCTCCACGACCTCGGCCACATCAGCTTTGACGAGCCATTTAAAAAATTGCTGAATCAGGGGATGATACAGGGACAATCTTATTTTGCAGATATGTTCGCAGCCTATGACGAAAACAACAACATGGGAACCTTTGTAGCATCAATCGATGAAGCACAAAAATTGCCAAGCCCTTTTAAGCACAATAACAGAGAATATACATTAAAAACGAAGTTTTCATCTAGAATAAATAATGCTCACCTTTTCGTCGATTCCAAAAATAGACTAACAGAGTCCGTTTATGTTAAGTTGATGGAATATAATAACTACCCAAAAGAAGAAATCTCTAATACGATAAATAAGTACGTTGTATGGGAAGAGCCAAAAGATAATGGCGAAAGATATATTCAGACTAAGCTTGAAGTCGAAAAAATGTCCAAATCAAAATACAATGTTGTCAATCCGGATGATATTGTAGCACAATATGGTGCGGATACATTCCGTATGTATGAGATGTTCCTTGGGCCTATAGACATCAGCAAACCGTGGGATACAAAGGGCATTGAGGGTGTGCATCGTTTCTTAAAGAAACTGTGGCGCCTGTTTTTCGATGAGCAGAAGGGCCTCATCGTTACCGATGAAAAAGCCACTGCTGCGGAGCTTAAAATATTGCACAAGACCATCAAAAAGATAAGCGATGATATAGAGCGTTTCTCATTCAATACATCTGTAAGCCAGTTCATGATATGTGTCAACGAGCTTATGACATTGAATTGCCACAAGCGCGAGATACTGGAACCATTGGCGGTAGTTATCTGTCCGTTCGCACCGCATCTTGCAGAGGAGCTGTGGCATCAGCTTGGTCATACAGATACGGTAGTGGCTGCTGCATTCCCTAAGCACGACGATAAGTATATCATAGAGAGTGCCAAGAAATACCCCGTAGCGGTAAATGGCAAGCCAAAGGTGGAAATGGAATTCCTGCTCGATGCCGACCCTGCCGACATAGAACGGGAAGTGCTGGCAGATGCTACCATTATGAAGTGGACAGAGGGCAATCCGCCAAAGAAGTTTATCTATGTAAAGGGTAAGATGATAAATGTGGTAATTTGACGATTAGCTGAGCGGCAAGGATAGAATTGATAAAGCATTTTTGCTTTGATGTAGTATATTCTGAACTGCGGGCATTAGCTAATTACATCATAGCATTGCAAGGAAAAGTTGTTGGAATGAATTTTTAATCAACTGATTGGTTATCATCAAAATAACCCAAAATACTTGCCCGTAAGATGAAAAGAGCCTTATTACTGCTGTTTTGCTGTCTGTACTTTATTACCGCCCATGCAGCCCGTAACGAGGACAGCCTGTGGATAGTAAAGCATTACACCAAAATGGAGCATTACATCACCATGCGCGACAGTGTAAGGCTTTTCACCTCCGTTTACCTCCCCATCGACGATGAAGAGGATCATCCCATACTTCTTACCCGCACTCCCTACTCCTGCGCCCCTTATGGCGTAGATAGTTTCCGCGACTTCTGGAACTCATATCAGAAGGCCTATTTCCGCGAAGGGTATATCATAGTAATACAGGATGTACGTGGCAAATGGATGAGCGAGGGGCAGTTTGTGGATATGCGGCCTTATAACCCCAAAAAGAAAGGAAAGGATATAGATGAGTCAACCGATGCCTTTGATACCATAGACTGGCTGGTGAAGAACCTGCCGCATAATAATGGTAAAGTAGGTGTATTTGGCATCTCATATCCCGGCTTTTATTCGCTGATGGCGGCAGCAAGTGGCCATCCTGCTGTAAAAGCGGTTAGCCCTCAAGGGCCGGCAACGGACTGGTATGCCGGCGACGATGAACATCACAATGGAGCCTTCTTTATGATGGATGAGTTCGATTATGATGACCCCTTCGGCTCCGGCCTTGGAATACCACACCGCAGGCCTGTATCAGCGCCACCGCGCTCAGTTGGCTATCCTATACACGATAATTATAAATTTTATTTAGAGAATGAGCCACTGCCAAAGCTCACCAAACTTACCGGCGATAGTATTGCCTTCTGGAACGACCTGATGAACCACCCTAACTATGATGCATGGTGGAAGGCACGCGATGCACGCCCTGCCACAAAGGGTATAAAATGTGCCATGTTGTGGGTAGGCGGGGAATTTGATGCGGAAGATAACTGGGGCGCATGGAATGGCTTCCGGGCAGCTTATAAAAATAACCCCGACAATAAATTCAACAGGCTGGTAATGGGCCCATGGTATCACGAGCAGTGGGCCAATGCAGATGGCACACACCTAGGCAATGTGCGCTTTGATACTAATACATCTGTCTATTATCAGCAAAACCTCGAGATACCCTTTTTCAATTTCTTCCTGAAAAATAAAGGTGATGTGTCTAACATTGCGGAAGCAAATATTTTTATCACAGGCGCTAATCAGTGGAAGAATTTTAAGCAATGGCCACCCATAAATGTAAAAGAAGAAAAACTTTATCTGCAGGGCGATGACGTACTGGAGTGGAAGAAACCAAAAGCACAAAAAGCTTACTCCGAGTACACCAGCGATCCGTGGAAACCAGTACCATACGCGGCTGCAGTACACTTTAACCGTACCCGCAATTATATGACCGACGACCAGCGCTTTGCAGAGCGCAGGCCCGATGTTGTTTCTTTTAAAACAGGCTTACTGGATACAGACGTAACGATAACCGGCACAGTAATGGCATCATTACAGGCCTCCATATCCACTACCGATGCTGACTTTGTGGTAAAGCTGATAGATGTATTCCCTGATAGTCTGTACTATAACAAAGTAGACATTTACGATAATGCCGACCCTATATTAAAGTACCCCATGGGCGGTTATGAAATGCTCGTGCATGCAGAGATAATGCGTGGCAAATACCGCAAAAGCCTGGAAAAACCTGAGCCCTTCGTGCCCAATAAAATAACCCCGGTAGCCTTTAGCATCGGAGATGTGGCGCATACTTTTAAGAAGGGCCACCGTATTATGGTGCAAGTGCAGAGCAGTTGGTTCCCACTGGTAGACCTTAACCCCCAGACATTTGTAAATATTTACAAAGCAAAGAAGTCAGACTTCAAAAAATCTACCATCCGCATCTACCACGATAAAGAGCACCCAAGCTACCTTGTACTGCCGGTACTAGCTCATTGACGATTAGCTGATGAGCTAATACCTGCATTACCGGCGAATCTTATCTAATATATTGACTTTGCTGGTATACTACGTCATATTCAATCTTGCTATTATTAATCATTTTTAGTAACGTATTTAACATGGAATTTGCACATCAGCTAGTCATCACATCAGCTAATTAACGTCTATCTTTGCGCTCATGAAAAATAAAAAAGGTTTATTTCTTCTTGGCTTCTTCATATTGCTCAGCGCGGTCTTCATGGGCTACTTTTACAAGGTAAGCCACGAGCAGAAAGTTATATTGCCGGTTTTAGGTAATCCCGGCCATCATGTAGAGCCGTTTTCTTTTGTAAATCAGGAAGGAAAGACCATCACCGATAAAGATATGCATGGCAAGGTGTATGTAGTAGAATACTTCTTTACCACCTGCAAGGGTATATGCCCCAAGCTCAATGAGAATATGACGCATGTAGCACAGGCATACAAGGGTAATAAAGACGTAATGATACTATCACACACTGTGGACCCGTTAAAGGATACAGTAGCTGCTATGAAGGCATACAGCCTTAAATTCGAGGCAGACCCTGCACAGTGGATGTTCCTTACCGGCGACAAAAAGAAGCTGTATGATATGGCGCGTTACAGCTACCTCATCAGCGCGCAGGATGATACCGCAGGTGTTAGCATCGATCAGGATTTTATACACGACAACCACTATGTGCTGGTGGATAAAGAAGGCCGTGTGCGTGGCTTCTACGATGGCCTTAAAATGCCCGAGGTCAATAAAATGATAACGGATATAGATATCCTGCTGAAAGAAAAAGAATAGGCCTTAATGTAATGCCCAGCCCAGTAGCAACCACCCTACTACTATAAGTGGAGCGGGTATTTTGCTGAAATTAAGCATGCAGAAAGTGAGCACTACCACAACAATATTCGTTAATTGAAACTCATGCGACTGTACCTGTATCGTTTGAAACAGTAGTATACCCGAGGCCCATATAATACCTACTATAGCTGCATTGATACCCTCCAGCGCACGGAATATGATAACGTGATGCTTCAGATTCTGATAGATAGGAAACAGGAAGAACAGCAGTAACGTACTAGGTAGAAATACGGCTACGGTAGCGGTAACACACCCCAGCATTTGCCATCCAGTACCAAATTTACTCATCGCCAGTCCGCCTGTATATGAGCATACCGAGAATACAGGGCCCGGTACCGCCTGCACCATTCCATATCCCGTCAGTAAGTCGTTTGATGAAATGATGGCCGGCACATGATGAAACTCCGGTTGGTTTACGTACTGAAACAGCATCATAGGCAACAACGCTTGCCCACCACCAAAAACGATACTACCAAAACGATAAAAATTCTCGAACAGATGATATATGCGGCCATGCTCCCAATGATCGGTACGCGCCAACTCACTGAATATACCCGCCACTACAAATATCAGTGCGAAGAGCCACAGGTTTATCCAGTTGATGCGCTTAGGCTTTTCCATTGCGCTGGGGATACGCCGGTTGCTAAAGTTGCTTATAGCTCCCGATACGAGTAATATGCATGGAAATACCCAGGGCGACCGTACTAATAGTGTAGCAACCAGTCCTCCCAGCATAATGCATATCGTCGCAAAATGTTTTACACTGCTTTGCATCATACGTACAGCGGCATAGCACACAAACCCCAGTGACATAGGCTGTATATATGCAAACAGGTTGGGGAATACCTCATTGACATTGATATAATGTACGAGGAACGAGAATGCCCCCATTATCAGCGTAGCAGGCAATATCCATAACAATAATGTGAGGATGGCCAGCGGCACTCCTCCCCGCTTAAAAGCGATGAGTGTCACCGTTTGGGTAGATGAAGGTCCGGGCAACATCTGGCAAAAGGCATTATATTCTAATAATTCATCCTCCGTTACATCCCTGCGCTTATTCACAAAGGTCTTTACCATCATACCCATGTGTCCTTGCGGCCCGCCAAAAGCCGTGAAGGAGTACAACAGTACAGTTTTCAAGAATGGTACGTGCCTTAGCAGCATCAGGGTGAATTAGATAATGAAATTAATTACAAAAACGGTAAAACACACTATTCCGCACCCGATATATATTGCGCTTTTGAGTTTTAACATTATCTCGTATCTTGCAGGCGCAAATCTAAAGTACATGAACCATTTGATGCTCAGTGCGTTTTACGACGCGGTAAATAAAAATGTAGGCCCTACCCTTATGTGGGTGCTGATATTACTGATGGCTATAGAGCTTATCTACGTAACGATCAAGTACACCGGATCGTCTGACGAAAAGAAATAAGCTTGCCACAGCCGCACATACATATCGCCGATATCCGTACGGATTACAGTATGCAGGCGCTTGATGAAAGTACTGCCGGCAAAAACCCCATCGCTTTCTTTGAGCGATGGTTCAAAGAAGCAGAGGCTGCTGAGATAACCGAGGTGAACGCTATGACAGTAGCTACTGTCGATGCGCAACACAAGCCGCACGCGCGCATAGTATTGCTCAAAGGTGTTGATGATAAAGGTTTTGTCTTTTTTACTAATTACGATAGTAATAAGGGGCTCGAAATAGCTGCAAACCCACATGTAGCCGTAGACTTTTTCTGGAAAGAATTGCAACGGCAGGTGCGTATAGAAGGCACTATAGAAAAGGTGAGTGCTGAGGAAAGTGATACTTACTTTAACTCCCGTCCCGAGGGTAGCCGCATAGGCGCATGGGCATCTCCGCAAAGCAAAGAAATACCCAACCGTCACATACTCGACGATAATTACAAAGCATTCAGCGAACAGTTCAAAGATAATATACCACGCCCGCTATACTGGGGTGGCTATAGAGTCATACCATCACTTATAGAATTCTGGCAGGGCCGCAGCAGCCGCATGCACGACCGTATACTGTTTACGCGTACTGATGCAGATACATGGCATCGCAGCAGATTGGCACCATAATGCTTTCGTTTATTTATTCCTGAAATAATCTACCGTTATCTTAAGGCCATCAAGGAAACGTTGTGTGGGTGCATAGCTCAGCAGATCTTTAGCGCGTGTTATATCGGCTAATGAATTACGTACATCGCCGGCGCGTGTTTCGCGGTAGGTGGCCTCGTGTTGTTTACCCAGCATTTCGCGAATAGCATTGTATAAAAAGTTGACAGAGAAATTCTCACCCACTGCTATGTTATACGCCTTGCCAAAGGCAGCATCATTCGTAGATAACATACCTCTTACGTTTGCCTGTACAGCGTTTGCTACATAAGTAAAGTCGCGTGTCTGCTCACCGTCTCCATTTATATATACCGGCTCACCGCTGAGTATACCGCTTACAAATAATGGTATCACAGCAGCATAAGGGCCATTAGGATCCTGCCGTGGGCCGAATATATTAAAGTACCGTAACCCCAGCACCTTCATGCTATATAATGATGCAAATACATTCGCATATAGCTCATTAGCCTTTTTGGTTACCGCATAAGGCGACAACGGGTTACCTGTTTTATCCTCTACTTTTGGCAGGTTAGGTTCATCACCATAGATAGATGAGGACGATGCGTACACAAATGTTTTCACACCGGCGTCTTTGGCAGCAGTAAGCATATTCACAAAACCACTTATGTTCACTTCATTGGTGGTCACAGGATCTTTTATAGACCGGGGCACAGAGCCCAGCGCCGCCTGGTGTGTAACATGGTCTATACCTTCGCATACCTTTTTACAGGTATCATAGTCGCGTATATCTCCTTCTGTAAATTCGTAATTACCGCGGCCGGCAAACAGCTTTACGTTATCTATACTGCCGGTAGCAAGATTATCGAGTACGCGCACCATACCTGCATTGTGCTGCAGCAGGTATTCTACTATATGCGAACCGATAAAACCCGCGCCGCCCGTTACCAGGAAACGCTTACCCGAAATACCCTCATTATGAAAAACAGCCATTGTCCGCTATTAGATAAAACTATGTTACAGAAAAAAAGACCGCTCATCGGTAGAACGGTCTCTGAATACGTGTATGGCTACTATGCTTTAGTAGTTGCTTTCTTTATTGCTGTCTTCCTCACAATGTTGCGTGATGGACGAGACTTACCGAAACTTCCCATTGATATCTTACCGCGTTTAGTGCGCTTATCACCTCTTCCCATAATAATTATGTTTTTTAGTTTGTTATGCAAAAATAGGAAAAGCAAGAGACTTTCCGCCTCTTGCTTTTGCATCTCTTCAGGGAAAGACTATTTCTTACCGCTGATCTTTGTTGAGAATTCCTTTCCAGCCTTGAATTTAGGCACTTTGCGAGCCTTGATTTTGATAACTTCACCTGTCTGTGGGTTACGGCCATTACGTGCAGAACGCTCAGATACAGAGAATGTACCGAAACCTACCAACGTAACGCGGTCGCCTTTCTTCAGCGTAGTAACTACAGCGTTAGTGAAAGAATCCAGGGCTTCATTAGCTTGCGCTTTAGTGACGCCTGAATCCTTAGCCATTTTGTCAATCAATTCAGCTTTGTTCATAAAGTTGTTTTGTTTTTGTGTCGTGAAACTATTTTAAGGACTGGGACAAATATACTCACCTTTATTACACTTCCAAATACCTGAAAAATATTTTTTTATCGCCAAAACCCTTGCCTGACAAAGCTTTCCACATGTTATTCACATTCCAGGCTTAGCACTGAAAAATAGTTGCACGCCGAAGTCCTTATTGGGCGCACTTATGCGCAAATTGGCAAGAAATTTGCTATATTCCCAAACCGCCGAAGCACCATACTGTACTGTATCTTAGCCGGTTTAAGAGATAACTTCCATTAACGTACGGAAACCAATTGCTTTTGTACCAAAGCGCTTATTCGACTTTTCGCGGAGGGCCGGTGCGTACTTTTCTATGTATTCCTCATACTTTGCCATGCTGTCACACAGATACTGCGCTACATACGTTACCCCATCGCTTTCGTCCTGCTCCAGCAGGCGGTGTAGCCTGTGTGCCACAAACATACCGGTGGCTACGAGTTCATCCATATGCTCATCCAGCATCCATTTCACCCATTCCTTTGCTATACTTAGCTCTACTTTTACTGTTACGTTGTAAATGATCATGTTTCTATTTTTTACCACTTCTTTTCTATGCTGTCCATTATCGTTACATAGCTTACATAGCGGTCTTCCGATATTATTTTATCTATCACACCCTGCTTCACAGCACAGCCTGGCTCGTTTACATGCAGGCAGTTATTGAATTTGCAGTTCATCATCACAGCGCGCATCTCCGGGAAATATTGCGATAACTCTTCCTTCTCAAAATCTATCAGCCCGAATTCTTTTACACCCGGTGTATCTATCAGTTGCCCACCGCCGGGTATATCAAACATCTCCGCAAACGTAGTAGTGTGCTGCCCCTTGCCACTCCAGCCCGATACTTCATGCGTCTTTAAATGCATCCCTGGTATCAGCTGATTGATAAGGGTGCTCTTGCCTACACCCGAGTGGCCGCTGAATAGTGTGAGCTTATCTTTTAGCCGTCGCATAAGCGGTATAATAGACGCTTTATCTAACGCTACCACGGTATATAACTCATAACCTGCTTTACCATACACATCCTGCCAATGCTCCAGCAGCTCTTTGTGCTTTGGTTTTAAGAGGTCTGTTTTGTTGATGACGATGATGGCCGGTATATGGTATGCTTCAGCCGTAATTAAAAACCTGTCTACAAACCCTTCTGAAGTTCGGGGCTCCGCAAGGGTAGCTATAATAAGTGCCGCGTCGAGATTAGCGGCAATAATGTGCTTCTGATTTTTGTTGTGAGGTGATACACGCACAATATAATTATTGCGATCTACCACCTCATCTATAGTACCTGTCTTTGTATCCTCGTTCTCTATTTCAAATATTACATTGTCGCCCACTGCTATTGGGTTGGTCGATGAGATATTTTCATCGATCTTCATCTTACCCTTTATGCGCGCGTTCCAGAATCCGCCATCCGCCGCACGCACCACATACCAGCTACCTGTAGACCTGTACACTAATCCTTTCAATCGCTTTGGCGCTTCCTGCATGCTCATAATATTATTCGTACCTCAGGGCTTCTATAGGGTCGAGCTTTGACGCTTTTATTGCAGGGTATATACCCGATATGATACCTACCACCGCACATAGCGCTACTCCCATTGTTATCCATACCCACGGCACTATAAACCCCGTTTTGAATATTAAACCAAACAGGTTGCCAACTATCATACCTAGTACCACGCCAAGCACACCACCCATCAGGCTTATCATTATCGACTCTGTAAGGAATTGCCTTTTAATGGTAGACGATCTTGCACCTAGCGCCTTGCTCACCCCTATCTCCCGTGTGCGCTCCGCTACCGATACCAGCATAATATTCATAAGCCCTATTACCGAGCCGAGCAGTGTAATGATACCGATAATGATAGCCGCAAGGCCAATGTATTTTATGCTATCCAGCACTATGTTTACAAGGTCGTTATTTTGTGTTACAGTAAAATTATTTGCAGTACCCAGCGGTATCTTTCTTATCACCCTGAACAGCCCTTCTGCCTCTTCTGATGCTATGTCTTTCAGCTTTACATCGGGCACTATAACACTCAGCAGATACGAGTTACTCCCACCGTATAATGCACGTGCCGTGTTGAGTGGTATCAGTATGGAGTTATCCGCGTCCATCACCATACTTCCCCCCTTAGATTCCATCACCCCCACTACCCTGCATTTTATATCGCCGATGGATATGACCTGGTTGATGGCGTTCTTTACATTGTGCTTAAAAAGCTTCTTTGCTACCGTACTACCTACTACACATACATAGCTGCCAAAGGCTATCTCTGAGGTAGAGAAGTTACGCCCCTGATCGAGCTTTGTGTCAGAGACTGTAAAGTAATTTTCATCGATACCGGTGATATGTACGTTGGGGTTTGTTTTTTCTGAACCGTAATGTACGGTCGCTACACCTGTACCATCCATAGATATGCCTACTGTAGCAGGAAATTTAAACCGCTCCTTGAACGCCTTAGCTTCATCGTAGGTAATACTCTTGCCTTCCGAGATACTGATGTTTACACCACCGCCGCCTTTATGCTTTTTCTTCTTTATCACATCGCTCGTCACCTGGAAGGTATTAACGCCCATGCTGCTAAAGTTGCTGTACACAGATGCCTTCATTACCTCAATAGCAGTAAGTATACCCACCAACGCCATAATACCTAGCCCTATAATAGAGATGGTAAGTATAGACCGGAGCTTATTGGTGCGTATAGCCCTGAAAGCCAAAGTGAGGTTGAACAACAACTGCATTGCACCAAAGGTAAGGTGGATTTGGTTAATTGGGTAAACGGCAGATAAGATAAAGATCTAATACGCCCTGGCGGAAATTCTTATAAATGCGCCTGAAACGGGTAGCTCACCAACACGGCCTTGTGCTTACCGGAAAAAAGGAAGATACTACCTGCTGCCGCGGCCGACGCACCATACGATAATATTTTATGCATATTATCGACATTTGTCGCACCGCCACAGGCAATAATAGGTATGTTTACCATAGCGGATATCTGATTTACTAATACTTCGTCGTATCCTGCAAAAGTACCATCGTGATCTATTAATTGTAGTATTAATTCTCCACAGCCTAGTTGTTCCATTTTTGTGGCATATTTTCCGGCAGTTATCCTTGTGTTTTTTCTGCCATTACTGATGTATACTTCGTAAACGCCTTTTTTATCTTTCCGCACATCGGCACATACCACAACGCTTTGCGTGCCGTAGATCGAAGCTATTTCACTAATAAGCTGTGGCGTTTGATAGGCAGCAGTGTTCAGGCAAATTTTTTCTATACCGCAATCAAATACCTTACGCGCACTTTCAAGCGTGCGTATTCCACCTCCATACGTAAGCGGCACACTACATTCTGCCGCTATCTTAGATATAAGAGTATAAGCGGGTTCCTGTTTATTTGTTGTTGAGCCTATGTCCAGCAATATCAGTTCGGGGATATTCTTGTCGTTGAGTATACGCACTGTATTTGCCGGGTCGCCAATATACACATGGTCTTTAAAGCAAACGGTCTTTACCAGTCTGCCATTTTGTAGCAGCAATATCGGTATTAGTCTCGGCTGAAGCATTTAAAAATTGTTTGCAAAGTTTTTCAATAACAAAAGCCCCGCTGTTGCGCTTTTTTCCGGATGAAACTGCACACCTGCAATATTATCTTTTTCAATGCCTGAAATAAAGCGGACACCGTATTCCGTATCGTAAAGAGCATCCGCTTCCACACCAGCCGCTATATAGTAGGAATGAGAAAAATAAAATGTGACATTTCTTATCCCATCAAGCAGCTTACTTTCTTTGCAGGAGTTTACATGATTCCATCCCACATGCGGCACCTTAATATCAGGCTTACTGTCAAACCTTTTAGCAGTGCAATTTACCCAGCCCAGCCCTTTACAAGCGCCCTCTCCACTACCCGTAGCCAGCAGCTGCATCCCCAGGCATATACCCAGCAATGGTTTGCTGCCGTTTTTTACGTGTTCATCAAGCATTGCCGTTATTCCGTTAGTATTAAGCGCAGCCATTGCTGCATCAAAACAACCGATACCGGGTAATATTAGTTTATCTGCGGCTGTGAGTTCTTCCAGATCCGATGAAACAAAACACGCTATACCTGCTTTTCGCAGTGCATTAACAATAGAGACAGGGTTACCCGCATTGTAGTTTATAATACCAATACGCATCAGTAGTGATAAGACGATTTAAGATATTTCCCCAATCCGAGTGTACTACATATTGCAGTATAAGCCTTCTTTAATTGCATGTCGCTTTTATAATCTTCATGCCTGGCTATTGGCAATTGCATGAACTCCTCCATCTGCGCATCTGTTATTCCAAATTTTTTCTGCACAAAATCTTTATCACTTTCTAAAAGAGCAGTATCATAAACAGGCTTCTGCATTTCTTCTATCGCCGTAGCTCGTGTCATTTGCCTCGAGCATATAAGTGTTGAAAGATGTGCTTTTCTCTTGTCAATGCCAAACCTTTGCGGCAAAATATAACACTGATAAAACCTTGTCCAGATAGATTCTCCATGCTTCACAGGGTGTTGTTTCCAACCGGCATGTTGCTCCAGTATAGCCTGGGCATCTGCTTTTTTATATTCTGTATAGTTGAGCAGATGCATGTTTTCTATCCCGGCTATGTTGTAATAGTTGAATTTTTCTCTCAGGCCTATTATAGGGAATGAATGCAATGGTCTTTTACTGCCATGCCGTTTGTAAATATCTCTGATGTTGGTGGCATCTCCTTTGTTATATACCCAACTCCTTGGCATAATGCCTTCCGTTACAAAGTTGTGGCCTGTGAGTATATACTTTACACCAAATTTAGCTGCCGTTTTATAAAGTGCACCCAAAAAAGAGTGATCTGTTGGTATCTCAAGATCTACAACGCCCGACCTTAAGTATGCGAGCTGCACATCTCTGAATTCGTCCCAGTCCACAACATACGTATATAGCTCTGTATCGAATTTCGAGATGATCTGCTCGATATTACTTACCGCATATTCAGTGTTCCAGCCACAGTCGTAATGTACGGCCAGCGGATTGAGCCCATGCTCTTTTGCAAGGTATAGCAGATAAGAGCTATCGAGCCCGCCGCTTACACCTATGATACAATCATATTCCTGTTTCTTTTTACTACGCTTAATCCGTTCAATAGCGCTACTAAAATAGTTGCCGGCGACAGACTGTTCATACTCTTTTTGCTTATCTGTGTATTCTTTGCAATAGTTACATACACCGTGCTCGTCAAATGTTATAAGTCTATCACTCGTATCGAGCAGACAATGGGTACAGATAGTATAGGTCATGGTATTGTGAATAACGCAATACCAATGAACTTATTGTATAGGCATTTGTATATACTATAGATAAAACTACATAGCGCTACCTGCAACAATGCTATATCAAAAATCGATAACCCCACAAAAATACACAAACACTAAAGTGCTAAAAAAGAAACCCCGCATCTGCGAGGCTTTCCTTGTATATCTTACGTTATACTCCTAAACACCGTATACCGTAGTAGCAGTTCCAGTGCCAGGCACAGAATGGCGATGAAAGCAAACGGGAAGAACAGCTCCGCATAGTGCTTGTAAGAGCTTATCTCTACCTTGGTCTTTTCTAGCTTATCGATATCGTTGTAGATGTTAGATAGTGTGGTATTGTTTGTGGCGCGAAAATATTTACCGCCTGTTTCGCCGGCTATCTTGCGCAGCAGGGGCTCGTCTATTTCCACTTTCATCATTTGCTTCTGGGTACCCATCGGTGTTTGTACCGGTATCACTGCTTCGCCTTGCGTGCCTATGCCTATGGTATAGACGCGTATCTTATAAGCCTTAGCAATTTCCAGTGCGGTGTTGGGGTCTATAAGGCCGGTGTTGTTTACACCATCCGTCATAAGTATGATGACCTTGGATTTTCCTTTTGAGAACCGCAAACGATCGACAGCCGTAGCAAGCCCCATACCTATCGATGTACCATCGGTTATCATACCATTCTTTACCTGGCTTATCTGGTCTTTAAGCACACGATGATCAATGGTAATGGGGCACATGGTAAAGCTCTCTGCAGAGAATATTACCAGGCCTATGCGGTCGGTGGGGCGCTGGTCTACAAAGCGCAGCGCCACATCTTTAGCAGCCTCTATACGGTTAGGCTTAAAGTCTTCCGCCAGCATACTACCCGATACGTCCATGCTCAGCACTATGTCTATGCCTTCTGTATCTATATTCTCGGTAACATTGGTAGACTGTGGTCTTGCCAGCGCTATAATAAGAAATACCAGTGCGGCAATACGTAAAATAAATAGCACAGGGCGGAATACCACTTTGGCCGTAGGCTGTATCTTGGTTATACCGGATAGCGTGGTAAGTCGCAGTACAGGGCTGTCTTTTTTCTTGCTGCGCACCTGCCACCATATCATAAATGGTATCAGCAACAGCAGCGCAAAGAACCAGGGTTGCGCCCAGGTAATATGTTTATAGTCTAAAAGTGCTGTTATTGATTTCATGGCTGCGGTGGTGTCGTTTCTGTTACTGCTACTGGTTTAGAAGTATTCACAAATTCTTTGGCGTGCTCCATAGCCTCTACATGCTCTTGCGGCAATGGCTGCGCCTTGGCAAACTTTGCAAGGTCGGCAGTATGGAGGATAGATGAGAGCAGGCTATGATACGGACGAAGCTCTTTGTTCAATTGTACCTTGTACAATATCTCATCGGTAGTAAGCTCTAACGCTGATGTTTTAAAGCGCGCTTCGATATAGTCGCGGATGATGTCTGTGAGCTGCACGTAGTATTCTTTTACATTGCCCTTTTGCCATACACTCTGTGCATCAAGCTCATTAAGCAGGCGCATTGTATATTCCTGCAACGTTTCTACAGGTCCTTGTGGCACCGGAGGCGGCAGTGGTTTTTTTCTTGTTGCAAAGTAGATGGTGATACCGATGATGAGCAGCAGTAATACTACTCCACCCACTATATACCAGATATAATCAAGCCAGCTACCCTTTACGAATATGATGCCCTTGATCGGTTTGAATGCCTTCGTTGTATCTACAGAAACCGTCTGCACATCTATGCGGAAAGAATCGGTCTGCACGGTATAGGCAGTACCACTATTTGGTATAACAGGAAATATAAATGAAGGGATAAAGAAAGAACCCGAATCGAAACCGGTAACAAGTAAACGCTGTTTGTAAGTAATCACATCGCCCTGCTTTACGGTATCTATCTTGCCACGCTCTACGACTTCGAGGTTGTTAAATGTATCAGGTATGGCGGCCCATTGCAGCTTGCTTTGCGACGCATTGTTATGCACCTCTATAAATACACGCACCTGGTCGCCAACGGTTATATGCGTAGCATCGATCCTGGCCGTAGCACCTGCATCGCCCTGCGCATAAGATGCAGCCGATGCCAGCCATAAAAAAACAATCAGTAATAAATGTTTAATCCGTTCGTTCATTTTATAGTGTCAAAATTTTATCTGCCTTTAAAATACGTTTGCAGCACTTTCACATAATCTTCATCGGTGCGTATGCTGAGCAAGGTAGCGCCGCTTTTGCGAAATGTCTGTACAGAATATTTTTTATGTTGTTCAAAGGCTTCAGCATACTGCCGTTTCACGCTCTTATCATCGGTATCGAGCCACATGGTCTGCCGGCTTTCCGCATCCATAACCTGCACCAGCCCCGCCGATGGTAGCTCTTTATCGTATTTATCATACACTTGTATACCTATCAGGTCGTGCTTGCGGGCGGCGAGTTGTAAGGATGTCTGGTACGGGCTGCTGATAAAATCGCTCAGTACAAACGCGATCGTTTTCTTCTTGAGCACATTGTTCAGATAGTCAAATGCCACGCCTACATTAGTATCACCCTTGTGGTCAGGCTCTAGTGCTATCATCTCACGGATGATGCGGAGTATGTGGCTGCGTCCTTTTTTAGGTGGTATGAATTTCTCTACCTTATCACTGAAGAAGATAACACCTACCTTATCATTGTTGGTCGTTGCGGAGAAAGAAAGCACCGCTCCCAGTTCTGTTATCAGTTCACGCTTCAGGCGCTGCTGCGTACCAAAGAGGCTGCTGCTGCTTATATCCACCAGCAGCATTACTACCAACTCTCTTTCCTCTTCAAATACCTTTACATACGGATGAGAGAAACGCGCGGTAACGTTCCAGTCGATAAACTTCACATCATCACCGGGCACATATTCACGCACCTCGCTGAATGACATACCCCTGCCCTTAAAGGTAGAGTGGTATTCACCGGCGAATATATGGTTACTTAACCCCTTGGTCTTTATTTCTATCCTTCGTACGTTCTTGAGTATCTCTGCGGTGGTCATGGTATAGTAAGAAGCCGAAATTTTAATAGTTCAAACTATGCGTTTAAGGTATGTTTTGCAATTACGCTTTTAAGTATCTCCGCCATCTTATCAGCACGCTCCTGCGCCTGTGTTTCATCCCACAGCAAGCTAATAGATGACGATATGCAACGCGACATGATAGCATCACTGACAGGGAATGCAAGATTGGTATAGTGCATCACTTGTTTTTTCTGCTCATCATACAGCCTGTTCATCCAGCTACCACTTTGCAGGTGTTGCCACTTGCGTATGTAATGCCAGTTGTTATCGTACCAGTAGAAGTTGCCCCCTACGCCTGCTGCCGCCATTTCTGCAATCGCTTCGCGCGCCATAGCTTCCGTTGGCAGGAAGAACGAAAGGAACGAACCTGCATCGCCCGATGGATCGGGGATAACACGGAATGTAAGGCCATCTACTTTCTTTAGCGTATCGCTTATTATTTTATGATTACGTTTCTGCAACGTAAGGAACTCATTGAGGCGGCGCACCTGTGCAAGGCCTACCGCGGCATGCAGCTCAGAGATACGGAAGTTATAACCGAGATACGGATGCAGGTCTGCACCACGATCCTTACCCGCATGGTCGTGACCATGGTCGCTGTACTGGTCGGCTTTTTTATAAACCTCTTCGTTATTAGTAAGCACCGCGCCACCTTCTGCGCAGGTAATGATCTTTACAAAGTCAAATGAGAAGGTACCTGCATCCCCTATAGTACCTACGCTCTTACCTTTGTAAGTAGCGCCTATCGCCTGGCAGGCATCTTCGAGCAATAAAAGATTGTGCTTCTTGCAAATAGCCTTTAGCTGATCCATCTGTGCCATGCTACCGCACATGTGTACAGGCATCACAGCCTTGGTGCGTGGTGTTATAGCGTTCTCTACCGCAACAGGGTCGAGAGTTAATGTTTCATCAATATCAACAGGTACGGGTATAGCCCCAACGGAAAGTACACCTTCAAAGCTGGCCACAAAAGTGAACGTAGGCATGATAACCTCGTCGCCTGCGCCTATGCCCAGCGCTGCCATAGCTGTAGTAAGCGCGGCGGTGCCACTGCTTACGAGCTGTGCATGGCCTACACTGAATGTCTTACAGATCTCTGCTTCCAATTCTTTGGACTTCCAGACACCATTGCGGGCGCCATCAAAACCATAGCGCATGAGGATACCTGTTTCCAATACGTCATTTACTTCCTTGCGCTCCTGTGCGCCAAATAATTCATAACCGGGCATACTGATCAGTTTGTACGCAAAAATAGTCGTTCCGATGTTTATATTCTTAATTACTAATACTTAAAGTTTTCTAAAAACATGTATTAGATTTTTGGCGTTATAGGGCGTAGCTTTGATATCAAATACACACTAAAATGACACACATATACAAATTTCTTACGGCAATTACCGTCTCATCGGTATTACTTTCCTCTTGCGGACAAGGCACCGGCAGCACTTCAGGCAAGGATTCGGTATCAGTGCCTTACCCTGCAATCAATGTTAAACCTGTTGGTTCATCTCCTGAGTTTCCGGGTGCGGCATTGACCATAGCATCAGCAACGGCAGTAAAGCAGGGAAAAGATTCTGCCAAGGTGTCTTTCAAATTTGATGTGAAAAATTATGAGCTGAAGATGCAGACATCTGACAACGGCAGCAAATTGTGCAACAATTCAGATAAGGGCCAGCATATACATTTTATACTCGATAACCAACCATACAAAGCGCTTTACGAGCCAATGAACGATGTGGTAGTAGCAAACGGCACCGAGCATTATTTGATGGCGTTCCTGTCGCGCTCGTACCATGAGTCGCTGAAGAATAAGGAAGCGGCGGTTATCTGCCATTTCTCTATTGATAAGGATGGTAACATGAAGAAGCTCGATGACCCTAAGACACCAATGGTATTTTACAGCCGCCCTAAGGGAGATTATATAGGTGCTGATACCGCCAATGTATTGCTCGACTTCTATGTATGGAACACAACGCTGAGCAATGATGGCTACAAGGTAAAGGCTAAGATAGAGAACACAGACATGAGGGGCCACGATACAACACTTACCATCACCGACTGGAAAGCAAACTTTATACAGAACATGGGTCAAGGTAAATCGACTGTGACACTGACACTCGTAGATAAAGATGGCAAAACTGTTGATGGCCCGAACACGACCGTATCGCGCAACATACAACTTGCCGCTGCTGAACCGTTGAAGAAATAATGTTGATTAACAGGTCATTTCCCTTAACCAAGAAACTATCCTTCATAACAAACTTGCGCAAAAGCTACATCACCCTGCATAGGAGGATGTAGCTTTTTTACTGCTACACGTATCTTCTCTGATATGGGTGCTTTGAGCTTTAATGCAGCATGAATGTTCTGTGTAAACGTCTCTAATAATTGTCCCGGCTGAGCGAAGGTATCTGCGACCACTTCACGTATCATGGTGTAGTCTACAAAGGGCCATGCATGGCCATCAAGCACGGGCAGCCATATATCCACATCTATCTCAAAATCGTTACCAAGGATATGCTCCTGTGGGTATAACCCGTGAGGAGCGTGTATGTGTATTCCGTGTAAAGAGACAGTGAGCATGTGGTATGTTATTGATGTAAAATTAGGGTAAGTTCCTGAAGATTTTTTAACCGTGAAGATGCAGAGATACTAAGATTGCATGCTCAACAATGCTGCTATTTAAATCTTGTGGCTGCCGAGTAGGGCATTACTGTTACTTCATAGCGTGTATTATTGGCAGCAGTAAGGGTATTTAGATTGAAGACCGTGTACCAGCCATCTCTACCCGCGCAGGCAGTGGCGTGGTGCGGCGCAGGGCCATTGGGGTTTGCATTGGTACTGGCAATAAATACAAGGCCATCCTTATCATCAACAGTAACTCCGTGAGGTTGATAAAAATCACCATCCAGCCTTTTTACAATTTCGAAGGTGTTGTAGTTAATAACATAAACAGAGCCTTTTCGGCCACTGAACGTGGATACATCTTCCTGGCAGGTGACGAATATATAAGGCTGTGTTGTGGATATGGCTATCTCTTGCGGAAAGATGCCCACCGGTATGGTAGCCAGTATGGCATTGGTATGGGCATCTATCACCTTTACCTGGTTGGTAGACTGGCAGGTGACGAAGTATTTTGAGTAATCGGGCGCCATCAGTATCTCGTGAGGATTTGGTGAGCTACTATCGAGATTGTTTGTGGTAGCAGGCAGGTTACCATCAAGGCTGAGCGTTTTATAATAAGAACCATCAAAGGCTACTTTATATATCGTATTGCCATATTGGGCAGTTACAAAAAACGTATCGAACGTGATATTGCTGGTGATGCCATGAGGATAGACAAACAGTCCGCTGCCACTGTTTGTAGTGCCGGGCGTTACGGTCATACTGTTTGTATTTACCTGTGTTATCAGGCCATTACCTTCCCAGTCACTGGTTTCAAGGGCGGTATCGCCAGGCGACAGGTATACGATATTCCATGAGCCGCCGCTTCCCCCCGGTATCTGGCTGCCTACGTTAGCCGCACCTATTACCGCGTCGGTGCGGGTGTCTATTTTCTGCACATAATTGCCCGCCAGGAAGCTTACATAGGCATACATACCATCACTCGAAATACGCACGCAGTGCGGGCTTTCTATGGCGGCTGGGTCGGTGCCAATGGGTATGTACCGCATCACTACCTGTCGCTGCGCATCTATAACAGCCAGCAGGTCGCAACCTTGCTGGGTAAGGTATATCTTTTGCCGTGTGTCAGGATTTGATGCAAAAGGTATGTTGCCATTCTTATCGGGTGCGCCCTTGGCTATCCAGTTATAGAAGGTCATGTACTCATCCTTTGTGAGGTAGGGCATGGCGGTGGGCATAGTAGGCAGAGCCACTGTGCCGAGCGATGAATCAGTATTGATAAAGTACAGCAACGAGCTGTATGTAGTACTGTAGGGTACCACCACGGCGCCATTGGTGCCCCCGTTGAACAAGTGATCCCATGTATCCAGTAACAGGTTGTCCGCGTTTTGATAGCTGGCAGCATCGTGACAACCTGCGGTAGCACAACGATTTATCATGATGGTGGCTATCTCTGGCGGATAGCCATTATCTACAGGCACAGGATAAGGTTTGTGCACACAAGAGGTAACACATATCACTGTTATGAATACAGCAGTAATGACCAGCACCAGTAAATACCGCACTTTGCGCATAGGTAATAAAGTTACGAATATCCCCTAATCACATAAAGGCTAACAGGAGTTATATTATCTTGCAGCCCGTAAGATGAGGCGTTTACTGTTAATTATCATGCTTTTAGCGCTAACCGGTGCCACTGCCTACAGCCAGGCAGCAGTCGCCCTTTCCTATAAGTCTGATAGTAGTCATGATGTGGTTATCCGGCATATCATCATTACAGGTAATAATGTTACCCGCCGTGCTGTTATCTTGCGTGAGATGAACATTGCCGAAGGCGATACAGTACGTACGGATACCATACCTACCCTGCTGGAAGTAAACAGATTACGCCTATACAACCTGACATTATTCAACGAAGTGACTTTGAGAATGGTGCAAATATCGCCAACCGAAGAAGACCTATATATAGACCTTAAAGAACGATGGTTCATCATCCCTACCATCACCATACAATTTGCCGACCGCAACTTTAATACATGGTATGTAAAGGAGCATCACGACCTGCACCGGGCCATACTTGGATTAACAGCCACCGACAAAAACTTCAGAGGAGACCTGGAGACACTTGCGGCGACCGTGCAGGTGGGCTATACGCAGAAGCTGGGTATTGCCTACACAAGGCCATACGCCAATGCGGACCAGACAAACGGCTTGGGTTTCTATGTCAGCATAGCACGCAGCCAGCAAACTTATTATGCCACCGACTCTAATAAATTAGTATACACTGGTAATTATACCGGTGCAGCCATACAACAGCAGATAGAGGCCGGCATCAGCTATATATATCGCCCCGCTTATGCTTCAAGGCATATCTTTCAACTTACTTATAAGGATTACTGGGTTGCGGATACGGTGCTAAAACTCAACCCGGATTACTATGCAAACCGCAGTAACAACGCACGCCTACTGGAATTCCTCTATCGCTATGAACTGAACAAAGTGGATAACTGGAACTACCCGTTGTATGGCATTAAGCTCGTAACTTATGCGACGGTAAGGGCGGGTTTTCAGGGTATCAACTTTCAGTCGTTCGGGCATGTAGAGGCTGGGTGGTTCAAGAACCCTTTGCCGCGCTGGTATACATCAGTGATATTTCGCGGGCAGTTGATGGCGCCGCAAAAGCAGCCCTATTATTTTCAGGGAGGGCTGGGTACACAGACAGATTATGTAAGAGGTTATGAATACTACGTAATAGACGGCAGCAATTACGGCCTGCTACGACTGGATCTGAAACGCGAGATATTCAACAAGACCTATACCCTACCCCTAAAATACTTTACTGCTATCCCGTTCCGTATATATCCTAAAATATTCGCTGACGCGGGATATATAAACAGCCCGCAACCGGGTAACAGCTTCTTAAGCAACCGCCTGCTTTACTCTGTGGGCGTGGGTCTGGACGTAGTAACGCTATACGACATTAAGATACGCTTTGAGTTTGCCTACAATCACTTGGCACAAAATGGATTATATTTACATTTTAATAGTGAGTAAGTTTCAGCATTAGAACGATAGTTTCTGACAGGAGTTTTGACTTTTTAATTTTTACTTTAATTATGCTCGTCGCTTTATATAACAGAACATTTGAAGAGCTGGATGTGCCGATTCTGCTGCGCATCATCCGTATGCTGGAAGAGCATACCCTGCAACTGGTATTTTACAAAGAATTTTACGAGCGGCTGCAAAACCATACAACATTCAAGTCTACACCACGTTTATTCACCTCAAAAAAAGACCTGCCGCCGCAAACGGATATGCTGTTCAGCCTGGGTGGTGATGGCACTATGCTCGATGCAGTGTGCTTTGTAGGTAACTCAAATATCCCCTTGATCGGTATTAATCTCGGACGCCTCGGCTTCCTGGCAGCCATACCTGAGGAGGAAGTAGAAGCGGCGATACTATCGCTGGTGCGTGGCTCTTATACGCTCGAAAAAAGAACACTGATCCACCTCGACTCAAGTATACCATTGTTTGATGGCGCACCTTTCGCACTGAATGAATTTACCATTCACCGCAAGGACTCATCGTCGATGATAAAGATACACACTTACCTGAACGGTGAGTTTCTGAATACCTATTGGGCCGATGGCCTTATAGTAGCTACACCTACAGGCTCTACCGGCTACTCCCTTAGCTGTGGCGGCCCGGTGGTGTTTCCGCAGACATCGAGCTTTGTAATAACCCCTGTGGCGCCGCATAATCTTAATACACGCCCTATCGTAGTGCCGGATGATAATGTTATCTCTTTTGAGGTAGAAGGCCGTGCTGAGCAGTTTCTCTGTACGCTCGATGCCCGTAGCGAAACCATCACCAGCTCTATACAATTAGCCGTAAAAAAAGAGCAATTCATGGTATCCCTGGTGCGGCCCGACGAGCATAACTTCCTCAATACCATACGACAAAAGCTATATTGGGGTATCGACAGGCGCAATTAGGCTTAACACCACTTTCACGTCCGTAAAAGTAATAAATCCCTATTTTTACCGTTCTAATAATATACATGCGAAGAGTATACGTACTGCTGATATTTGTTTTTTCATTGGCCGCTTCATATAGCGGACAGGCACAATTGTTCTTCAGAGCTACCGAGTATGGGGCATCTGTAGGCGGCTCTGTATATTTTGGTGACCTCAACGACCATTATGGCCTTCAGTTCATCCGCCCCGCGGTTGGTGCATTTGCCAGGCTGCACATGAACCAGTTCATCGCGCTGAAACTTGTTGCTAACTACACCAAAGTGGGTTACAGTGACAGCTACAATACCAATCCTTACGAAAAAGAGCGCAACCTTAGTTTTCAAAGCACAGTGGCAGAGGCCGCAATACAAGCGGAATTTAATTTCTTCCGTTTTGCCACCGGCGATCCGGATCACCGCTTTACACCATACCTCACAGGCGGTATAGGGGCATTCTATTACAACCCGTATACTTTTTACGAAGGCAGTAAATATTATTTGCGGCCTATAGGCACAGAAGGGCAGTTCGCAGGATTCCCGGATAGAAAGTATGGCAGCATGAGCGTATGTGTGCCCATAGGCGTTGGGGTAAAGTACTGGCTTACACCGGGCATGAACCTGAGCTTTGAAATTGCCGACCGCCTTACGTTTACAGACTACCTCGATGATGTAAGCAGCACGTATGTGGGCGCATCAAAATTCCCTAACGGAGGCACAAGCAATCCTAATTATATTCTGCAGGACCGGTCATTAGAGATAAACCCGAACAGCCCTTTGGGTAGGGCAGGCAAGCAACGCGGTAACAGCAGCAGCTACGACCAGTATATGATGGCGGAGATAAGCCTGTCGTTCCAGTTTAAGACCTATCGCTGCCCTGCGTACATGAATAAGGGCCTTATAAAGGCCGATTAAAAATCTATCGAGGCGTTTACCCATTCATCATCAAACTTCACAGGATATTTACGGTAGAAATTCATAGCAGGCTCGTTCCAGTTGAGCACCTGCCATATCATACCCGAGAACTTTTTCTCTTTGCCTTCCTGTATCAGCGCTTCCATAAGCTTCGCACCGGCACCCTTGCCACGGCTTTCTTCTGTTACGATTATATCTTCAAGGTACATACGCTGGCCTTTCCAGGTAGAGTAGCGTATATAGTATAGCGCAAAACCGAGTATCACTCCATCCTCTTCAGCTACAAATGCCCACCACACAGGGTTAGCGCCAAAACCGCTTTCTATAAAATGCTCCATCGTAACGGTCACTTCTTGCGGTGCACGCTCGTATATCGCCAGCTCCGTTATCAGTTCCAGCATACGGGGGCAGTCGGCTTGTACTGCTTTGCGAATATTTATTGACATCATCAGATCGTTTTCAGCGCATCCCTGCGCCTGTTTGAGGTGCTAAAACTAATAATTTTAAAAGTTAACCTGCTTTGGTATTATACCGTCTTGCCCCTTTCTTGCATTCTTTGAAGATGGTCGTTTAATTAATAATATTCCTTTTGTTACCAACCGATAGATAAATATATATGTCTTTAATTACGTAATAACCATTCCTGAAAATAAAAAGATCTCCATGAATAAAATATTGACACTTGTCTTTTGCCTTTTATCATCTTTTTTTTCGAGCCATGCACAGAGCTATAAGTGGATGACAGGTGGCGGTAGCAGCGAAGACATATCGACGCAGCCTCCTTATAAATGGGAGCAGGTTACGAACTTGTGTACAGACGCACATGGAAATGTGTATATGATATCGCCAGTAGGCAGTACCAATATAAAGGCAGATACTTTTTACGAAGCGTTGGCGCATAACCCGGAAATAGGCGCAGAGCATTTTATGCTGGCCAGCTATAGTTGCAATGGCGCATTGCGCTGGGCAAAAGTGATAGAATGTTATGGAGATGAGGTACTCCCTTCAGGCCTTCCTTTTAATGGCAGTAATGGCGGGCTTGTGTATAGCGAGGGCAGCGTATATGTGACGGGGACTTTTGGCGGCGAACAAAAATGGATAGGATACGACACCACGTTTTTCGACAGTACAGCCGCTTTTATGGCACGATTCGATACATCGGGCAAGTGTAAATGGGTAAGGCCCGTAGGCTCGCCGGATATAAACGCATTTGCACTATGCCCATACCCTGGCTCAATAGCTGTGGACGGTGACGGATATATTCATCACTTTGACTTTATGAATAGCGGCGTGCATTTAACAAGCACAGTTACCTCGACAACAGGTACATACGACCTGAAGTACGATACATCGGGAGCGCTACTGAGTGCTAAAAGGGTGCAAATCGATACACTGATGTACCTATGGAAAGTGATGTTCAATAAGCAAAGCGGCAAGTTCTATTCGCTTATGGCAACCAATCAAAAATATCCTTTTACCCTGTTCAATACCGCGATGGCTGCCTTCAGGCCCGATGAGAGCATGATATGGATGGATACAACCGGTAATACCGGAGCTGTGTACAGCTTCGACTACAATGGCGACAATGCGCTCTATGCATGCGGCCGTGGCGGATATCCTGATACATTCTCTTTTGGCGGGATAACAGTGACCGATACTATTTACCCGCATTATTACGCATTTGCCACCATATTTAAACTTGATACAAATGGGGTGGCAAAATGGGTGTACAACCTGCAAAGCAACCAGGGTGTGGACCGCTTCCTGGATATAGCTATTTTGCCGGGAGAAAATATAGCTGCCGGAGGCGCTATGGCCGATACCAGCATACATGGCGCAGATACGCTTGTCTCTACCGCGGGCGAACAAAGCAATCCCCTTATCGCTATCATAGACAGCAGCGGACGCACTATAAAGCTGGACCAACTGCATAGCCTTACAAACAATGACCAGATAGCTACAATAGCATCGGACGCAGCAGGCAATGTATATATGGGTGGCATGATGGAAGTAAGCATTTCCGCTACCGGCCTTACACCTTACGTGACCAATGGAGGTAATACTGATTTTTTTGTGGTGAAGTACGGATATGACTGTATGTGCCTTGTAGCGCCGGCAGCTAACTTTACCTATAGCGGCACTACGTCTGTTTCCTTCACCTATACAGGCACGGTAACTTTTGATAGCCTGCGATGGAATTTTGGTGATAGTAGTACATCAACTGTTACCGACCCCACACATACGTATGCAACAACGGGTACACATCATGTATGTGTTACCATATACACGCCATGCGGCGATAATACTTTCTGCAAGGATATAACTACGGGTACCACATCGGTAAGTAATGCAGCCGTGGGAAACATCAACATATACCCTAACCCCGCTACAGCTGAATTGACGATAGAGCATGCCGATAAGGGCACAAGCATAAAGTTATTCGACCCGATGGGAAGGCAAGTGTATAGCGGCACTACAACCCTTGATAAGGAAACAGTAAACATGAATCAACTGGCCTATGGGCCTATTTACTACAATTAACTGCTACAAATGGCACCCGTACCACACATACCATTGTAAAAGAGTAAAAGATCGCTTCGCTAAATTATTATCGCTGCAATAGAAAAGAAGTTTGTTAAAGTATTGGCTGCCAAAGCAATACTATAGACCTCCGTGCGTTTATCAGGTAGTATTCCTGTAAAAGTTGCGTTAAAGTAATACAAGTAAACGCAATAGGGATGTAATTTTAGATAAATTCAATTTTTTTAAAACTAACGGAGCAACAAACCATGAGCACACAAGGCGAAATACTATGGGTGGACGATGAGATAGATTCACTGAAATCACAGATACTTTTTCTCAAAAACAAAGGATATGAAGTAACCCCACTCACCAATGGTTATGACGCACTGGAACTGCTGAAAGAAAAAAATGTAGACGTAGTGTTTCTTGATGAGAGTATGCCCGGCATTACCGGCCTTGAAACGCTTACCAAAATAAAAGAGATGCTACCGCAGATGCCGGTAGTGATGATAACGAAGAACGAAGCGGAGTACATAATGGAAGACGCCATAGGCGCCCAAATAACAGATTACCTTATAAAGCCGGTAAACCCCAACCAGGTATTACTTTCTTTAAAGAAGATAATGGACGGCAAGCGTCTTGTTTCTGAAAAAACCACAGTAGCTTATCAGCAGGATTTCCGCAACCTGTTCATGGCGCTAAGTAACAATCCTAACCATGAAGAGTGGAAGGAACTGTATAAGAAGCTAGTGTACTGGGAACTGGAAATGAATAAGAGCGACAGCTCTGAAATGATGGAAGTATTGCAATCGCAAAAGACGGAAGCCAACATAGAATTCTTTAAGTACATCTCTAAGAATTATGAGAAGTGGATAAAGGATGAATCGACAGCCCCGCTGATGTCGCACAAGATATTTGAAAAGAAGGTGGCACCTTACTTAGTACAAGGCAAGCCGACCTTTCTTGTAGTAATAGATAACCTGCGCCTCGACCACTGGAAGGCTTTTCAGTCCATCATCACAGACTCTTTCAGAATACTGGAAGATGATCTGTTCTACAGCATACTGCCGACGGCTACACAATACTGCCGTAATGCAATATTTGCCGGTATGCTGCCAATAGACATTGAAAAACATTTTCCGCTGGAGTGGAAGAATGATGATGAGGATGGCGGTAAGAACCTGTATGAAGAGACCTTTTTGCGCAACCAGCTGAAGCATCTGAAGCTCGACAAACTGAAGACGCAATACATTAAGATAACCAACAACGATGACGCGAAAATTATGGAGGACAACATCCATAATTGCTTATCGAACGACCTGACCGTTATCGTGTACAACTTTGTGGATATGCTATCTCACGCGCGTACAGAAATGGAAGTGCTGAAAGAGTTGGCAGGTGATGAAATATCGTACCGCTCGCTGGCTGTAAGCTGGTTTGAGCACTCACCACTGCACCGTGCACTGCGCAAAATAGCAGACAAGGGCATACAGGTAATGATAACAACAGACCATGGCAGCGTACGTGTAAAAACACCAAGCAAGTGTATAGGCGACAGGCAAACAACAACCAACCTGCGCTACAAGCATGGCCGTAACCTACAATATGAAGAGAAGGACGTACTGTCATTCCGCGACCCTAAGTTCGCAGGCCTGCCGCGCCCTAATGTAAGCTCTACATTCATCTTCGCCAAAAACGATGTGTTCTTATGTTACCCGAACAATTATAATCATTACGTAAACTATTATAAGAATACCTTTCAGCACGGCGGTATATCGCTTGAAGAAATGATAATACCGGTGATAAGGATGGAGAGTAAGTAATTTTAGTAAGTCCAGTCTAAATAGCAAAGAGCTTCGATGAAGCTCTTTGCTATTTTAGGTAAATCGTGTAAACCATCTCACTGCCTTTAGATTTCACAAAAAATTACAACCCCCTCATGCTTTGCTATCATTATAATCAGTAAACTTGTATAAAGGATAATGTTTTTATGAGTGAACCCATTTCAGCGCCTGTCGGTATTGATGCAACGGCAGCCATACAACAGCTTATAGGGCATATAGAGAAGGTAATACGCGGCAAGCGCCACCAGGTAGAAATGGTGATAACATGCCTGCTTGCGGGTGGCCACATACTGATGGAAGATAATCCCGGCACAGGTAAGACGGTGTTGGCTCGTACGCTGGCACAATGCATCAGCGGCGATCGTGAAGGGCAGCATGTACTGTTCAAACGCATACAGTTTACACCCGACCTGCTGCCGATGGATCTTATCGGCTCGCATATATTTGATGACGTTAATAAGGAATTTGTTTTTAAGAAAGGTCCGCTGTTCTGTAACATACTGCTGGCCGATGAGATAAACCGTGCTTCGCCAAAGGTGCAAAGTGCATTGCTGGAGGCCATGGCCGAGAACCAGATAACCGCAGGTGATGTGACGCTGAAACTGGAAAAGCTTTTCTTCTCCATAGCCACACAGAACCCTATAGAGATGGAAGGCACGTATCCGTTACCGGCAGCACAGCTCGACCGTTTCTATATGAAGATATACTTCGGGTATGTAGATGAGGAAACAGAGCTGAATATTTACCGCGAATACCTGGACATAGCACAGAACCTGATAGATATGGAGCAGGTGCTGAGCATGCAGGATATACTATCGCTGCAGGAGCAGGCGGGTGCGGTATTCATACACGATGAGATAGTGCGCGCCGTAAGCAATATAGTACGCGGCACACGCAGCCACCCCGATATATCCGTAGGCAGCTCTACCCGCAGCGGTATAGCCTTCCTCAAATGTCTGCGTGCTTATGCACTGGTAAGAGGTCGCACGTTTGTTATAGAAGATGATGTGAAAGATACTGCACGCGCCGTGCTGGAGCATCGCCTTATATTCCGCAATAAAGATGGCCGCGAGAAAGCATTGAACAGCATCATCACCAAAGAAACAGAAAGGCTTGCGAAGCTGAAGCTATACGCATAAGCAGTAACGAAAAAATGCGTCACAGGATAACCAGAACGACCGCTATAATTATCACCCTACTCCTTTTTGTAGCGGGCATGGGTACATCGTTTGCACAAGATCCGAATAAGACACCTCCTGCGCAGCTACCTCCACAGTTGCAGCCACCGCACCCGGCCGACAAAGCCGTGCAGCGCTACGACATAGACGCGAAGCGCATGGGTGAAAGTATGACCGCGGAAAGCGCCATGCCACGGGCACGTGAGTTTAAGCGTATAGATAGCACATACTATGTGGGCTGGATGTATGAAGGAACGTACAAGTACGAACATGCGGCAGATTACATAGGCTATAAAAACGCCGCAGTGCCGCTGGAGCGTGCGCTAACTCTTCTGGAACACGATTATAAACGTGCACTATCTACACGTACTGATAATGTACTCACTTACTTTCCTATTTATAAATTTCAGGTCGACTATACGATGATAGCGTATGACCTGATGAACTGTTATAGCAATACAGATCAGCCGGATAAAGTTTACAAGCTATTGCGCCGCTGCCTGAAATGGAATTTTCAGCGTGACTATTATATGGATGCCTATAACTATCTGGCATGGACCGTACACCGCAACAGGTATTACAATAGTGATAAATATCCGTTCCTGAAAAATTCTATTGATGAAAATGAAAAGCTGGCCAATCGGTATTTAGATACAGGCCTATCAAGAATAGAACATAATAAATCATTGAACTCACACATCTTTCAGCCGGGATATGAGGATGGTGATAAGATGGCGGTATATCACTACAAAAATATCCTGTACAGTTATTCGCTGAATGTGGATTCTGCAATGCATTACTTTTCGCTAATGCGGGCGCAGGGCAGGCTGCCACATAATAATTATGCTAACTTCCGCTCTATCTGTGGTGCATTCCGTGAAGCAGAAGGCGAATATAAATTGGCATCGCAGCAGGATGCAGGTGATAAACGACTGCAGGAGTGGGCATACTTCAGCTCTATTCTGGATATTTATAAATCAGACCCTAAGAAAGGCATAGCGTTGATGCGCAATATGATAAAGGCCGCGGGCTCTACGCCGGGCTTTGGGTGGTACAATATAGCGCTGGCACGCTGTATGCTCTATGACGGGCAGATAACTGAATCAAAGAGATATGCAGATAAAGCTGCGGAGTTTAAAGAGCTGCATATAGGCACTACGCTGGGGCAAAGCCAGTACGACTTTAGCATACAACTTATAAAGCTCATTAATAAAGATCGTGAGTGGTATATGCAGAAGTTTGAGCACCGCAACTGGTGGTATAATCCATCCGTATTATCGAGCATGACGAAGGAGATAGGCGAGAAATACCTGCAGCAGTTCCTTATCATTACGCAGTTTGCGCAGAACCCTGAGCGCGACCGTGTGATATACAAGCTCTTCTCTACAGAGAGTACCGTATCGTGGGATGAGATCTACTACCTGATACACGATTTCAGCACGCAGTATTTTGTAAACACTTTTCAGAAGGAAGCCGATAACGACCCGCGAAAATATATCCGCAAATATTTCTCACTATTTGTAGCGCGGCTAAATATACAACAGGGGAAATACAAAGAAGCACGCAACATACTATCGCAACTACTCGTAGACCCAAGCACCGATGCCGAATACGAAAAGCTTTTTACGGCCCGTGTATTGCAGGCGCAGGCTGAATGTGCGCAAGCCACTAAAGATAATAGCACCGCTGATGAGCGCATGTATCAGCTCTATCGCATATACCCGCAACTGGTGCCATTTGTAGACATGCAGATGAATATGGTGCTGCACGTAAGCGGCGATGCGGATAAGGCCGTAGAAGACCGTTTGCGCGCATGTAATATAACATGGGTGACCAATAGCAGCATACCTGCGCCTGAGGCTTATGTGATATTTACCCGCAAGGGAGATAAGAAAGATATTACCTACTACGTACTGGACAAGAGCGGTAACTACATCGTTCAGAAACAATCGTTTGCATGGCAAAAGCCCGAAGATGCGGCTGTGCAGCTCGCCTATCGCCTGTTCAACATAGGTGGAAAGATACCTGAGCTGGAAGAGGATAATAAGGATACCACACCGGATGGCGCTTAGGCAGCCTTGCGAAAGACAATAATAAATATTAGCTTTATTATCCGTCTATTCTTTGACTTAAACAGATATTGTTATGTTCATTGCCTCTCTTTACAATCTTAAAGGTGGTGTCGGCAAGACCGCTTCCTGTGTCAACTTCGCATATATGGCTGCGCGCGATGGTTATAGAACGCTATTGTGGGACCTTGACCCACAAGGAGCATCGAGCTATTATTACAAAGCACAGCCTAAAGAAAAAAGCAGCGCAAAGAAACTGATCGGCCATTCACTGTCTGTACACAATGCTATCATGCCTACTGAGTACGAAGGCCTCGATATAATACCCGCAGACATATCTGCCCGAAAGATCGATGATCTGCTGGGTGAGCACGACAACTCCAAGAAACAACTTAAGGGACTTTTAAAAGACCTGAGTGATGATTACGATTTCGTATTCATAGATTGTGCGCCGGGTTTCTCGCACCTTGCCGATAATGTTTTTTATGCTTCTGATGCCGTGTTTATGCCGGTGATACCTACAACACTTTCGGTACGTACATACGAGCTTGTAAAAAATTATTTTGAAGATAAGAAGATAGACATTGATAAGCTGATGTGCTTCTTTAGCATGGTGGATATACGTAAGAACATGCACAATGATGTAATGCAGGATCTGCTCAAGGACAAGCGTTTCTTCGAGCATTACATACCCTACATTTCCGAGATAGAAAAAATGGGCTTGCGCAAAGCACCCGTAGAGGCTTATGCACCGTCGGGCTACGCCACAACATGCTACCGGGGCCTGTGGAGCGAGATAAAAGAAGGCGTACTGGAATAGCTCTTATGAGTGGAATAAAAAACGGGATGCTGTTGCAGCATCCCGTTTTACTTTATGCGTATACGCACTATTATTGTTCGTAGTTATCCGTAAGGCGGATGTCTGTATTGTTATCCGCACTGTTTGTTTCGGATGTATTAGTATCTGTAGTATTCGTATCAGTAGTGTTGGTCTCTGTAGTAGTTGTATCCGTAGTTGTTTCAGTACGGTTGTCCATTAATGGCATTTCCATTTGTGTGGCCGGTGCTTCCTGTTTTGGTGTTTCGCTGCTTGCTACCGGTGTTTTTGTGGTAGACTTCTGTGCACTTGTACCATCGTTCCAGCCTGCAGGAGCGGCCGAGCGGGTACGGTTTACTGACACAGTAGGCTTTGGCGTGGGCTTAGCTGCTACTGTTTTTTTAGGTGCAACTTTTACAGGAGCCACTTTCTTAGGCGCGGCCTTTTTAGGAGCCGCTTTTTTTGCAACAACCTTTTTGGGTGTAGCCTTCTTTGCAGGCGCTGCTTTCTTAGCTACTACCTTTTTAGGAGCAACTTTTTTTGCAGGTGCTGATTTTTTAGGAGCAGCCTTCTTTGCTGGTGCAGCCTTCTTTGCAGGGGCTGCTTTCTTAGCTATCACCTTTTTAGGTACAGCCTTTTTAGGTGCTGCTTTTTTCGCAACTACTTTCTTTATAGCTTTCTTAGGAGCGGTCTTTTTAACAACAGCTTTTTTAACTACCTTCTTTGGTGCGGCTTTTTTAGGTGCTGCTTTTTTTGCAGGAGCTGATTTTTTCGCAACAGCCTTCTTTGCAGGGGCGCTTTTCTTCACTGCTTTTTTAGGAGCAGCCTTCTTTGCTGCGACTTTTTTTGCAGGAGCTTTTTTTGCTGCCGGTTTTTTAGAACCGCTCTTTTTAGAACTTGCCATAATTTTCAGTTGTTGTTTTTATGTGATGATTTAATAGTCGGGTTAAAGTTATTATCTTTTTGTAAATTATGTATATTATATACGGTTACTTTTTTTGCTGTTATACAAGCGGGTTTTACCGACAGTACAAGGTACTTTAATAACCGTTTGATAATCACATACATTAAAATCATACCCACAAAAAAAGCTCCCGTTAGACAACGGGAGCATACGCAATATCAAATGTAAAAGAGGTAAACAACCTATTAATCAGGCTTCTTGCCATCAAGGAAGGTGTTGATGGTCTGTATCGATGCCTGTGCATTGTTCTTTTTGTCGTTAACACCAACGGTGTAGCCGCTGTAATAATTATCAGATGAGTTGATACCGTTATCCAGCTGTACATTCTTGCGCATATATGCAGGTACTGCCTCCAGCTCGTCGCTGCTTTCCGTCCCCTTAATGTTAAAGCTCATGCGGCGCAGACGTTCAGCACGGTCTTCGAGCGACTTCTTCTGCTCTTCAAACCTTCTCTTCTCCTCTATCTCATCTTCCGTCATTATGCGGTCACCTATCTTCATAACAGGCGTTTCCTTCACTGTCTCTTCGTTCTTTATCACCAATTGCAATGGAGCAGGCTCTTCGCGCTTTTCTTCTATCTTCATTGCGGGCGCTTGTTCTACAGTCGCTGCAACAGGTTGTGGCTGTTGTTGTGGCTGCGCTACAGGCTCCTGCGTTTTCAGCGTAAAGCTCATGGCGTTTTCAGTAACCGTATTATTGTTCACCTGCATTGGCTCTGCCATCGCTTTTGCTATGGGCATCTCTACCAGAGTAGGTGCCATACTAACAGGCTGGCTCAATGGCGGTGGTACCGGCATCGCCATTGGCTTTACATCGGTAACCTTGCTCGCATCGCTGCCCAGGGTTACAATTATTTTTTCAGGCTCGTTGTTCTTTGCCGGGAATTCTACTTCTATATCCTTGTGGTCGAAACCGGTAGCAATGATGGTCACCGCTATCTTATCGCCCAGGTTAGGATCATGACCCATACCAAGTATCACATCGCAATTGTCGCCTGATTTCTGCTGTACGTAAGCTTGTATCGCTTCTGCTTCGTCCATTGTGTGTTCAAATTCACCTGCGGCAGATGTAATGTTCAACAGCAGCCATTTAGCCCCCTTGATGTCATTATCATTCAGCAATGGTGAGTTAAGCGCCTGCTCTACAGCATTCAGCGCACGGTCTTCACCAGATACGCTTGCACTACCCAGTATCGCCACACCGCCATTCTTCATTACCGTGCATACATCGGCAAAGTCAACGTTTATCTGACCGGTGCTGGTGATCACATCCGTAATACATTTAGCAGCAGTAGCCAGTATATCATCCGCCTTGGCGAATGCCTGTGTGAATGGCAGGTTGCCGAACTGCTGGCGCAGCTTATCGTTAGATATGATGAGGATAGTATCCACATGCTCGCGCATACGCTCTATACCTTCTTGTGCCTGTTTCATGCGCTTGCGGCCCTCGTAAGTGAATGGCGTTGTTACGATACCTACGGTAAGGATACCTAGGTCGCGGCATATCTTGGATACTACCGGTGCGCCACCTGTACCCGTGCCACCGCCCATACCGGCAGTGATGAAGGCCATACGCGTATTCACTTTCAATATCTTGGCTACATCTTCGAGGCTCTCCTCGCACGATTGCTTCCCTATCTCAGGGTTAGCGCCAGCTCCAAGGCCCTGCGTAAGATGCGGGCCCAGCTGCACTTTATTAGCAACAGGGCTCAGGGCCAATGCCTGTGAATCCGTATTGCATATTACGAAGTCCACACCTTCTATACCGAGGTCGTGCATGTAGTTTACGGCATTACCGCCGCCACCACCTACGCCTATCACCTTAATAATAGACGATTGATTCTTGGGAATTTCAAAGTGTATCATAACTGTTTAATTTGTGGGTTAGTAATTTATTTAGCTGTGAATGGTTTAAAAAATTTATAGTAGTTGTGGGTTGTGTTTTTAATTATTCTATTTCCTGATCTTCAACATCTTCAAAGATGCTCATGAACTTGCCCTTCAGCCCGTCGAACAAACGCTTGAAATTTTCATTGCGCTTGCCTGCACGCTGACGCGTCACCTCGCTATCTTCCGGTACTATAATAGGCGATTGCGCTGCCGCGGCTTCACCCGCTATTACCGGCTTTATTTCTTCCTCGGTGATGTGTATATAATTACCACCATCACCGCTGAAACGTAAGCGACCATTCTCGAAATCATGATAGCCACGCAGTATCAACCCGATACAAGTAGAATATGTTGGGCTCATCAAAGACTCTGCATGGCCACCTGCAAGATGCTCATTCGGGTGGCCGATACGTGCACCAAGGCCTGTTACATACTCTGTAAGCTGTATGATGTGCTTGAGCTGAGCGCCACCACCGGTGAGTATGATACCACCATAGAGGCGTTTGTCGAGGTCTATTTGTTTAAGATGATACACCACGTAATCCAATATCTCCTGTGTACGCGCCTGTATAATGTGCGCCAGGTTCTTCACGGAGATTTCCTTTGGCGGTAATCCGCGAAGGCCCGGTATTGTGATGTAGGCATTTGCATTCGCTTCATCAGCAAGCGCAGTACCGAATTGAACTTTCATTTGTTCAGCCTGTGCGCGCAACACGCCAAGACCATTACGAATGTCGTTCGTGATATTAACACCCGCATACGGTATAACCGCGGTATGCTTTAATATGCCATCGTAGAATACCGCCATATCGGTAGTACCACCGCCTATATCCACTATGGCCACACCTGCTTCTAGGTCTTCATCGTTCATTACGGCCGCGGCAGATGCCAGTGGCTGCAATACGAGATCCCTTGTTACCAGGCCCGACTTATCCACACAACGTTTTATGTTGCGGATGGCGTTCCTATCGCCGGTGATGATGTGAAAGTTAGCGCCGATCTTTACACCGCTCATACCTATCGGGTCTACCACATAGGCTGTGCTGTCCACAGTATAGTCCTGCGGAATGATGTCGATGATCTGATCGCCCGCCGGTATGTAGGTCTTGTATTGGTCGCGTACCAGCAGGTCGATATCTTCCTTGCCGATCTCGCTCTCTACATTACCACGCACTCTATCACCACGTGTTTGCAGGCTTTTTATGTGCTGGCCTGCTATACCCACATACACCTCTTTTATTTCAAGGTTGGGGTTAGACATGATGCACTTTTCAATGGCCTGCTCGATAGAGCGGATACACTGCTCTATGTTCATAACCACACCATGACTCACACCTGCTGAGTCGGCACGGCCAAAACCGAGGATCTCCACCTTACCAAACTCATTCTTTCTGCCGGCTATAGCTACCACTTTGGTGGTACCAATGTCCAGGCCTACGATAATGGGTTGTTCTTTCTTGCTCATATTGCGTTGCGTTTAAAAACTATTCTAACTATTGTTTGTTGTCAGGTAATATATACTTAGGTTTTTTCTTGTCTTTTGGTTTATTGTCTTTTGCCTTACTATCTTTTCCTTTATTGTTTTTACTCTTATCGTTTGCTTTTGCGGCCTGCGGTTTTGCCGGTTGTTTAGCTGCTGTTTGTTTTTGTACAGGCTTCACTGTTGTCTTCGCATGCGCAACTGGCTTTGCAGCGGGCTTCTGCGGCGTTTTAGCATTAACAGTAGGCTTGGTAACAGGCTTTGTTGCGGACTTAGCTATAGATACTGTTGGTTTTGCTGTAGGCACAACAGTAACAGGCTTAGTGACCGGCATGTGCAGTGATGTATCTTTACCACTCTTTTTATCGTCTGACTCTACTATACTCTTTACCCAGTTAATATTCGCAGCAGCTTTATCCACAGGGCCCTTCCACGGCAATGATGGCGAGGCTATTACTTGTCCTTTAAAGCGCACATCCAATACATCATACTTATCCCACCCTATCCTGTTCGATACTTTTTTATAGAAGGTAAACAGGTTATCAAATTTCTCGTGCATACGAGATGTGTCGCCTATCACTATTTTCTGATTGCCTATCACAGGAAGTAGTGTAAAGTTTCTGTTAGAGTCTATCATTATCTCCGCTATCTGCGCGTTCCAAAACGAGTCTGCCTCTATATATCTTACCAGCGACACTATCTGCCCCTTCAAAGAATTGCTCATGCTGTCATCCTTTAGCTCCGGCACGTTTGTTACTACTGTTGTGTAGAATACATAGTTCCCCGTAAGTGGCATAGCGTTCAGTGTGGAATCGAGATAATAACTATTACCCTTATCATCAAAAATTCTTGCTACCGGTATGCGCTGTGTTACATACATGTGCAGCGTGTGTGCATTGTCTATATAAAGCTGTGCATCGGCCACCCATGGGTCCGTACGTACTATCTGCTCCATGCTGTGTATATCCAGCTTGCCTACGGGCGTGTGTGCTACATCTATATGGCGGTTGTTGATCACTTTATTCATGACCTCCTGCTGCTCTATAAAATGATATTTACGTCCGTTATTGATATGTACCTCTATGCCTTTCAGTGTTTGGTTATTTTCTATTTTAGCGGCGCCCACCATCAGTACGATACAGCCGGTCGTTACCACAAGTGATAACAACACCTGTAGTATCTTACGTATCGATATTTTGCGCCTCGCTGTCATTTTTATTTATTCGTCAGTATCTCTTTTATTGGTTGTACCAGTTTATCTATATCTCCCGCACCCGATGTTATGAACAGGCTCAGCGGTGCAACTTTCACGTATTCCAGCAGTCCTTCTTTCGATAGTATTGTATGTGCAGGGTTCGTCATCCTGTCTGCTATCATCTGCGATGTAACACCTTCCATAGGCAGTTCACGCGCAGGATATATATCCAGCAGTATCACCTCATCGGCCATATCCAGGCTGTTAGCAAATCCATCCGCTAGGTCGCGCGTGCGGCTGAACAGATGCGGTTGAAAACTTATTACACACTTCCTGTTCGGGAACAAATGTTTCGCGCTTCTTATCAGTGCAGCCAACTCTTCGGGGTGATGCGCATAGTCATCTATGTACACCATCTTATCCGTCTTCACTACGTATTCAAAACGGCGCTTCACTCCTTTAAATTCACCCAGTGCCGCTATTACTTTATTTGCTTTGATATTCAGCAACTGCGTTACTGTTATAGCCGCTATGGCATTCTCTACATTGTGCATACCACCTATAGGCAGATGCAGCCCTGTTATCTCCCAATCATTAGCTACCACATCAAATACATAGCCGCCATCTTTCTGTACTATATTCCGTGCGTATACATCGGCAGCATCGTTCTGCAGGCTATAGGTTATTGTTTCAGGGCCTTTCAGCTCGCCTGCCCTGTGCAGGCCATGCTTCACGATCAGTTTGCCGCCTATCTTTATATTCTTTGTGTATTGTATAAATGCTGATTCCAGTTCTTCTACCGTTCCGTAAATATCCAGGTGATCGGCATCTATCGATGTAAGCACGGCCACATCAGGATACAGTTTCAGGAAGCTACGGTCGTACTCATCGGCTTCTATTACAGCTACATCATTCTTGCTGCTCCAGTAATTGCGATCATAGTTTACAGATATCCCGCCAAGGAAGGCGTTGCATCCGTAGCCTGTTTCGCGCAGCAGATATGCCGTCATGGTAGAAATAGTAGTCTTACCATGCGTGCCTGCTACTGTTACTGAATACAATGCCTCAGTTATCCATTGCAGTACATCACTGCGTTTAAACACAGGATAGTCATTATCCCGATACCAGTTAAGCTCTTTATGGTTGGCAGGTATGGCCGGTGTGTAAACCACCAGTTCGGCTGCCTTATCCACCAGGTTTATATCATCTGTATAATGAACGTCCATTCCTTCATTCACAAGATGCTTTGTAAGCTCTGTTTCTGTTTTATCATAGCCATTCACCTCAGTACCCTGCTCTTTAAAGAAGCGGGCAAGCGCACTCATACCGATACCACCGATACCCACGAAATACACTCTTTTTATTTCCCTGACGTTCATTACTATGTTTTAATTTTAATCTCTGATTTATCAACCTATCAACCTTTCAACCTTTCAACCTTTCAACCTTTCAACTAAACAGCTATCTCCATTACTTTCCTAGCTATCCTCTCATCCGCATCCTTTATTGCCATTGCCTTTAGTTGCTGCGACATATTGTTACGCATATCGGCATCCTGCAACAGTGTTTTTAATTTCTTTACCAGTTCCATCTTCACATTGCCATCTTTTATCATCAGCGCTGCATTATTGTTTACCAGCGCCATTGCATTGCTTGTCTGATGATCCTCGGCCGCATGCGGATAAGGAACAAATATCACCGGCTTACCTGCTATACATAATTCTGCTATTGCAAGCGCGCCCGCTCTCGATATTACTATATCTGCAGCTGCATAGGCATATTCCATTTCACGAATAAACTCCACCACCTTCACCTTGCCCTTATACATAGCTGCTTCACGCAGTGCCTCTTCATGGTATGGCTTGCCCGTCTGCCATACGAGTTGCACATCGCCCTGCAATATTTCCTGAAGGTTTGCACCTACTGCTTCGTTTACCGACTTTGCTCCGAGGCTACCACCTACCACAAGAATTGTAGTCTTGCTAGCATTCATCCCCAACCACGCTTGACCCTGCTCCCTTGTCAACACTGACCCTGATATACTTTTGCGAACCGGGTTGCCGGTTATCATTATCTTATCCGCCGGGAAAAATTTATCCATCCCTTCATACGCCACACACACCGCTTTGGCTTTCTTACTCAAAAACTTATTGCTCTTTCCCGCAAAGGAATTTTGTTCCTGTATCAGTGTAGGTATGCCCATACCTTGTGCCGCGTTCAGCATCGGGAAGCTTGCAAAGCCACCTACACCTACCACGGCGTTCGGGTTAAACTCTTTTATAATACTCCTTGCCGCCCTCCTGCTCTTCAACAACTTCATTGGCAGTGATACATTTTTTATAATACTGCTTCTGTTAAAGCCAACAATATCCAGCCCTACTATCTTAAACCCTTCCTGCGGCACTTTCTCCATTTCCATTTTACCCAGTGCACCTACAAATAACAATTCCGTGCCCGGTTGTAGCCGTTGCAGCGCATGGCCTATGGCTACGGCGGGGAATATGTGCCCACCTGTACCGCCACCGGCTATTATTATACGTAGTCCGCTCATCTTTTATATTGCAGGCACAGGGTCTATGCCTCGTGCAGGTTGTTTTTTAGCTCTTGGTTTCTTTAATACTTCTACCGCTTCGTCCTCTGTTATTTCTTCTGTTGTCTTTTCTGCTTTTTCACTCTCTTCCTTCGCCAGTTTTTTCTTTCCTTCCATCTCATCCACATGCTTGCTCACACTCAGCACTATTCCAATGGCTATACTGGTAAACCATATCGAGGACCCCCCCATACTCACCATCGGTAGTGTTAATCCTGTTACTGGTACAAGGTGCACGTTCACGGCCATGTTCAGCATAGCCTGGAACACGAGTGTAATGCTCAGCCCCACAGCAAGGAAAGCACCGAATGCGTACGGGCACCTTTTAAAGATGAGGATGCTACGCCAAAGGAATAATAAGTAGAGCATCATTAAGACCGCTCCACCTATTAGTCCATATTCTTCTATTATTATTGAATAAATAAAATCGGAATAAGGATGTGGCAAAAAGTTGCGCTGCAGGCTATTGCCCGGCCCGCGGCCTGTAATGCCACCGTTCGCTATCGCTATTTTAGCCTGCTGCACCTGGTACACATCTTCTGTCTTACCTTCCTTTTTCTTACCGCCTGCAAAGTCTTGAATACGTTGCTCCCATGTCTTGGCACGGCCAAAACCCGTAAGCTTTGAAACTGTAAACAGCAGTGCAATACCCATGATACCTACCACACCCAGCAGCAACAAATGCTTTATCTGCACCCTGCCTATGAAGAATACGATGGTACAAGTAATGCCCAGCATCAGCGCCGTCGATAAGTTTGCCGGAGCTATCAGCGCGCAGGTGAATAGCATTGGCAACAACACAGGTATAAAACCCTTGCGCAGATCTTTTATCACTGCCTGCTTCATACTCAGCACACGTGCCAGGAACATGAACAATGCAAGCTTTGCAAGATCGGAGGTCTGGAAAGTGAGGTTGATGACCGGCAGCTTTATCCAGCGTGACCCCTCATTAAGACTTGTACCGAAAAACAATGTATATATTAATAGTGGCAGACTTAGTAAATAAAGCACCACCGCTATCTTGGCAAACTTTGTGTAGTTTATTTTGTGTACCCAGTAAATGATAAGCAACCCAAGGCCCAGTACCATTATCTGCTTGATAAGGTAGTAGCTGGAATTTTTCTCCATACGATAAGCAAGCGAACCCGTGGAGCTATACACTGCCAGCAGGCTGATAAAAGACAGCACGACCACCACGCCCCATATCACCTGGTCGCCCTTCGTCTTCTTCAGTAATTTTTTCATATTGTTGCTCATCTCAACTCGCTTGTATTGTTAGTTACAGTTCACGCACCGCTTCTTTAAATTGCCTGCCTCTGTCCTCATAGTTTTTAAAGAGGTCGAAGCTGGCACATGCCGGCGACAGCAATACCGCATCACCTGTTTCGGCGTGCGCATAAGCAGCCAGCACAGCATCCTTCGCGGTCTGCGTTTCAGTTATATCTGCTACAATACCTTTAAAGAAATTAACGATCGGTGTGTTGTCGATACCCATACATATAATAGCCTTCACTTTCTCACGCACCAGTTCCGCTATCTCACTATAGTCATTTCCTTTATCTTGCCCACCCAGTATCAGTATCGTGGGCTTCTTCATGCTCTCCAGCGCGAACCATACCGAATTTACATTCGTAGCCTTGCTGTCGTTGATGAACTCTACGCCGCGCACCGTGGCCACATACTCCAACCTGTGCTCCAGCCCCTCGAAAGATGTAAAGCTCTCCCGTATCTTTTCCTTACGTATACCTGCTATACGTGCGCTTATGCCTGCGGCCATACTGTTGTATTGATTGTGCTTTCCTTTAATGGCCAGGTCATGTATCGACATATCCAGGTCTTCGTTGTCATATTGTATGTGTATGCGCTCGTTTTCTGTGTAGCCGCCGTCGTTCGTTGGGTTCGTTTCGCTCATCGTGAAGTATATTAGTTTAGCGTGAATTGTATGGGTTGCCAGGTATTGCTTTATAACCGGATCGTCCTGGTTAACGATAAAGGTGTCTGTAGGTAATTGATTTTCTGTTATCCTGAATTTTGAAGCGATGTAATTATCAAATACATAATTATACCGGTCCAGATGGTCAGGGGTTATATTCAGCAACACGGCTACATCGGGCCTGAACGTATGTATGTCATCGAGCTGAAAACTGCTGATCTCCATTACGTACCACTCACATGGCTTTTCCGCTATCTGCCTTGCAAAGCTGTATCCTATATTACCCACCATTGCTACATCATAGCCTGCGCTATGCAGTACATGATAGGTGAGCTTGGTCGTTGTACTCTTACCGTTGCTACCGGTTATAGCTATTATCTTGCTGTCACCTTTATACTGATACCCGAATTCTATCTCGCTGCACACCTTAATACCCGCAGCGCGTATCTGCTTCATTATCTCTACCTGCTCACCAATACCGGGACTTTTCACTACGCATGTCGCGCTCAATACCTTATCGAGTGTATGGCTGCCTTCTTCAAACGTTATGCCTGCTTCCTGCAACGTTGTTTTGAAATCCGCTTTTATAACGCCACCATCGCTCACAAAGACTTCCCACCCCTGCTGTATACCCAGCAAGGCTGCGCCTACACCACTTTCCGCGGCGCCCAGCACTACCAGTCTTTTATTCGTTCCGTTTTGCACTATTGCAGTTTTAATGTTACGATGCTCATTATTGCCAGTATAATGCCCACTATCCAGAAACGTGTTACGATCTTGGATTCATGGTATCCTAATTTCTGATAGTGGTGATGCAGCGGCGACATTAAAAATATACGCCTGCCTTCTCCATATTTTTTCTTTGTACGCTTAAAGTATGCTACCTGCAGTATCACTGATAAATTCTCTACGAGAAATATGCCGCAGATGATAGGTATCAGTAACTCCTTGCGCATGATTATGGCCAGTGATGCTATGATACCACCTAATGCAAGGCTGCCCGTGTCCCCCATGAACACCTGGGCGGGATATGCATTATACCAAAGAAAGCCTACGCATGCTCCTACAAACGCGCCTATGAATATCGATAGCTCGCCGAGGTTTGGAATGTTCATGATGTTCAGGTAACCGGCAAAAATGTAGTTACCCGATACATAAGCGAAGACTCCGAGGCATACACCTATTATCGCCGACACACCTGTTGCCAGTCCGTCTATACCATCCGTTATATTAGCACCGTTCGATACCGCGGTGATGATGAATATCACGAAGATGATGTAGATGATAGGTGTAGTGATATTGATATACTTCTTACCAAATATGCTGGCGATCTTGGCATAACTGAACTCGTGCGACTTTACCAACGGGATAGTGCTGGTAGCGGTACGCACATTTACATACTGCTGGTCTTTGCCATTTTCATCCTTGTGCATGTTATAGCCGCCTTCCAGTTTCTCAGTGCTGTTAAAGATACCACCCGTACTATCTGCTACCTCGCGGCTTATCACTACATGGTTATTGTAATACATCGTAAGACCGATGATAATACCCAAGCCTACCTGGCCCATTATCTTAAATCGCCCTGCCAGGCCTTCCTTATTCTTTTTAAATACTTTGATATAGTCATCAAGGAAGCCTACCAGTCCCAGCCATACAGTTGATACCAGCATTAGCACGATGTATACATTCATCACACGGGCAAACAATAATGTAGGTATCAGTATTGCACCTATGATGATGAGCCCACCCATAGTCGGCGTTCCTTTCTTTTGCTTTTCGCCTTCAAGTCCCAGGTCGCGCACTGTTTCACCTATCTGTTTTTTACGCAGAAAGTTTATCAGGCGCTTACCGAACAACATCGATATCACCAGCGATAATATGATCGCCATCGCCACGCGAAACGTGATGTAATTAAACACCCCTGCTCCGGGGAAGTGGAACGCATCGCGCAGGTATGTGAACAAATAATACAGCATGTAGCCTATTTATTTAAAATGTCAAATGCTTCAGTTAATACTTCCCTGTCATCAAAATGATGTTTCACTCCTTTTATCTCCTGGTAGGTTTCATGTCCCTTGCCAGCTACCAGTATTATATCGCCGCTATGCGCTAAACTGCACGCTACTTTTATCGCTTCTTTTCTATCCGTGATCCTTAAGCTCTTTCTTTTTAATGGCGCAGATAGTCCCGCTTCCATATCATTAAGTATATCCTCAGGATTCTCGCTGCGCGGGTTGTCTGCGGTCAGTATCGCTTTATCGCTATGCTCGCAGGCTACCTCAGCCATTATGGGGCGCTTTGTTTTATCACGATCGCCACCACAGCCAACTACGGTTATCAGTTGCTGCCCTGCTGTACGTAGTTGGTTGATGGTTGCCAGTACATTTATCAACGCATCTGGCGTATGCGCGTAGTCTACTATACCCAGTATCTTTTCGTTGGTCGATAGATAGGTTTCAAACCTACCTGCTGCTCCGGTTAGCCCGCTCAGTATTTGTAACACCTGCATCTTATCCTCACCCAGTAGCTTTGCTGCACCATATACTGCCAGCAGGTTATATGCATTGAAGGTGCCAATCATCCTGAAGTGCGCTTCCTGTCCATCCACTACCATCATCAGCCCGTTCAGGTCGTTCTCTAATACCTTACCCTTTACGGTGGCAGGCATTTTAAGGCTGTAAGTATTTTTAGATGCTACTGTGTTTTGCAACATTACCATACCGCGCTTATCATCCGTATTTGTAAGCGCGAAAGCATCCTTAGGCAACCCATCAAAAAAGCTCTTCTTTACACGTATGTACTCGTCAAATGTTTTATGATAGTCGAGATGATCGTGTGTGATATTGGTAAATATGCCACCCACAAAATTGATACCTGCTATACGATGCTGATGTATTGCATGCGAACTCACCTCCATAAAGGCGTAAGTACATCCCGCATCCGCCATTCTGCGCAGCAGTGCCTGTATCGATATAGCATCGGGTGTAGTGTGCGTTGCTATCTCTATCACATCATGTATATGATTCTGCACGGTCGATAGCAGTCCGCACTTATAACCCAGCGCCTCAAATAATTTATATAAAAGCGTAGCTACCGTTGTCTTACCATTGGTACCTGTTATTCCTACCACTTTCAGTTGTTCCGAAGGATAATTGTAGAATGCAGCGGCCATCAGCCCGGCAGCAACAGCGCTGTCTTTCACCTGCACATAGGCTACATTGTTATTTATAGCTGCCGGCATCGTTTCACAAACGATCACGGTTGCACCCTGCGCTATAGCTTTATCTATAAAATCATGGCCATCAGATAAAGTACCACGCACTGCAATAAAAGCGCTGCCCGTGCTCACCTTGCGCGAGTCGATACAAAGGCTGCTTACCTCCATACCAAGGTCGCCCAGCGTATGCAAAGGGTTTACCTGTATCAATATGTCGCGCAGTATCTGCATTAGCTGAGTTGCAGTATTATATTTTGTCCTTTAATGATTTTTGTTCCCGGCGTTACTGATTGCGCCATCACTTTTCCCTTACCTTGTATTTTTACCTGTAGTCCGTTATGCTCTAATAGGTATATGGCATCCTTTAGTCCCATACCCGTTACATCCGGCATTACATCTGCCGCAGTTTCCTTTGGCACTATTGCTATGTGTTTACTCGAGTCTACATAAAGCTGCGTTATCGCATCCGGGTATTCTGATGCCATTGGTATCTCTTTACCCAGGCCATTCATTAGTATGCGATAATTATTAGCGGTCGCTTCTTTGGCAGGCATCCTATCGGTGCTTACCTTGGCAAGGCTATCCAGCGGGCCGGCAAAGGCGCCCATATTAGCAGAGAATATTTTATCAGCAACCATCCTGAAGACAGGCGCCGCTACCGTAGCTCCATAATAAGAGCCTGAATGCTTTTTAGTGCGTACCACTACACATATAGTGTACTTAGGCTCCTCAGACGGAAAGAACCCTACGAATGAGCCCTGGTAACATCCATCAGTATATTTGATACCCTTGTCTGCCACCTGAGCCGTACCCGTCTTGCCCGACATTGTATAATATGGCGATTCAATTCCTTTTGCAGTACCTTCTGTCACTACCGCGCGCATACATTTTTTCAGTTGCGCTATAGTACTCGAGTCGCCGATCTTTGGTATCACTATCGTTGGGGGGAACGTTTTTACATCCTTACCATATTCCCGTATGCCGCTCACTATATATGGGCGCACCATAGTGCCATTATTAGCAACCGCGTTATACAGCATGCATGTGTGCAGTGGCGTTATCAACACCTCATAACCTGTAGCCATCCATGGTAGCGTAGTGGCGCTCCAGTCTTTATCACTTGGCGACTTTATCCTTATCTTATGATCGCCCTGCAGGTCTATCCCCGTTGGCATACCAAGCTGCAGCGCCTTAAGATGGTTTACAAATTTCTCCGGGTCATTACGATAATACTGGTAAGCGAGTTTTGCCATCGCAGCGTTACTGCTTTCCGCGTATGCCTTCCATATTGGCATCTGATGCAGGCCAAGATGCGAGTCGCGCATCGTTCTGTTACCAAAAGTTATCGCACCACCTTCTGCGTCTACTATTTGATCTACATTTATTAACTTATCATTCAGCAGCGATAACAGCGTCACCATCTTAAATACAGATCCCGGCTCTGTGCGATTCAGCGCATAGTTAAAATCCTCAAAGTACTCCCCCGTGCCTTCCTGCCTGCCAAGATTTACCAGCGCACGTATCTTTCCTGTCTTTGTCTCCATCACTACACAGGTACCATACATACACTCATATTTCTTCAGCACACTCAGCATTGCATGCTCCGCTACATCCTGTATGCCTATATCCAGCGTGGTCACAAGGTCTTTGCCATTCTGCGCCTCTACTTCAGAGCCATCGATCGGTATCCATACATTTCCTGTCGACTTCTGTTCTACCCTGCTTCCATCCTCGCCGCTCAGTACTTTGTTATACATTGCTTCTAGCCCTATCGGTGCAGCGTTATCCCTGAAGAGGCCTATTGTACGGTATGCCAGCATACCATATGGGTTAATGCGCTTTACCCTTGGGTCTTCTATAAAACCACCATACCCTTTTCCTTTATTAAGGATCGGGAAAGAACGTACAGCCTCATATTGATAGTAAGGGAGATTTTTGCGTAGCAGGTAATACCTGTTCTCATCATTATAGGCACGTACAAATTCTTCTTTGTATTGGCCTGCTGTCTTATCCGTAAACAAACGCGAAAGGCAAGTAGCAAGACTATCTATATTTTTTGCGAATAGTGCCGAGTCGATAACAGAGAAATCAATATGCACATCAAACTGAGGTATGGAAGAGCATAATAGTGAGCCATCTTCAGTATAAATATTACCACGCTCCGCCGGTAACGCCGTGGTGCGTGTGTGCATCTCCTTCGCCATAGCGCGCAGCTCCGGCCCTTCCTTGAACTGCACTATGGCAGCCTTTACAAGGATGGCCGCCCCCAGCATGCAAATGCATGTGAAAGCGATGTACACTCTGAATCGTATGTCTTTCTTAATGTTCACTCGTCTACCTATGTGTTGTGTCCGCTGTTATTTTATATGCCGGAAGTATGGATGGCTTCAATCCTATATTTTCCGCAGTTCTTATCACTTGTGTTTCCGTCTTCACATACATCAGCTGCGACTTTATATCCATATATTTCCAGCGTAGTTCTTTCAGCGTTTTGGTTTGTGCATTCAGTTCGCGTTGCATCTCTATTGCGCGATGGCTGTTACTGATGTACAATACACATAGCAGGGCTATAAAAGCCAGGTAAGGGATGTTATTTACAATTGCTTTGTAAGACACTTTTTCCACCAGCGACCGCCAGTCACTCCGTACACGCTGTGCCGGGGTCAATACTTCCTGTTGATTCTTAGGTGCCTCGCTGCTCATTGTTATCTTTCTTCCTGAAAGCGCTTCCGCCTTCTTCACCACTTATATTTTTATTCGTAGTTTTCTTTTTTTAGTGTTGATGCTATCAAGCATTCAACCTGCTTCGTGCTTCACAATCAATCTTTCAACCAAATCAACTTATCGACCATTCAACCAACTAATGCACCCTTTCCGCTATCCGCAATCTGGCACTCCTTGCACGCGGGTTATTTTTTATCTCTGCCTCCGTCGGTTCTATCGGTTTCGCGTTTATCGCTCTCAATAACGACTGCGTTTCCGGCTCGCCAAACTTATCCTCTTCCCATTTTCCTCTCTTTATATATTGTTTCACTATCCGGTCTTCCAGCGAGTGAAATGTTATTATGCTTAGTCGGCCTCCGGGCTTTAGGCTCATCGTAGCCTGTTGCAGCAATTCTTTCAGCGCACCCAGCTCATCATTTACTTCTATCCGCAGCGCCTGAAATACCTGCGCCAGGTATTTATTAGGGTTTCCCATTACCACGTGCCCCAGCATAGCTTTCAGCGACCCTATCGTTTTTACATTCACACTCTTGCGCTGCGTTACTATATGCTTTGCAAGATTTTTCGAGTTCCGCACCTCTCCATACTGCTCAAACATCGTATGCAACTGCTGCTCACTGTATGTCCGTAATATGTCGGCGGCCGTCACATCTCCCCGTTTATCCATCCGCATATCCAGCGGGCCGTCAAAGCGTATCGAAAATCCCCTATCTGCCGTATCAAACTGAAAAGAGCTTACTCCAAGGTCTGCCAGTATCCCGTCCACCTCTGCCTGTCCATGCAACCTCAAAAAGCGGCGCATGTATTTAAAATTTTCTGTTACCGGTATTAGTCTGTCGTCATCCGGTTTATTCTGCCACGCATCCGCATCCTGATCAAACGCCAGGAGTTTTCCGTTTGGCCCCAGATGCTCCAGTATTAGCTTGCTATGTCCTCCGCCTCCGAACGTTGCATCTACATACACACCATCCGCCTTTATCGCTAATCCGTCTACTGCCTCCTTTAAAAGAACTGTTGTGTGGTAAAATGTGGGGTTGTCCATCTTATAAGTTTTCAAATGGATTCCCGAAGTCATTTGCCACATCTTCCGCCAGCTTGCTGAAATTCGCCGCATTTTGACGGATATAATTGTAATACGTATCTTTATCCCACAACTCTACTTTGTTTCCCTGCGCAGATAATACCGCCTCTTTCTTAATGCCCGCATGCTCCTGCAGCGGCTTAGGCAATAGTATACGGCCTGCGCTATCCACCTCTATCATTGTGGCACCGTTCAGGAAAAGTCTTTTGAATTCTCTTGTGGCTGGCTTAAAATCATTGAGCTTATTTATCTTTTCTGATAGGGCTGCCCATACGTCCATTGTATATAGCGTAAGGCAGCTTTCGAAACCCCTGTTCACCACAAACTTCTCAGTTGCCCCTTCAGGCAACTGCTTCCGGAAACCGGCAGGCAGTAGCATACGCCCTTTCGCGTCAATTGCTACTTCATATTCGCCTAAAAAGCTGGTCATTGGTGTGCTTGGGAATTATTACCACAAAATAACACTTTTTCCCACAAATAAACACCATCCAATCATTACATATTTATCCACATGAATATATAATGCGTCAATCCTTTACTGTATTGCCTTTCAGGTACTTTTTAACCAATAATTGCAATTTGGGGTGTGGATAAAATGTGTATATCTGTGCATAACCTGTGAAATACCCCACAAGCGCAGTTTTTAACACACTTTTACCTATCTTATTAGGCAATACAGTACAGTTTTTATATTTTTGCTACCCTTTATGCACATACGCCTCAAAAGTTTATTGTTCATCTTCGTCAGCGCGGTCATTCTGAGCTCTTGCGGCGGTTTTGAAAAGGTCAAGAAAAGCAGCGATGTTAACTACAAGTTGTCTAAGGCTAATGAGTATTACGACAAAAAGGAATACCAAAAGGCCAGCGAGTTATACAAAGACCTGATGCCTATCATGAAGAGCACGCGCAACTATGAGGCATTGTTCTATCGCTACGCATATTGCTTTTACTACCAGAAAGATTACATAGAAGCTTCTTATTACTTCAAGAATTTCACAGAATACTTCCCGGCCAGCAAAGACGCTGAAGAATGTGAGTTTATGAGTGCGGTAAGCCTTTATAAATACGCTCCTAAATATTCGCTCGACCAGACGAACACCATAAAGGCGCTCGAGGCGCTACAGGCTTATGCTAACCGCTATCCAAATTCTAAAAGAATGACGGAGGCCAATAGCTACATAGACCTGAGCCGGAGGAAGATGGAGAACAAAGAGTCGGATGCTGCTAAGCTGTATTACAACATAGGCCAGTTCAAGGCTGCTTCCATTGCTTATAAAAGCGTGCTGCACAACTATCCTGAGTCTGCCAATGCCGACCTGTACCAGTTCATGATCATGAGGTCGATGTACAGATATGCAAAGGCAAGCGTACCTGAAAAGCAGGAAGAGCGTTATGCTAATACGATCAGCGCATTCAATGAATTAAAAGATACTTACCCGCAATCTGTGTATATTGCAGATGCGCAAAAGTTATATACCGAAGCAGATAACAAAGTTAAAAAAATAAGAAATGAGCAACACAAATAAAAGAGCACTTGCATCCGTTAATCCACTTGTGGAAACACGCGATGTTATAGCTATGAAAGAAAAGACAGGCAACCTGTACGAATCTATCGCAGTTATGTCTCGCCGTGCCAATCAGTTATCAGTAACTATGAAGGAAGAATTGCATCGTAAACTCGATGAATTTACCGTACATGGTGATAATCTCGAAGAAGTGCACGAAAACAAAGAGCAGATAGAAATATCGCGCATCTACGAGCGCATGGCAAACGCCGCACTGCAAGCTATCAACGAGTTCAACGAAGACAAGATATACTATCGTAAAAAATAGTTTTTAAGCATTGTACTTAGCTATCCCTTACCCAAGGGATAGCTATTTTATTTGAATCGATTCATACGCAGCATTAATATTTTACCGTGAACAAGGCATACAAACATCTGTTCTTCGACCTCGACCATACCCTGTGGGATTTTGATAAGAACTCTGAAGCTACCTTAAAGCAGCTATACGATGAGTACGATCTCAAAGGACGTGGTATACCGGATTTTGATGCCCTATTCAAAACATATAATGTACATAACGACCGGCTGTGGGAGCGCTATCGCAATGGCTTTATAAAACGCGAGGAACTCCGCTGGAAACGTATGTGGCTGATGCTGCTGGATTACAAGGTTGCGGACACTACCCTTGCCCACGAACTTAGCACTGCCTTTCTAGAGATACTCCCTACCCGTACACTATTGATACCCAATACCATTGAGGTGTTGGAACATTGCAAGGGCCGCTACGAAATGCATCTTATCACCAACGGCTTTGAAACCACACAGCGCTTAAAGTTGCAGTATTCCGGTATATCCCGCTATTTCACGCACCTTATCACCTCTGAGAAGAGCAACAGCATGAAGCCGCACAAAGATATCTTCGACTACGCCCTGAAGGCCGCCGGCGCAGATATAGAAAGCAGTATAATGATCGGGGATGCTGTGGATATAGATATCCTCGGCGCGCACAACGCAGGCTGGGATACCGTATACTACAACCCCACCGGCAAACCCCACAACCGAAAACCTACCTACGAAATAAAAGGGCTGGAGGAATTGATAAAGATATTTTGATAACAGAACTGAAGTAAAAATATAAAGCCCCCCGCAATAGCGAGGGAGCTTCGTTATTATATACTATTATTTACCGCAGCCCGAGCAGCATGCTCCGCCATTACAGCAACCTTCGTCGCATGTGCAGGTTTGAGGCGTGCAGTGAGGAGCGCAGGCACAAGCAGCCTTAACGCCACTTGCATGGCCTACTACGGTATTAGTACGCGCAAAACCCATAGTGCAGGATAATGCAACAACAGCTATCGCTGAAAAAATTACCTTTTTCATTTTTGAATTGTTTTAAAGTTTAATAATAGATAAGAACGCCTGTCCCGGATTGCGGTATCAGGCAGTTGTATTACTAAACCAAACTCTGTGGCGGTCGTAAAATGTCCTGGTGGTAGTTGCTGATTAGATATTGCTCGTGGGTAAAGAACTCCTTTGCTATAGGAAATGCTGGTTTCTGTTGCGGGATTATATCCTTGTATACAACAGCTGTTGCTGCCGCGGCGCAGATGGGGCATTGCGAATAAAAAGGATTGCATGTACCTCCGTGGCAGTCATCGTTATTAGAAGAGCAACCTTTATGCGCTTTATCCTTTGCCGCCTTCTTACAGCAGCTCATTACTTTATTCTGCTTTACGGGCAACGAAAAAAATATTGGCTGCACGCATAGCGCGAAAAGATACAAACACAATATGGTCGCAGTTAACCTCATCTTCAGCAATAAATTTACAGAAAAAAAGTACAGGTAAATGTTAAATGCAACTTACTTGATAATGATCTCTGTCACCACCTTTTCCTGGAAATACTCATTGATGCGCGCTACAAGCTGCTCCCTGCCTAATTGTAGCTCTTGCTTTAATGGCGCCACATCTGTATAGATAATAAGCGACTGATTCCTGATATCTATCTTGCGTGTGTACTTGGCTATGGTCTTACCTACAATGGTTTCCCATTCATCCTTCATGCGCAGCTCATGCACCTTTGGTTTCCACTGCGATTTTTCCAATAAAAGATTCAGCGCCTCGCCTATGCTGTATGAGCCCATGTGTACTTAATTCTACTGCAAGTTACGATATCTGTAAGATGGCCTGGTGGAAATATTCCGCAATACACTTTAGCCTTTCACTTTTGATTTTTCAGTTAAACCCTTGCTCTCCAAGGCACTTCCTCCGCGCCATTCGTATGGCTTATATACCGCGCCAGCACAAACAAGTGATCCGACAAACGGTTAAGATATTTTATGATAAGATCAGGAATAAACTCACCCTGCTCATGCATGCCTACACAAAGTCTTTCTGCTCTGCGGCACACACACCTCGCCACATGGCAGGTCGATGATGCAAGGTTGCCGCCCGGTAATATAAAGGAACGCATCTCCGGTAGCACTTCGTTCATCTCATCTATCCTTTGCTCCAGCCACTGCACGTCTGCATCATGTATATCCGGTAGCTTCATCTTCACTTCCTTATCCGGGTTGGTTGCCAGCACAGAGCCAACGGTAAACAGTCTGTCCTGTATTTCCCGCAGCCACTCATTTATTTTCGCGTCACCACACATATCGTTTACCATGCCTATCACGGAGTTCAGTTCATCGATAGTGCCATAGCTCTCTATGCGTATGTGGCTCTTGGGTACACGTACGCCACCTATAAGGCTGGTAGCGCCCTTGTCACCCGTCTTGGTATATATCTTAAACGACATGATTATTATAATTTATCGGCTACCCGTTATTAGTAGCATGTGGCACATTCTTTCTGTCTGTTTCTATAACGCCATCGCGTACCCGTATCACCCTGCGTGTATAGTTGGCTATATCCTCTTCATGCGTCACAAGCACCACGGTATTTCCCTGTTCATGTATCTGCCCGAAGAGGTCCATGATCTCTATCGATGTTTTGGTATCCAGGTTACCCGTAGGCTCATCGGCCAGCATCAGCGATGGGTTATTTATCAGCGCCCTTGCTATGGCCACACGCTGGCTCTGCCCGCCCGATAGTTCATTTGGTTTATGATGCGCACGATCGGTAAGCCCCACCTTATCCAGCATTATTCTTGCACGCTCTTCGCGGTCTTTTTTACTCGCACCCGAATATATCAGCGGCAGCGCCACATTCTCCCATGCGGTAAGCCTCGGTAACAGATTAAATTGCTGGAACACGAAGCCTATCTCTACATTACGTACATCGGCAAGTTCATCATCTTCCATCGCGCTCACATTCTTGCCATTGAGTATGTATTCGCCTTTTGTTGGTGTATCCAGGCAGCCAAGTATGTTCATCAGCGTTGATTTACCAGAGCCCGATGGCCCCATCAGCGCAACATATTCGTTCCTTTCTATCAGCAGATTTATACCTTTTAGTACAGGCAGTTCCTGATTGCCTAAAAAGTAGCTCTTGCGTATATCATTCAGCCTGATGACGTCTTTCATTAAAAAAGCACATTGAATGTGTGCATGTTCAAAAATACGCATAATTTTATCGTACTGATATGCTGTGCTTCCCTAACTGTAAGATAAATCTCGGGCTATATATAACTCATAAGCGCGATGATAGCTACCACGATATAGAAACAGTGTTTTATCCCGTGCAGCTAACAGACGCACTGGAGATAATTCCTGCTGCACAGACCACATTGCATACATCAGGCATTGGTATAGCAGGCAATACCGACGATAATCTCGTTTACAAGGCATACAAGTTGCTGCAAAGCCAATTCCCCGATAAAGTACCATCACTCGATATTTACCTCCTCAAGGCCATCCCTACGGGCGCTGGTCTTGGTGGTGGCTCCGCTGATGGTGCTTTCATGCTGCGCCTCATAAACGACCATTGTAAGTTAGGGCTTGATAATAATACACTTGCCGGATACGCCCTGCAGCTCGGTAGCGATTGCCCCTTCTTTATATACAACACCCCTCAATTTGCTACAGGCAGGGGTGAGCAGATGCAGGAAGTGGATGTTGATCTCTCGGCATACAGCATACAGCTTATTTACCCGCAGGTGCATATATCCACTGCGCAGGCCTTTCGCTCCATAATACCCACACCTGCATCATTCGACCTGAGAAAATTGCCTGAATTGCCACTCACAGAATGGAAAAATAAAGTGTCGAATGACTTCGAGGCTCCTATATTTTCACAACATCCCATACTTGCAGACATAAAACAGCAACTATACGCGCAAGGCGCTATCTATGCCTCTATGAGTGGCAGTGGCAGCGCCATTTATGGCATATTCGAGAAGGGAAAGAAGGCAGTGATAATAACGGAAAATGTACAAACCTTTTATATTGATTAGCTCATGCAAACCACCATACAGCAAGGTCTTATTGTGCGACCGGTTACGCATAGCGACATAGAGGAATTATTCTTTTTGATAGAAAATAACAGGGATAGAATTGCTGAATACTTTCCCATCACCAGTTCATCTGTTACAAATCTTGCTTCAACGGAGCAATTTATAAATAGGATGACGGCAGGTTACATAGATGGGACAAACTATTTGTTCATAATTGAGCATACCGATACAAAACATCTTTGTGGTGGCATTTTTCTAAAGAACTTCGAATCAAGGGTACCTAAGTGCGAATTAGGCTACTTTATTGACAAGCAGTATGAAGGCAAAGGCATTGCGTCAAAAGCATTACAAGCAGTATGCACATTTTGTTTTGAGGAACTTCAGCTCAATAAATTATGTATACGCACAGGTATAGATAATATTGCAAGCAAGAGATTGGCAGAAAATACAGGTTTTAAATTAGAAGGGATACTGAGGAATGATTTCCGTACTGCCTCAGGCATATTGGTAGATATTGCCTACTACGGAAGGATCAAGTGGTAACAACACACGAAAAAAGCCGATACCATAAGTATCGGCTTCAATATTTATTTAGTGCAACGACTATTTCAGTCCTGCTACCAGAGATTTGAAAGATGCCGGCTCGTTCATTGCCAGGTCAGCCAGTACCTTACGGTTCAGGTCTATACCATTAGCAGAAAGCTTGCCCATAAGCTGTGAGTAGCTCATACCTTCTTCACGTACTGCTGCGTTGATACGTACTATCCACAGGCTGCGGTATTCGCGCTTTTTCAGCTTACGGCCTACATATTTGTAGCCCTGGCCTTTTTCAAGCACGTTTTTGGCAACGGTATATACGTTTTTACGCTTGCCGTAGAAGCCTTTCGCTTCTTTCAGTATTTTCTTTCTTCTCGCGCGTGATGCAACCGCATTTACGGAACGTGGCATAATTTATTGTATTAATTCGTTTAAATAATTTTGTTTCACTACTCTTTTCCCTATCGGGTAAGAGGTCTATCCTCGCAGGCCTAACATGCGTTTCACCAGGTTCAGGTTCGCAGGATGAACCAGAGCATGTTGGCGCAAATGGCGCTTGCGGGACTTTGACTTCTTCGTCAATAAGTGGCTTTTAAAAGCCTTATATCTGCGTATCTTCCCTGTGCCTGTAACATTAAATGTCTTTTTAGCGCGGGAATGTGTTTTTACTTTTGGCATGGCCTCAAAAAATTTCGGATGGCAAAGGTAACAATTATTTCTATTGATTACCTAATATTAGTACAAAAACTCGCATATTTTTATTTTTTATGAAATATGCTCCGCAAAGGTAAGACTAATTCCTTTTAAATACTTTTTCAATATTATCACTATTTTTACCCCACAGCAACAGATTTATGCCGATTTTACGATTTAGAGTATCATGGGAAGACGACGACCAAACCTACCGCGACATAGAAATAACCGGTAATCAGACCTTTTTAGACTTTCATAAGACGATCCTTACCGCTTACGAGTTCGATGGTAAACACCCTGCTTCCTTTTACGAAAGTAACGATAAGTGGACGCGTGGCCGTGAGCTTAATTCAGAGGTATTGGTTAATAAAAAGGATGCTCCTGCGTTATCCATGCTCAAAACACCTGTTTCTGCCCTTGTAAGCGTTCCCGATCAGAAATTCGTTTACGTATACGACCCGGCAAAGCAATGGACATTTCTGGTAGAACTGATAGGCGTAAATAAGGAAGAAGACAGCCGCCGTAAATATCCGTTCGTGCTGCGTAAGGAGGGTATAGCCCCGGCTCAGTACGGTATAAAGGGTGTAAACCCCGACAAACTGATGGAGATAGAGGAAAAGTATGACCTTGGTGCGGAGGAAATGGCAGAAGGTTTTGGTAATGAGGGTGAGGACGAAGGGGGTGGTAGCGATACCGAATCCGAAAGCATGAGCGATGACTCGCAGGGTGTCGACTTTTAATGAGCTGCTATAAATACTGATATTGGTTTCCGCCAAAAAAGTTTTTGTTATTTGTGGTCCTACCGCGGTGGGTAAAACAGCTATTGCCATAGATCTGGCAAAGCAGCTCGGCACCGCTATCATATCTGCTGATAGCAGGCAGTGCTACAAAGAGATGACCATAGGCACGGCAAAACCCTCTGCACAGCAATTAGCAGAAGTAAAACACTATTTCATTAACGAATTCAGCGTCACGGCATCCCTCACCGCTGCCGACTTCGAGAAGCTATCGCTCAACTACCTCAGTGAGATATTTACCAACCAAAACACAGCAGTAGTATGTGGCGGCACCGGCTTATACATAAAAGCGCTTTGTGAGGGGCTGGATGATATGCCTCAGGTCGACGAAGCTCTTGCTGCCACCATCAATGCTACCTACAAAGAGCATGGCTTAGAATGGCTGCAACTGCACGTTGAAAAAGAAGACCCTGAATTTTATGCCGAAGGCGAGGTAGCCAACCCCGCACGACTGTTGCGTGCATTGATATTTAAGCGCTCATCAGGCCAAAGTATTCTTAACTACCGTACGGGCAATAAAAAACAACGCCCTTTCCAGATAATAAAAATAGGGCTGGAACTACCACGCACTACTCTCTACCACCGCATTAATCACCGTGTAGATATAATGCTGCAGGATGGTCTGCTAGAGGAGGTAAAGCAACTCTATCCTTTAAAGCATTTAAAGAACCTGCAAACCGTAGGCTACTCAGAATTATTCGAGCACCTCGATGGTAAATACACTTACCCCGAGGCCGTTGATAAAATAAAACAAAACACCCGCCACTACGCCAAGCGCCAGATGACCTGGTTCAAAAAAGATCCTGAAATAAACTGGCTCCCCGCAGACAGCGATAATATTGTAGACAACATTTTATCTGCACTTCCCCGGTAGAAACATAATGCCTGCGTCTTATCGCTGATAACCATCATACGGGTTAGTCGTATGACACCCTCTCCTTTTCGGAGAAGGCCTGGGTGAGGCCAACGCATAAATGCCATGAATCCAGTCCAATCCCATATACCTGTATATCTTCGGTAAAATATCTCCCCCTCATTTGTTCTCCGTGCCCTAATTGCCGCGCCACCCTTGTGCCTTCTCCGTGCCCTTCGTGGTTATCTTTTTTAATGGAAACAAAAAAGGAGCGATAAGAATATCGCTCCGTGTTCACATTTAAAAATAAGGATGCTCTAATCCTTAACTACATTGATAGTACCACCGTTATAATACACAATGTAGATACCCGCTTTCCATGTGCTCATGTTTACATGAATCGCGTTATCGTTGCCCGGCACCACTTTAGCTGCAAGTTTGCCGTCCATGCTGTAAATATCTATTGTCCCGCCGTTGCTGTGTTGTGCAGGTAGCTCTATATTTAACATACCGCTAGTAGGGTTAGGGTATACCTTCATCGTTATGGGGTTAGCAAATGTCGGCACGCCTGTTGTCGTTGTAGTGTCCGTCATCAGGCCCATACGCATACCATTACCAAAGCTCGATACCCACATCTCGTTCGTATTGTACGGGTTGAAATATACACGCTCAGGCTGACGGAATGGATAGCTGCTTACAAGCGTCCACGTCGGCGATGCGGCGTTTATATTGCTCGTCATCCACAATCCTTGTGTTTCAGTGGTCAGGAAGGCCTGGCTGGCATTGGTTGGATTGAGGGTTACAGACGTTACGCGGTCGAATTGTGTACCCGTAAGCTTGGTCCATGAAGTGCCACGGTTAGTTGTTTTGTAAAGTCCGCCTTGGTTAGCGCTGGCACTACCCCAATTAGTAAACACAGCCGCATACCATGTATTCTGTGTAGCATCACTTGGATCTACCACCACATCCTTTGTCCAGTAGTCCTGGTTCACATCACTTACATCTGCCCACATACTGGTCGCGGGATCGTATAAGAATACTCCCGAACTCGCGGTGAATGTACTACCCGTTGATATCCTGCCCGAATAAGTACAGAGTACTTTGCCATCGTCCAGTACCACTATACTTGCAGGATGCCCTTCTGTGCGTGGCGGTGCTGCAAGCTGCGTCCATGTACTGCCACTAAGACTGTTAAGATTGCTGGTCATCCATATACCGCCTACACCGCCTGCATGGTCTATTACACTTGCATACATTTTGTTACTGTCGTTCGGGTCTATAGCTACCCAGAAAACAGGATGCCCGAATGTGTGCAGCAGGCTCCAGTTAGCACCACCGTCGGTAGAATAATTTATATTACCGTTCGCATCTGCTGCATCCAGCTGCGCATCATGCAGTCGTGTGCTCTGGTACATATCATGTATGTTAGACGTGCCGGAAAACATTCTTCCGCCCGGTGTTGTGGCTATGCGGTATGTAGTGTTCGCACTGTTACCATTATAGTTATAGCTCCAGCTGGTGCCACTATCCACACTGCGTATCGCATCTATATCACTAAATGCAGACATCATATGGCTTGGGCTCTGCCATGTCACTTGCCAGCAAGTTGTATTTTCAAGCCCTATGGAATGGTAATTGGTTTTTGTAGGTGTCATAGCATTAGCCGCATGCTGGTCAGCAATATTTACGTAAGCCTGTTTCCACGACGTACCTCCATCCGATGTAAGGTGCACATCGCTATAACTGCCAAACATTGCCTTGCTCGAATTCATTGGCGCAACAGACATACCAAAGCATGTTTCGCCCCATGTCCATTGCTTATCACCACCATCACCTTCCCACCCGGTAATAATGTTCTGGTTGTTTGTTGTTTTAAATACGCTGTTCCAGGTACTGCCACCATCTGCAGACTTATACACAAGCGGTGCGCCTACTGTTCCGTCACTACCACCCAGGTATATCACATTAGGGTCGTTCCATGCCATGCCTATGTATTCTACAAAGTCACTGGTGGTATTTATTGTTCCTGTTTTATTTACCCACGTGCCGGTTGTATTATCCATAGTGTAAACGTTAGCCACCAGGCCATAATAATCATACGGCATTATACCATTGTATATATCCGCAAGTAGCCCGGTGATGCAGGCGAAGCGCGTAGTGCTGCCCGACTTGCCTGCTGCAAACTGCCATATTACTTCCGTCGCTGGTATACCCGTTGTGGTCATGGTGCTCCATGTAACGCCTGCGTCTGTCGATGTGTACACGCCCTGGTTGGTGCCTATGTATATATTGCTGCCATCAAAAAATACACCACCCATTATCAGTCCCACACCCATGTCCGCAGCATCAGCCACAACACTAAAAGTTGCACCTCCATCGTTCGATATCACTATCTCGCCATAATAATCCATCAGCAGCTGGTTAGGGTTATTGTAGTTCGCCCTCATGCTGTACACCATATCCATACTGGCATCATAGCCCGCTACCGGCACCCATGTAGCGCCACCATCTGTTGTCTTGATAGGATAACCCTCATTACCGTCATTAAAGTTTGTGTAAGCGGTATTCGCATCATTCGTAAATTCATAAGTGCTTACATTAAGCGCCTGCACTTTTGTAAAGTCCATTTGCGAATACGTGTTGCCATAGTCGGTCGAGTGAAACATTTCGCTCATATCGCACGCCACGTAAAACTCGTTATCATTCGCGGGGTTTATCCGTGGGAAGAATAGTGCTCCGCCGCCACCTATGCCGCGCGGACCAAAGCTCGCCGGTTGCGCCCAGATATTTTGCGCCAGGCAAAGCAACATAAATACTAAAGTGATGTATAGTTTTCTCATTTAAGTAGTTTTATGTAGCAAAAATATATCGGTAGCAAAAAGCAAACTATACCGAATAGGGGGGAGGATATCTCAAAGTTACTTATTTATAGCAATATGTAATATATAGGGTGCACTTTTGTGTATATTTGTTTTTACATCGTTTTACAATTCAGGTTGGTCTATGATAAAGAAACTGCTACTATCTTTTATTACTGTACTATTTTCAATTTTTCTGGTAAGTGCGCAGCCGCATACACACCATAGTGCAAAGACCACCACAGGAGATATCAGCGAAACGTACTATGACGTAAAACACCTTAAATTCAATCTCAATTTTGCAGATACTACCTTATATATCAGTGGTGATGTCACCACCACGGCGCAGGTTACTGCCTCATTATTAAGCGTTTATACTTTTGAGCTCGATACCTTAATGATCATCGACTCCGCAAAAGTCAACGGCGCAGTGCTACCCGTGGTTACCACCGGCGACTCTATAAGAATGATAACACTGCCCACCGCATTATCCTTGGGCGATGTGTTTACGGCCCAGATCTTTTATCATGGTCAGCCACCCGCCGGTAGTGGCTTTTTCAATGGGGTTACACATGCGGTCACTGCCGCAGGATCTAATATGGTCTTCACCGTCAGTGATCCTTATGTAGCCAAGAACTGGTGGCCGGCAAAGCAGTGTATCGATGATAAGATCGACTCGGTAGATATGTGGGTTACTGTACCTGCAGGGCAGGTTGTGGCAAGCAATGGGCTGCTGCATAATGTCGACAGTATATCAAACCCTGGCTATTATCGTTATCAATGGAGCACGCATTACCCAATCGATTACTACCTTATCAGCGTTACTGTAGGTCCGTATGTTATCGATACATCTTATATACACTTTGCAGGGAGTACAGACTCTATGCTCATCCAGAATTTCTTTCTCGATACGGCTACCTTCTACCCGGCATTCAAAAGTAATTTCGATAGCATCCGCATGATAATGGCTTACTACGATACCGTCTATGGCCGCTATCCCTTCTGGCAGGAAAAATATGGAATGAATTACACCACCTTGCCCGGCGGTATGGAACACCAAACCATGACCACGATAGGTGTTACCAGCGTATCGGTTATAGCCCACGAGCTGTGTCACCAATGGTTTGGCGACCATGTAACTTACAATCGCTGGGGCGATGTATGGCTCAGTGAAGCATTCGCCACACATTCAGAGGACCTGTTTGAAGAACATTTTCACAGTGCAGCAGCTGCGCTCGCTTATCGCAAAACACAACACAACTATGCTATGTCCGCGCCTGGTGGCAGTGTGTTCGTTACCGATACTTCAAGTGCTAATACATTGTTCGATCAGCGGCTTGTTTATGATAAAGGTGCGGCGGTAGTGCGCATGCTCCGCTTTCTTGCTCCCGCAGACAGCACATTCTTCAATGTGCTAAAGGCCTATCAGCAAACCTATGCTTTTGGCCTCGGCAGTGAGGAAGGATTACAGTCCATCGCCGAAACACAGTATGGTATATCACTCGATACTTTCTTCAATCAATGGATATACGGACAAGGCTATCCGAAGTATGCCATAAAGTGGGATCAGGTTGGTAGTACAGTATATGTCCGCCTGATACAAACCACATCATCACCAGCCTCTGTTCCTTTATTCAGTACACCGCTCCAGTTACAACTCCACAGCGCTACTGCCGATACTATCGTACGAGTATATAATAATGCAGATACACAAATGTATGTTTTTGATTGGTCACCCACAATGACCACCGTCTACCTCGATCCTAACGCATGGGTGCTTTGCAAACTAAACGGACTTGTAGGTCACGACACTACACTAAGCATTAGTAATGTAACGTCGTCAAACATAGAAGCCTACCCCAATCCCGCAAAGAATTATTGGTGGATAGATCAACTTCCGACAGGCTACAATCTCTCCCTTACGGATATAGCAGGCCACACAATGTGGACAGGTAGAAGCACACCCGGTACCACAACCATACCCGCTGCAAACCTTGCCCGTGGCACATATCTCCTCAAAGCCACCAACGGCCTCGATACTCAAAGCGTAAAGCTGGTACATTGGTGATCTCAATTAAAAGGGCAACAGGGTAAAATGTTAATTGGTTAAAAGGGTAAAACGATAATCGCTTTCTCCCCCAACCCATGCACCCAGCCAATAGAGCGGCGATAGGCATACACGTTTTGCGTCTCTGCCTTTGCGGTTCAATCATTGATGCAATGCCTTTGTGCTCTTTGTGGTAAAATCACAGTACCGCAATACCCTTTGTGTACCTCTGTGCCCTCCGTGGTTAAAATTTTTCAACTATTCAACCACATACTCCCTAGTGTTAAATAACGCGACTTATCAACTTATTCAACCAATCAACTTATCAACCAAAATAGTCAAAGCCTTACCTTTGTCTTCTACACCATGGACATAGCAGCACTATTCTCACAGATAACACACGAGCCGGTTAATGCCCTCATCATTATCTGCAACCTCATACTCATAGAGAGCCTCCTTTCTGTCGATAACGCTGCTGTTGTTGCTACCATGGTGCTCGACCTCTCCCGAAAAGACCGCAAGCGCGCACTTAGCTACGGTATCATAGGCGCATATATTTTCAGGGGCATCTGCTTATTCTTCGCTACCTATCTTATACAAATATGGTGGCTCAAACCACTTGGTGGATTGTACCTGCTCTACCTCTTCATTCAATACTTTATAAAACTTGCCAAACACCAGAAAGCAGAAAAGACAGTCGACAAAAAGAAAAGCTGGTTCTACCAGAAAGTCATCGGTGTATTAGGCCCCTTTTGGGCAACCGTATTATTAGTAGAAGTGATGGACCTTGCCTTTTCTATCGACAATGTATTTGCCGCTGTAGCATTCACCGGTAATATCATTCTTGTATGGGTAGGCGTATTTATTGGTATCCTCGCAATGCGTCTTGTGGCCCGCAGCTTTGTTTCACTCATGGAGCGCTTCCCGTTCCTCGAGACAGCAGCGTTCATCGTTCTCGGCATCCTCGGACTAAAGCTCTCACTCTCACTCTACGAGCACTTCTATCCGGAAGCCGGACTAAGCAAACTCCTCGCATCATCCGTCGCAGATTGGGGCACCTCCGTCCTCACCATCCTCGTATTCTTCATTCCACTACTGACGTCATATTTATTCAACATACCATCAAAGCATAAGAAAGTAGAAGAAGATACTGCAACAAAGTAATGCAACCATCATCGATAGGAAAGAACGATTTTATAGGATAACACTACCACATTTCCGCCGTTGTTGGTCGCCTGACCAACAACATCAACACGAGTTAGTCGTCTACACTCCCCTCCAATCATCTACTGGCGCAGGTCTTCCGCAGGATGACCTGTGTCTACCAGTTTAGCCGGTCTCTGACCGGAATTTAATGAACTGTAGCTTAATATCTAATTACCAAGCCCATTTCTTAATACCGCCATTCCCGAAACTGTCTTTGTGCCGTACAGCACACATCATATTTATGAACACCTTTGTGTACCTCCGTGCCTTTTGTGGTTAATCCAACTCCACCATTCTTTTCAATTCCAGTTCAACCAAACATGGCACGCACCACCACATTATCACATCTTCACATCTTCACATTTCCACATCAATAAAGCCATCCCATTGCATTCCCCCACAGCAACTGCTCCTTAAGCTCGGCAGAATACTTCATGCCCTCTATCAACTTCCCGGGATGATGCTCACCCAGCGGGAACGGATAATCACTGCCCATGCATACCTTATCATGTCCCATTATATCCAGCACAAAATCCAGCGCCTTAGGGTCATGTACCAACGAGTCTATCCAGAATTTACCAATATAGTTACGCGGGTTTATTGCGTTATCCACCGCGCACAGGTCCGGGCGAACATTGAACCCATGCTCTATTCTGCCAATGGTCAATGGGAAACTACCACCACCATGCGCGAACGCTACACGCAACTTCGGATGCCGTTCCAGCACACCGCTGAATATCATTGAGCATATCGCCCTGCTTGTTTCCGCAGGCATCCCCACCAGCCATGGAAGCCAGTATTTCCCCATATCGTTCTCACCCATCATCTCCCACGGATGTACAAATAAGCTACAACCAAGCTCCTCCGCTGCCTGCCAGAAAGGCTCGAACGAAGGATCACTAAGGTTTTTATTATTGATGTTAGAACCAATCTCCAGCCCGGGCATTTTCAACTCTTTCACACAACGCTCCATTTCCTTTATTGCCGTATCTACATCCTGCATCGGCACCGTACCTATACCTATAAAACGATCAGGATGATGATCGACACACTGCGCTATATGATCATTAAAAAAGCGTGAGGTCTCCAGACAATGTTCCGGCTTTGCAAAATAGTTAAACAACACCGGTATGGTCGATAGCACCTGTACACCCACCTCCGTCATATCCATTTCCTTCATACGCGCCTTCGGGTCCCAGCAGTTTTCCTCTATCTCACGAAAAACCTTATCACCTTTTATCATCCGTGCGCAGCAAGGCTTATGATGCTCCAACCTTATAAACTCCCCATACCCGAATTTCTTAAACCAATTCGGAATATGCTCGGGCATTATATGCGTATGTATATCTATCTTCTTCGCCATTAAAAAAATATTTTTGTGAACAGTTGTGCCATCCCGCACATGCGGGATGGCACAACTAATTATTTAAGAACTACAGGTATCAGCTAATTAGCTAATCATCACATCAGCCAATCAAAAAACTACATCATCTCATAAATAATAGCCGCGCCCTGTCCTACTCCAATACACATCGTTGCCAGGCCATACTTATTGCCACGCCTTTTCATCTCATAAAGTAGCGTAGTGCTTATCCTTGCTCCACTCGACCCCAATGGATGCCCCAATGCTATAGCACCGCCATTCACATTCACACGCGCTGCTTCCAGTCCCAGGTCGCGCATACACGCTATACTCTGCGATGCGAAGGCCTCATTCAGTTCCACAAGATCTATATCACTTATCTGCAGGTTAGCACGCTTCAATGCCTTTAGCGTAGCCGGCACAGGCCCTACGCCCATCACCGATGGGTCAACGCCAGCCACTGCCATTGCCTTCACTTTTGCTATTGGTTTCAAACCATATTTTTTTACCGCCTCTTCCGATGCTATCAGTAAAGCAGTAGCGCCATCATTTATCCCGCTCGAATTACCGGCCGTCACCGTACCATCTTTTTTAAATGCGGGCTTCAATGCAGCCATCTTTTCTAACGACGACTGACGCGGATGTTCATCCACCGCAAACACATTTATCTTACCCTTGCCCAGATCCACTGTCACAGGCACTATTTCATCCTCGAATTTATTACTCGCTGCTGCAGCGGCATATTTCTCCTGGCTGTTGTAGGCAAACTGGTCCTGCTCTTCGCGCGTCACATTCCATTGCGCAGCTACATTCTCTGCAGTTTCACCCATTGTATAAGGATAGTACAGGTCGCTCAGTTTTTTATTAATGAAGCGCCAGCCCATTGTAGTATCAAACATTTCCGCGCTGCGGCTGTAAGGCGACTCCGCCTTACCCATCACAAACGGTGCGCGACTCATACTCTCCACGCCACCCGCTATATAAATATCACCATCACCACACATAATAGCCCGAGATGCATCCATAATAGCCTGCATCCCTGATGCACACAAACGATTCACCGTGTTACCGCCCACTGTAGTTGGCAAACCTGCCAGTAAAGCAGCCATACGCGCCACGTTACGGTTATCCTCACCCGCCTGATTCGCCGCCCCTGCTATCACATCTTCAATAGCATTCACATCCACACTCGGATTACGCTTTATCAGTTCTTTGATTACATGCGCCAGCAAGTCATCCGGCCTCACTGTCGCCAAACTTCCTCCATACCTGCCGATTGGTGTCCTTACTGCATCTATTATATACGCTGTTCCCATAAAAATTAGCTTATTTGATGATTAGCTGATTAGCTAATAACTCGTGTTTTAGAAGTTCCTATTATCTTGTTTAATACGCTACAAATACTTTGTACTTTTTGAAGCAATAATTCCGCCCCATTATGATTTATTTTTGCCGCTATGCAAACTTCAAAGTAAAACTCTAACTCATCTGCTTCTTTAGCTGATATTTTCATTTTATGAATGAAGTCATTTTTGCTTTCCGCATTTTGTGCTTCTTTCACATTAGCGCCAACAGAAAGCGCTGCTCTTGATATTTGATTTGCCAACGACCACTTTTTAGATTCTTCGAGTACATTACAAAACTTAATTGTTTCAACTGCCAGTTCAAAACTAAGATTCACAATAAGATTTTCTTTCTTCAAAGAATCCTGCATACTAATTAATTTAATTTTTCAATTTGTCGTTTCCTCGGTCAGCTAATTAGCTAATCATCACATCAACTAATCAATTAATTGCTTGCTCTAGATCCGCAATAATATCCTCCACATTCTCAATCCCCACACTCATCCTTATCAACCCATCCGTTATCCCGAACTTCAACCTGTTTTCCCTCGGCACACCTACATGCGTTGTCGATGCAGGATGCGATATCAGCGTATCGCACGTCCCCAGCGATACCGCGCTGGTGCACATTTTCAACTTGTTGATGAAAGCTACGCCCGCGTCAAATCCACCCGTCAATTCAAAGCTCAATACCGCCCCACCATTCTTCATCTGCTGCATTGCCATCTTATGGTCCGTGTGACTTTTCAGCCCCAGGTAATTCACCACACCCACCTTCTTATTCGATGCCAGGTACGCTGCTACTTTCTCTGCATTGCTGCAATGCTTTTCCATTCTTATCCCGAATGTCCTCAACCCATTCGTCAGCAAGAACGCTTCGAACGCGTTACTGTTACCACCCAATAACCGGTGCCACTTCGTCACCACACTATTCATCTTCACAAGGTCCCGGCCTATCACTATACCACCCACGGCAGTACCATGGCCATTCAAAAATTTCGTTGTTGAGTGCATCACAAAATCCACATCATACTTAAAGGGCTGCTGCAGATAAGGTGTTGCAAAAGTATTATCCGCACACACTACTAAGTCATGCTCCTTACCCAGCTTCGACAACGCCGCAATATCTATACATTGCAATGTAGGATTGGCGGGCGTTTCCAGGTACATCAGCTTTATGCCATTATCACTCTTTATCGTTTCTGCTACTTTATCTATATCATGAAAGTCCACGATGATAGCATGTATATCCAGCGATGGCAGCACCTTGTCTATCATTTCCTGCGTGCCGCCATACAATGATTGATGCGTGATGATCTTATCACCCGCTTTCAGGTTGCTCAGCAACATCGTCGTCACAGCAGCCATCCCCGATGAGTGCAGTATCGCTTTCAGTTGCAAAGGTTTCCCTTCACTATCCTTCAGCCCGTAAGCTTCCAGCAGCGCTATTTTTTCTTCCGCCTCATTAATGGTCGGGTTGCCGAAGCGCCCGTACACATACCCCTTCTCTTCTCCTTTAAAGATGGCTATTGCCTGCTCAGCACTGTCGAATGTATACGTGCTCGATGCATAGATGGGCGTAAGATGTGCGCGGTTGTTTTCGGGTGTGTGGCCGCCATGTATACACAGCGTATCAAAACCTTGTAGATCGTTCTTATCAGTCATGCAGGTGCAAAGTTATCAGATTTTAATAAGGTAAGGAAGCATTATAAGCAATGTAGATATACGCATATCAAAAGACTTACTTATAATGCACAAATACGCACACCTTATTATTCCTCAATACAAGTTAGTCGTCCGACACCCTCTCCCCGGAGAGGGCCGGGGTGAGGCCAACGCACAAATCCATCAACACGAGTTAGTCGTTTATAACTCCCCTCCTGTTTTTAGGAGGGGAAGCAATGGAGGCCCTTCGCCGACTTTGCGGGGTGGTTATTGCACGCCGTATATCCTCAATACAAGTTAGTCGTCCGACACCCTCTCCCCCGGAGAGGGTCGGGGTGAGGCCAACGCACAAATCCATCAACACGAGTTAGTCGTTTACAACTCCCCTCCTGTTTTTAGGAGGGGAGGCAATGGAGGCCCTTCGCCGACTTTGCGGGGTGGTTATCTAGTGCCCTCCTGGTTCAACCTTCCTTATCGCATTACAGTCTCTGTGTCCCAACGGTCGCAATACCCTCGTGCCACTCCGTGCCCTTCGTGGTTAAACCCTCACCACTCACAAAAAAAACGACCCGCTCTCGCAGGTCGTTCATTTATAAAATCATCTTATGATCCCTTGATCCTAAAGATCATGGTCTACAATGCCAGGTCAGCGTCGTCATTCGCGCTGTTAGCTTGCGGTTGCTCAGTAGCCTGTGCTTCTGTTGCGTTAGCGTTGCTGTTATCGCGCTCAGGGCGATCGCGGCGTTCACCACGGTCGTTACCACCACTGCGACGGTCATTGCCACCACGGTCATTACGATCGCGATTGCCACCACTACGGCGCTCACCACGGTCATCACCACCTTCACGGCGTTCGCGCGGAGCCGGCTCTACATAACCCTCAGGCTTTGGCATCAATACCTTGCGGCTCAGGCGCAGCTTACCCGTCTTAGGGTCAGTGCCCGTCAGCTGTATCTTCACCTTATCACCTTCCTTCAGCACGCCATCCAGAGACTCAAGCCTCTTCCAGCTAACTTCAGAAATGTGCAGCAAGCCCTGCTTGCCCGGCATAAACTCTACGAATGCGCCGAAAGGCATAATGCTCTTCACGGTACCTTCGTAAGTAGCGCCTATTTCAGGTATAGCCACTATACCGCGTATCCACGTCAGTGCCTTATCAATACTTTCCTTGTTGGCGCTGAATATCTTCACGATACCTTCGTTGCCTACCTCTTCTATATTGATGGTAGCGCCTGTTTCGCGCTGTATTTCCTGTATTATCTTACCACCAGGGCCTATTACAGCGCCTATGAACTCACGGTCTATGTTTATCTGTATAATGCGTGGTGTATGTGGCTTCAGTTCTTCGCGTGCTTCAGGTATAGCCTTATACATCGCGTCGAGTATGTGTAAGCGGCCGCGTTTAGCCTGCTCCAGTGCCTGCATCATCACGTCCATGCTCAGGCCGTCTACTTTAATATCCATCTGGATACCGCAGATACCTTCGCGTGTGCCGGTTACTTTAAAGTCCATATCACCCAGGTGATCTTCATCACCCAGTATGTCTGTCAATACGGCAAACTTTCCGTTCTCACCGCTGATGAGGCCCATAGCCACACCGCTTACGTGTTTAGGGAAAGGCACACCCGCATCCATCAGCGCCAGCGAACCCGCGCAAACAGTTGCCATAGATGATGATCCGTTCGACTCAAGGATGTCGCTCACCACACGTACCGTGTACGGATAGTCGGCAGGCATCATTTGCTTCAGTGAGCGCATAGCCAGGTTACCATGGCCTACCTCACGACGGCTCTGTCCGCGCATCATCTTCACCTCACCCGTGCTGAACGGTGGAAAGTTATAATGCAGCATGAACTTCACATAGTCGCTTGTAGCAGCCGTTTCAGAAAGCAATTCATCTTGCGATGTACCCAGTGTAACGGTCGTTAAAGATTGTGTTTCACCACGGGTGAACAAAGAAGAACCGTGCGGCGAAGGCAGTATATCTGTCTCCATCGCCAGTGGGCGCACCTGGTCCAGCACACGGCCGTCAAGGCGCACGCGCTCATCCAGCATCATGTTGCGGATTATCTTCTTTTCCAGGTCGTGGAAATACATACCTATCAATGCGGCATCTTCCGGCTTCATGTCGGTATCAGCCACAGATGCTTTGTAGTCTTCTTTTATTTTCTTGTAAGCATCACCACGCTCGTGCTTGCCCAGTGCCGCTTTCGATACTTCATATATCCTGTCCTTCGCGTATGCTTCTATCTTAGCTTCCAGCTCAGGGTTAGTGTATGGCTTTGTGTAGTCGCGCTTGGCGGGTGCACCTATTTTGCTGCGCAATTCTTCCTGCAGCTTCACCTGTAGCTTTATAGCAGCATGACCTGTTTCTATTGCTTTCAGCAAGCCTGCTTCATCACACTCCTTACCTTCGCCTTCCACCATCATTATGTTCTTGTCGGTAGCGGCTACTATTATGTTTATGTCAGCTGCGGCAAGCTGCGTACGTGTAGGGTTCACTACAAACGCTCCACCTATACGTGCCACGCGCACCTCACTGATCATTTCCTGTATCGGCACATCACTTACTGCCAGCGCTGCAGATGCAGCCAGGCAAGCCAGCGCGTCAGGCAGTACTTCCATATCACTGCTTATCAGCGATACCAGCACCTGCACTTCGCACAGATAATCATCGGGGAACAGCGGACGAAGCGCGCGGTCTATCAGGCGGCTCGTAAGTATTTCATAATCGTTCAGCCTTGCTTCACGCTTAAAGAAAGAGCCCGGTATACGGCCTGCAGATGCAAACTTTTCCTGGTAATCTACTATAAGTGGGAAGAATGATTGTCCCGGTTTTGGCTCTTTCGAGGCAACCACAGTTGCCAGAACCATACAATTGCCCATGCGCACCACTACGGCGCCATCAGCCTGGCGGGCCATCTTGCCCGTTTCTATACTCAATTCACGTCCGTCATCCAGTTTCATGGATACGGTTACGGGAGTCAGATTCATACATCAGTATTTTAAATTGTCATAAAAAAACAATTCCCAACCTGTACAGTTGGGAATAGCTAAATGAAGGTTGCTTACTTACGTATACCCAGCTTTTCTATCAGTGAGCGGTAAGACTCCAGATTGTTGTGGCTTAAGTATATCAGTAAACGCTTACGGCGGCCTACCATTTGCATAAGGCCACGGTTGGTCGAGAAGTCTTTCTTATTTTCCTTCAGATGACCTGAGATATGGTTAATACGCTCTGTGAGCATAGCTATCTGCGATTCGATAGATCCGGTGTTTTTTTCTTCACCACCGAATGTTTTAAAAATATTCGCCTTTTTTTCAGCTGTAAAATGAGACATTTGCATCAAAATTTTTAAATAAACGACACTTTTTCAGGGTGCAAAGATAATGAAAATACTGGAAAACAACTGAATTAATAATTATTTGTCGCACCACTTCTTTATTTACTTTGCTCTCCTGCCTTGCATTATACCCATTCGACATGCTCAAGGTGACACTACTATTCAAATCTATACTTTCAAAGAACTACAATATATAATAAATGTCATGGTGAGCCTGCCGAACCATTAGCATTGTTATATTTTTAAACTGAAATATCCCATCCATAGATGAAAAAATTGCTATCCTACAATTTTATTGATAACCAATAAGTTAGAAAGGAAAATATCTCAAAAATATCCCGTTTTTCTCGCATGTGGGATATTGAGGTTGGGAAACACTACAAATCCTACATAAAATAAAATGCTACAATTTTGTATTGATAATCAACAACTTAAGTTCAAAAAACACTACAAAAATACTATACTTGCCACTTATGTGTAGGATTTTCAATTTAAAGTACCTAGTGGTACCCCTCCTTTGCCGATGTAAGATACGAAATTGAGGTAGGGGTTTCCAAATTTTTATTGAAAGAAGATTAAAGACTGAAGATAAACTTACAATCATGGTAATTCAAAAGTATATTTCCAAGTTTTTTTAATTCCTATAGCGGTTTTAACATTATAAACATTACTATAGGGAAAAACGATATTTACAGGCTTTGTTTCATAATTATACAGATAATATAAAACTATTCCTAAGGCTTGCGGCTTTGTAGATAGAGGGCTTAAATAAATATTTGAATATGTCGGATTTGATTCAACAATGTCATTAATCATTTGAGCTGTTACGAATGGATCAAAGGCTGGAGAAAATTTAGTGATAATATTCCCAATAGAATCTTTAGCATTATACATTTTCAGAACGCCTTCTTGGTACATATCTGGTTGTAAGGACGGGAATCCAATAATGTAAAATTTGCTCTTTATTTTTGATTTATGTTGTGAAACTTTAGCAATTAGTTTATCATCATACCCTGCCGTGATAATTAATAAATCATTTTCTGTATTTGGGTTATTTATTGAGGATGAACAACCCTCAATTAATTTAACTTCATCAATAAATCCAGAAAATGTTGTTTCTTCCGCATTTTTATAATGCTGAGGTTCTGAATATAGAAAATCTATTGTTTTTACGCCTAGCCTATAAATATAGATAATGAAAAATATCAAATGTGGCCTAATAAAACCAGTTATATCAATGCAGATTTTAGTAGCAGGTGTTATAGTAAGCGTATCAAACAATTCTATGAAAGCTTCATCCTCTTTGTAAGATTTACACTTGTAAACATTTTCCCCATTTAAATCTAATTGATAATGTGGAAAATCAATCCATATTTTTTTCTTAGAAATAACATTATCAAATAGAGTTTTTGTTCTTACACAATCATCGTATCCAGAAAAAAATAAGTCATATCCACCACCACAATCGACATCGCCATTTTCATAGTTCTCTTTATAAAAAATAGTGTAATTCATATAAGATTAGTCAAAAAGTTTTGTAAATGGATCGGGCCCTGAATTTTTCATAAAATCAGGGGCATTAAGTTCAGATTTTCTTTTTTCGAAAAATCTTTCGAAATTTTTTTGGAAGTCAATATCAAAAATAGCTTCAGCGATTTCTTTATTGAGATAAATAGTGCCTCTCTCTACAATTGGAAGATTCCATAAAGGCGCTAAAATTTTATTTAATTGAAATAAACGTTCTTTTCTACCTGTATTTTTTTCTAACCTCCCATCGTCATCCTCAATTATTATGGAATGCATTTTCATAACTTCAATAACCTCTAATGCATTTTCAGATAAATCTTCAGCTTTTACATAGAAACATGATACAGTAGTTTCCGTAGGCTTATCACAAAATCTATGAATCATAAAGTAATCCGTTAGATTTTTCAATGAGTCATACATTTGTTTCCCGCCTTTACCGATGACTTCCGCATCTTCGTAGAACCACCTAGCAGTATCGTAAACTGCTAAATATTGTGAATCTAGTGTAATACCCCCCCCATCTTCTAAAGGCTTTTCTCCACGAATTTTAGCAAACTCTATTGTCTTTTTTAATGTAAGAATAAATGTTCTAGCGTTCCCTTGTGATAATTCTATAAATTTCTCGATACCCAAATATTCACCGTTTTTGATGTTATATTCTTTACAAAGCTGAACAATAAAATCTTTTTTTCTTTTGTCCTTAATCTCTTTAAAACTGCCAGTTAAGTTTTTAATGAACTTTTGATATTCAGAATTCATATTTTCTAAAATTGACAAAAATGTCATGGTCTTATCTGCACTATACCATGCCTTACAAAGAAAGAAAGTTTTATATTTTTGCTCAAGGGGGTTATTATTCGTGTAAAGCTTGACTGCTTCAACTATGTTATCTATTTGTTTTTCATCTTTTATGTCTAACGCGACATTTTTTTTCATGCCTTTGCTGAGCTTTGCTCTTAAATCCTTAATATGTTTGTATTCACCTTTTTTATTTTTTTGGATTACTTCATTAATTATATTGTTCTCATCATATTTTTCAAACTTCTCTTTAAATTTCTTGCCTAAATCTTCTGGAGATACTTTTAGCCCCTTTGATTCAAAATATTTTATTAGGCGATTTTGAAATAATTTTTCTGCAAATCTTTTATAAATACCTTCATTACTTCTTATAAGCACATCAAGATTAATTTCTTGAAATTCTGATCCTTGCTTCATTTTTTCTCCTGACTTAGTTGCTCTAGAAGTATACCCATATCTTCTAGCGCCTATCCAAAAAGTAACTGGGTTTTTCTTATCCCATACAAGAGTATTAATGAATACTTTTTGCCATTCAAATAATTTTTCATATTCGTCAAATATGTAGATGAATTTGACCGCCGTCATTTCTGCTATACATGAGGTAACAGCAGGAATTCCAAAAATTAAATCTCCTGGTGTAAAGAGAACTTTGATATCATCATAGACCAACTTTCTTGTAAAAGCAGCATTTAAAATTTGTGTATCAATCTTCCTTCGTAAGTCAGTCAATAAATTGATAACATCATGAATAGTATTAATGTTATTGAATTCATTTTTATTTCTAAATATTGATAAAATATTGCCTACAAGGACCTTTTCAATTTCTTTATTAATATTCAGTAACGATATTATTTCTTGAATTGTATGGAGAGCATTATCAGAAATGTATAATTCAAAGTAGTATTCAAAAATAGATTCCCATTCAAATTGATTAATGCCTTTGCCTTCGAAACGGCTAGAATTTAATCCATGGAAAACCGAGTATAAGCCAATGTACTTATCATTTTGTAATAGTGCATTTATATTACCTTGAGCTCGTATTTTTTGTAAGGGATATGAAAAGTACCTTAAAATGTGTGTTTTACCACATCCTTTTCCTCCAATTACATATTTTGGTAGAAATTCGTTTGGGTTAAGTATAGTTTCTACAGAAACGTCGTCTTTCGTATTGAAATTTACCCAATATTCATTTATCTCAATGTCTGTAAATTCAGTTGCTTTTGTAACACTAAAAGGATTTTCTAGCTCATTAATCATCGTTAATATTTTTTATTATAACGTTTAAATATTGGTTTCCAGTTATTGTGATCCGACCAAAATATAGGCAATGAATTATCTGGAGTATTATGATGAAAACTGATTAATAATTGTGAGTCTCCATAACCTAAAGGTGGATTAAAGAGGCCGGTGCCATATTTAATCGCAGTAGAATGTGAAAATGTTTTTTCAATTATAGCATCTGGAACGTTTTTAAAATACCTAGAGCTATCTGAAAAAGCTTTAAATGTTTCATCGATGGTAAAAACGGCATCCACCCGATCAAAAATATTTAACTTGCGTACGTTACTAATTCCTAATTCAGTTCCAAACAACATTAGATAAACAACCTCGATATCTTTACTCTTGAATTTTATATTTTCAACGGTTTCTTTTAGATAAGATTTTGCTTGCGAACCACTACCGCAAAAATCATCAATAAAAATATATCGTTTGATCGTTTTATTGTTCAGCTCTGCATTTAAAAACTCACGAATGGAGCCATCAGATAGCGTTTCGTTATTTTTTGTCGTGCTGAAAATTTCACTACTATTAATAAAAAAACGTCGTGATAAGTTGCATTCCTGCCTTAAATAATAAAGCATATGTACGCCACTTTCCGATGGATTACCTACGCCTAAAAATCGAGTATTTTCATGCTCTTCGATAAACTTATTTTCTATAAAAGCGTCGTCTGTTGTATTACCATTTGCTTTTCTGATAGATGCAATAATAGGATACTTATATAAATCTCTATAAAGCGAATATAGTAGTTCTCTTAGTTCATCATTACCAAAATACATGAATTTTGATAAGAGATAAAGCATATTGATTTGTTCCTTTTGCAAAGTGTCCTCATCTACATCATTAAAATTGCCTAGCCATTCTGTATGAATACCTTCTTTCCATTTATCTTTCCATATAGTTTGATAATATGCATATATTTTATTTAATAATTTATCATATATTGGCAGTGAATCGAAATTTTTCATTTAAATTATTTTTTAAATACTAAAATCCATTCTCGTGAAATAATATCCGCTGTTTTATTTCTCTTAGTCATAAGACCATAAGATTTTATATCGTCTATTAGCTTAAATTTGAGATTTAGATTTTTTTGTTGTAAATAATAAGTCATATATTCTTGTGTATTAAATTCCATGTTGCAAACCTTGTTGTTACCAACAATTAATACAATAAAACCACCTTTTTTTACAACTCTAATCATTTCATTTATGGCTTCCTTCATCTCATGGATATAGGTACAAACAATATTTGCTCTGGAAATATTTATAGTCGAAATTTTTTCAATGAGGGCATCGGCATCTGGAATCCCTGTCTTTGTAATATTTATTTCTGATTTTCTGAAATTTTCCCTTCCGATATTTTTTTTATCAAGAACCATAAGATTTTCTATACTAGAAAGGCCAGTCCAGCCAAGATTTAAGCTCGATGCTCTAATATATTTCTGTGCTCCAGCATATGGGGGAGATGTGATAATTAGTTGTATTGTTTTTTCAGGCATTTTTTTACTCCCATATAATTTACAAGTTATATTTCGCGCATCTTGGGAAATAATTTTTGCTGTATATTTTTTGTCAATCAATTCAAGTTGGAGATTTTCACAACGAGTTATATTTTCATCCAAAATCGATTGGAATTTTTCGAAAACATCAACTGTATTTAAATACTTCAACCTATCAAGTATTTTTTTATTTTGTACGCTCTTATCTTTATATCTATTTGCATTCAATTTTACTGGTACTGATATACGCTGATCTGCATAGCTAACTTTTTTAACGCAATTTGAAAAACAAACTAGCATAAACTTCCTGATGCTTATATTTTTTATTTTATTAATTGCGGTAGAAATCTTTGCAAGTGACTCTACAGTATTAGGCGGAAACCAATATTCAAGATTAATAATATCGGGAGTATTATATCTCTTATATTTTCTCGCCCTGAGAATTAAATTCTTTGATATGCACCTTAATTCACAAATATCTAAGTTAGATACTTTAACTTCAGATATTAATCTGGCTAATGGATTCGAGTCTGCACCAAAAGCATTTCTTTTTGATAACAGAGCTTCTAACATTACGGTACCACTCCCTGAAAACGGATCTAATACAAAATCACCAACCTTCGATAAAACAGTATTATTTAAAAAAAGATATGGAATGTGTACTAATAGTTTCGCTGGATAAGAATGAATAAGATGTGTATGCCTATCAATATTTTTTATCTCTGGTAATAAGTTTCGAAAACTTACTTCAATTGGTGTTTTTGTTAATTCATATTGAGCAATAAAATCTCTAATTATTTTATTGTTTTTAGTTATAGTGTCAGAAATCATATAGTTTATACTGCTATAGGAGCTTTAATCGAAGGATAGGGATTGTAACCTTCTAAGAGAAAATCTTCGTATTTAAAATCAAAGATGGAGTCTATTTTTTTATTCAATAAAATTTTTGGGTATGGTCTTGGCTCTCTGGATAATTGTAATTTTACTTGATCAAAATGATTATTGTAAATGTGAGTGTCTCCAAGGGTATGAATAAATTCACCCACTTCTAAGTTGCAAACCTGCGCAATCATCATTGTTAATAGAGCGAAGGATGCAATATTAAAAGGTACACCCAAGAATAAATCTGCACTTCTTTGATACATCTGGCAGGATAATCTACCATTTGCAACATAAAATTGGAAGAAACAATGACATGCAGGTAATGACATTTTAGGAATATCAGCAACATTCCAAGCGCTAACTATTAATCTTCTAGAATCAGGCGTTTGTTTTATTTGATTTATGACTTGGGTAATTTGATCGATATGATTTCCATCAGGAGTTGGCCAGCTTCTCCATTGGTAGCCATATATAGGACCAAGTTCGCCCATTTCATTAGCCCATTCATCCCATATTGTGACTCCGTGATCCTTTAAATATTTTATATTTGTTTCTCCTCGTAAAAACCACAACAATTCGTAAATCACCGATTTTAAATGTATTCTTTTAGTAGTTATAAGTGGGAATCCATTTGCAAGATTAAATCGCATTTGATATCCGAATACGCTACTAGTACCTACACCAGTTCTGTCCGTTTTTGAAGTTCCATTTTCAAGAACATATTTTAAAAGAGTTTCGTACTGATTCATTTTATAAAAAATTGAATGCAAAGTTAAATAAAAAGATTGTCTTCCCTGATGACCTTATTGGAAACGCTGCGTGTAATGTAGCTATTAACTGCATACTTCAAACTACTTCGCCACTACTATCCGTTGTACACTTTGCCCCGTAGCGCCCGTTATCTTCATCAGATAATTACCTTCCGGCAGGTGGCTTACGGAGATATTACCGTCGTATGTTTTTTGCTCAGGCATCTGCCACTGGCTCACTGTACGGCCGCTCATATCCATTATTTGTATGGTAAAGGCCTGTGCCTCATTCCACGTTACGGATACATGCAGCATATCATTTGCAGGTACAGGGTATACAGATGCGGTGCAGTTAGTATTGCTTACATTTTGCACAGAGGTAGTATACGTCTCGTAATAATAGCGCTCAGCAGGGTCGCCGGCAGCCTGTTTCCAGGTGCCTGTAGCTGTGTCCCACGAGGTACCAAAGCGATAGGTTTCCTGTCCGTAGCTATTTACAGCAAAGCTATCCCTGGTTGCATTTACAAATGACGCCGATGCGCTGTCCCACCCCTGCTGTATAATATATCCGGGCACATAGCCAAGATATGCACTATCAATTGTGTAGGTGGCATTCTGCCATACAGCAGCAGTAGTATCCCATGCTTGGTGCAGTTCAGTAAGCTGGTATCCGGCAGTGTTGAAGGTGATCATATCGCGGGATCTGTATATCCATGCAAGCGCAGTGGTATCCCATCTTGAGGATATCAACGTATCGCCGGACGTGGCAGGCACGTTATACGTAAAGTCGGTACGCCATATGTTGGTCCACGATGTAGCGCCCGTCATCCACTGCATGCCAATACCGGTCTTCAATGTGTTGTCTGTATTGTAAGCATTTGAGTCGAGGGCGGCGTTGTCCCATGCGGATGTGGTGGTATTCCATATATGCACCAGCAGTGTAATATTATTATTACTGCCATCGTAGGTATATATACCCTCATTGCTGTTTACCCATTCTGCTCCATCCCACATCTGGTATAGATTAGTAAGCGGGCTGCCGGCAGTATTGTAAGTCATAGTGTCATACCACCCATTCATCCATCCACTGCCATCCCATGTCTGGGATAGATTTGATAACAAGTGATGTGCGGTGTCATAAGTATTGGTAGTAAGGGAAACGTTATAGAAAGTACCACTGCCGGCATCCCACGTTTTTTCTTCCTGAGTGAGTTCGTCATTATACGCATCATAGGTGTTTATTGTCAGGCTAGCATCGTTGTAAGCAGCAGCAGATGCATCATAGTACCTTATGAGTGCAGAATCATACAGCAACGCCCCTTCGAGGTCACCCCCGTGGTCACCGGAGAAATAATAACTGATGGAGTCGAACGGAACATATTGCGTGCCATCACTATAGCGATATACAGATGCTATCAACCGCGAAGCAACCGCGGTGGTCTTGGCTGCCGACGCTGCTCTGCGCGTACCCGTATTACCGGCGTGTTGTGCAAATGTTGGCTGCAGGAAGGAAAGTGAACATGCAACAAGTAAAATTACAGCTCTCATATTGTGGGTTTTTATTTTTCCAAAATAATAAATTATATAATAAAAAGCAATGGTCTTATGAAATAGAGCCAAGCCACACAGTAATTCCGGTCAGTATTTTACCATACAGCAATGTATCTTGCACGCAATATGGTCGACTACAGCAACTGCAACATAGACCTCGTGTCGGTACATGAGGTGGGTAATAAAACGAATGATGAGGAACTGACTACGTCTAAAGAGCCACTGGATATAGAGGATGATACGCTGCGCAATTATCTGAAGCAATACTTCCTTACCAACTTTAAGATGGATGAGTTCTACTCCTTCACCTTTTCTGATGGCGATCATACAATGAATCCGTTGTATCAATATGCACAGAAGATATTTGACGATAAGGATTCGTTTCACCGTAACTCTATCAGCTGCGCGAAGCACCTGTACGAGGTGTCATCGCACCCTAATATAAAGGCAGGTGATTTTTATACGGTCTACTTTTCAAAGATCATCTTCGAGGGTAAGATGACGGATGCGATCGGCCTGTTCAAAGTAGACTCGAAAGATACTTATCTAAAGCTGCTGAATGAAAAGAACCGATACCAGATAACGTATGATAGTGGTAACAACCTCAACAATATGGATAAGGGTTGTATCATCTTCAACATAGACAAAAACAGTGGTAACAGGGTGCTGGTAATAGAGAAGACCAGTAAGTCGGACGTGAACTACTGGAAAGATATTTTCCTGAACCTGAAACCCATCAATGACAATTACCAGGCTACCAAGACGTACCTGTCTGTCTGTAAAGACTTCGTGACTGACCACCTGGAAACCGAGTACGAGATCACCAAAACAGATAAGATAGATTACCTCAATAAGACGGTTGATTACTTTAAAAAGAATGAATCATTTAACGAGAATACTTTCCTCAAAGAGGTGTTCGATGACAAGGGTGTTATAGAATCGTTCCAGACTTTTAAGCGCGAGTTCACTAATGAACGCTTTATAGAACTGGATAGTGAGTTTGATATATCGGGCGCGGCGGTGAAGAAGCAGGCGCGCGTATTCAAGAGTATACTGAAGCTGGATAAGAATTTCCACGTGTACATACATGGCGACAAAAGCCTTATTGAAAAAGGCTATGACGAGCGCGTGGGCAAGAGCTACTACAAGATATACTTTGATGAGGAAACGTAATGCTGCACGGCCTATTTGCCACTGTGGGTAAACGAATAAACGGATGTGGAAGTAAAGACATCACCTGGCCGTAGAGTAGTGTCAGGGAAAGAAGAATGATTAGGAGAATCGGGGAAGTGTTGAGGCTCTAATACGAATGCATGTTGCCTGCCATATACCCTGCCTGACTTACCAACATCCTTACCCGACATAGCATTGCCTCCATAAAACTGCATACCCGGCTGGTCTGTAAGGATACTCATCGTAATGCAGCTCTTATCACCTGTAATGGTAATCTGCGGCTTGCCTGCGGTTGCTGCCAGCACAAAATTGTGATCGTAACCACCGGCATATTTTAATTGCTCGTCGGCACTGTGTAGCAAGTAGCCTATGGTACGTGGATGACGAAAGTCGAACGGCGTACCTGATACCGATGCAAGCTCGCCTGTGGGAATAAGCGTTTCATCAACTGGTGTATAAGTATCGGCCGCTATTTGCAAAGTATGTGCATTGATGCTCCCATTGCCTTCGCCATTCAGATTGAAGTAGGTGTGGTTGCTGAGATTTATAACGGTCGGCTTGTCGGTTGATGCGTTGTAGTGGATATGCAATTCGTTTTCAATCAATTCATACGTCACCACAACTTCCATATTACCGGGAAAGCCCTCTTCATTATCCGCTGAAAAGTAACGCAGTTCTATCAGCGTATCACTTGCTCTTACAACAGTCCACACTCGGGCATGAAAGCCATAAGGGCCGCCGTGCAATGTGTTGGGATCGTTATTTATTGGCAGCCTGTAATGGATGCCATCCAATGTGAACGTGCCATTAGCAATGCGGTTAGCATAACGACCAACAATAGCACCATAATACGCATCTGAGGCACTAATGTATTCTTTCAATGAGCTGTAGCCCAGCATTACATCGGTTCTATCACCTTGTTTGTCACTGACAATTAAACTCACCAACCGTGCTCCGTAGTTAGTAATGGCGCAGCTAATAAGGCTGTTTTGCAATACCCACAATCCGCTATTTTTTCCATTAAGTACGGCGGTAAAGGCAGTAGCAGGCGGTATGAACGGAATTGACATGATAGATCATTTATAACGACACATAATTTCAATACCTGAACTGGAGCCCATAGCTTTCATTTGTAAGCTCGTCTTTCCACGCAGCTATCAGCTCTTTATATGCGATGCCTACGGGCCTTATCTTTCTGTCCATATCATACAGTCCCAAGGGGTTTACATTACCTGCATTTGAGCGCAGCGCACTATCCCAGTCGACCTGGTCAATAAGGCTAAACCATGTGAAGCCTACAATAGGAAAGTTATCCTGCTTAAAGCGGTACACATTCGCCCATTCTTTTTGCAGCCACGCTACAGAGGAGGGCTCAGCAATGTTTGTTTCCGTATGCATTACAGGCAGGTGATACCTGTTAAAGTACTGCTGCGTAATAACGTAATATCCAAAGACCTCTCCTGATGGTGAAGTACTTCCATCGGCATGCAGCAAATGCTCATTGGTTACGTAGTAATCATTACCCATAACACAGCGGCCCTTTACATGGTTATTTCCAAACCATTCATATTCCTCGTCCGTCATGCCATTTGCCAGCAAATATTTATACATATGCACGTCGACAGGATGACCATAAGAAAGATCAAGTGAGAGGAATCGCTTTTGATTGAGAAAATCAGCCTGCTCCTTGCAAGATGGATCCTGCGCATGAAAGTATTCTGAAGATTCGCTTTGAATAAACGTAGCTCCCGGCTGAATCTCTAATATGGCCTGCATAGCCAGTATATTGGCCTTACATAAGTTTTTGAGCGCGGTAACAAAAGCACGGTCGCTGGAAAGACTTTCATTCCACCAGCCAAACTGGCCGGAAAAAACTGCCGCTACATATATCTCATTGATCGGGGTATAGAATTGCAGATCGGGGAAACGCTCCGCAAAAGCTTTTGCATACTGGGCAAAGAGCGGTGGCCATTTTGTATTTTGGAAATCGCCCACCCAATCAGGCACTCCGAAATGGCAGAGGTCTACGATGGGTGTAATGCCCAGCCTTTTTAGCTCGGCAAAGGTTTTATCTGCAAAACCCCAGTCGTACTGATCCGGGCCAAGATGTGTTTTATAATAGGGTGGCCCGTAGCGCAAAAATTCAATACCCATTTCTTTTACCAAAGCAAAGTCTTCCTTCCAGCGTGTATAGTGGTTGCTCTTCTCCATCTCATCTATCCGCACTTTTTTACCACCTATTATTACCGTAGGATAACTATTCTCTATCCCGGTGCAAAACATGAACTTGTGTTCCATAACGATCAGCTATATCAAAGTATATTAAGACGGCCACCATCTACTACCAGTGTGGTGCCATTTATGTATGAAGCTTCGCCTGAGGCAAGAAAACAAATAGCCGCGGCCAGTTCTTCGGGCTTGCCGATGGCGCCTTCTATTTTCTCTTTACCGCTTTTTACGTTGGGGTTATTCCATAACATAGGCGTATCAACGGCTCCGGGCGCCACCGCATTAAATCTTGCAGTTGTAGCAGGATACTCAAGCGAAAGGCCACGCGTAAATGCTTCTATAGCTCCCTTACTGGCAGCATATGGTAATACATTAGGAGTGGTTTCGTGCGCGTGCACGGAGCTTGTATTCACCACCGCACCGTTGGTCATGTGTGGGATACAGTATTTACAAAACAGGAATACAGATCGGAGATTGACCGCCATTACTTTGTCCCAGTCTTCCATTTGCAAGTCTACGATAGGTGTGAAGGTCATCATAGCGGCATTATTCACCATTACATCTACCCTGCCGTATTTGCTTACTACAGTATCAATGCAGTTCTTAATATCTGCAGGTTGTGAAATATCTACTTTGCTGAATATGGCCTGGCCCTTGGATTGTGTAATGAGTGCAACTGTTTCATTGCCTCCTTGTTCGTTTATATCTATGACCACTACGGTGCCACCCTCTTGTGCAAAACGGAGACATGTAGCACGACCAATGCCGGAACCACCGCCTGTGACGAGGCATATTTTATCCTGAAATCTCATATCCGGAAGTAGGTATAATAATCGTACCTGTGCAGTATCACTATCTTATTGTATCTGTAATATTTTTTTTTGTATGCCTTCTTTGCAACTCTTTGTCTGCATCATCTTTTATTTGTTGCAGTTCGGCATCATTCATTTCCGGTTCATCATCACCTTCTGATCTTGCAGAGTCAGCCTCCGCTTTCGCCTTTTTCTTAAAGTATTTCTTAAATAAAAAGCTACTCTGCAGCGCACGCATGTCTTCACCAAAATTGTTAGCTGCCAGCTGCACTGTTGCCAATGCTGCATTTGCCGACGATACGGTACGATTAAGATTATTAGATAATGAGTCTGTATAGACGAGTGCACCCAGCGAACCCTGACCGGATTGAATATGCAAAGCAATATCATCGAGCGAACTTGTTATTGACTTCGCGTTATTGAGTGTTCCTTCGAGCCCCAGCGCAAGGTCATTGCGATAAAGTAATCTGCTGATAGAACCATTGCCATGCTTTATTTCAAGCGCCATATCTGCCAGCGCTCCTGTTATTACCGTAGCATTATCTGCAACAGTACTGAATTTATTTATTATTCCACCAAAGTCTACCGGCTCTTGCGTGCGCATTTGTCCACCTGCTTCCAGCACCTTTGCGTTAGGGCTACCCGGCTCAATCTCTAATAATTTATCTCCCATCAACCCATCGGAGCCTATTGTTGCTACAGCATCGGTCTTTATAAATTCGCTCATCTTGGTTTTGATGATGATATCGACCCGCACGATGGTATCTTTGACAATAGTGATACGCTGTATAGTACCTACATCTACACCACCGAAACGTACATTATTGCCTGCTTTAAGTCCGCCGGCATTCTTAAATATACCATACACACCGTATGTGCTAGAGAACATGTTTTTCTTGCTGCCAATAAGAAAGATACCCACCAGCAGTATCAATATGCCACCGATAACAAAAGCACCGAGCTTAATGACCTGAGAAGAAGTTGTATTCATAATTAGTTATTTAAAAAAGTGTTTCACGAGATCATCGTCGGATGCCTCGAGGGTTTCATAATCTCCTTCTGCCACAAATTTGCCTTCGTTCATTACAACTACCCTATCTGCGGTTATTTTAGCGCAAGCCATATCATGTGTAATGATCACGGATGATATGTGGTATTTCTTTTGCATCGCCAATATCAGCTCAGATATCTCTCTCGATGTGATCGGATCAAGACCGGTAGTGGGCTCATCGTAAAGCATTATTTCGGGCTTCAATATCAGTGTGCGCGCCAGCCCTATCCTTTTACGCATACCTCCCGAAAGATCGGATGGCATTTTGTCTATTGCGTCCAGCAATCCTACACTTTCTAATATTTCCTCAACACGTGTCTGTATCTCGTTCTTATCGCGTAACAGTAGTACACGCGTCAATGGAAATTCCAGGTTCTCCCGTACCGACATTGAATCATAGAGTGCACCACTCTGAAAGAGAAAGCCTACTCTGATACGCAAAGCTTTCAGTTCATCTTCGTTAAGCTCGCTTACCTCTTTGCCAAATATTTTAAGGCTACCATCGTCTTGTTTTAACAGCCCAACCATCAATTTTATATTCACGGACTTGCCTTGGCCGGACTTGCCCAGTACTACAAGGTTCTCACCGCGGTGCAGATCCATATTTATATCAGAAAGCACAACTTTACTGCCGAAGGCTTTTTTTACATGCCGTATCTCTATCACTACCTCGCTATCCGTGGCCGGTGATTTTTTTATTGTTTCGCCTGTTTTCTCAATTACCTGTTCCATTTATTAAGCATTATACGCAAACACACTGGTGAGCTGTACGGCAATAGCATCAAGTACTATTACCCACAATGAGGCGCTAACAACGGCCGAATTGGCTGCAAGCCCTACACTCTCCGTGCCACGATCTGAATTATATCCTTTATAACAGCCTACAAAACCTATTGCAAACCCGAAGAAAATAGTCTTAAAAACTGCCGGCATTAGATCTACAAAAGAGAGCGATGTAAATGCCTTATCGAAATATAATTTAAAGCTCATACTATCTGAAATATTAGATGCTGCCCAACCGCCAAACAGCGCAAGTGCATCGGCCATCAGCGTAAGTAGTGGTATCATACATATACAAGCAAGAATACGTGTTACCACCAAGTATTGAATAGGGTTAGCACCCGATACCTCCATAGCATCTATCTGCTCACTTACTTTCATGCTACCCAATTCAGCACCTATACTCGACGCAATCTTACCCGCACAAATAAGCGCGATTATAACCGGGCCTATCTCCCTTATCACAGATATAGCCACCATGCTAGGTACAAAGCTAGATGCGCCAAATGCCTTCATAGTAGGCAATGACTGCAGCGTAAGCACAAACCCGAGGATAAAACCTGTGATACCAACAAGGCTTATAGACTTATAGCCTATAATATAGCACTGACGTACTGTTTCCCTAAGCTCGAAGCCTTTACGAAAGAGATTTCGCCAGAAAGTACCTATAAACATTGCTTGCTTGCCTGCTGCCAAAAGCGGCTTGCTCCATTTTGCGGATATCGTTGTAGACATGTATTCTACATATAGTAAAAATGATGCCACGCTATTTTTTGGGGAGTAATGCGTTTATGAAACTGGCATAAAAAAGCCTCATGCCCGTATCGGAGCATGAGGCCTGTATAGTATTAACAAAATTATTCTTTTACCAGTCGCACGTTATACACCTTCCCTTCAGTTGTGTTAACGGTAACGAGATACACGCCCGGTATCAGCGACCTGATAGAAAAATTGTTGTAACCTTTTTGTAATGTGCCTTTTTGTGCCACATCGCCTACCATGCTTACTACTTTATAGGTGGCAGTGGTAGCAATACCATCTATGTGCAACAGGTCTGATGCGGGATTAGGATATACGCTGATGTTGCCTGCGTTTGTAACATTTGCCACTGCTTCTGTAGGATAATTGCCCGTCGCTACAGAGCATCCAAAAGCAAATTGAGCATCGGGACCTGCGATAACAGTATCGTTACCTAGCTGCCCTTCGTAATCTGCGCCAGTGCTGCAAAGTGTAGCTGCATTCGTTTTAAAACCAACAGAGTGCAGCCCAAATACACCACCGCTAGAAATGGCGCCATCGGCTGCGGATATATACTGCCAATTAGTATCGGAAGTGCATTGTGTAGGCGTAGGCGCCAACGTCATAGCATCTAAGCCTAACTGGCCATAGCCATTAAAGCCCCAACCCCAAAGCGTACCATCATTCTTTATAGCAAAAGCATACGAAGAGCCAGCAGCAATGAACTTCCAATTATTACCGGTACCTATTTGTGTGAGTACAGAATCGTTGGCACCTGATGTAGTGCGCCCCAATTGGCCGTTACCATTAAACCCTGAGGACCATATAGTACCATCTGTTTTCAGCGCTATAGAAAACTCGAAACCACTTGCTACCATAGACCAGTTAGCAGCAGTTCCTATCTGCGTTGGAGCCGTGTAGGTACCTGACGTATTACCAATACCCAGCTCACCATCGCCATTAAAACCCCAGCCCCATAGTGTGCCGTCTTGTTTTATACCCAATGTATGTAAGCCCCCTGCTGATACCGTCTTCCATGTATTATCTGTACCTATCTGTACAAATGAAGTATGGTGCGCAGTATCGCCTGTACCTAATCCACCATAAAAATTAAGGCCCGTTGCCCATAGCGTACCATCATTTAATATTGCTACAGTGTGTGCCTCACCAGCACTTACATAACGCCAGTGTTGCGTAGCATTTATCTGTATCGGTTCTGTAGACGGACTAAGCTCACCGCCCAGACCTAATTGTCCATTTCCATTAAGCCCCCAGCCCCACATAGTGCTATCCGAAGATATAGCTAACGCATGTACAGCACCGGTAGCCGCGAATATCCATTTTTGTCCCGCCACTATTGGCATTAGTGTATCTGATTGAGTAACATCTGAATTGCCAAGCTGGCTGTTAGCATTGTTGCCACATGCCCACAGTGTACTATCTGAGCGGAGCGCGAGTGTAAATTCCGTACCACATTCTACGTGTGTAAATGTCGTTTGAGCAAATGCAGGCGCAAGCGCAAGCATAGATGCTGCAATAAGTAAGGCTTTTTTCATGATCTAAGTTTTAATAGGGCAAAGTAAAGTCATTGAGTAAACTCCTGCAAAAATTTTAGACGTAGGCGTAGCTTATTTCGACGAACAACTAACTATCTATTAATAATCAATCTCTATCTTATATGCCACCGGCTATGTGTATTTTTATAACATAATAAGCAGGGTATGGAATTAGGATTGAGCACTTTTGGAGAGGTAATGCCGGACAATACAGCGGGCAATGCGGTGAATGCACATAAGCGTATGCAACAACTACTTGCAGAAGCAAAACTGGCGGATGAGCTGGGACTGGATGTATTCGCGGTAGGTGAGCATCACCGCCCTGACTTTATAATATCTGCTCCGGAAGTGGTGCTGGCCGGTATGGCTACGATAACGAAGAACATAAAGCTATCGAGCGCAGTAACCGTGCTTAGCTCTACCGACCCTGTACGTACGTTCCAGAATTTCGCTACCCTCGACCTGTTATCGAACGGGCGTGCTGAGATAATGGCGGGACGCGGGTCTTTTATTGAATCCTTTCCGTTGTTCGGGCAAGACCTGAATGACTATAATGAGCTATTCTCTGAGAAGCTGGCAATGCTGATGAAGATAAACGAATCTGAAAAGCTTAGCTGGAAGGGTATGTTTCGTGAGCCTGTGAATAATTTAGGTATCTACCCACGACCTATACAGGAGCGGCTACCGATATGGATAGCTGTAGGCGGCACACCTGAATCCATGGCACGTGCCGGTGCACTGAACCTGCCTGTAACTCTTGCCATGCTGGGTGGACAGCCTGAGCATTTTTTGCCTCTGGTAGAACTATTTCGCAACAGCGCAATAAAGGCGGGACATGATGTGAGCAAATTACAGTTCGCGCTTAATGCACACGCGTATATAGCCGACGATTCGCAGCAAGCAGCGGATGAGCTATGGCCGACTTATGAAAAGATGATGAACCGCATAGGCAAGGAGCGTGGATGGTCGACCATCACCCGTCAGCAGTTTGAAGCATCGCGCAGGCAGGGCCCGCTGTTAGTGGGCAGCCCACAGGAGGTGGCCGATAAGATAATAGCACAGTATAAGATATTTGGCAATACGCGCTACCTGGCGCAGATAGTGGGTGGCGATATACCGCATGAAAAACTGCTACGTTCTATAGAGCTATTCGCGACCAAGGTAGCGCCACTGGTGAGGGAGGCTTGCAAATAGAACATTTAATAATAGGTTTCAGTTGCTCATAAGTACCTATAAAAGTGCTTCAAAAGCGTTTTCTTTGCAGTACGCATGTCCCTCTTTATTACCTCTCTTAATTCAGGCAGCAATGGCAACTGTTACTACATAGGTAACGGGCAAGAAGCCGTGTTGGTAGACGCAGGGATATCGTGCAGGGAAACGGAGAAGCGTATGCGCAGGCTAGGCCTATCGATGCAAAATGTAAAGGCGATCTTCATATCGCACGAGCATGGGGATCATATCCGAGGGCTGCAATCTATCACACACAAATACAACCTGCCTGTTTATATCACTGCGCCAACTATGCGCCATAGCAGGCTGATATTGGGCGACGCAATACTGCAATCGTTCAACGCGCATCAGCCGGTGCAGATAGGTGGCTTATCCATAACAGCATTCCCTAAACTCCATGATGCAAGCGACCCTCATAGCTTTGTAATAAATGGCAGCGGCGTAACCATTGGTGTATTCACGGACATAGGAATGCCCTGCGAAAATGTGATCCGTTATTTTAAACAATGCCATGCCGCTTTTCTCGAAGCAAATTATGATGATGGTATGCTGGAGCGCGGGCGATATCCGCATCATTTAAAGGCACGTATACGCGGCGACAAAGGACACTTATCTAATGAGCAAGCGCTGCAATTATTTAAAATGCACCGCCCTTCTTTTATGACGCATCTGCTACTCGCGCATCTGTCGAAAGATAACAACAACCCTGATCTGGCGCTGCAATTATTTTCTACGCACAGTGACACGACCAACATCGTTGTAGCATCGAGATACGAAGAAACCGTCGTGTACCAGGTAATGGCGAATAGTATTACAAAGCCTGTAGTGAAGTTGCAACCAGCAAGAAGACACGCGGTGCAAACTTCTTTATTTTAATTTCATTTTGCAGTTTGACACATATTCATATCTTTACACCTCATGACGCGTAACATACATACACAGGCCGCTTATTATTACTACTATTCTACCCGATACTGTACGGAATAGCGGCTTTGTATATACACATATCACTCAACCCGGTTCCGAAAGGAGCCGGGTTATTTTTTTGTCCTTTTCAAATCAAATCAACACAACATGACACGTAACCGACCACTCGTACAGCAGTACGACCTGTACACTGCAGAAGATTTCCAGGTATGGCGCATACTATTTGAGCGTCAATCCAAATTATTGCAGCAGCATGCAAGCCCAGAGTATCTACAGGCATTAACGCAGATAGGGTTTAACGCGGACGAGATACCGCACATAGGTAATACCAACGAAGTATTGCGCAACTATACGGGCTGGGCGCTACAAGTAGTACCGGAGATAGTACCGCAAAAAGAATTCTTTGAACTGCTGGCGCGCAAGATATTCCCTGCTACCTGCTGGCTGAGAAAAATGGAAGAGCTCGACTATATCGAAGAGCCCGATATGTTTCATGACGTTTTTGGGCATGCACCTTTACTGGTAAATGAGCAGTATGCGTTGTTTCTTGAAGGGTTTGGCAAGCTTGCATTAAAGTGGATAACAAATCCTGAGGCCATACAATTACTCAGCCGCATCTATTGGTTCACGATCGAGTTTGGCCTGCTATATGATGGAGGTAAGCTAAAAGTATATGGCGCGGGCATTATGTCGTCGGTAGAAGAAACCAGGAATAGTACGCAGGGTATTGTACCTGTCTACGACTTTGATATAGAGCAGCTGCTGCGCACAGATTACAGCACAGACGCCTTGCAAAATCAATATTTTGCCGGTACCTCATTTGACGAACTATACAACAGCCTTGCTATGATAGAAAAGCAGCTCACAGGCATAATGCTGAAAGAGGTGGCAGGGCAGCTGAAAGATTAATGTACAATGATTTAACTTTATGTCCCATTAACTATATCTTAGCAAAATAAACATGCATTTAAAGTACATACTTTCCATACTGATCTTTCTTTGCCCTGTGGGATACACTGTATCTGCGCAGCAGGCTTCTAATGATACTGCCATCATCAGAATGCAGGCAATAAAGAACGATACAGACCGCAGCAATGCCTATTTCAACTTTATTGATAAGTACGAAGAGGCACAACCGGCAAAAGCATTAGAAGTAGGCTATATGGCCCTTGCTGAAGCTAAAAAGATAAATGATACTTTGAATGTAGCCCGTGGTTACTACGCACTTAGCAACCTGTATTATAACGCGGGCAATTTTCCCGCAGCATTACAAAACTCGATCGCGTCTCTGCACGCATGGCAGGCACTTAGTGATTACAGTGGGGAGGTGAAGTGTAACCAGATCATGACCTCGATATACATTCAGAGCAAGGACTATGAGTCTGCTAAAAAATATTGCGAACAGGCAATAAATCTATGCACCGCTCACAACCTATCGGAACAAAAATCGCAGTCTTTAAATCTATTAGGTGTGGTGTACGGCTGCATGGAGCAGCCCGAAAAAGGATTAGACATCTACAACCAGCTATTGAAGCTATACACACAGGAAGGTAATGTGCAAGGGCAAATGTATGCGCTGAACAACATTGGTATACTGTTGCAAAAGCTAAAGAAATATGATGAGGCGGTGCAAACTCTGGCACAGGCTGAGAAAATTGCAGATACAATGTCTGATCCTTATTTTAAAGGGTGCGTGTATGACAATATAGCCCAGCTTAATTACCGTATGGGCGATCTTGACAAAAGCGAAGCTAATGGCCTTATTGCTGTAGACATGGCGCTAAAGGCCAGCGACCCTTCATTGCTATCCGACATATATCCATTGCTGAAAAAGGTTTACCAGCAGAAAGGCGACTATCAAAAGGCACTTGATTTTGCTGATAAATATATAACACTGAAAGATACCCTGTTTAGCAGCGAACGGGTGAAAGTGACAAAGGACTTACAGACAAAATATGAGACAGATATTAAAGACCAGCAGATAGCCGCACAGACCCAAAAGCTTACTTATAATCACCGGCTTAATATCGGGTTGCTGGTATTGGCCGCATTACTATTTGCCATAGCATTCCAGATATGGCTTAGCAGGCGTAAGAAGGTACATTTGAATAAACTCATTACTAAACAGAAACAGGAACTGGAACAAGTAAACAAAGTGAAGGATAAGATGTTCAGTATAGTGGGGCATGATGTTATAAAGCCGATAAACTCGCTTATCTCCTTTGCCGAAATATTAGACAGTGGCGACCTGCAACCGGAGAAGCTATCTGTATATACAGAAGAACTGAAGAGCAGCCTTAAGTATACATCGGGCGTGATGATAAACCTGCTGAACTGGGGCCGGAGCCAGATGGAAGGCTATAAGCCCATACTGGAACAGTTTGACCTATATAATATAGCGGAAGAGGTAGTGGCAGGATTAAAATCAGAAGCTGCAAGGAAGGATACCGTGATAGACAATAAAATACCACGCAATACAATTTTGTATGCAGATATAAATATGACGAGCATTATTGTCCGCAACCTTGTAAGCAACGCCATAAAGTTTACCAAGAACGGTAGCATAACTTTATCGGTAGCCATTACAGACAAAAATGTGCAGATATATATCGAGGACACAGGTATAGGTATGAGCAAGGAAAAAGTACAGCTATTCAATACCTCAAAAGATTTTCAACCGATAGCCAGTACATTAGGTACCAACAAAGAGCAAGGTACAGGATTGGGCTTACAATTGTGCCGCACCTTTGCATCGCTGATGCATGGTAATATATCTGTGGAAAGCGGTAACAGTGCAGGAAGCAAGTTCACCGTGATCTTGCCGAAGAACGGGTAAGACGTTATTCATTTTCCTGGAAGCGGGTGATCAGTTTCTTATTCACCACTTTATCGAGCAATGCCTGCCGATGAGATAAACTTACAGGTATGGTGTGGCCACCTTCCAGCAATACATCCTGTGTGGAGATGTTAACTATATGGTGGTGGTTGATCATATACTGCTTGTGGGTACGTGTAAAAACAGATACGGGAAGGATGCTCTCAAATTTCTTTAAGGTGGCAAGCGCTACATGCTTTTTGCCCTTTAGCGTATGTATGGAAGCAAAATTCCCCATGCTCTCTATATAGACTACTTCCTCAAACTTAACTTTTATAAGACCTGGCGTGTCTTTTATAAAAAAATAGCTGTCGGATATATTCAAGGGCACCTCGCCATTGTCTGCAGAAATGACCTGTGCCGCAGTATTATTTTTTTTAAGGTCGAGGTATTCTATCGCCTTGTTAGCCGCCTTTACCAAGCGCTCAAAAGTTACCGGCTTTATCAAAAAGTCAACAACATCCAGTTCAAAGCTTTCTACCGCATATTCGCTGTGGCCTGTGAAAAAGATAAATACAGGTGGTTGTTTCAGGCTTTTTAAAAGGCCAATGCCTGATAATTCGGGCATATCGATATCTGAGAAAACAATATCAACAGGTTGCTTTGACAACCAATTACTTACCTCTATACCATTAGCGCAAACAGCGACTATATGTATGCGCTCTATTTTACGCAGGAGTATCTCCAGCTTGTCACGCTCAATTGCACTATCGTCCGCTATAATACAACTGTAAGTCATACACCTACAAAATAATGATAAGTAACTGAATATACAATGAAAAGCAGGGTTATAAAATCATCAAACGTACTATTTGCCCTATTTCACGTACTATTTTACACAGTACATCAATAATACCTTATACCCGCCTTGCTATATTATAATTTTGTTAGGGATACTAAAATATGAGATAAACTGTAAATAATGCAATAAACATGAGTAATATTGTATTGTGTTGCTCATCATTCACTAAGAGATACATTGAAACTACTATTGGGCAATGATTTAGTAATTACGAGCCTGCGAACTATTAGTCAATATTTATAAAATAATAATTAATAATCAGTAGTTCCACTAAAACTATAAAAACATTTTTTATTAAAAATATTTACCTCACACACTAAAACCAAACGATCATGGATGACCAGTATTTAGGAATGATTGCAGTTTTCGCTTTTAATTTTGCCCCGAGAACATGGGCTCAATGCTCTGGACAATTAGTGAATATCTCTCAAAACCCAGCATTGTTTAAGCTGTTAGGCACTATGTATGGCGGAAATGGCACCACCAATTTTGCGCTGCCAGACCTACGAGGCCGTAGAGTAGTAGGTGCCGGGCAAAATTATGTTCAAGGACAGCCTGGTGGACAAGAAAGGATCACACTGGGAATAAACCAGATGCCACCACATACACATACCGGCACTTTTACCATACCTGCAAATGGCGATATGATCGCAGACACACCAGACCCGACCGGCGCTTACCTGGGCACGCCAGATGGTACAGGCTTTTATACTTATACTGATAAATCTAAAGCAACCGGCTTTATGGGAGACCCAAAAGTAACATTGGGCACAGCAGGTGCCAGCCAACCGGTGAGTACACTAAGCCCCGGACTAGCGCTTACCTGCTGCATTGCTACAACGGGCATATTTCCATCAAGAAACTGATCTTATTTATAACCTACAAAAACAATTAATATGCTATCATACATTGGAAATATATGTGTTTTCGGGTTCGATTATGCTCCTTATAAATGGCTTCCCTGCCAGGGCCAGATACTATCAAAGGCGCAATATGGGGCATTGTTCGCACTACTTGGCGCCACCTACGGTGGAAATGGGACCACTACATTTGGCTTGCCTAACCTGCAGGGCAGAACCGCAGTGGGTACATCGATAGACGGCAGCTACAAAATAGGTAGTACAGGCGGTAACGAAACGGCTAAGCTGGACATGGACAACCTGCCTGCACATACACATGGCCTGTCTGCACAATTACAAATAGCCCTTGTGGGAAGTCTTACAGACCCTACCGGTAAATTCCCCGCTGCTACCGATGGCACCAGCCTTGCGTATAACTCGACACAAGGAGCTACACCCGTTAATATGGCTCCCGCTGCTGTTTCTATTCAGTCTGCAGGCGGCGTTGATTCGTTTAACATACAGAGCCCTTACCTGAATATGCTACACTGTATCTGCCTTGATGGACCATTCCCTTCGAGGCCATAAAAAAATAAGTCAAAAAAAATTAACCAAAAAAAATAACAACATGAACCATCCATATTCAGCATACATAGGACAGATAACACAGTACGCATTTGATTTCGTACCCGATGGATGGCTGCCCTGCAATGGCCAGCCTTTAGATATAAATACATATCCGCTCTTATATACACTAATAGGCACCACCTTTGGCGGAGATGGCGTAGCTACCTTCAATGCGCCCAACCTACAAGGCAGGGCTGTGGTAGGCACAGGCCAGGCACCCAATATGCAAAATTATTATATCGGCCAGCCAATTGGTGCCGTGCAGGTAACGATTACACAAAACAACCTGCCTATGCATACTCACACTATAAAACTGCAAATTCCTGTAAATAATGCCGGTGGGACAACCAACATGCCCAAAGACAATATAGTGGCAGCAGTCAGCGACGGTTCTACTCAACTATATGGCACCCCTGCCGCAGATGTAATGGCTGTAGGAACAGGCACTGTAACAGCTGCGGGCGGAAATAGCAAGCCAGTGGATATCCGCAACCCATTCCTGGCTATGACTTATTGTATATGCTGGAATGGAATTTTCCCTTCGCAGCCATAAAATAAAAGAGTAGATCATAAATAATAACATGACGAATAAAGTAGGTTTGCTGCTACCCCGCTCAGCGCTATACCCGTCTATCAACTTTGATTTGGTAGGCGGGCTACGCAATGGGCTACTGCAGGCAGGCATAGATAATATAGAAATAAAAACAGAGAACATAGGCCTGGGTGATGATGAGAAACTGATCTATGCAAACTGCGAACGCATGCTGTTTGACGGTGTGAGCATTATAGCGGGCTATGTAAATCCTATAACCGCTGAAAAGCTACAACTATTGTTTGCCAACGCAGGCGCTATTTTTATAGCCCTGGACGCTGGTTATCACTTCCCCATTGTGTATGATACATTGCCGAATGTCTTTACTATATCCTTACAAGGCGCCTTATGCTGCCGGGCAGTAGTGAAGATAGCAGCACAGGAAGGCAAAAAGAAATTTGCATACATCAGCTCGTTTTATGAGGCAGGCTATCGCGGTGCATTTGCATTTGCAAGAAGCCTGGAAGATGAAAACGGGGCTATAACTTTTAACCATATTACTCCGCTTAAAAGAAGCGATTTTACATTAGAGCCACTGGCATGGCACTTGCAGGAACCAACTGCGGATGGTGTATTGGCATGCTTCTGTGGTGATATGCTACAGGATTTCTGCACGGAGGCTGCAAAGAAAAATATGTTTGAAGCGCACCCCGTCTACGGGTCTTCTTTTATGGGCGATGAACAATGGCTGGCAAAGTCAATATATCCCGGTTCTGATATTAAAGTATGCGTGCCGTGGGCCAGCAAGCTGAATAATGAGGCTAACCATACGTTCATTAATAAAATGACCACGCAAAAGGCGAATGTATTTTCGCTCCTTGGCTGGGAAGCAGCCCATCTTATAGCGGCGGCTATAAAGGCTGACAATATAAACGACGCAATAACGCTACTGGAACACTATACGTTTGAAGGCCCGCGTGGAAGCATGGCAATGGACGCCACGCATCACGAGCTGCTATCGCCTATATATGAAGCGGCGGTAAAGAAAGATGAAACTACGGGCAACTGCCTGCTGCAGCCTATGGGTGAAGTGTCGTTTGTTGCAGAGCAGCGTATAAAAGTGTGGGATGACATCCGCGTATTCAATGGCGAAGGCACCTCATGGTTTAACACTTACGGCTGTATAGGATCATGAACAATACCCCACATATAGCACTGCTTTGCAATAGCCGCATGGCTATACCTGCCTTACAAACTATGATACGCAGGGGAGTGCTTCGCGGCATTTGCACATCGGACAAAAATCCAGAGGTAGCCGTAATACTCAACAGTATAGCGACGCAGCACAACATACCTTTTAAAAAACTTTCGTACCGCACCTATAAAGAAGACCTGGCACAATGGCTAGGAGAACTACAGCCGGATATAGTATTTGTAATGACCTTTGCGTGGCGGATACCCATGCATATACTATCCATCCCAGCAATGGGCTTTTTAAATTTCCATTATGGCCTGCTGCCGGAGATGCGCGGTGCCGACCCGATATTTGAAAGTATAAGGCAATGCAAACAGGTGGCTGGTACTACCGTGCATGTAATGGATGAAGACTTTGATACCGGTGCTATAATAGCACGCGAAGAGTTACAGCTCTCCCCTGAATTTACCTATGGTATGCTATCGAGCCAACTATCGCGGCTTGGAGATAAGATGTGTACGCAGATCATTAACGACCTGCAACAGGGTAAAGATCTGCCAGGAACAGCACAAAACGAAAGCACCGCTACTTACTGGCCACGGTTACCTGCAGACAGTCTGTTCATCAACTGGGAAGAACTATCTTCCCGGGAAATAAAAGCCTTAGTAAAGGCGTGCAACCCTATAATAAAAGGAACGCCAACTATTATTAACGGATGGACCATAGGCATCTGTGAAGTGATGGAAATAACATTGACCGGCGATACATCGGGCATAATGCCAGGGCAAATAATATGCGCGGACGCGCAAAATGGCCTGTTGGTATTTTGCAGGGATGGGATTGCCCTGAAGCTAGAGGTAATTTACTCGGAAGAAGGCGTGATGCCGGGACATAAATTATCCATGTTCGGTATAACGCCAGGCATGCGGTTTAGTTTACCACAAGTACCAAATAATAGTATAAAAACATTTTTACCCCAGTATATTTTATCAGTTTAAAACTAGCAATATGAAACACTTTCTTACATTGACCATTATCGCAGCGTTTGTTTTTGGCGGCAATATATGCCATGCGCAAGGCGTAGCGGTGAACACAGACGGCTCAGTAGCCGACTCATCAGCTATCCTGGATATAAAATCGACCAGCCAAGGTATGCTGATACCCCGTATGACGGCAGCACAATTGGCAGCTATCCACAACCCAGCAACAGGGCTCTTTGTTTATCAAACAGATGGCACCGCGGGCTTTTATTATTACAATGGCACCGCATGGACCATTATAAGCTCCCCTGCAAATGTTACCATACAGGGCAATACATTTAATGGGATAGGCCAATTAGTGCAAACAGATGGTACAACAGGTGCATTACCTGCTATCAACGGAGGTAATATTACTAACCTTACCGCAGGCAACATTACACCCGGTGGAACCTTACCATCGGCAAATGGGACAAATCTTACTAATCTTAACCCAGCCAACATTGCAGGCGGTGGAACCTTCCCTCCGGAAAATGGATCTAATCTTACCAACCTTAACCCAGCCAACATTACAGGTGGTGGCACTCTCCCCCCGGAAAATGGATCTAATCTTACCAATCTTAACCCGGCTAACATTACACCCAGTGGAACCCTTCCTCCGGAAAATGGATCTAATCTTACCAATCTTAACCCGGCCAACATCACACCCAGTGGAACCTTCCCTCCGGAAAATGGATCTAATCTTACCAATCTTAACCCAACCAACATCACACCCAGTGGAACCTTCCCTCCGGAAAATGGATCTAACCTTACCAATCTTACCGCAGCCAATCTTACAGGTGCGCTACCTGCAATCAGTGGGGCGAACCTTACAAGCCTAAATGCAGCAAACCTTACAGGTGCATTGCCTGCCATCAGTGGAGCAGCCCTTACAAGCCTTACTGCCGGTAACATTACATCAGGCGGAACGTTCCCTGCTGAAAATGGCTCGGCGCTTACCAATCTTACCGCAGCCAATCTTACAGGTGCATTGCCTGCCATAAGTGGAGCAGCCCTTACAAGCCTTACTGCCGGTAACATTACATCAGGCGGCACATTCCCTGCAGAAAACGGCTCGGCTCTTACCAATCTTACAGCAGCCAATCTTACAGGTGCATTGCCTGCCATAAGTGGAGCAGCCCTTACAAGCCTTACTGCCGGTAACATTACATCAGGCGGAACGTTCCTAGCTGAAAATGGCTCGGCTCTTACCAATCTTACAGCAGCCAATCTTACAGGTACATTACCTGCCATCAGTGGGGCGAACCTTACAAACCTTCCAGGTACTTATGTTTTCATGGCACAAATACAACCTTCAACGACTTCTACATCAACAGTATATTACTATATCAGCGGAAATGGTACTGCAACCACATGGCAACTTGTATCAATTCAAGCACCTGTCGCAATGACATTTGATGCAATAACGCTTACAGCCTACCAACACGTAGGCGCACTAACCGCGAATACGATAGCTGTGACATTGTATGTAAATGGTGTGGCACAAAGTCTTTCCACAAACGTTACCACTACTACTGGAGGCACTCTTGATGCAACAACATATTCTAGTCACTCAACAGGAAGTGTCAGTGTAGCTGCTAATAGTCAGGTTTGCCTCGGAATAACACAAACGACCGTTAGTGGAACAATATCTTACCAAACGAGAATATCAGTACATGCGCATTAAAAATTAAGGAATCAGATAATAGAAATAAGACTGTACTACAACAGGAATGGCTGCACGATGTGTGGCCATTCATATTTTATGCTTGTGCGGTGGCCTCACACCCGCCCATCTACGAAAAGGAGAGGGTGTTATGTCCTGAGTATTAGTTTACGAAGTGTAGCACATCGTGCGATACCTTCGGCATCGGGTGCTTTACATAAGATGGAGCTATAAACATTTGACACTTTCAGTGTCATTATTCGTTGGCCTCACCCCCGGCCCCTCTCCCAGGAGAGGGGTGTTATACGACTAATACCAATCTTCACATAAGTAGCTATAACATTTGACACCTTCGGTGGCATTATTCGTTGGCCTCACCCTCGCCCCATCTACGAAAAGGGGAGGGTGTTATACAACTACCAAGTGTGGCTCAACAAAATTATTATTAATGTCATTAATACCCCTGTAAGTTGTCGCAATAGGGTGATGCACTATCAACTTTAGTGCAGACATTTGTATCATTACTTTATCAACAAAAACTATACTTATGACAAACGACCTTTGGCTGAACCTGCCCGTAAAAGATGTGGCCCGTTCGCGAGATTTTTTTACAAAACTTGGCTTCTCTTTTACAAACGGCGCAGGCAATGCATCTATGGCACACTTAGTAGTAGGCAAGCAAGGTGTTATCTGCAACCTGTGTGAAGAGAACCTGTTCAAGAGCTTTTCAGGCAACGAATTACCGGCACCTAAACATAGTGAAGTAATGCTAAGCCTGGGTGCAGCAAGCAGGGCTGAGGTGGACGAATGGGCTGCTAAAGCACAGGAAGCAGGAGCCAACGTATTTGGTAAGCCAAGTGAAGTGCAGGGATGGATGTATGGCTGCGGCTTTGCTGATCTCGATGGGCACAACTGGAACATCCTGTACATGGATATGAGCAAAATGCCTAAGTAACTGTAGTGTACAGGTGGCAGTGGCAAGACGCATGAATAGGCAACAAGCCTGTAATGCATTAGATTACCAACTTGTTCAAGCATCCTCGTTTGAATACGTTGGTAATTCCATAAAGTATGAGGTGCCTTTCAGCCTTTTGTAGGAAAAGTGTTCTAAATTTATAGACACCACAAAACGCACGTTATGAAAAGACTTGTATTCTTATTGCTGCTTTTGCCATTATTCGTCAAAGCACAAACAATTACTACTTTCTTATCAACGCCATTTGCTACGCCACTGGGTATTGCTAAAGACACGCATGGCAATATATACGTGGCGCAATTTGATGATAACAACATTATAAAATTAGATGCCGGAGGCGGCACTACAGTCATATGCGGCTCACCGGGCACTTTACTGGGCTATAGCGGCGATGGCGGACCGGCTACAAGCGCATTACTCAATGGTCCGACAAATATTGTCTTCGACAATAACAATAACCTTTACATAGCCGATGCCTTTAACAATGTGATACGTAAGGTGGACACATTTGGTATCATTACCACTTATGCAGGAAAGGTAGTTGGCTTTGAGACCGGGGGTTATAGCGGCGATGGCGGACCAGCCGATTCCGCACAATTATCTTTCCCAACCGGCGTAGCTGTTGATGCAGCTGGGAATGTATATATAGCTGATGACCAAAACAATGTTATAAGGAAGGTAGATACAGCAGGTATCATCACTACTGTGGCAGGTACTGATAGCAGTGGTACAGGCGTTAGTGGTTATACAGGCGACGGCGGACCAGCCACAAGTGCAAGGCTCTTTGCGCCCGGCAGCCTTGTTTTAGGCGCAGATGGCAGCATGTACATCACAGATGGCGGCAACAATGTAATACGTAAAGTAGATGGTACGGGCACAATAAGCACATTTGCAGGTACCGGTATAGTTGGCTATAGCGGTGACGGCGGACCGGCTACAAGTGCCGAATTATCTTTCCCGCAACTGGGCATTGTATTTGACGCGGCTGGCAATCTTTATTTCTCAGAAGCAAATAACAATGTGGTACGCATGGTGAACACAGCCGGTATCATAAGTACTGTAGCATGCAGTGGTGTTGCCGGATATGCAGGTGATAATGGCCCTGCTGACTCCGCGCAATGTTTTAGCCCGGAGCAGATGCTCATAGATGGCGCAGGCAATATCTTCTTTTGTGATGGTAGTAACGATGCTATTCGTGAAGTGTCCGGTATATCGGGTACCACATTTATCTGCACAGGCGATAGTGTAACACTTAGCGCCCGTGCGCCGGGTGGTGTATGGCATTCATCTGCAACAACTACCGCATCGGTTACTACGGAAGGCGTTGTGACGGGCGTTGCTGCAGGTAATGCTATAATAACTTATGTAGCAGGTGGCGATACAGCAACGGCATTAGTACATGTAAGCGCCACCCCTGACGCCGGCGTGGTAAGTGGTATAGACACAATATGCCTCGGTAACCTTGATACACTAAGCAGCACTATTACCGGTGGCTACTGGACAATAATATCTCCAACAGTTGTAAAATCAGGCAATGTGGTAGAAGGCCTGACTGGTGGTGTAGATACAATACACTACACGATACCTTATAGTTGCGGACTGGCTACTACTGCGTATGTTTTTGATGTGATAGACAATTACCCCGGGGATATAAGTGGACCCGATACCATTTGCGTAGGCTATACATATACATATACAGAAACCGTGACCGGCGGCGAATGGAATATGTACGACAGCGTACATGCAACGCTTGTAGCACCCGGCTTTGTAAAAGGGCTGGTACCGGGTGAAGATTTTGTGGGTTACTCAAAGAGCGGCCCTGCACCCGATTGTTATCGCATCCGCTACTTTACGATAGAAGTGGTATACTGCCCTGATGGCGTAACCAATGTAAATGGCAGTCATGCACTTTCTGTGTTCCCGAACCCTGCACATACACAGCTTATAATAAGCTATGGAAATAAGATACAAGACGTGCTAATTACTTCGCTTGTAGGGCAAACGGTTTATCACAACACATTTGATGATATGCGGGCTACTATTGATGTTGCTTCGTTACCGGCAGGTGTGTATCTCATTCATATAAACAATACGGAAGTAAGGAAGTTTGTAAAGGAATAATTACATCCCTGTAACATTTAGTAAGCCCTGCAAGCTGTAACACTTGCAGGGCTTTTTTATGCCACTAATTCATGAATGTAGCGCGGGTATTTTTCCTGAATGTTTCAGGGCCTTCTGCTATCCTGCGTTCATACATTATGTTCGCGTCAGCGCCCGCTACATAGCGTAGCTGGTCTTTACCATCTGTTGCTGCTTCGTATACTATGGCAGCTATTTGCTCAGCGGTAGAGCGGTTCACAGCATATGCAGGATCGCTGTACACCTGAAATAGTTTCTGCACCGCAGCATCATAAGCCTCGTGCTTGCCCACATCCATAGAGCGACCGATGAAGTCGGTATCGATGCCGCCTGGTGATACTGTTTTTACACCTATGCCATACGAACCGAGCTCGAAAGACAAACTTTCGCTCCAACCCTCGAGTGCCCACTTGGTAGCGTGGTACATAGAACCGAAGGGATAAGTAACATGACCACCTATAGAAGTAGTGGTAATAAACATACCACTTTTGCGTGCACGGAACGCCGGTATAAATTCCTTTGTGACGCGTATCACACCCAGCAGGTTTGTATTTAGTTGACGTGTTACCTGCTCATCGGTAGTACCCTCGAGTGGGCCAATGAGGCCATAGCCTGCATTGTTGAATACCACATCAACATCGCCCATAGCAAGAGCTTTTGCTGCAACATCTGCTACTTGTTTTGCATTGGTAACATCGAGCCGCATGAGCGTGATGTTTGCTACTGCGGCCAGTTCTGTTTCCTTATCAGGATTACGCATAGTGGCAATGACCTTCCAGCCGTTGGTTGCAAATAAAATGGCTGTTGCCCTGCCAAGGCCGGTAGATGCACCGGTGATGAAAATTGTCTTCATTGTTCTTTATTTTTTGATGGTTAAATATTTAGAATGAACGTTCATTCCATTATTATTATAAAAAATTTTTACTCTTTTATTGAGTCCCAAGATATACGCAACTGATTGTCGAGCAGTTGCGGGGTAAGCGGTTTGCCTGAAAGTAGTATCCAGCGAATAAACCCTTTGAGGCCTCCATGTATAAATTGCAACAGTTCCTCAAGGTTGATAGACTTAATAATGCCTTGCTGCTGGCCGTGCTTTAAGATAGCGGTATAGTGTGCAAATACCCTCATCCCTTCATCGCGGGTAGCATCGTCAATAATTGGTGATGAGCTGAACTGCTCCATGAACCAGAAGTGAAGCGGGTGTCCGATCATATACTTTATGAGCACCTTATGAAAATGCTCAAACTGTTTTTTTATAGAATCGTTCTCATACGGGGCGGTAACGGATCGGGCTTCGTCTTGCTTTATATAGATGTATATGCCGTTGATGAGGTCTTCTTTTGTAGGGAAGTAGTTGTAGATAGTGCCCATACCTGCATTGGCGGCTTTGGCAATAGCAGACATGGGAGCACCCTGAACACCGTTCTCGATCAGCAGTTTCATGGCTGCCTTAATTATTTGCTCTTTCTTATCCACCATGCAAAGGTAGAGAAATGGAATGAATGTTCCAAAATATTTATGATGTAGTATTTGAGATTTATGATTGAGTAACATTGGGCTCACTCTCCATAAACTACGCTCATACCTTGGCAAGCACTCTGCGGGAGAGGGTGTTATGTCATGAGTAGTGATGCTCAATTGTGCGATGCCTTCGGCATCGGGTACTTTATATAAGATGTGGCTATAAACATTGGACATCTTCAGTGTCATTATCGTTTCGTTGACCTAAGGATGTTTTGACCGTAGGGGCGTTTAGTGCGAATATCAGCTAATGCAAGCTCTGTAAAACTCGTAGAGTACACACGAATAAATATAGTTAACTTGCAATAACAAACGCTATCTATGAAGTACTTGTTTCTTATCGTCTTTGCTATTGGGGGTTTACTTTCTTCATGTAAAAAGAGTAGCACCTCCACATCTTACATGAACACGGCTACCATAACCGGCCCTAACCTAACGGTGCCACCATGCGGAGCTGCTTATTATATTGTTGTGCATGGTATTGTAGATTCAGAGGCACAATTCAACGTCTTGCCTACAGGAAGTGGTATTGATCTTACAACAGCGACTTTCCCGATTAATGTACATATCAACTGGCACCACAACAATGATGATGCTTGTGATTCAATAATCAATGCGTTGATCATTGATGGTGTAAGAAAAGTGGATTAGACATAAGCTTTTAGAAGAACCAATACTACATAGCTTTCATTTTGATCAGAGACGGCTCTTCGTTGGAAGAATCAGGTTTGTGGGTAAAAGGTGTTACAAATAGGATTGGTGAAATGAAGGATCAATAAGTATGCATTATCAACTCTTCATAACCTGAATAACCGGTAGATGAGTGCCAATTGTTTGTATAGACGATACTATCTTTAGCATAATAGTATTTCAATGACATGGTATTAGCTGTGCATTCTGCAAATGTTAATACTTTATTTATTGGGTCGTCTGATACAAGATTTAAGGTCAACCCCACTGTATAAAATGGCAACTTGACTACTGCTTCATTAACCACTTCAATATTAAATTGTGTATCAACTACAAAGTCAGGAGCAGACCCTTCTGCATAAACATTCAATTCGTTTATCCGACCATACCCTTCTACATGCCAGTTTCTAACGCCTGCCATGTTAATAGTGTAAGGCGAGCTGACTGCATTTGCCGCTATATCGACATTTTTCGTAAAGACCTTATTATTTACAGTAAGGATAAGATTGTATGCCCCAGGGCTAGCATAGGTATGCTTTGTATTAGTCGCCGTTGATGTGCTTCCGTCTCCAAAATTCCAACTTATAGTGTCTGTGCCATAATAGGTGCCACGGCCTGCATACTGCAACGAAAAACTGATCTCATTTCCTGCGTATTGGCATCCGGATACCGTTATCCCAGCTATATACGGCTCTACATATGGATAAGGACCAGACTTATGACAACTGAAAAATATAGCTGTAAAGCAGATCAACACTATGAAGAAAAAAAAGTGGATGGGTTTTAGGCGATTCATAAGTGTGTGTATATTGTAAACAAATTTACAAAAAAATGAAGCTCGCGTCTGTGGGGTATTTTTAATTCAAAACAAATATTTAATATACCGAGTAGGTATCTGTAAATGAGACTGAAAAAACAAAACCTTTCAGTTTACACTGAAAGGTTTGTCGTTGTTGGTGGTGTGAGCCGGGATCGAACCGGCGACACAAGGATTTTCAGTCCTTTGCTCTACCGACTGAGCTACCGCACCAAGTACCCTTTCGGGATTGCAAAAATAGCAATTATCCGCAATTATCCAAAAAGGGTTTTAAAGTTCTTGTTTACATTTGTCGCGGATGAGTATACAGCAGGTTGCAGAAGGGTTTATGGCAGAGGTTTCGGCTACTCCGTGGCTGGAGTGGATAGCCATATTTTTCGCTATAGCAGAGGTGTTGCTGGCGCGCAATAACAATGTATTGCTGTATCCTGCGGGTATTCTCAGCACCATATTATTTACGTATATATTTATACAGCCTAAGGCGGGCCTATATGCTGATGCCATTCTGAATGTCTACTACCTTGTAATGAGCCTGTATGGATGGATATTATGGTCGAAAAGGAAGAAGAACGGCACGCAGCTGCAAATAAGCCATAATACCAGGAATGATTGGGCTGTGACACTATGTATAGCAATTGGTGGCTGGGGCGTGCTGTATATGCTGCTTACATTGGTGTTCCCGCATATGTTTGCAGGGTATGTAATATCGGATGTGGCGGTGTGGGATGCTTTTATCTCTGCCACGGCATGGGCGGGAATGTGGCTGCTGGCAAAACGAAAAATAGAGAACTGGGTATTGCTGAATATATCGAACATAGTAGCGATACCGGTGTATATGTATAAGGGTATGCCTTTTACGGCTTGCCTTACACTGTTCCTATTCGTGATAGCGGTAATAGGTTATTACGACTGGAAGAAAATTTATAACATCAATGAGCGCCTTACAGCCATCGATAAAAACCTTGCAACCGATCAACAACATTAAAAAAATAGTGGTCATAGGCCCCGAGTCTACGGGAAAGAGCACGCTGAGCGAGGCGCTGGCGACGGCATTACAAACGGTGTGGGTAAGGGAGTATGCAGTGGAATATTTAGACGGGCTTAGCAGGGCGTATAAGGAGCGTGACCTTTTGGAGATTGCAAAGGGACAAATAGGCAGTGAGGATGCAGCAATGACGCAGGCAAATAAATATCTCGTCTGCGATACGGACCTAAATGTACTGAAGGTATGGAGCGAACATAAATACGGGCGGTGTAATAAGTGGATACTGGAACAGATAGCGGCACGGAGGTACGACCTGTACCTACTGACGGCACCAGATATACCATGGGCATATCATCCGCAGCGAGAGCACCCGGATGCCGAAATGCGGGCATATTTCTACAGGGTTTATAAGGATATAGTAGCAGAGAGTGGCGTGCCGTGGGTAGCAGTGAGCGGATCGCATGAGAAGCGACTGCAGGAGGCTATTGCGGCAGTAGGGGTTTAACCACTAAGGGCACAAGGCTGTTGCGGCACGTGAGTTTAACCACAAGGGGCACGGAGATACACAAAGATGTTGCGGCCGTAAGGGCACGAAGACCAAATGTAGCATACAAAAAGATTTAACCGCAAAGGCGCGAAGGCACAAAGCATTGCAGCATTTTGGTTAACCACAGATGGCACAGAGGTACGCAAAGGTGTTGCGGCCATAAAGGCACGAAGACTATTGGGTTTTCGACTTACAACTTATGACTCACGACTTACGGCTAACACCTACACGATCTTTCTTTTCAGCCATGCGCGCAAGTTTTCTTTTTTCATTAATGCAGCGGGTGGCTCTGTAGACGGGCCGGTGTAGGGCGCACCACGCTTCAGATAATATTTATTGAAGGTGGATTGGTTAATACCCCACTTCATCAGGAATTGTTTGCGGCCATTGTTCTTCTTTATGCGCAGGGTGCTTTTTGACTGGAAGTGGTATACCCTACTCTTGCCTACTCCCTTAAATATACGACAACCGGCAGCCCACATTTTCATAGCAAAATCGTCATCGCTGCTGACACCGGGACTTAGCTCTATGCTGTAACCGCCTGTGATGTGCCAGTATTTTTTATGCACTATGGTAGGTGGCCATGTAGAGCCTGCCCAATCGTATTTCTTGAAGTTGTTGCACTCTTTCAGTAGCTCTGCTTCGTTGAATGTTTCTATTGTTTCGCCATAGTCTTTATTGATAACGCAGGGGTTGTTGTAATTGATAGGTTCTATCATGGTACTCGACAGCATAAAGTTGTCTGTACCGAGTGCTTTTATTTCGTTTACGAGATGCGTATCCCACTCGGGGCATACGTACATATCATCGTTCATATACACTACATAGTCTTGCGTGGCGAGGCCACCTGCATAGTTTACCGCTACGCATATACCCGCATTGCCGGGGGTGTGGGTGTGGTCTATACCTTCGTCCTTGGCCCACTGCAGCGTACCATCACTGCCATCATTGATGTGCAGTATCACCTGGTGCTTATATTGCGAGTTTTTGCGGATGCTTTCCACACACAGCTTTGCAAACGGCAGGTTATTCCACGTAGGTATGATTATTGAGAACATTATGATTCAAATAAGCAGCGGTAAAACTACATTAAACCGCCATTAAAAGGTGTAATTTTATAAAAACACACATGCTACTTCATATACATCCCGACAATCCGCAGCAGCGGAATATAGACACAGCCGTGGAGTGCCTGCGGCGCGGGGGTATCATCATTTATCCTACGGATACGATATACGGTATAGGCTGTGATATTTATAATGCGGATGCCATTAACCGCATCTGTCGTATAAAAAGCATAGACCCGAAGAAAGCGCAGTTTTCCTTTATCTGCTCTGACCTCAGCCACCTGAGCGACTATGCCAAGAGCGTGGATACGCCTGTGTTCCGTATGCTGAAAGCGGCATTGCCCGGTCCGTATACTTTTATATTGCCGGCAAGCAAGCAGGTGCCAAAGCAGCTAAAAACGAAGAAGGATACGGTGGGTATACGTATACCTGATAACAACATCTGCCACGAAATAGTAAAGGCACTGGGGCACCCGCTTATGAGTGCATCGCTCCCCACAGATAACGATGTAGCATACTATACCGATCCAGAGCTTATTTATGACCGTTTTGAAAACCTTGTGGACATAGTTATAGCCGGAGGAACGGGCGGCATACTGGCATCAACTATTATCGACTGCACGGGTGCTACACCGGAATTGATACGCGAGGGTGCGGGGGAATGGGAGACCTTGCTGTAATTATATTTCACTAGCGATAAAATGATTGAACCGCAAAGGCGCGGAGACGCAAAGTGTGCGCTGACTCTTAGTGGGTATTGCTTGTGATACACTTGAAGGAATTTGCCGCAATAGTGCATAAACAAAAATGCCCCCGCTCTTGGAGGCATTTTTTGTTTATCATTCCGCTATTATTAATAGCGATACATTTCTGCTTTGTATGGGCCGGCTTTTGGTATGCCGAGGTATTCAGCCTGCTCAGTTGTAAGCTCTTCGAGCTCTACACCCACTTTAGCAAGGTGAAGACGTGCTACCTTTTCATCAAGATGCTTAGGTAGTACATACACTTTGTTTTCGTAGTTGCTGTGGTGTTTCCAAAGCTCTATCTGTGCCAGTGTCTGGTTGCTGAATGAGTTGCTCATTACGAAGCTAGGATGGCCGGTAGCACAACCCAGGTTCACAAGGCGGCCTTCTGCCAGTACTATTACTTCTTTACCATCTATGCTATACAAGTCAACCTGTGGCTTGATAGTATCCTTGGTTTTGCCATAGTTGTTATTCAACCATGCCATATCTATTTCTATATCGAAGTGGCCGATGTTACAAACGATCGCTTTATCCTTCATAGCACGGAAGTGCTTTTCTGTGATAAGGTCGCGGCAACCCGAAGCGGTAACAATGATGTCTGCTTCTTTAACAGCATCTATCATCTTTTTTACTTCGAAGCCGTCCATTGCTGCCTGTAATGCGCAGATAGGATCGATCTCGGTAACGATAACACGCGCACCCGCACCACGAAGTGATTCCGCAGATCCCTTACCCACATCACCATAACCACCTACAACGGCAACTTTACCTGCCATCATTACATCGGTAGCACGACGTATTGCGTCTACCAGGCTTTCCTTGCAACCGTACTTGTTATCGAACTTAGACTTGGTAACAGAGTCGTTAACATTGATAGCAGGCATTGGCAATGTGCCCTTTGCCATACGCTCATACAGGCGGTGAACGCCGGTAGTTGTTTCTTCGCTAAGGCCCTTTATGTGCTGTACTAATTCCGTGTAGTTATCCAGAACGATGTTGGTAAGATCACCACCATCATCGAGTATCATATTCAGCGGACGATCTTCGCTGCCGAAGAACAATGTCTGCTCAATACACCAGTCAGCATCTTCGAGCGACTGGCCCTTCCATGCAAACACGCCTATACCTGCGGCAGCTATTGCAGCGGCAGCATGATCTTGTGTAGAGAATATATTGCAAGAGCTCCAGCGTACTTCCGCACCCAATGCTACCAGTGTTTCTATCAATACAGCAGTTTGTATGGTCATGTGCAGGCAACCTGCTATGCGCGCGCCTTTCAGCGGTTGTTCCTTGCCATATTCTGCACGTATGGACATCAGGCCCGGCATTTCAGCCTCGGCCAGTCTTATTTCTTTACGGCCCCACTCTGCAAGGCTGATATCAGCCACCTTGTATGGCATCTTGAAGTCAATGTTTGAACGAGTTGTCGTGCTCATATCCTGTTTTTATAAAATTTGGGGCAAAGGTAAGACAATTAAGGTATTCGGACAATGTAACTATCGTGCAATATGTATCTCCCCAACCTAACCCATATTATTACTGTCTTACTATGTAATTCCTAAAATATCTCTATAATCTTAATAATTATCAATGAAAAAAATTACTAAGTTCTTATCTGTGCTACTTTTATTAGCTGCAACTGTGCATGCACAGTCTTATAAATGGATAACCGGCGGCGGTAGCACGGTGGGCATGTCGCCAACTATGAACAATGAAATGGTGGACGCCATGTGCACTGACAATAACCGCAACGTGTATATTATGTCGCCCGTGGGCGACAACCATATCAGCACCGATACACTGATGCTGGGCGATGCCCCCAACTGCTGTTTTAACGTTACCCATACACTTGCTGCCAGCTACGACTGTAGCGGGCATGTGCGCTGGGCAAAGGTGATAGACGGTTCTCTCTATTCCACTATTACCGGCATGGTATATAGTAATGGCAGTGTGTACCTCTCCGGTTCGCTTATTGGTGGCAGTCAGCATATAGGCACCGACACCTCTTTTAACCTGCCGCATCTTATAAGCTATGTGCTGCGTATAGATACATCAGGCCAGTTCAGGTGGATACGTTTTTCGGGGGCGGATGTTGTTAATAATGATAATCTTACCGGCGTAGGCTTTAACCACTTCGCCAAAAACATTGCCGTTGATGGTAAAGGCAACATCCATCATTACGATCGTGCCGGTTCCGGTGCCATTCTCAATGCCAGCACCATAGCCATAAATGGTGTGTACGACCTTGCATACGATACATCGGGTAACCTGCTGAGCGCAGTACGGCTTTCACTGGATAGTGCAGCGCTGCCTTATATATCGGCGTGCGCCATCAATCCCGTCAGCGGCACGATGTATGCCACCGTATATCTTACAGATACGAGTTCCCTTTTCGGGCCTTTGCAACTGGTACAAAGCAATAGCATAATGGCTTTTGATAAAACAGGTAATATGCTGTGGGATGATACCTGCCATTTCCCTAACACCTTTAGCAGTCTTTCGTACGATGGTAATAATAACCTGTATACGACCGCCATAGGAACTTATTTCTGGCCCTTCATCACTAATTACGGCAGCATGCACGACACTATTTATCATGATAGCCTGTATGCTGTTAGCCAATACAACGGGTTGGTAAACATAGATACGCTGGGCAACCTGAAACATGATTTTCACATCAGCATAGACCAGGGTGGAGCGCTGGACCAGGTGGCGGTACTTGCAGGCGGCAAACTGGCACTTACCGGCACTATGTATTATGGCGCCCGCTATGGCGACGACTCCCTGAAAAACCTGACCACCTGTCAGGAGCCATGGATGGCTATTTTTGATACCACGGGCCATCTTACAACATGGGGCTTTGATACTGCATCGGCAACGGGCTTTTACAACTGGGGCACAGCTGTGGCTACCAACAATGCTGGCGATGTGTATATAGGCGGCCTGCTAACTTACGACCTGCGCGTGCCGGGATTGCCCACCCTTTATACAACCGGTGGCAACACAGATTTCTTCATAAAAAAATACGGTTACGACTGTAACTGTACCGTAACGCCTGCCGCAACCTTCACTTTTACGGGAACAACGGCAGTGTCCTTTACCTACACAGGCACCGAACCTTTTGATAGCCTTCACTGGGATTTTGGCGATGGCAGCACGGCAAGCATAGTTGCGCCCACTCATACATACACTACCCCGGGTACACACCATGTATGTGTTACCGTTTATTCGGCATGTGGTGAAAACACGTCTTGCCAGGATGTTATAGTTACAACAGGTATAAATACAACAAACGGAAATGACGGTGTGCTTGTGTACCCTAACCCCACTGCATCGTCGATTACAATTGCGCATGCGGCTAAGGGTACATCCGCAAAGCTATTTAATACCCTTGGCCAGCAAATGTTTTCTACGATCATTATTAATGGCAGCGCTACAGTTTCTCTCAAAAATATTCCCGCAGGCACTTATCTGCTACAACTTACAGATGAGAACGGAGTAAGGAACGAAACGGTGGTACAGAAACAATAAACATACCATTTACAGAACTTAGCTCGGGTAAAACTGCCGGAGCTAAGCATATAGCTGCTTACCGGCATAAATGGCAGTAAATTTGCTATCTTTAACTATAAACATTAGTTAGGATGAAAAAACTCTGTACACTGGTTGTAGTATGTTGTATTTCTATCGGCGCATTTGCGCAGGCCAAACCCAAACTGTCGCCGCTTACGAGGCATTATCTACAGGAGCTTAGTACCAGCAATAAGCAGGATGGCATACTAAAGGGGTATGTGTATAAAAAACTGCAGGATGGTGGCATATATACCAGCGCGCTGATAAAGGTGAGCGATGCCACACTGGCACAAACAAACCTAAGCAGCATAGGCGCATTTGTAGGCACTAAAGCCGGCAATATATGGACAGTACAAGTACCTGCTGCGAAGACAGTATTGTTTACTACACTTACGGGCATCAGCTATATACAGCTCGATGAGCCCGCCATGCCTACTCTAAATATAGCCCGCAAGACCACTCGTGCTGATTCGGCCCAGGCCGGATACGGGTTACCAATGGGTTATAGTGGTAAGGATGTGGTGATGGGTGTAATAGATTTCGGGTTTGATTATAACCACCCTACTTTTTATGATACGCTCAACAGCACTTACCGCATAAAGAAAGTGTGGGAGATGGAAGCTACAGGTACACCGCCGGCGGGCTATCTATACGGTAAGGAGATCACCGATCCTACAGCGATAAAAGCAGAAGGCACGGATAACGCAGCCGAATTTCACGGTACCAGCACCACAGGTATGGCAGCAGGCAGCGGTTATGGCGGCGATGTTACCAACCGTAAACTTAGAGGCATGGCCTATGACGCCGATATAGTATTGGTAGGTGTGCGCCGTGACTCTATAGGCGGACAGTGGATGCAAGGCAGCTTTACGGATTTTATAGACGGTCTTAATTATATCTTCAACTACGCGGCATCGGTAGGTAAGCCTGCTGTGGTTAATATCAGTTGGGGGTCAGAGTCCGGTTCGCACGATGGTACGTCGCTTTTTAACCAGGCATGTGATGCACTTACCGGAGCGGGTAAAATAGTGGTGATGAGCGCCGGCAATGAAGGACAGGAGAATATACACATCTACAAAGCTTTCACCCCTACAGATACAGTGGTGAATACGTTCCTTACATTTACAGACAGCGCCTACAAACGCACGTGGGTAGATATATGGGGCGATACGGGAAAGACCTTCTGTGCGAATGTAACATTGTACAAGAATGGTGTAGCAGGCGCTACTACCGGCTTTTTCTGCACCAGCGACTCGATAGCTAACGTAAATCTTCTAGGCGCGGATGGCACAGACACTTGCTATGTACAGTTTATCTCATCAACTGCTGAAGAAAATGATAAGCCACGCACCATCGTTAATATATTTAACAAGGCAGTGGATAGTGTGAACGTAACGATACAGGCTACGAACGGATTTATCAATACATGGAACGAATATTACTACTACGGTTTTCCTTATCAATACCAGAGTGCATTTGATAGCGTAGGTTTCCCGTGGGCTACGAATGGTACGAATGTATCGGCAATAAGCGATATGGGCAGTGCCAAGTCTGTGCTACTTGTAGGGGCTTATGCATCAAAGGTTACATGGACCGATATCAATGGTCTGGGATGGACATTGAGCGGGTATGTAGCGGCAAACCACCTTGTTCCTTTTTCAAGCCGCGGCCCAATGATAGATGGCCGGATAAAGCCGGATATTACGGCGCCAGGACTTATGGTAGCTACATCAATGAGCTCTTATGATACTGCTTATACTGCCACCGGTAGCAGTAGCAGTAATGTAGACAGTAAGTACACAGATGCTGCAACAGGCAAGACATACTATTATGCTGAATTTGACGGTACATCTGCAGCAGCACCAGCCGCAAGTGGTATTGTCGCGCTACTGCTACAGGCTAACCCATCACTAACACCCGACCAGGTGAAGAACTATATTTTTGAAACAGCGATACACGACATATATACAGGCACATTACCTGCTGCGGGCACCAACAACTGGGGCCATGGCAAGATAAATGCTTATGGTGCGCTAAAGAAAATAGTACATGACCTGGGCGTATACAACTTTGCAGGCAAGAAGCTAGACTGCACCCTGTTTCCTAACCCGAATGATGGCAGCTTTATGCTCGACTATACTTCTGATAAATCAGAGCCGCTAAGCGTATCGGTTTACGACATTACAGGCAGGCTGATATCTATGGACAACTGGAAGGTGAACATTGGCGCTAACCAATACCATTACAACATGCAGCATGCCGCTAAAGGTATTTATATGGTGCGTGTGGCAGGCGTAGATGGCAGCGTGGAAATAAAGAATGTGGTGAGGTAAAAAAATCTTCTATTTACGATTATTGATGTTTTACCAAGAACATCCCTGAAAATTACGTCTTATAGATATGGGCTACCCTCTATCATTAATTGCCTTTGTTTTATTATTCGTGAATTTCAATTCTTTTAGTCAGAAAAATGATTACATCAACAGGCTAACTTTAAAATCAGAACACTTAAAAGGGCCGGTAAGATCAGTAAAGAGTTTTACGTACCTGATATCAGATACAGGGAAGAGCAGGCAAGACACTATTGAAATAAAACTGGTAACCTTTGATCGATCCGGAAACAGCCTATCTCTAAATCGACAAACATTTCAAAGATACAATTCAAAAACAGAACCCGGTAAATATTCTATTTCACAAAACAATAGTTCTTATACCTATGATAGCCTGGGGAATCTTATTGAATTAGGAACGGGCGGATCAACTGAATGGAAGTGCTTTTTCCAATATGATAGTCATAATAACAGGGTTGCGCTTCTTGATGGCGAAGGAATGGTAAGGAAGCGATATGTATATACCTATTCTACAGAAGGTAAAAAGATAGACATGCATGCTTATGATGAAACCAACCATATCCTTAAACAGATAGTACAGTATGATGAGCGAGGGAATGATACTACCACTTACGATTGGCTTATCGAAAATTTAAATGATACACTTTCAAAATCGAAAACTACTAAAAAGTTCGATTTTAAAAACCACCTTCTGGAAGAGTGTGATAGTGCTAAAGGACAACTGTCACCAGGTGAGTTCTCAAGAACTATTTACGAATACAATAAAAGCGATTCCATTATACAGAAAACGAGCTATGTTGACGGAACTATACAGGAAAAAACTAATTATAGCTATGACAGTTTAGGAAACTGCATCGAAATTAATAAGCTGCATAGCTGGGATAAGTACACATACGATTTGAATAAAAATATCCTTGAATACTCAAATGAAAACAGGAGATTAGCATATAAATATGATAATAAAAATAACCTGGTAGAAGTTAATTTGTATAAAGACGGCAATGTATTACGTCAAAAAACAACATACCTATACAATAAGGAAAATGATCAAATCGAATCCAGAAGTATGAATATGGATAAATCCTCAGGCTCGTCCGGTAGCAAGTCTATTATTACTTATGCCTATGATAAATATTCTAATTCTATCAGTACCACTATTTACGAAAATAATTACCCGGCATTATTAGATCCTGCAAAGACCATTCGTGTTACCGTTTTAGAGATAGCTTATTATTAATAAGCTATCTCTAAAACAAACACTATTTAGTAACACACGCCACTTACACATGAATGACCGGCAGGGCAGGTTCTTAACTCTGTAGATATGCAGAAAGTTTTTTGCTTATGGCTTCGCTCACAGGTACAAGTGGCAGGCGCAATACATTATGGCAAAGCCCCATTTGTTTGAGTACACTCTTTACACCTGCAGGGTTACCATCTGCAAACAGCAGATCGATACCGGTAAGTAACTGATAGTGTAGTTTGCGCGCTTTATCATACTTGCCTACCAGTGAGAAGTTTACCATGTTTACAAAATCTTTTGTAAAACAGTTAGCCGCTACGGATATGATACCTTCCATACCCAACGCTATCTGTGCCAGTATCAGGTTGTCATCACCACTGAGTACGGAAAATTTTTCAGGCTTGTTCTGCAATAGTTCCATACACTGCACAATATTGCCGCTGGCCTCTTTTATACCTATTATGTTGGGGCAATGATTTGCAAGGCGTATCACAGTTTCAGGGAGCAGGTTGCTGCCTGTACGGCCCGGTACGTTGTAAAGTATTATTTGCTTCTTTGTTGCCTCTGATACTGCTTTGAAATGCTGGTACAGGCCTTCCTGTGTAGGCTTGTTATAATATGGCGCTACGGATAGTATACCATCAACACCCTCCAGGTTAAAGCTTTGCAATTGCTGCACTAGTTCTGCAGTATTGTTGCCGCCCAAGCCACAAACTATGGGCACCTTTTTATTTGTTTTCTCTACGATAAAAGACAACAGATCCTGTTTTTCATCGTTAGAAAGTGTTGGCGTTTCAGCAGTAGTACCCAGTGCAACAATGAAATCTACCCCCCCATTTATTACATGGTCTATCAGCTTTTCGAGCGCGTTAAAATCGATTGTTTCGTTCTTATTAAATGGCGTTATCAGCGCCACACCTGTGCCTTTGAATGGATGAGACATGTTTCCGATTTATTTTCAAATAATGATTATACTACTTCATCGTAGAAACCCATTTTAGAGAATTTCTCTATCCGCTGTTCTACGCGTGTTTCCGCATCAAATTTCCCTAATTCTGCCAATGATTTTATCAGATAATCCTTTATTGTAGCGGCCATTTCATCGGGGTTGGCATGCGCACCACCCAGTGGCTCAGGTATTACCGCATCTACCAGCCCGAAGCCGTTCATATCTTTCGATGTAAGTTTTAACTGCTCTGCCGCTTTTTCCTTAAAATTCCAGCTACGCCACAATATCGATGAGCAGTTTTCAGGAGATATAACAGTGTACCAAGCGTTTTCGAGCATTACTACTTTATCGCCTATACCTATACCTAGTGCACCACCCGAAGCGCCCTCACCTATGATAACACAGATAACAGGCACCTTCATATTCACCATCTCGAACAGGTTTCGTGCTATGGCTTCCGCCTGTCCACGCTCTTCTGCCTCAAGACCCGGGAACGCGCCGGGTGTATCTATGAATGTAATTATTGGCCTGTTGAATTTCTCCGCCATCTTCATCAGGCGCAATGCCTTGCGATAGCCCTCCGGATTAGCCATACCGAAGTTGCGCAATTGACGCATCTTGGTATTGACACCTTTTTGCTGGCCCATCACCATTACAGGTTGCCCATCGAGCTCGGCCATGCCGGCTACTATGGCTTTGTCATCCTTTATCTGGCGGTCGCCATATAGTTCAGTAAAATTGGTAAATATCTTCTCTATGTAGAACAATGTGTAAGGCCTATCCGGGTGGCGGCTAAGCTGCACACGCTGCCATGGAGTAAGGTCCTTATATAATTTTGAGCGGGTGCTTTCTATGCTTAATTCCAGCTCATGCATTGTCTTTGTTACATCTACATGATTTTTTGCCGATAGCTCCTTTAACTTATTCATCTGCGAATAAAGGTCCTCGAGCGGCTTTTCAAAATCCAGAAATTGCATAGTTTTTATTTAGGGATACAAAAGTAACAGTTAGTTACTGAAAAGTGCATACTTCCTGTCACTCATAATTTTACCTTATATAAAAATAAAGTAATTCAGAAAGCAAAAAGGGCAATAAGCGTTGCATTTGGGATCATTGGTATTGTTTTTAAACGTTGACCTATATGTCTTTAGAAAATATACCGACTACAGAGCGGGGATCAGTGAATGTAATTATAGAAACGCCCAAGGGTACACAAAACAAATATATCTACGAGCCCAGGCTTAAAGTGTACAAATTGAAAAAAGTACTGCCTATGGGTATGGTATTTCCTTTCGACTTTGGTTTTATACCCAATACCACAGGCGGTGATGGCGACCCGCTCGATGTACTGGTAATAATGGAAGAGCCGGCGTTTACGGGCTGCCTGGTGCAATGCCGCCTGCTTGGTGTGCTAAAGGCCATGCAAAAAGAGCGTACAGGATCCCCATTTCGCAACGACCGGTTTATAGCCGTCGCTAATGAATCACGATTATATAAAAACATTCAAAAGATAAGTGACCTGAACAGAGACCTGGTACATGAGCTTAAAACATTCTTCATCGATTACAATGCACGCGAAGGCAAAAAATTTACGCCTATTGGCTGGTCTGATGCTGCGGTAGCCATGAAAATGATACAAGCTGCTGTAAATGAATAGTATCTTGCGTGCAGACATACTTATATAAATTCATTATTTTAGTAGTATAATTATCGCTTTGAGAAAAATAAATAAATCATACTATACATTTTTAGCTAGTGCGTTGCTATTACTGCTTTCGGTGTGTTGCTATGCCCAGCATAAGGAAGTTGAAAAAAAGGCAGTCAAGGAAGCCAAAGACACCATACACCAGGCCGCAAAGAACGCGGTGCATACTGCGGTAAAAAAAGGCTTTACCACACATATCCATTCATTTAAAGATACACTGCATTTTAAACGCTCAGTAGCAGAAAAACACGCACTTGTGTTATCTGATAGCGCGCTGAATGCAATAGGTATAGATAGCTTGCTGGACAAGGTTGAAGATGTACATAATACGCTCAACCAGATAAATAACAACAATGCTACGGGCTTTAACACCCGCGATATAGAAGGAGGACTGCCCGATGTAGACTCTAACATAGACTTGATAGGCGACAATATATCGCTGTATAATACCGTGCTCGATGTAAAGAACCTGCAGATGTTCAATGTGTTACTGGGCGACCTGCAGGGGCAGCTCAGTGAGTGGCGCGAAAAGCTTTTTAAATTCAACAAAGAGCTTTCTAATGAGAGCGCGGATATGGCTGCATACCGTAAGGATACTATACTACGCGCCCTACTATCTGATAGTGCATTCAAAAGCCTATATGCCGATGAGATAACAGACCTTAAAGATAAATGGAAGCAGGCAAAACTGGCACTCGATAAAAGCCGCACACGCATAAATCAGTTGCAGGCAGGCGTATCTAATCAATATTTTGAAACAATAGACCTGCAAAATAACATTAACGACCTGCTTCGCAAGATCAGTATCAAATCACTTGGTAAGGAATACGATTTTCTTTGGAACATGGGTAGCAGCACTATTGGTGAAGATGAAGACGCGAAAGAACTAATACGGCAATCGTACCAGGGCCAGGGCAAAATACTCAAGTATTACTTTTACCGCAATTGGGACAACCAATTCTGGATGCTCATAGTTGGCCTAACTGTATTCTTATGGATACTACGCAATTTTATAATGCGTGGCCGCAACGCAGCCATAAATTCTGCTGCCGTTACAGAAGCCGATAACGATACTGACAAAAAACAAAAGCCTTATCATTTCATCAGCAAGGTATCTATACTCGCTACACTGGTGGTGGTATTCACCGTTTCACCATTCTTTGACATACACCCGCCCACCGCTTATGTAGAGATAACAGAGTTCTTTATGGTAGTGGTGCTTACCTGCCTGCTGTGGAAAAACTGGCCACGCAAGCTATTCTACTATTGGCTCATCACAAGTTTACTCTTTATCATCTTATCAATAACAGGCACTTTCCTGGTGCCTAGCCTGGGGTTCAGGCTTTTCTTGTTCGGGCTCAATATATTTTCAGTCCTCTTTGGTCTATCGTGGTTCCGACAACTCAAAAAATACGCGTTGCCATTCGAGAAGCTTATTAAATGGGTACTGGTTATTTATAGCCTCCTCAACATGGCTGCTATTGTATGTAATATTTTGGGTAGGCTAAGCCTTACCAAGATATTTTCCGTCACTGCTATTTTCGGGCTTACGCAGATCATCAGCCTTACTATCTTCATACAGATACTGATTGAGTCATTCCGTTTGCAGACATCGGTCAATCAATCTAACGGAGGCTTTGCAGCCAAACTCAATTTTAGTAAGATAGAGCGGCTGCTCTGCAGAACGCTTACCATAGTTGCAGTTATACTATGGATCATTGTCTTTACCATCAACCTTAACATCTACAATATACTTTTTGACAAGCTGGGCAGTCTACTCAATACTCCTCGCAAAATAGGCAGCACTACATTCCAGATAGGCCATCTGTTACTGTTCGTGGCTATCATTTACATTTCTAATCTGCTGCAACAAGGTATCGGCTCGCTCTATGGCAGAAACGAAAATAACTGGGACCCCGAGGTAAAGAAGAACGGTTCAAGACTTGCCATGACAAGGCTGATACTTATCATCATTGGTTTTATGATAGCCGTAGCCGCGTCCGGCTTACCGCTTGATAAAATAACGATAGTACTAGGTGCATTGGGTGTGGGTATTGGTCTCGGCTTGCAGAGCATTGTCAATAACCTTGTATCAGGTGTTATACTCATTTTCGAACAGCCATTCCGCATAGGTGACTATATTGAGATAGGCGACAAGCGCGGACGCGTACTGGATATAGGTATACGCAGCAGCAAGCTCGTAATGGAAGAAGGTGCCGAGCTCATTATGCCAAATGCCGACCTGCTATCGGGCAGAGTAATTAACTGGACGCTGCGCGACGATAGTGTACGTATTGATGTGCCAATTAGCGTGGAACAAGGCCATACATTTGAAGAGGTGAAACAGCTGATACTTGACATACTGGCCACAAACAAACATGTGGTACAAACACCACCACCCGATATACTATACCTGGGGTTGAAAGACAAGAACATGAACATCAATATACAGGTATGGATAGATGATGTACATATTGTACAATCCATCCGCAGCGAGATGCTGAACACGCTGAATAATGAGCTGGATGCGAAGGGCGTAAAAGTGGTGTAAACCAGAAATAGAATTTCATCTTCATTCAAAATGCCGCAGTAGTGTCAGCATACCTTATCCATAAATACTGATCCATTCCATTGTTATTGAAATGGCGTTGTAATTAATTTCAACCAGACTAAAAAAGAGGCTGCCAGAAAAGGTCAGCCTCTTTTTAGCTTAGAGAACTATATTCGCTATCAGATCACATCCATAAGATGCTTATAGTTAGATTTGATGATATCCATTACCTCATCCATTCTGCCACCCAGCATTAGTTTACCCATAGTTACGGCATAGCCTTTTGCCTGTGCCCACTCTACCTTAGGTGGCATAGCTAATGCGTTGGGGTTTGTAAGGATATTTAAGAGCACCGGTCCTTCTTCCTTTATTGCCTGCGCAATGGCACTTTTAACGTCTTCCTGATGGTGAACGGTAATACCTTTAAATCCCATGGCCTCAGCAACAAGTGCAAAGTCGGGATTAACCATATCCGTTTCATTGTCGGGCAATCCGTCTACTTCCATTTCCAGTTTTACCATTCCAAGCGCCCGGTTATTAAATACGACCAGCTTTATAGGTAAGTTGTATTGTTTAATAGTAGCAAGATCGCCAAGAAGCATAGATATGCCACCATCGCCACATAAGGCAAACACCTGCCTGCCCGGGTAACACAATGAAGCACCGATAGCCATAGGCATCGCATTTGCCATGGAGCCATGATTAAATGAACCGAGGAATTTCCGCTGCCCTGTAGCATGTATATACCGGGCGCCCCATACGCAGCTCATGCCGGTATCCAGTGTAAAAATGGCATCTTTTGCTGCCATTTCATTTATCACTGAGGCAACATATTCCGGTTGTATCATGTCTTTCTCACCTACATTATCTACGTAGATCTGCAGGTGTTGTTTTGCTTTATCATACAGGCTTAGTTGCGCTTTCAAAAAGCTATCATCTTCCTTTTTTTTGATCAATGGCAGTAACGCAGCAACAGTATCTTTTATATTCCCACACAACCCCATTTCCAGTTTTGCACGCCTGCCTAGTTTTTCGGGCTTATCATCCACTTGTACTATCTTGTTTTTGGTCGGCATGAAAGGCGTATAAGGGAAATCCGTACCAAGCAACAATACAAGATCTGCTTCATGCATACTATGATACGCAGACGGTAATCCTAATAAGCCGGTCATACCTACCTCGTAAGGGTTATCATACTGCATACCCATTTTGCCACGAAAAGAATAGCCTATAGGCGCTTGTAACGCAGCTGCAAGCGCCACTACTTCATCGTGCGCTTCACGCGCGCCATATCCGCAAAATATAGTAACCTTCGGATACTTGTTGAGGATATCAGCTAGTGCTTGTAATTCATGGTCGGCAGGTCTTAAAATCGTTTCGCATTTGAAATTCTGCACGGAGATATTACTTTCTTCTGCCGGCATAGCTGATACATCGCCCGGCAAGCCAAACACCGCCACCCCTTTATGGTGAATAGCATGTTGAATAGCAGTCTGGAACATACGTGGGGCTTGTGTAGCAGTGGTGGCCACCTGATTGTAGCAACTGCAATCATCAAACAACTTTATTGTGTTGGTGCTCTGAAAATAATCGAGGCCAAATTCGGGTGTATTTATTGTTGAGGCAATGGCGATCACCGGTACACCTGTACGATGCGCATCATAGAGTCCGTTTATCAGGTGTATATGCCCCGGCCCACAACTTCCTGCACAGCAGGCAAGCCCTTCCAATTCTGCTTCCGCGGCCGCTGCATACGCGCCCACCTCTTCGTGCCTTACATGTATCCACTTTATTTTGCCATTTCGCCTTACTGCATCATTCAGGTGATTTAAACTATCACCAGTAACGGCATAAATTCTTTTTACTCCGTTCTCCACCAGCATTTCTACCAGTTGATCTGCTACTTGTTTGGCCATGACATATAATTTTAGACTATGAACGTGAAATCAATTGAGTAACTAATTTAATGTTTTCACACATAAATCATTAAAAAAATCGTGCTATGCAACCAAAGCATATCAGATATCCTCCGCTCTAATCACAAACCCGTACTCAATTACCGCTCTCACATAGCTTTTCTCCCTTCTTTGTTTAAAGTTAAAAGCGCTTACAAAAGCGCAAAACCTACTACAAGAGCGGGTTTTGTATTTTTCATAATGTAAATTTATTTCTGCTGTAATTCCTCCTTTGGGTTTGGCTGGCCTTTACCTGTAGTTATCAGGTCGTGTAAACTACCGTTGATATAAAAGGTCCAGACATTAAAGCAAATATCATAGCATTCGTATGCTTGAGTCAAACCCAGGTGTGTGAAACGAAGTTGTGTCTTTCCATCCTTTTCAGAAATATCAAATTCTATTTTTGTACCCACCCACTCTGTTTGGTCTTTAGTAAAGCTAAAATAGTTATCCAGGCACAACCAAACGACTTTTTTGTCGGGTACAACCTCTATTAATCTCATGGTACACTTATGCAACTCCCAACGCTGGTAAGTGAACTCATCGTTCAGTTGGTCCGTACCACCGTCAATTCTTTCCGACCACCAACCGCGTACGTTATTGACTGCATTAAATACTTCATTCGGGGTTTGGTCTACCGAAAATGTGGTGCTAAAACTCTGATCTTTCATTATAGTAAAATTTTTATTTAGGCTAAAACCAGTTGCTGGCCTTTACCCGTGGTGATTAGACTAGCTAAACTTTGATTAACGATCTGCGTCCATGCAGCTGAGCATGCGTCGAAACACTCAACTTCAGGGAGTAAGCCGATGTGCGAAAAACGAAGTACAGTTTTACCGTCATGTTCCGTAATTTCAAAACTGATCTTTGTGCCGGTCCACTCATTAATATCTTTCGTGAAATTGAGGCTGCTATCGGCAACCAGCCACACCACTTTCTTATCAGGGATCATTTCCACTACTCGCTGCTTTGAAAAGTGAAAGTCTTTATAACGGTAGGTGAACTCATCGCCCAATTTTGCTGAGCTACCTTCAATTTGGCCCGGCCACCAGCTTTGTGGCTTATTTATTGCGTCAAAAACTTCTTTCGGACTCTTGTCTACCGAAAACGTGGTGCTAAAATCTTGTGTTGTCATTTTTCGTGATTTTTTTAGTGAAGCAATTTGTTATTTAATAAGTTTTAAAAGTTTATTGATATTTTCCACCCAGCCCTGAAGTAATCCATTGTAGAAATTCAGGTTTTCTTTTTTCGCAAAACCACTATGTTCCAGGAAAAGCTCTGTACCATTATCCTTTGGTTCCAGTTTCCATTCCACCACAGAATCAAGCGTTATCTCGCCACCACCGGGTCCGCTTCTCCAGGAATAAGAAAGTCTTTCATGCGGAATGATTGCTAATACCTTGCAGTAAAAGATTCCGTCAAAATCGAGACTCGGAATCGGGTTTGTCTTGAAATGAAAGTCATGCCCCACGATTGGCTTAAAATCATTTCTCATCAACCACAGCTCCATCAGCTCAGATCTTGTCAGGTATTCCCAAACCGTCTCCGGCGGATGTGGGAAGAAAAATTGGTGCTTAATTGTCTTTGTCATAATAGGTAACTTAAAAGTTACACAAATATATAGGTAACTTTTAAGTTACGCAAATATTTCTAAAAATATTTTGTCGTTCGATTTATTAACGATCATGTAAAACGAGTAGAAAAGAAATCTCTGAGATTATGGATGAGGTTAGATTACCGGCAAAAGTTTAATAAGGAAAATGCTTTAGTTTAGCAATAGAGGTGAAATCACGATGCTTCTGTACCGCCTTTTCTCAAAACAAAACCCGCTCTTATAGCGGGTTTTGTTTTGAGTTTTTCTTGCCGTGAATTGAGCACACCGGCAATGCATAAAGTATATCCTCTCCGGGACTATAGTTTAGTAAACTTTTCATATCCTATTTGCTGCCCATCTTGTGCAACTCTGATAAAATATAAACCTTTGTTTAGCCCTGCTATATCTATTGTATTCTTTGCAGTTGAAATGGTTCCTTCCAATATTTTTGAGCCGTTCACGGTATAAATAGTATAAGCAAGCGGGCCTGCCGAATTATATCTTATAGTCAAAAAATCATTCGCAGGATTGGGGTATAGGGTAATTCGTGGCTTAGTGTTTAGCTCCTCTACCTTGGTCTCGGTCATGATATTTACCGTATAATCTTCTGTTTCTCCTCCGTAAGCTGTATTGTCCATCGAGTCGCAGGCAAGCTCATAAGCTCCTGGGTGCGATCCGTGATAGTCGTCATCTTCAGATATCCTTACGCGCATCCTTGTATTTCCTGATAGTGCAGTTACGGGAATGGAAATCGTAGCTGTCACAGGTACGCTAGAACCCAGTCCTATACCTGTAGAGGCTGTTATTCCCGCGATTAATTCAGTAGAGTCGAACACATCATCATGATTATAGTCGATCCATGCTGCATAACCGGCGCCACCGCCAATATAAAAGTTCAGTTTCAACGAATAGCTAGTTCCCTTTACCAGGTTAGGAACAGTTACATTATTATAGAAAATATAGTGCAGCCCCGGGCTTACCGCATCAGACACATTGTTTAATGAATCAAGTTGTACACTATTGATCCAGTCACTGCCCGTAGTATCACCACCAATAAATGCAAAACCCGCGGGACAATAAGGCGCAGGATTTGTTGTTTGTGCAAACAAGTTCGCATAGCTAAATATTCCAATTAATGTTAATAGTAGTACTTTTTTCATTTTAGTTTTTATTTGCCACAAAGACAGTCATTGAGGAATTATGGTTGGGTGCGTAGCTATATCTTTCGGTCGTCGTAGATCATCGTTTGCAACGCAGGCAAAACAAGAAGTCTCACATCTTCATAAAAATAACAAAGCCACTCAATGAGTGGCTTTGTTTTCGAGTTTTTCTTGCGGACCGGACGGGACTCGAACCCGCGACCTCCGCCGTGACAGGGCGGCATTCTAACCAACTGAACTACCGATCCATTCTGTAGTTTGGGCTGCAAATATAGGAGTAGTTTTTCAATTTCAGCACTCTTCTTAAAAAAATATCTTTACCACACATAAATAAGGCCTGCAAGTGTTTGCAGGCCCTATCCTTAACTCAACTACAAAAACATTTTTATTTAATAATAACCAGTTTCTGCGTCTGTACCTTACTGCCTTCGTTCAGGCTTATGAAGTACATACCCGCGCTAAGCTGTGCCGCATCTACAGATACGGTTTGTGTGCCTTGCGCTATGGCTATTTGTTTGTAGATCATCACCTTTCCGGTAATGTCGCATACTCTCATTTCAGCGTTTGCATTTACCATGTCGCTGGTTATAACTGCTTTAAAGTTGCTGCCTGCCGGGTTAGGATATACAGAGAACGTTGTTGCTTCCGCTTGTACATTATTAACAGCTGTAGGCGCACCCAGTGTATTCACAGTAGTATTGGTCACTACAGGGGCATTATAATCGAAGTAGATAGATGCATTGTTCTTGAACTGAGTACCTAACGGCATGCCGGTCTTTGTTTTTACGGTGTAGGTAAACATACCATTGCTGGTCACTTCATTGCTCGCCTTTGTAGGCAGGTTTATATTGCTAAAGGTAAACTTAACAACACCATGCGTATCCATCGTCACCACACAGTTGTGCGACTCGTATACCGGGCGCAGGGAAGCCCAGTTAAGGTTGGCATCAAGTGTATCTATAACTACTATATTCTCAGCAGGTGCCGTACCCGTATTCTGGAAGTGTACCATGTATTCAAGTACAGAGTCTTTATAAGTGATAATGCCTTCAGGTCCTGTGCCTTTAGGAGATACCTCTTTAAAGTTAGGGTCGTAAGAACCCACAACTGTAGCTGTGAAATAATCTACATTGTTCCATGGTGAGTAGTCATTAAGCCAGTTGCTGATCGGTGCTATATAAGATGCAGTGTCTTTAAATACTACGCTTGTAGCCAGTGGTATGTCTGTAGGTACATTATAGTCCATGTGCATCTCTTGCGACGAACCCGGAGCTAACGTAGGGAAGGTAGCAGGAGTGCTATACCAGTCACCGGTGCCGGAGAAAATCCCTGCAGGCGTGAATGTTGGTGAGGCCAGTTGGCCATCGGTATTATATCCTGCCAGTATGCCGGTTTCAGACACTGTACCCTCATTACTTACTACAGATACCTGATCGTATACATTGCCCGGTACCGGCCAGCTGTAATCCCATGTGCTGATGTGCATATCATGTATTGGATTTACTGTATTGGCGAAATCGTAGTTTAGTGTACAACCCGTTGCGGCAGATGATACTACTGATACATTATTCAGCTGGCATGCAGATAACGGGTAGTAGCCAAGTACTGTTTCTGATAAGGTATAAGACCCTGTTGGCACTTCAAATGAATAATACCCTGCAGCATCTGTATAAGCGTAACCAAAGCCACTCACATACATCTGTATGTCTGGTATACCTACTTCACCTGTATCTCTTACACAGTTATTATTTGTATCATTATATACAACACCACTTATTGTGCAATAGCAGCTAGTATTAGATGCGTCATAGCCCAGGGATGTATAATTGCTACCTACACAGCCCGATGCGTCTGTAACGGTTACATTGTAATACCCTGTGCCCAGCGCCGAAGCGGTAGGCGTAGTAGCGCCTGTGCTCCATGTATAAGCGTAAGGGTAAGTACCACCATAAGGTACCGCGGTAATAGAGCCATCAGCAGTATACTTGCACGAAGCATCAGTGCTCGCAATACCTACTGATAAAGGAGACGAATAAGGTACACCTAAGTATTTTGTTACAGAGCAGCTGTTGTTATCTGTGATAGTTACTGTATAGCCACCATAAGGTACACCTGTTATAGAAGAGGTTGTAGCCCCTGTGCTCCATGAATATGTATATGGCAATGCACCACCCGATGGTGTTACGCTTAGTGCGCCATCTGCAAGCAAGCACTGTGCCGCGGTAGATGTATAGCTTACGCTAATAATATCTACCGGATTAACTACAGCAACACCGGTTTGTACACAACCAACCGCATCAGTTATTTTAAAACCATAGTCACCTGCAGAAAGAGCTGTAGCCGATAGGCCTGTTTGTGGTGGTGACGTATACCATGCAATAGCATAAGGTGTGGTACCGCCTGTTACAGTAAGTGTTGCAGAACCTGTTGGCGCCGTGCATGAACTTGGCGTTGCGGTATAAGTAGCAGAGATAGGTGTTGAAGCGCCTACATACCCGGCACCGCTGCCTATACAACCATTAGCATCAGTTACGTTAACGCTGTAATAGCCTGCTGTAAGGCCTGTTATAGATTGTGTAGTAGAGCCATTGCTCCATACATAAGCGTAAGGAGGCATACCACCCGAGCCGAAGGCAATAGCGGCACCATCACTGGCAATACAGGTAGCAGGGGTAGGTGTTACCGGTACTGTGATAGCAATAGCTTGTGGTACAAATTGAGCAGATGTAGCAGCACAACCCAATGCATCAGTAACTGTTACACTGTAGACTCCTGTTATAAGACCGCTGATAGATGTGGTTGTGGCACCTGTAGACCATGCATAGCTCACTGGCATTACTGCGCCCGGAGATATTGCAGTTATAGAGGCTGTACCATTCGTACAGTTGGCTGGTGTATTGGTTGTGGTCACAGAAAACGCAGGGATCGACTCTATAACAATAGAATCACCTGAATATACAGAACCGAACGTACAACCAGCGGCATCTGTTATCATAATGCCATACTCACCTGCAGGCAGACTGACAGTAGCTGTAGTGCCTACCGTGGCCAGTGTTGCCTTATTATACCAGTTATAGGTATAAGGCGTTACCCCACCCGATACGGTTACCGTTGCGCTTCCCACACCCGGACATGGCGCAGCTACAGTACTTACATAATAAGTAAATGGCAGTCCGGCAGCCGAATCATCTGCATAAGCATAGCCTACCCCATCTGTTATTTCGCAAAATATACTTCCGCCGGGGAAACCTGTATAGGTATCGCTTGTGCTGGTTATGCCGCTATGTACAGTGGTAGTAGTGTTCACATACCATGTATAGGTAAGCGGCGGCGTAAGGCCTGTGACGTTAGCTGTTACAACTCCATCTGCATGGCAGGGAGGCGTTGTAACTGTAAGTGTAGCATACTGCGCACCGGCAGTAAATGCGAACAGGATGAATAATAGCAAAAAGTTGAGCTTTTTCATAAAAGGATGTTTGTTATAGTCATAGACGTTATGCCCAACAGAAATGTTAGGATAACTACTAAAATAACAATAATCGCATTATGAAGTACGTATAAAGCGGAAGATGATTAAAAAAATTATATTTAAAAACGACTATTTGAGAAACCAATAAGCGCCCAATTGCACAAGGATACCCGTAATATATCCCACCCAGATATCGCCCTTCTGGTGCGCACCAAGTATCATGCGCGATGTACCTATAATACCAGCCAATATAATAGCTATGAACAAAGGCATTATCAGGTTTGTATGAATATCGGGCATCATCATCATAACTATGATGATACCGACCATACTACCTGCCGCAGCGGTATGCAGGCTTACTTTGGTAAAGATATTGAACATAAACAAGGCTATAATACCCCAGAAACTGCCCAAAAGCAGCACCTGTAAGATAAGCGGCGCAGGCACTGCATGAAAGTCCTTTATCTTATCGAAGTTGAGAAAAGAATGGCTCAGAGAGAAGTAGAATATCATAGCAGCCATAAGCGGTATTACCCGCTCGCGCGCATTCTCCAGCTTTATACTCTTTATAAAATTCAATCCCTTTAGTATAAACACCACCACTAGCGGTAGCAGTAGTGTGCTTACTCCTATGCTTATCAACCAAAAGAAAAGCTGGTGCTGCGTAATACCCTGAAACTTATCACGCGCCAGCAGATATACCATTACCGACATGACCACCGGCATAAATACAGGGTGGCATACATACGATACTATGTTCGCCAACACACGTAGTGCTTTGGGCTGAGTATGAGCAACAGGTTGCTGTGCTGACTGCGTTTTTATTTCGCTCATTTTATCCTTCTAATATTGGTGATAACCACTTGCTCATTTCTTCCATGCTCATGCCCTTACGGTCTACATAGTCTTGTAACTGATCGTCCATAATGCGATTGATGCCGAAGTACACACTTTCAGGATGACTGAAGTACCAGCCGCAGACAGATGCTGCAGGATACATGGCCAGTGATTCTGTAAGTTGTATGCCTGCGTCCTCTGTGGCATTCAGCAAATCAAAGAGCTTGTATTTCTCAGTATGGTCGGGGCAGGCAGGATAGCCCGGAGCAGGACGTATGCCTTGGTATTTCTCTTTTACCAATTCTTCAATAGGTATCTGCTCATCTTTTATATAGCCCCAATATTCTGTTCTAACTTTTTTATGCAACACCTCCGCGAACGCCTCTGCAAATCGATCCGCAAGCGCCTGCAGCATTATCTTTTGATAATCATCATGATCGTCCACAAATTTTTGCAGATGCGGCTCTATGCCATGTATACTCACAGCAAACGCTCCTATATGGTCCTTCTTCATTGGCGATATAAAGTCAGCAAGGGAGAAGTTTGGTTGTCCCGGTGCTTTCTTTATCTGCTGGCGCAATGATTCCAGTTGCGCCAGGTATTTGCCATCTTTATCTTTTACCACTATTGTATCCGGCGCTACTTTATCAGCCTCCCAGAATCCTATCACACCCTTTGCCGTCAGCCACTTTTCATTTATTACTTTATCCAGTAACGCATTCGCATCGTTATACAGCTTCGTAGCTTCTACACCCACGTGCGCGTCCTTTAATATCTCCGGGAATTTACCCTTCATCTCCCATGCTATAAAGAAAGGCCCCCAGTCTATATACTTTCTTATTTCACTCAGATCATAATCCGGAAATACCTTTGTACCCAGCAATGCAGGTACCGGAGGCTCATAGCTTTCCCACTTTATATTCACGCAATTTTTCTGTGCCTCAAGCAATGATATATATTGCTTAGCCGATTTCTTACTTTCAAAATCAGCACGCAACTTATTATATTCTTGGGTCGTATTCTCGAGGAACTGTACTTTATTTTCTTTATTGAGCAGGTTACCCGCTACCGTTACACTACGGCTGGCATCCAGTACATACACCACACCTTCATCGTATTGCGGAGCTATTTTTACCGCTGTATGCATACGGCTTGTAGTGGCACCGCCTATCAGCAGCGGCTGCTTCATACCACGGCGTTTCATCTCCTTGGCTACGTGTACCATCTCATCGAGGGAAGGCGTTATAAGCCCGCTAAGGCCTATTATATCTACATTCTCGCGCTGTGCTGTTTCAAGTATTTTATCTGCCGGCACCATCACACCAAGGTCTATCACATCATATCCGTTACAGCCCAGTACCACACCTACAATGTTCTTACCAATGTCATGCACATCACCTTTTACGGTGGCCATAAGTATTTTTGCAGCACCTGCATTCTCTTCATTTATAGTACCCGCTGCTATGTGGGCCAACCTGCGTTCTTCTTTCTCCGCCTCTATGAACGGGAACAGATACGCTACACTCTTCTTCATCACACGCGCACTCTTTACCACCTGTGGCAAAAACATTTTACCACTACCAAAAAGGTCACCTACCACATTCATACCATCCATCAGCGGACCTTCTATCACATCCAGCGGCTTAGGATATTTCACACGCGCCTCTTCGGTATCCGCATCTATAAAGTCAGTAACACCGTTTACAAGGGCATGTTTCAAACGTTCTTCAACAGCCCTGCCACGCCACTCATCATCTACCTTTTCTTCTTTATCTTTTGCCTTTACTGTTTCAGCAAATGTCACCAGTCGCTCTGTCGCTTCAGGATCGCGGTTTAGTATTACATCTTCGCACAACTCACGCAGCTTAGGTTCTATCTCATCATAAACTACCAACTGGCCTGCGTTAACGATACCCATATCCATACCCGCCTTAATAGCATAATACAGGAACACACTGTGCATTGCTTCCCGTACCGTCTCGTTACCACGGAATGAGAAAGATATATTACTCACACCACCGCTTATCTTAGTAAGCGGCATTCTTTGTTTTATAATGCGCGTTGCTTCTATAAAATCAACACCATAGTTATTATGCTCTTCGATACCTGTAGCTATCGCAAAAATGTTGGGGTCAAAGATTATATCCTGTGGATTATAGCCTACCTGCTGTGTAAGGATATCATACGCTTTCTGGCAGATGTCTACCCTGCGTTGCAACGTATCTGCCTGTCCTTTTTCGTCGAAAGCCATTACTATAACAGACGCACCAAAACTTTTACAGATGATGGCCTGCTCAATGAATTTTTCTTCCCCTTCCTTCATGGAAATGGAGTTAACGATACACCTACCCTGTATACACTTCAGCCCCGCCTCTATAATAGCAAACTTAGAAGAATCGAGCATAATGGGTATCTTGGCGATATCCGGCTCGGCCTGTAACAGGTTTACGAATGTGGTCATTGCCTGCACGCCTTCCAGCAATGCATCATCCATATTTATATCCAGCACCTGTGCGCCGCTTTCTACTTGTTGGCGGGCTACACTTAGCGCTTCTTCATATTTATTCTCACGTATCAGCCGCGCAAATTTCTTAGAGCCTGTTACATTAGTACGCTCCCCTACGTTCACAAAATTCGTTTCAGGGCGTACTATCAATGGCTCCAGACCACTCAATCTCAAAAAAGGCCTAATCTCAGACATTATAAAAAGGTAGTATTAAAACGCTGCAAAGGTAAGGAAGTCATAGCTTAAACCATATATAAACCCATATCTATGAAAGTAGCACTGACAAAAGCGCCCTACCACAAGTGGTAAGGCGCATGAATAATCATATAGCGTAAAGACTATAACACGCCTGCATCGTATGCCTGCTCGCCGTGTATGGCCTCATCAAGACCCTTATCCTCATCGGCTTCAACAACCTTTACCTTTGTAAAGACATTTATGACCGCCAGCATTACATAAGTGAATACGAATGCATAAATAGAAGCCCCGATAACGGCCAGTAACTGGTGCATAAAGAAGGTGCTGCCACCAAATATCAACCCATCTGCGCCACCTGCATTAATGGCTTTAGAGGCAAATACACCGAGCAATATAGTACCTAGACAACCGCCTATACCATGCACGCCCCACACATCGAGAGCATCATCCCAACCCATTTTGTTCTTAAGATGTACGGCAAGGTAACATACCATACCAGCCGCTATACCTATCTCCACAGCCGATGTGAGCGATACAAAGCCAGCCGCCGGAGTAATAGTAGCAAGGCCCGCGACCGCGCCCGTAAGCAAGCCTACGAATTTTGGTTTCTTTACCAGGCTCCATTCTATAATAAGCCATGTGATGGCGGCGAACGATGCTGCCACATCAGTATTAATGAATGCCTGGCCTGTTATCGCATCGACATCGAGCTCGCTACCCGCGTTGAAGCCATACCAGCCAAACCATAGCAGGCCGGTACCTATAGCTATCAGCGGCACACTGTTAGGTACGGAAGATCTATCGCGGCGCTTACCTACGTAAATAACAGATGCTAAAGCTGCAAAACCCGCCGTAGCATGTACCACTATGCCACCTGCAAAATCAAGCACGCCCCACTTTGCCAGCAAGCCACCACCCCATATCATGTGCGCGAACGGATAGTAAACAAGCACTTGCCACAATACTAGGAATACAAGATATGATTTGAACGTGACCCTATTTACAAACGCACCTGTAATAAGTGCCGGTGTGATGATAGCAAACATCATCTGGTATGCAAAGAATACAAACTCAGGTATTTTTGGATTGTGTGGAAATGGAGAATTAAGGTCTACGCCATGCATGAACATTTTATCCAGATTACCGATGACACCACCCATTGCATCACCGCTAAAACATAGTGAGTAACCGAAGATATACCACATGATAGTGGTGATACCCATGGATACAAAGCTCTGTATCATAATACCGAGAATGTTGCGCTTACCCGCAAGGCCGCCATAGAAGAAAGCGAGGCCAGGCGTCATTAACATTACAAGACTGGTGGCAAGGAGCATAAAGCCCGTGGAGCCTGTGTCGAAAGTAGCCATGTGCATTTAATTTTAGTTGGTTATGAATAAATTTATCTTGTCTTTAAACTTTTCAGCAGATCAAATGTTACGCCCATATTCACCATAAACTCCCACCGGTAATTGCGCGCCTCTCCGTTGTAATTAAAAACATACTCATCCTGCTGCATCTGTAACCTCCTCGACTCTATACGGATGTAGCTATTTTCTGTAGGCTTATATTCTGCCCCGGCAGTAACACCCCACAACTTATAACCTGTGTATGAACCCGCTGCATCAGTAAATACGCCCGACACAAATCCATCAGGGTCATTAAACATTTCTCCCCTTGCGTATACTGCTGCTTTTTTAAACGCCTGATAACGTAGCGTTGCTAATGCGCTAAACATATACGCATCCGCGTTGTGCGTAGCGATATTCGAGTTTTGCTGTATAAAATAATCGGCACCCAACTGTACTTTTATTTTCTTGCGCTGATAGTTAAGGAACAGGTTTTGCGCTATGCGTGTTTGGCTGGTTTTAATACTATCGGGTGAATCGTTGCCTATATAGTTTGTATAGCCGAAGCCCAAGTTGTCATTTAAGACGTAAGTAACACCCATGCCAAGCGACTTCCGTTTATTGTTGTCTTCAAAGATGCCATAACCATTGAGCAGGAACAGATTTATCTCCATTTTTGATGTGGCATCATAGCTAAGGCGCGCACCGGCTTCGTAATATGGCTCGTAGTAGGTACCTACTGCTACCGAGCTTGTTATGTTCTCAACAGGCAGCAAAAACTCTGTACCAAAGTGCGTTCTGAAAAAGCCGGCATCAAGCCACATATTTTTGAAGAACTTTATGCCCGCGTGCGCCTCCATAATATAAGGATACGTAGGCGACCATGTAGCTGATGGTATATCCCCAAAATGAAAAGCAGCCGTACCACGCACTTTATCCGACTTATAATCGAACATGAGTTGCGCCGTGTTCAATCCTAACTGATCATTGCGCGGCGATACTGTGGGGAATTTTTGAAACTTACCTGCGGAATCATCTGTGTAATGTGCATAATATGCATCTACATATCCTGAGATAGTAAAGGTTGATAGAGTATCTACGACCTGCGCGTTAGCTATGCCAGATAGTGCCACACACAATAACGATAAAAAACAGAAAGCAATTCTTCTTATCATAAGCACTACAATGGTTAAAGCTTAAACTATCTTATCGTATCACGAACTGAGCAACTTGATTTTTTGTGCGTCAAACTCTTCATCGGTCAGTACGCCTTCTTTTCTTAATTCATTCAACTTTCTTAATTCATCTGCAACATTGTTCAAAGGAGCAGGTTTGGTGGGCACTGCATAAGCAGGACGTGTAAAAGTCTGTTGACGAGCGAGTTGCTGCGAAGTAAATTCAGGCACTGTAGTACCATTGTCAACGACATCATCAACTCTACGAGACACAAGCGTGAAAATAAGACCTAATATAGGCGATAATAAAACACTTATCAGTAATGCCCAACCAAAGGTCAACTTCCGTTTGATTGCAATAACAGCTACTATCATGCAAAATGCCAGATTTGCAAAGAATGCTATTTGCCATGCACCATCAAAATACAGTAAGGTGAATACTAACATTGATGTCCATAATATCAATGCTATAAGTGCAATACCCGCAGTTCCTTTCTTTGGCTGTTCTTCTGGTAGTTCCATATCAGTAAAAATAGAAAACTTCCTGAAACATCTATATACCTCCTACAAATTATTCATCACCGATAAGAGCTATAAATTCCTGCTCTGTGAGGATGTTGACACTGCCCAGTTTTTTTGCCTTTTCGAGCTTAGAGCCGGCATCCTCGCCTACCACTAAATAATTGAGCTTGCTGCTCACACCACTTAGCAAGGAACCGCCGCGCTCCTCTACCATAGTCTCAGCATCGCTACGCTTGAAGTGACTAAGGGTGCCGGTGAACAGAAATGTCTTTCCTGTAAATACACCTTCCTTATTGCTCTCCTTATGGAGGTTGGTCAGGTTTACCCCTTCGTTCTCCAATCTATCTATAATGTGCCGGTTCTCCTTTCTGCTAAAAAAGTCAACAACGGAAGTGGCTACTTTGGGACCTACATCTTCGAGTGTGGACAGCTTTTCTATATCCCAATCGTACAGTTCTTTTATGTGCCCTACGGCATTAGCCAGTGTTTTTGCGGTTGTTTCACCTACGAAGCGGATACCTAGGCCGTATATAACACGGTTGAGTGGTTGTTGTTTAGAATTTTCTATCGCCTGCTTCAGGTTGCTTACCGATTTATCACCGAAGCCGCCCAGGCCTTTCACTTTGTCCCAGTCTATATGATATATGCCGGGAATATCTTTGAGTAGTCCGAGGTCATAAAACTTCTGAACATTGGCACCGCCGAGGCTGCGTATATCCATCGCATCCTTACTTGCAAAGTGCATCATTCGCTCTACTACCTGCACAGGGCAATTGATATTAATACAACGCCATGCAGCTTCATCAGGCTGTTTCTCCAGCAGTTCATTACATGCAGGGCAGTGTGAGGGAAATTGTATCTGCTGCTCGCTCCCATCGCGTAGCTCTGTAAGGGGCCGTACAATGTATGGAATCACATCGCCTGCACGCTCAACCAATACCATATCACCGATGCGCACATCTTTCTCGCGCACTACATCTTCGTTGAATAGAGAAATGGACGTTACCGTAACACCGCCAATATGTACAGGCTCTATTTTAGCAACAGGTGTAATAGCACCTGTACGCCCCACCTGAAATTCTACACGAAGCAACTTACTCGTAGCTTGTCGCGCTTTGAATTTAAATGCAACAGCCCAGCGAGGATGGTGGGTGGTCATGCCCATTTTATCCTGCTGAGCAAAGTTGTTTATTTTTATTACCAACCCGTCTACTTCAAACGCAAGGCTATCACGCTTACCTTCAAATTCATGGCAATAGGCTATCACATCGTCAATGTGCTTAAATACCTTCATGTCGGGGGCAGGCGTAGGAAAACCGAGGCTGTATAACCATTTTAACGAACCATAGTGAGTCGCTAGTTCTTTGGGCCGCTGTGCACCTGCCACCAATGTATAATCGCTAATGTGGTATAATATCGCATTTAGTCCGCGCTTACGCACTTCGGTGGGGTCGAGCATACGCAACGTACCACTTGCCGCGTTCCGGGGGTTTGCCAATGGAGATAAACCTTCTGCAGTACGTTGTCTATTGTATTCTTCAAATACAATTTTGTGTATCACTATCTCGCCACGTATCTCTACCTGTTGTATACCGGCCTTTACTAAAGTAGCAGATAAGGGTATGGCTTTTATCTGCCTGATGTTGGCGGTTACATCCTCACCCATTACTCCATCTCCGCGGGTAGCTCCACGGGTCAGTCTATCATTATCATATATCAATGATATGCTCGCGCCATCATATTTTGGCTCTACGCAATATTCAATTTCTTCATCGCCGGCAAGTTCTCTGCACTTGCGGTCCCAGTCGGTGAGATCTTCTGCATTGTATGTGTTATCGAGGCTTAGCATGGGCACCAGATGGCTTACTGTAGGGAAGCGTTCACTAAGGCCTTGTGCCACTCTCTGCGTAGGGGAATCTTCTGTTACCTTTTCGGGGTATTTTTCCTCGAGATGTTTGAGTTTTTTATAGAGCGTGTCATATTCAACATCTAAAAAAGCAGAATCGCTTTGCACATAATATTTCCAGTCAGCATAGTTTATCACATCGCGCAGGTTTGCTATCTGCGTGTCGCTGTCCGTAGTATTTGCCAGTAAGTCTTTAGCTTTTTTGTATAAGCGTTTTTCGTCGTCGTTAGAATACATGCTTCAATAGTTAGTCGTAAGTCTTAAGTCGTGAGTTATAAATCTGAATACCCGGATATGGTAAAACATAAAATCTCATTTTCTTTCAAAAAATAAATTTGTATCATTTAACTGACAATCAATTGTTTGTGGCTAAGAAATATCCCATTTTTATCTCGCGCGTTTTTTATAATGCGTTGTTCATTCCTGGAAAAATAATGTCACCCTTTCAGGGTTTGTTCCGACCCTTTAAATGTTTTCTATAAGATGTCAACCCTTCGGGTTTGGATTCGATATCCCTTACCTTTCACAGTGTAATATACAACCCGCAGACAGGGGTTTCCAAATTTTTCTGTGTAACCCAATACGGACGCGGGAAGAAAGTTTAGTTGGGTGATAAGGCGTGTTTTTAGAATAATATCGGGTGGATAGCCTCTACGAGGCATGCCGGCGTTTCTTTATTGTTTTCTACAAAGCTTTTGCTCCCACGGGGCAGTGCTATTGTAAATAGATGTGCCACACTTTTTAAGGTGTGGCACATCTTATGTATCCTATAATTTCGTTTCAGACTATCTTATTAGAGTGAGGTCGCCTTTTTGCTGTAGAACGTTAGTGCCATCAGCGCATTTATATTTTATGTAGTAGTAGTAGGTGCCTACTTCCTGATCTACACCGCCGAGTTTACCATCCCAACCATGTGACGGGTCGACGGTCTCGAATACCAGCTGTCCCCAGCGATTCTCTATACGGAAGCTTTCTAAATAGCCAATATCCGTACCAATCAAACGAAATACGTCATTACGCCCATCTCCGTTTGGTGAGAATGCTTTTGGCAGGCGGATGATACATGCCTCTGTAAGACTTGCCACAAGGTAATTTTCTGATGTACCCGTACAACCTTCGGAGTCGGTTACCGTTACCATGTAATGACCTGTATCTACTATCGGGCAAGTTGCTGTTGTAGCACCATCTATCGGCTGACCATTAAAGTACCATTGATAGGTAACAAATGTGCTTGTTGATAAAAGCAGATCCATCCTGTGAATAACAGGTTGTGGTAGCTGATATACCGTAACATCTGTAATACGCGTAGTGTCTTTACACACATGATTATCAATTACAGCCGCATAGCCACCCGATGTCGTAACAGTATATGACGCGGTGGTGGCACCTGCAATATCCTGCTCTTTATTGTACCACTGATATATTAATCCGTCGCTATCCTGCACGCTCAATGTAACACTGCCACCATCGCAAAAAGCAAGCGGGCCTACAATGCTCAACGAGGTATCAGGAGATGGGATAACGGAGAGTGTGGCGGTACCGGAAGTAGCAGCAGGGCATAGACCATTATTCACTACGACATTATAATTACCTCCGGTAGTAGCTGTGTAAGTATTATCTGTCCCACCGGATATTGCAGCACCGTTCAATTGCCAGCTGTATGTATAATCGCCTTGTGCGGGTGTACTATATGTAATGCTTTGCCCGTTGCAAATTGTGATATTGCCGGTCGGTGAAATAACGGCAATGGGCAATGGGTTCACAACAACGGTAATGGCATTTGATAAATTATTGCAAACGCTGTTAAATACCTGCACACTATATATACCAGCTATATAAGCAGTGTAGCTGCTATTAGTGGCACCTGATATTGGACTGCCGTCTTTTATCCATGAGTAGGTAAGCCCGGTCCCTGTATTAGCATTTAACACAATACTATCACCCATACAAAATGTTGTGGGCATAGCAGTAGAGATATTTGCCACCGGTATTGGCTTTATAATGGCAACAGAATCTGATATGGCAAATGAACATGGGCCAGTTGTTATCTGCACAGAGTACCTGCCGGAGTCGGCTGTATTGTATGTTGCATTCGTAGCGCCTGCAATAGCTACATCATTAAAATACCACTGATAACCTATCACCACTGCTGAATCGGATGCTACGAGTATAGCAGTATCACCTACACACAAAGCAGTTGCCGATGGAGAAATGACGGGTACAGGCGTTGCTCCCGGCGCAGTGGTAAACTTTGTAGTATCGCTATGCGATGTGCAGCCTGTAACCGGATAAATACCCTGATACACATACATGCCCGCCTGTATTACTGTATATACATTACCGGTTGCGCCTGTAATGGCTGTATCGTTATCGTACCATTGATAAGATACACCCGCCGCGGTAGTACCGGTAAGCACAGCAGTAGCACCAGCACAAGCAATACTTACTGAAGGTGCAGGAGGGACAGGATTCACTGCAATATGTATCGTATAAGAAGCTGGTATGCTACAATACGAACTGGTGATTGTAACAGTATAAAAACCGCTGTCGGCAAGTGCAACATTTGGTATCACGGGATCTTTGAGTGTGGAGGTAAAACCTGCCGGGCCTACCCAGCTAAATGTAGCACCCGGCATAGGGATAGCATGTAGTAGCAATGAATCACCTGCACAGAATACATTACCATTTGCAGACGCAAGCACCGCGGTAGAAAGGTTGAGTATTTTTATGGGCTGTATCACAAATGCACCACAGGTGTCTGTTATCTTCACATCGTATGTACTATCTACAATAGCGCCGGTACCTTCAAATATGCCTGTGTTATTCGCAGCAATGTACGGACCACTCATCGCATGGCCATGATGCGCCAATGCATATTTATAGTGTAGTGAAGGCGCAGTGAAAGGTACGCCACCCATACCATTCACAACAATCTGCCCAGAAGAATCGGATGCACCTATACACAGAAAGCCTTGGGTGTTATTTGGGTCAACAGCGAGTGAGGTGGAGGTGTAAACGATTGTTTGGGTGACCTGATAGGCATTGGGGAATGTGGTGTCGAAAATACCCCCATAATTCCCCGCGACAGCGTTCGTACCAATGACATACGTACCCGGGATCGTAAGAAATAATGTATCGCCAGTGACACCATATGGCCCCAGATAGCCGAGAGGGGCGCTAAGTATGGAGTAAAATTCTGTAGTAAGGTTACCGCCTATCGATGCGGTTCCTGTAGGATAAACGGCAAGTCCATTACATGTCTGCACCTGGTGGCTTATATCGAGCGTATAATTATACACATTACTACTATCTACTACAGCTGTTAAAAGATAATCGCCGCAAGCATCTGTAATTTTGAATGTATAGATTCCCCGCATAAAATGACGGTTAGTGGCAGTAAGTGCTGTCTGATTATACATATCTACTTCGGTAACGCCAGCATAGTTGATCGTATCTATAAAAGAATAGCCCGGAGGGCTGCTAATTAGCTTGACTATCGTACCCTCACTAAAAGTGTAATATGGCTTTATTATCTGTATATAATCTGCATAATTATTAAGTCCTCCCGCATCTGGCTGAACATAGATTGCATATGGATTTGAAGATGGCTCCGCTACCGATATCGTTAAGGTTTGTGTATAGCCATCACTGGTAATATAACTAAATGTATAGTTTCCATAAGGTAACATAGCCGTGTTTATAACAGGCATATCACTTGTGCAGGTATATGGCCCATAAGATACACCGGTACTTGTATTAGTGTATGTAATATTAACGGGATGGCATAGCATATTATCCGCATAATTTAAGCTCTCTATAAAACCAGTATCGCAGTGTGGCGTTACACTTCCATTGTATATCCCGGGTGTTTCAAATGTGGTAGTTATTTGGAACGTGCTTCCACAGGGAGGTTTTATGTAATAAATAATAGTACGGCCGTAATAATCTTTGTAGGTGCTGCCGGCCGGCAAAGGCAAAGTAAAGCCCGAGTAATCACTTAAAGGTTTGTATGATGTAATCGTAGCTCCCCCATCAATAGAACATGCAATCTGAAATAAACTGCCGGAGATATAAGTATTATACCCCAGCCAATCACCGTAGCTACTCAAATAGGGCATTGAAACAATTACTGTATCGCAAGTGTTAGGCACCCCAGATACATACCCCGCGCTGAAAGGGGCGGCAGAGGGGTCAAGAGAGTTAATAACCATAGCCTGTGTAGGCGTTGCCGTGCCGCATGTATCTATTACCTGCAATATATATGAACCAGCAGAAAGGCTATCGAGTAGAAAATACGACGCTGAGGTTGTAAATATTAGCGGGCCCGTATACGCCGCGGGAGCAGACGTAAGTTTTATAGTATATGGCACGCTCGATCCCGTCATGTTCACATTTATCTGTCCATAATTACCACAATTAAGCGACCCTCTTTCTAATGTCGCAACCATAGTTGGTGCCATATAATCCCCACCAACAGTAACCGTGATGGTCTTGCTAACAGCACTACCACCGCATACTGCATCTACTTTCACGGTATATGTACCAGAAGGAATGTTCTCAAAATTGGGTGACGTATTGGGCAGTACAGAAAAGCCTGTTGATGTGGTAGGTATGCTATACTTTATTGTTGACAGAGAAGACACGTCCGCGCCTGAAAGCTGTATGCTAAAACTACCGCTGGCACTACAATTTGATGGAAGGATGTTTATTGCCGAGACGCTCCAGCTACTGCACTGTGCAAAAGCATTATAAGTACCGGTAAAAAAACACACGGTCAATAACAATGCTACAATATACTTTCTGAAATAAGATAAGGTAATCATGGTGGTGTAAAAGCTAATGTAAAAGTACAAAGCCCATTTAAAGTTGTTTGTCATTTTATTTACATAAAACGCTCATGGCTAATTCCTTATTGTTTTGATACAATTGAAATAAAAACGGAGCGGTTATAGCCGCCCCGTTAATAAAATACTGACTTTATTTAACCTTAATTAGCCGTCTTTATCAATTTCTGCACCTTCACCTGGCGCTCGTTGTCATCGTAAAGCATGATGAGGTAAACTCCATCGGGCAATTCGTGTACATTGATGTCTTTAGCGTTTTCTACGGTCATTGCCACTTTACCTTCCACTGTACTGATGACCGCACGTAGCCTTACGGGCGATGTGATGTGCACTATAGCAGTTGCAGGATTAGGGTAGATGTTTATCTCGCCTGCGGTTACGTTGTGTACACCAAGCAAGTCTATTATATACTCGTCAGATACATTCTGGCAACCATTGCTGTCAGTTACAGCTACCGTGTAGTGGCCATCATCCGTTGTGGTGAGTTGATTCGTTGTAGCTCCGGTTACGGGTACAAGGTTTTTATACCATTGGTAGGTAACGTATATATTAGCAACGCCAAGGGTAATACCTGTATAAGTTATTACAGGGTTTGGCAGCGGGAACAACGTTACATGTATTGTATCTGAAGTTGTAAGACAGCTTCCGCTTATAGTTACATTGCACGTATAGTCGCCGCTAAGATATGCCGTGTATGTAGCACCGGTAGCACCCGTGATATCAAATCCATTGCGCTGCCATTGATATACCGCACCGGATACCGGTACAGCGCCCAGGCCTGTAGAAATGGCTACAGAACTACCCCAGCAGAATGATACAGGATTATCGGGCGTAAGGACCGGCGTTGGCACCGCAATTACCTGCGTTGCCGCAGAGGTAGCGAAGCAAGTGCCCGACGTTACTATAACAGAGTATAACCCTGTAGAGTCAGCAGTATATGAAATGCTGGTTTCACCCACTATCGGGCTACCATTAAACAACCACTGATAGGTAAAGCCAACACCGTAGTTCGCACTAAGCACTACAGAACCACCTACGCAGAATGTAGTAACACCACTAGTTGTAATAGTAGCGGCTGGGAGGGCAGTTACCGTTACCGGGAAAAGAGAACTGTTTGAACAGCCAAGTGTTGATGTTACTGTATATAGTATATTAACTGTGCCCGCGGATACGGCCGTCAATACACCTGTAGCAGGATCTATTGAGGCTATCGAAGGGATTTCGCTGCTCCATGTACCACCGTCTGTAATATCTGATAACGTCTCCATAGAGCCGGCACATACTGAAGCAGAGCCATCTATATCCGCAACAACTGGTAATGGATTCACAGTGACAGTTGTTATTGTTGATGTAGCTGAACAACCCGCGCTGTTAGTAACTACCACTGCATAGTCGCCGGTTGCCGAAGCACTATAAGTAGCATCAGTCGCCCCGAATATTGGAGAGCCATCTACCTGCCATTGATAGGTAAGGCCCGTACCCACATTTGCGCTCAGCAATACATTATCGAGCTCGCAAATAGTAGTAGGGCCTGCGGCACTGATAATAGCTGTAGACGGGCTGGATATTGCATTAACACCTGAAGAGAAAGTAGAGCAACCGATACCATTGGTTACTAAAACAGTGTACAACCCAGTAGTGTCGGCAATATACGAAGATGTGGTAGCACCACTGATAGCCATGCTGCCAGAACCTGTACCATCATCATCATACCATTGGTATGTAAGGTCTATGTCTGTATTGGCATCGAATTCAACAGAACCACCCGGGCAAAGTAATGTATCACCTACAACTGTAATCACAGAGGGTGGAGATGTCAACACTGTTACTATCGTTGTAGCACTATCTGTACAACCAAAAGGACTTGTTACTGTATATACTATTGTTACAGTACCTGTCGTTATGCCTGTTACATTACCAAATGCATCTACTGAGGCAATCGTGTTGTCGTCACTGCTCCAGATACCACCAGGTGTATCATCTGCAAGCGATGTGACTGCCGCCTGGCAAACGTTTGTAGTGCCTGAGATACCGGCAATAACCGGCAATGGATTTACCGTGAACGCCACTGATACGCTGTCTGTACAGCCCAATGCCGTGGTTACTGTATATAAGATATTTACCGTACCAGCGGACACACCTGTTACATTACCCGATGCATCGACACTTGCTATTGTAGCATCGTCACTGCTCCATGTACCACCTGTTGTAGTTTCTGACAGTAATGTAGTAGATAATACACATACAGAAGGTGTACCATCAATTGGTACTATAACTGGAAGCGGATTTACTGTTATGGTAGCTGAGACACTATCTGTACAGCCAAAAGTATTTATCACCGTGTAAACAATATTCACTGTACCGCCGGAAACTCCGGTAACATTGCCAGACGCATCAACAGCAGCTATTAATGGATCTTCAGAACTCCATATACCGCCTGTAGTATCATCAGCAAGTGTTATTGTTGAAGACACACATACAGGCGTGATACCTGTTATGTTATCTATCTCAGGAAGCGGGTTAACTGTTATTGTAATCACTGCGCTATCAGTACATCCAAATGCAGTTGTTACCGTATACACAATATTTGTTGTGCCTGCGGTAACGCCTGTTACATCGCCTGCATCGACTATTGCAGTAGTACCATCGTCGCTGCTCCAGATACCACCTGTTGTAGTTTCTGTAAGTGCTGTTGTTGATGATACGCAGACAGTTGATGAACCTGTAATAGCAGTTACCACCGGTAACGGATGTACCGTTACAATCATTACCACGCTATCGGTGCAACCAAACGCTGTTGTGGCTGTATATAATATATTTACCGTACCCGCTGCCACACCTGTTACGTTACCAGATGCATCGACGCTTGCTATAGTCGCATCATCGCTGCTCCATGTACCGCCTGTTGCAGTTTCTGTAAGTGCTGTTGTTGCTAATACACAGACATCCGGCGTACCGGTGATAGCAGCAAGTGCGGTCAATGGGTTAACCGTAACTGCAGTCACCGCACTGTCTGAGCAACTAAAAGAGTTTGTTACAATGTATATGATGTTTACCGTACCACCCGATACGCCTGTCACATTACCTGAAGCGTCTACTGTAGCGATCGTTGGGTCATCTGTACTCCATACGCCACCTGTTGTTGTTTCGCTTAGCGTTGTTGTACTGGCCGCACATACGGTTGTTGTACCTGTTATAACATCAACAACAGGCAATGGGTTAACTGTTACTGATATTACTGAACTATCTGAGCAACCACCACCTGTCGTTACCGTGTAAAGAATATTTACAGTGCCCGTTGCAACACCTGTTACGTTGCCCGATGCATCTACCGATGCTATCGTAGCATCGTCGCTACTCCATGTGCCACCCGGAGTTATATCGCTGAATACATTTGTAGAACCAAAGCAAATGCCAGGCGTACCGGCTATAGGCGCTACTACAGGAGTGGCATCTACCGTGATTGCTGTTACCGCACTATCAGTACAGCCATTAAGGTTTGTAACCGTGTAAAGGATGTTTACAGTACCTGCGCTTACACTTGTTACCAGGCCAGTACCATCTACTGTGGCTATAGCGCCATCATCGCTACTCCAGGTACCTGTAGGTACAGTGGTATTCGTAAGCGTAGCAGTACCGGTTATGCACAGTTCGGTAGCAGAAGCTGTTGTAACGTCTACAACAGGCAAGGCATTTACCGTTATTGTTATGACAGCGCTATCGGAGCAGCCGCCCGGTGTTGTTACTGTATATAATATATTCACCGTCCCCGCGGCTACCCCTGTTACAGTACCGGTAGCATCTACTGTCGCTATAGTACCATCGTCACTGCTCCATGTGCCACCTGTAGTAGCATCAAGAAATGGTGTTGTTCCGGAAACGCAAACTGACGGCGTACCAATTATAGGCGCTACCACGGGTTGCGCATCAATAGTTATAGCAGTTATAGCACTATCTGTGCAGCCGCTAAGGTTTGTTACTGTATATAGTATATTTACAGTACCTGCACCCACACCGATCACCGTGCCAGATCCATCAACCGATGCTATAGTACCATCATCACTACTCCATGTACCCGAAGGAACTGTTGTATTTGTTAGTGTAGCAGTTCCCGCTATGCATATTTCTGTGGCAGAAGCCGTAGTAATATTTACAACAGGTAGTGCATTTATCGTTACAGTTTCTACCGCGCTATCTATACAACCGCTACCAGTAACTGTATAAAGTATATTCACTGTACCTACACTTACCCCTGTTACATTACCTGTTGCATCTACCGTTGCAATGGTAGGGTCGTCTGTGCTCCAGCTACCGGTTGATACTGTTTCTGATAATAATGTTGTTCCGCCTACGCAAGCTGATGCTATACCTGTAATGGTACCCGGATCACATGGTGCAGCATACGCTTTATAACCAAGCATTGATAAAATAAAGGAGAGTAACGTTAGGGATCTTCGTAGTGTTCTTTTCATGTGTGTGTATTTAAAGCGGTATATAAGTATTAGCGTTGTAAAAAATAAGACATGCGACTTTACATAGCATAAAACACGTGCAACAGAAAATACTTCTGTTGCATATATTTTAACCCTATCGTTAAAGATAATAAAAAAATAACGTGATTTACCCTATTGAAAAAAGAAAATACGCATTATTTTTTGTACGCTGGTTACCCGTGTTGCTTGCCACCAAATACGCAGGAATATGATGTGGTGTCGAATTGTACGTGATATGAAAGGATGAATGAGTCGTTGCTTAATTTGCCCGTACCGGAGTAATTACTGCCGAAGCTACTGCCGGCAAAAGAGAAAGCATTCGGCGCTGTTATAGTGGCAGTTGCCGCATAAGCAGAGTTACCGTTTATATTCGCAATATTGAAACGCAGGCTGTCCGACAACGCGGTAAGGGTTACCTGGTATGAGCTATAACCATTAGAACAACTATCAGTACCTGTAAACACACCTATAAATTTATCTCTGCTGGCTGTCTGGCAAAAAGCGCCTTCAAAGCCGGTAGGGCAAGAACAAGCATTATTATAGCAACTGCCACCATTTTTACAATCTGTAGAACAACCACCCTTCTTACAAGCGGTATAAGTAACAGCCGAAAAAAGGCCTATAGTGAGCAGCGCGCTTAATACTATTTGTCGAAGTGATTTCATAACGGTAATTTAAAGCTAAAATATCAATCTTTCACCAAATATAGCTTTCAGAGCTTAATATTTTATATCCGGTGTACTTTTCTTACAAAAAGATACCACTGCTGGCAGTGGTATCTTTTGTTCTATTGTTTAGTTTATTCTTCTTTTATCTCATCAAGGTTACATTACCCTGGTGGTGCTCTTTCTGACCATCCTTGAATGATACTTCTATGATGTACACATACACACCCTCAGGTTGTTCCTTGCCATTAAAACGGCCATCCCAGCCACGGCCGTCGATGCTTTCCGTTTCAAACAATTTCTGTCCCCAACGGTTGTAGATATTCATACTGAATGTTGTGATACCCTTTGTCAAATACTGGCGTGGGTAGAAATAATCATTTACTCCATCACCATTCGGTGTAAATACATTCGGCAGATCCATGTAGCAATCATTGGCAACAAACACCGTATCTGATGCCGAGCAGCCACCTATCGTTACCGTAGTAGAATAGTAACCAGGCTCCCCTACCGTTATCGATGACGTCGTCTCACCCGTGCTCCACAACCACGATGCACCGGCAGTACCCGCATTCAGGAA